>Ga0209633_10000014_pt1 | contig 207965 bp, 171 predicted proteins | sample Cruoilmetagenom1_FD_187290 | JGI IMG/M metagenome (GOLD analysis project Ga0209633, IMG submission 187290) | Oil polluted marine microbial communities from Coal Oil Point, Santa Barbara, California, USA - Sample 1 (SPAdes) (version 2) | ecosystem: Environmental > Aquatic > Marine > Oil seeps ... | reverse complement strand
ATATAAAATTACTCTTTCTTCTTTAACCAGATATTGCAATAATTCAATAAGAATCATTTTATACTTTTCTGGTTTTAGCAATTTTTTCCAATCAAGAATTGTGTCAGTATAAAACTGTGGACATTCTTCAATATGATTGAACTTTTTAAGTTGCAATTCTAGTTTATTAGGTTTGTTGGTGGAAAACACCAACAAAGGCATCGTTATAAAAATGATGTTGAGATACTTTTTCCGTTTGGATACTTCTAATTAAATTATTATCAGTTATCTTTCTAAGTCATAAGTTGGTACTTTCAACCAACAATATAACTATATATTATTCTTTTGCCAATATTGGTGTTTTCACCAACATATATTTAACTCACTCTTTACCATTAATCATATCTTTAGTCAACTCATTTAATTTCTGAACTTTTTCTTTAAAATTACCTTTTAGAGTTTGTCTATAAGTGTTTAAATTTTCAGTTAACTCATTGATGTCATCAGGGATAAATTCTTCAAAAAATTGACGTAAACGTTTTGCCATGGTTGGAGATTTTCCATTTGTAGAAATGGCTAATTTTACATGACCTTTGGTAACAATACCTCCCATATAAAAATCACAATACGGCGGATTGTCAGCCACATTCACCAAAATATTTTGTGCTTTACAGTCTCTATGTACTTGTATATTAACTTTTAGATCATCAGTTGCAGCAATGACGATATGTTTTTCATTTAAAAAAGTAACCCCGTAAGGTTTTGTTATGATCTTAACCGTATGCTCTTTAGCTAAGTCAATTATTTCAGTAATAAAAAATTTAGCAACTACTGTTATCTTTGCATTGGGACTTGATTTTAATAGAAAAGTTAATTTTTCTAATGCCACATTTCCACCTCCAACAATCAAAATTTCAAGTTCAGATACTTTTAAAAATATTGGATATAATTCGTTTTTGTTCAATATATAAAATTCATAAATTTATAGTGCATATAAAATTACGAATAAAATGAGTACATTTTTTTTAATTGTCAGATTTATATAGAAAAGAATTATAATTAGGAGAATAACCTCTATCTCTCGGTCTTTTAGTAAATAAATTTATGCCTAAAGTAAATTGATGATAACCTCCATTTTGAAAAGTAATATCTCCTAGTTGATGTGTATAAGTGTATGAGATTAAGTATCTGTCCAATTCTAATCCAAGAATTGGGGTTATCTGACTTAAAGCTTGGGTATCATTACTATCCAAACTTCTTCTGTAGGATAATGCTAGAAAACCTCTTTTATTTTCACCAAATGTTTTATATAATTTAGTATTTATATCTACTAATTTTTCTTTAGTTCTACCAAAATATTGAAGCATGATAGAAGGTTCAATTTGAAAATTTTTACCCCAACCAAAAAAGTAACCAGCATTTAGCAAATATCGTCTTAAATTAATATTTCGATAATCCCTATTTTCAGAATCCTGAGCATTTAACAATATGTTTTTTGCTGTAAAATAGATAAATCCGTCAAGGTTATGATAGGCAATACTGAAATCGGCATTGAAGTAACTATCAGATTCAACAATTTGAGAGATAACAGGATCTGGTATTGTAAAAGCTCGTTGGTCTACACTATTTTGAATATAGGAAGCCGACAGTGCAAATGATAATTGATCCAACGCTTCATCTCTACCAAAATTGAGATGATACCCATATGTTGCTTGGATTCCTAACTGCGAATGAAATCCGTTTTTATCGTTAAAGATAATAGCTCCTAATGCTGTTTTTTCTCCAAATCGATTATTAAAACTTATGGTTTGTAAAGAAGGTGCATCAGTATTATCTGACCATTGTTGACGGTGGGTTAACCGGAGTTTTCCACTATTACCAATTCCTGCAGCACTGGGATGTACCAAAAATATATTATCTGATAAATAATCAGAATAAATTGGTAAGGTACCTTGTGCTTCCACTACATTTTTAACCAGTAAAAACCCTAAAACGATAAGAACTATTTTAAAACTCTTCATTATATCTATCTTCTAATTAAACTAAAATGTCCTTTCGTGTATTTACCATTATTCAAAGTAATTATATACCAATAATCACTATTTGGCATAGGATTGCCCATATAATTCCCATCCCATCCTTGTGAAGTTGTAGTAAACTGTTTTAATAATTTACCATAACGATCAAAAATTTGAATGTATTCAATCTGATTATCTGTATCTATAACCTGCCAATAATCATTAGTACCATCATTATTTGGTGTAAAAAAGTTTGGAATATCATTTGTCTGTGGTGCTAAATCATCTTCCGTTGTAAAACTTGTCTCTGTACAGCTTACGGCATTTCCTACTGTATTATATGCAATTACCGTTACGTAATACGTTTGGTTTTCTGCAAAGTCTAATGGATTGTAAGTAGTGGTTGCTCCGCCAAGAACATTCTCGTTGTTTAAAAAATCAGTTCCCCCTGAGCTTGTTCCAACACTTAGGTAATACCCATCTGCATTGGTAACGGCTGTCCAAGTTAAATCTGTACTTATAGAAACTCCTGTAATACCATCTACTGGGCTCGTCAAACTTGTACAATCTGGAACAGTCGCTACTATCTCAGTTGTAAAACTTGTCTCTGTACAGCTTACGGCATTTCCTACTGTATTATATGCAATTACCGTTACGTAATACGTTTGGTTTTCTGCAAAGTCTAATGGATTGTAAGTAGTGGTTGCTCCGCCAAGAACATTCTCGTTGTTTAAAAAATCAGTTCCCCCTGAGCTTGTTCCAACACTTAGGTAATACCCATCTGCATTGGTAACGGCTGTCCAAGTTAAATCTGTACTTATAGAAACTCCTGTAATACCATCTACTGGGCTCGTCAAACTTGTACAATCTGGAACAGTCGCTACTATCTCAGTTGTAAAACTTGTCTCTGTACAGCTTACGGCATTTCCTACTGTATTATATGCAATTACCGTTACGTAATACGTTTGGTTTTCTGCAAAGTCTAATGGATTGTAAGTAGTGGTTGCTCCACCAAGAATATTCTCGTTGTTTAAAAAATCAGTTCCCCTTGAGCTTGTTCCAACACTTAGGTAATACCCATCTGCATTGGTAACTGCTGTCCAAGTTAAATCGGAAGTAATCAGGACATTGGCAACTCCATTTGATGGATTGGTTAGTGTTGTACAGTTGGGGACAGTAATACAAGCGGCATCTTTCCCACCATCAATTATCGTCCATCCATCATTATTGATCATATTTGTTCTTGCAATTTCTCCATTACAATAAGTGCTATTTCCGCCACTAAACATTACGTTGGGGTTCAAAATTTGTGAATTCCAGCTTATAAGCAAAGCATCATAATTAGCCGAAGAGAGTTTTATATTTGCAAACATTTCTTCGGCACCATTGGTTCCTGAAGAAACTACTAAACCTTCTACGTTCCAATTTTCTAAATTTTGGTCAAAATTTATTGCACCCTTAAACATAAAAGACATTTCTGTTACTTTTGACGTTTTCCAGATTCCAATAGGTTGATTGAATTTTTCAGCATTCCAAAACATTGCGAACATATTGGTAACATTATTTGTTGTCCAACCTGTAATATCTTTATCAAAAGCTTTGGCAAAACTAAACATATAGCTCATACCTGTAACTTTTGTTGTTATCCAATTACTTATATTTCCATTAAATGCTTCAGCCCCATTGAACATGCCTGACATGGTTGTAACTTCTGAGGTATTCCAATCTAAGTCTTTACTAAAAGCTTTAGCTTGGCTAAACATATTTAGCATGGAAGTAACCTTTGATGTATCCCAATTTAATTCTTTATTAAAAAAAGAAGCACTGGCAAACATAGCTGACATATTTGTAATATTATCGACTTTCCATCCACTTATATCTTGATTAAAAACGGAACAACCTGCAAACATTGAAGATAAATCTGTAACCCCTGAAAGAATAGGATTGTCAGAAGCTTGTCCTGCCAAATTTGCGCAACCCTTAAATGCTGAAGCCATTGAAGTCCAAGGTTGATTTCCCCATTGGTCTATAGATATTATTTTGTCTTTGTCGCCAGCATTATTAAAATATATACGAGGAAAAGTATTGCTAATTCTTATCTCATATTCTCCTGCTGTTGTATAGGGATGGGTTGCATCGCCAGTATAAATGGTATTATCTGTACTGCCATCTCCCCAATCTACGGTATAGTTATAGGTTTCAGTTGGAAAAGTTGGTATGGTGATACTTTCATTTAGATTGGTGGTTTTCCATGTGGTTACAAAATCGTCTAAGGGGTTTGAAACATTTGTAATGTTTAGTGTGATTTCATTTCTTTTGATAGTAAGACCCGTTACAATATCGCTGGTTACCTCACAATGGTATATGCCAGCATCAGATAGTTGAAGATTAGTTAAGCTTAAGGTGGCATTAGTTGCTCCTGAAATTAGAGCACCATCTTTGTACCATTGGTAATTATTCTGACTACCACTACAATTGGTGACCATGGTCGTATTGTCTCCTATATTTCGATTTCTTGTTTCTAGGGCATCTACTTTAGCCTGTGGGGAATCTCTAAACAATGAAATATTGGCAGTGTAACTATTGAATTCATTTTCAAAATCACCAAATTGAAATTTATTATTATCAATGAGCAATTGAGTGGTTATACCTGTGAAATTAGGGATGACTCCTGTAAATTGATTGTTGTTTATATGAAAAACATCTAGGTTCGGTAGCAAAGCAAGACCCGCAGGAATGCTTCCATCTAAATTATTCTGACCAAGAAACAATGAAAGTAATTCTGTTAGATTAGTGATGTTTGTAGCCGGAATATTTCCATCTAAATTATTATCACTTAAATTTAATACCCTTAAAATGTTTAAATTCCATAATTCTTCAGGTATTTGTCCTGTTAATCCACAATTGCTAATGCTTATGCTGGCTAAGTTAGTAGCCATATTTCCGAACTCAGCAGGAATTGAACCTCCTAAATTAGGGTTGTTTCGTAATAAAAATCGTTGCAGATTGCCTAGTTTATCTACATCTGTAGAAATTCCTCCTGTTAAAAGGTTATCATTCAATTCAAGTATTTCTAGCTTTGTTAAATCGTATATTTCTGGAATAATAGTACCTGAAATTTGATTATGACTTAAATCTAAGACATTAAGGTTGGTCAAATCTTTAATCTTGGCAGGAAGTATACCTGTAAGATTATTACCAACAAATTGCGATTGCGTTAAGTTAATTTCAGTTACCGTATTATTAGGACAGTCTACGGTTACACCAAACCAATCTTCTACCGGTGCTGCCGTGTTCCAGTTGGTGTTGTCTGTCCAATTTGCACCATCTAAATTATTGTATAAAGCCATTAAGGCATCTCTTTCAGATTGTGGTACTGAGCAGGATAAAGCATCACACTCCGCTTGGGTTGTTGCAAAATTTGAAGTGGCATCAATAGTTGTCCAATTGGTTGTACTAAAGGCTTTATCATCAACAAAAATACAAGTTAACTTTGGGGTGTTATTAGTATTGAATGTTGTAACATTAGTATTATTTCCGTTTTTTATGTTTAAGGAGGTTAATTCTGGATTATTCCCACCAAATAATTCTATAAAAATATTTTGTGTACTTAGATCTAAGTTAGTAATGTCCGTATTTTGACAATTCAATTTTTGAAGTTGAAGATTGTTACTGAAATCTAGCAATGAAAGACCACTATTATTGTTGCACTCAAGAGTTTCTAACAATGGGTTTTGAGATAAATCTAAACTTGTAAGTCCGTTTTTATATGCCCAAAGTTGTTTTAAAGCCGTGTTTTGGGTGAGATTAATAATTCCTAAAGGATTATCTCCACATGAGAATATCTCTAAAGCGGTATTGGTTGTAATGTCAATAGTAGATAAGTCACCGCTATGACACCAAAATTTAGTTAAGTTCAGAAGTCCGGTGACATTAACATTCGTTAAAGAGGGGTTATTATGGATAGAAAACCAGTTTAAATTAGACATATGACTTACGTCTAATGTTGTTAAATTATTGTAATAACAATCTAAATCGGTTACCTGATTATTTTGACTAATATTTAGTGATGTAAGGTTGTAATTTTGGTTACAATCAATATCTGTCAAAGAAATGTTTGTACTAAGATCTAAACTTGTTATGTCATTTTTTGAACAATCAATATTTGTTAACGCTGTATTGTTACTAACATCTAAACTAGTCAGTAAGTTATCTCTACAAATAAGTTGAGTTAAAGCAAGAAAATCTTCAATACCTGTTAAATCGGCTATGGCTTTATTGGATACCGTTAAGCTTGTTAGTGTATTGATGTTCGCGGTTAGTACATAATCATCTAATGGTCCGCTATCATAACCTAAATCAATAAGTGCTTGTTCAAAATTATCGTCTGGCACATAGGTTTGTGCAACTGCTGTACAACCCGTATTACCACCATCGGTAATTATCCACTTACTTTCCAATGTAGTATGAGCGGTTATTGATGCTGGTGAGCAATATGTACTATTTCCTCCACTAAAAAGAACACCTGCATTTACGTTTTGAGCAGCCCAGCTAATGAGTAATTTTTCGTAATTGATTGTTGACAAGGTTACACCATCAAACATATTACGTGCACCTTTTGAAATACCTGTAGCTGTTAACCCCTCAACATTCCAATTCTCGAGGTTTTGATCAAAATTAACAGCCCCGTCAAACATATACCCCATATTAGTTACCCTCTCAGTCTTCCAACCTTCTATATTTTTACTAAAGGCAGTTGCATCCCTAAACATAGCTTCCATATTGGTTACAGATGTTGTGACCCAGTTTGAAATATTTCCATCAAAATTAGTAGCCCCATCAAACATTTGCTCCATACTTTGAACAGAACTTACATCCCAACCATTCAAATCTTTAGTAAATGCAACAGCATCTTTAAACATTCTAAACATAGTTGTAACTGACCCTACTTCCCAATCATTTAAATCTTTGTCAAATATGGTGGCACCTTCAAACATATATGCCGTTTTCTGTAAACTAGTAGTAGTCCACCCACCAATATCTCTGTTAAAGTTTATCGCATCAGCAAACATTATATTCATGTTTGTTACTTTCGAAACATCCCAATTATCTATATTTCCGTTGAAATTAGTTGCTCCATTAAACATATCAGACATATAATCAACATTTGAAACATCTAAATTTGATAAATCTTGATCAAATGCAATACAATCTCGAAACATGCTATCTGTATTTGTTACATTACTAAAATCCCAATTCAAAAAATCTTGATTGAATCTACTTGCACCTCTAAATACATATTTCATTTCGCTAACTCCAGTAATATTCCAATTTCCAATATTTTTATCGAATGCAATTGCATCATTAAACATACCATTCATTTTGGTTAATGCTGTAGTTGTCCAAGCACCAATGGGTTGATCAAATAGATCTGTTTTCTGAAACATATATTCCATATCTTGCACATTTTCAACATCCCAATTGGTAATGTTTCCATTAAAATTTTTGGCATTTGAAAACATAGATCTCATATTTTTTACTTCCCTTGTCTCCCAAGGTAAATCTTGATGGAATTTTTTGGCAAGTAAAAACATACCTGACATATCGGTTACTTTAGCTGTATCCCAACTACCTATATTTTGATCAAAAATTACACATAGAGTAAATAGGTTAGCCATGCTATTTACGTTTGAAGTAACCCAACCACCAATATTTTGGTTAAAAGTTGAGCAACCATAGAACATACTTTGCATACTTTTTACATTGGTAAGATTAGGGTTGTCAGAAGCTTGACCTGCAAGATTAATACATTCATAAAATGCCCATGCCATTGAAGCCCACAGGTTGTTTCCCCATTTATCTATGCTTATTATTTTTTCTTTATTGGGGTCACTAGAGCTATAGAAATAAATACGAGGGAAAAGGCCAGTAATACTTACGGTATGGTCTCCTGTGATTGCATAAGCATGGGTAGCATCACCTGTTTCACCTGTTGTAATATTACCATCACCCCAGTCTACGGTGTAGTTATAGGTTTCAGTTGAATATGTGGGTATTGTAATGCTTTCACCTGCGGTTGTGGTTTTCCATGTAGTTATAAATTGTGCAGATACATTACTACTACTTAGAAAGAATGCAATAATGAAAGTTAGCGTAAGGCTAAACTTTATAGGTTGCTTATAAGCGGTTAGATTCATAGTTGGGTAATTTTACTATTGACAAAGGCAGCAATTTCTTTTTGGTCATAAATGGGTATTGCTACTGAATTGATTATGACCTTTTTCTTCTGGCTCTTTAGTTTTAAAAAACCATTAAAAGATTTTGAATTCATTTGAATGTCACTAATATCTTTAAAACGGTAGAAAGGTTTGTCTTTTGATGTAAGTAGTCTTATTCCGTTATCATCCAACTCAATAACTGGTGTTTCCGGGTTTTTGTGAAGCTTATAGATCTTAACCACACCAATTATTATTATTGGGAAAACTTGCCATGCAAAATATTTTACAAGAGTATATCCGAATATTACGAGACCAACACAAAGTGTAAGAACAAGATACCAAAGCAATACATTTTCTTTTTGATAATAGGTCTGGGTCATTTTATTCAAGCCTTTAGATGATACAGTTAATCTGTATTTAAGGTTAGTTATTACCATAATAGCTACTTGTATGAAGAGTTGAATGAGGTGTGATTTAAAAGTGCAATTTTTAATTAACAATACACTAAACCTTTTCTTTTCATAGACAACTTTCCCTGTAGTTCAAATCTCCATACCGTTGATCTTTGTATCAACCAATAACAAACCCTAATAAAACTGCAAAAGTAGTTGAATATTGTTTTTGAAAGATGTTCGATTTATAAGTGCAGTAGTGTAGTTTATATTCGCACAATTCTTTTTTTAATTATCAAGAAATAATGCTTTGATCTCAGCTTTACGCCTTAAGGAAATGGGAATGGATAAATTATCATTTAAAATAATGGAGTCATTTTTCAAACCTGTTATGTGTATTTTATTGACCAAATATGATTGGTGCGTTCTAATAAATGAATAATCTGATAATAAATCTTGAAAATATTTTAAATTTTTTGAAGCTAAAATACTAATGTCTACAGTGAAAATTGTAGTATAAGAACCTTCTGATTGGCAATACAAAATTTTATCAATCTCAACGAAATGCATTTTATTGGTGGTTTTAATAACAATTTTTGGTGTTTCGGCATTTTGATTATGGTCTAAATTTTTTAATAATTGTTTAAGCTCATTTTCAGAATGAATTGTAGATTTGGCTTTATTAAGTGCAGATTTTAGCTCATCTGGGTCAATAGGTTTTAGTAAGTAATCAATGGCATTAAATTTAAAAGCTTTTATTGCGTATTGATTATAAGCGGTAATAAAAATAAGTTTAAAATCTATTTTTGATAGCTGGTCAATTAAAGTAAAACCTGTTCCATCTTCTAATTCAATATCTAAAAGTACAAGATCGGGATTGGTTTCAGCAATTACTTTTTTACCTTGGGCAATAGAAGGTGCTTCACCCACAACTATATATTCAGAACTAATCAAGCCAAGTAATTTTTTTATTACCTTTCTTACATTTACTTCGTCATCAATAATTACAATTCTTAACATTATATCAGTTTTAAAAAAATGATTACTTCGGTACCGGATTTATTCTCTAAGGGTCGAATTGAAAATAATTTCTCCTCTTCGAAATTTCTTAGCTTCAAACGTTTTAAAAAGACATCAATGGCGTGTTCTCTATCTTCGAGGTTTTTTAATTTATGATATCCAACTCCATTATCTAAAATTTCGAAACGTATATAATTATCTTGTTTTGAAATTTTAATTTGTAGAAATCCTTTTTCTTTTTTTGGTTTTAATCCATGTTCTATTGCATTTTCTACAAAAGGTTGTAACAGCATTGGAGGAATTTTTATAAAAGATGTGTCAAGAGCGTTCTCAATGTCAATATTATAATCAAATTTATTTTCAAAACGAAGTTGCTGTGTTTCAATATAATTATTTAAGGCGTCCAGGTCTTCTTCTAATGTGATTTCTTTTTTATTGGTGAATTCAAAATTCTGTCTGATCAACTTCGCAAAACGAGATAAGTAGGTGCTAGTCTTTAAAGGGTCATTGTCAAAGATAGTTTTTTGAATTGCGGTTAGGGCGTTAAATACAAAATGTGGATTCATTTGCATGCGTAACATTTTTTGCTCAAGTATTAATTTTTCTTGATTTAATTTAAGTTTAGTATTTCTATTTCGTTGAATAAAAAATAAACCTAAAAATGATAAAAGACCAAATAGTATCGCAAAAATTATTTTGTTTTTGTCGTTGTTCTTTTTTTCTTGATTTAACTCTGTTTCTTTGGCTATTAAAATATATTGATTTTCAACGAGTTTAATTTTTTCTTCATTTTCTAGATCCACCAAAAGTTGATTTACTGAGTCTCTTTTAATAATATATTGAGATGAGTTTTTAAAACTTTTATCTTTGATAGATAGCTCTAACAACACATCGTAAATTTCTTTTTGGAGTGATAATTTACCTGTTTGTTCTTCAATTTCAAGAGCTTCTAAATATAGTGATTTACATTTTTCATATTCGTTGTTCAATAAATAGACATAGCCTAAATTTCGTAATGGGCTAGAATTGAGTCTGTTTATATCTTTATTTAATTGTGCGGCTTTTTGATAAAAAATTATAGCATTCTCATAGTCTTTGGTTTGTTCTAAAACATAACCAATGTTGTTATAAGATGCCGATAAAGCGTCATGATCTTTTATTTCTAACTGTATGGTTGCTGCCTGTTTGATATATCCAATAGAGGTATTATAGTTTTTATATTGAAACTCAATATGAGCCAATGAATTCAAAGCCTTAGCCTCTCCTTTTTTATCTCCAATTTCTCTAAAAATTTTAAGTGCTAAATTTATTTGTGTGGAAGCTTCTTCTTTTTTTGATAGAAAGGCATTGGAATCTGCCAAAAGCATACTTGTTTTCGCAATAAACCTTTTATTATTCTCTTTTTTAAATAAGACCAGTGCTTTTTTTAAACTTCCTATAGCCTCAACATCTTTTTCTAAAACGCCTAAAATTCTACCTTTTTCATAATAAAGCAATCCGGTTTTATGATCTGAATAATTATTAATTTTTGCCAGACTATCTATTCTAATTATTGATGTTCTTAAATCATCATTAGAAATATACTCCATAAACTTGGCATCAGTTAGTTTATTTATGGTATCATTATTATCACAATTGGTAAAAGAGATAAAAATGAATAATGCTAAAATGTAAGTAAATTGTCTCATTCTTATTAAATGGAAAGGTAGTATCTCTTTGAAATAACTATAGGCTTTTACATGGCAATATTTATTTAAAGAACTAATACTTATTTTATTGATTTTTACTTAATTTATGGACAATAAAAACAAAATAAGTTGTGGGATTGTAAACCCACAACTTATAATTTATAAAAAAATAAGTTATTAGTTATTATGCTTTATTTATTCTTTTGAAGTGACTTCTTTTTTGTTACCCATAAAAAATAGAGCTACACCTAATACTACTAATGCAATTTTTATTACCCATGCCATAGTATCTCCCCAATTATAAATCCAAAACAATATTTTTGGAACGCGACCTAAAAAGTCTAAAATAATTGCGAATACTCCTATTAAAAATAAGAAAGAACCAATTTTTGTCATAATAATGATTTTAGTTAAAATGATTGATTTAAATAATAAATTTATACCAACAATAATATGTTTGCTTTAATAATGAAGCAGTATTTAACATTGTTTAATAATTTACAGGGTGTCTAATATAACTTTTTTCTTTGCATTATAATCGGTTTCAGTAATTAATTCCATTTCAAATAACTCTTTTAATTTTTTGAGTTTGTCCATTGGGTCATTATTTTGTTTATGCTCATTTACATCATCATCAACTATCACCTCTTCTTTTTGAGACGCTTCCTTTTGAAGATTTGTTACTAGATTTGTTTTCTCTGATTTACTTTCCATTGACATTTCGCAACCGAAATTATCCTTAAAAAAGTCATCTAATTCATCAGCTTTAATAGCTAGCCGAATCATATTGTTTTTAATATCATCTTTACCGTTTGAGTAAATATCAGATAAGTGTGTACGGTAAGAAATATAGATTTTGTTTTCATACACACCAAGTTGATAAGGTGCAACTTGATTAGAATTTATATAAGTCAGTAATTCTTTTAAATTATCTTTAGGAAGTCTGTTCAATGGAGAGGTGACAAACAAATAATTATTATTGACGATAAAAATACGCACTAATGCACTTCCTTGATGAAACTCCCAAAAATCTCTTCCGGCTCTACATAATACAGGGTTTACACCTAGCTCTTTTAAGGCATCTTCAGTAAAATTAGCAAAATGCGATTTTTCAAATTCTTCAAAAACTGAAGCGTCTATATTATTTCCACAATTTGAACAGAATTCACTTTCTTCAACTGTAAAGCTATCGCATGAATTACATTTAACACGATATTTTACATCATTAAAACTATAATCATTTACTTGTTTGATTACCTCGTTGTGTTTGATGCCAAATCCAACATTATCTGCTTCTGTAAATTTAGAGGTAGTAACACCAACTAAAAATCCATCTTTATTTAGCATTGGTCCACCTGAATTTCCCGGATTAACCGCCGCGTCTGTTTGAATATATTTTCTTCCATGCATTGGTTGGTTTGTTGCCGATACAATGCCTTCTGTAATTGTAAAAGGCATTCCAAAAGGGAAACCATTAATAAAAACAGTTTGTAAATTATCAACTTTATTATCAGTATTAAGTTGAATGGTACCCTTTTTCGCTTTTAAATCCTCTACATTTAAAAAAGCCAAATCTACTTCGGGATTTACCATTGCTACTTTTGCTAAATACCGATTTTGATGATGGTCTTCTACCGCTACAGTTTTACTTCCTTTAATAACATGATAATTTGTGATTAAAAAGTCATGATCTACAACTTTAAAACCTGTGCCTGTACCATCTGCGGTTATAATTTTATATATAGAATTTTTTGTATTTTTCATTTTTAGGAATTTTGACAGAGAGTGTTTTTACCATATGCAAAGACCTCACTTAAACTTATAATTAGTTAAACAATTTTGAAAAGAAACTTTTACTTTCCTTTTTTATATTTTGATTATTGATAGACCCGCTATGTAATGCATGGAAAACCTTAGCCAATTTTGGTGCTGATTGGTTTGGATCTAAACCTGAGACTTCCTCCAAAACAGTTTCAATTGCATTTTTATAATGATCTTCTAAGGTGTAATCATAAATTAATTTTAACAAATTAAATTGCAAATAATAGGAAAGGTTAAAATTACTCTGTTCTTTTTCATAGTTCTGAACTCGCTCTAAATTATGTTCAAGCCTATCCGAAATAATTTGTTGAGAACTTCGCCATCGTAAAGAAATAAATTGCTCTGCATGATACACATTTTTCATGATTTCATCTTGAGATTTTTCTGTCAATTTTTTCATAAAGTTGACAGACTTATCTACGCGTAGGTTAAAATCTAAATCCGGATTAAATAAATTGCCTATATATTCAATTAAATCTGATCGTAATTTACCATGTACATAGGGCATATTAGAAATTTTCAACATAGATATTGCCAAATTATCCCATTGAAAATCATCCCAACGTTTGTCTTTAAAAAATTGTGTATAGTTTTTATAATCTTCAAAAATAGCATTGATTTGAGACCACACTTCTTCTTTTTCTGTGGTAGATAGTACAGTATATTTGGGTTCTTTGTAAAAAGCAGCATTATATTTTTCTATAAACATATCATCATAATCATCAGCAAAAACAGAAACATTTCTTAGAATATCATACACTTTATGAGGCTGTGAAAAGGCTATAGGCATTTCATATTCAAACCAAAGTTCATTTTTTTCTAATTGAATTTGAGCTAAGGTTAAGGGGCTAAAATTAACTTCTGCCACCTTTCTCAGTAAAGCAACTTCATTTGTTTGATCCGTAATTCGTAAAAAAGGAGCCTTAACGCTAAAATTGGTTTGGGTTATTTTGACATGCACTTCTGCAGAACCTTGCATTTGTACGATTTCAAAATCTCCATCGGTATTTTTATTTTCTAATAATTTAGGATTGATATAGTTGATAACTTCAACTAATGATTTTTTATAATCTTTTTCATCAAAAGCATCCATAGCAGCATCCCAATGTTCAACTTTTACCACAGGATCATCAATACTCGCTATTGGTCTTTTGTAATTTGGCATTATGTTTTCCATATGTATTACTCTTTTTCGTTCTTTATTTCTTTAATAATTTATCTTTTAGCGTTCTATTTATAGCAATGTATTCTATAAATTCATTGTTTTTAAAATCAATTTCTCCCTTACTATTCGTTTCAGCAAGTTTATTTTCAATAGTTAAATAACTTTCTCCTTTTTCTGAAGAAAATAATGTGAAAATACTGTGACTTTCATTTTCAGGATTAGTGGCATCTTCTAATTCGTCAAAGCTTTGTTGATTTGAATTTTCGAGATTAGCTGTCATTTCTTTTGAATTTTTAATGTAATTATAGGCCGGTAAAATTTCTTCATTAAACCATTTATTATCTAATTCGCAAAAAGGAATTTTGGCTCTGATGTATGGAGTAAAAATTGAAATGACTAAAACAATTAAAAGTTCAATAACCCAAATTATTGTTAAAAAAATGCCACTAACTGTTGAACTTCTTAATCCCCAGGTTCCTGTTTCATTAATTTCAGATATTAATTCAAAAAGGAGATTAGGTTGTAAAGCAAGCCCTAAAATTTGTGAGATTTTACTATTACTTGAGGTGATTCCAATTCTAGAATTACCATAACTTTCGCCGGCATTAATAACTAGATCAACCCATATGGCCCAAGAAAAATAAAGAGCAATTGCACCTCCTAATAATCCAAATAGAAGTGCGATTTTAGTATTTCTAACCTTTCCAATTTTAATTGCTAATTGACTTATGGTTATACCAACGGCAAATCCAAAACCTGCAGTAATAAAAAAATTGATATAAATAAAAGGGATATACCATATAAGATAGGTGTAAATCAATGCTAAAATTGGAAAAATTATAAGAGCAGAGAGTATAAAATAGATAAATGATACAGGAGAAAAATTCCCTGAAGGTTTATAGTAAGTTGACATATAGTTTTAAATTAGATTAGTTGATAATAGAAATTTAGTTATATAACTGATATTATTTCTGTTTTATTATTAATAAGACAAAAGTGCAATAGATGACAAGAAAAAACAACCCTCAAAATAGTGAAAAATAGGTAACGGTTTTCAGGGGTAAAAAAATTATAACATTTATGTAATTGTCAGGTTAAAATATATAATAAAGCTATAATATGTTCATTACATGATATCTAAAATAGCTTTTTTCTTCTCGGCATATTCTGATTCTGAAATCAATTCCATTTCAAACAATTCTTTTAATTTTTTGAGTTTGTCCATTGGGCTTTCTGTTTGCTGAGAATTTTGTTGCGGTTGTTGATTTTGATTCATCATACTTCCTGTTTGCATACCAACACCCATCCCCATAACCATGCCCGCACCACCTTCATTATTTGCAGCATCACGCATGGTCTGTAATTGTTGATGCTCTGTATAGTTTATTCCTGCAATTTTAGCAGCTAATACTTCTGCTTGAATATCAGATATCTTAGCAATTCTATCTAAGGTTTCTTTATCAAATTGTGAACCTTCAATGCGAAAATCTAATATTTCGAAACCAAGATCGGTAAAAATTGCAGCTGTTTTTTCTTTTGCTGCTGTAGCAATATTATTGAGATTACTATCAATATCGACATAAGAAAATTTTGCATTAGCCAGATAGTCTGTAATTGGCTGTGTTACTCTAGAGATAAAAACTTCTTTAAGATCTGAATGACAATACAATTCTTCTCCGGCAATTACATTTTCAAAAAACCATTGCGGTTTGGTAATTCTAATGCTATAATTACCAAATGCTGTAAGCTGAATAGGGAAGGTGTAGATGGGATCCGTATAGGCAATTGGAACCCTAGTACCCCAACGCATATTTAAAATATCTGCTTTTCTGTAAAACCAGATTCCCATAACATGTTCACTTCCTTCTCTGAGAGTGAGAAATTTCTTAATGGTAGTTAGAAAGGGCTTATTAGCCGATTTTAAATCGTACATACCTTCTTCTTCAAAGACGCCTTCTATTTTACCTTCATAAGTTAAAATACATCCCTGGCCAGATTGTAGAATCAATTTAGAAGCATTTTTTATTTCATCACCTCTATCGGTAAATTTTATAAAAAGTTCATTTTTATTAGGATCTTCCCATTGTATTACGGAACGGAATTGATTTGTAATGCTCATTTTTTTCGTTTTAATTTATAAGAATAATATTTCTATATGTTTTATCAAAATTTGATTTATATATGTAAATGATCAATTTATAAACGCATTCAAACGTTCTTTATTTTTAAAGTATTCTACCACTAATACCATTCCTGTCCCTAAAGCATAGGCAACCAGATCTTCCCAAGCAAAGTTTGTTCCTATAATAATACTTGCCAATTTGTTTTCTTGTAATCCTAAAATTTCTACAATTTTAAAATATTGTAAAAACTCTACAATAAAAGAAAATAGCAATACATACAGAGCCACTTTTAAAGGTGTTTCTTTCCAAACGGATTTTAAAAAACAATAAATGAGTATCACCACTAAAAAATCGCCTAGATACGGACGAACAAAACTATCTTTAACATATATACCAATATAAATTTCTATAGCTAACAACAATGCTGCTAAGAAAAAATAGACTTTATTAAATTTGAATTTCTTGATGTCTTTACAATTTTATTTAAGAATAGATAAATTTTTTACTCGTTCTGAGATGTCAGTATTAAAAGTATCTTTTTTAGTACCAACTACTGCTTGTTGATAATTAATGTGCTTTCCTATACCGTTAGTCAAATAGTTTAAATCCCAATGATGAATATATGAATTTGTAGAATCTGGAAAATTTATTAAGTCTGGCGATAATATTACCCTTTTTATTTTTATTCTCTGATTGTCTTTTGTTACATAATAATACTCACCAAATGATACTGAGCCATTTTTAATTTTAGACTGTGTTTTTAATATACCACTTCTAGGTATTCTGTAGATTCTTTTTCCATCCTCAAGTTCTTCTTTTTGGCCACCTTCAATGTCGTAAATAACAGCTATTACCCCTCTGAAATTTTCAGGAACAAGAAAAACATCTACAGAGGGCTTGGCAGACTGAAAATATAAGTAACCTATCAAAACTGGAGCAATACCAATAAGTAATTGCCAAAATTGGTAGTATGGAAGTTTTTTAGTTAAGCCATTAATTAACAACAAAAATAAACCAACTCCCATAATGATAAAAAACAGGTATGTTGGGTATGCTTGTGAAATAAACAAGTAAATGTTGATTACCGTTCCAAAGATTAAATAAAGTAAACCAATAATCCCTAAGGGTGTTTTTAAGTTTTTCATTTTATGTTAAATTTATTTTAGCATCCCATAGGCAGGATAAAAGAGATTATTTTTATCTGTTTTTTATTCTGATTTTTTGGAACTATTTTTAAGAACATTCTACTAGGACGTACATAATAACTTGGGTACTCTGTTAAGTTTTCTTTGATGAATTGAACCCATTTATCTTCACAATACCTTCCAACACCTTTGATCAATTCGTTATCGGTTATTGAAATGAATTTTTGTTTTTCTTCATCTGTGTACGTATTGGCAATAAATTTATTGCCTGTGTTTTTAATAAGCTTCCATGCTGAATTGTAATGTTTCCATGCTGTAAGGTCGCAATGTGGCCCTTCATCAGAAACTGTTATACTATTTTCAAACCGTTGGTAAATATCAACCTCACTAAATTTGGATTGCTGTATACTTATTTTTTTTCCTTCAATACTTTCACCAAATTCTAAATATATAATTGCAGTATCTTTTTGCACTTGTTTTAACACATTGTTTTCATCAAAAGCTTCAAGACTATCTATGAAAACTGTAAAATTTTGAAATTGAATTTTGGTAGTGTTCTTTTGGTTGTTAAGTGCTTTATTTTCAGTAATTAATTCACTTTTAACTGCTTTATGTTCTTGACTTCCTTTTTTTGTAGTACATGATAGTGTAATGCTAAAAAGAAGTAGTAATTGGATTGTGTATTTCATTTTTTTATATGATTTATATTAAAACGATATTACTATTTAATAAGTATACAAAGGTGAGTTATAAACTTTATGAACATTAGCCTTGAAACTGTGAAAATTATACCCCTGAAAGTTGGGTGTGCAATAAATTATCTTTTAATTTTAAGGCAAGCCTTGGGGAACCTGCCCGCGACAGATGATTAAACCTTTTTTGGCTATCGTCCTGCGATTAAAATATCAATTTTGATACTTTCTTAAGAGCACTATTTTCTCAAAACCCTAAGTAAAATGTAATATATAATTGCGGATACACTAAGTAATATAATAGTTTGTTTATAATTTAGCATAAGAACAAACCGAATATCCATAGAGGTCCAAGTTGCACCAAATTCAGCTCTTAAACTAAATGCCAGATTAAAAAACAGTTCTTGTAATACAACTAAATACAAAATTGCAGTGAGCAGTATTTGCCATTTTTTTTGAATAATTTTTTGCAGAAAAAAAGTGCTTAAGCCTAGGTAAATTAAGAGCTCTATTGCACTAGTAATCAGACCATCATTCAATTCAAATTTATTGAAATACTCTAAATCAGCTACCAAAGAAATAGCATACAAATACACTGCAACACAAGATATTATCAAGGTAGTTATTACATAAATTATGCGATGGTTTATACTCATTTTCTTGTTTTAATTTATTCTTTTATGCACCACTTCTAATCAAACCAGATATATACTGAAGCGATAAATAACACTGCAATGGTGATAAATGATAGGAGTTTTACAATTTTCATAAATGTTATTCCACTTTTAACTCTCCACTTTCAACTATCAAAGAAATACCATGTTCGGGATCAGGGCCATATTCAAATTGTAAATCAAAAGTTTGATTATCTATAAAATGAATGTCAAATTCTTCTCCTAGAACTTTCCATATATCGCGAGGTATTTTTATAAGTGGATATGCATCTTCCCATTCTTCTTTATCAGCTGCATCCATTTCCAAATATTCAGTATAATCATGTTTTTGATAATGGTTAAAAATATAGTGCTCTAGTTTTTCTTTGAAAGAAGTATTATTGATGGTTTGCCTGATAAAGTTAAAATAATCTTCGGTAAAATCTTCTTCATACCGATTGAGATAAATAGTAGCCGGAATCTTGCTCCACTTGATTTTTTTATTTTTTTTAGATGACCATGAAAAGTCATATTCAAAGGTACCAATACCTTTGATTTTCAAGTCTTCAATTTCTATATTTACTCTTTTAACAAAGGAAAGCATTTTGGTATCCGGGTTTTTATAAAAAACGAATGTTTCTTTACAGGCTAAACCATGAATAGTACTTTTTACGATAGCTTTATAAAAGTTATGATCAATACCTATAGAACTATAACCCGTAGAAGTATGCTGTTTTAGTTTTTTTATACTGTAATTTTCTCGTTTCTTATTGAGGTTGCTTTTCAAGTCTTGAATCTTTTGGATATTTTTTTCCAACTCCATGGTATTTTTTACTTTCTAGCTACCTCCAAAACTTAAATAAAACAATTCTACAGCTCTGGGTTCGTTAATTGTAATTTTTTCAGGATTGCTTGCGAGTGTGTTTAAAAACTCATGAACATTCTTAAATTCTTTAAAATTTGGTGAACTGTCTTTTTCATATTCATCAATACAGTTATAAAACAATTCTTTGGCCGTTTGTATATTCTTTTTCCAAACGTTAGAACACTCCTCTATTTCTTTATATCCTTTTTCCGTTAAGGTATTTTTAAAAGAATATATTGGTTTTAACAACTTAAGAAACTCCGTTAAGTTTTTAGCCACGAAACTGGGCTGATAAACTAAATCATATGTTTTACAATCTTCTTCTGATGGAAATTGCCAAATACTGCCCAAATCCTCTTTAATATCCATGACAAGCATTTTTCCTTGAGACTCATTTGTTATGGGTAAAAATTTTTGATCTAAAATAAAGTCGTTTGCTTCTATATCCTCCAACCTATAATCGTATGAACCTGTACAGGTTTGATAACGATATTGTTGCCATGTACTCTGAGGAGCAACCAATCCATCAAACGACACTACATACATGGTATTATCATCTATATGCACTTGAAATTCCATATTTCTTACAGTTCTGCTACCGTAATTTTCGAGGTACCATACATACGTTTCTGGTAGTATTTTTATAGGATCTGGAATGATACTTTCGTAAGAAAAACCTTTTATAATTTGTTTTTTCGTAAAAGTCTCGCCAAACATATCATCGTCTAAAGGGTCAAAGTTTATTGCTTTTACTATTTTTTCTATTTCCATAATTATAGATTATTCATCCTCTTTTTCTAGTGTGATGCCTATATTCTCTATCAAATTGATAGTTTTTTTACTGGGTTCACTATTTTCTATGCTTATTATTTTTTTAAGTTTGGCATGTATCAAATCAATATCTTGTTTGGGTAGCTTACTCCTGGTTTTTTTGAATGACTAATTCGCTATTATGACCATAGCCGTACTCATTATTTTTATCTGCTGCGGTGAAAGTTACCTTTCCTTTTTCTAAAGATTCTTTAAGGATATGAAAGGAATTATAGTCTGCCTCTTTTATCATATCATTTCTATAAAATATATGTTCATCATCCTTTGAAAAATCATATAATATATTTTTAAATGTCTTTACATGAGCTGCTTTAATTAAGTCACCTTGGTAATAAACATGTTTTTTATCCACTACATAGCGATCTGAACAAGTGTCACAATCTAATATTTTTGCTGTTCTTGAATCTACACCTCTTAAAACCCTATAAAAATTTAGACCAAAATAGTACATCTGATTATTATCTATACCATAATTGCGTTTTATATATTTAAAGCTTGGACCATGACTACCTCTCATAATTTTATTATCAAAATAAACTCCATATTTATCTGCTGAAGTTGATTTATCAAGTATTCTAAAACTGTTAAGGTCTCTTTTTCTTAATTTATGACCTTTATGATAAATATGTAAACTGTCTTTTGCATAATTATGAGTCAGCTCTACAAATGTTTTTGGGTCTGCATTTTTTACTGTAAAAGATACAGCCTCTCCTTTATACCAATTTATTCCAGAACGAAAAATATAATGGTAAATAACAGAATCTTTTAACACTTCGTAATTAACGTACCCTTTTTTTGGATTTTTTAGATTTTTAAAATCGTCATCATTAGGAATGCTATATGCATTACAACTTGACTTTTTAGCATTGTATTTCTCTTTTGAAATAGAGCTCCAAAAGGTTTTTCCAAACCATTTAAAAAAATACCTATTATCAATAAATTTATCATATTTTTCTACAATGGTATCTTTGTATTTTGTCTGATTAACTGTGTCATTACGAATCTGTTGATAAGGAACACTCTTTTTTTGTAAATATTTAATATAGATAGTGTCATTGCAGAAAACGATTGTTTTTGGCAATGCACTTCCTTTATTTTTCCAAATTACTTCGTTTGTATTAATGGTAAATTGGTATTTAAAACTATAGGTAGAACTATAATTTGTATGGGTAAAAACACCTCTTTGTGTTGCCGTTTTTTCTTTTTTTAGCACTTTGATTAGTTTGTTGTTTGGTAGTAATTGACTAGTTACGTTGGTATTTATTTCTGTTTCTGTCTTACAAGAAAGTAGTAATAATAATGTTATGCTAAAAAAATATTTCATTTTGTTTAGTGTTATTATTTTCATTGGTTAATCTTTTCCATTTTACCTAAATCTTTGGTACAACTATCTGATGCTTTGGCTATGAGCTCCCCGTTGTTTAATTGTACACTTCCAACATAAAAGTCAGTTTTTAAGACTAAATGCATAATGGGCAGGTATTGATTTTTTGTATAGACTAGACTGCCATAATAATTACATTCGCAATCACTATCTGGCGGAAAACAGCTTTCATAATACACATAAATGGTTTTATTTTCTATGGTAAGTTCATCAACCAACTCTGGTTTACTAACATTGGGTATTGTAAATAACCAAGCTAACGCAAATAAGACAACGATAATACTTGTACGGATTAGCTGTTGCGTTAAGTTTTTTGTTTTTTCTTTATTTTTTCTACTCCAAAGCTTAAAAAGGTATAGTAAACCTATAACTAAGGCTAGTATAAAAACAGAAACAATAAGTAAAGTTTGTATATTTTCCCAAGAGGGTATAACCTTGATTTGAGAGATTAAGACTCCTAGTAGTAAGAGTATGATGAGGCTGTATAATTTTAATGGTTTCATTTACTCTTCTTCATTTCAACTTCTATTTTTTCTGCCTGTTTTAAAACTTTACTGTCTTTTCCAATTTTAGCTTTATGTGCTCTTAAAGCTAGTAGTACTTCTTCAAAATGCTTAGATGATTCGTTGTAAATAGCTTCTAAAACTCCTTCACGTACTATATCACCATAAATATCAAGCTTGTCAGATTTTAAATAACTGATTAAAATAGAAATATCTTCTGAAGATTTACATAAGTCAGTTGTAAAGTTTTTAAGTACTTTTCTTGCGTTATAATAATTATCCTGTAATGCAACTTTCCCTTGAATTTCTTTCTCTAGAAATGAAACTACTTCCTTTTTACCTTGTTCAGGATTTAGAAAATAAATGGCTGTATTTATATATTTTTGTTCGCCCAGCGGTATTTGTTTTCTGAGTGCTATTAATTTATTTGCGGCTGGTCTATTTTTTGTTGTAAAATCAGCAAATAAACGAATTGCTTTGTTATTAGGTCGATTTGTATCACTAGTTGCAATTTTTTGAGTGGTTCCATCTTTTCTAGTGATAAATTTATAAGATTGCGGTTCATAATACAAATGGTTTACTAATTCGTTTATCGTTTCGGTAGGTTTTAATTTATACAAAAGTTCAAAATCAGCATCCTTAAAGAAATTATCTCCATTAGCATACAATTTCACTAAGTAACGGTATGACTTTTCTTTATTACCTTTATTGAGGCTATCTGCCCACACTTTAATTATTCTATCAGGAATTCTACTTGGGTATGTTTTTAAATTTTGATGACCCAAAAGGTCGTTTACCCTTTTTTCATCTTCTACACGTAAGGATTCTGAAGAAATATACGCATTTACCCATGTTGTATTTACCAATTCTACAATAAACTTATCCCAGTATTCAATTAAATTTTCATGGTTCTTTTTTATGTAAAAAATAAAATCTATTTTGTTTTTATCATCTTTTGATACTGATATTGCAGTTAGATAATCTCTATAACGCTCTTTGTTTTTAGAATCTTTAAACCGAATATAATAATAGGCTATGGGTGCTTCTAAAGCACTTAAATCTGGTCTTCGGTGTACGTGTAATTGAGGTCTGTTTTTTAAAAGATTGGTATATTTAAGAAACAAACTATCTTCTTTTGCCAAAAACTCTTGATATAGCCCCTTATTTTGTTTCAATTGTTTGGCTTCCTTTTTCATAATAATATTAAAATCATTGCTACGTTGTGCCTGTATATTGAACATTGAAAATATGAAAATGCACATAAATATAAAGTTTTTTTTATTTTTCATAATTACTATTTTTATTCACCCCAATCTGTAATTTTTGAGGTTTGTGTTTTAAGATCTACTTCAATAATAACTTCACCACCTCTTAACCGATATTCATCTTTACCCACTGTATTTTTTGTAGATAATTTTCCAAACTGAAGATGCTGTCCTACCTTCATTCTTGCCATATAAAAATTGATTTTGAAGTTTAACGAGGTTATATTCCCCTAAAACGAATTCTTTTTTTATCATTAAGGCTTCAGCTAGTTCAATGGCTCTTTTATAATCTTCCATTACACTTTCTTGTGTATTTTTTAAATAAATACTTAATTTTTCTTTTTGATTAGGATGATCTGTATTGTTTAATCGCAATAAAATTTCACCATTTTCGGAGTTAATAACATAGTATTTTGGTGGATTTGCTGATTTTGAATGAGCATTAATATGCCAATTTCCATTTTTTAAAGAACAATCAATCCAAGTGCCTAAAAAACCATTTGCATCCTTTTTAGCAATCTGTATAGCTTTATCACGACTTATTGTTTTTTGATGATTTCTTATACCGTTATCTTGCTCATTCTTTACTATTTTCAATTTCTCTCTTTCAGCTATGATTATCTTTTCAATATCTTGATACAACCCATTTTTATCATTTAAAATATAAATTACAATATTGAGGTCTCCAAAAGGAATAATATTGACATCTTTTGAACCTGGCCATTCACCTTTATAGAAAAAAATATTTAACCCTATTCCGTTTTCTTCAAAATCATCATCTCTTAGATTACGATGTAAATGTCTTTTTTTCTTTCCTTTTTGATAAAAAAAAGAAATTGAAAATGTTTGGTGAGATATATCTTTTTCAATGTCAGCATCTTTAATATGAACTAATTGCTTAGGATGTTTTGAGCTAAGAGTGCTGATTTGTTTGATAATTGTATTCACTGCTTTTTTTGAATCGGCATGAATGTCTTGTACATTTGTTATAGTACAATCTTTTTTATACAAATCCATATATTCAAAAACTATTTTGATGCCTTTTTGATTCATATCTTTATTTAAATCTTTATTAATGCGTACATAGTTGGTTAGCTGATATGTTAAACACAAATCTTTTTCCACCGCCTGTTGAGCCTCGATTAAAGCACATATGATATGTATTGTATAACTAGTAGGGTTCTTAATCCTTGCTCTTTTAGCAAACATTATTGCTTCACTGAGGTAATCAGAATCAAATGCTTTTAAATATGCTAAACAGATGAGTACTTCGCTATCGGCTTTTCGTAGAGGAGTTGAACTGGTTTGATAATGATTAACCTTACTTATATAATTATGAAAAATAACACCATTTAATTTTTTAGGATTGTCGTCACTTGATTCTAATAAATTCGTATTATCATCATCTGTAAAATTACCAATAGCATTAAGACTTAATTCATTAATTACAGCTATTTTGTAAGCTATCGGATTTTTTTTATCCATAAGATATTTCATCAACGCTACTGTCAACTCACCTTTAGTTTTTGATGCTTTAATTACTATGGGAACATTTAAATATGCTCTGCTAATTTCTGTAGAAGTTAGTGGGCTGTCTGCTAAAACACTATGATTAAAGCTTAATACTGCGATAAGAATTATTAAGATTTTCATCTGTTTATTTTTTGATTAAACTTAAAATATGAGTACAAAAATGCTCAAAGGCAGCTTTACGTTTTTGTAAAGCAATTGTTTGCTGATAATCTTTAATTTCAATTTGATAGGTACCCTCACTTTTAATAATTTGATAGAAGGCATCTTCAGCTTTATCTTCAATAGAGATGACTTCCATTGGAGAGCTTTTTTCAGAAATATTTCGATACGTAAAATTCTTATAGGTATAATTTGGATAGTTATCACCATCTTCCATCATTTTTATCCCATTTTTAAGAATCAATTTCTTTACATGTTTAAATCCTATTTTTAACTCTTTTTTTGTCGGGCAAGGATTCGCTAGCATCTCAACTAGTGGATCTTCTTCTGGGGGATAGATTCTATCCCAAAAATCAAATACTTTACCTGTTATTTTATCTACTTTTTCTCCACTAGTTTCATAACCTAGTTCATAATGCTTCTCCTTTTCATATACCACTACGTTTTGTCCTTCTTTATAAGAAATGGCTTTTTTTACAAAGGCTATTTTTTCTAGATCTTGAGGAGATGGAACATAAAATGGAAAGCCTCCATTGTCTTGAATAACGGATTCAAATTCATTAGCTCTGTTAAGTTTATCTATATCATCTTCTAATAAATTTACATAAAAGCCATAAAAATGAGCTGCATGTAAAGGCACATATTTAAAACTTTGCTCAAAATAAACTATAAATGTATTAGCATTTTTAAGCACTTTTGTATCTATGTTTTTATAATTAAAAGGTTTTTCTTTTAAAAGCTTTAGGTGTTTGTCTACCTTGTTTTTTGCCAAGTTAATTAAAGCTTCTCTATGCATTTGACTTAAGGTTTGATACGTGATTTCAGAAGGGATATCACTTATGTCAAAATTTTTATTTACAATGTTTTTACAAAAATGAGCTACACTATTTTTATACTTTTGCTCGTCAAATAATTGAGGCGAAAAATGTCTTTCATAATACATATTAAAAGATGCTTTTTCATTTTTAAATAAATAGTAGGTAACAGCCTCATTACTGTCATAAATTGAAATTACTTCTGGAAATTTATCAGAATACTTAAGATGTGAAAAACTGATATTATTTGAAATATAACTAGACGTAACATTTCCTAATTCACCATCAACAACAGGCTTGCTATTATTTTGAATGTTATTATATAAACTTTCAAAAGTATTTTTTAAAACATTGTTAGTTACACATGACTTTGCATTAATTTGATCAATAAAATAATCCGTAAGATCGTGTATTTCTTCTTCTCCTTCTTCTAAGGGCAAAGGCATTTTAGATAGATGTGCATGTGTTGCATCATAAATTTCTCCTGTTTCTTTTTTTACTTTGTAATTTGATTCTTGTACACCTGAAACAACTAAAACATCATAATAGGTGTCTTTTTCTTTTATAGTCATGTTGAATTCAATATCATCAGCACTGGCATTACCTACTTCTTTACTCTTATTTATAGCATCAAATACAAACTGAATTACTTTTTTATTAGGTATGTAGAAACGTGGTTGTGCACTTGCGGTAGAAACGCCCCCAATAGGATTAACAATAATGTCATAATTAACTGTTTTGTTTACTATTGAAACATATAAATCAGTTAAATAATCCATATTAAGAGGTATGTACTTAACGGGATTGTTGAAACTCACATAAACATCTTCATGATTGGCACTAATAGTTATGCTTTCAAAATTACTTTTTTCAAAGCGAAAGGAAGTAATATCCATTGCCAATTGAATAATTGAATCTTTACCCAACTCTTTTATTTTATCAACTTCTGTTTTCATTTTTTGATTTTGAGCACAACTTAGGGTACTTACTAATAGTAGCAATAAAATGCTTGTTATTTTTAGTGTTTTCATAATTCTGTTTTTACTTTTTACAACCTATATCCATAAATCTTTTTTCTAAATCAGTACCTACAAAAAATGAATATTCTCTTAACTCTTTATACCAATTAGTCTCTTTACTATTGTCATGCATATTTTATTTTTTTACAATCTTTTTTATGCCAAAATTTCCGTCAACATCTTCCACTTTTACAAAGTATAAGCCTTGCGCTAGATTAGAAATATTAATTTTATTTTCCTTTTCTTTTTTTATTATTAATTGCCCTAATTTATTATAAATCTCTACCTTATTAATTTCTGTTTTTGATTTAATACTCAAGATATTTTCTGTAGGAACCGGATACACTGAGAAATTTAGTAAGGTATTTTCGTGAATTGCTAGTGTATTATTTACTATTTCAGTTGATACTATGTTCGTTACTATGGGTAAATTAAAGTCAAAAAATATGTCAGCTTTATTTGGTATAATGTCACCTAGTGCTATGTCTGCTTTTGGTTTTATTTTGTAGACAATAAATCCATGAGAGTTGGGTTCGTCTGTTGTACTATCTGGTAGATCTATGTTTTCAAAAATAAATTCTAGTTCGTTTCCGTTTATTATAACGACTCTATTATCGTGACTTAAACTTTCTAATTGTAAGGTAGACCAATCTAAATTTGCATCTAAAATGTTTTTTACTACAACATTAATGGCACTTGCAGTTCCTGTATTTTGAAAACGAATTCTATAGTGTAAATATTTACCAGCATCTTGAAGTAAGATTTGATCTCCCTCTAAGACTGCTATGTCATTTGGGTCAAAAGAACCAATAACTGTTTGGTTTAGTTCAAAAATATTATCGTTGGGCGTAAAATCACCTGTTATTGGGTTAATAGTTGCGGTAAAATTTAAAATATCATCAATATTTACAATAGGTGGTACAAACACATTAAATTCTAACTCTATTTTTTTTGTTTCAAATGGTTTTAGGTTTGAATAGTCAAAAGTTAATGAATTACTTGTTTGGGTATTGAGCGTTTCACTTGCTGTTAAAAAATTCAATTTTGTTTCGTCGAATTCTAAAACTATATTTCCGCTTAATTGGGTTGTACCTACATTTTTATAGACTATTTGGTAAGTTGCATTAAAACCCGGCCTTGCTTCAGTTGGAGGTATTAAAGATATATTTACATCATTAGCTGTTTGGATTGGTTCAACGCAAAAATTTGCCGTAAAAGTATTATCAAAACCGGTAAAAGAAGTGGTTTGGGAACTTGGATCTACTCTATAATAACTAGGTAAAGTTGATATAATTTTAGTAGAATAATTACCTTCATTAGTATGTAGCAAATAATTACCATTATTTTGAGTTAACGTTGCAAGAGTATCGACACTACTTTCTGCAACAACCATCAAATTAGATAAAGGAAAATCAGAATTGTCACAACCATTATTATTCAAATCTAATTTAATGTTTCCAATTATTTGGTTATTTAATGCAGGTGTTAGACTGCAATATTGAGTAAATGTGATTGGATGTCCTGCAATATCACTAATAACATTTAAGCTATTAAAATTAATATCATCGACACAAATTACCTCTAGATTAGGGCAATTCATAAATTGTGGTTCAATACCTGTGTCAAAAAGATGAGAAGTATTTCCGTTTTTTAGATTTACATAGGTTAGATTGTCATTGTTGTTACAAAATATAAAACTTAACTTATTATTATTACTTAAATCTAAACTGGAAAATTGATTGTTTGAGCAACTTATAGAGTCCAGATTAATAAAGTTTTCAATACCAGTCAAATCTATTATGTTTTTATTGATGACATTTATGCCTGAAGCTATTTCTGCTTCACTAAACTGTATGTTACCATCATTGTTAGTATCAATAACTGGGCTATGATTTAACAAAGCATTTTTAAAATTAGTATCAGGTATATTTACAATCTGTGCTTGTGTAATTACACAACTAATTAATGTAATAAATAGTAGTATTTTTATTCTTTTTTTCATAATTCTTTTTTTATTGCTTAGTATGTAAATCAGTGTATAAAAAAATGGTTATTGCCATGATACTTTACCCCGATGAGTTTCTTAATCATTTTGATAAAAAACCTTATCTTTAAAATAACTTAGCATTATTGTCAATTGTTTTTTATTTTCACAATCTTAATATTTCCTTTTTCTAGTTGCTTCAATGTCGTTTTATTTTGAATATAAGTTTTGTTTTTTATTCAAGATCAATAGTTAAATAGTAATTTACTGAGACCGGTTTTCCATTAACTTCTCCTGGCTTCATAGTTGGTAATAACTTGATTACTCTTTTTGCTTCATTTCTTAACACTGAATTGGCTCCTATTCCATCAATTTCTGCTATTTTCCCATCACTATCAATAGTAAATCTAGCATATACAATCTTTTTACCAGGTTCTAATTCTAAACCAACAGCTAATTTCTTATTTAAGTTTTTTGCAATATGTGCTGTTACTTTATCTTCAAAACACTTTTTTTGAAGATTTATCGCCAAACTATCACAGCCTGGAAAAACCGGCACCTCATTATCATTCATGTTTTTAAATATATTGTCTTCTCCTTCTATATTTAATATGATAGGTAAGGTATACTTTATATTTACTGGTTTTCCTTTATGTTTTGCTGGTACCATCTTAGGTAGCAATTTAACAATACGTATCCCCTCATCTGCCAAAACTGGGTGTGGAGCCTTGGCCCTAATATTTTCAACTTTCCCTTCTTTATTGATTTGAAAAATGACAAATATTCTTTGTTTTCCGGCTTCTAAACCTAAATCACTTGCCAAATCAGTATCGAATTTTCTAGCAATATGCCCACGCATAGCCTTCCTAAAGCATAATTCTAGTTGCTGAGCATCATCTTTACATCCTGGGTATATAGGAAGTTCATCAACTTCTTGAAAAGACATTGATTCAGTATTATCAGTAGTCTTTGTTGTTTCTGTTTCTTGAGCAAATAGCATCAATGAACTAAATGTAATGAGTACTAATGTTAGTATTGTTTTCATGATTTTAATATTTTACTTTTTCTTTGGTTAGTCTTTAATTTCTATTAAATTTCCTTTTTCATCATAATCTTTCCATTTGCCAATTAATTCGTCATCTTTAAACGTTGCTGATCTTCTTAATTTCCCGTTTTTATCGTAGTGTTTCCATTCACCTGTTGCATCTCCATTAGTATCATGATATTCTACTATAGATAACTGTCCATTATCGTGATAATAGTTTACTTCTCCTATTCTTCTTCCGTAATCATTATAATTGACTAGCCCAGACAGCTTTCCGTTTTCATGGTAGTCTTTCCATTCACCTATTCTTTCTTCAGAATTATTATACGTTCCTATTCTCATTAATTGTCCGCTCTCGTAATAAAACTTCCACTCACCTATTTCACTATATTTGGTTCTGGATCCAACCTTTTCTAATTGTTCGTTTTTATAATAATATTTCCATATACCTATTTCATTTCCATTTTTATAGTTGCCTATTTCCTTTAATTGTCCGCTTTGATAATATTCCTTTTGCTCCCCTTCAATTTTTCCATCCTTATAAGTATAGGTTGAATTTAATTCTCCATTTTCGAAATAATATTTCCATTCGCTTGTCCTTTTTCCATTATTATCATAAGTACCAACTTCTTTTAATTTTCCATCTTCATAAAATTGTTTATGTTCTCCTGTGTATTTTTCATCTTTAGTGTATGTTTTCCCCTTTATCTTTCCGTTGTTATGATAGGTTGTATATATGGCATCACTACCTTTATTTGTATACACAGATATCTCTTCTAATTTTCCATCTTCGTAAAATGTTTTATGTTCACCAATAGGTTTTCCATTGGAATATGTTTTAATACTCAATAGCTTTCCGCTCCCATAGTGATATTTCACCCATTCTCCCATTTTTTCACCTTTCGCATCAAAGCTTCCTTTTGTACTTAAATGACCATTTTCTTGATAATATTTGTATTTCCCAATGTTAGTGTACCCTTTATATTCTGAAACTTCTTTTAATTGTCCATCTTCGTAATAAGATTTATATGCTCCATTTCTTTCTCCTTCTTTATAGTTCTCTATTTCTTTAAGATTTCCATTACTATAATAAGATTTCCATTCACCTACTTTTTTATCATCCTTATAAGTTCCTATTTCTTCTTCTTGCCCATTTAAAAAAAATGATTTCCATTCCCCATGCCATAGACCATCTTTATAGTTTGATGTTTTCCGGAACTGTCCGTTAGCATAATAACTTTTCCATTCGCCATCTTGTAAACCATATTTATATTTACCAGTCTCTTCCAGTTGACCGTTTTCAAAAAACCATTTTCGTTCTCCCGTTTTTGCTTCATTTTGATAAGTGATTATCTCTTTTAGCTCTCCGTTATCATAATAATAAGTACCGTTTACATCCTTTTCACCACTTTGCGTATAGGTAATTATTTCTTCCAATTGTACTTTCGAATTTAGTCTTAACTTATATTTTCTATTTTCGTTAAGTACTGTTATTCTTTGAAAGATATCCCCTCTACTTTCAATAGTAGGGGCAAACATTTTATATTCTTTTAAAAAAGTAATTATTTTTTCTTTTTCACCTTCTTGCAGGGGCTCTCTTTGCCTAGTTTTGTCTTCGATTACTAAGGCATCTCCTTTAAGATGTATCGTTCTTTTTGAAAATTGATTTCTCATATTGGCATAACGATTATAGGAAAACAAAAAATCATTATTACCATTTGGTAATTCGGTAGTAAATACTTCTGAAACTTGAAAAAATTTACCTGATTTATCATAGTAGGCAGGATAACCTATTTTTAAAGATGCTATTTGATGTTTTTTAATGGTAAAATGTATTTCATCTTTACTAGCTTGATCTAAAGGTCTTTTTACCCATTGATTATCAACGGCAAAAACTACTAGATTTTGATAATTTTCGTCCGGTTTGTAATAATTAAAAGCTAACGAATCCTTTAATGTTTTGTTTGCTCTTGCGTACAAAATAAAGGGTTGCATTTGATCTTCTTGCGGATGAAAATGCAGCTTATCATCTTTAATATCATATGTACCATAGATTTCTAGATCTACGCTACCAAAAATTGCAGAATAATAAAAGGTATTATTATCCAAAAGAAATAAATTTGCAGGCATTTCATGTTCTGACAGGTTATAATAGCCTTCTAGACTTTTTGAGTTTTGAGCGAAAGTCGTCATGCTTAATAATATGAGGCAGATTGTTGTGATTTTTTTCATTTCTACAGGTATTATTTTATTTCCAACTCCGTTGTGATGTTAAGTTTGTTTTCAGATTTAGTATCTTTTAATTGCACATGAAGGTTATACGGATTAAAAAACTGACCCTCATTAAACTCTAGGATAATAGGAATTTGTCCTTTTGTAAATCTTGAGGCATCAAGTCCGTCAACAGTCGTATTGCCATACAAATTTGAACTTGCAATAAGTTCATTGCCTTTATTATCGGTAAGATGGACAGCTAGTGATGGGAATACTTTTCCGTTTTCTATTTTTAAACCGTCAACACCTTCTAGTATAAACAAATATTTATCTTTCGCACTCATTTTATTATCTGCAACTACTTTATTATCTGTTTCATTCCATAAATACGTTGAAGTATATTTAATATTTGTTGACTTTACATCTAGCAATTCATTTTCTATGATTGTAAATGGCATATTGTAAGTAAATTTGCCTTCTCCTTTGGTGTCCCAAATAGTGATTTGCACCTCGTATTCTTCATTATTTTTATAGGGGAAATTAGCAATTAAATTGGCTTGTAATTGTAATGGTGAAAGGCTTGTACCTTCGGTCAAATTCAATAAATTGAGTTCAGAAAGTACCATTTGATTTTCTTTCTTTAGCACCACCATTGACATTTCAGGATACACTTTTCCGTTTTGTTCTTTAAAGCCATGAATACCGTCAAAAGCAAAAACTACATTTTCGCCAAAGTTAAATATGTTTCTCTTCTCTTTTTTTCCATCAATTTGAATGCTAATATCATCGCATCCTAAACCATCGCCTTTTGACTTAGCTCCTGTAACCAAATCTTTATTGATAGATTTGTTGAAATTGCAAGCACTAAATACTAATGCTACTAATAGGATTTTAATTGTTTTCATGTTTTATTGTTTTTATTCAATTGAAAAATAACGTGTTACTATTTTTTGCAATTGCTCTTCATATTTAGGGTTTGCCATTAATATTTTAATAATTACTCTTGAATTTTCTGAGAGTTTTTCTTCTTCAAACCCTTCAACTTTCCCAAGTGTTAGTTGAATTATTTTAGCATCATCTCTCCATTCTGAGGTATAGTTTAAATCTCTCCCTTTTTTTGAAGTTTCATTGAGGTATGCTGAAAAATAGTGAAGTGCTGGAATAGCATTTCGATAATCTTCTACATATATAGCCATTAATTCTCCTTTACTAGTAGTAAGAACCCTCATAGAAGGAAATGTCAACTGATCGTATGTTATCGTATTTCCGAATTTTAGGTTTTTGGTATATCGAATTATAGGCTCTTTATCCTTTTCTTTGTCTTTGTTTATAGAATATTGAGAACCGCTTGCAGTAAGGCTATCTCTAGAGATACGCCCTTCGGCAATAGCCTCTTTATAAAAGGATGCTGCATTAAAAGTTTCAAAATTCAAATTTTTCAAATCGAAATGATCTTCTGGATAGGTAGTTAATGGTTTGAAATCAGGAAAATGAAGTGCTATTTTGGTTATTAATGTTTTATCTATTTTAGGAGAATGTATATTAGGATATAGTACCAGATAAAGGTTTTCAAGAAAAAAATCTTCCATGGGAACTTCTTCTATATTTGTAATTACCAATTCTTTTCTAAGTAAAGTTTTATCTTTTGAAGGTAAGTCTGACAAAACATAGTCAAACAAAAAATGATACCCTTTAAACCCTAATGTAACATCATTTATATAATAGGTTTCATAAGTATTTCCAGGTCGAACTCTAGCATAAGAATACCCACCTGAAAAGCAATGTCTTTCTTCTTCTTTTCTATTACCAGTAAGTTCGAATGCCTTTTTATCTGCAATGAAGGCAAGAAATGCTGTTGAGTTTTCTTTCTCTACATAAAAACGAATGAAAAATTTTTTGTTTTTCAATGTAATAGGTAGTGTATCTCCCTTAACTTCAAATTCTTTTCCATCTTGATATATGGTTACATTGTTGGTTAACGTTTGACTTTCTATTGCATGAAATGTTAGTAATAGTAAAAAGAAAATAATAAGGGTGTTGATTGATTTCTTCATTTTTTACGTTTTTATTGTTGGTGATTAAGAATTACCATATTTCACCAAATATTCATGTAATGTTTCCTTTAATTTGCTTCTTGAAATTTCAAGTAGCGAAGGGTCAATCGAAAGTGGAGTTTCACGGATACGTAGCATTCGTTTCATATTTTTTTTGACTTTCTCATCTTTCTGTTTTTCGATGAACGCCTCTACATCTTTTAAATGTATGAGTAGTGTATGATGGTTGTTTAAGCTGTAGCCTGTAACCCCTTCTATTTCTGTCCATTTTACAAAACCATTGGTTTTAGGGTTATAAATTAAACCTTCTTTCGTTAGAATTACTCTAGGCCCTTTTAGTAATAACAATGTGGCAATGCCTCCAATGAGGACAACACTACCAATCCCTAAAAAAATATAGGACAAGGTTTTTGAAAAGTATATTAAACCTAAAAAACTATTATTTAAACCAAAAACAATAAAAAGAGCACCTAAAATGATGAGTCCTATCGTTTTTGTTTTACTGTTTGATATTTCTAATCTGTCTTCCATAGTATTATTTATCTAAAATGTTAAAAATTAATTCACCTCCATATTCACTGTTAGGATTAACACTATGCTGTTGCCAAAAAGCATTAGGATTGATACTTATTTCTGATTTTGAATTAAATGAATGCTTGCTTTCATCAATTGGATTGTATGGATCAACGTATTCTCCGTTTGGGGAATTTGCAACTGAACTTTTAACAACCGTTATATGCTCTTTAGAGATACTCTTTATTTTATAAACAAAGTCTGTTGTTTTGATAAGATCTCCTTCACCAAGTTTAGATAGCAAAATGTTCTTTTCAGTAGCTGTTTTCAACGCAAAAGTAGTATTGAACCTAGGACTTGACATTATTATAGAAAAAATAGCATACAAAAACATTCCTACTGCACTCAATGCTAAAAATAGTAAAATATACCATCCTGTTTTAGAGACTTTATGTTGTGCCAATAATTCTTTTGCCGCTGTTTTTGTTTGCTCATTCCATTTTCTTTTTTGAATTTTTTTACCTGTTAAATCACAGCGAACCTCAGCATATTTTTTTTTGACAGGTATAAAGAGAAAACTAGTATCTCTTTGCATTACATAAAGCGTTGCTTTACTGATTTCTTTACATCCTTCAAAGATTTGATTGATGGGCGTTTGTAATACATCGTATTCTTGTACGTTTATAAACATTGTTTTGGTTTTTTGGTTAGTGATTTATTCGCTTTATCACCAGATCAGTGGATCAATACCTTGCCAAATTGCCCAACGGATGGTTTCTTTTACATTCATATCGCTAACTAAGGTTTGATCTCTTTCTGTGACTGTCATGTCAAACTTTATGATATAACCTGAAAATGTGCCTACAACCAAATGTTTTTTATCAGCAGAAAAATCCATACTCATAATGGTGCCACCTACATGTAAATAAGATTTGTCTTCTGGGTTTTTAGGGTTGATATACCAGATATAACCATTGTTTGCCCCTAATAAATAACCATCTTTATACGGTAATATTGAAAAAATCCATAGATTATCATTCATTTGGTCAAAACGCTCATCAAAATCTTGATACCATGAGGTATTTGCTTCTATAGGGAGATGCTTTAAATCCATCCCAATCACACCACTTTGTTGGTAATGGCAAGATGCCAATGCAATATGGTCTAGTTTATCATGAAAACCTACGGCATGTGGATATTCTGACCGTGCTTGTATTTTGCTTGTCAATTCAAACTGCTTATTTTTTTCCTCAAAAATAAAATGTTCACTCATTTGAAAGCCAGTAGCTATTTTCGTGTTATCAGGAGAAAGGGATGCATGAAAATAGTCTAAACTGACTTCAAAAGTTTCTGACTCGTCATATTCTTCATAGAAATTTTCTATAAATTCAGGGAGCATTTCTTGCGTAGGCAATACACATTCGCTTCCTTCTTCACCCAAAATAAAAATACCATTTGTAGTGGCTAACAATACGCGTTTCCCATCATTAAAAACGGATGCACTCAACACAATTAAACCTTCTTTTTTAAAATTGGCTACTTTAATATTTTCGGTTGCTTTTCCGTAGCCTTTAGGATATTTAAAAGTATGGATAGGCTCTCCGTTCCAGTCATTAAAAATCTGGACTTCTTTTTTGGTAACTTTTACTATATATTCTTTATTGGCTGAAATACCAATAGCACGAATCCCTTTTTGTTTGCTTACTTTATCATCCTCTAATAAATACACATTTCCATCATCTGTATATATATTTCCATCTGCACGCACTACAATAGTACCATCTTTTAAAACAATGACTTGATTAATACTTCTTGAAATACCATCATAATATTGCTGAAAAGGTTCGTAAGCCGGCGGAAATAATTCTCGTAGTTTCTTATGTTCACCAGAAGCATTCAATTCAATGGCTTTGTGGTATACCGCTTCTGCCATATCACCTCTGGTTTCATGAGGTTCTTCTGGACCATCACCTCCTTTATAAATGGCATCTAAAAAAGCATTGAGTTGCTCTTTAAATTGTTTTCCTTCATTTATCCATCTTTTTGATAGATCTGTTATTTCGTCATTTTTATTGAATAATCCCATGCTTCTTATTTTTTAAGGTTTATAAACCTAACTACTAAAGATAAAGCTTATTGCCTTTTACCCTAGCTCTAATTTGTATTCGCAACAATCTAATTTATAACTGAATAACTTAATTGCTTTTACTACACAAAAATGAGGTTAAATAGTAAGGAGTGCTACACTTTATACCATGAAAATGGCATCCCTGAAAATGGGGTGTATTTTCCTTAATTAAAACTTAAAAAAAGTTTTGAACCTTCAAAGGAGAGGAAAGATTGGAAATTATATCTTTGTACTCAAACAATAATGTAATGGGGTTTTATCAAAAATTATTCGCTACTAAATATGATTCTTTTATGAAAGGAATGGAAATTAGTATCTTTGATTTACGAAAAGAACTCATCGAAAATTTAGAAGGAAGCGTATTGGATGTAGGCTCTGGAACGGGTGTAAATTTTGAGCATTTTAACACAAAATGTGAGGTTATTTCTATTGAACCATCCACGTATATGCTAGATAAAGCAAAAACCAAATTGCCTATCAATAAAAAAATTATGCTCTATAACTTAGGTGTTAATGATGTAGCATTAGATGATTTAATAGAAAATAGTTCATTAGATTATGCCATTTGTACCTTGGTTTTATGCACTATTCCGAAACCCGAATTGGCTTTGAAAAATATTTACAGATGGCTTAAGCCAACAGGTAAACTCATTATTTTAGAGCATATTCACGCAGAGAAGAGGCACAGAAGAGTACTACAAAACATGATAAATCCTGTATGGAAAATTATTGGAGATGGCTGTAACTTAAATCGAGATACTGACAAGATGATTCAAAAAACAGGTTTTAAACCTGCTAAAGAGACATATTTTAAACGAACATTGAGGTTTTATTCTGGGGTTTTTGAGAAGTAGTTTGGATTTCTATTTTTAAGTCTTTTGTCTAGCTCAGTTTAATACCTTTAATTTTTAAACTTTATAAATCCGAGTCGATACCATTTTCTTTTAATAATCTATTCATTTTTGCGCTATATTATATGTTGCTATAAGTTTCTCTTTTTTTGAGTTTTTTGATTTATACTTTGAGCTGAAGCAAAATTAAAAATATGAATACTACTTTTCCTTTTTATAAAAACTGAGGTTGTTAGAAACAATATATGGGTCGCAATACCAAAGTTAAAATCCTTCTATTGGCATTCATTGCACCTTGATCAATTTGTAACATTATCAAGGATTAATCTTAGTTCTTTATAAATTCAAGCTATTTTTTATTTAAGATGTATTCCTATATTTATGTGTTTAACAAGTCCAATATTTTTTATTCTTAAAATCAATAACCATTGGGCCTCCAACACAGTCACCATAAGCTTCTAAATCAGCATCTGATTTATCATTAGAAATAAGCCAATCTCCTGTTACATTGTGTTTTAACAACGTTCCTTTGTCGAGAATTTTCCCTCTCTCCGCAGACATTGACGGGTTTCCTTCAGAAATTATAGTAATTGATTTGCCTTTAATGACAACCAATACTTTTTCGCTCATAGATCTTCCTTGCCATTCTGCATAGGCAATATCAAAAATATAGGTACCATCCGGTGGAATTCCATTCACAAGATTATTCGAAAGATTATCAGTTGCTTCCTTAATGACAATAGCATTTTCTACTTCAGTTTTAATACTATCCATAAATATCCTACGATCTTCTCGGTTATATTCATACTTTATATCCGATTTTAAGACAGGTGTATTTCTACTTTCATTTTCTATAACAGAAGGAGTTGTATCTAATTGTGAGTCATTTACATTATTTTGAGTATTTACCTCTAGACTCTCAACATTTTGTTTCTTGTGCTGTTGGTTTGTACAAGAAATGAGAATGATAGGAATTGTTATTATTATGATTCGTTTTATTTTATTTAAATAGCTCATTTATTCTACTTATAATTATTTGTTATTGTTTATATAAATTGTTCCAAATAGTTTGTCCCAAAAAATGGTATAAAAACCATAATTTTTATTTTTTTGTTGATGATGTGTTTGATGAAAAATATGATTACCAAAAAGTAAAGGCTGCTTTGTTGACTTCGTATTTAGGTGTCCTATAACTCCAAAAAGCCAATTAAAAAAAATAAAAGTTAAAAAACTGAATAGGTTTAACTCAATAAACAAGGTGCTTAGGGTTAAGAGCACTCCAAATAATATGGCTTCAACGGGCTCCATCACATAGAGGCTAATCGCGTTGAAGTGATGATGCGAGTGATGTTTTAAATGAAACTTTTTAAAAGGCCAGACATGATGGGAAATATAATGTAAGATATACATCAAAAAATCAAAAAGTACATAGAGCAATACAAAATGAATAAAAAAATGTTTGTCAGTGATAAAGTCAATTTTACCATTAATGAATAGCATGTATCCTGGAATGGCGATTAAAATATTTACAATAAGAACAACAATACTATTATTAATATCTGTTTTCGTTATTTTTAAGGTTTCGTGACCTTTAATTTTTGACCAATAATGACTTATGAGTATTGTTAAGATATACATCAAAATGTTGGCAAGGACCAAAGTCCCCCAAAAAGAAAATATATTATTGAATATATACATCGTTATTCTTGTTGATTACAGTTGAGTGACAATCTTTAAAGGTTATTTAAAAAATAACCAATCTCCGTGATTTAATTTACCTCTAATTTTTTTTGTATTCTTTTTATTGGTAATAAATAACCTTGTTAACAGTTTGGGTTCGTGCTCGGTAACTGTGGTTTCATTATTATTTTCATCCCTATCAAGGTAAAAAACAGGAATATATCTTGTGCTTGTTACTAGTTGTATGATATCATCATTTTTGTACCAAGTTCTACAAGTGTATTCACCAAAGAAATCATCTTTAAAAACTTCGGCATCATTGAATTTCTGATTCATTATTTTTATCGTTTCATTAACCACTAAACTATCGTTATACGAAGCATAAGAATGTAAGGCCAATAGATCTCCTTTTAACGTTGTAATAGCCTCTATTTCTGAAAAAAACAACTTATGATAACTGGCAAGTTTGTCATTAGCTGTTGATTGAGAAGTAGCGTAAGAATATCCTAAGGTGTCTTTTTCATTAGAATCTAATACAAATCCGTTAGTAGCTATAATTTCTTTTTTGATACTATAAGAGTAATCATAGTTATTTATTACGTCTTTGAAGTATTGCTCTGCATTGAATTCATGAAATGACAATTTTTGAAGATCGAATATGCCTTCTCCTAATTGCTTAAGTTGAGAAGTGCAACTTAAAACGCCTGTAAACACAAATGTTAGTATTACAAAAGTTTTTTTCATTATTAATCAGTATTTATAATAAATTTGCCTTATTGGAAATTAATTCAACAAGGTCATTTCTTTCACTTTTTTCAATAGGATTTAATCCAATATTTACTTTTTTATTAATACCATTACTGCTAACATACAAGGTTGCGTATCTGGTACTTTTGTGCAAATCTACATCGGTTATATCAGCATATCGGATGAGTTTCTTTTTAGCAGCTATGGCTTCTTTAGCCTCTAGAAAATCATCATGTAGAGTAATTAAAACCCTGTCTTTACCCCAAAATGCTAAAACTGTCCAAAAAATGGCAAAACCAGGCAACATCATAATTATTGTATTTAATAATAAATACCCCACTATAGTTGCAACGATTGCAAATATGGCTACACCGATAAACATATTGAATTGAGTATTGCTTGATTTAAATTCTCTAATCATTTGTTCTAGTTTTAAAAAATTCTTTTTCGGTTAAACTGTCTATTACTTTTCTACAGCCTATAATTCCTATCATACCAATGGGAACGAAGAAAAAACTACTTATCATGAATATTTTGGCTCCCAATTTTATCTTATCTGTAAAACTTAAAAAATATAAGCCTACTACGTTTCCTATTAAGGGTATAGACATAATGTAAAGAATTATTTCCTCGTCTAATCCGGCTAATAATGATAAGGCGACATGAATTACAAAAGCTATATAAATAAGGTTGTTTGTTTTATTAAATTCCATTGTTCTAGTATTTATTTATTATATTTAATAATTCATCTTTGGTTAAACCTTTCTTCTTTTCCATGCGTTTTCCTTCTTTATATTTCGAATACTTAAACTTTCCATCTTCATATTGCCTAATGATAATACCATCGTAGGGATTTCCTTTTTTAAGTGTACATTTACTTATTAGCTTGGCATCTAAGTAAAAATAACCAACACCATCACTCTTAAAAAATAGATTATTAAACCTTAAAAAATCTTTATAATTAGGTTGGGTTTTTAGTTTAAATTCAGGATATATGTTAATTGTAATATCTTGATTTTTAGCATCTAACAGAAGCACATTGGGTTTTTCTAAATACATATTGAGCGTTACATTAGAAACCTTAAAGTTGATATGTACATCTATAAGCTCTTTATTTTTAAATTTGAGGTATCCTTTTTCCTTTTCGGTAAAAAATTCAACTTTTCCTTCGGTTTTAGCAGCATTTGTATAGCTTAATTCATTGTATTTTTCGAATGTATCGCTATTTGTTTTATAGGTCAAAAATCCTGTAGCTGTAGGTGTTACACGATAATCAGGCAGATCAGAGATACCTTGATAATACATACTGTAAACATCCGTTTGCGTTCGTTTTCCTTTTTTATAAAAATGCTTATGGTAATTTTTATTTACTTCAATGTCTATACCATCAAATGGTTTTCCGTTTACATAATTAATACTGTCTAATACTGGTTTTAATAAAGAACCCGCAGTGCTATAATAATATTGGTAGCCTGTTTTTTTGCCTTTTTTATAATGTTCTATTTTTTCTATTATACCTTTTAGTGTATGAAAATGCCCTGAAAAAGGTTTGCCTTTTTTGTAAATGCCAGTAATACTGTCTAAACCTTTAAAAGGAAATTTTTTAATTTTATGTAAAATGACACCTTCATCATAAGTATTAACTTCTTCTATTTTATTTTCAATACTATTAATAACGTGTTCTTTGCCCTGTTTTTTTCCATTTTTATAAGGTGTACGTGTAAAACTTCTGGGTTCTTCTTTATTATCAATGCTTATAAACGTTCCGTTGTACTCATTTCCATTTTTAAAATCACCTTCATAGATAATCGCATTGTCTTTATAGGTTATTTCTTTGCTTATTAAGTAATTTTCAAAAATATCTACATGCTTATACATCCCAAAATAATAAGTTGATTTTACTAATTTTCCGCCTTTATAAAGGTTTTGAAATGTTTTGTTTATAAAAAATGTACCTTCTCTAGGGTTTCCATTTACATACTGCCCATCAGCAACTAGATTTTGATTTTTAAAGTATTGAATTTTCCCATTTAATTGACCGTTTTTGTAATTTTGAGTTATGCTATCATACACTATTTCGTATTCATTATTTTTTTTAAAATAAAGATTTGTATTACACGCTTCCGGTCCTGTTTTTAATCCGTTTTGATAGTTAGTAATGCAATAATTTGAAATTACAGTGCCATCTAAGGGTTTCCCACTTTTAAAGATACAGGTTGTTATTTTATTATGTAGTCTATCTTCAAATGTTAGTGTTCCTTCCCACATATTATCTTTATAATTTCCTTCAATAAATACACCTTCATAAGTATACTCAGTAAATGGACCATTTTTAACTCCATCTGTATAGGTGGTTAGTCTTCTGTCATAAGTGCTAAATTCCTCTCCGTTAAAAGGTTTATTGTTCTTGTAGGTGAGTTGATAAGATTTGTTTTCAAAAAAAGTGCTGTTTTGTGCAATTAAGCCTTCATTAGTATAGGTTATAACTTCTTCTAATGTTTTCAAATCATCACGATTATAGGTTTCTTTTTTTACAATTTTTCCGTTTTTGTAGTAGTTTACACTATAACTTTCACAAACTTCGCCATCAAAAGGTTTTCCTTTTTTGTATTCGCATTCGCAAATTTTATCCTCAATATAGCTGTCACTTTTAACAAGCCCTGAAATCTGACCTTCGTCATATTCTTGTTGTGCTATTATTTTTCCTTTATTATCATATTGTTTAAAGAAGCCATGTTTTTTACCCTCTTTATACGATGATAAAGTATTGTAATATTCGTCATAAAAAGTACCTGTAAATGGGATATCATTTTTATAGATTCCTTTAGCTATTTGTTTTCCTTTTTTATCGAAATGAACACTTTCGCCTTCTTTTTTGCCTAGATGAATATGATAGTATTCTATTATTATTTTAAAATTAGCCGTATAATATTTGGTTTGTTTTCCTTCTTGTTGTCCGTTTTTATAAGTTGTGATTTGCAAGTAGTCATCTACAAATTCACCTTCCCAAGGTTTGTTGTTTTTGTTGATACCTTTACTAATAACCTTCTCTTTTGATGTAAAACTAATTTCTTCCCCTTCTAAACTACCTTTTACATAATTTCTTAATTTCAAATCATTATGTTTTAGATATTGATTGTCAATAAAGGATCCTGAATAGGGTTTACCATCTTTGTTTATACCCTTGGCTATAACTTCTCCTTTTTCTGAATATGTAATTTGCTCTCCTTCAAGTTTCCCTAAAACATATGTTTCTCGTAGGTTATAGTTCGTATTATAAAATGTTCCTGAATAAGGAGCACCTTCTTTTTTTATACCTTTTGCTAATAACTTTCCACTCCTGTCAAAAGTTGCTTTTTCTCCATTAGCAGCTTTGTTTTTATACGTTTCATACCTTTCGACACTCAAAATTTCATTATCAACTTCTGTTTCGAACCAAAAATACTGTACGCCATCAGTGGGATACTGATTTATATATAGCATTTCACCTAGTTTTTTTCCGTCTCTAGCAAAAGAACTATTAATTGATGTGCTGTCATTTACAAATACTAACTTTACAGCAACTTGATTGGATTTATTATAATAACGCACCTGAGCTATTTTTTTACCTTCTTTAAATTCTGGAACATAGCCATCAGAAAAAGCATCAAAGAATCTCCCTGTCCAACGAATATTATTTTTAAAAATGCCTTCTGCTCTTAAAAAACCTTCTTTATTATAATAGGTACTTGTACCATCTAGTATTCCTTTTTTGTAGTTGCGTATCTCAGATTTTTGACCGTTTATATAATACCAGACCACCTTACCCTCTAATTCTTCCTTTTCTATATTAGAATAATAACCTTCCATTTGGAGGCTACCAGTAATGTAATAGTCTTTTACTTGGTATAAGTTACCTGTTTTTTTAAGAGGTATAGGCCTGTAAAATTTCGCTTCAGCTTTGGTGGTTTTATTCCAACCTGCATCAAAATAAAGTATGTCTTTTTGTGCCGTTAAGTTGGTGGCGATACTTAAAAGTAGTAGTAGAATTATCTTTTTCATTTTAGTTATATTAATTATTTATGTAAATAAATAGAAGGTCTATCTGATGCTTTTCCGTTCCACTTTACGACAAAATTTGCTTGTTCAAAAGCTTCAACAATAAGTTGACCAACTTTCTCTGTCGATTTATCTTTGCCATCAGTTCCTCCATAGCCTAACAAAATCATACTTGTTTTTTGTGCTCGTTTTGCATCTTGTTTTGTATAAAAGCAAAAGCCACTAATTGTTTTAGGATTTGAATGCTCACGATAGGCTTCAGAACATGCTAAAAATCCATCATCTTGTGTATTTCCAGCTGAAAGTATAGCAATTAAACCCTTATTTTCTAATTCTAGGAACACTTGAGCAATAGTTTTCTTTACAAGTTTCCATCTTTTACTATCCATCTTAATGGGTTCTAATTCTGGTTCTTTAATAAGGTTAACTCCTGTTCGCTCCATAAGTAAGTGTTTTACTTCAGTTGCCCAAGCATTTTTAGTGATATGATTGCCATGTGCATCATAAATATCGGTTTTAGCACCTTGATCAATAAGATATTGAACAGGTGCAATTGCTTGCGAAAATTCAGCGAGAAGGTAAAGTGCGGTTCTTTTGTCTTTACTTTCTATTTGTATGTCTGCCCCAGCTTCAATTAACAGTTTTATAATTGCTAAAGTTATTTTAGAATCTGCACCATCACTCCCCATTGCAGCACATTGTAATGCTGTAAAACCAAATTCATTAAATCCATTTAAATCTAGATCATGTTCTAGTAGTAATTTTTTTACCAATTCTAAATTGCCTTCTCTACAAGCGTCAAATATATTTGTGTTTTTCATCTTAATTAATGATAATGTTTGGTGAATTTACACCAATGAGTTTATACCCTTCATCAGTTTTTAAAAATTCAAATTGCTCTTGGTAATCTTCATCCGGATGATTAATAATTAATGTATGCAATGGATATTTATTTATAAATGGATTACCACAGTCGTCAAAGTATTTGTCATATTTAGAATCTTCCCATATAAATGAATTCAATCCGGATAGCGAAATGAAAGAATCAGTACTTTTATTTTTAACTAGGATTAAACGGTTTAGTAGAATTTTATAATTAGCTCTTAAAAAAGGCTCCTTATCAACTATCTTTTGGCCATGTTCTGAATGATTCCATACAGAAATATCAGGCATTGCATTATTTATAAAATCGTATTTAGTTAAAGAGGAACCCGCAGCAGAACTGGAAATGAATTCTAAACGCCTTATAAAAACATTAAATAACCAATGCTCAAACTGTTTTTTATAATTATTAAAACTATAAAAGTTGTTTTTTGTACCGCCTTGTGTTAAACGATAGGGTAGTGCTGTAGTATCATTTTTTTTCATAGAATATAAATTAAGCGCATTGTTATGCTTAAAATCATTTATCAGCACTTCATTTTTTTTATCAATAAGTTGGGTGGTGCCACCTTTCCATGTCCAATGTTCACATGGACTTTCTTTTTGATAAGTATTACCATCTAAACAGGTTCTTTGGGCATTTTTAATAACTACGGCAACATTATTTCTAAAGGGTAGTGCATCAGAATACATTGCAGGGATAGCTATTTTACCATAGCCATCAAAAAAACCTACTTTGTCAGTTTTAGGGTCACGAAAACGGATCATACCTTCACTCTCACAATCAAATGCCATATCCCAGATATATAAACTATCTCGACCTACTTTTTTACCATTTTTAAGTAGGTAATATCCATAAGCTGTATGGTTTTTTTCTTCCATAACAGCAATAATATTTCTAAATTTTTTAGCGGATGTAAAACCCATAAACTTAGGAGGGATCATTACTTTGTCATTTTCATTTTTAAAACCTCTTTTATTACCCTCTTCTGAATAGAAGGCATGCCAAGTGTTGTCTTGAGCAGACATTTGTAATGAAACTAAAAAAAGTAGTAGGATGCTTAATGTGTTAAATTTTGTTTTCATAATTATTTTTTTGAATCAATTAATTTCCCTGCTTCCCAATGTTCAATTTTATCTAGTTTTCCATTTTCTTGATACAATTTCCAAACACCTATTTTATTTCCATTATCATACTCCCCTTTAGCCTTTCGTTTTCCATTGGCATGATAACCTTTATATCTTCCTGTTTTTCTGCCATTTTCTTGTTTTGATTTATACTGTAGCCTCCCGTTTTTATAGTGTTTTTTGAATCTCTCAACTCGACTTTTTTTATGATATCTAGACACATACTCTAACTGTTGGTTTTTATAAAAACTTTTGGTTACTATGTTATTTTTTAATACTTTTTTAGAGAAACTTAATAATCCACTTTCAAAATATTTATTAGTTTCTACCTTATATCCATTAAGATAGCTTATTGTCATTTTAATTTTACCGCTTTCATAATATTCATTGGTTGCAACTTTCTTTCCATCAAGATAGCTTATTGTCATTTTGATTTCACCACTTTCATAATATTCTTTGTGTTTGTTTATGGCTCTATCATTCTTATAGTAACGAACATATTCTAATTGTCCATTCTTAAAAAAACTTTTCCATTCACCAGTCATTTTTCCATCTAAATAATAATCTATTTGATATAGTTTTTCATTTCTGTAGTATTTCCATTCACCCGTGTTTTTGCCATTACGATTGTAATTTTTTATTGTATGTTCTTGTTTGTTTTCAGAATAAAATTCCCATTGACCTGTAAAATGTCCATCTTTATAATTTCCTATGGATCTTAATTTTCCACTTCTATTATAAGATTTCCATTCACCAGTTGGGTTTCCTTCTTCATCATAGAAGCCAATGCTTTTTAGTTGACCATTATCATAATATTTTTTAACTACTGGATATATGTTCTTCCCTTCAAATTCTACAAATAAGGGTTTCCAAGTCTTATTCCTTTGATATTTATAATGGTGGTTTTCTCCCGATGGATATCTCAAAATCAACTTGGCTCTAGCCATAATTTCAATTTTACGATCACCGATAAATTGTTCTACTAATGTTTGAACATCCTTAATAGAATCATTCTTTACAGAAAGGTCAAGGATGCTATACTTTTCTGTTCCATCAATATCTCTGATTCTGTTTTCTGAAACACCTATATTATGGTCGTTATCTTTACTGTCATATTCATTATATTCTTCTGTTTCATAGGGTGTAATGGCACCTTCGATAGCTTTATACCAGATAACAGTACGCCAATGTGAAGATTCAAATGTCTTGTTATAAGGCTCATAAGCACTTATATAATTAATGCCTGGATAAAAATCACTTTCACTATTTTCTACTTCAAAACGTTGTTTTTGGGTATTGAATATGTAAATAGCATTACCAATAGTAATATCTAAATAACCATCAAAATTTATATCTACATAAATAATTTGATTGTCAATATTAGGATGGGTTTTTGTATAGGTCTGAATTTCTATCGGACTTCTTTTGCCATTTTCATTTTTTTCAGAATAGTAAACATTTATTGAATCTGCAACAATAGTTGGAGTTAGTAATAATGCTGTAAATTCATTTTTAAGAGTTGTGTTTTTTAGGGAATTAGGTAATTCTTTTAGTGCTACTTTTAAAGTAATGGGTAGTTTTTCTCCTGATTGAGAAATCCATTGCCCAGTCAGTTTCCATAAATTCTTCATGTCTAACGCTATAAAACCATCAGTATAATTATCTATTTCAGTACTGGCTTTAGCAGAAATTATAGTGTTATCTGTTTTAATATCAGTAAAATGTATCCACCTTTCATTAAAATCGTATGCGTAAGAGACACTATATGTACTGTTTTTAACAGCAACTTTTGCTGTAATACTTTTCTCACCAATAGTACCTTGATACCATAAAAAATAGCTATAAAATGGCTCTTTGGTTTCTTTGGTCTGTGCATTTAGCGTACAGAACAAAAAGCTAAGAATTAGTATGACTATTGTTTTTTTCATTTGTTACTGCTTTTTAAACTCAAAAGGAACTCTCGCTTCTTTGTCTGGACTTATCCAATAGCCTTCATAAACACCTTCATGCTCTCCTTTAAGCCTATTCATTGTTCCTTCAAAGTAACCGCTTAGTTCATTGTTTTTTTCATATTCTTCAAAGTTTACTGTATCTACTCCAAAAAAACCACTTATATAGGTGCCTCTTAGATTGATATTTTTACCTGTCTTAGTATTGATAAATGTTCCTATTACTTTTTTATCATTCACTTTAAAATAGATAGATCCGTTTACCTTATCATTAATACTGCCAACCAAGTGTTCTATAGTGCTGTCTTTTTTTAGTTGAAATGGTAAATGAATAGCTTGACTTTTAGAGCTTACTTTTCCAAACAAAGGATGCTCTAACACCAATTGAAAAGTATAGTCGCCATTGCTAAGATCAAGTGGAAAAAACGGAATTAATTCATCAGCATTATTTAAAAAATAATTTTTACCGTTAAATAAAATATAATTATCATTAAGCATATTTTCTTTTTCTCCAGATAAAGGTATATTGTATAAAAATTGCCTATGTGTTTTATTATTGGCACCTGTTACTTCTGTAAATAATTTAGCTTCCTGTTTAAATGTTAGTTTTTGACCCGTTTTGTTATGAAAACTTGGTGTAAATAGTAAACTGCCATCAGTAACTGTTAAATCTATAGTTAAAGCGTAATTTTTTGGAGAAGCGATGTCTATATCATCATCAACATCAACATCAACATCTTCATATTCTTCTTCTTCATCTTCATCCATTTTTTCAATACGTTCTTCAATGGTTTCCCATTTACCGTTAACATATTTTTCTTCTAACATGACCATATTTCCCTCTTCATTTGGATAATAGGAACTCGAGCGGTACGGCACAAGTTTTCCACTGACAGCTCTATACTCAATCATTGCTCTGTTCATTTGCGATATAAAACTCTTATCGAACAAATTATATTGCCCTAGTTCTGTGAGATAAGGATAATAATCCTCTTCATTATTTACAGTAAATTTTTTTGTAGCAATATTGTATATATAAAGTTTATCATTAATTGTTAAATCTAAATAGCCATCATAATTGATATCTACATAAGCCAACTCAAAATAGTCTAATGAAGAACCGTCTTCATTTTTTATTTCTTGACTTTTTTTATCGTTTTTGTAAATAGTAATACCACGAACAATTTTACTTTGCACTTCTCCTGATGGTGTAAGCTCTTCTTCTATTTCTGCTTTGAACGTAAAGGCTAGAAACTCCTTTGCCATAGGCGTTAAGGTTATGGGTAGTATGGTACCATTTTGATTATCCCAATCTCCTTTTAATACTTGATTGATCTCAAAATTAACACTCCATTCTGGAGAATCATCATTTTTTTCAAAACCAAATATCCCTGCTTGTCGTTCCCATAAGTTTTCTATGTTAATCCATTTTTTTTGACTATCGTAGGCGTACTGTACATTTGAAATGATAGTATCATTTATTTCTACATTATTACTTTCTTTTACAAAACCTCTTTTTAACATTAAGTGTATTGGGTATTTCCCAATAGTCCCTTTATACCATAATAAATAGGTTGTTGGTTTTATTTCTATGGAATTTCCTTTTTGTGTAGGTGTTATTTGATTCCCTTTTTCATCATAGCATCGTATAGCATAGCGGTGTTTTATTAAGCCTTGATTTTGCGTAATCATTTCTGTATATTCCTCAGGGTATAGTTCATACCCAGTGGTTTTTATAAGATTAATTTCTCCTATTTCATTTGAAATTAAAACATGTAGGTTTTCATGTTCTGTTCCATATTCACTCGTGTTATACACTCTGAATTGGGCTTGAGGCAGATTTTGAAACTCAACATAAATTCTTGTTTTATCTTTATATATTGCTTCTAGGCTAATTAAAGTGATTTGATTTTTACGAATACGATATAATACCTCTATTTCCTTGTCTTTAAATGTAAATGTCTCGGTAAGCAATCTTGTACCTACTGGAATACTAGAATTGTCAGAAACAATACCTGCCATTGAAATTTTTGAACTATGTCTTTTTACAATTATACTGGTTAGATTGCTAGATTGGTAGGTTATAAATTTATCCCCTTGCTCTTTTATACGGTCTTTTTCTATAGTGATAGGTGTATGATAAACTAGTGTAACAATATCTAAAACTTCTATAAGTCTATCAAAATTGGCTTGATATTTTTTAAGTACATCTTCTCTTTGTGGACAGGCACTTTTCTCTATAAAATTTCTTTGTTCTGTTAGTGCTTGTTTTTGTTTTCTTAGTACATCTTTTGATGATATAGAAATTTCTTGCCCACGCAAAAAACAAGTATTTAAAATTAGAATAATCAGTAGTATGGATTGAATGTGTTTCATTTTTTTTAAAAATATTAACCAAATAAATCGGTGTGCATCGCAGCAACATAAAGTAAGGCTATAAAACACAGAAATATAAAAGTTGTTTTTAATATTTTAGGTGCTCTTTTAGAGCGTTCGCCCTTTTTTGTTAATAGCTGATAACTAAGATATACCATAAAAATTAATGTTGGCCCTACGATAAACAATCCAAAAACGGCAAAAATAAACATGGCTTCAATAGCTTCACTAATCTCTCCTTCAGAAATACCCATTGCTAGGAAAAAGTAGAGTAGTAGTGTTATAAAAACACTGACTATAAACCGTAAAAATTTATTTTTAATATACATTTGAATTTTAAATTTTTTTAACCAAAAAGATCAGTATATATGGCTGCAACATAGAGTAATGCAATAATGCCAATAATAACGATCATAGTTTTAAAAATGGTTGGGTATTTTTTAGACCTTTCTTCCTTTATTGTAAAAAATTGGTAGGCGGCATAGGTAAAAAATATCAATATTGGGACTACAATAAAAATCCCAAAAACAGCAAAAATAAACATGGCTTCAAGGATACTATAAAAACTCTTATCACCTGTTCCTTCAATAGCAAAAACAATGAAATAGTAGAGTACAATTGCTATAAAAACACTTACTACAAACCGTAAAAATTTGTTATTTATATACATATGGGTTAATCAGCTAAACAACAGTATTACAACTACTAAAGCTAATAGATATTGTTTTTTTGCCTTTTTAATTTGTATTCGCTTACATCTAATTTACAAATGCAACTTGTACTGTTTTCTATGTCAAAGATAAAATGCAATTATTCTTATTTAAACACCATAGACCACTAAATTGAACTCCCTGAAAAAGGGGAGTGTATTAGTGAAATATGATTTATTTTTTTTAAACCGTTAGTCAAGGTTTCACATTGAGTAAAGCCCTGACTATTAAATTATTCACACCGTGACTTTGAGTCACGGTGTGAATATGTCACTAATAGATATTGAACTCTACCTAAGGTTTAACCTTTTTTTCTTTTTGCAATACATGTTTTACAAAACCTTCATAATATTCATCTATCGTTTTTTTCTTGATGGCTTGCCAATCTTCTTTAGGATAGCTTAATGCTTTTCCTTCTTCAATTCCATTAATCGCCCACATGCCATGTAGATTTATCCATCTATGGTCATAGGTTCCTTCATGTTCTCGAACAAATGCTACAACATCTTTAACAATAGTTTCTAACTTTTTTATGTCTTGTAAAGCGTATAGGTTAATGGTTGGTCCGAATTTGTCATTAAGAATTGCAACTGCACCTCTAGCCGTTGCATCTTGACAAAGGTTGGCATCTATCCTTGCTCTTAATTGCCCTATATAAAACCATAGGGCAGCCTCATCTTTATAACCTTGTTCGAATAAGACTTTAGATAAGGCATAAACTACTGGCGGATTCCATTTGTTAGGGTTTTGAAAAAAGATGTCTCTCATTGTCGATTTCATTTCTTCATCACCGGTGGTCAATACACTAATGGCTTTATTTTGTTTTTCGACATCTATTTCTTTAAAAACTCCCGTTACTGGAATAATCTCAGTGTTTTGAGCATTCATGAATAAGGTTATATGTATTGCTATTAAAAATAGTATTACTTTCATCGTAAAATCGTATACATTCTATTTCTTTACTCGATGTAATGGCAACAATTTATAAATAGATTTACTGTGAGATAAAATATCTTTTGATAATTTACCAAATGAGATGACTTGTTGGCTTTGGGCATCCCAATCTTTTAATCCATCGTTATAACCCGCATAATAAGCTTCCCAAGTATCGTATTTTTCACGTGCTAAAGGAAGAATTTCAGCTATAGCTTTCTGCACTTCATCTTTAGTTAGATATTCTGCTGCATATCCAGAAGCGGCTAAATTGACTATTCTAGCATAGTCCCATGCCTTATACTCTTGTTCCCTGTTTTTTAATACCTCCATTTGATCTAAAAGAGAATTTTTATTTGAAATATCCCAAAACTCTCTTAAGTATGACTTGTTTTCAGTTTTTTGAGAAATTTCAAAAGGATATTCTAATAATACTTTATACCCTTCAATCAACTCTTTATCAGTAGATCTACCTTCTTCTGTAATAAGTATTTCAGCAACTCTATCCATGCCTCCGTAACCATCAATAAAATAAATGCCTCCAAGCATAAAACCTGTCAATTGATCATCTTGACTTTCCTTTGATTCGCAAGAGTTCAAAAAAGGAATCAATGCCATCATTAATACAATAATTATTAAATTGTTATTAAAATTTTTCATGTTAGAATTTTTATAATTGTTTATTAGTACACATCCAATCCATCAAAATAAATTTCTGTAATGGCTGTGTCTTTATATTTATCACCATTATAGACGCTTAGAATTTCAAATTTGATACTATCTGGTTGTAATTCGCTATTTTCATGATAAGACTTGACATCTCTGCCATTTTCGTCTTTATATCTCCACCCAGTTGTGCCATCGTTATTAAGAAGGTATGTTATTTTATAACCAATTGTGGGAATGCTAAAAGCTTGTTCTGCATACACATCTTTTAAATTCAGTATGGCAAAGGGCTTATCATTTACATACATTTTTAATTGCTTTACCCTAGCGTTGTTTTTCCATGTTTCTTTATCCTTAATATAGCCATTGGCAATAATTACAGTTGTTATTCTAGGGTGGCCAGGTTTAAATTTAAACGCTACAGTCTCTCCAATTCCATAACCTTTTACACCTTCAATCCATGCCGTTTTATAACTCAAATCGCAAATATTATTTTTACCATAAGTGTTTCTAGATTGTGATTTTAATGCTGATGAAACGGTAGTAAAATCATACTTAGATTTTGGTTTTCCATTCTTATCAATAATAAACTCTGGTGCATAACCCTCATCTGTCCAATCATTACCACATATAACACCCCACAAGTCATCACAAGCCTCACTGTAGCCTATTTCATCACATTTGTCACTCAATATGTTTCTTTCTCTTTGTGTGAATTTATTTCTAAAAGACGTGTCATAACTTAAAGAATCACAAGTAACCCATAACTCTTGTCTTTCTTGGCTAAAATCATAGGTCTTACCAATTTCAGATATAAGGGTTGGTGTTTCTTGTCCGAAAAAAGAGAACGTATTTATAAAAAATACGATGGATAGTATTTTAAAATATTTAATTCTAAGTATCATTTCTATTCTGATATAATTCATAAAAAAATAAAGGCTAAATAATTACTATTTAGCCCTTATCAACCCAACCTAATTAAAAGTCTATGTCATCGCTTAATCCTGAGCTTTGATCCTTATATAATTTTTTAAATTTTTTCTTGTATTTTTTAGATGCTTTATGATGAGGCATAAAATACGTTTCGTGCATCTCTTGATCATCGTTAGATTTTAATAATAATTGACTATAATGCCCGCCTACCGTGGACCATTCCATTAAGTTCATATTATATTCTGTTTCTAGAATCTTGACACTATCAATGCCAAAATCTTCTGCTACCGCCATATGCTCAAAAATTTTCGCAAATTTCTTAATAGTAGGAACTTTTTCTATGGCATTTTCGCTATCAGCAGCACCTTCTACATTGGCAAATTTGCCTTGTTTTGGGTTTGTAAATACTTCACCATAAAATTTCATATCGTCCATGGACATTTCTGCCATTTTATTATTCCATTGATTTTTAGTGTCTTCCCATACTGGTAGTTCTAGTCCAAGTACCTCACATACTTTTTCAACTGGCATCCCTGCAACGATATTTGCTGATGCACAAGCATAATCTCTAAATGTTACTCCGTTAATTTCCATAATTTATTTTTATTCTATTGATTAATTTTTGTTTTAATAGTTTAAATCACTTCTTTCTCTATCATCATAAAAAAAGAGCTTCATTTTCACATCAACATCATGTTCAATTGACTCTTCATATTCCGGAAGAAAAGCAGCTCTTTCCGTAAAATATTTAGTCCAAAAATCCTTCTCTTTTACTTCCCAATAATCATAAGCAATTTTCAAATCTGTTTTGTCCTCTTTTTCACTTAAAGAAGGAATGTTCTTACATGCCTTATGTGCTTTTATTTTTTGATCCCATTCACCTAAGGCTTTGTATTTAGCAATATTTTCAATTACCCATCTGATCTCGGCAATTTTATCATTAGGGGTAAAAGTATTTACAGTATTACAGTAATCACAACTTACATAATGTGAACGAAAAATATCTTTCTTCACTTCTAATTTGGCACTACATTGGGAACATTGAAAATCTTCATTTAAAAATTGAATGGCATGATTATAGAATTTTTGAGCAATTTTTCCTTCTAAAATAATTTCAAATCGTTCAATTCTAGTGTAAAATGAGTCTCCTAATAATGTACCTTTCTGGTCTTGATCAATAATATCCCCTCTTTCTACGTAGGCCAACATTTGTGGTTTTACATTCTTTTTAAAGGTCTTTTCAATTTTTTTTGACAAATCTTGTAATTGTGATTTTATTCCGCCCCATGCTCGTTCGGTAGGTAGCATATCATAATCACTTTCAACTAAATTATCCATAATGGCTTCTTCGGCATGAACCAATGATTCATTGAATCTAGAATCTATTTTTTTTAAAAACGCATCCCATTTGTCAACTAAAACTAAATATTCAGGATTATTTTTTTCTTCTTTCATATTTTCTTTTTTATTAAATAATCCAAACATTATTTATCTGTCTTTATTTTGTTATCAATGGTCATGAATTTAAATCCACAATAATCACAAGTCGTCAAATTGGTATCTTTTGGTCTTGCAGCACCACAGCCTTCACATTTTCTAGAAGCCGTAGATGAATGTTCATTTTTATCCCAATCTTTTTGAGATTCGTTTGCGTTATTTACTATTTTTTTAAAAGGATTTGCCATAATGATATAAATATATTGGATAATAGATTCTTACAAAAAAGTAATTGATAAGTGCAATAGGATGTTTTATATTCGATGCATTTTTCATCATTTAATAACACAAATAGTTATACAATATCAAATGAATTAATTGTCAATTATTACATCACAAAGATGATCTGAATAGTCGTATCATAACACCCCGTAAATGGTAAAATTTTAGACCACGGTTTTAAGGGGTTGGGAAAATATATACTATATTTAGAATGATGGGAATTGAAAAAGGTCAAATTGAAGATTAAAAAAAGGTGAAATATTTTTAATCTTTTTGCTGATATAAGTCATAGGTAAAATATCTCAAGGTTATTAGATTTGAACAAAATAGTTGAATTTTTTTTGTATTCCTAAACAGTAATTATAACTCAATTGAGTATGCCTGTTCATTGGGTATAATTTGACTAAAAATTGGATTGAATGTCAATATATGTTAAATTGACAGTCAAAATTGATTGCACTATAATATAGAAAATATAGATCATATGGTTAGAAATAAAAGTAAATGGGATTTAAAAAATAGTGTAGTGCTTATGCGAATACTTATAGGATGGCATTTTTTATTTGAAGGAATTGTAAAATTATATAATCCGGATTGGACATCATTTGGTTATTTGGCCTCTGCACAAGGACCTTTAAAACCAATGTTTTTAGCACTTACAAATGATGCTATAATTTCAACCGTAGATATGTTAAATGTGGGTGCTTTAATATTTGTTGGTATTACCTTAATTTTAGGTGTATTTGAAAAATTAGGAGCTTTTGTAGGCATAGGGTTACTGGCTTTGTATTATCTCACTCATCCTCCCTTTCCTTGGTTAACACAACTAAATGTTGAAGGTAGTTATTGGTTCGTAAATAAGAATTTAATAGAACTTGCTGCCTGTCTTGTTATATATCAATTTCCTACAGGTAATTATTTTGGATTAGGACGAATTTTTAATAAAAATAAACAATTAAATAAAATAGAAGAGCTATGAAATGGACTAGAAGAGACATGTTAAAAGGTTTAGGAAGTTTGCCAATTGTTGGAGGGATTTGGTGGGCAGGGGCTAGTAGTAGCATAGTGAGCAGTAAAGAACGATCAGAATTATTAGAACAATTAAATATTCAGCCCTCGCTACCTCCAGCCTTACCCATTATTGGAGGAGCCGCAATTAGAGTTGGTATCATTGGTTTTGGCATACGTGGCGAACAATTGTGTAGATCATTAGGTTTTGCAACAAAAGAATGGCTTCAAAATATGGAAAAGGCCAAGGAAGAAAATACCAATCATACTGCTTTACGTGATTTTTTGAATCAGGAAAAATTAAATGTGCAATTGGTAGCCGTTTGTGATATTTTTGATATAAGAGCAGAGAAAGTAATCAATTCTTTTTCATCTGATAATATAAAAGTAAAACGATTCAAAACGCATCAAGAGATGATACGCAGTGGTAATGTAGATGCCGTTATTATTGCAACACCTGATCATTGGCATGCTCCTATGGCAATTGACGCACTGGAAAATGGTGTGCATGCCTATGTAGAAAAACCTATGACACACACTATAGAAGAAACGTATAAACTTAAAGAGGTTGCTGAAAAGTCGGATGCATATTTAATGATTGGGCATCAACATCGGCAAACTTTGAGTTTTAAAACCGCTCAAGATGTGGTGGCAAAGGGCACACTTGGTCATGTTTCTGTAATTCAAACTAATACTAATAGAAATGATGACAATGGGGCATGGAACTATCATATTCATGAAAAAGCGAATGATCAAACCATAGATTGGGATCTTTTTTTGGGTTCTGCTCCTAAAATTCCTTTCAATAAAGAACACTTTTTTAGATGGAGAAAATGGTGGGCCTATGGATCGGGGTTGTCAGGAGATTTATTAACTCATGATTATGACCGATTGAATTGCGTGTTGAATATGGGTATCCCAAATTCTATTATGGCATCAGGAGGTATTTATACACATATTGATGGGCGTAATGTTCCGGATGTTTTACAAGTTAATATGGAGTTTCCAAATTTTAGTACAGGGAGTAGCCAGAAAAAAGGAAAAGAAAAAGGAATGACATTTATATATAGTGCTACTCTTGGTAACGGATTCAACCGACCTACACTATTAATGGGACATGATGCTACTATGGAACTCGGAAATAAATTAACCGTTTGGCCAGATGGACGATCAACCAAATATGCTGATATGATGGCATCAAAAAAGATGCATCCCAGAACACCAATTTTTCAATATGATCCGAGTTCGAATTTGCCAGATGCCATTTCTTCTGCAACTTCGCAATATTTTGCTGATAAGGGCTTAATGTGGACGTATATTAATGGGGCTAGAATTGATTCTACTTTCTTGCACTTAAGAGAATGGTTAAATGGTATTCGAAATGGAGGGGATCTTAGTTGCGGAATAAAAGAAGGATTTGATGAAGCCATAACAGCACATATGACAGGGCTTTCTTATAAGTTAGGTCGAAAAATTGAATGGAATTCATCTGACCAAATTATTAAACCAATTGATGGGGTTAATTTTGATGAGGTGCTGCTTTCTAATAAATAAATCCAAATGATTATATAATAAAGTATTAATCTATTGTTTGTGTTCAATATCTTTTTAAATTTGATATTTCTAAATGATTTTTCTTAAATTTTAGAATTTTCCTAACTATGAATGATATTTTAGTAGCATCTATCCAATCCAAATTTTCAGATCTTTTTAATAGTACACCTCAATTAATTTTTTCACCAGGGCGTATCAATATTATTGGAGAGCATACCGATTATAATGATGGGTTTGTTTTTCCGGCAGCAATAGATAAAGGAATTATTGCTGCAATTGATAAAAGCGATACTAATTTTTGTGTGGTACATGCCTATGATAAGAATGAAAGCTATCAATTTTCATTAGATGATATTGAACCCATAACAAATGGAAATTGGAAAAATTATATTTTGGGTGTAGTAGCCATCCTTCAAGAAAAAGGTAAAAAAATTGAACCTTTTAATATGGTATTTGGTGGGGATATTCCCTCCGGAGCAGGTTTGTCCTCATCTGCGGCTCTTGAAAATAGTGTGGTTTTTGGTCTAAATGAACTCTTGAGTTTAGGTTTGTCAAAAAAAGAGATGATTTTCATATCGCAACAGGCAGAACATGAGTATGCAGGTGTAAAATGTGGTATTATGGATCAATATGCCAGTATGTTTGGACAAAAAAATAAAGGCTTGTTATTAGATTGTAGATCCATTGAAGCAACATCATTTCATATTGATTTTAAAGATTATGAATTAATATTAATCAATACCAATGTTAATCATAGTTTGTCAGAAAGTGCCTATAATGATAGGCGTTCTGTATGCGAGAAAGTAGCTTCTCTGCTATATGTTAAGGCTTTAAGAGATGCAACAGAAGAAGGTTTATTGAAATTGAAATCACAAATTTCAGAAGAGGATTTTCAGAAAGCCTTATATGTTATTCAAGAGAATAATAGAGTACATTTGGCTTCTATGGCGATGGAAAGTAATGATATTTTTGGGTTAGGAGGATTAATGTATAAATCGCATAGCGGATTACAAAATCAATACAAAGTAAGTTGTGACGAATTGGATTTCTTAGTAGATAAAACCAAGGAGTTTCAAGAAATCATCGGAGCAAGAATGATGGGTGGTGGTTTTGGAGGATGTACCATAAATTTGATAAAGAATAACTCAGAAGAAATATTAGAAACTATTATTAAGGCGTATCAATTAAAATTTAATATAGAGCCTTCTGTATATCAAGTAAATATCGAAGATGGAGTAAAAATGTTATAAAGCTCAATTTCATGAGCTTAATCAATTAATTAGGAATAGATTTTATGGATTTAATGTTAGAAAATTCTCACATCAGAAAAAATATGTTAACAGGAGAAGAGGTCTTAGTATCTCCACATAGAACCAAAAGGCCATGGCAAGGCCAGCAAGAGGAGGTTCTTAAGATTAAAAGACCTTCATATGATAAAGATTGTTATTTATGTGCGGGTAATGTTAGGGCTAATGGAGAGACTAATCTAAATTATAAGGACACTTTTGTGTTTGTTAATGATTTCGGAGCTTTGCAGAAGGACTCAAAGTCATTTAGTTTAGACGATGGTTTACTGCAAGCCCATAGTGAAAGGGGCATCTGTAAAGTTGTTTGCTTTAGTCCTGATCACTCCAAAAGTTTGGCCGAAATGTCAGTAAATGAAATAATGAAAGTTATTGCGGTTTGGATAAATGAGTTTGATACATTAGGTAAGGAAGAAATTATCAACTATGTACAAATATTTGAAAATAAAGGAGCTGTTATGGGATGTAGTAATCCACATCCTCATGGGCAAATTTGGAGCCAATCTTCTATTCCGAATGAAGTCCTTAAAAAAGATCTTCAGCAAAAAAATTATTATCTTAAAAATAATAGCACCCTATTGTCAGATTATTTACAACAAGAGCTAGATAAGAAGGAGCGTATTATTTTTCAAAATGAGGCTTTTGTAGTGCTTGCTCCATTTTGGGCTATTTGGCCTTTTGAAACTATGATTATCCCAAAAAAATCACAGAAAGATATCAGTACTTTATCTGAAACTGAAATACGGTTGTTTGCAGAAGCTATTTCCGTGATTACAATAGCTTATGATAAACTATTTGAGAGTTCATTTCCATATTCAAGTGGTATCCACCAAGCTCCGACAAATGAAGAAAATAATGAGCATTGGCATTGGCATATGAGCTTTTATCCACCGTTATTGAGAAGTGCTATGGTAAAAAAATTTATGGTGGGATATGAAATGTTTGGGATGCCTCAAAGAGATATTACTGCAGAAATAGCCTCAGAAATGCTCCGTAAATTATTGTAGATATATAATTATTCCTTTCTAATTAATATGAATAAAGTTTTTACTGATTTTTATCATATTTATTATGATTATTTTTTTTGAAATTTAGCTATTAATATTTTTAAGGCTAAAATCATGAAAAAAAAGGAACCTATATCGAATATCATGACAAAAAAGGTAGTAACTATTGGTTTGAGAGATAGTCTATATACCGCCGAAAAGTTATTTAAGGAATATAAAATTAGACATATTCCTGTAGTAAAAGATGATAAGATTATGGGTATGTTGAGTTTAACTGATCTATCGCGTATTAGTTTTGTGGATTCTTATGGAGACGATGAAACTGTAGATACTTCCATTTATAATATGTTGTCAGTTGGTCAGATTATGGCCAATAGTCCTATAAAAGTATCATCAAATACAATAATAAAGGAGGTGGCAGCATTGTTAGCATCAAAAGAATTTCACGCTTTACCGGTAGTAGATAATGAAAAATTGGTAGGTATTGTTACCACTACAGATTTGTTAAATTATTTGATTGACTTGTATTGATAAATGCAAAATTTTTACTAATAAGCTTAATTTATCGTAAAATTAGTTGTAATATAGCCCTAGAAAAGAAACAAATCTTTAAGTATTGGCAGTCTTTTACTGTCAATTATAGAGAAAATTGCTAAAAAAAATAACCCGTTTTGATAGAACTTGTAAGCCTTGTATTTGGGTCGGCCAACCTGACTCGTTTTGTGATGTTTCCTAATGTTATGTATGGGGCTCAAAAAGCTATTATACGTGATAATTTCTCTTTTTATAATAATTTGTCAATTATAGATAAACGTTATTTTGAACATCGGGTTTTAAGATTTATCAAGTCACATAATTTTATTGGAAGAAGTGGAGTAGTGGTTACTAAAAAAATGGAGCTATTAATTGCTTCTACTGCGGTAATGCTCACTTTTGGTATGAGGAGGTATCTATTTTCTCAATTTGAAAATATTATTATTTATCCTAAAAATTATTTATCTAAAGTAACAAAAAAACGTCATCAGGGAGAAACCAATCCTAGATTAGGAACTATAGTTTTTTCTTGGGATAATTTTTTAGAAGGTGTAGAAGTAGAGGATAATAATTTGAATTTAGGTTTACATGAATTGACACATGCGATGCATTTTAGTTTTTTAAGAGACAAAAGTTTTACATCTGTTGTATTTTTAGATCACTTTTCAACCCTATTAGAAAAATTAAAAGATAAAAAGTTACAACGAAAAATTGTTAAATCAGGTTATTTAAGGTCATACGGCTTTAAAAATAAGTTTGAGTTTTTATCGGTTTTGGTAGAACACTTTTTTGAAACTCCACATGAGTTTAATAAAAAACTACCGGAAGTTTATAATATGGTAAAACTAATGTTAAATTTAGATACCTTAAAAATGTCATCTAAGCCTTCTGCTTAAAATTACAAGAAAGCAGCATCTTTAGGTTCCCATAATTCGATTTTATTCCCGTCTAAATCTAATATCCAACCAAATTTACCATAATCATGTTCCTCAATTTTATCTATAACTGTAACCCCTTCTTTTTTAAGAGCAGCTAACAATTCAATTAAATTTTCAACTCTATAATTAAACATAAAGTCCTTTTTTGAAGGCTCAAAATAAGTAGTTTCTTTTTTGAACGGGCTCCATTGTGTCGAGCTGTCATTACCTTCTTTGTCTTTCCACCAAAAAGTACATCCCCAATCATCTGTATTAAAACCCAAATGCTTATTATACCAATCTTTTGTTGTGCTTGGATCTTCTGTTTTGAAGAAAAGTCCACCAATACCAGTTACTCTTTTTTTCATTTTTTGTTATTTTTAAGTGCATTTTCATAGGTTTCAATCCATTCTTCTGGTGTCATTTTTGAAGCTAATTTTCCGATAAGATCATAAGGAATATCATCAATATTTTTAAATCGGATACAGCTTTTCCCCATGTCTAATTTTCGTGTACTATATTTAGGAAATTCTTTTACGAACCAATCCATTATTTTTCTATCTGTATAAATACCACTATGATATACTGCAATAAAATTCTTTTGTGAAGCTAAATTCATAAATGGTAATGGTAATGTTGTATCACAATGATACCCATCAGGATATAAAGAATGCGGTACATAATAGCCAATCATTTTATAGTTAATGCCTTCTTCAAATCCTTTAGGAAGGTTCTCTAAAATAACGCGTCTTAATTTACTTATTGGGTCTTTTCTTTCTTTAGGAATTTGATGAATATAATCATCTACTGATTTAGCGTCATATTGCATAATTGTTAGTTTTGTTTACGATGTAAAATTAAAGTTGAGATTAAGGAAATTATAAGTCCAATCATAAATACGGTTAAAAACATAAGGGAAAAATTCATAAAAGGGTTTGCGAACAAATTTTTTTCATCTTCCATTTGCTTTAATTTAGCTTGAAGTTCAGCTCCTGATAAAGTTTTACTAACCTGTTCTACGGAGTGATTGTAATAATCTGTCATGAAATTTGGGTCAATGTATTCAACATATACAACATTATATATACCAAAGGTTATTGATGCGAACAAGGTGATTATTAGACCAATTACTAATCCTTTACCAATGGAGAGTATCCCATGATTTTTGGTATCTCTAAAATGTTTAATACCAAAAAAAACAAATAATAAAGAAACGACTATGCTAGCATAACCATAAATTTCTTGCGTGGTAAAATCTAAGTTTTTTAATAATAGTGAACTGATTATAAATAAAATAAAAATGCTTAAAGCACTCCATGTTCCATAGCGTAAAACTGTATTTTTCATATTTGATAAAGTTTAGTTGGTACAAATCTACAGTTAGAAACTCTAATTTGATTCATACTAAAGTACCAAAAATCTACGAACTTAGGTTAAAAGTGTTAAAATGGGAGTAATTGAAGTTCTTTAGATATTTGTATTGCCTGAGTTCTACGTTTGGCATTTAGCTTGACTAGAATATTAGATACATGTGTTTTTATGGTACTTTGAGAGACAAATAGTTTGTTGGCAATTTCTTGGTTAGATAATCCTCTAGCAATTTCGCATAATACTTCGTATTCACGATTACTTATATTCAGCTCTTTAATTTTTTTATGATTTACCTCTTTTGCAATCTGGGGTTTTTTATTTAAACTTTTTTTGTTGATATAAATACCAATAAAAAAGAATACTAATGCAATTACAGCAATAATAATTTCGAAGGAGGTATTACCTGAAAGATAGATCCGTTTACTAATTTCGAAAAGTACTAACAAAGCTGAAATTAAAAGTCCAAAAACAAGAATTGTACGTTTCATTGTGGCAAGTTAGTAAATTTTTTCCTTGACTTTATCAACTATAGTTTGTGCCAATTTTTCTTTGCTTTCTTTCGTCCAGCCGGCAACATGAGGAGATAATAAAACATTATCAGCATTAATTAAATATTTAAATGCCGGAGGGATGTTATCCTTTAAAAACAAATTTTCAAATGACGATTTTTCATATTCTAATACATCTAGGCCAGCACCGAGAATTTGACCCGACCTTAATGCTTTAACCAAATCTTTGGTAACAATACTTTTTCCTCTACCGGTGTTAAATATCCAAAAGGGATGTATAAATGTATCTATAAACTGAGTATTGACCATATTAATGGTCAGTGGTGTTTCCGGTGTATGTAAACTTACAATATTTACCCTTTGCTGAAATTCTTTGAGTGATACTTGTTTTGCATTCTCATCTCCTAAATTAGGCTTAATATCATAGCAGAGTACAGTAACATCAAAACCTTTTAATTTTTTAGCAAAGGCCTTACCCATATTTCCATACCCAATGATTCCTACCGTCTTGCCATCAAGCTCAACTCCTCTGTTTTCTTCACGTAACCATTTTCCTTGTCGAACTTCGCTATCGGCTTTATTTAGTTTATTAAAAAGAGACAGAATCATTGCTAAAGTATGTTCTCCAACAGCATTTCTATTGCCTTCGGGTGCAGCAATTAAATGAATGCCTTTTTCTTCTGCATATTTAATATCGATATTTTCTAATCCTGCTCCTACACGTGCAATAAATTTTAAGTTTGACGCTTTATCAAAAAAAGTTTTATCAATAGAGAATCTACTTCTTATGACAATACCGTCATACTTGAGAATCTTTTTTTCAATTACTTCTTTTGACGCGTAAAAATCTTCATCACAAGTAAAACCTAAATTCTCTAAGCCTTTTTTTAAAATAGGATGATTGCTGTCTAGAAGTAATACTTTCATTAAGATTGGTGTATAAATAAAAACACCCAAAGGTATTAAAACTTTGGGTATTTATGCTTTTAAGGGTTTCAATAACAACTTGACTTTACCTTTTGCCAGGTTGGGGAAAGGTTATTAATTATTCAAAGCTTCCGCACCACCTACTATCTCAAGAATTTCATTGGTAATTGAAGCTTGACGGGCTTTATTGTATATTAAAGTCAAATCATCACGAAGCTCTGTTGCATTATCTGTTGCTTTATGCATTGCTGTCATTCTTGCACCATGTTCAGATGCAAAAGAATCTCTGACTGCCTTATACAATTGGGTTTTTAATGATTTAGGAATTAATCCTTCAATAATTTCCAATTTAGAAGGTTCAAAAATATAATCTATATTACTTTTTTGTTCGCTGCTTGCAGCCACTATTGGCAAAAATTGCTCATGTGTTGTTATCTGTGTTGCTGCATTTTTGAATTTATTATAAACAATTTCAATGCTATCATAGGTTTCATTTGCATATAACTCCATTAATTCATTAGCTATTACGGCTGTATTGTCAAAAGTTAAATCATCAAATAATTCACTCTTATTGGCAACAACGTTATGTTCTTTAGACAAGAGATCATTTGCTTTCTTACCTATAGTAAACACATCTACTTGTTTACCTGCATATACATTATTAATAAGGTCAATAGATTTTTTGATTACTGTTGAATTAAATGCACCGCAAAGTCCTCTGTTAGAGGTTATAGCCACTATTAACACTTTGTTAACTTCTCTTTTTTGTGCGTAAACGCTACCAACATCACCTTCTAAGGTAGCACTTAAGCTTTGTAATAATTCAGTTAACTTATTTGAATATGGACGCATTTCAGTGATGGCATCTTGGGCTTTTTTTAACTTAGCAGCAGAAACCATTTTCATGGCACTGGTAATCTGCATAGTTGATCCTATCGATGCAATTCTGTTACGTATTTCTTTTAAGTTTGCCATTCTTCTTTTTTTGTCATTCCTGCGAAGGCAGGAATCTTAGCCTTTTAGTTTCAAATTATGAGATTCCTGCCTTCGCAGGAATGACAAGATTAATTATATTTTGCCGATAATTCTTTAGCAGTATTTTCTAAAACCGCAATTGCTTCATCAGTTAATTTACCTGATTTTAAGGTTGCTAAAACATCTTTATGTTTGGCATTTAAATATGATAAATACTCCTTTTCAAATTCTTTAACCTGTTCAACAGGAACATTTTTCAATAAATTTTTAGAACCTGCATAGATAATAGCCACCTGATTTTCAACAGTAAACGGATCGTTTTGAGCTTGTTTTAAAATCTCAACATTACGTTTACCTTTTTCAATTACATTCATAGTAGCAGCATCTAAATCAGAACCAAATTTTGCAAATGCTTCTAATTCACGGTATTGAGCTTGATCTAGTTTTAAGGTACCAGATACTTTTTTCATTGATTTTATCTGTGCATTACCTCCCACACGAGATACAGATATACCAACATTAATAGCTGGTCTAACACCAGAGTTAAAAAGATCTGATTCTAAGAATATTTGACCATCTGTAATAGAAATTACATTGGTTGGTATATACGCAGAAACATCACCGGCTTGTGTTTCAATAATAGGTAAAGCTGTTAAAGATCCTCCACCTTTTACTTTTCCTTTTAAAGAATCTGGTACATCATTCATTTGAGCCGCAATAGTATCATCATTAATGATTTTTGCAGACCTTTCTAATAATCTTGAGTGTAAATAAAATACATCACCAGGATAAGCTTCACGTCCCGGAGGTCTTCTTAATAATAATGAAATTTCACGATAAGCCACTGCTTGTTTAGATAAATCATCATAAATTATTAGTGCCGGGCGACCGGTATCTCTAAAATATTCGCCAATTGCGGCACCAGCCATTGGAGCATAAACCTGCATCGGAGCAGGATCAGAGGCATTAGCCGCTACAATGGTTGTATAAGCCATTGCACCACGTTCTTCAAACATATTGGCAATAGCAGCAACATTTGAACCTTTTTGACCTATGGCAACATAGATACAATATACTGGCTCTCCGGCGTCATAAAATTCTTTTTGATTTAAAATAGTATCAAGTGCTACAGTAGATTTTCCAGTTTGACGGTCACCAATAATTAGCTCACGTTGACCTCTCCCTACAGGGATCATGGCATCGATAGATTTAATACCAGTTTGCAATGGTTCGGTAACAGGCTCTCTATAAATAACACCAGGAGCTTTACGCTCTAAAGGCATTTCAAAAGTTTCTCCTTCAATTGGGCCTTTTCCATCAATAGGCTGACCTAAAGTGTTAACTACTCTACCAACAATACCTTCACCAACTCTTAATGATGAAATTCGCTCGGTACGTTTAACGGTACTTCCTTCTTTTATCTCGTTAGAATGCCCTAAGAGAACGACACCAACGTTATCATCTTCCAGATTAAGCACCATACCCTCTAAGCCGTCTTCAAATTGTACCAATTCACCGTATTGTACGTTGGCTAAGCCATATACACGTGCAATACCATCACCTACTTGTAATACAGTTCCAACTTCATCTAAAGATGCTTTACCGTCAAAATCTGCTAGTTGTTGTTTTAAAATTGCTGATACTTCAGCTGGATTTATTGTTGCCATTTTTTTTAGACGTTAGATATTAGATATAAGACATTAGACTTTAGTAATCAAATGTCATAACTTATTTATTATATTAATTTTTATTTACTAAGGAATCAACTACTACGAAACCATATTTTGCGGATCCTAACTTTTTGCCCCTATAACATTTTTCTCCACCACCATCTAGAAATATACAAAATCCTGCTCCATCACGAGCTTTTCTTGTTGATCCCGCTGAACCTATACTTCTTGCAAATCTAAACGTGTTACCTGTTTTTCTTCCATTTACACGAGCAGTTGGGTAATTTAATTCTAAATCTTTAACACCAAGAGGTAAAGGAATATGTTTAAAATATAATGTAATTAACCCTTGGATTTTTTTTCCTTTTGAATTTAAAACATAACCTTGCTCATTTAAGATGTTTCCTACTTCTTTGTTAATTCTGTAATAACCTTCAATATCTTTTATTTTGCCATCTTCAATACCAAGTTCAATACCATTATCCAGTCCTTTCCCAGATAATGCAATCACAATTGATCTGTAATATTTTGTTGCTCTAAAAGCTGCATCCCCTTCAATTTGAACTTTGTAAACTCTACCGTTATAGGCTTTGAGTGAAAATTCCTTAGAATCAGGTAATGGTTCAATGATCGCAATTTGTCCATTTCTATTATCCAAAATTCTGATAAAAAAATTGGGGTTAGTTGGATATATACCAACTATACTTTCTACTGTTCCATATTTTTTTGAACCTTCCTTACTATAAATCACTCCCCTGTCTAGGTTGCCTAGTAACTCTACGCCTTTTTCCACTATTCTATATTTTATTTGGGCTTCTTCCTTTAAATATGATTCTTTTGCTTGCTCAAATAGAATTTTATATTCTGCTGTTAAGTTTTTTCTTTTTACACTAAAAAATTCATCTAAATTTTCTATTCCATTTACAGTAATAACATTGTATTTTTCTGATAGTAATATTGCAATCGCCCTAGAGTCTTTCATATTACCTGCTAAAAACTCCATCTTCACTTCAGTACCCCTACCTTTATTATCACTAACTTTAAGCCAGTTTAATTCTTCTCCTGTATCTGCTAGTGTTGCAGACATATTCTCAACAATTATCTTATCTTTAGTGCTAGATGAAGAAAAGGTGTATTTATAATCATCTTGTTCTATTTTGGCAATTACTTTTTTATCAAAAAGAACATTGTTATCCTTTATCCTAATCTTACCATCAAAGCCTTCATTTAAACCTTCCATGGCAGGTCTAGCGTTCCCTGTAGCAGTTTCTTTGTACTTACTTGTTCTTTTTTCATTGAAAAATTCTGCAACTTTATTTCTGTTTAATCCATTTGCAGAAAATATTCCATAAGTCTTAGTTAAGATTTCTGCAATAATTTTTCGATGACTCAAAGACATAGATATCATGCTGTAATCCACAACGTTAACTTGGGCATAATCCTTAGAGGTAATAGTCATCCAATTAAATTCAAAGGGTCTTGTTGAGTCTTCAGCAATATCTACATCAACCAGAAAAAGTTCTTTACCAGATAAATCATTTACCGAATAGATAATGTTAGATTTATCAATATCCTCTATAATTCCCACTTCAATACCATCAACTAGTATCTTTCCTTTTTTTACTTTTACTTTCTGTGCAAAAGATTTAAAGGCCAAAAGAAGAACTAAAAAAAGAAATAAAGTAGTAACTTTCTTCATTGTAAATATTTGAATAATTTATTTTAAACTATTAATTATTATATTAAAATTTTGCTGCGTAAGCATTCTCTTCAAACGCTCTACGTAAATTATTTATCTTGCCAGATATACTAGCATCAAATTGTTTATCACCTATACGTAATATAAAACCACCAATAATAGCTGGATCTATTATGTTCTCTAAGTGTACTTTTTTACCAATGATTTCTTTAACCTTTGCTAATACTTGTTCTTCCAGTTTACCTGTTAAAGGAATTGCTGTAATTACTTTGGCAGTTTGAGATCCTTTATGTTGATTAAATAATATAGCATATTGTTTTGCAACTTCAGATAAAAGAGGTAACCTTTTGTTTTCTATCAGTAGATCAATTAAACGCAAAGAAATTTTGTTTAGTTTTTTAAAAACTGCTGTCAATGCAGATTTTTTTACTTTCGTCCTGATCACAGGATTATTTAACAGTACTTGTAGCTCTTTGCTTTCATTTATAGTAGAAGAAACTAATAGCATATCTTCATGAACTTGATCTTCTTGTTTCAAATCTAAAGAAAGACTTAAAACAGCTTTAGCATATCTTATGGCAGCTCTAGATTCTCTCATATTAACTTAGCTTAACATCTTTTAATAAGTTCTCCACTAGTTTTAGTTGCTTAGCTTCATCAGAAAGCTGTTCTTTAACTACTTTTTCTGCTATGTTGATAGATAAATTGGCTACTTGCCTTTTCATATCTGCAATAGCCGATATTTTTTCATTTTGTATGCTAACTTTAGCTTGTTCTATAATTTTGTTGGCTTGATCTTTAGCTTGATCTTTAGCTTCAGTTATCATATTGTTTTTTATCTCTCTAGCCTCTTTTAGCATAGTATCTCTTTCAATTCTAGCCTCTTTTAAAATCTTTTCATTGTCAGATTTTAAATTCTCCATTTCTTGACGTGCTTTATCTGCTTCTAATAGTGCATTTTTTATACCTTCTTCACGATCATTAACCGCATTTAGAATCGGATTCCAAGCATATTTTCTTAGTAAAAGTAAAAGTGCAATAAAAAGAACTACTTGCCAAAAGAATAAGCCTATACTAAAGTCATTGATTATTTTTTCCATTTTATTATTAAATTAATTAATAAGACTAGCACTAACCAACCGTTAGTACTAGTCTTAAATTTGTTGTATTTATTTCCCAATGAAAAACGCTGCGAAACCAATACCTTCAATAAGCGCAGCTGCAATTAGCATTGCTGTTTGAATTTTCCCGTAAGCTTCAGGTTGACGAGCGATGGCGTCCATTGCTGAACCACCAATTCTACCGATACCAATACCGGCACCAATTACAATTAAACCTGCTCCTACTAAATTTGGAATTGTCATAATATAAATATTTAAAATTAATAATGTTCTTGTTTTAATGTGTCATTTCATGTTCATGTTCTTCAGAAGCTGCTCCAAAATATAAGGCTGATAACATTGTAAAAATATAAGCTTGTAGAGTTGCTACTAATAATTCTAATATTGATAGTCCAAATGCTAAACCAAATGAGAGCGAACTCCCAATCCAATTTTTAAAAATAAACATTAACCCTATAATTGTCATCAAAACAATATGACCTGCCATCATATTTGCATACAATCGTATCATTAACGAAAAGGGTTTAATAAATGTTCCTAAAAGTTCAATAGGTGCCAACACAATTTTCATTAAAACAGGTACATCTGGCATCCAAAAAATATGTTTCCAATAATCTTTTTTTGCTGTTAAAGTTGTAATAATAAAAGTAAGAACAGCAAGTGCCGCAGTAACAGCTAAATTACCTGTTATATTAGCACCTAAAGGTGTTAAACCTAATAAATTAACAAACCATATAAAAAAGAATATAGTCAATAAATAAGGCATATATTTTTTATAATGCTTTTCACCAATATTTGGTCTTGCAATCTCATCTCTAATATACATAACAACGGGTTCAAAAAATCTCCCAAAACCTTTTGGAATTCCATTATTATTCTTATACGATTTAGCCAAGCTTGCAAACAATAAAAACATCAACAAGCCAACAAGCATAATGATAAAAACATTTTTTGTAATAGAAAAATCTAATGGTTTGGCGTTTGTTTCTAAGCCCTTTTCGTTATAATTTATTACTCCGGTAGCATCTGTTTTATAAATATGATTGTTATTATGAGAAATTGCATAGTGCTTTCCATTAATTTCAGCAACACCATGATCTAATTCTGATGAGGAAAAGATATGCAAACCTTCATCCCATAAAATAACGGGTAACGGAAACCCAATTCCTTTAGTTAAGTGAAAACTGTGAGAATCTTGAATATGGTGTTCTATATCTTTTTTGATTTGCTCTTCTAGAGAAAGATCTTTATCATGTTCATTATGTTGAGTAGTTTCATGGTTATTACCATGTTGTATAACTTCATTTTTTTCATGTTGAGCACTAGCGGTAAACACTATTGTTAACAATAAAAAAGTTAATAATTGGACTAAAGTATTTCTTTGCATATCACTTATGTGAATTCGATGTCTGTAAAATTCGTGCAAATATAGTACTTTATGTTTTATTCAAAAACAATTTTTAATCTTTATTTTCCTTTTTTAAATTTATGTTAATAAATATTATTTTAAACGATTCAGCAAGTTAGCTAACGCATATGTTTCTGTAATTAAGCAAATTAAATATGGGACGAAAAAAGAACTAAATTCAAGTATTGAGATTGTTTCATCAGCAAGATAAAAAGGATAAAACAAAATAAAAAAGAGGATAAATTTTAAAAAGCTTCCACCAATAAATAAGAAACCAAGATAATTTTTTAATTTAGTTCTGAGAGAATAAATCAGAACATATATTGCTATGGCTAAGAAAAAATTCAAAAAATAAGACAATAGAATCTTATTTTCAAAAAGGGGGTACTTATTAGAATGAAGAAAAAATAGATGTAATCCAAAAACAACAAGAATACTTAGTGTTAATAAAACGAAAAAGTTTTTGACTGGATTCATTTTATAGTACTAGTCTTTATCTATATTTTTTAGCTGAATGGTTATACTCCAAATGGTGCCTACTAGACCTAATAAAATAAGTATTAAAGTAAATATTTTTTCTTTCATTTGAAAATATTGGTCAAGCCAATCGCCTACATAAGCAGCGAGAAAAATAGTTGCACCTAATTGAAAAGCAATACCCGTAAAATGAGCGTATTTATTAAGCTGTCTTCTCGGTTTTTTCTCGTTGTTGTTGGCGGTTTTCATTTTTTAGTGCTTTTATATTACCTTTCATATTACATGAGGCATTGAAATTAGCACCCGGTTCTACAGATAGTTTACCTAAAACAACTTCGCCATTTATAGTCGCAGTAGCTTTTAAAGATAGCAATTCATCAACATTTAGATTACCAGAAAACTTACCTTCTATATCTGCATTACTACAATCAATAGTACCGTCAACAGTACCTTCTTTGCCAATAACGACTCTGCCCGAAGTTTTAATAGTACCCTCCACTTTACCGTCAATTCTAAAATCACCATCAGATTTTATGTCACCAACAAATGATGAGTTCCTGCCAATAATGTTGCGTTCTAATACTTGTCCTGGGTTCGTCTTTTTTTCAGAAAACATAATTTTAATTTTTAAATTTTACACTCCGTTATTACTTATTTTATCACATAGGGGAGCAATAAAGTTTTCTTTTCTTAGCAATATTGTGTTTAAATTATTTCTCATTTAAACTTGAAGAAGCATTGTCAAAATTATCTAATATTTTAACAGCATGTTTACCCTCTTCAGTATTTGGGTAACTTAAAGCAACATAACTCAATGCTTCTTTAAAAGCATTAGCACCTTTGGTTTTCATTAGAATATATGCTTTTAACAATTCTAACTTTGGTGCAATAGTTTCATTTTCAAGTAATTGAATGGCCTTTTCGGTTTTTGTTAAGGCCTTGTCATAATGTTGAAAATCAAAATCACAATAAGCATCGTTGTAAATACCTTCCGGAGAATTATCAATCTCATTAGAAGTAAGCACTTTTTCAGGATTCATGATAATATTTGCATACCTAGACTCCGGATAATTGTTAACGACAATTTTTTTGTATTTATTGCTTTTCGATTCATCAAAATTAGCATAAATTTTATACAAATGATAATTTGTTGGAAGAATTAATTTTTCGATAGGATTAAAACTTAATAATTTTTCTAACCTATCTGCAGCCAATTGATATTCTTTAAACTGTTCTTTGTATATGATTCCTAATTTATAATAAGCATCATTCCTTATGGTTGTAATACTATCTATCTCTTTTTTTTCGGTTGGAATTCTACTAATATAATAATCTAACTCATATTTTTTTGAAGTGTCAAAAGTATTAGCACTAGCTAAAGCTTCTGTTTCGTTTGGGCCTTTATTTATCGATTTTTTGGTTGATAAACGCCAATTGTCATCCAAGGGTCTATTGCCCCAAGCTCTTTTAAATTCTTGTTTTCCGAAACCGGCAACACTAGTATTATAAAAATAAAACTTTCCGCCTTTAGATCCACTTTTAGAAGTGTCATCATTTATATTTCCAAACCCGTTTGTAGTAATCAAAGTGTTTTCCAGTTTTATTTTAGCCAACTCATCAGCCTTTTTAATACTGTCTATAAACTGTTGATAAAAAAGCTCTTGCTCAGGTTTTGAGAGGGCTGATATTTTTAAAATACTGTCATTATTTTGAGCTATATTCTCATAAGTAATGACTTCCTCTAAATTTTCACGCTTTCTAACGATACGCCTAACTCGTTTTTCATTTTTGTTTTTTGTTATCTGTACCACGCTATCATAATAAGCACCTGCAATTTCAAAATTGGCTTTGTCAAAATAAATATTACCTAATTGCTCATAAGTCAATTCTTTTTGATATTCTTTTGATTGTACAACCCCTAACGATTTTTCAAAATCTGAAACCGCAATATTTATGCTATCATTCTGCATTTCTATACGCCCTTTCTGATAATATAGCTCATCTAGATACGGCCTGTTGTCTCTTTCCTCTATAAGTTTTTGTAAAATACTTAATTGTAACTTAGTACTGTCTTGTTGGGTATAATTTTTTGCCCTGTCAATTTGGGCATGTATTTTATATCTGTGTGGGGCTTTTTTGAATTGAATTAATTTTTCAAAAACCAGATTTGAAGTGTCTACTTTTTGTTCATTTCTATACAATTGCCCTAAAATAAATAAGTTTCTAGCTTTTTGTTTTGGATCTACTGAAAAAATAACTGCACTATCTAAATGTCGGATAACCAGATCAGTACTGTCTATAGCCTGATATGCCATTGCCATGGAGGTGTGGCCATCTTCAATAATTTCTAATGGTAAATTAAGATTTTTAAGTAGGTACTCTAAAGTTTCAATAGCTAATTCTTCATTTTGTAATCTAACCAATGCTTTGGCTTGCCAGACTCTGGCCAAATCTTTTATCTCATTATCAGAATGATGTTCTAAAATATAGTTGAAAGCCTCAAGGGCGGGGACAAATCTTTGCGAATAATATCTGGCTTTACCTAATAATAAATAGGCATCATCAATTTGTCTATTGCGTTCTTTTCCATTGATGTCCATGGAATGTTTTTGAACGGCTTTAATGGCTTTTTCTTCCGCTTTATCAAATCCTTGAGCAGTACTCTCCCCTTGAGTGTCTTGTTTGGGCTTATTAGCAGAAGGGATTTTTATTATTTCTTCTTCTTGAATTTTTAAAGGTTCAATAGGGAGTAATTTCCAGAAGTTATCGTCGTAGTTATCGTCTAATTGAAGTTTGGCTTGGTCAAAAGCTACCTGACCATTATATAAAACATTATACTTGGTTGTAAGAGCGTGAATATTTCTATTGACTATGGAATTTTTTTTAGTGGAACAGCTAAAAAAAAGAATCAAAAAACCACTTAGAAACAGTCCTGTAAAAATCTTTTTATTCAAAATTCGAATTTGTCTATGTACTTAACTTAAAACTGAAAGAAATATTGCAATACAAAAGCATAAAAATACAAATATATCGAAGAAATTTTATCAGGGTTAGATTCCTTGATGTTAAACATGTAATTAAGGACAAAAATCAATTTTTTTAACAAACTTATTTTTTCTTTAATTTCAGTAAAAAGAACTATGACGCGAAGTCAAGTTAAAAAATGATTTTTAGTAATCAAACGCTCCATATTCACTTTTAATTGTTAGTTTTTTTGATGAGGAAGTTTCAACACGACCCACAATTTGGGCATCTACCTTAAAAGATTTTGAAATGGTTATAATGCCCTCTGCAATTTCTTCGGGTACATACAATTCCATTCTATGTCCACAATTAAATACTTGATACATTTCTTTCCAATTGGTGTTAGATTGTTCTTGAATCAATTTAAATAGGGGAGGGACTTCAAATAAGTTATCCTTGATGATATGTAAATTATCGATAAAATGTAAAATTTTAGTTTGAGCTCCGCCACTACAATGTACCATTCCATCAATTTGTTTAGCGTAATTTTTTAAAATTTCTTTGATAATAGGAGCATAGGTTCGTGTTGGTGAAAGGACTAATTTTCCTGCATTAAGTGAAGTACTTGCCACGTTATCAGTTAGCTTTGTATTACCCGAATAAATTAAATCTTCTGGTACTTCATGATTAAAACTTTCAGGGTATTTTTCAGCCAACTCCTTTGAAAAAACATCATGCCTTGCAGACGTGAGTCCGTTACTACCCATACCTCCATTATATTCTTTTTCATAAGTGGCTTGTCCAAAAGAAGCCAACCCTACAATTACATTTCCTGCTTTGATATTTGCATTGTCTATAACTTCAGTTCTTTTTATTCTAGCAGTGACTGTAGAATCTACTATAATAGTTCTCACCAAATCGCCAACATCGGCAGTTTCACCTCCTGTAGTGTGTATGGTTACACCATATGTTGCTAAGTCTTTTATCAATTCTTCAGTACCATTAATAATAGCAGAGATCACTTCGCCGGGAATCAAATTTTTATTTCGACCAATAGTTGAAGATAATAAAATGTTGTCTGTGGCACCTACGCATAGTAAATCGTCAATATTCATAATTAGTGCATCCTGGGCTATGCCTTTCCATACTGAGAGGTCTCCGGTTTCTTTCCAATACATATATGCTAAAGACGATTTAGTACCGGCTCCATCGGCATGCATTATCAAGCAATAATCATCATTATTGGTCAAATAATCGGGAACAATTTTACAAAAAGCTTTTGGAAAAAGCCCTTTATCTATATTACTAATGGCTTTATGAACATCTTCTTTTGAAGCAGAAACACCTCTGAGGTTATATCGATTGTCTGACATTTTGTTGTTAGTTGTTTAGTTATTCTGTTATTAGGGCCTTGAATTTGTTCAACGCTATAACTAAGTAATCCAATAACGCTTACACAATATCTTTCAGTTCCTTTTCTTTATCTGCTAGAAATCAAATTTAATCTAATAGAAACAATTTTTTCTTGCCATAATCTATAATGGCATCTCCTTCTTCTAAAATATCTGCACCAATAATTCCGTTTACCGGTTTTGCATTTTGTTTTTTTAAGGCATTATTAATATGGGATAGATCTATCAAAACCAGTAGCACTTTTTTTAATTTATAATCACCAATTTTAATCTTATTCTTTTTAGAAATTTGAGTGTCAATTTCTCCTTCTCCGGCTCCGGCAGCTTTATGTTCAGAATCTTCTGTTTTTAAACTAAAAGTTTCAATTTCATCAAGACCAACACATGAATTTGATGCCCCGGTATCTAAAATAAAATTACCTTTTTTACCATTAATTTTGGCTTTTATTTCAAAATGATTGGTGGTTGTTTTTTTAAGTTTGATACAATGATAGCTCTTATTAGCTAAGAATTTTTTAAGCTCCATTTAAATTACTGACTTAAACTGTTCTAAAAATCGGATATCATTTTCAAATAGCATTCTAATATCAGGAATTTGATAAAGCAGCATTGCAATACGTTCAATGCCCATTCCGAAAGCAAAACCACTATATGTTGAAGGATCTATTTTGGTATTTTTTAGTACATTTGGATCAACCATACCACAGCCCATAATTTCTAACCAACCTGTACCTTTTGTAATTTTATAATCGGTTTCAGTTTTAAGTCCCCAATAAATATCAACCTCAGCACTAGGTTCCGTAAATGGAAAATAAGAAGGGCGTAATCTAATTTTTGATTTTCCGAACATCTCTTTGGTAAAATAGATCAAAGTTTGCTTTAAGTCGGCAAACGACACATCGGTATCAATATATAAACCCTCTACTTGATGAAAAATACAGTGAGAACGAGCAGAAATATCTTCATTTCTAAACACACGACCGGGAGAAATAGTTCTTATTGGAGGTTTGTTATTTTCCATATAACGTATTTGTACCGAAGATGTGTGTGTACGCAATAGCATATCATGCTCAACGTTTTTTGATTTTTCAACAAAGAAAGTATCTTGCATATCTCTTGCAGGATGATATTCTGATAAATTTAATGCTGTAAAATTATGCCAATCATCTTCAATTTCAGGACCTTCAGAAATGTTAAAACCTATTCGAGAAAAAACATCAATAATTTGATTCTTTACAATAGAAATAGGGTGTCTGGCACCTAACTCAATGGGTTCGGCGGGTCTGGTTAAATCGCCATATATACTTTCGTTTTCCGAGTTACTTTCTAAAGCGTCTGTTAATTCAGTAACTTTATTTGTAGCGGAATTTTTTAAAGTGTTTAGAGCTAGTCCAAAATCCTTACGTAGTTCGACATCGACGTTTTTAAATTCTGTAAATAAGTCTTTTAATATTCCTTTACTGCCCAAATATTTTATTCTAAAAGCTTCAATTTCTTCTTTAGAAGACGATTTAAAAGCCTTTACCTCATTAATTAATTCTTTTACTTTATCTAACATTACCTTTACATGATTGGGTTACAAATCTACTATTTTTACTTTAGACTTTAATGACAAGTTTTTTATAGATTAATTTTAATTTTGAATAACAAATATCAAACGTTTTCGTTATTATCATTATGTGCAAAAATAACTAGATATTAAATTTAGAATATCACAAATTTAATTACTTTTGTTGGTGATAATTTGTAAAATGAATAAAAATAACCTAAAAAAATTATGGAATCAAAAATAAAAGGTTTTATGGATTTGGTGAAACAACGTAACCAATATGAACCGGAATTTTTACAAGCCGTAGAGGAAGTTGCAGAAACAGTGATCCCTTATATTGCAAATCAAGAAATATATAGTGGTAAGAATATTTTACTAAGAATGGTTGAGCCTGAAAGAGTAATGATGTTTCGAGTTCCTTGGGTTGATGATAGTGGGGAAATAATAGTTAACAGAGGGTATAGAATTCAAATGAATTCGGCCATTGGCCCCTACAAAGGGGGGTTGCGTTTTCATCCAACCGTTAATTTAAGTATTCTTAAATTCTTAGCTTTTGAACAAGTTTTTAAAAATGCCTTAACCACACTTCCCATGGGTGGTGGTAAGGGTGGATCTGATTTTGATCCTAAAGGAAAATCAGATGATGAAATTATGCGTTTTTGCCATGCTTTTATGTCTGAGTTATCTCGACATATTGGCCATAATACGGATGTGCCTGCCGGAGATATAGGTGTTGGTGGCAGAGAAATAGGATTCTTATTTGGGATGTATAAAAAACTTCGCAATGAATTTACGGGAGTACTGACCGGTAAAGGAATGTCTTGGGGCGGATCGTTAATTCGTCCAGAAGCTACAGGGTATGGTACCGTTTACTTTGCTCAAAACATGCTTGAAACAAAAGGAGATACTTTAAAAGGTAAAACAGTTGCTGTATCCGGTTCAGGTAATGTAGCTCAATATGCCTGTGAAAAGGCTACCCAGTTGGGGGCTAAAGTGGTAACCTTATCAGACTCGTCCGGATATATTTTTGATGCTGATGGTATAGATGTTGATAAATTGGCCTATGTGATGGAGATTAAAAATGAAAGACGTGATAGAATTAGCGAATATGTTAAGAAGTATCCTAAGGCAAAATTCTTTAGAGGCGAAAGACCTTGGAGTGTTAAATGCGACGTAGCAATGCCTTGTGCAACACAAAATGAAATAAATGGAGATGAAGCTCAAAGCTTATTAAGTAATGGTTGTTTTGTAGTTAGTGAAGGTGCAAATATGCCATCTACACCAGACGCTGCTCATGCTTTTCAAAAAGCAAGAATTTTATATGCACCAGGTAAAGCATCTAATGCAGGAGGTGTTGCAACTTCTGGATTAGAAATGAGTCAAAATTCACTGCGTATCAATTGGACGCGTGATGAGGTAGATGAAAAACTAAAGAAAATAATGTCAGATATTCATGATTCTTGTATAAAGTTTGGTAAACAGGATGATGGGTATATAGACTATGTTACCGGTGCTAATATTGCGGGCTTTGTTAAAGTAGCCGATGCTATGTTAGCTCAAGGGGTTGTTTAGTTCTATAGTATTTAAAAAAAATAATTAATTAAAGAGGTTGCTATATGGTAACCTCTTTTTTATTTAAACTATTAATGTTTTAAAAAACACTAAAAATTTATTGTTAAAATTATACCTTGCATGTATCAATAAATGTGATATAAAAAATGACAAGAAATTCATTACCAAATTTAAAGAGTTACGAGTTTGAGGAAGTAGCATTTAATCAATTAATGCAAAATAGAATCAATAAAATTCTAATAGTTTGTTCTAACTATGATTATTATATGTTGGAAGAAGATGGTAGAATTGATGAACGCATTTTTAATGAATATACTGCATTAAATTTAAGGTATCCACCAAGTTTTATACATGCTAATTCTGCTAAAAGAGCTCTAAAAATATTGAATACTGACAAAATAGATTTGGTGATTACCTGGTTAGATATTGGTAATTATAAGGTGTTTGAAACTTCCAAAATAATAAAACAATCCTTTCCAAATGTACCTTTAGCTGCCCTTAGCCATTATTCTTCTGAACTTAGAGAAAAAATATTACGAGCTAAAATTGGAATAATAGATTTTGTTTTTCATTGGAATGGTAATGTTGATATTTTTTTGGCAATTATCAAACTTACTGAGGATAGAATGAATGCTGAAAAAGATATAAATCAAATTGGCGTTAAGGCCATTTTGTTGGTTGAAGATTCTCTCCGGTTTTATTCGAGGTATTTACCTATTATCTATAAAATTATTTTAAAACAAACACGGTCATTTATGTCTGAAGGATTAAATGAGCATCGTGCAATGATGTTGATGAGAGGTCGTCCAAAAATTTTATTAGCAACCAATTATGAGGATGGATTACATTTATTTAAAAAATTTAAAAATAATCTTTTAGGTGTTATTTCAGATGTAAATTATTTTAAAAATGGTAAGCGAGATTCCAAAGCAGGTTTTCAGTTGTTAAAACATGTAAGAAGTATTGAGCGTTATTTTCCGTTTTTAATACAATCATCCAATCAAAAAAATGAAAAAACCGCATTGGAATTAAAAGGAAAATTTCTATGGAAACATTCCGAGACTATTGAAGAAGAATTGAAAAATTATATCAATCAATATTTTTCATTTGGTGATTTTGAATTTTGGGATCCTGTTCAAGAGAAAGTCTTAGTTACGGTAAAAGATTTAAATGGTCTTCAAAAAGCTTTAAGTTCGGTTACAGATGATGCCATATTGTATCACGCTATACGAAGTGAGTATTCAAAATGGTTAAAGTCTAGAGCTCTTTTTCCGTTAGCTGACTTATTTAGTAAAGTGGAATATGATGATTTTGATGATACTAAAAAAATAAGAGAGTTTTTAATAAATGCCATTAAAGTTTATCGTGTTTATAGATCAAGGGGGATCATTTCAAAATTTAACAAAGACAAGTATGATGAGTATTTAGGTTTTGCAAGAATTGGCGATGGTGCTTTGGGAGGTAAAGGGAGAGGATTGGCTTTTATAGATTCATTTTTAAAAAGAAATAAACTTTTTAATAAATACAAAGATGTATTTATTTCAATACCTAGAACTGTAGTTTTAAGTACAGATGTTTTTGATGAGTTTATCGAAGAACATAAGTTGATAAGTTTTGTTGCGAAAACTAAAGATGATAATGAGATTCTAAAAGAATTTATTTCAAAACCATTACCACAATGGGTTTTAGAAGATATTCAAGCTTTTTTAAACATCATAAAACGCCCTATAGCCGTTCGCTCTTCTAGTGTTTTAGAAGATTCTCTTTATCAGCCTTTTGCAGGGGTTTTCGCTACCTACATGATTCCTCAGTCGAATAAAAAGGAATTGTTAAAAATGACTTCAAATGCAATAAAATCGGTAATTGCTTCTTCCTTTTTTCAAAATAGCCGATCGTATTTAAAAGCAACATCTCATACCATCGAAGAAAGTAAAATGGCTGTTATTTTACAAGAAGTTACAGGAAAACAATATGAAGATGTTTATTATCCGAATATATCTGGAGTGGCTCGTTCTATCAATTTTTATCCTTTAGGAAATGAAAAACCAAATGAAGGTATTGCTAATATTGCTTTAGGTTTGGGTGAAATTATTGTAGGTGGTGGGCAAACCCTTAGGTTTTCACCTTTCCATCCAAAAAAAATATTGCAACTATCCTCTCCGGGTTCAACCCAAAGAGATACACAAAAATATTTTTATGGATTAGATATGGATCCAGCTAGTTATAAAGTATCTACAAGTGAATCAGTAAATAAAAAGAAAATTAGTATAAGAGCTGCTAAAAATCACGCTTCCTTAAAATATGTTGCCTCTACTTACGATTTACAAAACAATATCATAAAACCGGGAATTTTACACGATGGTATTAGGGTTATCACTTTTGACAATGTATTGAAATACGATACATTTCCATTACCAGAAATTTTGAAAGATTTGTTACGCATTGGACAAAGAGAAATGCGGAGTCCTATTGAAATGGAATTTGCAGTCAATCTTGATGTTCCAAAAGGACAGCCAAGAATTTTTAGTTTTTTGCAAATTAGACCCATAGTTGAAAGTATGAAAGTAACTTTTGAACTCCCTAAGAGTCTAGATACAACCCAATCAATAATTTATTCAGAATCTGCTCTTGGAAATGGTAAATATGAAAATATTTCGGACTTCGTATACGTTAAACCGGAAACTTTTAATAGTGCAAACACTAGGCTAATTGCCGAAGCTGTTGAAAAAATTAACAAAACATTTATTGAAGCCGATAAGCAATATGTATTGGTAGGCCCGGGAAGATGGGGTTCAAGCGATCCATGGTTAGGAATTCCGGTAATTTGGCCTCAAATATCTGCTGCTAAAATAATTGTCGAAGCAGGTCTGAATAACTTTAGAATAGACCCAAGTCAAGGAACACATTTCTTTCAAAATTTAACCTCTTTCAAAGTGGGTTATTTAACCATCAATCCATTTATTAACGATGGGTATTTTGATTTGAACTACTTAAATAATTTAGAAGCTGAATATGAGAATGAGTATTTAAGGCACATAAAGTTCAATAATCCCTTAACAATTTTAATCGATGGAAAATCAAATAGGGCGGTCATATATAAGCATGGAATTGAGGCAAAAATCAGTAAAGATTCTTTTGAAGAAGCTAAAGATGAACTGCCACCTGAAGGTTTTATGTAAAACATCATTAAAATGTTAAAAATCAATTCTATACGGTAACATTTGTGACCTAAATAAAGAGATGAAATGTGATGTAATTAATAGAATTTATCAGTAAATTTGAATACTCTTAATCAAGAGAAACAAAAAAATAGATTTATAAAATATAACATTAAATTATGAATGTAAAAGTTATAATGAATAACTTGGAAGCGAAACATCCGGGTGAAAAAGAGTATTTACAAGCAGTACATGAAGTACTAGAGTCTATAGAAAAAATTTATAATGAGAACCCTCAGTATAAAGCGGCTAAAATTATTGAGCGACTCGTTGAACCTGATCGTATATTAACATTTAGGGTTTCATGGTTGGATGATGCTGGAGAAGTTCAAGTCAATTTAGGTTATCGTGTACAATTTAATAATGCTATTGGTCCGTATAAAGGAGGAATTAGATTACACCCAAGTGTAAATTTAAGTATTCTTAAATTTTTAGGATTTGAACAAACTTTTAAAAATGCATTAACTACATTACCTATGGGTGGTGGTAAAGGAGGTTCAGATTTTGATCCTAAAGGTAAATCAGATGCAGAAATTATGCGTTTCTGTCAAGGATTTATGTTAGAATTATGGAGAGTAATTGGCCCAAGCACTGATGTTCCGGCAGGAGATATTGGAACAGGAGGTAGGGAAATAGGGTATATGTATGGTATGTATAAGAAATTACAATTTGAAAATACCGGGGTTTTTACTGGTAAAGGATTAAATTGGGGTGGAAGTTTAATTAGACCTGAGGCTACAGGTTTTGGAGCTACTTATTTTACTAATGAGATGCTAATGGCCGATGAAGATACCTTTAAAGATAAAATAGTTACGGTTTCCGGTTTTGGTAATGTGGCATGGGGAGTAGCTTTAAAAGTTACAGAGCTGGGAGGTAAGGTAGTCACTATTTCAGGCCCCGATGGATATATTTATGATAAGCATGGTTTAGATGCTGAAAAAATAGATTACTTGTTAGAACTAAGAGCTTCTAACAATGATATTGTTTCTCCCTATGCAGATGAATTTCCTGATGCTCAATTTATTTCTGATAAAAAACCTTGGGAAGTGATCTGTGATATTGCTATGCCATGTGCTATTCAAAATGAGCTTAATGGTGAAGATGCTCAGCTTTTGGTAGCAAATGGGGTTAAGTATGTTGCTGAAGTTTCAAATATGGGATGTACGCCTGAAGCAGTGACCTTATTTCAAGAGCATAAAATACCATTCGCTCCGGGAAAAGCGGCTAATGCCGGAGGTGTAGCTGTATCTGGATTAGAAATGTCTCAAAATGCAATGAAATTAAACTGGACAATCGATGAAGTAGACGCTAAATTGCATCAAATTATGTCCTCAATTCATGTTGCTTGTTTAAAATATGGAACTCAACAAGATGGTTTTGTGAATTATGTTAAAGGAGCCAATGTTGCAGGATTTATTAAAGTTGCTGATAGTATGCTAGATCAAGGCGTGGTGTAATTTCCTTCCGACTTTCCTAAAGGGAGGTAATTAAAAAATTGAAGTAAATTAATGCTAACCTGTCGGGGTTTAAAACCTTGACAGGTTTTTTTGTATTTTTATAAAGTGAATAGAAATGTATCACATCGAAAAATAATCCATGTAGATATGGATGCTTTCTACGCTTCAGTAGAGCAGTTAGATAATCCTGAATTAAGAGGAAAACCATTGGCTGTTGGAGGAGGAGGGGAGCGAGGGGTTGTTTCTGCAGCAAGTTATGAAGCACGTAAATTTGGGGTTCGATCTGCCATGAGTGGTGTGATGGCAAGAAGAAATTGTCCGCAATTGATTTTTGTAAGACCTCGTTTTGAGCGTTATAATGAAATTTCAAAAGCAATACGTAAAATATTTTTTGAATATACTGATTTGGTTGAGCCTTTATCTTTAGACGAGGCCTATTTAGATGTTACCAAAAATAAAAAGAATTTTCCTTCAGCAACTATCCTTGCCAAAGAAATTAGACAACGTATTTTTAATGAGTTAGGTTTACATGCATCTGCTGGTATTTCTGTCAACAAGTTTGTAGCTAAAATCGCTTCTGACATCAATAAGCCTAACGGACAAAAAACGGTACCACCAGAAGACGTAATTTCTTTTTTAGAAGCCTTAGACATTAAAAAATTCTATGGGGTTGGTAAAGTAACTGCCGCAAAAATGTACAATTTAGGTATTTTTACTGGTAAAGATCTAAAAGAAAAATCTTTAGAGTTCTTAATAGAAAATTTTAAAAAATCAGGTGAACATTATTATCAAATTGTAAGGGGAATTCACAATAGTGAGGTTAAAACAAATAGAATTAGAAAATCTGTCGCGGCAGAACATACTTTTCATACAAATCTAACGTCAGAAGTGTACATGTTAGAAAAGTTAGAACGTATAGCAACAGAATTGGAAAAACGGCTAAAAAAATCTAAAGTTTCAGGTAAAACCATTACTCTAAAAATTAAATACAGCGATTTTTCTGTACAAACCCGAAGTAAAACATTGCCATATTTCATCAATGATATGAATCTATTACTTGAGGTGGCTAAAGTGTTGTTATATCAAGAAAAAATGCATAATTCAGTTAGACTACTGGGTTTGTCTTTGACAAATTTAAATACGAATATTAAAAAGACCGAGGTTAAAGTGGAAGTGCAATTAAAATTGGAATTCTAAGCTATAAATTTTTAATTAATTGCTACCTTGAGGATTAACGAGGAACAAAACATGTTTTATTTTGATTTACTAAGCGTTGCTCAAGAAGGGTATTTTTCATCAACAAGATATTAATTCATAGCAAATCTTTTATTTAGTAAATTTGGAATAATATTTGTGGTTATTGTTAATATAAATCATTTATTATGAGGAATATAATATATACATTATCAATTATAGGCTTTTTGATTTTTAGTTGTGGTACTCCAAAAAAAACGATTGCTACTGCTGACAATCAAAAAGAGGAACCTGTTAGAATAGCCAATGATAGTTTAGCATATGAAATTATCATTTTTGACATAGGTTTTACCAGTTATTTAGCAACTGCAAAACCGATGAACTATTATTCTCAAAATTATTTAGAAATCCGTAATAGAGTATATGTTACAGAGTGGAATATAAGGGCTAATAACCCTTTAAAGTATAATAGTAATATTTACGAAAATCAAATTGACTACCAGCCTGATATAGATTATGGACTAGAAGTCAATTATAAATTATATCAATATTTTCAATTTGCTCAGAAAAAATACAAGATGCGTTTAGGTAGTTTTAGAGTTGACTAAGGTGTCAACAGATCTGCTCTAAAAAGCAAATCTTTGTGGACCTCCTCGTCTAATTTCTTCACTGGCAAAGGTTTCAAACTGGCTGAAGTTCTTTCTAAAAGCATTTGATAATTTAAAAGCCATTTTGTAATAGGCTTCATCGTTATTCCAAGTAGTTCTCGGACTTAATACTTCAGTTGGCACTCCCGGACATTTTCTCGGTTGTGCAACACCAAAGACCGAGTGTATATGGTAATGTTCATAAGAATATGAGCCGAGGTCACCATTTAAGGCAGCATTGATCATGGCACGAGTATATTTTAGTTTCATTCTGGTGCCTACACCATATGGCCCACCTGTCCATCCCGTATTTACCAACCATACATTTACATTAGATGCTTTCATTTTTTTACTTAACATATCAGCATATTCTGCCGGATGTAGAGGCATAAAAGGAGCACCAAAACAAGCTGAAAAGCTAGGTTGAGGTTCATTTACTCCAGCCTCAGTACCGGCAACTTTAGCAGTATAGCCTGACATAAAATGATAGGCTGCTTGATTTGGTAACAATTTAGAAATAGGAGGTAATACACCAAAGGCATCAGCTGTTAAGAAAAATATATTTTTTGGATTTCCTGCCAATGAAGGATCTTGAATATTTTTTATATGATCAATTGGATAGCTAACCCTTGAGTTTGGTGTTATAGTTACATCACTAAAATCAACTTCATTTGTACCCTCTTTAAAAATGACATTTTCTAATAAAGCACCAGGTTTAATAGCATTGAAAATATCAGGCTCATTCTCTTTTGAAAGATCAATGACTTTTGCGTAACAACCCCCTTCAAAATTAAAAATAATATTATCTTTTGTCCATCCATGTTCGTCATCACCAATTAATTTTCTTTTTGGATCGGCAGATAACGTAGTTTTACCAGTTCCGGACAATCCGAAAAAAATAGCTGTTTCTCCATTTTCACCAACATTAGCAGAGCAATGCATAGGTAAGGTTTCTTTAAAAACAGGGAGTATAAAATTCAAAGCAGAAAATATACCTTTTTTAACTTCACCGGTATAGCCTGTGCCCCCTATTAAAGCAATTTTCTTTGTAAAATTTAAAACTGCAAAATTATGCTGTCGTGTACCATCTTCAGCGGCTATAGCAGTAAAGCTGGGAGCCTGGATAATAGTCCACTCCGGCACAAAACTTTTAAGCTCATTTTTAGTTGGTCTAAGAAACATGTTATATGCAAATAGGTTAGACCAAGGTAACTCAGTAATCATTCTAATATTCATACGGTACCTATCATCAGCACAAGCATAAGCATCTCTGACATATAGTTCTTTTCCTGATAAGTACGCCGTTACTTTTTTATATAAGCTATCAAATATACTTGCATCTAAAGGGATGTTGATATCACCCCACCAAACTTTGTCTTTGGTAATATTATCTTTAACAATAAATCTATCAAGCGGAGATCGTCCTGTAAATTCTCCTGTATTAACGGCCAAAGCACCTGAACTAGAAATTTTTCCCAATCCTTTATCTATGCATATTTTAGATAATTGATCTGGTGAAAGATCCCAATGTACGGTAGCATTTTTTATGCCGTAATTTTCTACAGTTTTACTCTTGAGTTGAATAGGGTTTTCCATTAGATAAATTTAATTTATGGTTGACAAAATTAAGTAAAATTATCATTAACGAAAACGTTTGCGAAATTTTTTTATTTCAAGGGTAGTTATTTAATTTTATTAATGTTCAGGAGCATTAAAACCCAACCAACAATAAATAACAAACCACCTAACGGTGTTATAAACCAGATGAGTTTCGGATTAATGCCACCTGCACTTATGGCATAAATTGAACCTGAAAAAAATAAAATTCCGATAAAAAACAGCCAACTAATGGTATTTTTAATTTTTGAAGAGAATCCAGTATAGGTATTCACAAAAAGTAACACTATAACATGATACATTTGATATCTTACTCCGGTTTCAAAACTCTTGAGGGCTTCCGATCCCAGTTTTTCCTTTAAAGCATGTGCCCCAAAAGCCCCTAAAATTATAGCAGTAGCTCCTAAAATTGACGTAATTGTTAAGTTTATTCTCATAGTAATAAAAAATATTTATTAAAATTAACTATATATTTACAATTAGTACCAAAGTATTTTTATTTACTTATCATTTTTTTATGGAAGAAGATAAAAGTTTAGTAATTGGTTTAACTACAACAATTGTTCATGAAGTGCATTTGGCTAATACAAAGTTATATAGTGGAAATATAATGAGTTATATAACTTGTTTTATATTTAGATTGGTATTAGAGTTAGAGATCTCTGATCTGGAAAAAGTGTGCATGACATTAAGCATAAATAAAACTTAAAATTCTATTAATTATTTCCTCTAAATTGTATACTTTCGTTTTACTATTATTAAATAAATGAGAAAAGTATTGATCATTGGAGCCGGTCGTTCATCTGCTTCACTTATAAAGTATTTGCTGGACAAATCGATTGAAGAAAACCTACTAATTACAGTTGCTGATGTTGCCATAGAAATGGCTAAATCTAAAATTGAAAAGCATAAAAACGGCAGGGCTATAGCGTTAGATGTTTTTGAGCCTGAAGCCAGAACAAAAGCAATTCAAGAGTCTGATATTGTAATTTCAATGTTACCGGCACGTTTTCATATAGATGTAGCCAGAGACTGTGTTAAATATCAAAAAAATATGGTAACTGCATCTTATGTATCTACAGAAATGAAAGCATTAGATGCTGAAGTGAAAAAGAAAGGCCTTGTTTTTTTGAATGAAATAGGTTTAGACCCTGGTATTGATCATATGAGTGCCATGCAAATTATAGACAAAATAAGAGATAACGGTGGCAAGATGTTACTTTTTGAATCTTTTACGGGGGGTCTTGTAGCACCTGAGAGCGATACCAATTTATGGAATTATAAATTTACTTGGAATCCAAGAAATGTAGTAGTTGCCGGTCAGGGTGGAGCGGCAAAATTTATTCAAGAAGGAACTTATAAATATATACCATACCATAAATTATTTAGAAGAACAGAATTTCTCAGTATAAATGGAGCGGGTAAATTTGAAGCTTATGCCAATAGAGACTCCTTAAAATATATTGAAGATTATAGCTTGGATGATATTCTAACAATGTACAGAGGCACTATCCGACGAATAGGTTTTTCAAGAGCATGGAATGTGTTTGTACAATTAGGGATGACTGATGATAGCTATACCTTGGAAGGTTCTGAACATATGACTTATCGTGATTTTACCAATTCATTTCTCGCTTATAATCCTAATGATTCGGTCGAATTGAAACTACGCTCCTATCTTAAAATTGATCAAGATGACATTATTTGGGAAAAATTATTAGAATTGGATATTTTTAATGCTAAGAAAAAAGTAGTTTTAAAAAATGCTACTCCTGCACAAATTTTACAAAAGATTTTAATGGAAAGTTGGGCATTGCAAGCCACTGACAAAGATATGATTGTAATGCATCATAAATTTGGGTATGAATATCAGGGCGAAAATCGTCAAATAGAATCAAGTATGTCAGTAATAGGAGATGATCAAAGGTATACCGCTATGGCAAAAACGGTTGGCTTGCCGGTAGCTATGGCTGCTATATTAATTTTAAACGGAAAAATAAAAACTTCAGGTGTTCAGATTCCGATCAATAAAGAAGTATATATACCTATTTTAAAAAACCTAGAGGACTATGGAATTGTATTTAAAGAAATAAAAATACCTTACTTGGGTTACAATCCCAATCATGTAAATGGGTAACACCTCTATTTTTATAATTCCAATAATTTTATATCACGAAATTCTACAGGGTGACTTTCGCTTTGTAGAGAAATATACCCATGGGTTAAAGGTGTTCCTTCTTTATCCTTCCAGAATTTTAGGTCTGGCATATAGTCACCTCCAATAGTTGGTTTGGAATAACGAATTACTTCTTTGTCATTAATGATATGAGAAATAACAGTATCATTCATCACCACAATTTCTAAATTAATCCATTGATCATCATAATATGTTTCTGAAGTAGCGTTGATACAATGTTCAGTGATTAATTTGTCTTTCATTTCGACATGAGTTCCAGGTGTACAAAGATTGCCTGTAGGTCGTACAACACCTTCTTCTACACCTCCCAATAATTGAACTTCTAATGAAACCGGAAAACCTTGATTTATTTCCATACTCTCAGGAGATTGGCAGTGAATCATAACACCACTGTTCTTGGTCGCCCAAGATTGTCCGTCGGGAGCTTGTTTACCAACAAACCTATATTGAAGTTTTAATCTATAATTAGAAAAGGAATTTTTATAGAAAATATGGCCATATAATTCACCAAATTTATCGTAATCGTCATAAGAAACTTTAATGACACTATTTTCAATTCTAAAAGTATTATGGATATTTTCACCTAAAGGGTGACCATTAATTTTTACTGTCCAATCAGTTAGATCCTTTCCATTAAATAATTGAATCCATTTTTTTGAAGGAGCTTCTAGATTTTTTTGCTTTTTTTGACAATTGCTGATACTGATAATGCAAGCTGACAAAAATATAATTTTTAGATAATTCATATGCAGATAATTTTTATAATGACCATGCTTTTCCTCCTGTAGCTTCCTTTAAAGAAATACAACCTTTTTGCTCGCCGGGAATTGGATCATAAGCCAATATTTTTTCGCCTACTTCCTCAGTAGTTTTATAAGCCCATACCGTTAAATATCTTATCCCTTGAAGGGTGTCTAGAATTACCTTTCCATTTTTGTTTTCTCTCAGTACATTTTCTTCGGCTTTTGTTATTCTTAAATATTTGTTTAAGAAATCACTAAAAGTTGCTTTTTTTAGATTTACAGCAGGGTTATTTTCGGTAATATCAAGTTCGGCCATCATTGCTTCGAGACCTTCCTTAGTTTCTTTTTGTTCTTTTCCAGAGTATACTTTAAAGAAATATAGATCTAGAAATTCAGGAATACCCAGATCAAGGGCACCCGGTAAATTATCTGTTTTGGGTAAAATTAAATCTATAACAATTTTCATAAACGTTCCTTCATTTTCGGAAAAGAACTTTGGTGTCCAAATGTTCAAATTTTTGACATCATTTTGACAACTTTGAAGTAAGCCTAATATTGTAGGTGTAGCCACAACATATCCTAATGACAATCCCAATCCTTTAAGAGCATTTCTTCTATTCATTTTATTAGGCTTTTTTAGATTTGAATTCTTTTACCGCATGGTTAGCTGCTCTAGCTGTTAAGGCCATATAGGTTAAAGATGGATTCTGACATCCGGCTGAGGTCATGCATGCACCATCGGTAACATACACATTGGGTACATTATGGATTTGATTGTTTTCATTTAAAACAGATGTTTTAGGGTCTCTACCCATTCTGGCGGTTCCCATTTCATGGATGCCAATTCCGGGAGCATGTCTTTTATCAAAAGTTTCTATTTTTCTAAAACCTGCATTTTTTAGCATTTCGGCGGCTTGTTGTTTCATATCCTCTCGCATTTTCAATTCATTTTCTTTCCATTCGGCATCAAAAGTTATGGTCGGTAAGCCCCAATTATCTAATTTTTCATAGTCTAGGGTCATTTTATTCTCATGATAAGGTAAACATTCTCCAAAGCCACCTAAATGCATCTTCCAATCACCTGGCTCTAATATTTTTTCTTTAAAGTCAGCACCAAATCCAAGCTCGGCAATATGTTCAGAAATATCAGCTCTTCCACCACCTCCTTGATAGCCATAGCCTCTTAAAAACTCTTTTTTTTCAGTGGCTTTATTTCCTAAATTTCGAAATCTTGGTATATATATACCATTAGGTCTCCTTCCTTTATAATATTTATCTTCATAACCATCAACAGAAGCACTAGCACCTGCATCTAAGTGATGGTCCATAATATTATGTCCTAATTCACCAGAATCATTACCTAATCCATTAGGAAATCTATCAGATTTTGATTGCATTAAAATTGAAGTTGAAGCTATAGTGGACGCACAATTAAAAATAATTGTAGCATTAAAAATTAAATTTTCTTTAGTTTCAGTATCAATAACCTTTACACCTGTAGCTTTTTTTAATGTATCATCATATATTATTTCATGTACAATAGAATTGGGTCTTAAGGTCATATTACCTGTGATTTCAGCGGCAGGTAATGTTGAAGAATTACTACTAAAATATCCCCCGAAAGGGCAACCTCTCATACATCTATCTCTAAATTGACAGTTTGATCTACCAGTATGTTTTTTATCTCCTGTTAAATGGGCAGTTCTACCAATGGTAAGTACCCTATCATTATAATTACTTGCTAATTTTTCTTTTAAAAGCGTTTCAACACAATTTAATTCCATAGGAGGAGAAAATACCCCATCTGGCAAATGTGGTAATCCTAATTTTTCTCCACTCACGCCAATATAACTTTCAACATAATCATACCAAGGGGCAATATCTTTATATCTGATAGGCCAATCAACTCCATGTCCATCCTTAATATTGGCAGTAAAATCCAAATCACTCAATCTATAGCTTTGTCTACCCCATGTTATAGAACGACCACCCACTTGATAGCCCCTCATCCAATCAAAACGTTTGGTTTCATTATATGGATGCTCAAGATCATTAACAAACCAATGTCTATGTTCGGGTCTTGTGGTATAGCCTGTTCTGCTTTGTTTGAGTTGTTTTTTTTTATCTTCGATCGAACTTTTTCCATGTAATTCAAAATCCCACGGATCCATATGCATGGTGGGATAATCTTTAATATGAGTTACCATTGGACCACGTTCTAAAACCAAAGTTTTTAATCCGTTTTCGCATAGTTCTTTTGCTGCCCAGCCACCGCTAATACCTGTTCCAATTACTATGGCGTCATAATTTTGTTCAATATTCATTAATCTGATACTATTTAATTAAAAAAAGTAAATTTTTTATAATGTATAATAATACTGCAATATTTTTACATATCACACACTTTTGAGTGATTAAATTTACTAAATTTATTAAAGTTCGTATTTTAAAGAAACAACTATTATGGTCGGACTTATACCCAAAGAAAAATAGATTTGATTTTTACGGACTATTTAAATTAAAAATTTTAACTTTAGGCTACTAAATTTATATCTTATGAAATCAAACCTGTCAAAAATTTTAAAAGGAACTTTTTTTTTAACCACAATTTTACTTTTTATAATTTCGTGTAAAAATCAAGAAAAAAAATCCGAAGAAGTTAAAACCGATGCTACGGAAGAAAAAGCACCATTTTTTAAATTATCATTAGCTCAGTGGTCTTTACACAAAGCAATAAATGATGAAAAAACATTAGATCCTATTGATTTTGCAAAAGAAGCCAGTTCACTTGGTTTTGAGGGAATTGAATATGTTAGTCAATTATATAGAAATCAAATTGAAAGTATGGGTATGGATTCATTACTCCATGTTCTAAAGGCAAAAAGTGAAAAGCACAATGTCAATAATCTATTGATAATGGTAGATGGAGAAGGCGACTTGGCTTCAACTGATGAGAAGAAACGTATGGAAGCGATAGAAAATCATAAAAAATGGGTAGATGCAGCGGCTTTTTTAGGTTGCCATTCTATTAGAGTAAATTTATTTGGTACAACAGATCCTGAAGTATGGAAAACAACTGCCGCTGATGGTCTATCAAAATTAGCAGCTTATGCCGTTGATAAAAATATAAATGTAATTGTGGAAAATCATGGTTACCTTTCATCAAATGCCGCATTATTGGTGGAAGTAGTTAAATCAGTTAATGCATCAAACTGTGGTGTTCTTCCTGATTTTGGAAATTTCTGTTTGAAACGTGAAGGTGGTGAGCTATGGAATGCAAAATGTGTTGAAGAGTATGATAAATATAAAGGTGTAGAAGAAATGATGCCTTTTGCAAAAGCAGTAAGTGCAAAATCTTATGATTTTGATGAAGATGGAAATGAAACTACTATCGATTATGTTAAAATGTTACAGATTGTAAAAGATGCAGGTTATACAGGTTTTATTGGTGTGGAGTATGAAGGTGGCAGGTTGAGTGAATTGGAAGGTATCAAGCATACTAGAGATTTGTTAGTTAAAATCGGAAAACAATAATCTTATATAAGTATTAAATCTAACCAAATTAAAAATAATTATATTATGAGTGAAATAAAAAAAGATAATACCCTGTCGCGTAGAGATTTTGTGGGTAAAACCTTGGCTGCAACAGCGGCCTTTTCAATTGTTCCTTCTTTTGCTGTAAGTGGTCTAGGTCATATAGCACCAAGTGATAAACTGAATATCGCCGGTATAGGAGTAGGAGGTATGGGACTAGCAAATTTAAAACATTTATCATCACAAAATATAGTAGGTCTGTGCGATGTTGATTGGAAATACGCTAAAGGTGCATTTGATCAATTTCCAAAAGCAAAAAAGTATTGGGACTGGCGTAAAATGTTTGATGAGATGGGTAAAGAGATTGACGGTATAGTTGTTGCAACAGCTGATCATACACATGCTATTATTTCTGCTCATGCTATGACAATGGGTAAACATGTTTATTTGCAAAAACCATTAACACATTCAGTATATGAGTCCAGATTATTAACAAAATTGGCGGCTAAGCATAATGTTGCTACACAAATGGGTAATCAAGGTGCTTCCGGTGCTGGTGTTGCTGAAACTTGTGAAATTCTTTGGAGTGGTGCCATTGGTGATGTTAAAAAAGTAGAATCATTTACAGATCGTCCAATTTGGCCACAAGGATTGAATACACCTGAGAAAGGTGATTGGGTTCCTGAAACTTTGAATTGGGATCTGTTTACAGGTCCGGCTAAAATGCGTCCATTTAATGAAGTTTATCACCCATGGAACTGGCGTGGATGGTGGGATTATGGCACTGGAGCCTTAGGAGATATGGCTTGTCATATTTTACATCCGGTATTTGAAGGTCTAAAATTAGGCTACCCAACAAAAGTACAGGCAAGTTCCTCTTTATTGTTAAATGATTCTGCACCCGTATCTCAAGCAGCTAAGTTGACTTTCCCGGCTAGAGGAAGAAAAGGGAAGATGAAACTACCTGAGGTAGATGTACATTGGTATGATGGTGGTATTAAACCTGAATTACCAGAGAATTGGCCTGGAGGAAAAGATCCAAATAAACATGGTGGAGGTACCTATTTTTATGGTTCTAAAGATATTCTTCATGTAGGTTGTTATGGTGTTCAACCGGAATTGCTTTCCGGAAGGAAAATTTCAGTAGCGAAGACTGAAAGAAGAGTAGAAGAAGAATTGAAATTATCATGGAATGAAGGTGCTCATGAAATGGACTGGGTAAGAGCCTGTAAAGAAAGTCCTGAGAGTAGAAAACCTTGTACTTCAGATTTTGCTGAGGCAGGACCTTTCAATGAAATGGTAGTTATGGGTGTGCTTGCCGTACGTCTTCAAGCTTTGAATAAGGTATTGGAGTGGGATGGTCAAAATATGAAGTTCACCAATATAAATGCTAACGAAGAAATTAAAACTGTAATAAAAGACGGATTTAAGATTCATGATGGTCACCCAACCTTTAATAAGGATTGGACGGAGCCCATGAATGCCGTTGATTATTCTCAGGAGCTTATCAAACATACCTATAGAGAGGGTTGGTCATTGCCTGAAATGCCTAAATAAATAATTAAAAATTGATCACTTAACACAAATAAAAAATACCATAATGAAAAAATTAAGTTTAATTGTAATTTTTAGTTTAATACTATTACCATTATTATCTAGCTGTAAAGAAAAGAAGGCAGATGTTACTTCAGAATCTAATACTGAAACAGAAGTGAAAACGGAGACAGAAGTCGCTTTAAATGCTTTAACGCAAGCAGAGAAAGATGATGGTTGGATATTGCTTTTTGACGGAAAAACATCCGAGGGATGGAGAGGGTATAAAAAAGACCATTTCCCTACGGGATGGATAGTTGAAAACGGAACGATTCAATGTCTTGGATCTGGTAGAGGTGAAGCAGGTAGTAAGGAAGGTGGAGATATTATTTTTGATAAAGAGTTTCAGAATTTTAATTTAAGTCTGGAATGGAAAATATCAGAAGGTGGTAATTCTGGGATATTTTATCTTGGAAGAGAAGAACTTGATTTTATTTGGAAAACCGCTCCTGAAATGCAAATATTGGATAATGAAAAACATCCAGATGCCAAATTGGGTAAAGATGGAAATCGTCAAGCAGGTTCTTTATATGATTTAGTTCCGGCAAAACCTCAAAATGCAAAACCTGTAGGGGAATGGAATCAAATTGAAATTACTGTATTTAAAGGAACTGTTGTACATAAGCAAAATGGTGAAAATGTGGTGGAATATCATTTATGGACGCCAGAATGGAACGAAATGGTGGCAGGTAGTAAGTTTCCTAGCTTAAATAAAGATTGGGCAGATGTTGCTACTAAAGGTTATTTTGGTTTACAGGATCATGGTGATGATGTGTGGTTTAGAAATATCAAAATAAAAGAGCTCTAAATTGTAAGTAGTTAAAATTTATTAAAATAACACTATAGACCTGCCTTGAAATTCCTTAAGTACAATTACTAAAGGGCATTTCAAGGCAGGTTACTTATACTATTTTTTAAACATGAGGAAATTGAGAATGGGAATGATTGGTGGTGGCATAGACTCTTTTATTGGAGATGTACATCGAAAGGCAGCTGCTATGGACGGAATGATTGATTTAGTTTGTGGTGCATTTAGCAGCACAGCAGAAAGGTCTAAAGCTTCCGGTAAATTGCTTTTTTTACCCAAAGAGCGTTGTTATGCCAATTTTGAGGAAATGATTTTATCCGAGAAAAAATTGCCTGAAGATCAACGTATGGATTTTGTTGCCATAGTAACTCCTAATCATTTGCATTTCGCTCCGGCAAAAATGGCATTAGAAAATGGCTTTCATGTTGTTTGTGATAAACCAATGACTTTAACTATTAAAGAGGCAGTAACCCTTGAGCAATTAGTATCTTCAACCAGATTACTATTTGCTTTAACACATAATTACCCCGGAAGTCCTATGGTTAAACAAGCAAGAGCCATGATTAAAAATGGCGATCTGGGTTCAATAAGAAAAGTACAAGTTCAGTATTTACAAGGTTGGTTAGCAACACCAATTGAAAAAATTGGACAAAAGCAGGCCTCTTGGCGTGTTGATCCTTCTAAATCTGGTGTAGGTGGTGCGTTAGGAGATATTGGTACTCATGCTGAAAATTTAGTGGAGTACATAACCGGATTACAAATAAAGGAATTGGCAGCTGATCTCGGGAAGTTTGGCGAAGATCGTGTGTTAGATGATGATGGAAACATTTTAATACGATTGGAAAACGGAGCAAAAGGAACCATGTCTTTTTCGCAAGTAGCCGTAGGAGAAGAGAATAATTTAGCCATAAGAGTATATGGTGAAAAGGGAAGTTTAGAATGGCAGCAAGAGCATCCTAATCAATTAATTACAAGATGGCTTGATAAACCAAAAATGATTTATACTTCTAATGGAACCCATCTTTACCCTGAAGCTATAGCAGCTTCTAGAATTCCGGCAGGACACCCTGAAGGTTATTTAGAAGCATTTGCTAATGTATATAAAAATTTTGCTATTCATCTTAAGGCAAAATTAGACAATCAAGAAATTGAGATTCCAGATTATCCAACGGTAAGTGACGGCTTAAGGGGAATAAAATTTATACATGCTTCAGTAGAAAGCGATAAGAATAATGCTGCTTGGGTATCTTTGAATTGAGTGATAATGTTATTCAGTTAAGTTAGCTCTTGAGGATATTGTAGACCTACTTGCTCTCTTACGGTATCTAAAATTGTAATCAAATCCAAACTATTTTGATGAGACCAAGTTTCGCTTTCAATTTTATGGGCTCTTAGACAATTGTGGCATTCTATTATTTCATGGCTAAAGCCGATACCGGTAGTAGGTAAATTAAATACCTGTTCTTCGTTGTTTTTCAGTAGACTATAACCTTGTGCTACATGCCAAGGGTTGTGAAGGTGAATTTGCCCTTCGGTACCACTAATACGAGCTGCTACACCAGATGGAGAAGTAAAACCACTATACAATATTGCCTGTACATTATCATAATGAAAAATCATAGAGGTTTGCATGTCACATTTAGTTACTTCATGAAATATAGATCTGGCTAAGATCTCTTTCGGTACTCCTAAAAATAGATAGACCAAAAAGGCAGGATAAATACCAATATCTAAAATTGTTCCGCCGCCTAAATCTAAACTTAGTACTCTACTATCTACAGATTTATCCGTTTTAAACGAAAAATCTGCATTGATATATTTTATGCTGCCAATTTCTCCATGATCAATACGTTTCTTTATTTCAACTAAACTTGGGTTAAAACGTGTCCACAAAGCTTCCATAAAAAACTGATTCGTTTTTTTAGAAGATTCGAGCATAGCTCTCGTTTCTTTTGCATTGAGTGCCAATGGTTTTTCACATAAAACATGTTTACCATATTCCATAGCTTTGATACTCAATTCAGCATGAGAGTTATGGGGAGTAGCAATATAAACTATATCAATAGTAGTGTCTAATAGCAATTCTTTATAACTACCGTATGCTCTTTTTGAATTGTGCTGTTGAGCAAATTTAGTAGCTTTATCAATATTACGTGAAGCTACAGCGGTTAATTCTGCTTCATCAATCAAGGCAAGATCACTTGCAAATTTATTGGCAATATTGCCACAGCCGATAATACCCCATTTTATTCTTTTTGATGAATTCATAAGAGTTGATTTAATTTTGATGTGAAAATACTATTTTATTGGTAGTGATTATAATGTTATCTTTACTTTCTTTTTGTTTGATAATTTTATATTTTTTTTAAAAATAATCCATGAAGCATAGTTTAATTTTTATAGTTATGATATTACTTCTTTCTTGTAAAGGAAATATAGATCAAGAAAGAAATACAAAAAAATCTATTGAAACAAAATCTCATCTAAGTCCAGATGAACGTTTTGGTGCTTTATTTACGGCTATTCAATTGGACAATATTTTTCCTGATTCAAAGACTTTTGTAGACTGTACTCCTAAATTTACTACGGATGAAATTTTAAAAAAATATCAAGATCAAAAAGAAACTAAAGGTTTTGATTTGAAAAATTTTGTATTGGAGAATTTTGAACTTCCCCACCAGTTTAGTTCAGACTTTAAAAGTGACAAAACTCGTAGTCCTAAAGAACATATTACTGTACTATGGTCGGTTCTTACTCGTCAAGCAGATAGTACAACAGTCGGTAGCTTACTAGCATTGCCTAAACCATATATTGTACCAGGAGGTAGATTTGGAGAAATCTATTATTGGGATAGTTATTTTACCATTTTAGGTCTCCAAGCCGATCAAAAATATGAAATGATTGAAAATATGGCAGATAATTTTTCTTATCTTATCAATACTTTTGGTCATATACCCAATGGTAATCGCACTTATTATTTGAGTCGTTCTCAACCTCCGTTTTTTTCTTTAATTGTTAATGTGGTTCATGAAGTTAAAGGAGAGGGTTCATTAAAAAAATATTTACCTGCTTTAAAAAAAGAGTATGCCTTTTGGATGAATGGCAGTGAAAAATTAACTCCAGAAAACCCTAGTGATAGACGTGTGGTACGTCTCGAGGATGGTTCAATACTCAATAGATATTGGGATGATAAGCCAACACCTAGACCAGAATCTTATAAAGAAGATGTGTTAATTGCTAAAGAAAGTAGTCGCCCTGCTAAAGATGTGTATCGTGATATTAAAGCTGGTGCAGAATCTGGTTGGGATTTTAGTAGCCGTTGGTTAGCCGATAGTAAATCACTTGCAACAATTCATACCACCGAAATAATTCCTGTAGATCTCAATTGTTTATTATACCATCTTGAAAATACAATAGGAAAGGCCTATACATCTATTGGTGATCTTGAAAATGCAAAAATATTCAATAAAAAATCTATAGGACGAGCTAAGGCCATTGAGAAATATTGTTGGGAAGAAACTAAAGGTTTTTATTTTGATTATGATTTTGTTAAAAAAGGGCATACGAATATTTATTCACTAGCTGGCGTTGCACCATTGTTTTTTCAAATTGCAAATGATAAAACGGCACAGTCAGTTTCCAAAATAATTGAATCAGATTTTTTACAGTCTGGAGGCCTTACAACTACATTAGAAAATACGGGCGAACAATGGGATGCACCAAATGGTTGGGCTCCACTTCAATGGATGGCCATTAAGGGGCTCAGAAATTATAATCAAAAAACATTAGCAGACGAGATCAAAAAACGCTGGATCTCAATTAATACCAAGGTCTATAATAATACTGGAAAAATGGTAGAAAAGTACAATGTTTATGATTTAAGTCTTGAAGCTGGAGGAGGGGAATATCCTGTACAAGATGGCTTTGGCTGGACAAATGGTGTATTGTTAAAATTACTGAGTGAATCAAACAATCAATAGTCCGAAAATATAACTATTGATATATTTTACAATATCTCATAAATTGAAAAGCTGATCTACGTCGTTATAAATTTTCTGATTTAATATTTAATCGTGTTGCAAGAGCCGCAGCAATAATAAAAAATACACCTGCAAATAACATCGCATTTATTGCATTTCCGCCTAATATATATTTATAAATAGGACCAAAAGTTAAAGTTTGAATAAACATTGGAATAACTATCATCATATTTAGTATTCCCATATAAACACCTCTACGATCTTGTGGAACAATTTTTGAAACCATGGTGTATGGAATTCCCATCATTGCTGCCCAACCAATTCCAAATAATACCATGGGTACAAGGACTAATGTTGGATCTGTAATAAAAGGTATTGCAAATAAAGCTAATGCTGTGCCTACCAAACTTAAGGCATACACTTTTTTACTTCCAATACGGGTTGTTAAAGGTACTAAGGCCAGTGCTACTAGCATGGTCACCGTATTATAGGTTAAACTCATTTTAGCGGCTTGAGAAGCTGCCTCAGAAGTTGAATAACCTAAAGATAATTTAAATAGTGGTGTGGTGAACTGCCAATAAATAAAAAGTGCATACCATTGAAATAAATACACTGCACCAATTTTCCACATAAACTTAGGCATCTCTTTTATAGCTTCAATAATTTCTAAAAAAGGTTGTGATATACGTTTTCTAAGAGGGAGTCCTTTAATTTCATTTATTTCATCCAATTCTTTATCAGTAGGTGGAATTTCAGGGGTTTTCATAACAGACCATAAAATGGTAGTTAAAGACAAGAACGCACCAATATAAAAAGAATAATATAACCATTGTGGAATTGTACCTGCTACATCAACAGATTCTCCACCAAACCAATATTGAAACAAAACAATAGACCCATTCGCCAATAAAATACCAGCTCCAACAAATAAACTTTGCATTTGGTATCCTAAACTAAGCTGTTTTTCTGGTAGCTTATCACCAACAAAAGCTCTATAAGGTTCCATAGCCATATTGTTTCCAACATCTAGAATCCATAATAAACCAACCGCAAACCAGAGCACAGGACTATGAGGGAAGACGAATAAAGACAAACTACCTAATAAAGCCCCTATTAAAAAATAAGGTTTTCGTCTTCCCCAACGTACTGACCATGTTTTATCTGACATGGCACCAATAATGGGTTGAACAATTAAACCGGTTACAGGGCCAGCTATATTTAGTATCGGTAACATGTCTTCTGGAGCTCCTAAATAAAGAAAAATAGGATTAATTGCAGTTTGCTGCAAACCAAAACTATATTGAATTCCCAAAAAACCAACATTCATATTAAATATTTGCCAAAATGATAGAGAGGGTTTTTTAATTTTCATTTTCTAAAAATAGGTATTTTTTATTTAATAGGCATATAAACCTCAGTCTTCCAATTTAATTCATCACCGCCCATATTTGGGTTATTATAAAATATCTCAACAGGTCTATACTCTATTTCGATATTCTCTTTATTGGCATAATCGATTAAGGCATACCAGGCTAAATCAGAAGTTTTATAATTACCATTATATATTGCTTTTAATGAAGGTTTTATTTTAAGTTGTTTATATTTTATGATATCATGTTTTGGCAAAGAGTCAGACTTTATAATTGGATAACAAAAGTTATAGTGAATGCTATCGGTATTTATGTTCCATTTCGTAATTTCAACCATCGGAGTGCCGTTTAATTTAATTTTATTCATAGCAACAAAGTTACTTAGTAAAGAATAATTCTGCATCATTCCTTTTGCCTTTTGAAATTGAGTGCTTTTAATAGGGATATAGGCACAATATGTGCCTCCAAAAGTGCCCTTTCCAACAACAGTAACTTTAAACCTTTTAAGGTGCTCTGTCAACATTTTATTGAAGTTGAGTAATGTTCTTTTAGTCGTTTTTTCAAAATTAGTTTCACTAAAAGGAATTTTAATTTTATTAATTAGGCTATGATTTATGTCTTTAATATAAACTTTCACTTTAGAAGTTGAATCATTGATTGGCACTAACTTCCAGTCATAATTGTACGTTGAATCGTTGATAGTAAAAATGTATGATATATTTTGTATATCATCTTGTATAACCTTTGAAGATGGATCAATTGACTTACTCCACAATTTTATAGATTGATTAATTGTTCCTGGAAAGGTATTTGCTTTAAATGTTACTAAATAATCATAAGGTTTGATAAATAAGTACCAAATTGAAGTTCCAAAAACAAATAATAAAATAAAGAGGCCTATCTTTTTTTTCATAAAATTAACTAAATGATCTCTATTGCATCTTTAAATTATCAACCACAAACTTCCCTAAATCTCTTCCTTGTTTAACTCCAATTTCAACGGCAGCTCTATAGTGAATACCACCATACATTCTACTGATAGCTGCTTCATCTGCAGCCTGATTAAATGACGTGAAAGTTCTAACGGGTAATCCATAGATTAATTCGGTATCATCGTCAAAAGTAAAGTTATCTCCAAAAACATTAGTCAATGCAACAGCAGCTGCACCTGAAGCCACAGAGTGACCACTAGTATACTCTGGAAAAGGAGGTGTTTGTAAAACAGGTTTCCAGTTATCATCAAAATGCTGATTGATTAAAGTTTCTGGCCTTATTAAATTACTTCTGTATTTTTCATCCCAACAACTTATAAAAGCATCAGCGATTGCAATAGCAGTTTTAGTGTAAGCGTACACAGTTTTATCAAAATCAGAATTTTCTTTTTTACATGCTATTTTAGTTATACCAATCCAATGTGCTCCAGGCGTAATCTTTTTTGTAGCAAACATTAAGTGCCCACGAGTTACAGAAACATAAGGATTGCAATCCCAAAATTGTGCTATAGCAACTTCTTCAGAATTATCCCCCTTTTTAGTTATATCCACACTAATATCATAAACTTCCTTCAATTCTTTATAAAAATCACTTTCCTTACTCATGGAAAATGGAGGAGGAGGCACTGGCTTAAATTGATCTGCTGATTGAATTACAAAAGGGCGAATCTTATTCCAATGCGGCTCTAACCCATCCATATAAGAAGGTGGTGTTGGTTGCCACCGTGAAGGATCTACTGAATTGACCGTAAATTTAGGCATTGTTCGAGTTTGTTTATAATTGTCTTTATCCATCCATACTGCAATATGTTCTGCTACTTTTAAGCCATATTCTCTTGAAGCCTTAAATTCGATAGAATTTTTCTCTTCCCATATTTGATATAGACTATCTCTATAATTTTCAATTCGATCTTCTGAAAAGATCAATCTTTTATTCAAATCAATATGTGCAATCAATGCGGCTAATTGATAATTTACAGGTTTCGAATCTTCTACTTTGGGTATTGCAGTAAGGCCTGTTACTTGATCTTCAAGAGGGGAATAGGTATTGTTTTGTTGTGCAATAATTTCATAAGCGGCTATATTTGGGTAAGCAAAAACTCTACTTGCCACTGGAGGTGAGAAAATATCATGAACCATTACTTCTCCAACTTTATCCACCGATTTGTGAAAATCATCGGCCGTAATCAAAATAGGTTCTTCTTTTTGTTTACATGAAATCAATAATGCAAATATTATTAATACTATAAATTGCTTTTTCATCATTCTAAAATTTAACTATTAATCTTTTACTTTATAAACTTGGGCGCTATCGTTATTTATGGTAACCAATAAATATGATTTACCATTTAATGTTATAATAATGAGATGCCTAACGGATTTTTGAGCTAAATCGAGCCCAATTTGATGTCCTAACATTACATCACTCTCATTCATTATCAAGGCTCCTGAAAAGGAGTCAAATCTGCCATGAAAAGGTTTTACACCAAAGTAATTTCCAGCAGCCAGCACTTCTTGTTTACCATCTTTGTCGAAATCGTACTTAAGAAAAGTGGTAATTGGAGAAACCTGCAATTCACGTTGAAAAGGAATAAAGCTAAAACGCCCATTTTCGTTTCTTAAATAGCCTGATCGTAATTCGTTTACCTCAAAAATAGTAGCTTTATTCAATATTTTTCTTTCAAAAATATCCTCAATTTTTTTACCAGCAAAGCTTTTATAGTTAGTGAATTTTTTACGCAGACTCACTAATTGAGAAGAAAGTTCATTTAAACCTAAAAGGGGATAATAGTTACCTTCTTTCTCAGTACAAACAATTGTCTCTGTTTGGTTATTCTCATCAAAATCTGCATAATACATTTTCATTGGATACTTTTCAGAGGCCTTAAATTTAGAGTTCGTACCCCAATTACCGAGCAAGAAATCCATATCTCCATCTCCATCCATATCAAAGGGAATAATACTCTGCCATAATCCATTAATATCTTCACTTAAAGGATATACTTCAGATAAACTACCTTTTATATTTTTAAAGAACTTTGGTTGCATCCATTCTCCAACAACTATTAAATCTTTAATTCCATCATTGTCAAAATCATTCCAAACGGCATCAGTTAGCATACCAACAGCACTAATGGAAGCGTTTTCGACTATAGTAAACACCCCGTTATCATTTTTCAAAAGATAGGAAATAGGAGTTTTTCCAAAATCATTCGTTACTGCATGATTTCCTATAAAAAGGTCTAGATCGCCATCATTATCAAAATCATTAGGTTTCACAACCGAAGCATTTTCGAAATATTCAGGGAGATATTTTCTTTCAAAAGTCGAGTCATTTTGAATATAATAGCTATCTAAAAGGGGCTTCATTTGATTATAAAAATCAGCTCCGCCAGTACCTAAGAAAAGATCGTTTCTACCATCTGAGTTAAAATCGGCTATAATAGCGGAAATATCTTCTTTAATGGAATCTTTAGTAATTGAAGGAATTTTTTGCTCAATAAAGACTGTATCTTTCTGAACATAAACTTTTGAAGGTTTGTATTTTGATCCACCAAAGAAAATATCATTTTTCCCATCATTATTTATATCACCAATAGCAAGTGCAGGTCCTCTATCTGAAACCTGATATGGAATTAACTTCTGACGATTAAAATCTATATAATTATCTTCTATATGTGTAAAATCAATTCCTAGATTATTTGCAACTTTTCTAAATATAAAATCTGATTTATGCTTTTGAGATTCATAGCTAAATGGGGCTGCATTTTCTTGAGAAATAATTAAGGTTTGGTTTGCAGCTATATTCTTTAGTATTTGAAATGTTTTATTCGGCCAAATAATTTTTAAAGAATCTATCATTTTCTCTTCACCATAACCAAAATGAATAATTGGCTCTGACGATGCTTGAAATCCTCTTACTGTGTATAATTCTTTATATTGTTGTTGTCCATTATGGTAAGAAAACGCTTTGGTACCAATTCCAAACTTATTCTTATCAGAATAATTAAACTTTAATTTTAAGTAGTTGCTTTTTGAATCAGTCTTGTTTATGTATAAAGAAGCAGGACTGTTTACATTATTTGATATTAAATCTAAATCACCATCATTATCAAAATCAGCAATTGCAGAGGCTGTAGAAATCAATGTGTCTTGGGTTATCCAATCTTTAGATTTATCATCAAATTTTAAATTTTTATTTCCTTTGAAAATAAAATTTTGTATAGCTCCTGATGGCATTAGTTCGAGGGCTTCCTGATCTACTAATTTTGTATTATTGATCTTTTTTTGAATTTCATTACTAGAAACAAATTTGATGTAATCAAGGTCATTTGGGCGTTTTGGAATACCATTAGAAATAAATAAATCTTGCCATCCATCTTGATCAAAATCTCCAAACAAACCACTCCAGCTCCAGTCCGTAGCTGCGATACCACTTTGCAATGCTACTTCGGCATACATACCATTTTGCTGATTAATTTGAAGCATGTTTCTAGTGAATTGATAATGATAGTCAAATCGTTCAGTACGTAATTTTTGTGTTTGAATATTGTCATCACCTTCAGAAGATTTTAATACTTTTTCGTCTTCAGGCAGCATATCTAGAGACAGGATATCTGCCCAGCCATCATTATTGACATCGGCAACATCATTACCCATTGAGAATCTTGTCGTGTGACCAAAATATTGTTTCAAACTTTCGGTAAAAGTACCATTACCATTATTTAGATAATAGTAATCATCTTCATGGAAATCATTACCGATATAAATATCAGGATAACCATCTTGATTAAAGTCAGCAACAGCAATCCCTAAACCGTACCCATTAATACCACCAAAGATGCCTGCCTCTTCACTAACATCGGTGAATTTATCACCATCATTACGCATTAATTTATCGCCCGATTGATAGTTGCGTTTCAACCTAAGATTAGCATGACCAAAGGATTCTTGTGTATGAACTGCATGATTTAAAATATACATATCTAAATCACCATCAAGATCATAATCTAAAAAGGCAGCATTAGAGCTGTAGGTGTCAAAATCTAATCCATACTTAGCGGAGCTTTCAGCAAAGGAGGTATCACCATTATTAATATAAAGTTCATTAAAACCATCAAAACCCTTAATACCCACAACAGCACATACATAAATATCTAGTAAACCATCTCCATTGACATCACCCATGACTGCACCGGTATTCCATGAACTATTTCCGGCTACTCCTGCTTTTTCGGTAATATCTTCAAATTGAAGGTTTCCTTTATTGAGATATAATTTATTTTTTACTTGATTTCCTGAAAAGAAAATATCTGGTAAATTATCATTATTAATATCTCCAACAGCAACGCCACCACCATTATAGAAATAGAGATAATCTAAGATGTTCAGTTCATCTGTTTCTGTAAGAGTATTAGTAAATACAATACCTGTTTGATCTGATAAAGGATTTTTAAATAAACTCCCTTCATTTTTTTTACAACTTATAAAAACTAAAAACACTATTAGAAAAACGAAATACTTATTCATTGAGCTTGAAAATTTTCGGCTTACCATTATTAATAGCAGTAATAATAAAGGTTTGGCCATTTTTATCTTTAACCTGCTCAATGTGTTTAATTTCTTCTTTAATGAAAAAGCCACTCTTATTATAATCCTGCCATTCGAAGTTTAACTTTCCATCATTGAGTAATACACTACCATAGTTAGCATCTAAACGTGAATATTGAGGTTTGAATTCAAAATTGTTACCAGCTAGAATGATATCTAAGTTACCATCATTATTTACATCAGTGCAAGTAATACCACATACACATGATAACTGCACTCTTGTAGGTAACTTTTTTATTGTAAATTTCCCATCACCGTCATTAATTGCAATGATTGATTCAGCAATTGTAGCTTTTTTTTCTATTGATTTTTTGAAAATATCTTCAGGAAATAGTTTATTGATTGCTTTTTTAGAATATTCGGAAGCTTTAAGATTCTGCTTTTTTAACGCTACGATTTGTTCAGTTAATTCTTTTTTCTGATGGATAGGATAATCTTTACCGTCAAAATTTCTGGTTACGATTTGTTCAATGGTACCATTATTGTCAAAGTCATTTATCCACATCTTCATGGGATTTTCTTTAAAAGTTTTATAATGTGTATTACTTCCTTGATTGCCAAATACAAAGTCGATGTCGCCATCATTGTCTAGATCTGCAGCTTCTAAGGTATTCCACCATCCATGTAATTCGCTTAAGTTAGAGCTGAATTTAGATAATCTACGACCAGTATTTTTGTAAATATTTGGCGTTCCCCACTCAGAAACAGTTACTAAGTCCTTTTTTGAATCACCATCAATATCAATCCATTTAGCATCAGTAACCATTCCAGCATCTTTAGTGGCATATGCTATTCGTTCTGTGGCATTAGTAAAAGTTCCGTCCCCATTATTTTCTAAAAAAATATGTTCTGGATTGACTCCATAAGTGCCAACAACACTTCTTGATCCAACAAAAACATCTATATCACCATCATTGTCGAAATCATTAGGTGCGATTATGGAAGTATTGTTATAATTTGAAGGTATAATATTTGATGATCTAGAAAAGCTTCCTTTACCATCATTAAAATATAAACGTGTTTTATTATTATTTTCTTTACCAACTTCATTGCCACCTGAACCAATCATCAAATCTAGATCACCATCATTGTCGGCATCGAAAAAAGCAGATGATGTATCCTCAAAATTTATATCATCAGTAAAAATTGTGCTAATTCTAAAGTTTCCATCTTTTTTATGTATGTATAATGTAGCTGGTTGCCCTTTCGCTCCACCTACAAAAACATCCTCATTTCCATCATTATTTACATCAGCAACCGAGATCGTTGGACCTTCTTGAGAAATTTTCTTAGAAATTAACCCTTCAAAGTCAAAATCGTTATATTCATTTTCTTTGTGAGCAATTAAATTTTTATTGGAAATTTCTTTTAAAAGAGGTTTTACTTTTAATTTATTAAAAGGTTTGTATTTATTTTTTACGTCAATTTGATTTAACGACAAGGTTTGATTTGGCTTTATGTCGGTAAGTTTTTGGGTATCATCATTAGGCCAAATTACTCGTATCGAATCAATAACTTTTGTTGTTCCAATACCAATAGTCATTGTATGCTCCATAGAAGATTGAAAGCCCCTTGATGGAATTAATTCTTGCAAAACCACATTATTATCATAATACAGTTTTACAGTTGTGCCAATTGCAAATTTATTTTTATCTTTTCCTTTAAACTTCAGTTTTATATAATTATGGTTGGTAAGGGTTTCGGCGTTATTTCTGTAAACAAATGCCTCCATATTTACGTTATTAACCACCATGTCTAAATCGCCATCGTTATCTAAATCGCCATAAGCCACACCATTAGATTGACCTGGTATTTCTAACCCCCATTTATTGGTTTCATTACTAAAAGTTATGTCTTTGTTATTTTTAAAAGCATAATTTGATTGAGGAGAAACCGGCATTTTATTAATAATAGAGTCTATTGCTTGTTTTTTACCAGTTAATGCCATTTTTTGAACGATTTCATTGGCAAAGAAGTCTATAAAGTCGAGATCGGTGAGATCATGATTAATTCCGTTTGTTACGTAAATATCTCGGTAGCCATCATTATCCATATCAAATAATAAGCCGGCCCAACTCCAATCAGTTGCATCAATGCCGCTATAGTAAGCTATTTCTGAAAAAGAACCATTACCATTGTTTAATTGTAATGTGTTTTGAATATACTGTTGGTGAAAGTCTTTACTTTGTTTTAGTTTAAAGATATTGTATCCTTCAAATTCCATAACAGATTTTACCCGTTGATCACCTTCGGGTAACATATCTGTAATAAATATTTCTGCATTACCATCATTATTAATATCGGCAATGTCGACGCCCATAGCTGAGAGGCTTAAATGAGATGTCCAATTTTTGATTTCCTCACTAAAAGTACCGTCTTGCTTATTGATATACAGATAATCTCTTTCGTAAAAATCATTTGATACATAAATGTCAGGATACAAGTCATTATTGATGTCTGTAATCATAACCCCAAGACCGAACCCAATTAGACTACCATAAATTCCAGCTTCCTGGCTAACATCGACGAATTTTTTACCATCGTTGCGTAATAACATATCACCAACACCGCTAAATATTTTTGGCACACCTTCCCAATCTTGAGCTCTCACATTACGTTGTTCTGCATAACCAAGACTATTCACAGGAATGTTACTATTATTTAAAATGTAAGCATCTAGATCGCCATCTTTATCATAATCAAAAAACGTTGCATGTGTACTAAAGCCGGTTTTAGCCAAATTGTATTTTTCAGCACTTTCTGTAAATGTAAGGTCACCATTGTTAATATATAGATCATTATCATGGTTATTGCCCTTCATATTTCCGGCATTACTAACGTAAATATCTAAAAAACCATCCTGATTTATATCTACCATATTCACACCTGTAGACCATGGTTTATTACCTGTTACACCAGCTTTTTCAGAGATATCTTCAAATTTTAAGTTTCCTTTATTTAAGTATAATTTATTTGGCACCATATTTCCTGTCATATAAATATCGGCCAAACCGTCATTATTTATATCGCCAATGGCAACACCACCACCATTGTAAAAATTGCGATACATAAAAATATTAAAGCTTTTTTGATTTTTAACTCTATTCACAAGATCAATTCCTGTTTTGTCTGATGGCATTAGAGTGAATAACTTTAATTCTTCTTGTTTGATAATAGCATTATTTTTGTATTCACTTTTCTTACAGTTTAATAATGTAAGTATAAAAAATATTGAACCTAAGATTTTTGATCTATTCATAAAAAGATAATTTTTTAAGGATTGGCTAATAAAATCTAGTGGGATTCAAAGCTACTTAATTAGGTGCTTATTTCATAATTATTACCTATTAAAAGTTTATCAAAAACTAATTGTTATTGATAAATTGACTATATATCAAATTATACTTTTAAAATCTATATAACTAATCATAAAAAAACGCCCTTAAAAAAAGGACGTTTTATTATTAAATCTAATTTTACGATAAATTAATATCCAGGATTTTGAACTAAGTTAGGATTCGCCAATACATCAGCAATCGGTATTGGAAATATCTGTAAATCTGGATTACCTGCATCTTTAAGATTCCAAGCTCTTGTAAATTGACCAAACCTGATCAAATCCTGTCTTCTTAAGCCTTCTGCATACATCTCTCTACCTCTTTCTGCCAATAAATCACCTTCAGCAACTGCAGCCAAAGCTGAAGCTCCTCTTATAGCTCTCAAATTATTGATCATTGTTAGAGGATCACCTCCCATTCTAAACATAGCCTCTGCTTTCATTAAATAGGAATCAGCATATCGATATTTCACAACATGCGTTCTATTTGGGCCTCCTGTATCATTAGGATGATATTTAAACATTCTAGTTCCATCAGTTTCTAGTAAGGCATTATCAGCTGGAGCTGTGTATTCTGCTTTCGTAACTTCTTTCGTAAAAACTAAAGGAACTCCTCCAACATTATCTCTTGCATTTAATGGTGTGCCATCTTCTTCGTATTGCTGACCGATTAAGAAGCCATAACCAATACCAAGGTTATCTGAATTTGCTGTGACAGCATCAGGTACCCATCCTCTTCGTTCTTCTTGACCATCACCCACATAATTTGTGTCTGGGTCTCCTTCAAATAATTGATAGAATTCTGAAAGTGTGGCAAAACCATTCCAACCACCACCTGTATTATCAGGATGATTTAGATTATAGTGTAAGGTAGGCCATATTCTTGGCCCTACACCAGCAGGAGACCACCAAATGGTTTCTTCATCATTACTTGGACTAAAAATGTCAAAGAAATCACCGGAAACTGCTAGTGAATAACCTTCAGCCGTAATATTATCTACGGCATCTATAACCACCTGCATGTCAGCGGCATCAGCTGTTGTTCCTAAATAAACATGTTTATTTAAATGAATCTTTGCCAATAAATGCCTTGCGGAAGCTTTAGTAGGAGATGATTTTAAATCAATAGCATCACCAACCGAAACACTAGGAAGACCAGCGATAGCGTCATTCAGGTCAGCTACTATAAAATCTATCGCAGCTTGCCCGGTAAATACCTCTGGAATTGCACTATTGGGTAAATCAACATCTCTATAAGGAACTTGTCTCCACATGTCCAGTATCCAACTCATTGCCCAAGCTCTGTAAAAACTTGCTTGAGCTTTTAATTGGGTTACGTCTCCACCGGTCGTATTAACACTTTTATCATTTAAAACACCCGTAGTATTAATAGTAATACTGTTCAATCTTTGCCAAGCTCGCACTATATCCTGTAATTCTGCATTCCATGTGTGTCTATGAATCGCTAGCCATCTGCCGTTATCACCCCAATCGGTTCCTCTTGTGGCTACTACGTATTCATCGGAAGAGACCTCGTTCAAAGCATATAAACCATCTTGATTTCCCAAATCTCCTCCAGCAATAATGTTAGAGATATTTGCTATTTCACCTTGAATATCTGCAACACCTGCAAAACCATCACCAAAGATTAGTGAATCTGTACCTTCTATCTCCAAATCAGTACAAGAAAAAATGACTGGAAATAAAAGCGTTAAACATATATATTTTGTTATTTTTTTCATCATTATATTATTTTTGTTTTTTCTAAAAAGTAGCATTAATTCCTAATGTATAAGTTCTTGGTCTTGGATATGAGAGATAATCAATAGATGCCGATGGCAATCCATTAGCTGGTATATCAGAAGTGCTTACCTCTGGGTCTAAACCACTATAATCTGTGATTAAAAATAAATTCTGACCATTTAAGCTAAAACGCATACTTTTAAAGATTCCTTCTCCACTTAAAGGAAGGTTATAAGAAACCGAAGCAGACTGAAGGCGAATAAAGTCACCTTTTTCTAAAAAGAAAGTACTCGGGTTCGTTGCTGAAAGAATGGCACCTTCTTCAACAACACTTCTTCTATTATTTCTACTTCCTAACTGAGGGGAAGCAAAAAGAGCATTATCTGTATTGTTATAGACATAATGACCGAATTGTCCTGAGAAAAATAAAGCAGCATCCCAGTTTTTATAAGATGCACTAGTAGAGAATCCAGTTGTAATGTCCGGTAGGCCAGATTTGTCAAGTACTGTAGGGTTTGCATCAACATTCAAATTTTCATCAACCAAACGTAAATTATAACTAAATAATGGCAGTCCTTCTGCTAAAATTTGAGTGGTAGCTCCAGTTAAACCTTGTCCATATAAATTACCTGCCTGTATTGGAGGGCCTTTATAGTCTGTTAGTTCATTGGTGTTGAAAGCTATATTAAAGTTAGCATTCCAAGTAAAATCTTCAGTACGTACCATATCATAATCTAGTCCAATTTCTATCCCTTGATTCAAAATTACACCGTCAACATTTTGAAAATTAAAGGCAAAATTTGCTGGTTGAACGGCAGGTAAATTTAACAAGATATCTCTGGTCTCTTTTCTGTAAAAATCGATATTTCCTTTAAAACGATCATTACCCAAACCAAAATCAATTCCAAATCCGTATTGCGTGGTTTCTTCCCACTTAAGATCTGCATTTGAAAATGCTACTTGAGAGTTGGAAGGTGCAGATAGCTCGGAAGCAGGAGTAATACCTATTGCATTCCATCTAATTCTGTTCACAAATTGGCCATAACCAAGACCATCTTGGTTACCTGTAATACCCCAGTTCAATCTCAATTTAAGTGTTGAAAAGGCATCTCCTACAAATTCTTCTTCATTTAATTTCCAAGCAAAAGCCGCTGATGGAAAATAACCATACTGATTATTTGATCCAAATCTTGAAGATCCATCCGCCCTTAGTGTTGCTGTGAATAAATATTTATCGGCAATTGTATAGTTAACTCTCCCGAAAAAAGATTGCAACTCATCAGTATTATTAAAAGTATCTACCGAAAGTGCGTCAATAGGTATGGAAGGCGACGCTAAAGCCGTATCACTTACATCTGGAGACAAACTCAAAACTCTGAATTCATCTAATCCACTATCTTGAAATACTCCAATACCATAACCTTGATAATTACTTGCAAGACCTTCTGTAGCATTATAGGTATCTTCCAAAATATCGACTATTGCACTTAGGTTTGAAGAAGTAAATCCTTGCCCAACAATGTTCTGGCCTTTACGCTGAAAATCTTGAAAAGAGTAACCTACTAGTGCATCTAACTTAGAATTTTCAAATTCTTTTTTATAAGAGAAAGTCAATTCCACCAGTTTGTTATCTGTGTCTAAATTACTAATTGCTGCCAGTCCATTATTTTGGGCACCATTAGATAAACCAAGAATTTGTGGCCCCACAACCTGGCCTCTTGATGAATCTGAAGTGTCTAGCCCCAAAGTCAATTTGGTAGAAAATTCATTAGTAATAGCATAGTCAAATGACAAGTTTCCAAGAAACCTGTTCGTGTCAGTGTTGTCATCATAATATGCCAATAAGTTTGCCGGGTTTCTATCAGAACCAGCACCAACATCTGGATTAATAGCCAAGGTTGGATTGCCGTAATATGCAGAAGCCAACAAATCTCCGGTACTTCCTGTAGTTCTAGTCAAAAAAGGTCTTCTATCATCAATTCCTGAAAAAGTACCTTGAAAACCAACCTTTAATTTATCATCAAAAAAGCGATGATTTACGTTTATCCTACCTGTAATACGTTGTAGTTCCGTGTTTTCAATGATTCCTACTTGGTCAGCATAGCCAAAAGTAGCCCTTACATTTCCATTTGTATAACTCCTGGAATAAGACAAATTCGTATCAGATGAGAATGAAGTTTTAAATAAGAAATCTTGCCAGTCTGTTGAACCGCCAAGATCAGCACCACCTAAGTCAACAAATTCTTCAGCACTTAAAAGATCTAAGGTATTTCGTGTTTCAGAAACAGTCAAATTAGTAGAAAATGCCCATTGTCCCTTACCACCAGACTTCCCCGATTTAGTTGTAATTACAACAACACCATTGGCACCTCTTGAACCATAAATAGCTGTAGCAGATGCATCTTTTAAGATACTCATGCTTTCAATGTCGTTTGGATTCAAAAAATTCAATGGGTTTTTAGAACCACTTGTACCAGCCCCGACGTTAGCACCACTTGCAGAAACACTTTCGTTTGATACAGGTACACCATCTATAACGAAAAGAGGGCTATTATTTCCTCTAACAGACCCTGTTCCTCTAATTCTTAATGATACTCCTGCACCAGGTTCACCACTTGATGCCGTGATTTGAACACCAGCAGTTTTACCTTGAATTAATTGTTCAGGTGAGCTAATAAGCCCTTTATTAAAATCTTCAGAGGTTACAGAAGCTACTGAACCAGTAGCATCTTTAACAGTAGTTGTACCATAACCAATAACAACGATTTCATCTAAAGATTGAGAATCTTCCAAAAGGGTTAAACTGATTGTTGTTTGTCCGTTAACAGTAACTTCTTGGCTCACAAAGCCAATAAAACTGAATGCCAGTACAGCATCAGAAGATAAAACTGAAATTGAGTAATTACCATCAAAATCAGTAGTAACTCCGTTTGTTGTACCTTTTTCAATAACATTAACTCCCGGTAATGGTCCGTCAGCACTTGTTACTGTTCCAGTTACTGTTTGTGCAAATATTACACTTGTACAAAGCATAATACCTAAAAATAGTAATTGTTTAAGTAAATTGAATTTCATAATTATTTAAATTTGTTAGTTTTTAATTGATAAAAAAGATACTCAATATTATAATAAAAAAAGATACTACTAAAAAGTAGCGACGTTAAATAATAAATTTTAATATGCTTTTTTGAGTAATCCCTAAAATCAGCATGCAATATATAATAAATTAATAAATAATTCACATTCGGGTATTTACGAAAACGGTTTCGTGTTAATAAAATGAAAACTTGAAAAAGCCTTTAGGAGTAACATAGAGCGGTCAAGTATCTGTAAAACAGTAAATTAAAAAAATTAACTAATTTGCAATAAATCTTATTTTTATTAATAATAAATTAACATTGGGCATCAAATTTTAACATTATCTGTAAAGAATTTAATATTTTCTTACGATTTTTTTGTTAAAAAAAGTTGAATAAACGGATACTACAGGATAGTATTGTCTTGATTTTTTATCATATATCAATAATAATATGAAAAATATAAAAGTTTTAGAGGTAGAAAAAATGTATACCAGTTAAGAAATATTAATAATTTCAGAAGTCATCAATTTCGGATTTGCACCTTCTTTACCAGCAACTAAGGCACCAACGGCACATGCAAAATTTAAAGCTTCACTGGGGCTAGTACTATGTATTAGTTTACTAATTAAGGCTGCTAAAAAAGAATCTCCGGCTCCAACAGTGTCAATAACTTTTACAGGATATCCTTTTTGATTGTATATTTTACCCTTATAGAGTAACAAGGCACCATCTTTACCTAAGGTTACACAAATTTGTTTGGTTTGCGTTTTTTTTGACAGAAATTGTATTTGTTCAGCAATGCTATCCGATTTAAAATTTAAAGCAAGGCATATTTCAATCAGTTCATCATCATTACATTTAATAAAATCGGCTTTATTCATTAAATCTAATAATAAGTCCATTGTATAAAATGGAGAGCGCAAATTAACATCAAAAACTTTAAAAGTTGCGAAAGGCAATAAACTTAACAATGTATTTTTTGAGACTTCATCTCTGCAAGCTAAACTCCCAAAAATAAAAGCATCTGAAGATTTTACTGTAGAGATTGCATTGTCAGTAAGTTCAATTTTATCCCAAGCAACAGGTTGTCTAATAATATAAGATGCAGAGCCTGTATCATCTAAAATTACGTTTACCGAGCCTGTTTTCAAATAGGAATCAATTTGAATTGTGGCACTACTAATACCTTGATCTCTTATATGTTTTAGAGAATCTTTTCCTTCTTTGTCATTACCAATCCGACTAATTATTTTTGTATCGATACCGAAAGACTGTAGCCTCAAAGCAACATTTAAGGGTGCACCACCTATTTTTTTATGGGTAGGGAATATATCCCACAATATTTCACCAAAACAAGTTATGGTTGACATAAGTCTTTTATTTTTCAGTATCCACAGTATCCACAGTATCCACAGAAATTATTATTATTCTTTCACTAATTGTTCTTCAATTTCTTCTAATGAAACACCTTTGGTTTCAGGCATTTTAAAAACTACCCATAACAATTGTAATACCATCATCAGAGCGAAAAAGATAAATATTGGCCAAGGGTTTTCTTTAAAAATCCCTTCATTTTTATCTAGGAATATTGGTGTAATTAATGTAATAACTGCGGCAAATACCCAATGTGTACCCGTTCCCCAAGATTGCCCGGCAGCACGAACCTTGGTAGGGAATATCTCAGATATAAAGACCCAAATAACTGCTCCTTGTCCAATGGCATGAGAAGCAACAAAAATGAGTATAAAAGTGATCAATAAAAGCGAACTGGCACTACTATAGAAACACCAGCCCACTATTGCTAGACTTATAATATACCCTAGTGAACCAATTTTCATAAGCTGCTTACGTCCTAGTTTATCAATAAGACGAACACCTACAAAAGTAAAAATAAGGTTGATAATGCCAATGGATATAGAGCTAAATAATGATTCTTGAGTGGCTAAACCGGCCCTCTCCAATATTTCTGGAGCATAATACAGAACAAAGTTAATTCCGGATAATTGATTGAAAAAAGCAATTAAAAATCCTAATCCTAAAACTTTATGGTATTTTTTTTGAAAAAGTTTATCACCTTTTACAGTACTTACTAAATGTTGTTTAATTTCAGTAAGTTGATGCAAAGCTTTTTCTTTATCAAAAATAAGATTCAATACTTTTAGAGCACCTTCATCGTCCTTTCTTTTCAGAATTAACCATCTGGGACTGTTTGGTACGCCTAATACCATAACAGCGTAGATAAATGCCGGAATAGCCTCAACGCCTAACATCCATCTCCAATCGTTAACACCACCAATTCCTTTTAAAAGGTAGTTTGATATAAAAGCTATAAATATTCCAAAAACAATATTAAATTGATACAAGGCGACTAAACTTCCTCTATTTTTAGAAGAGGATATTTCTGCTATATATATAGGAGCCGCAACAGAAGAAGCACCAACACCTATACCACCAATAAATCTAAAAAAAGAAAAAATATAAGGATCTGTTGCAAAGGCAGATCCCAGAGCTGATATTAAATAAAGGATACCAATCCAGAATAGCGTTTTTTTACGGCCAAATTTATCACATGGAATACCTCCTAATAATGCTCCTAGAACCGTACCCCAAAGAGCCATTGACATAATAAAAGTGCCATGAAACCAAGGTGAAGTATTCCATAATTCTTTAATAGGTAGGTTTGCTCCTGAAATAACCACAGTGTCAAAACCAAATAAAAATCCTGCCAGTGCAACCGTAATTGCCCAAATACGTACTTTTTTTTCCATTACCAAATTGATTTTATTGAATTCAATTTAAAATTTTTAATTGTATGCTGAGTTGCAGAAGATAGTTGTAAGGTGTTATAAAATGATGTTGAAAAAATTTGCTCTGTTTTACATATTTACCTTGATCTATATATTTCAATTGACGACCAATCCAATAATATGCGAACGTCAGTTTCTTTATCGGTTACAATATAAGGTAAATTATGAATACGATTTGCAAAACGATCTTCAAAATTTGTTAATCCAGAATTATTTCTATCCAGACTCATTTCTTTTTTGGTGGTGTCAACCTCAATAATTAAGTTTTCATTTTTAGTATTTGTAAATTCTAACTATATGCCGTTTGTCAGATTGATAGTAAATATTATTTCATCTTGATGCTAATTAATAAAATCCATCGTTCTTCATTGTAATCATTTTTTTCTAGTTTGAATAAATCCGGGCATTCCCAAACGCCGCCATGTGCTCCTTTATTTGCACCAAAATCGCTTAAATGAATCCAATTTTTAAATCATCTGAACTGTAAAATTTAGCATGATCTCCCGCCACCAAGGTCAAAATCCATTGTTTAGTGTCTTCATACCAAAAGACCTTAGGATCTCTAAAGTCTTTAATATATGTATTCTTAACAACCGGATTTTTTTTGTATTGAATCCAAGTGTCTCCATTGTCTAAACTAAAGCTATACCTTGTATTTGATAATCTGTTTTTCCTGCTTTTTCACCTTCCATTAAATGGTATCTGAAAATGGAAATGAAGTCTGAATTCTTCTATTATACTTTACTATTTTTTTGAATAAAGCATTCATACCAAATAAACATCAAAACGCTCGTTAAAATTCGTATCTTTTTCCTTTCTACCTAACAATAAAGTTAAACATTAATTTCCGCCATTCTAAAATTTTATAGTTCGTATTCATAAAATTCATAAAAAATAATTCAAATTTTCAAACAATCATTTTGAAATTCATTTGATATAATAGACAAAATTTGATATAAAAATTTAACAAATGCAATAATTGAAAAGAGTGTATTATTAATGAATAATAAAGAGTAGTTTTAATTAAGGTATATCAAGGAAGCTTTTTTATTGTGTGATCTCAAATTGATAAGTCTAATAGTTTTTATATATTTAGCCATATTAAATACTAACTTTTTATGAATGACTACGGTTTCCTATCCATTTTACCTCCAATAATTGCAATAATTTTAGCATTAAAAACCAAACAAGTATACATCGCTTTACTTTTTGGAATTTGGTTTTCTTGGATTATCTTGAGTGACTGGAATTTTTTAGAAGGTACATTGGCTGCAATTGAAGGAATGGTAGGCGTGTTTAAAGATGGAGGTAAAACCAGAACCATAATGTTCAGTGCCTTGGTTGGAGCTTTATTGTTATTTATTCAATATTCAAGAGGTGTTGAAGGATTCATTAACAAATTGAATATAGTAATTGATTATTTCGAAAATAAAAAAACAGGCTATAGTCGTGTTATAGTGCAATTATTAGCAATGATTACAGGTGTGTTATTGTTTGTTGAAACAAGTATTAGCTCACTAACAGTAGGAACCTTATATCGCCCTGTTTTTGATAAATTAAAAATTCCAAGAGAAAAGTTAGCTTATATAGCAGATTCTAGTTCAGCACCAACCTCTATTATTATTCCTTTTAATGCCTGGGGAGCATTTATTATGGGCTTGTTAATTACACAAGGTATTGAGCATCCATTTTCTGTGATGTTATCTTCCATAGTTTATAATTTTTATCCTTTTGTGGCTCTGATAATTTTGTTTTTAGTCATTGTATTAAAAAAAGATATTGGGTCAATGGCTAAAGCCGAAAAAAGAACTAGAGACACCGGCAAATTGTTGAATGATAATGCCAAACCGATGATATCAGACACCATCACCTCTTTAGCCCCTAAAGAAGGTGTCAAGGCAAAAGCTTTTAATATGGTTGTGCCTTTGGCAACTATGGTAATTATGATGCCAATTAATTTAACCTATACAGGCTGGGATGAAGTTGAAAAATTCACTTCGTTTGGTAATCATCTTTTTCAGGCCATTGGTAAGGGTTCTGGTTCGTCGTCAGTTTTATATGCTGTAATTACTGCCATTTTTGTTGCCATGGTTATGTATCGCACTCAAAGAATTATGCGAACCAAAGAAATGATAGATTTAATTTTAAAAGGGATTAGCGAATTAATGCCCTTAGCTTTATTGATGTTATTAGCATTTTCAATTGGCGATGCCTGTAACGCATTGGGCACAGGCCAATTTGTTGCCAATTGGTCTAAAGATTGGTTGTCACCTCAATTTTTACCGGCCATAGTATTTATAATCAGTTCATTCATTGCCTTTTCAACAGGAACTTCTTGGGGTACTTTTGCTATTATGATTGCTATTGCAGTACCAATGGCAACTTTGCATGAAACAGAATTAACTTTGGTAGTAGCAGCTGTTTTAGGTGGAGGTGTTTTTGGAGATCATTGTTCACCAATATCAGATACTTCAATTATTTCATCTATGGCTTCTGCCAGTGACCATATTGACCATGTTAGAACCCAATTGCCATACGCCTTAATAGGTGGTGTTATTACAATTATCTTGTATTTAATTTTAGGCTTTACTTTAATTTAGAGTAACTTTACAGGATAAAATAAAAGTTTAAAAATGACACACAAAGCAGGCTTTGTAAATATTATCGGTAATCCAAATGTGGGTAAATCAACCTTAATGAATGCTTTGGTTGGAGAACGCCTATCCATTATTACTTCAAAAGCTCAAACTACAAGACATCGTATTTTAGGGATTGTGAATGGAGATGATTTTCAAATTCTTTTTTCTGATACTCCCGGTATTATTAAACCAGCCTATGAATTGCAAGCTTCCATGATGGATTTTGTTAAATCAGCTTTTGAAGATGCCGATATATTGGTCTATATGGTTGAAATTGGAGAAAAAGAACTTAAAGATGAAGCTTTTTTTGAAAAAATAAAAAATGCCGAAGTACCTGTTTTATTATTAATTAATAAGATAGATACTTCAACTCAAGAAGAAGTTCAAGAGAAAATGGCATACTGGCAAAGAAAAGTTCCCAATGCTATTATCTTCCCAATTTCTGCATTGCAAAATTTTAATATAGAAGCTGTTTTTGAGAAGATAATCGAATTATTACCAGAGTCGCCAGCCTTTTATCCCAAAGATCAATTAACAGATAGACCTGAGCGATTTTTTGTCAATGAAGCAATACGAGAAAAAATACTAATCCATTATAAAAAAGAAATTCCCTATTCAGTTGAAATTGATACCGAAGAGTTTTTTGAAGCTGCACATATCATTAAAATTCGCTCTATAATTATGGTGGAACGTGATTCTCAAAAGGGAATTATCATTGGGCATAAAGGAGCCGGTCTAAAGCGGATAGGTACAGAGGCTAGGAAAGATTTAGAAAAATTCTTTGGTAAAAAAATATTTTTGGAGCTCTATGTAAAAGTGAATAAAGATTGGCGAAATAATCAGAATCAATTACGTAGGTTTGGGTATAAAGAGTAATGAGCCCACTCTAAAGAGCTATGCTAGGTAACTACAATTAAAACGATGCTTTTATTTTGTTAACCCAAAGCCAATGACCTTTAATTCTTAATAATGGACTCTTTAGTCGTCCTTCGGATGTCTCTCTAAGCACAGCCGAAGGGTTATTCAATTCATAAATGAGTAATTACCTAACTAAATAATCATGGCACAAAACAAACAATTGTTACTGCAAAAAAGACCAGTAGGCTTGCCAGATGCAAGCACCTGGAAATTAATTAAATCTGAAATTTCTCAACCAGAAGATGGTGAGGTATTAATTCAATGCGAATATATCTCTTTAGATCCTGCCATGCGTGGTTGGTTAAATGATACAAGATCATACATTCCACCTGTTAAAATTAACGAAGTTATGAGAGCTGGTGGTGTAGGTAAAGTTATAGCATCAAATAACCCTATTTTTAAAGTAGGTGATTATGTTTATGGTCAGACAGGTGTGCAACAATATGTACTTACAGATGGTAAGGGCTACCATAAAATTGACCCAACAATAGCTCCATTACCTATGTATTTAGGTACTTTAGGGATGCCAGGAATGACTGCTTATTTTGGAATTTTAGAAGTAGGTGAATTAAAAGAAGGAGATACTGTTTTAGTATCAGGAGCAGCAGGTGCGGTGGGTAGTGTAGTAGGGCAGATTGCAAAAATTAAGAATTGTAAAGTTATTGGTATTGCCGGAGGTGCTGAAAAATGTAAGTATTTGGTAGATAAATTAGGTTTCGATGGCGCTATTGATTATAAAGATGATGATATAAAAGCAAAAATAAAAGAATATTTCCCTAAAGGGATAGATGTATATTTTGATAATGTTGGTGGTGAAATTTTAGATGCAGCCTTAGGTAGACTAGCTATGCATGCAAGAATTGTTATTTGCGGAGCCATTTCTCAGTATAATAATACTACTGCCGTAAAAGGACCTGCAAACTATTTATCATTGTTGGTGAGTAGAGCGTCTATGAAAGGGATGGTTGTTTTCGATTATGCAAAAGATTATGGAAAAGCAGCACAGCAAATGGGACAATGGATAAAGCAAGGAAAATTAAAATCTAAAGAAGATGTTTATGAGGGAATAGAGAATTTTCATGAAACATTTTTAAGACTTTTTTCAGGTGAAAAAATGGGAAAATTAGTACTAAAAGTTAATGAAGATTAAAAAGAAAACGCTTCTCAGAGAGGTGTTTGAAAAAAAATTCGGTAACAATTGTCTCATGGAACTTTAGGAGTTTTTTGCTGCTAATTCAATATTGGTTTTATCAGATGTTTACATAGAAAAGAATATTAAAAACTACAATCCCAATAATTTTTTACCTTCTTCACTAACCAAGGCTGTTGACCAAAGTGGATCAAAAACGACATCAATATTTATTGTAAAGTCTTGATGTTTTTGTTTAATCGCTTCTTTTACACTACTGATAATAGTTTCTCCTAGAGGGCAGGAAGGTGTAGAAAATGTCATTTCAATATTGATGTTTTTTTTACCATCATAATTGACTTCGTAAATTAGCCCTAAATCAACTATATTTATTTCAATTTCAGGATCCATTACATTTTTTAACAATTCTAATACTTCAAGTTCAAAAATTGTTATTTCTTCTTTAGTTTTCATTTGTTATTTCAGTTTTTACTTTGTGAGAGACCATTTTAAAAACATTTATATTGTATAATACTGCAACTATTAACAATAAATAACTTCCTATTCGTATAAGCCATAATTTATCAAAGAATATCCCTAAAATCATAGATATAATAAAAAGTAAATAAAAATAAAAATGGATATTGGCTATTTTTTCCGAATACAATTCCCTTGGCATAGGAGTTTTAATTTTCCCTACCAATCCCTTATACTTATCAAGCCAAATTACAAAGGGTAAGGTTTTATAGGTTTGACCTAGAATTAGTGTTGTAATGAAGCCAAAAATAATTGAAAATCCATAAACGGTAACTACCCTATATATTAATACTTGTTCAATGCCAAATCCTAATGTTAGAACTAAACCTAGAGCAAAGGGTAATACTAAACTTATAATAGATAACATGGTATGTTTCATACCAATATCTAATATTTTTCGCATCCTTTTTTTATAAGAATCATATACAAATGATATAAAGAATAGAATACCAATTGCAATTGAAAGCCAAAAAAGGATATCAAATTGGTTTTGATGAATAAAAAACCAATTTACAGATAATGCTATGAGTCCGAAATTAATTAAATAATAGGCAATGCTCAATTTTTTATCTTTTAGCTCATGCGAAACAAAAAACATAGGAATAAGCGTAGAACTAACCCCTATAATTAATAATAAAAACCAGCCAATCAAACCAATAGTTGCATGAATTTTTAAGTAATGCAAATGGATCTCTGATAAAAAGGTATACATAAAATTAAATGCAATTAAGGTACCTATTATTTCTGTAATGGCTAACCAGAGAACAGCAGTAATCACAAATTTTGATGAATTATTTTTTAGCTTAGAATTTTTATAGGATAATAATATATTAACGATAAAAAGCAATAATGATATAAACATTAAGGATGCAGCGTAAGGGAGTAGGGTTGCATAGGCACCAATCCAAAATGAATAGGTTAAAAATACCACACTAAAACTAGAGATCCAAAATGTGAATTTTGCCAAATTTTCACTAAACAATGAAGTTTCAAAAACTACAGGTATGAGTTGATATAAGGCTCCAAAAACAATCATAATTGCCCAGCCTAAAACAGCCATATGAGTAATCGCAACAATTTTAGTATTAAAATAAGCATCTAGAAAACTGCTGTCGGCCAAAATAATCATAACTGATAAAATTAGAAGTGACAACGAACTAAAAATAAAATGAGGTTTTACAACACTGGCATCTGGAGCGTTATTTGAGTTTAAAACACTCATTAATAATTTTTATAGATTAACAATAATGTATGGTTGCAATCAATTTCTTTATATAAAATCTCAAAATCTCTGGTTTCTAATTCAGGTAATAAAAATTGAGGTATTTTATTATGATCTACATACAATGCATGACCTTTTTCTAATGTTTCAATTTCCTTTAAAATTTGTACCATTGGTTCCGGCATTTCTAATTGCCTAACGTCAATATATCTAATGTGATTTTCAAAAAAACGCAATTGCTCATCAAAATCTTTTTTACTTTTTTTATTACTGACTTCGATTTCATTATCAACCCATTTCGTCTTATTCTTTTTAAAAAATGTATTAACGATTCCTTCTTCAGTCCGTTCTGTCCATGAGTCATAACCTTTTGATTTCAATTTTCGTATTAAAGGTATGGGTTCAAAAGAATTGATAATTTGTAGGGTTTCATTTTCATTTAATTCTTTTATTGTTTGGATAATAATTTTAAATGGATCAATACCTGAGTCAAGTGTTGAACGAACATCTAAAGTTTTCATATTTTTAATATTTTTTAATTGAGAAGCTAAATTTGTGCTTATTTTTTGAGTAGTTTTCTTAGGAATAGTTGTTAAATCACTTTCAAATTTAAAACCGATTCCTTCTAACTTATCAACCAATACTTTTATTTTTACACCTCCTATTTTTGCGGCATCTACAATAGTTACTCTTGGAGCCAATACCTTACGCAAAATGGGATTTTTTAATTTTAAGAAATTCTTATTAATTGACCCTATTACATTGATTGTCTCTCTATTTTCTTTAAGTAAAGTTGAAATTCTTGTATTTCTATTAATTATCATTTTTTGATGATTTAAGAGCAAAATTAAAGATTAAAAATGTGTAAACATAATTTAGAATGAGTTTAAATAGTTATATGTAACATACATTACAAATAAAAGATGTATTTATCTTGTATTAAGAAAATAAAAGAATAAAAAATCTATGTTTAAGCTTTTTTTGAAATTAAAAAATTCCTTTCTTAAGTAAGTCTTGTAATTGTTAGGATAAGATTGAAAAACTCCCAATGGCTTCATAAAAATCATCTTCATCAATACCCATATGTTGGCATATCCATTTGGAACCGGCTATGTTTTGTAAATCTTCTTGTCCCGATAGTTCTAGAGGTAATTTTCCTTCCCTAGTATCTAAAAACATGATGTCATTTTCTATGCTATATTCTGGGGTGTGATAAGGATATTTTTTAATGGGATTTGAACTATCTTTTACCATTTGTTCCACCGAAATATCTTCGGCATTATAAACTAAAATACCACCATTAGTTAATGATTTAATAAATGCAATAACCTGTGCATTGTTCTTCGTGTTACTTGAGCTTAACAATGCAATATTGGCTTTTAATTCATGTGCATTTTCGGCAGTTTCAATAACAATAAATTCATTACCATTATTTAAATATTTTGTTGGCTCTGTACCTAAAAGATAATCAACATTTCTTTCATGATATTCCAAAACATGTAAAATCAATGCAATAATTAATTTTCGCTGCGAGCCGTAAATAACCACTCGTGTTTTATGTTTAGATTGAAGGTATAATTGTTGTGGGGTTATCATTTAAAATATACTAGCGTGTAAAAGTATACAATTTTGAACTTATAGATTGCCCATGTTTCTATTTCTTAAAAGAGATGGTCATAGAAAGGTTTTTGCTCACTTAAAAACCTCTTTTACCTTACAAAAAGAACAGTTTACTCATTTTAAATTGTATTTTTAAATGTTTATACTGTTATTTGATATTCTAAAAAGAAATATTATGCAAAAATCAATTGTAACACTTAGTCTAATACTGTTATTTTCATCGGCTATAAAGGCACAATCAAATTATGAAAAAGATTGGAGAAAAGTAGAACAATTTGAATTGAAAGGATTGCCAAAATCAGCTTTAGCTGAGGTTACAAAAATTTATAAGAAAGCTAAAAAAGAGGGTAACGACCCGCAATTGATTAAAACTTTGTTTTATACATCTAAGTTTGCCTTAACTGTAGAGGAAGATGCACAATTGAATATTATCAATACACTTAAAAAGGAGGCAAAAGAGCGGAAATTTCCTGCAAGAAATATGATAGAAAGTATTCTAGCCGATTTATACTGGCAGTATTTTCAACAAAACAGATGGAAGTTTTATAACAGATCTAATACTGCCGAGAAAATTGACACTACTGATTTTAGAACCTGGGATCTGCAAACTATTTTTGAAGAAACACACCATCATTATCAACAATCTCTGGTGAGTGCTATACTATTGCAAAATACTGATCTAAAGCAATTTGACGATATATTAAACCTCCAGACTGATTCTAAAAAACACAGACCTACCTTGTATGATTTTTTGGCACATAGAGCCATTGGGTTTTATAAAACTGATGAAGATAATCTTAAAAGACCGTCTTATAAATTTGAAATTGAAAATAGCGAATTATTATCAGATAATGCTAGTTTTATCAAAAATCAATTGTATGCTGAAGATAGTTTATCTCAACAATTACACGCTTTACGAATATATAAAAACCTAACGCTTTCTCACTTAAAAGATAATGACCCAACTGCTTTAGTGGCATTGTCTTTAGAGCGTTTAGATTTTGTAAAATCAAACGCTGTTTTTAAAGAAAAAGACAGTATATATTTATTTGCTCTACAACAGTTAAAAGAGCAATTTAAAAATCATGAAATAGTAACTGAAATTGACTATAAAATTGCCCTCTTATATAGTGAACAGGCCAATACGTTTAACCCTTTAGAAAATAGGGAAAATCAGTGGAAACGAAAAGAAGCATTGCAAATCTGTAAGGAGGTCATTGCTAAATACCCAAAATCTAAAGGTGCTGAAAAAAGCTTGAGTTTACAGCATCAAATACTGAGCAAAAGCCTGCAAATTTCCAATGAACAATTTTTGCCTATAAATAAACCTTCTCGTTTATTAATTAGCTATAAAAATACTGATAAACTATTTTTTAATGCTTTTATATTCAGTAAAAAACAACAGCAAAGATTTAATGAAATATATAACGATTCCGCAAAAATTGCTTTTATCAAAAAATTAAAGACCGTACAATCTTGGGATGCCAATTTACGTAATGAAAAGGATTATCAACTACATCAAACAGAAGTGCTTTTGCCTGAACTAGAGCAGGGTAATTACATGATTTTCGCGTCATCTGGCAAAGATATTTCAGAAGATCATACTTTTGGATTTAGCTTTGTTCAAATTACAGATATAGTATTGATAGAAAATACCATTTCCGGTAAAAATGTGTATCAAGTGGTGGATAGAAATAATGGAAACCCCTTAGTCGGAGCGACTGTGCATATTAAAAATAATAATACCGGCAGATATAATAAGCGTATTGACTTAACTTTAACTAGTAATGATAAAGGGCAAGTAGCTTTTAGTGTAGATCAATATCGTAGCAATGTTGTGATAACGGTATCTCACCAAAAAGATAAAGCAGTATTTGGCGATTTTTATCTAAATGAAACCCGACAGTATATAGAAAAGGATACAGAATCTTCTCAGATTTTTTTATTTACGGATAGAAGTATTTACAGACCCGGTCAAACCGTTTATTTTAAGGGTATTGCCGTAAGTTCTACCAACAACAAATCGCATAGTATAGCAGACGAAAGTGTAGCGGTTACATTGCAGGATGTTAATTATCAAAAGGTAAAAACTTTGACCTTAAATACCAATGAATTCGGTTCTTTTAGTGGAACGTTTATAATACCAAGTACTGGCTTAACCGGTAATTATAATATATTAGCTTCGGCTTCACGTTATTCTGGTAGTAATCCAAATGGTAGTACATATTTTTCGGTAGAAGAATATAAGCGTCCTAAATTTGAAACTGAATTCAAACCAGTAACCGAAACTTATACTATTAATGATAGTATTGTCGTCAATGGATTTGCCACAGCCTTTGCAGGAAGTCATATTACAGACGCCAAGGTAATTTATCGCGTAGTTCGTACGGCTCAGTATCCGAGATGGTATTGGTATTCTAGACCTAATTTTAATTCAGATGAATTGGAAATTACACATGGAGAAACGACTACAGATGCATCAGGTAATTACAACATTGTTTTTAAAGCCATACCCGATTTAAAAATTGATAAAAGTGGTCAACCCACTTTTAATTATAAAGTTATAGCTGATGTTACTGATATTAATGGTGAAACTAGAAGTACAGAGACAATTGTAAATGTAGGCTATCACGCCTTAAGGATAAACATTTCTTTATCGGATAAATTAGATAAAAAGAAAAAGAATCATCTTATTAATTTAGCAACCAATAACTTAAATGGTGAGTTTGTGGCTACTAAAGGCGTTCTTAAAATATACAAATTAATAGCTCCTCAGTCACCTTTAAGAAATCGCCCCTGGCAAGCTCCAGATTATCAAGAATTTTCTCAAGAAGAATTTGAGCATCTCTTTCCACATGACGCTTATCAAAAAGAAAATGACCTGAATCAATGGAAAAAAGGAAAATTGGTTTTTGAAACCAACTTTGATTCCGAAAAATCTAAAGAAATTATTTTGAAGAATATAAGTAAATGGATATCAGGTAACTATGTTGTAATAGCAGAAAGCAAGGATAAATTCAATCAAGTTGTAAAAGACGAAAAACGTTTCAATGTATTTAGTGATGATGATAAAAAAATAGCCGACCAACAGTTGTTTTTTGTAAAAGTTGATAAAGAAGATTATCAACCAAATCAGTTTGTAAAATTGAGCCTTGGTTCAGCATCTAAAGATCTATCAATTACGGTAACCACCGTTAAGAAATATAATAATGTCAATACTCAAATTGTGCATTTGTCAAATGAGATCAAAACAATTATCATTCCGGTAAAAGAAAGCGATGTTGGTGGATTTTCCATTCATTATCAATGGGTAAATTATAATGATTTTTCTAACGGAACAATAAATGTAAATGTACCTTATCCTAAGCATGAATTAAATATAGAAACCACTACGTTTAGAGATAAATTGCAACCGGGACAAAATGAAACATGGAGTTTTAAAATTAAAGGAACTCAAAAAGATAAAATAGCGGCTGAAATGTTGGCTTCTATGTATGATGCCTCTTTAGATCAATTTAAACCGCATAATTGGTATTTTAACCCAATTTATCAACAATACAACTATGCATATAATAGAAGTAATGCCAGTAGAAGTTTTGGAAATGCTGATTTTAATATCCATCAAAAAGAGCATAGTTATTACGGATTTTCACAACAATATTATGACGAATTGAATTGGTTTGGATTTAGCTTAACCAATAGCTGGTTTAATAATAGTTATTTAAGTAGTCTAAAAAGAAAATACAAACCTATAGAGGCCAATTCTTTTTATGATAAGTCAAAAGTAAAAGGATATATATATGGTAAAGTTTCTGAAGAATACGGCATTTTACCCGGTGTTTCAGTTATTGTAAAAGGTACAACCAGAGGTACTCAAACCGATTTTGATGGCAATTTTAATATAGAAGTGAAAAAAGGAGAAACCTTAGTTTTTTCTTTTGTTGGATATGAAACCCAAGAAATAAAAGTAGGTAAAGACAATGTTTACAATATTGTATTATCTGAAGATAGTGATAGTTTAGATGAGGTTGTAGTTATAGGTTATGGAGGTAAAAATAAAAGAAAAGATAAAAAAGAGTTAAGATTGAGAGGGAAGGTGTCTGGTGTTATGCATGAAGAAGCTGAAATGGCAATGGAAGATGAAGCTTTAGCAAGTCCAAGTAGTTTAGAAAATGACTCAGTTGAAAAACCGTCACCGAAGAAAGAAGAGCAATCGTTAAAGGGTATTGTAGCTCGTAAAAACTTACAAGAAACGGCATTTTTCTATCCGCATTTAAAAACTGATGCTGAAGGTAATGTAAGCTTTAATTTTACCGTTCCTGAAAGTTTAACACGATGGAATTTGAACCTATTGGCACATACCAAAGATATGGCTACGACTCAACAACAATTAACAACGGTTACTCAAAAAGAATTGATGGTCATGCCAAATCCACCACGATTTTTACGTGAGGGTGATAAAATTGTATTTGCTTCTAAAATTTCTAATCTAACAGATAAAAGTCTTACAGGAATTAGCGAATTGCAGTTGTATGATGCGGTAACCAATAAACCAATTGATACGAAGTTAGGGAATACTGAAAACAGAAAGGAATTTGCGATAGATGCCAAAGGCAATGCTAATGTAAGTTGGACACTGCAAATTCCCTTTGATGTACAAGCTGTAAAATATAAAATTGTAGCTAAGGCAGGTAACTTTACTGATGGAGAAGAAAATGCATTACCTGTATTGTCTAATAGAATGTTAGTAACAGAAACATTACCTATGTGGTTGCGTTCTCATGAAAGTAGAACATTTACTTTAGACAAGCTAAAAAATAATAGTTCAACTACCTTGAAAAATCATAAGTTGACCTTAGAAGTGACTTCAAACCCCGCTTGGTATGCTGTTCAGGCATTGCCATATTTAATGGAATACCCGTATGAATGTGCTGAGCAAACCTTTGCCAGATATTATGCCAATGCTTTGGCTAGTCATATAGCAAATGCCAACCCGAGAATCCAAGAAGTATTCAATCAATGGAAGAATAGTGATGCGTTATTGTCTAATCTTGAAAAGAATCAAGAATTGAAATCTATGATTATTCAAGAAACACCGTGGTTAAGAGATGCTCAATCAGAAACCGAGCAAAAAAAACGAATTGCCTTATTATTCGATTTGAATAAAATGAAGAATGAATTGACTTCTGCAGCTCGTAAACTTTCACAAATTCAAATGAATAACGGAGGCTTTCCTTGGTTTAAAGGCAGTAGATATCCTAACCGGTATATCACACAACATATTGCTTCAGGTTTTGGCCATTTAAAGAAACTGAATGTAACTTTAACCGGGGTCGAGATGTCATCTATGCTTGCCAAGGCGGTCAAATTTTTAGATGATGAAATTTTGAATGATTATAATGAGCTATTAAAACAAGCACGTATTATCCGAAAAAGAGCAAAAACAAAAGCGGAAGGATTAAAACTAGAAAGAGAATATTTGGCAAGTAATCATACTGGGCATTTTCAAATTCAATATTTGTACATGCGTAGTTTTTACAAGGATAAATCTATTCGTAACAAAGTACAAACAGCGGTTGATTATTATACTAATCAATCCTATAAATATTGGTTAGATAATAACTTATATACTAAAGGGATGATTGCTTTAATTGCTAAAAGAAATAACAATACCGTCGTAGCGGATAGAATTGTAGCTTCTCTAAAAGAAAACGCTGTTGTAAATAAAGAATTAGGCATGTATTGGAAAGATAATAGAGCGAGTTGGTATTGGTATCAGGCTCCAATTGAAACTCATGCTTTATTGATTGAAGCATTTACTGAGGTGGAAGGTGATGTAAAGACCATTGATGAATTGAAGGTTTGGCTGTTAAAAAACAAACAAACCAATAGATGGCAAACTACCAAAGCAACTTCAGAAGCCGTTTATGCCCTTTTATTGCAAGGAACAGATTGGCTAGAAGTTACAGATTTTGTCGATATTACAGTTGGTCAACAACAAATAGATCCTTTAGCTCTAGAAGAGAGTAAAGTAGAAGCGGGTACGGGTTATTTCAAAACATCTTGGTCAGCCAATGAAATAAAATCTGATATGGCAACGGTTAAAATGACAAAAAAGTCAGAAGGGATAGCTTGGGGAGCACTATACTGGCAATATTTTGAAGATTTAGACAAAATAACATCGGCAGAAACACCGTTAAAACTATCTAAAAAATTATTCTTAAAACAGTATACAGATAAAGGAGAAAAATTAACGGTTATTGATGAAAAATCAAATTTAAAATTAGGCGATTTAGTACGCGTGCGTATCGAATTAAAAGTAGACAGAACTATGGAATTTGTCCACATGAAAGATATGCGTGCAGCCGGATTTGAACCTGTAAATGTATTGTCTCAATACAAATGGCAAGACAATTTAGGATATTATGAAAGTACTAAAGATGCTGCTACCAACTTCTTTTTTGATATTTTACCTAAAGGCGTATATGTTTTTGAATATGACTTACGTGTCAATAACAAAGGAGATTTCTCTAATGGCATTACAACCATACAAAGTATGTATGCACCGGAGTTTAGTAGTCATAGTGAAGGGGTGAGGGTTTTAATAAAGTAATAGCTGTCTGTGCTGCTTAGCAATAAATAAACATCTACAAGGGTTTTAAATCCTTGTAGGTGTTTAAATTTAAAAAAACGTATGTTTTCTTAATTCATTACGATATTTGTGTCTTACCCTTGCGTTCCGATAGCTATTAGGATCGCTTGAAATTTTCCTACTAAACTTTAGCCTACAATTAAATATAGGTTATAATACTACTTTTTAATTATTGTCGTTTAATAGGAGAACACGATAAGAAAAGACTACATATGTTTGACGACGAGGATAATGATTACAAATCACATGACGAAATAGAAAAATTACCCATTTATAAAAAAGCTTGGGAAATTATGCAATTGGGTAGGAAAATAGGCACATTGGTTTCTAAAGAAGATGTTGAAACTGCTGATGAAGTAGAGGGTGAAATGCTAGAAAATTACGCTTCATATATTATTGAGAATTCTATGATTATTCCTGCTAAAATAGCGGGTGCAGAAGGTGCAGATATTTATGATATCAGAATGGAGAATGCCGCTATTATCAGAAGAGCAGCTCGTGAAATTTTAACCAGTTGTACAGGTATGCAAATCTGTGGATATCAAGAAAATGACTATATAGAATTACTTAGAAATGAAATTGAAGAGTTCAGGGTAATTTTTGCAGAATGGGTCAAAACTTTTGATCCGTTTAATTACCAAATTGATCGTTGGGGCTTGTTCAACCCTCCCGGCGTTAATTATGACGACTATGATCCCGATGACGATATTCCTTTTGATTCTGATGATTTTTTTGAGTAAAAAAGAAAAGAGACAAAGGTTTGTTCTATAATTAATATTAGGTCGGAATTATCAATCAATTCAGTTTATAAAGTAATGCTCGGGTGTCTAATTCATTCAATAATTCTTGAGAAATTTTAACTTTAGCACTTCTACTGGGCATTTGTAGCTTCATTTTATCTTCTACATCGTAAACTACAAAGTTTAAAATATCTTTACCTTTATGAACATTTAAAAGTGCTTCTATAGCATTTATTTTATCATCATTTAATTCTAAAATATTCAGTTGTAAGGTTAATTTGTTTGCTAAAGCTTCTAAAACATCTTGCAACATTTGAATACTGTTAAATTGTACTCTTACATCACCTTCTCGCCATCCTTTACGTACAGATATTCTGATATGTAAAAAAGAATTGGGAATTAAAAAGTGTTTGAATTTTAAATAATCTTCTCCAAAAATTCTGAATTCATGTGCTTCTGAATAATCTTCTATGGAAAAGGAGGCCCAACCCTTACCGTTTTTCGAAATTCTATGTTGTACATCTGTAACTATCCCTCCAATGGTTAGATCTTTATCTAATAATTGTCCTAAATCATTAAATACTTTAATTGGAGCATTACAAAAATATTTCATTTCTATTTTATAATCGTCTAGCGGATGCCCGGAGATATAAATACCAACCACTTCTTTTTCTTTTGCTAATTTTTCCATAACTCCCCAAGGTTCACAGTCAGGAATGGATGGTTCTTCAAATTGAATTTCAGAACTTTCCCCGAACAATGAAACTTGAGCAGAATTCGCATTTTCTTGAAATTTATTTCCAAAGCGAATAGCTCTCTCAATAAAGGTTACATTTCTGTCATCCAATTCAAAATATTGAGCTCTGTGTGTGTCTGAAAAAGAATCGAAGGCACCAGCCAATACCAATCCGTCAAATGCCTTTTTATTGGTTGACCTTAAGTTTACCCGTTTTGCCATATCAAAAATCGAATTGAAGGATCCATTTTCTTTACGTTCAGCTACAATAGCCTCTACCGCGTTTGCACCGACACCTTTAATGGCACCCATACCAAAGCGGATGGCACCTTGTTTGTTTACCGCAAATTTGTAGAATGATTCATTAACATCCGGAATCAAAACTTCAATTCCAGATCGTTTACATTCATCCATAAAGAAAGAAACAGATTTGATGTCATTCATATTATTTGACAATACGGCAGCCATATATTCGGCAGGGTAATGTGCTTTTAAATAAGCTGTTTGATAGGCTATATAGGCATAACAAGTGGAGTGAGATTTGTTAAAGGCATAAGCAGCAAAAGCTTCCCAATCTTTCCAAACCTTTTCTAATATTTCTTCCAGATGTCCATTTTTTTTACCGCCCTCTATAAACTTAGGTTTTAATTTATCTAACAATGAGAAAATCTTTTTACCCATAGCTTTTCGCAACACGTCAGCTTCACCTTTGGTAAAACCTGCCAATTTTTGCGATAATAACATTACTTGCTCTTGATATACAGTAACACCATAGGTTTCTTTAAGATATTCCTCCATTTCAGGTAGGTCATATTCTATAGCTTCAATACCATGCTTACGTTGAATAAACAACGGAATATATTCCATTGGCCCCGGTCTATATAAGGCATTCATGGCAATTAAATCAGCAAATTCAGTAGGCTTTAATGCCTTCATGTGTTTTTGCATGCCTATTGATTCATACTGAAAAATACCTACCGTTTCACCACGTTGAAAAAGCTCATATGTTTTAGTATCATCCAACGGAAAGCTATCAGGATCTAATTCTTTTCCATGTAAGGCTTTTACAATTTTAACGGTATCTTTTATTAAGGTCAAGGTTTTTAAACCTAGGAAATCCATTTTTAAGAGCCCTGCATCTTCAACAACATTATTGTCAAATTGAGTAACATATAAGTCAGAATCTTTTGCAGTGGCTACCGGAATTAAGTTGGTAATATCTTCCGGTGTAATAATAACACCACAAGCATGTGTTCCAACATTTCTAACTGAACCTTCTAATGCCACCGCTTGTACAATGGTTTGAGCTTCTATATCTTCTCCCTCAGCTAAATTTCTCAATTCATTTACTTGTAATTTTTCATCATTTCGTAATTCATCAATTTTTGAAATACTTTTTTCATCTTCACCAAAAATATGGGCTAATTTGGTGTTCGGAATTAACTTAGCAATTCTATCTGCATCTTGTAAAGGTAGATCTAATACTCTGGCAGTATCCCTTATTGAGGACTTAGCAGCCATGGTACCATAGGTAATAATTTGAGCCACTTGGTTGGCACCATATTTATCAATTACATAATCTATAACGCGTTGGCGTCCTTCATCGTCAAAATCTATGTCAATATCCGGTAAAGAAACCCTGTCAGGATTCAAAAAACGCTCAAAAAGTAAGTCGTATTTTATAGGATCAATATTGGTGATCTTTAGACAATAAGCTACTGCTGATCCGGCTGCAGAACCACGTCCCGGACCCACAGAAACATCCATTTCTCTGGCCTTAGCGATAAAATCTTGTACAATTAGAAAATATCCGGGATAACCGGTATTTTCAATAACTTCTAACTCAAAATTAAGTCTTTCACTAGTATCATCATCTAATACCTCATACCTCTTTTCTGCTCCTTTAAAGGTAAGGTGCTTTAAATATGCGTTTTCACCTCTTACACCTCCATCTTCGGCGTCTTTGGGATCATTAAATTCATTAGGAATTTCAAATTTAGGTAGTAAAACATCTCTTTGTAAAGAATAAACTTCAATTTTATCTACAATTTCTTGGATGTTTATTATAGCTTCAGGATGGTTTTGAAACAGTTGTTTCATTTCATCTTGATCCTTAAAATAATATTCGTCATTAGGCAACCCATATCTAAACCCTCTTCCTTTGCCTTTAGGAGTTGCGATTTTTTCGCCGTCTTTTACACAAAGTAAGATGTCATGCGATTCTGCATCAGATTTATCTATATAATAAGTGCTGTTTGCGGCTATTGTTTTAATGTTATGCTTTTTAGAAAATGCTATCAATACTTGATTGACATGTTTTTCATTTTCTTGATGATGATCGTTAAGTTCAATATAAAAATCATCTTCAAAAGTGTCTTTCCACCAAAGGAGTGCTTCTTCGGCTTGATTTTCACCAATATTTAATATTTTATTTGGTATTTCGCCATAGATATTTCCACTTAAAACAATAAGATCTTCTTTATATTTTTCTATAATGGTCTTATCAATTCGTGGTACATAGTAAAATCCATCTATAAAGGCTATGGAAGACATTTTAGCCAGGTTGTGATACCCCTTTTTGTTTTTAGCCAATATTACAACTTGATAACCATTATCCTTAACAGACTTATTTTTATGATCTTCACAAACATAAAACTCACAACCCACAATAGGTTTTATTTGATGTTCATTATTCTCATTACTTTTTAAGGCTTCTTTTACAAAGTAAAAAGCCCCCATCATATTTCCGGTATCAGTTAATGCCACAGCCGGCATTTTCTGATTTACGGCAGATTGTACTAAGTTGTTTATACTAGCTGTAGATTGTAAAATGGAAAACTGTGAGTGATTGTGCAGATGAGAAAAAGAAAAATTGTCAAGAGCAATATGAGTTTTAGTTTCAATATTTTCTTGACTATCTTCTGTTTTTTGAACTTTGTTTTTAAGTTTTTTACTTTCTTTTTTTAGATTGATATGTTTTAATCCAATCAACTGAATTTCACTTGGATGTTGGGTAGTAAATGTCTCAAAATAATCAGCTGAAACATCTAATTCTTCTTTGGTAAAAATTTGCTTTCTAATCAGTTCAAAAAAACATCTGGTGGTAGCCTCTACATCAGCTGTAGCATTATGAGCATCACTAAACGGTGTATTAAATAAATATTGGTGTAATTCTGTTAAAGTTGGTAATTTAAATTTTCCACCTCTACCACCTGGAATTTGACATAATCTTGCAGTAGTTTCCGTACAAGTATCAAGTATAGGCAAATCGTTAAGTTTTGTAGTGATATCTTCACGGTAGAATTCACAACCCATAATATTCAAGTCAAAATTCACATTTTGACCAACTACAAAATCTGTTTTGGAGAGTGCTTCATTAAACAGCATTAATACTTCTGTTAAGGGTTTACCTCTCTCTTGAGCTAATCCTGTGGAGATGCCATGAATTTGTTCTGCATCATATGGAATATTAAAACCATCTGGTTGTATTAAAAATTCTTGATTTTCAATTAATTCACCATACTTGTCATGTAATTGCCATGCTATTTGTATACACCTAGGCCAATTCTCGGTATCTGAGATTGGTGCTTTCCATTTTTTTGGTAAACCGGTAGTTTCGGTGTCAAATATTAAATACATGAATTGGTTTAAAGGTATTTTAAAAGTTTAAAAATAACATTTATATCAATTCTATTCATTAGAAACGGGCTTTTTTTTATTAACATGATGAATCTAATTGTTTTTGTATTAAACTTAAAAGGACTTGTGTTTTCAGGCTAAGACTATTGATTAAAAATGTAAAATTTAATGATAAAAAAATAATAATCAATATCTTTGAGATTAACCTGACATCAAATCTACTTAAATGAAGCATATAATCCTTTTTCTTAGTTTTTTGACACTCTCTTTTAGTCTAATTGCTCAATCTATAATTGATAATGTACCGTTTACCAGTATTGGTCCATCCATTATGAGTGGACGCGTGGTTGATTTAGACGTAAATCCTAATAATACGACAGAATTTTACGTGGCTTACGCTTCTGGAGGTTTATGGTACACTAACAATAACGGTACTTCATTTACCGCAGTTACTGAAAATGCTCCTACTCAGAATATGGGCGATATTGCTATAGATTGGAAAAATGAGACCATCTGGATAGGTACTGGTGAAAGCAATTCTTCTAGATCTTCTTATTCTGGTATTGGAATGTTGAAAAGTACTGACAAGGGTAAAACATGGACAAACGTTGGGTTGTCAGATTCACATCACATTGGTAGAATTATTATTGACAAACAGAATCCCAATCATATTTTAGTTGGTGTAATTGGCCATTTGTATACTCCAAATAATGAACGAGGTATATTTAAAACTACTAATGGTGGTAATACTTGGACAAAAACTTTATATATTGATGAAAATACCGGTATTATTGATATTAGTGTTTCTCCCACTAATTCGGCTGTATTATATGCGGCATCTTGGGAAAGAGATAGAAAGGCATGGAACTTCAAAGGAGATGGTCAAAATTCAGCTATCTATAAAAGTACAGATGCGGGTACTTCTTGGATAAAAATAACGAATATCAATAGCGGTTTTCCATCTAATACTGGGGTTGGTCGTATTGGCTTGGCTGCATTTAGTGATGATGTGATTTATGCTCTTTTAGATAATCAGAACAGAAGGCCTAAAGAAGAAAAGAAAAAGGAAACAGATAATCTAAAAAAAGACGATTTTAAAAACATGAATGTTGTTGATTTTGCCAAATTAGATGATGATAGACTAAAAGATTATTTAAAGGATAACAATTTTGATAAAAAATATACTGCCAAATCAGTTAAATTAGCTATTAAAAAAGAAGAAATAAAACCTATAGATTTAGCTACCTATTTAGAGGATGCAAATTCTTTATTGTTTGATACACCAGTCATTGGAGCAGAAGTATACAAATCTACAGATGGTGGTAAAAACTGGAAAAAGACGCATCAATATTTTTTAGATGACCTTTATTATTCTTATGGCTATTATTTTGGAGTTATTGTGGTCAATTCAACAAATGAAAATCAAATTTATATAGGAGGTGTACCTCTATTAAAGTCTGATGATGGTGGTAAAACATTTGTTTCAATTGGTAAAGAAAATGTACATGGTGATCATCAAGCTTTATGGTTAAACACTAAGAAAGAAGGTCATATTATTAATGGAAATGATGGAGGTGTGAACATCACTTATGATGATGGAAAAAACTGGATTAGAAATAATAATACATCTGTAGGACAATTTTATTCCGTAAATGTTGACAATGCAATGCCTTACAATGTTTATGGAGGTTTGCAAGATAATGGCGTTTGGTACGGCCCTAGTACATATAAAGCCTCAAAAAATTGGAATAACAGTGGTAGTTATCCTTATAAAATGATTGGTTGGGGTGATGGTATGCAAGTACAAATTGATAGTAGAGATAATGATATTGTTTACTCAGGTTCACAATTTGGATATTATTACAGGTATAATATAAAAACTAAAGACAGATTCAATATTCATCCGATGCATGAATTGGGAGATGCTCCATATAGGTATAATTGGCAGACCCCTATTTTATTATCACGTCATAATCAAGATATTTTATATATGGGTGTAAATAAATTATTACGGTCTATGGATCAGGGCGAAAATTTTGAGGAGATTTCGGGAGATTTAACAACAGGTGGTAAAAAGGGGAATGTTCCTTTTGGTACTTTAACAACGCTTTCTGAAAGCCCTTTACAATTTGGATTGATCTATACGGGAAGTGATGATGGCTATGTGCAAGTTACCAAAGATGGAGGTAGTAGTTGGACAAGAATTTCGGATAGTTTACCTCAAGGACTATGGGTGTCTAGAGTGATAGCTTCTCAACATAGTAAGAATCGGGTGTATGTATCTTTTAACGGCTATAGGAATGACGATTTTAAACCATATATTTATTTAAGTGAAGATATGGGAAAAACTTGGAAAAACATTGCAAATAATTTACCCACCTTCCCTATTAATGTGATAAGGGAAGATTCTTTGGATGAGCATATATTATATTTGGGTAATGATAATGAAGTTTTAATTAGTTTTGATAAAGGACAAAATTGGCAAGTCTTTATAAAAGGAATTCCTAAAGTAGCAGTACACGATTTGGTCATTCAAGAACGCGAAAAAGATCTAATTGTGGCTACTCACGGTCGTTCTATTTACAAAGCTAATATCGCTCCTTTACAACAGTACAATGACATAAAAAGTAAATCTATTGTTGTTTTTGAATGTAAAGAAATTATTCACTCTTCTCGTTGGGGAGATTCTTGGAGTCAGTATTCAGAACCTTTTTTACCAAAAATGATTATTGCCTATTATGTATCAGAATCAGGATCCTATTCTATTGATATTTTAGCAGATAAAAAGAATAAGTTGCAAAGTTTTAATGTAAACGCTGATCAAGGTTTCAATTATTTTGAATATGATCTATCCCTTTCTGAAAAAGGCGTGAAAAATTATAATACTAAAAAAGATATCAAAATTGAAAAGGCTAAAAATGGTAAGTATTTTTTGCCAAAAGGAGAATACAATATTAAAATTTCAAATGAAAAAAATCAAACTACACAAAAATTAGTGATCAAATAATAATATGAGAGATAGATTGTAGCTTATAATGTTATTGTTGGTCAATTATACTTCTAACTTTTTCCAAATCTTCAAGAGTATCAACCGCAATTGTTTCAACTTTGGTTATGGCCACTTTTATTTTTTTTCCATTTTCTAACCAACGGTTTTGCTCTAAAGACTCTGCCAATTCCAATGAAGTTTGAGGTAGATTTGCAAATTCTCTTAAGGCATTAGGTTTAAAAGCATACATACCTACATGTTTATAAAACGTATGTTGTTGTTGCCAATTATTTTTGTCAGCATCTCGTATAAAAGGAATTACGGAACGACTAAAATACAATGCATTTTGAAATTTATCTATAACTACAAATACACCACCTTCAAATGGATTTTCTTCTGATTTTACCGGAATCACTAGCGTTGCCATTTCTGTAGTATTATCGTTAAAACATGAGGTTAATAAATTGATTTGTTCTGTTGCTAATAATGGTTCATCCCCTTGAATGTTAACAATTACATCAACATCTAAATGAGCCTCCGTTTTGAATATTTCAAAGGCCTCCAAACATCTATTAGTCCCTGTATTATGTTTGTTTGATGTCATGATTACATTTCCGCCAAAATCCAGTACGGCTTTTTCAATTCTCCTATCATCAGTGGCTACAATTACATGATCTAATGCTTTTTTAGCTTGTTCATAGACCCTCTGTATCATAGATTTACCACATATATCCAATAATGGTTTACCTTCTAACCTTGTGGAGCCATATCTTGCGGGAATAATTCCTAAAATATTCATGCCTTTTATTTTTATACAAATATAGCGTATATGTTTATCTTAGTAAGACTATAAAAATAATTCAAAAGTTAATATCAAAACGAATATAATTAACTTTATGCATAAAGAGTTGTCCGATGGGTGATGATTTTTTTTTATAATTGATGACAATTATATGTGGCATTTACTTGTATAAAAATTAGATCCCATACTGTGTGTATCCCTCTAAAAGAGGGCAATAAAAAAAATGCATCCAATAGATTGTAAAACAAAAAAACGTAGTATATTTGCAGCCCACTTCGTGAAAGTGAATTATTATTAATAATCAAGGTCGTGTACCTTAAAAATTAACAACAAATGCCAGTAAAAATCAGATTACAAAGACACGGTAAAAAAGGTAAACCATTCTATTGGATAGTTGCCGCAGATGGACGTGCAAAAAGAGATGGTAAGTTATTAGAAAAATTAGGAACTTATAATCCAAATACCAATCCTGCTACTATAGATTTAGATCTAGAGGGTGCGGTAAAATGGTTACAGAACGGAGCTCAGCCTACAGATACTGCAAGAGCAATTTTGTCGTACAAAGGTGCTTTATTAAAAAATCATTTGGCCGGTGGTGTAAGAAAAGGAGCTTTAACTGAAGAACAAGCTGAAGAAAAATTTCAAGCTTGGTTAGAAGAAAAAGCAAAACAAATTGCTGCAAAATCAGATAATTTGGCAAAATCTCAAGCTGAAGTTAAAGCCAAAGTTCTAGAAGCTGAGAAAGAAGTAAATGAAGCAAGAAAAGCAAAAGCAGTTGCTCCTGTTGAAGTTTCTGAAGAAACGACAGCGGTAGAAGAGGTTGCTGATGAGGCACCACAAACTATTGATGAAGCTGCTAATGAAGCAAAAGAAGCTGTAGCTAAGAAAGAAGAAGTAGCTAAGAAAGAAGAAGTTGTTGCAGAAGAGCAAGAAACAGTTACTGATGTAGAAGCTTCAAAAGAAGAAGAATAAAAATAATATTATATCTTATCTTTAATGCCATGCTTTTAGCATGGCATTTTTTATGAAATTCTATTTTTAAAAGTATTTTATGCAAAAAAAGGATTGTTTTTATTTAGGAAGAGTAGTTAGAAAGCATAGTTTTAAAGGTGAAGTTGTGATCAAATTAGATACAGATGAGCCTGAATTATATGCCAATATTGATACTGTGTTTATTGATGTAGGTAATAATTTAATTCCCTTTTTTATAGAAAGAAGTTTATTGCAAAAAGGAAATCAATTGCGTGTAAAATTTGAAGATTTTAATACAGAAGAAGATGCTGAGACCATACAGAAATCTGATGTGTATTTACCTTTAGAGCTACTGCCAAAATTGACAGGCAATAAATTTTATTTTCATGAAGTAATTGGTTTTACCATTGAAGATCTACATTTTGGAAAAGTAGGTACTATAGTTGGTATTAATGATAAGACTGCCCAACCCCTTTTTGAGATCATTAATGGAGCTAAAGAAATATTAATCCCAATGATTGATGATTTTATCAAAAAAGTAGATAGAGAGCAAAAAAATATTTTGGTAGAGACACCTGAGGGATTAATTGAAATGTATCTTTAATTTCTGTTGATAGAATTATTAACTGAACTCAGATTGTAAAACAAGCAATTCAAAACGTCATAAATTGAATAAACCATTCAGATTCAAACAATTTACGATCCGCCAAGATAACAGTGCGATGAAAATCGGTACGGATAGTGTATTACTTGGGGCATGGACATCATTAGAAAAATTTACTAATTCTATTTTAGATATTGGAACAGGTACAGGTGTTATTGCCTTGCAGTTAGCCCAACGGTCAGATGTTAGTGAGATTGACGCCATTGAAATTGATAATATGGCATATGAGCAAGCCGTTGAGAATTTTGAAAATAGTGATTGGGGCGATAGACTATTTTGTTACCATTGTTCCTTGAAAGAATTTATAGAAAAATTTGATGACAACTACGATTTAATTGTTGCCAATCCTCCATTTTACTCAGAAGATTATATAACGGCAAATGAATCCAGAAATACAGCAAGATTTACTTCATCATTGTCTTTCGAGGAACTGTTATCATCGGTATCAAAATTATTGTCCGAACAAGGTGTTTTTTCTGTTATTATACCTTATAAAGAGGAAAATAAATTTATTGCAATAGCCATAAAATATCAACTTTTTGTAGTCAGAATTTGCCATGTTCAAGGTCACCCTACTGCTGAAATAAAACGAAGTTTAATGGAGTTTTCATTTCATCAAAGAAAAACTACCATAGAAAATTTAATTATTGAGCATGGTCGTCATCAATATACCTATGACTATCAAGAGTTGGTTAAAGATTTTTATTTAAAAATGTAATATTAATTCTTCAGCAACTTCTTAGTTAATATACCTTGATCTGAACTTATCCTAACCAAGTAAACCGCCGGGTTTAATTCAGAAATATTAAAAGTCTGATTTTCCTTAAAATTACCTTTAAAAGATTTTACCAATCGCCCAGAAAGGTCATGGATAATAACTTTATTGGCAGTTGTATTAATTCTGAATACATTTTTCACCGGATTTGGGTAAACTGTAATATTATCTTCAAAGTTAAAATCCCCAACTGCTAGTGTTACTTGGCTACTACCATACACTTTAAACTCACCCGGTTGTAAACTTATCATAGCATTGACATTGCTTACGTTTATACTGGTATTGTTGTTTAATAAATCATACCAAGTACCGGTTTGTTGAAATTCAGGATCAACGCTCTGGGCTATAATACCAAAATTGCCTATGATGGTGACATGTTTTACATTTGGGCTTGAAGCATCATCCGTTAGATGAATTTTTTTCAGACCATTTGTGGCAGCTACGTCCATTGTAAAATTATCTGTTCTAAAGATATTTTCTTGTTTTTTTAGCTTTATCAATTTTGTCCAAGCATCATATAAATCTTTTCTATCCGGTTCGGTAAAATAATCCCATCTAATAGGTTTATTATCTAATTTGTGTGAGTCATCTCCATATGGTTCAGGAACCGTTCCTGTAGTTGGATCATAGAAAAGAGAAAAATCATAACCTAATTCCCCAAATTGCCATATCATCTTAGGCCCGGGAATGGTAAAATAGAATGCACCAGCCATTTCCATTCTGTCTAATGCTGTGGCAAGTGTTTTAACCGAATAACTACCGCTTGAATTACCGAATTGCAAATTTTTATACATCAAACGTTCTTCATCATGACTTTCCATATAAGAAACATTTGCAGGTATTGTCCATCCTCGTTCCTTATAAGATATCCAAGAAAAATCAGATTTTCCACCATCATGATATCCCATTGTGGCTTCATTATAATTAAAATTGTGATTGCCCCACATCATGATACCTTTACCTTCATCTAAACGATAATTCACCCATTCTGTTTCTTCGGTATTGGTTCCTAAATGTTCAAAAATTATATAAAAATCTGAATTTACTGCCCATTGGTAGTCGGCATACTCCTTGAGAATATCTATCCTGTCTTGTTGATAACCATTAGTGCAACCAAAATCATCAGGACAGTTTTGGGTGAATCCTTTGGTGAGATCCCATCTAAAACCATCAATTTTATATTCGTCAATCCAATATTGTGTGGTACGTTTTATATAATCTTGTGTTGCTTGATTGCTGTGATTAAAGTCATTAAAAAAATCAAATCCATCAGCGTTTGAAGCATTAAAAAATGGACTGTCAGCACTTGCTTGTCCACCATAACCACCGTTATCAGTGTTCCACATTCTATAATACGGATTTTGACCGGTAGCATGATTATAAACCACGTCTAAAACAACAGCCATACCTCTATTATGGCATTCATCAATAAATTGTTTAAAGGCTGTTGGTGTTCCGTAATATTTATCTAAAGCCATATGAAATGAAGGATTATAGCCCCAAGATTCATTACCATCAAACTCATTGACAGGCATAAACTCAATGGCGTTAACTCCAAGGTCTTGTAAATAATCTAATCGAGCCTTCACGGCATCAAAACTATGTAAGGCGTCAAAATCTCTAATCAATAATTCGTAGATCACTAAATCGGTTTTTTCCGGAGGCTGAAAATTAGTTGTCTGCCAAGTAAAAGCAGGATCACCAGTTCTTAATAATGTCACCGCATGACTAGTTTGTCCTGTTGGATATGCAGGTAGATTAGGATAAGTGGTTGTAGTTGAATTGATAAACCCATCATTCGATTCGTCTAATATTGTGGTAGAGTAGGGGTCAGCTATTCTCAATACACCATCCACCAAATACTGATACATATGATTTGACTGTGGAGTCAAACCAGTTAATTCTATCCAAAATCTATCTTTTGGCGAATCTTTTTTGAGTAAATAGGCATTTTCCGTTTGCCAGTTATTAAAATCGCCAATTACATGAACAACATCTTTGGCAGGAGCATATAAAACCAATGTCGCTTTTGTATTATCGTTAGGATCTAAATTAAGTCCATCTTTCATTCCAGTTGGTACAGATTGCTCTATTATTGTAACTATGGCTTGAAAAGTCTCCGTTAGGGTATTACCACCATTTGTAGCTTCTAAACTATAGCTAGTATTTTGTGTAATATTTGTATGTGTAAAGCTATAAGATGTTGTGTTATTTGAAGTGTTTATTATTGCACCATTAGCTTTTAAAACAAAATCAGCTGCTAATGATGAAGTTGCAGCTATGGATAAGGATTGTCCAGAATTTAATAAAGTAATAGCTTGAGTGGGTGCAGTTAATGAGAGTTGAAAAGTTCCTACATTAAAAAAGAAGTCATTACAACCATTATCTTTAAACTCTTGCGAACCATTTTCATTTCTAAAAACGGCACCAATTTGAGTGGCATTGGCTGCTTGTGTAGCATTTAAACTATAATATGTTTCAGGTGTAATAGTAATACTCCATGTACCATCACCATTACTAGTCATTTCTCCAATACCATCGTCTTGCCCCCAATTACCTACAACATTAAAACCCCATGCATTTGTATCATCACCAATACCAGAATGCATATATACTTTCGCTGGACTGTTAAAGCCATTACAATCTGTAGCTGCACTATTAGTGTCAACAGTTATTGTTATAGATTGATCTACATCAAACGGGTCAGGTGCAATAGTTACCTGTGCAAAAGCTAAACTGCTTATTAATATAAAAGTAAGTAGTAGAAGTTTTTTCATAATTGTAAGTTATTAAGTTTTAGTTTCTATTTATAAGATGCTTCGTTTCACTCATTTTATGAACTCTTTCGTAGTAGTTCTTAACAAAAAACAAAAAGGCTACCTTAAAGGGTAGCCTTTTTATAAAATTAATTTTTAACCAGAGAATATGTATATGCTCTAGGATTACTTAAATCTAAGGTTATGGTATAATTTCCATCTTCTGGAACGCCCATATTTTGACCTCCAAATTCCATTGTTCCATCTCCATCATTATCACCTATATTTATGTCCCATCCATCATTGGCTCTAAATTTGATGCCATTATCAGGAGCTGCTTGTTGAGTTAAATCTAAAGTAACAGTCCAAACTTTTGAACTAGCGTCATAAACCATGTCAGTGTCTGAATCCCAACCAGTTGGTGTTGCATTTCCAATAACACCCCAATTGGTTTTAGTCAAATTATAAGTTAATGCATCGGTATCTGCTTTTACTAAGTAATATCCTGTTCCTTCTGCGTTAGCTGTACCACAATTTCCTTCACCATCAGCAACTAGTACTTGAGTATAACTTCCATTAACTCCAGAAGCATCTCCCCAATCTACATTACCCCATTGGAATTCGCCGGCATCATTTGGTGCAAGAAATTTGAATTCTCCATCTAACCAAACAAAACCTTCATAATCAGTTGTCGTTGGAGAAGAACTAGCTAGTAATGGAGCAGATGGTGGATCCCACCCTTGATGGTTGCCGGGTACTGCTATATTACTAGGTGGAATTATTTCTACTACCGCAAATGTAAAGGTATTCAAATCAACAGATATTTTATATTTCCCGGCTGCATAAACAGCAAGGTTTTGTTCTCCATCAACGATTAAAACACCTTCATTGTTAGGATCTTTACCCCAATCGCCTTCAAAACTTGTATTAGTTGGTAAGAATTTGAATTCATCACCATCAGCCAGATCAAGAGTTATTTCAAATAGATTAACATCTAGTCTTGTCATTGCTAAAGCCTCTTCAGGTTTCCAATTTGTCAATGAACCTACTAGATAAAATTCTTCATACTCTACTTTATAAGGTGTTAGTACTACTGAAATAATTTGGGATACTTCACCATTTGCAGATACCCTAATATCTAAACTCGTTGCTTTCTCAGCTTTCAATTCCATTATATCAAGCAAAAATGTATTCAATTCATCAACTGTCATACTAAAATTGACACTTTCAGTTGTTCCTAAAACTACAGGATTTGCAAAGTCGGTACCAGTTTCAGCAACTTCAATTGAATAAGTGCCTGCAGTAGCTGTGGTTGATTTCCAAGAGATAAATAAAGCTTTATTTGATAAGTTGGTATCATCCAACACTATAACAGAGCCACTTGATGGTGTGGTTATCTTAAATGACTCCTTTGCAGGTAATATTTCAAAGTTCTCGTTCTTATCGCAAGAGGAAGTAATCCCGAATACAATTAGAAAAAGAAAGAAAATTTTATATATATTTTTCATGTTTCTAAATTTAATTTTTAACTAATGAATACGTATATTCTCTGGGATTACTTAAGTCTAAGGTTATGGTGTAATTGCCTGATTCAGCAACGCCAATATTATCTCCACCAAACTCCATTGTCCCATCAGCACCAGAATCTCCTAAATTTAGATCCCAGCCATCATTTGCCCTGAATTTTATACCATTATCCGGTGCATCTTGTTGCACTAAATCTAAGGTGATTGATAATGTTCGCGTCACAGGATCGTAAATCATATCAGTATCAGAATCCCATCCGGTTGGAGTAGCATTCCCAATAATTCCCCAACTAACTAGTGCAGTTGAATAAGTAAGAGCTTCAGTATCTGCTTTTACCAAATAATAACCATCAGCAGTTACTTTACAATTATCTTCACCATCTTTATCGATTAGTTTTCCTGTATAAGTTCCGTCATCACCCCAATCTGTATTTCCCCAAAAGAACCCTCCGGTTTGATCTGGAGCCAAAAATTTAAAACCTTCATCACCTTCTATGGTCAGCCAAACAAATCCTTCGTAATCAGTTTCCCCAAAAGCAGATGCTGCCAATAGAGGAGCAGTTGGTGGATCCCATCCTTGATGTTTTCCAGGAACTGCAATTTTTGGTAAGTCAGTTGTAAACGGTGTTATATTTATGGTTATCAACTCAGCTATCTGAGGTGTGTTTGATACAGAGCCTATAGTAGATATTACTCTTATGTCTAACTCTCCTTCAACAAATGGAAGTAAACCAGCAGTAACTGCTGCACCATTAAGCTCACTAATATTCCAGGATAAATAGGTGTTTGTTGTAGAACCAGCTAAAAATGGTTCGGCAAATTCTGTTCCTGATTTTGCAAACTCAACTTTATAAGTAATTTCTGTGGGTACTCCATAATCTGCAGGATTCCAAGTAAGTGTTAGAATTGTATTCAATTGGTTCTCTTCAGGATTAAGAATATACATAGATCCTGGCGCTGGTGCTGTTATTGCTCCGCTACCTTTAGCAGAGATTATCAATTGTTCTTGATCTTCATTATCACAAGATATTACGTCGATAATTAACAGAGATAAAAACAAGAAGTTAAATATTTTTTTCATTTTGATTTTAATTTAAAATTAATAACCAGGATTCTGGGTCAAATTAGGATTAGAGGCCATACTATTTGCAGGCATAGGATATACATTAAAATGACTAGGTAAGGCAATACCATTTGGACTACCACCTTTCCATACCCAATTATAATTACCGCCGGTATAAAGACCAAATCTAATTAAATCTTGTCTTCTGTGACCTTCCCAATATAACTCTCTAGATCGCTCATCAATTAAGAAGTCTAATGTTAAATCATTTGAAGTTATTGAAGTTGAATTGGCACGATCTCTCAAAAGGTTAACATAGTCTACGGCTTCATCAATGGTTCCACCTGTTCCACCTCTGACAACTGATTCTGCAAACATTAAATATACATCAGCTAACCTAAACATTGGAAAGTCAGTGTCAACAAATGTTGGATCTGCACCAGGTGTGCCATTAGAGGTGACATTTTTAAACTTAGTAATTATATAACCAGAATCTCTATCGCCTATATCGACAATTTCGATATCTCTATTGTCAGTAATTAATGTATTCCTAGTATCTGTTAATGGAACAGCTCCATTTAAGAACTTTTCTGCAAATTGTTTTCTAAGTCTTAAAGCACCGCCCCATCCTTGTGCTCCTAAATCAGCTGCGTTACCTTCTAAGCTTCCTACCTCTCCATTAATAATTACTGTAGTAGCACCATAGTTTTGTGTAACCACACCATCAGAAACTAATGGAAAAATAATTTCATTTATTCCTGCCTCGTTTGAATCATTATCTGCTAAAAAGTTTAAACCATATTCTGGTGCTAACGAAAAATTAGAGCCAATAATTTTTTTAGTGTAAGTAACACATTCAGTACTCTTGTCTTGTCCTATATAAACATTAGCATTTAAATACATTTTAGCTAATATCATCCAGGCAACAGCCTTATCAGCACGAGCATATTCATTCTGATTAGCGTCTGCCAAATCATTTTCTATATCCAATAATTCTGATTCAACAAATTCAAATAACTGAGCTCTTTCATATTGTGGACCTTGATAGGTACCTATAGGGTCATTTTCAGTTACAAAGGCAGCTTTACCAAATAAATCCATTAAGTTATAATAAGCCAAAGCTCGTAACAATCTCGCTTCAGCTCTATAGGCTACTATGTCATTCCCAACAGAGCTTGTATGACCTCTAGCTGTTAAGTTTTCATCTGTAGATTGTCTTAAGAATTCATTCGTTAAAGCTACAGAGAACATAGCCCTACTGTAAAACCCAAGTAATATAGTATTGGTTGATGACCATGTGTTTCTTTGAATGGCCTTTACCGCGCCGCCTTCATCATTTTCATAAGACCAAATAGGTTCATCTGCTGCTAGATCTTGCAAATACCATAAGGTTCTTGCATATTGACTGGTACCTGCATCAATACCTTGTAGATTTGATGAGCCTGCATCGCCTGTTCCTGTTAATGAAAGATTACCATAAATACCTGCCAAGGCTTTTTTATAAGCATCAGAGCTAGCATAAAAATCTTCAGATAAAAATTCATCATCATCTCCGGGGGTCACATTTAAATCGTCAGTACAAGCACTAAAGAAAAATAGTAATCCTAAAAGGAAATAAAATTTATATATATTTTTTGTTTTCATCTTTTGTTGAATTAGTTAAAATTTAATATTTAAACCCATTAAGAATGTTCTCGGTCTTGGGTAAATCGCTTTGTCTATTCCATAAATGCTATTACCAGGATCCCCGTAAATTTCAGGATCTAAACCGCTGTAATTGGTAACTGTAAAAACATTTTGTATACCAGTCCATAAATGTAAAGATAAGGATTCACGCTTAAATTTATTAAAAGTATATCCCAAGTTTACATTGTCCATTTTTAAGAAAGAAGCATTTTCAACATAATAATCTGAAAGTAAAACTGCCGATGTCTCATTAAAGTTTGATTCTAAAACAGATATAGGTAGGTTACCTAAGGAAGTTACATCTTGTAACAAATTATATTGAGCTTTAGAGGAATTTACATTATTATATGCATAATTACCTAAACTTGCTCTTAAGTTAAATGAAAAATCAAAGTTCTTATAGTTTAGACTTGATTGAAAACCCATTGTAATATCTGCATTGGGTTTTTTATAAATATATCTATCATTAGAATTGATCAATCCATCTTGATTAATATCGGCATAAGCTCCTTCAATTGCATTTCCGTTGGCGTCATATAATTGTTTATAAACAAAAAACGAATATGGAGCAAAACTTTCTCTATGTACTTGAATTCTTGACCCGGTACCACCATCAATACCACCAACTTCAATATCTTGACCTAAAGCTAGCTCATCTATTATGGTTTCGTTTAAATTAAAATTGTAATTAACATTCCATTTCAAATTTTCAAGATCAATAATATCTGTACCAATACTAAATTCGAGACCCTTAGAAGTGAAATTTCCTATATTTTGGAAACCAGCATTACTGAAGTTAGAACCATCTGAAACGGCAACATTGGCTAATAAATCTTTTGATTCTTTTAAATAAACTTCAACAGATCCAGTTATTTTATTATTAAATAAACCGTAATCTAAACCAATATTATAGGTTGTGGTTTCTTCCCATTTAATATCTTCAAATTTAGATTGAGGAATACCTACAACAATTTCGTTTTCTCCTAATATATATTGAGAAGTTGAACTTCCTGTGATATATCTTCCTAAATAGGCGTATGATGCTGCAATGTCTTGTTGGCCTGTAACACCCCAACCTAAACGTAGTTTTAAATCAGAGAAAACTTTAGAATCTTTTAAGAAATCTTCTTCGCTCAGTTTCCAGGCAAAAGCCGCTGCAGGAAAATCACCCCATCTATTATCTTCGCTAAATCTTGAAGTTCCATCTCGTCTATAGGTAAGCGTTAATAAATATTTATCCATAAAAGATAATTTTGTTCTTCCAAAAAAACCAATTAAAACAATATCAGGATCTGTCGTTATGTCTGACACTGCATCAGGGTCTTTTAAGTTGAAACTATTGAATTTCTCACTTTTAAATTTTTGATATGAATAACCCGCAGTAAATTCTATACCTAACTTATCAGTATCTTTATTGTAGGTTAAATAACCATCTAATAATTGGTTAATTCTACTACCCGTATAATTTTCTTCTGTACCTAAGAAAGGTTGATTATTACCTGTTCTAAAGCCTCTGATACTTGTGGTTGGTCTATTTTTAGTACCTTTTCCATCAGAATTATCATAACCTAAATTCACTACCGCTTTTAGTTCAGGTAGGAAATGAAATTTATAGTCAAATTCGAGGTTTCCATAAAAACGATTGATAACACTCTTATCTTTATATTGTAATAAACTTGCAACCGGGTTTCTTGCTGCATTATTTGGTTCGCCATTTGTATGGTATTCAAAGAAACCGTCAAAAGGAGAATTAATGTCGTAAACCGGTTGTGTGGGATCCATTCTTAAAGCAGTTCCTTCAACACCTTCCGCAAATCTATTTTTCTCAATATTATAGTTAGCATTTAAATTAACTTTTAAATGATCGTCAAAAAACTTAGGATTTAAAGCCAATGAAGTAGAGTTTCTTTCAAAACTAGAAGTCATTCTTAGTCCGGGTTGATTGGTATAACCTAATGATAATCTAGCAGGAAAATTTTCAGCTAATAATCCACTCATAGAAAAGGATTGATCTACTGTAAAATTTTCTTCATAAATCTCATCTTGCCAATCAGTATTAGCAGTACCTAATTGATCAACACTTATACCAGATTGCCCTAAGCCAACTCTTTCAGTTATTAGATTTCTGAATTCATCTGCTGTAAAAACATCAACTTTATTTGCTAACGTTTGATAGCCAACTTTCATATTGTAGTTAACTTGCAAAGCACCACTTTTACCTTTTTTGGTAGTAATGATAATAACCCCATTTGAGGCACGAGAACCATAAATAGCCGTTGCAGAAGCATCTTTTAATATAGAAAAAGATTCAATATCTGCCGGATTGATAGTGGCTAATATAGATCTGGATCCGTCAGTATTAGAATTAGAAATAGGTAAACCATTAATGACAATTAGAGGATCATTTGATGCTCCTAAAGAAGCACCACCACGAATTCTAATTACTGATCCACCTCCAGGAGCACCATTACTTGTAACATTTACACCAGCAACACGTCCAGTAATTAAACTAGCAGGGGTGACAATATTACCCTGATTAAAATCTTTTTCTGTTATTGCTGCAACAGAACCTGTTGCATCTTTAATTGTAGTTGTTCCATAACCAATAACAACCACTTCTTCTAAACTCTCCGTAGACTCCTCTAAGGCAACATTGATATCTGCATTAGAAGTTACAGGCAATTCAATAATATTATAACCAATAAATGAAAATACCAATACATCTCCAGTATTAATATTGTCAATAGAATACAAACCGTCAAAATCAGTTACCGTACCAGTAGTTGCTCCTTTTACAAATACATTTACGCCTGGTAATTCAGTATTTGAAGTTTTATCGGTGACTTTTCCTTTTACACTAAATTGAGCAAAAGCTATTAGTGGAAAAAGAAATAATATACTTAAAAAAGTATTTCTAAAATTTCTCATAAATTCAAATTGAGTTAGTAATTCCTTTAAATAAACTTAACTTATTTTACATTTCACAATGCCAAATGTAAGCGTAAAATTGTATTGAAAAACATGACATAAGTCATAAACCTATTACGAAAACGGTTTCGTGTTGAAAACTTTTGTATTTTGGTAGAATTCTAATGTAAAAAAAAGGTCATTCTTAAAAAAAACACCTTTTTTTTGTGATTATATTAGTGAAAATGAAATCTAAAATTACATTAAAAGATATTGCAAAAGAACTAAGTGTTTCAATTTCAACTGTTTCTAAGGCTTTAAATGATAGTCATGAAATTAGTGAAGAACTTAGAGAAAAAATTAAGGCTTTTGCAGATTTCTATCATTACAGACCCAATAGTTTAGCTCTAAAATTACGGAATAATAAGACCATGATAATTGGAGTTATTATTCCTGAAATAGTACATCATTTTTTTTCTGAAATTATAAGTGGCGTTGAAAAATTTGCCAACGGTAGAGATTATAATGTGATGATTTGTTTGTCAAATGAATCATATGAAAAGGAGAAGTTAAATTTAAAAATGCTCGCCAATGGCAGTGTTGATGGTTTATTGGTTTCCATTGCAAAGGAAACCTTAGAAATAGGAAATTTTGATCATTTTAAAGACTTAGAAGATTATAATATTCCACTTGTTTTATTTGACCGTGTTTCTGATGAAATTCATTGCGATAAGGTAATTGTCGATGATACTGGAGGTGCCTATAAAGCCACTAAACATTTAATAGAGATTGGTTGCAAACGTATTGCCATTATAACTACTCCTGATTTTGTAAATGTGGGAGCATTACGTACTGAAGGATACATAAAAGCTTTAGAAGAAGATGGTAGAAAAGTAAGTCATGATTTGATTTATAAAGTAAGTGAAAAATCAAATATACATGATCAAATTGAAGTTTTCTTTAATGAACTTGATGAAATGCCTGATGGTGTATTAGCCGTAAATGAGATTTATGCGGCTATTGCCATGAAAATTATTAAAGAAAAAGACCTTAAAATACCTGAAGATGTTGCTATAATTGGGTTTACGGATGGATTGATTTCCGCATTTTCAACTCCGGCATTATCAACTGTGGCACAACACGGATATATGATGGGAGAGCATGCTGCTGAGTTGTTATTGGATAGAATTCAAAAAAATGATTCAAATGAAGTTAAATTTGAACGAAAAGTAATCTCAACGGATTTAAGAATTAGAAAATCAACTCAGAATATAGTAGAACAATAGATTTTAAATTAAAAAATTTATATCTTTGTAACTTGAAACGAAGGTTTTAAACTTTTCATTTTACACTTCACACTGTATTTATACTGATATTTTCTATTGGTTTATTTATCAATTAAAATTAAAATTTAATTTTTCTGCCTAAAAAGGCAGTTGAAAAATTTAAGGATATGGAAAAAAGGAAACTGAGTTTCTGGCAAATCTGGAACATGAGTTTTGGCTTCTTGGGTATTCAAATGGGTTTTGCATTGCAGAACGCAAATGCCAGTAGAATTCTTCAAATTTTTGGTGCTGATGTTCACGAATTGTCTTGGTTTTGGATTATTGCTCCATTAATGGGACTCATAGTACAGCCTATTGTAGGGTACTATAGTGATAATACATGGGGCAGGTTTGGAAGAAGAGAACCTTATTTTTTAGTAGGTGCAATTTTGGCTTCTATAGGATTGGTTCTGATGCCACAAGCAGATATGTTTATTGCTTTCTTGCCAGCTTTATGGGTCGGAGCAGGAATGCTAATGATTATGGATGCTTCATTTAATATTGCTATGGAGCCATTTAGGGCATTGGTAGGTGATAATTTAAGAACAGATCAGAGAACCAAAGGATTTAGTGTGCAAACAGCACTTATTGGTATTGGGGCTGTTATTGGGTCTTGGTTACCTTATGTTTTGGCAAATTGGTTTGGTATTTCAAATGTCTCAGAAGAGGGTAGTGTGCCTATGCATTTAATTTGGTCATTTATAATTGGAGCCATAGTACTAGTTGTTTCAATTTTAATTACTGTGTTCACAACTAAAGAATATTCCCCGGAAGAACTTCAACATTTTGAAGATAATCTTGCTAAAGACGGTGTTATTGAAATAGTAGATGATAAAAGAAAATCAAGCCTATTAGATATTTTTGAAGATTTTAAAAAAATGCCGGCTACAATGCGTCAATTGAGTTGGGTGCAATTTTTTTCATGGTTTGGGCTTTTTGGAATGTGGGTATTTGCCGTTCCGGCAATTGCACAGCATATTTATAGATTACCTGTTTCGGATAGTAGTAGTGAAGCTTATCAAAATGCAGGAGACTGGGTAGGTATTTTATTTGGTGTTTACAACCTTGTCTCAGCTATTTTTGCTTTTACATTACCATATATTGCTAAAAAAATTGGTAGAAAGAAAACACACGCTACCTCACTTATAATTGGAGGATTAGGTTTGATATCTATATATTTTATGCCTGATGAAAATTGGCTTATTTTATCAATGATTTGTATAGGTGTGGCCTGGGCGAGTATATTGGCTATGCCGTATGCAATTTTAGCAGGTTCTATTAATCCAAAAAAAATGGGCGTATATATGGGAATTTTTAATTTCTTTATTGTTATCCCTCAGATTATAAATGCCTTAATTGGTGGGCTATTGGTAAAATATTTGTATAACGATCATGCAGTGTTAGCATTGGTTACAAGTGGAGTTAGTTTTTTAATAGCCGCAATGTTAGTGGCAAAAGTTAAAGATGTAGATGATAAAATTAATGAATAAAATGGGCTTTATATTCGATTTAGACGGTGTAATTGTAGATACCGCAAAATACCATTATTTGGCATGGAAAAACCTAGCCAATGAATTGGGTTTTGATTTTACAGAAAAACAAAATGAATTACTTAAAGGTGTGAGTCGTGTAAAATCCTTAGAAATATTATTAGATATTGGTAAAATAAGTTTAACCCAAGAAAAGAAATCTGCTTTACTTGTTGAAAAAAACAAAGAATATTTAGTTGAAGTTCATGCTATGACAGCTGATGAAATTTTGCCAGGGATTATAGACTTATTGGATTTTCTAGATAAACATCATATAAAATATGCCTTGGGTTCGGCTAGTAAAAATGCACCTTTAATTTTGAAGAAAGTAGGACTTTTCGATAGATTTACTGCCATTGTTGATGGAAATGATGTGAGCAAAGCAAAACCCGATCCTGAAGTGTTTTTAATTGCAGCAAAAAAATTAAATATATCACCAGAAAACTGTATTGTTTTCGAAGATGCTATAGCTGGAGTACAAGCGGCCAATAAAGCAGGAATGATCTCCATTGGAATTGGTGATAAAAATGTACTTAAAGAAGCCGATTATGTGTTTGCCGGTACCAATAAAATAAACACCAATTTTATAGAAGAATTAATAAATAAGTAACCTAAAAAATGAATCAAGATTATATTCAACCAAACGAATGGTCAATTATTGAAGAAGGGTTTGATGTAGAAAGTGTTAAATCATCAGAAAGTTTGTTTAGTATTGGTAATGGAGCCATGGGGCAGCGTGCCAATTTTGAAGAACAATATTCCGGTTCTACATTTCAAGGCAGCTATATTGCCGGAGTCTATTATCCAGATAAGACAAGAGTAGGATGGTGGAAAAATGGTTACCCTGAATATTTCGCCAAAGTACTAAATGCTCCAAGTTGGATAGGGGTCAATGTCCTTATTAACGATGTACAACTCGATTTAAATACATGTAAAAAAGTTGAGAATTTCCGTAGGGAACTCAATATGAAAGAAGGGTGGTTGTCGAGAAGTTTTACAGCTGTTTTGGCTAATGACATTGAGGTTGAAGTGGAGGCAAAAAGATTTTTAAGCTTAGACTTGGATGAGCTAGGTGCGATACACTATCAAGTGAGACCCAATAAAGATGTTAAAATTAGCTTTACACCTTATTTGGATAGTGGTATTACTAATGAAGATTCTAATTGGGATGATAAATTCTGGAATACAACTAAAATTACTCAAGTTGGTCAACAAGCTTTTATAGAAGCACATACTATGAAAACTAATTTTCATACTTGTACTTATATGGAATCGCAGTTTTTCTTAAATAATGAATCCATAGATTTAAGTCCTGAAAAATTGCAATCAGCAACAGGAATTACCTATAAATATACCGCTGTAATAAAACAAAATGAAGTTTTTACCATACATAAATTTGGTGGTTATACGGTAGATAGATATCATGATAAAGATGATTTAATTACAGCAGCCAAGACGAACTTAACAAAAGCAAATGCATTAGGTTTTGAGGGTCTATTATCTTTACAAAAACAAGCTTGGAAAACCATTTGGGAGATGGCTGATATTACTATTGAAGGAGATACGAAAGCCCAACAAGGTATTAGGTTTAATATTTTTCAATTGAATCAGACCTATTTAGGTAAAGATACACGATTGAATATAGGGCCAAAAGGTTTTACGGGTGAAAAATATGGAGGGAGCACCTATTGGGATACGGAAGCCTATTGCATTCCTTTTTATATGGCTACTAAAGATCAACATGTAGCAAGAAATTTGTTGGAGTATAGATATAATCACTTAGGAAAAGCCATTGAAAATGCTACAAAATTAGGGTTTACCAACGGAGCAGCATTATTTCCTATGGTAACCATGAATGGTGAAGAATGTCATAATGAATGGGAAATTACCTTTGAGGAGATCCATCGAAACGGTGCCATTGCTTTTGCAATTTTTAATTATTACCGTTATACCGGAGATTATAGTTATATCCCCGAAAAAGGTTTGGAAGTATTGATAGGTATTGCTAAGTTTTGGCATCAGAGAGCTACTTTTTCAAAGGATAAAATGAAGTATGTTATTTTAGGTGTGACCGGGCCAAATGAGTATGAAAATAATGTCAATAATAATTTTTATACCAATTATTTAGCTCAATGGTGTATTGAATTTGCTTTAGAAAATATTGAAAAGGTAAGAGCCGAATATCCTTCAGATTATAGAAGAATTATTGATAAAACCAATATCACAGAAAAGGAATTAGGTCAATGGAAAACAGTTGCTGAAAACATGTATTTTCCTTATGATATTGAGTCTAATGTATATTTACAACAAGATGGTTTTTTAGATAAGGAATTGATAACTGTGGCCGATTTAGATCAGTCGCAAAGACCAATCAATCAAAAATGGTCTTGGGATAGAATATTGCGTTCACCCTATATCAAACAAGCTGATGTATTGCAAGGGTTTTACTTTTTTGAAGAACATTTTACAGCAGATGAATTAGAACGTCATTTTGATTTTTATGAACCTTTTACCGTTCATGAAAGTTCATTATCTCCATGTGTACATAGTATACAAGCGGCCAAATTAGATAGAATGGAACAGGCTTATCAATTTTATCTGCGTACTTCTAGATTAGATTTAGATGATTATAATCATGAGGTTGAAGAAGGACTACATATTACTTCAATGGCAGGTACTTGGATGAGTATTGTTGAAGGTTTTGGAGGCATGCGTGTACAAGAAGATACTTTGTCTTTTGCTCCTAAAATTCCGAAGCAATGGAAGGCATATTCTTTTAAAGTCAATTTTAGAAATCTGATTATCAAAGTAAATGTAAATCAAAATGAAACTAACTTTGAATTTGAAGGAGATAAACCTCTTAAAATAATTGTGAATAAGAGGTTTGTAACTATCAATCCGAATCAATTAACAGTAGTGTGATACAAAATCTCAAAGGTTTGAAAAAAAACATTGTATAAATGGAGAAATATGATATTTTGGAACCTGATTTTTTTTATCATATTTACAATAGAGGAAATAACAAAGAGAACTTATTTTTAGAAGAGGAAAATTACATTCATTTTTTTAATTTAATAAAGAAGCACCTCTGTCCAATAGTACATGTTTATGCTTATTGTTTGTTGAAAAATCATTTTCATCTATTAATTAAAATTAAATCAAAAATAGAGATAGAAGATGTTTATTCAAATATTAATAATTTATCTCAACCTTTTTCAAATTTATTCAATGCCTATACTAAGGCAATAAATAAAAAATATGACAGAGACGGAAGTTTGTTTAAAGTTAGGTTTAAAAGAGAAAGAATAGATAATGATAATTATTTGAGAAATGTAATTACTTATATTCATTTAAATCCGGTTAAACATAGATTTGCAAATGATTTTTGTAAATATGAGTTTTCTTCTTTTAATTCAATAATGTCCGTAAAACCAACTTTATTGAAGAGAGTTGAGGTTTTAAAATATTTTGAGAATAGAGAGAATTTTTTATTTGTTCATAAAGAATGCTTAAGAAAGGGAATGTATGAAGAATTTGATTAAACAAGTATATATGACCTTTTATATTTTGTTCTTTTGGTTGTATGTAAAACAGAGAAACCTCAAAGGTTTTAAAAACCTTTGAGGTTTGAAAAAAAAACTAGTACACATGAAAAGATTATTATTCGTATTCATTTTATTTTTCAGTCTTAATAGTTTTGCTCAAATTGAACGTGTAGAGCCTCTGCATTGGTGGGTTGGGTTTCAAGTTACAGAGTTACAATTATTAGTTAAAGGAAATGGTATTGGTTCAAGTGCTCCAACATTATCTTACAAGGGTGTTAGCATTGAAAGTATTCAAAAAGGCGACAGTCCAAATTATTTATTTCTCAACTTAAATATTGAAAAAGGTACCAAGCCTGGAAAATTCGAAATTGTTTTTAAGCAAAAGAATAAAAAGAAGTTCAAATACACTTATGAACTTAAGCAACGGTTAAATAAACCAGATCAATATATTGGATTTAATAGTGCTGATGTAATTTATTTAATTACACCAGATCGTTTTTCCAATGGTAATACAGCTAATGATATTAATACTAAGATGCGTGAGAAAGCTATAAATCGCAATGATAATTATGGTCGACATGGAGGTGATATTAAAGGTATACTTAATCACCTAGACTATATTAATGATATGGGTTTTACAGCCATTTGGTCAACACCATTACTTATAAATGATATGGCAGAATCATCTTATCATGGTTATGCCATAACCGATTTTTATCAGGTAGATCCTAGATTTGGTAGCCTTGAAGAATACATAGAATTGTCTGAGAAAGTAAAAGAAAAAGGGATGAAATTAGTTATGGATCAAGTAGCTAATCACTGTGGAAGTGAGCATTGGTGGATGAAAGATTTACCTTTTAATGATTGGATTAATTATCAAGACAATTATTTGAATAATGATATATTAAAAACCTCAAACCATAGAAGAACTACAAATCAAGATCCCTATGCTTCACAAATAGATGCCAATTTAATGACGCAGGGATGGTTTGTTAGTGCCATGCCCGATCTAAATCATAATAATCCTTTTATGGCAAAATATGTCATACAAAATAGTATATGGTGGATAGAGACTTTGGGCTTAGGAGGTATCAGACAAGATACCTATCCTTATTCCGATAAGAAATTTATGGCTTCTTGGGCAGGTTCAATTATGAAGGAATATCCAAATTTCAGTATTGTTGGAGAGGAATGGAGTTACAATCCTTTATTATTGGGGTATTGGCAAAATGGAGCAAATAATAATGACGGATATCAATCAAATTTAAAATCTGTAATGGATTTTCCTATGCAAAAAAACATTGTAGATGCTCTAAACGAAGAAGAAAGTTGGGATAAAGGATTGGTAAAAATTTATGAGGGTTTAGCGAATGATTTTCATTATACATCACCTCTTGATATTATGATTTTTCCTGACAATCATGATATGGATAGAATTTACACTCAACTTCATAATGACCTGGTTCTTACCAAGATGGCATTGGGTTATCTATTGGCTTTACCAAGAATCCCGCAAATCTACTATGGCACTGAAGTATTGATAGATAATAGTGATAAACCCGGTGATCATGGATTGATAAGAACTGATTTTCCCGGTGGATGGGGCGGAGATACTATAGATGCATTTACCGGTAGTGGATTGACTGATGATCAGTTAGAAATGCAGCATTTTTTAAAGAGCGTCCTCAACTATCGTAAAAAAAGTGAAGCTATCCATAGTGGAGCTACCAAACATTTTGCACCTGAAAATGGGATATATACTTTTTTTAGAATAAAAGATGAAGAAATCGTAGTACTTATTTTAAATAAAAATAAATCGCCAATGTCATTGAATCTAGATAGATTTGAAGAAATAGCATTAAAAGGAAAAGTTTTGAAAAATATTATTTCCGATAAAAAATTGGTTTGGGATAAAACTTTAGAATTGGAAGCAAAAGGCATCTATCTCTTTTCAACAAAATTAGATTGAAAAACCATATTTAATATTGTATTAAGATTTTTTAAATAAAAATTAACAAATGAAAAAAACACTTATATTTCTTTCATTATTAGTAATTTCAATAGTATTGAGTTGTAATAAAGAGAAAAAAATTGAAGAAAATCAATCAATGAAAACGGAAATATTAAAACAAAAAATAGTTATTTATCAAGTGTTTACACGTTTATTCGGAAACACCAATACTACAAATAAACCATGGGGAACTATTGAAGATAATGGGGTTGGTAAATTTTCAGATTTTAGCATTAAGGCCTTAAAAGAAATAAAAGCACTAGGTGTTACACATATTTGGTATACAGGTGTACCACATCATGATGTTATATCAGATTATACAGAATATGGAATTTCAAATGACGATCCTGACGTTGTAAAAGGTAGAGCCGGATCACCTTATGCCGTAAAAGACTATTATAATGTGAATCCGGATTTAGCCGAAGATCCTAAAAATAGATTGGAAGAATTTATGGCTTTGATTTCCAGAACGCATAAAGTCGGTTTAAAAGTAATCATTGATATTGTACCGAATCATGTGGCCAGAAACTATCAAAGTTTAACTAATCCGGAGGGGGTTGAAGATTTTGGAGCTAATGACAATACAGCTGTTGTGTATGATGTAAATAATAATTTTTATTACAATCCCGGTGATGTTTTTAAAGTGCCTGAATGGGAGCATGGGTATCAACCTTTGGGAGGTGAAAAACAGAAGTTAAATGATGGCAGGTTTAAAGAAAATCCTGCAAAATGGACAGGTAATGGCTCGCGATTATCGCAACCAAATGCTAATGATTGGTATGAAACCGTAAAAATAAACTATGGTGTCAGTCCAGATGGAAGAAAAGATTTTGACGAGTTGCCCTCAAATTTTGACCAAGAAAATTACCAAGTACATTTTGATTTTTGGAAAGACAAAACTGTACCTGATTCATGGAAAAAGTTTAGAGATATTACCCTTTATTGGACAGCTTTAGGGATAGATGGATTTAGATATGATATGGCAGAAATGGTTCCGGTAGAATTTTGGAGTTATATGAATTCTTCCATTAAAATGAAGAATAAGAATGCTTTTTTATTGGCTGAGGTATATAATCCTGATTTATATAGAGATTATATCCATAGAGGAAAAATGGATTATCTTTATGATAAAGTACAGTTATATGATACTATAAAACATGTTATGCAAGGTCATGGATTAACGGATAATATCCCACCAATTCAAGAATGGTTACATGACATAGAACATCAGATGGTTCATTTTTTAGAAAATCATGATGAACAACGTATTGCGAGTCCTGAATTTGCTGGTAGTGCTGAAAAAGGAAAGCCGGCAATGGTAGTTTCAGCAACAATAAGTACTTCACCAACTTTAATTTATTTCGGACAAGAATTAGGAGAGCCTGGTGCGGAAGATGCTGGTTTTGGAAAACCTTCAAGAACTTCTATGTTTGATTATATTGGGGTGCCTCATCTTCAACGGTGGACAAATAACACGCAATTTGATGGTGGTCAATCTACTGAAGAAGAGAAGGAATTGCGAGATTTTTATAAGCGACTCCTTAATTTTACAATCAGTAGTAAGGCATTAATGGGTAATTATCAAGATATTCATACTTACAACAGGACAAATACCGAAAATTATAATAGTAAAGTCTTGTCTTTTGTACGTTTTAAAGATGCAGAAAAATTGATAGTTGTTGCAAATTTTGATGATAAAAATAAGTATTCTTTTACGTTGCAACTACCTGAAAACATCATAGAAAAATGGAATTTACAAGAAGGTTCTTATCCACTAGAAGATCAATTGTATCATCAATTTAGATCAACTTTAGTTGTAAAGAACGGACTAGGTATTGTAAAAATTGAATTAAACCCTTTAGAATCATTTATTTTAAAATTAAATAATTAAAACATGAAATATATAGTATTAATACCCTTTTTTATCCTAATCCTCTTGAGTTGCTCTGATAAAAAACAAGAAAAAGTTGTAGATATAAAAACCATTGAAACACCTTTTATCTGGGAAGCAGCAAACCTTTATTTTCTATTGACAGATCGATTTAATAATGGAGATACTTCCAACGATATTAGTTTTGACAGAACAAAGGAGACTGCCAAATTAAGAGGTTTTAAAGGTGGAGACATCAAAGGGATTACACAGAAGATAAAGGAGGGTTATTTTACTAATTTAGGAGTAAATGCTATTTGGCTATCTCCTATAGTTGAACAAATTCACGGAGGAACCGATGAAGGTACCGGATTAACTTATGGTTTTCATGGCTATTGGACAAAAGATTGGACAGCTTTAGATCCTAATTTTGGTACTAAGAACGATTTGCAAGAACTTGTTGAAACAGCTCATAAAAATGGCATAAGAATAGTTTTAGATGCCGTAATCAATCATACAGGCCCGGTTACTGAGAAGGATCCTGTTTGGCCGGATAGTTGGGTGAGAACCGGACCTCCGTGTGGTTTTCAAGATTATGAGTCTACGGTGACCTGTACATTGGTAAAGAATTTACCGGATATCTTAACAGAAAGCAATGAGGCAGTTGAATTACCACCGCAATTGGTTGAAAAATGGAAAAATGAGGGGCGTTATGACGAAGAAATTGCCGAGTTAGATGCTTTTTTTAAAAGAACAGGATATCCTAGAGCACCTCGATTTTATATTATGAAATGGTTGACAGATTACATTGTAGAATTTGGTATTGATGGATATAGAGTTGATACCGTAAAACATACTGAAGAATATGTATGGCAAGAATTTAGAACGGAATGTGATTATGCTTTTGCAGAATGGAAAAAGAACAATGTGGATAAAGTGCTAGATGATAATAATTTTTATCTGGTTGGAGAAATATACAATTATAATATAAGCTCTGGTAGATATTACGATTTTGGCGATAAAAAGGTCAATTATTTTGATAAAAGCTTTAATGGTCTCATCAATTTTGAATTGAAATACGATGCCATTAAAGATTATGAGCATATATTTTCTAAATACGATAGTATTTTAAATAGTGAATTAAAGGGATATGGTACTTTAAACTATCTTACTTCTCATGATGATGGACAACCTTTTGATGCTAAAAGAGAAAAAACTTATGAAACTGCAACTAAATTATTGCTTTCTCCAGGTACATCACAAATGTATTATGGAGACGAGTCAGCTCGTTCGTTGATTATTGAGGGAACAGCCGGAGATGCAACATTAAGGTCATTTATGAATTGGGATGCTATCCAAAACAATACTAAAACGAAAGAATTATTAACGCATTGGCAAAAATTAGGACAGTTTAGAAATCAGCATCCATCTGTTGGAGCAGGTAGACATCATAAGATTTCTGATGCACCTTATGTTTTTTCTAGAAGTTTTTCAAAAGACACTTATATTGATAATGTTACTGTGGGCTTAGATTTAAAAAGTGGTGCAAAAGAGCTGAATATATCTTCAGTTTATAAAGACGGAATGGTTTTAAATGATGCCTATTCAAACACAGAAGTAATAGTAGAGAATGGAAGTGTATATTTAAATACACCATTTTCAATTGTTTTACTTGAACAAAAATGAGTGCTTAAATGGGTATTAGTTAAAAATACTTAGACGAGGTTAATAAAAATGCGGTAGTTATTTAAATAACTACCGCATTTTTATTATTTGTGTTCAGTCTGTTCTATTCAGACTTAGGAGTACCATCAGGTTTTTGTTCTAAAATATCAAAGAACTGATCTAATTTTGGTAAAATAACAATCCTTGTTCTTCTATTTCTTGAACGACCTTCAGAAGTATCATTAGAAGCTAATGGTAAATATTCACTTCTACCTGCAGCTATCAATCTTTTAGGATCAATACTAAAGTCATTTTGTAAAACTCTAATTACAGAAGTTGCACGTTGTGTACTTAGATCCCAATTGTCTTTTGTTATAGCAGTATTAATAGATCTGTTATCTGTATAACCTTCTACCATCACTTCCATTTCAGGTCTGCTAGCAATAACTGTAGCTACTTTTCCTAAAATTTCTTTTGCTTTAGATGAAATTACAGAACTTCCACTTCTAAATAATAATTTATCGTTAATTTCAACATAAACTACTGTTTTTTCAACATTTACAATAATATCTTCATCTTGAATACCATCAGACAAAGCACTTTTTAAATGAACGGCCAAAGTTAAATTGATAGAATCTTTTCTGGACATGGCACCACGAATACCGTTAATGTATTTGTCTTTTTCGCTCAATTGAGCAATTACATCACTAATGTTACTGTTTGCAGATTGAGATAACGAAGTTAAGTTTTCAATTTGTCTAATAGAATTTGCCTGATTTTCTTTTAAGAATTTATTTTGTTCTTCTAAGGCAGCAACTTGATTGGCAAACTTGTCTTTTTCAACTTGACATTCTAATACTTTTGCTTTTACATCTGTTAATTCGGTTTTAGCAGCATCGTACTGGCTTTGTAAATCAGCGTATTTCTTTTGTGAAACACAAGATGATAATAAGAGTACAACGGCTAAGGATAGAAAAAGAATTTTTCTCATAATTGATAGTGTTATTAAATTTAGAGTACGAAGTTATTAAAAAAAAGCGTCTAATAAGAAAATTTTAATATGATTTTAACAAATAATAATCACGATGGTTCTAGAGATGTCTGATGTAAAATTAAAGTTAGAGATTGTTAGAACCCTATTTGTGCAAACTTTGAGGTCTCGTATCAATTAATAATTATCTTTGTAATTCCATTATATGCATACAAATATTTAGATGCTGAACTGGAGAATTTGCTTTCAAACAGATCAAATAAAAAAATGAAACATTTAAATATAAAATGTCTAATTGCACTATTTCTGTTATTTGGATTAATATCCTGTAAAGAAAATAAGACCTTGGAAAGTGTAAATTTGAAAGGAACGGCTTTTGGTACATCTTTTCATATTACTTATTTTGACAAAGAACATCGAGATGTTACCAAATCAATAGATAGTTTATTTTATCTAATTAATAAATCATTATCTACTTATATCAAAAATTCAGACATTTCAAAAATTAATAGAGGTGACCAAAGTGTTATTGTTGACGATTACTTTATTGAGGTCTTCCAAAAATCTTTAAGAATATATAGGGAAACCAATGGCGTTTTTGATCCAACTATAGGTGTTTTGGTGAATGTCTGGGGTTTTGGACCCGAAAAGCCAACGCAAACTCCAGACACTATAAAAATTAAAAAATTATTAAATCTGGTAGGTTTTGACAAGGTGCAATTGTGTAAGGGTAGAATTTCTAAAACTAATGATAGTATTTATTTAGATTTTAATGCTATTGCTAAAGGGTATGCTGTAGATATAGCGGGTAGATTTTTAGAAAGAAAGAATATAAATAACTATTTAGTTGAAATTGGTGGAGAAATCCGAACAAGAGGAATGAATAAAAATAAAAATTCCTTATGGAAAGTGGGCATTGAAAACCCTAATTTTGATGGAACAAGGTCTTTTGATAAATTAATAACATTAAATAATGAAGCTATGGCAACTTCGGGTAGTTATAGAAAATTTAAATTGGACTCCATTAGTGGGAAAAAATACACACACATTTTAAATGCAAAAACAGGAATGCCCATGCAAAGCAATTTATTAAGTGTCTCTGTTATAAGTTCATTAGATTGTGCAGATGTTGATGGTTATGCAACAGCTTTAATGGCAATGTCTTTAGAGGAAGCTAAAGATTTTTTAAAGGAACATAATTCTTTAAAAGGATTTATTATTTATAGCACAGAAACGGGTGAATTAAATACTTTCGGCACTACCAATTTTTAAAGTTTTTAAAATGGCTTCTAGTTCAAACATAAAATCACGTTTCTTAATAGAAGGAGCAAAGGTAAATCCTTCAAAGACCAGTAATCGGTCATGAGCTTTATCTACTATAGTATAATTTAAAAAAGGGCCAGCCATAAAATCACCTTTTACTTCCCATTTTCCTCTAGTTTCATAGGCAAGTTCACCACTCAATTTGATTTTTCTTGTAAATGGCGTATAGGCAGCTTCCGTAATCATATAAGTGCCATCAAACTGTCCGGGAATGTGTTTTTTACCAATAATATTTCTAGCATTGGCAATATTATTAACAATACTATCTGTATCCGCTAAAGGCAAAGCGTAAGCAATTATATTCATACTGCCTTTGCTTATATCTTGTCTCAGCCATAAAAAGTCACCCGTATCATCAACAAGGCCATAAGTTTTAGGCACTTTTAGACGCACACCTAAATTGGTAAGTGTTTTTATACTATCAATATTATGATGCTTTTTTATTACTTTTCTTTGATACATTTTTATATCAGCCTCTTTAAAAACGGAAATTATATCTTCTTTGTGCTCACCAATAAGTTGATGTAACGAAGCAATATCTTTTCCTAAAATACTAACTGTAATTTGCGGATTGGCATATACATTAGTTTTTGTAGAGTAACCTTCTTTATCGCTAATACCAACTAATAAAATATTCCTATTTTTTTGAAATAATTTTGAAAAAGATTTAGGGGCAATTTGACTAATTGAGAACTGAGTTTCTTCTTGAGGAAGTCCTAATACCGGTGACGCAATAATATTTCGTAAAGAGTCACCAACTTGTCCTTTCCACAAATCATTTTCCATTACCAGAATTAAATTATTTATACGGCCTGTTGAACCTTGAAGTGTAATCTCATTATTTTTTTCATTACAAGAAAGTAATGTGGTTATAAAAATTACTGAAACAACAAATATTTTCATCTTTAGGTTTTATAAATTTTGAGTTTTGTACCCGGTTTTAGATTTTTAACACTCCAAATATTGTTCCATTTCTTAATTTCTTCAACAGAAACTTTAGGAAATTTTCTTGATATGATCCATAAAGAGTCTCCTTTTTTAACCGTATATGTAGTGTATTTGCCTTTTGGTGAGGCCGTGCTTTTTGACTTTTTAACACTGGTGCTTTTTCCTTTAGCTACTGTTGATCTAGATCCTTTAGGATAAATAGTTAGTCGTTGTCCAATTTTTAATTTGTTTGAACGTAGGCCATTCCATCTTTTAATACTACTAACACCAACGCCATACCTTTGTGCAATTTTACCTAGATAATCACCATTTCTAACCCTATATCGTATTTTTTCAGGTGAATTAAAAAATTTAGGTAATGGCTTTTCACGTTTTGCATCATCTACTTTGGCAAATGCATAAATTTGCTCTTCATTAGATGCAAATTTACCAATGAGTTTAACCGGTAAACGCAAGGTGTAATTCTTCCCCTTTACATAAGGTATTATATTGAGTTTGTATTGCGGGTTTAGCAATTCGAGTAACTCATTATCAGTTTGTAATACTTTGTTAATTTGCTCAAAAGTGATTTGTTGTTTTACAATAACAGTATCGGTTTCAAACCTATTAGCCATAACTCTTTTAGGTTGAATACCATGTTCCTTGGCATATTCCATCAAGTAAAGCGTTGCATAAAATGCAGGTAAATACCCTGCTGTTTCTCTAGGTAAATTATGTCTAATATTCCAATAATTTCTATTACCACCCGAACGTCTAATGGCTTTAGATACGTTACCTGGCCCTGAATTATATGCTGCCAAGGCTAAATCCCAATCGCCAAAAGTATCATAAAGGTTAGATAAGAATTTACATGCGGCTTCTGTAGCTCGCATTGGATCGTGTCTTTCATCAACATAAGAATTTACTTCTAACTTATACTGTTTACCTGTATAGTACATAAATTGCCATAAACCTGAAGCTCCTACTCTAGAACGGGCTCTAGGGCGTAATGCAGATTCTACAATGGCTAAATATTTAATTTCCAACGGAATATTATACTTGTCTAACTGCTCTTCAAACATCGGAAAATAATATGCAGCTTTACCCATTAAATTACCCATAGTCTTTTTACGAGTTTTCAAATAATGCTTTATCAATCGTTCTAATGATGGGTTGTATTCAACATTAAAAGGTGTTGTGCTATTTAGATGTGCCAATCTTTCTTTTAACAATGCAGTACTAAGTTCATCAAAAATAGTATCGGTAATTTTTTCGTCAGGATTTACGAAAAGAAAATCGCTATTTAATGAGGATCGACCTAAGGTATTTAACCAAAGACTATCAATGGTGCTTGCATCAATATGATCAACAAGTTGCACGTTACCATCATTATGTACTTCAGCATCAATATGAAGCGTTTTTTTATTATTAACATCCTTGACATCAGTTGATGGGGTGTTATTTTCTTGAGAGAAAGAAACAAAGGAAATACATAATAGAAAATATATTAATAGGGGCTTTATCATTCTAAATATTTAGATTAATACCAGATTATATTGAGGTTTGGAGAAGGCAAAAGTAGCAAAATTATTTTAAAATAATTTCTAGACTTATAAAACACTAAGAAACACCAAACTATATAATAACGATGAGTAGGTTATTAAATTATTCAGTTTTTGTTAAAATTCTGAGTTGTGTACCCGGTTTTACATATGACACTCCCCACATATTGTTCCAATTACGAAGTTGCTGTATTGAAACATTTTGGAATTTTTTTGAAATGACAAATAGCGATTCACCCTCTTTAACAGTATAATTTTTAAAATTTTGAGTATTTGAAGTAATGTTTACTTCATTATGAAAGGAGTTGGTTATTGATTGCTGTTTATCTCTTTTTCCAATTCTTTTATCGGTAATAACAAGACGTTGCCCTTCTATTAAATATTCGGTTTGTAAACCATTCCATTTTTTTAATTGATGTAAGGTAATTCCAAATTTTCTGGCAATTTTATTCAAATTATCCAACTCTTTTACCACATAGCTATTATCATTAGTCGCTAAAATATAATTTGGCTTTTCTTGGTAATGCACTTCTTGTTCTAGTGCAGTATCTGTAGAAATAAATTTGCCAATTAAATTTTTAGGCAATGTTAATACGTGATAGCTGTTATCATTATACGGTATTATACCTAATTTGTATTGAGGGTTTAGCGATGTTAATAGCTCAGTATCAATGCTTAATTTTTTTTCTATTTGTAAAAATGTAAGTTTTTGTCTGATATGAATGGTATCGGTATCAAAATAGCTAATCTTAATGTTTTTGGGATAAATCTGATGCTCATTGCCAAACTCAAAAAGATAAAACATGGTATAAAAAGCAGGTACATAGCTTCTGGTTTCAGCAGGTAAATATTGTCTAATATTCCAATAATTTCGCAATCCACCGGAACGCCTAATCGCTTTTGAAATATTTCCCGGTCCTGAATTATAAGCAGCTAACGCTAAATCCCAATCGCCAAAAGTGTCATGTAATTTTGTCAAATATTTACAAGCGGCTTCCGTTGCTTTTAATGGATCTGTACGCTCATCAATATAAGAACTCACATTCAATCCGTATTCTTTACCGGTATGATACATGAATTGCCATAGGCCTTTTGCACCTGCACTGGATTTAGCAGTTGGTTTTAATGCAGATTCCACTACGGCTAAATATTTAATTTCTAAGGGAATATCATATTTATCTAAATACTCTTCAAAAATTGGGAAATAATAATTGGCTCTATCCATTAAATTGGAAACATCATCTTTTTTTGTTTTTAAATACAACCTTATAAAACGTTCAACTGTTGCATTATAAGGTACGTTAAATGGAGAATTATCACTTAGTTGTTCCAATCTATTTTTTAGTAATAAGGACGAAAATTCTTCATGATCTGAACTTGATATCGCCGTATTTAGGAATGTCTGGGTATTAATTTCTGCCTCTTCGGCCATATCAAATGTCAGTTCATTATCTGTATCTAATAATGAAATATCTTGTCCAAAAAAGGTTTGATGTAATAATAAAAATGTAAATAAAATTAATTTTTTCATAAGGCTTGGTGTTTAGCTTGGATTTTTTAGTTGGATTTTTATCCAGTTCAATACTGTATTGAACATTTCTTCTTTACAAATGTCATTGTGTAATTCATGAAACCCGTTTTCAAATAATTTAAGGCTTGACTTTCCATTAGAATTTTTTACAAATTCTTCGGTTGCTTTATAGCTAATAAGTTTATCTCCTGTGCCATGAACCAACAACATTGGTATGGTTAATTGAGCAGCATGTTCAATTGCCCAGATGCCTTTTTTCATAAAAGTTAATGAATAATTTGCACTTATTTTATCGTGGACTAATGGGTCATCAATATATTTTTGTACCTCTGTTTTATCCCTAGAAATAGCGGTAACATCTAATTCATTACCCATCGTAATAGAGGGTCCTATTTTTTGTAAAATACGCCCTACAGCCAATTTCCATGCAGGTGGTTGAAAAGCTAATTTTAAAAACGGACTTGTAGCAATAGCACCTACAAAATTGTTACTTCTACTTAGTACATAATTAATAATAACATTAGCTCCCATACTATGGCCATATAGAAAAGTAGGGGTATTGCCAAATGTACTATGTGCTTTTTCCCCAACTATTTGAACACAATCTAATACTGCTTCATAACTAGGATTATGACCTCTTTTGCCTTCAGTTTTACCATGACCAAATTGATCATAAGACATTACTGAAATATTATTTTCTATAAACTTAGGAACTATAAAATTGGCATATCTAGAAGAATGTTCTCCCATACCGTGAACCAAGATTACAACAGCATCGTTCGTTTTTGCCTGCCAATATTGACCGTAAAAATTGGTGTTATGGTAATTAAAATCAAACTCTTTATGCAACATGTATTAGGGTTTACACCCAAAACTATTAAAAGAGAGTTAGTAAATAACAATAATGTTAATTAAAGCTAAAAACTTTTATTTTAACAATCTGTTAAACAACATTTTATTTGTATCTGATAGTTTACAGTTTTCTTAAAAATGTTCACTTTTTATTTTAAGTACAATAATTAAAATGATTGATGTTTTAGAATTTGCTAATAATTATGGTAGAAGCATCAAAAATTATAATTTAAGCTATGTTTTTTAATTAAATGTTGTAATATTGTAGTGTGAAAGTATTACAATTACATACAAATCCCACAACTTCTAGACGTATTTTTGCACGTCGTCGCCCGTAAGGGTATCTTATTATGTAATGAACTTAGGTGTGTCCGGTTCTTATTTCAAACAATACATTTAAATATTTTATTAATTTTTACTAATCAATTTCAATACTATGGATATTGTCATTGCAACAAAAAAGCATAGTAAATATGCTACAATTATCTGCGATACCATTGCAGATTCTGCTAAAGTACGAGGAACGGGAATTGCCAAACGAACTCCTGAGTATATTATTACTAAGCTTGAAAATGAGAATGGTGTTATTGCTTTAGATGGTGATAAATTTGCAGGATTCTGTTATATCGAAGCTTGGGGTCATGGTAAATTTGTGGCCAATTCAGGTTTAATTGTACATCCGGATTTTAGAAATCAAGGTTTGGCAAAAAAAATTAAAAAAGAAATTTTCGAATATTCAAAACGAAAATTTCCTGAGGCCAAAATGTTTGGTATAACTACTGGTTTGGCAGTTATGAAAATTAATTACGAATTGGGTTATAGGCCGGTTACTTTCTCAGAATTAACTTCTGATGATGCTTTTTGGAAAGGATGTCAAACCTGTAAAAATTATGATATTTTAACACGTACAGAACGTAAAATGTGTTTATGTACGGGCATGCTTTATGATCCTCATAAAGATAAAAAATCAAAGGAAGTAACTAATGAAAAACATCCTTATAATAAGACCGTATTGCAAAGGTTAAAAAATATAAAACAGTCATTATTTCTTAAAAACAAAATAAAATAAGTATATGGAAAAAGTAGTTTTGGCCTATAGTGGCGGATTAGACACTTCATATTGTGTAAAATATTTATCAAAAAGTCAAGGTTTTGAAGTACATGCCGTAAGTGTAAATACAGGTGGCTTTTCCTCAAAAGAAATAGATGTCATAGAAGAAAAAGCATATGCTTTAGGGGTAGCAACTTATACAAATATCAATGCCATTTCAATATTCTATAATAAAGTAATAAAACATCTCATTTTTGGCAATGTATTAAAGAATAATACCTATCCACTTTCAGTAAGTGCAGAGCGTATTATACAGGCAATAGAAATTGTTACACATGCAAAAAAAATTGATGCAAAGTACATTGCCCATGGTAGTACCGGTGCTGGGAATGACCAAGTGCGTTTTGATATGATCTTTCAGATTTTAGCTCCTGAAATTGAAATCATTACACCTATTAGAGATCTAAAGTTAACCAGACAAGAAGAGATTGAGTATTTAAAAGAAAATGGAATTGATATTCCTTGGAAAAAAGCTCAATATTCTATTAATAAAGGGTTATGGGGCACCAGTGTAGGTGGCAAGGAAACATTAACTTCAAATTTACCATTACCTGAAGAAGCTTATCCAAGTCAGTTAGAAAAGCAAGATACAGAAAATGTGAAATTGACTTTTCAAAAAGGAGAGTTGATGGCGATTAATGATGCAAAAGATAATCCTGAGAATAATATAGAAATTCTGAATTCTATAGCATCAAAATTCGCTATAGGTAGAGATATTCATGTTGGTGATACCATAATTGGAATAAAAGGAAGGGTTGGTTTTGAGGCTGCAGCACCCTTAATAATTATTAAAGCACATCATTTATTAGAAAAACATGTATTGACCAAATGGCAGCAATATCACAAAGAATACTTGGCCAATTGGTATGGTAATATGTTGCATGAAGGTCAATATTTAGATGAAGTAATGCGAAATATAGAGGCTTTTTTAATAGATTCTCAGAAGCATGTGAGTGGAGATGTTATGGTGAGCTTACATCCCTATAGATTTACCCTTGATGGTGTAAATTCTATTCACGACTTAATGAATTCCAAGATGGCCGCCTATGGTGAGGTAAATTTAGGTTGGACGGCTGATGAAGCCAAAGGATTTATTAAAATTTTATCCAATCAAAATAAAATATTTAATCAAATAAATCAATAATTATGTTACAAGTCGGAATTATTGGAGGAGCAGGTTATACTGCTGGAGAACTTATTAGATTGTTGATACACCACAAAAAAGTAAAACTCAATTTTGTTTATAGTACTTCTAATGCAGGTAATGCAATAAGTAGTGTACACCAAGATCTTATCGGTGAGATGGATAAAAAATTTTCAAACACTATTAATACAGAAGTTGATGTGTTGTTTTTATGTTTGGGTCATGGAAATTCAAAGGCATTTCTAGAAAAACATGAGTTTTCTCCAACTACTAAAATTATAGATTTAAGTAACGATTTTAGATTAGAAAAAGATAAAATTTTTAAAGGAAAGAATTTTGTTTATGGTTTGCCGGAGCTCAATAGAGAAGCCATTATATCTACAAATTTTATTGCCAATCCCGGTTGTTTTGCAACTACCATTCAGTTGGCATTATTACCATTGGCAAAGCATAGTTTGTTGCATTATGATATCCATGTTAATGCAGTGACCGGAGCAACTGGAGCAGGAAATTCTTTATCTAAAACTACTCATTTTACTTGGCGTGATAATAATTTTTCATATTATAAACCCTTTACGCATCAACATTTGGGAGAAATAAACCAAAGTATAGAACAATTGCAATCATCATTTTCGAGCACATTGAATTTTATGCCGAATAGAGGTAATTTTAGTAGAGGCATTTTCGCAACCGCTTATACCACTTTTGAGGGTACTTTAAAAGAAGCAAAACAATTGTATACCAACTTTTATAGAGACGCAGCTTTTACTTTTATGAGTGATGAGGTTTTACACTTAAAGCAAGTAGTAAATACCAATAAATGTTTGTTGCATTTACATAAACATGAAGATAAATTATTGATAAGTTGTATTACGGATAATTTATTAAAAGGAGCATCTGGACAAGCTATTCAAAATATGAATCTAATGTTTGGTTTTGGAGAAAAAGAGGGCTTGCAATTAAAGGCAACATATTTTTAACTGTACCTCAAACCAGCTCAAAAGGAGAGAGAATTGGATTGGAATGTTAAATAGTAAATATAAAAAATAAATATAATTGGCAATTTCTCAAATTTTCTCTTTTGGGAAATGTCCACGTGACAGAGGAGATAAAAATATTATTAAAATTTAAACGTATGAAAATAGCAATTATAGGAACGGGAAATTTAGGCTTGTCAATTGCCAAAGGCTTAATAATCAACAATGCTTATACTAGCTTATATTTAACAAAAAGAAATACTGAGAGTATATCTGACTGGACAGAATATGACCATGTAAAAGTTACTGCTGACAATAGAGAGGCCGTTACACACTCTGATATACTCATATTTGCAGTACAACCCAGACATTTTGAAAATATTCTCAAAGACGTTAAAGATTTACTTACCGAAAAGCATGTACTTATTTCTACCATAACCGGATTTAAAATATCGAGCATGGAATCTGTCATTGGTGCTGATAATTTTATTGTCCGGTCAATGCCAAATACAGCTATTTCTGTTGGAAAATCAATTACTTGCATTTGCAGTAATGAAAAAGGTAAAAAACGAATAGATATAGCCACTTCCATATTTAATAGATTGGGTACATCTGTTGCAATTCCTGAAGATCAAATGCAAGCAGCAACCGTAATTTGTGCAAGTGGAATTGCTTTTTGGATGCGTTTGATCAGAGCTACAACTCAGGGTGCGATACAATTAGGATTTGAAGCAAAAATTGCTCAAGAAATGGCCATGCAAACTTGTTTAGGAGCAGCTACTTTGTTGGTAGAATCCGGGAATCATCCCGAAGAAGAAATTGATAGGGTAACTACACCTAGAGGCTGTACTATAGAAGGTTTGAATGAAATGGAACATAGTGGATTGAGTTCCTCGTTAATTAAGGGTATTGTGACATCTTTTAATAAAATAAATGAAATTTCTAAGGTGTAATTAAACCAGGTTAAAGAAAAGTCAAATAATAGTCCCAATAATTATCTGGACAAAAATCTGATCAATAGTCAAATTTCAATAGACATTAATTTGTAATTTGTAATTTGAATAAACATAATAATATGAATCTATTCAATGTATATCAACTATATGATGTAACTCCGGTAAAGGCAAATGATATTTTTGTAACTGATGAAAATAACATCACATTTTTAGATTTTTATGGAGGTCATGGGGTTATATCCATTGGTCATGGTCATCCATATTATATATCAAAATTAAAAGAACAAATAGATGCTTTAGGATTTTATTCTAATGCAGTTAAAAATCCGTTACAAAATAAATTAGCGGAAAAATTGGCCAAAATTTCGGGTTATCCTGATTATAATTTGTTTTTATGTAATTCCGGGGCAGAAGCAAATGAGAATGCATTAAAATTAGCTTCATTTTATACAGATAAAAAAAGAGTAATTGCTTTTCGTAATTCCTTTCATGGGCGTACATCTGCAGCGGTATCGATCACAGATAACCCCAAAATTATTGCTCCGATTAACAGTTGTAATCCAGTTACATTTTTGCCATTAAACGATATTGATTTAGTTAAAAATGAACTTGATAAAGGAGATGTGTGTGCTGTAATTATTGAAGGAATTCAAGGTGTTGGTGGACTAGATGAAGGTACCACAGTATTTTTTCAAGGTTTGGAGAAATTATGTAAAAAATACCAAGTCATTTTAATTCTCGATGAAATTCAATCAGGATATGGTAGAAGTGGTAAATTTTTCGCTCATCAATATCATCAAATTCAACCCGATATTATTTCTATAGCGAAGGGGATGGGAAATGGTTTTCCTGTTGGTGGGATATTAATTTCACCAAAATTAAAGGCGAGTTACGGTATGTTAGGAACTACATTTGGTGGTAATCATTTGGCAAGTGCAGCTTCTATTGCTGTCTTGGATATTATTGAAAAGGAAGAACTTATAAAACATACTCAAGAAATGTCAACTTATTTTATTGAGAGATCCAAAACAATATCTCAAATTAAAAATGTGAAGGGTAGGGGATTAATGCTGGGTTTAGAATTTGATTTTGAAATATCAACATTGAGAAAAGAATTAATTTATAACAAACATATTTTTACCGGTGGGGCCAATAATAAAAAATTATTGAGAATTTTACCACCTTTAACAGTTCAAAAAAAACATATTGATGTGTTTTTTGAAAGTTTAAAAGAAATTTTATTTGATATTGATTGAGTAATGTCTGCTCGAATGTTATGCACTAGCAATACGTTTTGAGTAGATTTTAAAAGAATTACATTAAGTATGAAAAAATATACAAACACTTCAGATATAACATCATTAGCAAATCTTGTTGACGAAGCCATTGCTTTAAAAAAGAACCCCTTTGCTTTTGAAAGTTTAGGTAAGCATAAAACGCTTGTTATGCTTTTTTTTAATCCGAGTTTAAGAACAAGATTAAGTACTCAAAAGGCGGCACAGAATTTAGGTATGGAGGTTATGATAATGAATATATCTCATGATGGATGGGTATTGGAGTTTGAAGATGGATCTATAATGAATAATGCTAGTTCTGAACATGTGAAAGAAGCAGCACAAGTTGTTTCTCAATATTGTGATATATTAGCTATTAGAGCTTTTGCAGGATTAACCAATAAAGAAGAGGATTACAATGAAAAAGTGATCAATGCATTTGTGCAATATGCAACAGTTCCGGTGGTGAGTCTGGAAAGTGCTACCGGTCATCCCTTACAGGCATTGGCTGATGCCATTACATTGGCTGAAAATAAAGTGAAACAGAAACCAAAAGTAGTGTTGAGTTGGGCTCCGCATCCTAAAGCATTGCCACATGCGGTTGCAAATTCATTCGTTGAGATAATGCAATTACAAGATGTTGATTTTGTAATAACACATCCAAAAGGTTACGAATTGGATACTAAAATAACTGAGGGTGTAATGATTGAATATGATCAGAAAAAGGCTTTTGAAAATGCCGATTTTATTTATACAAAAAATTGGAGCACTTTTAATGATTATGGTAAAGTACAATCACAAGATAAAAATTGGATGATAACGCAACAAAAAATGCAAGGAACAAATAACGCAAAATTTATGCATTGTTTGCCGGTTAGAAGAAATGTTGTAGTTGAAGATGCCGTAATAGATGATAAAAACTCATTGGTAATTGAACAAGCCAAAAACAGAACGTTTGCTGCACAAATAGTGCTCAAAAGGATATTAGAAAATAGCAATTCCCCTCTTAAGAGGGCTTAGGGTGCGTAAAAATGAGAGTATGAAACCATTAGTAAATATCGTAAAAATCGGAGGCAATATTATCAATGATAAAGAAGCATTAAGTGCTTTCTTACTGGATTTTGCTACAATAAAAGGTTTAAAAATTCTTGTTCATGGTGGTGGAAAAAAAGCAACAGAGTTGGCCAATAAACTACAACTCAAACCAAAAATGATTGATGGGAGACGTATTACAGATGTTGCCAATTTAGAAATAGTGACTATGGTATATGCAGGTTTGCTCAATAAAAATATTGTAGCTCAATTACAACATAATAATTGTAATGCTTTCGGATTGTCAGGAGCAGATGGTAATGCTATCAAAGCACACAAGCGGACTGTAATCAATATTGATTACGGTTTTGCCGGAGATGTTGATTTGGTAAGTTCTTCAACTATTATAATGATGCTAAAAAATAATTTGTCACCCGTTTTTTGTGCCATCACACATGATAAGAAAGGACAATTGCTCAATACTAATGCGGATACTATTGCAGCAGAAGTCGCTGCTGCTTTAACGGATGATTATGAAGTTGTTTTGTATTATTGTTTTGAAAAAAGCGGGGTTTTAAAAGATGTAAATGATGAGAATTCTGTCATTGAGAATATTAATACAGCATCGTATAAACATTTAAGAAATGAAAAAATTATTAGAGAAGGCATGCTTCCTAAACTAGAAAATTGTTTTTATGCATTACAAAATGGAGTTTCAAAAATAATTATTGGAAATGCTGAGGTTATTACAAAAAACAATAGAAAACACACAACCATAATATTATGATAGAACAACTTACCAGAGAAGCTATTGCATTATTACATCAATTGATTTCTAAGCAATCTTTTTCTTCTGAAGAAGATGAAACAGCACTGTTGATTATGCAATGGTTTTCTACCCACAATATAAAATTTGACAGCAGCCAACATAATGTTTGGGTCAAGAACAAATATTTTGATGCCTCAAAACCTACTATTTTGCTAAATTCTCATCATGATACTGTTATGCCTAATAAAGGATATACTCGAGATCCTTTTCAGCCAGAGATTATCAATGGTAAACTGTATGGTTTGGGTAGTAATGATGCAGGTGGATGTTTGGTGTCTTTAATGGCATTATTTACCTTTTATTATGAGCATCAAAATTTAAATTATAATTTGATAATTGTAGCTTCAGCGGAGGAGGAAAGTTCTGGTCAAAATGGGTTGAATAGTGTACTTCCATTATTACCAACAATTGATGTTGCTATTGTTGGCGAACCAACATTAATGCAACTTGCGGTGGCAGAAAAAGGGCTATTAGTATTAGATTGTACTGCACATGGTAAGGCTGGGCATGCCGCTCATGGCTTAGGAGAAAATTCAATTTATAATGCAATGGATGCCATTGATTGGTTTAGAAATTATGAGTTTGCTAATGTGTCAGAAACTTTGGGTAAAATAAAAATGACGGTTACACAAATTATTGCCGGATCACAACATAATGTTATCCCGGCTGAATGTAATTTTGTGGTAGATATCCGTATTACAGATGCTTATAGTAATAATGAAGTACTCGAAATTGTAAAAGAACATGTAAAAGTTGAAGTAAAAGAACGATCTTTACGATTGAATTCGTCGTCAATTCCCATAGATCATCCTTTAGTAAAATCTGGAATTGCTTTAGGTAGAACAACATATGGTTCACCTACGTTGTCAGATCAGGCGGTTCTAACTTGTCCATCCTTAAAACTAGGTCCGGGCGATTCCCTAAGGTCGCATACAGCTGATGAGTTTATTTTTGTAAAGGAAATTGAAGAAGGAATAAAATTATATATAGAAATATTAAATGGAGTTTTATAAATAAGGAGAAAAAGAAAAGGCTTCGAGATGAATGTTAGACTTATTAATGTCTTTGTTCTGAAAATAAAGTGGTCTTATAGCATTGTTCTTTTTCTTACCAATAGTTATCGGGATGAGATTTAGGGGTGTATTAAATAAAAATAACAACAAAAATTCCCTTTCCTTTTGGAAAGTTTAGGGATGGAATAAAAAATTATAATTATGAAGCTTTGGGATAAAGGATTTAACACCGATAAAAAAATAGATATGTTTACTGTTGGCAATGACAGAGAGCTAGATTTAATACTTGCAAAATATGACGTTTTAGGCTCTATTGCACATGCCAAAATGTTACATAAGATTGATATTTTAACAACAAAAGAAATAATATCTGTAGAAGCAGCCCTTAATAATATACTACAAGACATTTCAAAAGGTAATTTTACCATAGAAGATACTTTTGAAGATGTACACTCAAAAGTAGAATTTTTATTGACAGAAATGTTAGGTGATACCGGTAAAAAAATTCATACGGCGCGTTCTAGAAATGACCAAGTATTGGTGGATGTGCATTTATATTTAAAAGATGAGATTTCTGAGATCAAAGCACAAATTAAAGCTTTATTTGATGTGTTGATTGCAAAAGCGGATGAACATAAAAATGTACTCTTACCGGGCTACACTCATTTACAAGTAGCTATGCCTTCCTCTTTTGGGCTTTGGTTTTCTAGTTATGCCGAAAGTCTAATTGACGATATATATATGTTAAACGCAGCCTATAAAATTGCAGATCAAAATCCTTTAGGCTCAGCTGCCGGTTATGGAAGTTCTTTTAATATTGATAGAAATTTAACTACTGAATTATTGGGTTTTGAAACTTTGAAATACAATGTGGTTGCTGCTCAAATGAGTAGAGGAAAAACAGAAAAAGCTTTGGCTTATGGGTTGAGTGCGGTTGCCGGAACGCTCTCTAAATTTGCAATGGATATTTGCCTGTATATGAGTCAGAATTTTAATTTTGTCTCTTTTCCGGATGAATTAACTACCGGTTCTAGTATTATGCCTCATAAAAAGAACCCTGATGTTTTTGAATTGATAAGAGCCAAATGTAATGCTATTCAAGCCTTACCCTATGAATTGACTTTAATTACTAACAACCTGCCAAGTGGATACCAACGTGATTTGCAATTGTTAAAAGCTAGTGTACTACCCGCCATTCAAACACTCAAATCTTGCTTAGAATTATTATTATTTTCTATTCAGAATGTTGAGGTAAATACCGAGATATTAAATGATTCTAAATATGATTATTTATTTACTGTAGAAGAAGTAAATAAACTAGTTCAAGAGGATGTGGCTTTTAGAGATGCTTATAAAATTGTTGGAGCAAAAGTTGAAAAAGGAGAATTTAAACCGAACAAGGAGGTTCGACATACACATTTAGGCAGTATAGGAAATTTATGTTTAAAAGAAATTAAGGCTAAGATGAAGAAAGCTTTGTAGTTTTAGTCAAGGTTTCACTTAAAGTGAAACCTTGACGCTATGAAAGACAGGAAATTTTTTCCAATTTTATTGAGGTGATAAATGTTAATTTTTCAAAGTCTTTTTTCATAGTTATAGCTTTTAGAAAGCATTCTTGAATTCTTTTTCAGGAAATAGTTCCCCTCTTGAGAGGGGCTAGGGGTGTGTAAAAATCATGAAGAAACGAAAAATAATTTCATATAATCCAAGACTTAAGGAATTAGCAAGGCAATTACGTAATAATTCGACAAAATCTGAAATCATACTTTGGCTTAAATTAAAAGGGAAACAAATGTATGGTTACGATTTTCATCGTCAAAAACCTATAGATAATTTTATAATTGATTTTTTCTGTCATGAATTGATGTTAGCTGTTGAAGTAGATGGTTATTCACATGAAATTCTTGAAGTTTATAATAAGGATGTAAAAAAAGATAAAAAGCTAAATGAATTAGGAATTACAGTTTTGCGATTTTCTGATTACCAAGTATTAAAAGAGATGGATAATGTATTACGAGCAATTGAATGGTTTATTATTGAATTTGAGAAAAAACACACCCCTAGCCCCTCTCAAGAGGGGAATTAAAGAGTGATTTTTTAACAACCTTTTCAAGTCTTTTTTATAGCAATAGCTTTTAGTATGCATTCCTGATATTCTTTTTCAGGATATATAGTTTACCTATTAAGAGGGTGGGGAATTAAATGGTAACTTTTTTACTATAACTGTCAACCAATCAAAACCTTTTTCATCATCTAGGAAGTATAGGAAATTTATGTTTAAAAGAAATTAAGGCTAAGATGAAGAAAGCTTTGTAGTATTAACTATATTTGATGATATACCTCAACTTTACAAAATGAAAAAACTAACACTGATTATCGTACTACTGCTAACACTTTTAGCCTGTAAAAACAATCTACAAGAAATAGAAACAGAAGTTAAACAAACAAATAATTGGGCGCTGCTTAATTTTGTTAAGGCAGATAGTATCAATCCTATTTTAAAACCTTCTCCTGATCTAAGTTTTGATTGCCCTTTAAATAAGAAAGAAGTGGCTTGGGAAGAGCGAAATGTTTTAAATCCTTCGGCAATTGTAAAAGATGGAAAAGTATATTTATTTTATAGAGCACAAGATGTAAATGGTACTTCGCGAATTGGAATGGCTGTAAGTGATGATGGATTACATTTTGAAAAAAGTGCAACACCGGTTTTTTATCCTGATAATGACAACATGAAAGTCTATGAATGGAATTATAAAAAAGGTACGGAAACTACCAATTCAGAGGACTGTTATTTTTGTTATTTTGATGGCGTTGAGGATTCTCGAATTGTAGAAAGTGAAGATGGAACCTATATTTTAACTTATACTTCCTATGATGGTAAAACTGCACGTTTGAGCTTAGCCTCCTCAAAAGATCTGAAAAATTGGACAAAACATGGTTTGGTTTTGGCTGATGAAAAATATAAAGACACTTGGTCAAAAGCAGGAGCCATAGTTTCTAAGTTGGTTGGAAACAAAGTTATAGCGACTAAAATAAAAGGTAAATATTGGATGTATTTTGGAGATACCAATTTGTTTATGGCGTATTCTGATGATTTGATTCATTGGACTGTTGCTGAAAATGAAGAGAGTAAAAAAATGATATCGGTTTTACACCCCAGAATGGGTTATTACGATAGTAGATTAGTAGAGCCAGGACCTTATGCATTAATGAGAGATGAGGGTATTCTGCTAATTTATAATGGCAGTAATGCCGCGAATTATAAAGATGATGCATTGCCTAAATTTACCTATGCTGCTGGTCAAGCTTTGTTTGATAAAGATAAGCCATATAAATTATTAGATAGAACAGAAGGTCATTTTATCTATCCTGATAAAGACTACGAAAAAATTGGAGAGGTAAATGAGGTTTGCTTTGTTGAGGGATTGGTGCATTTTAAAGACAAATGGTTTTTGTATTATGGTACAGCAGATTCTAAAATTGCAGTGGCCGTAAGGGAGTAATTTAATCTGGATTTAACCTTTCGACGCTTTTTTTATAGCTATTGCTTTTAGCAAGCCTTCTAGACATTCTTTTGCAGGAAATAATTCCCCTCTTGAGAGGGGAATTAAAGAGTATTTTTTTATTAACCTTTCAAAGCCTTTTTCATAGCGATAGCTTTTAGCAAGCATTCTTGATATTCTTTTTCTGGATCAGATTTTGAAGTAATAGCACCACCAACTGAATAGGATAAATACTGTTGTTTTTTATTATAAAAAACACTTCTAATTACCACGTTGAAATCAAAATCATCTTTTGGTGTAAAATAACCAATAGCACCCGAATAAACTCCGCGTTTTGTCACCTCTAGCTGCTCAATAATCTGCATGGCAGAAAGTTTAGGAGCTCCCGTCATACTGCCCATCGGGAAAAGACTTTTAATTACATCAATACTATCAGTATTATTGCCAACTAATGAAGTAACCGTTGAGATTAATTGATGAACCTGTTCAAAGGAATAGACTTTACATAATTCCTCAACTTTTACAGATCCCTTTATCGCTGTTTTTGAAAGATCATTTCTAACCAGATCAACAATCATAATATTTTCAGAACGCTCTTTTTCATCTATAGAAAGAGCCAATGCCAATTTTGCATCTGCTTTTTGGTTTGCCAATCGTTTGGCCGTACCTTTTATAGGTTGAGAGATGATTTTGTTCTTCTCTTTTTTAACAAATCTTTCTGGAGAAGCTGATAGGATATATTTGTCATCAATTTTTAAAAATCCTGCCAGTGGTGGCTTTGAAATTTCATTGAGATGATTATAAACGTCCAAAGGATCAATCAGAGCTTTTTCAGCATAAAACTCCTGACAGAAATTAACCTCATAAATATCACCTCTATAAATATGTTCAAGGATTAGATCTAATTTTTTTAAATACTGTTTTTTAGTAATTCGCTTATGAATCTTTACGTCCCTTCCTTGCCGGTTGGCAGGTTTGTGATCCGTATGAGGCGGAGTGGCAATCTCATTAATTTCAGCTAAATCGTTCTTTATCTCGTTTTTAAAGGAATTCAAATATCGAACTTCAAGCACATCATCCTTTATAAAAAATAATTTTTTAGGTTGAAAAAAATAGAGCTCTGGAAATTGTAATCCGTCCAAATTATTTGATTCTAAATCTTCGGTATCATTTTTTAGATCATAACTTAAATAACCAAAAATATAGTCTTGCGTAGTGTTTTTATACTGCTTTAATTCCGCGAAAGCATTCGTATAATCACATTCTAAAAAGCAATACGCATCAACAGCTAAGACGGTATCAAAATTAGAATATTCACGCGGATAGGCATTGCTATCTAACCAAACTACTTGTTTAAATTGTTGTGCCCATGACAACAACTTATTTTTAAAGTCTAAAGGTTTTTCGAGATGTATTTTTGTCGTAGTCCTTTTCACTTCCGCAAAGGTAACAAATCAATTAATGTCTTTCAAAATCCATTAATTTTCATTAAATTCAAAAAAGATCATTTATCTAAAAGCTCTTTATCTATGTGTAAGATGGTACTTTCTATTCTATCTAACGCCGAAGTATAAGTATTGTTTTTTTCCTCCATAATTTGCATCAGAATTAGGATGATGTTTTGAAATTCATAATTGTAGACAAGGGCGGGTTTTTTTATTTGATTATTGGAAAATTTTAAAACAGGAATTGTAGTAGGGGCTACATGGTTCATCATAGCGTCGTAATGTATGTTTTCCATTCTGTTCATGTACATATAATTTTCTTCCAAATCCCTTATACCATTAACAATTGTAAGGTTGCGAAGCAGTTTTATTTCTCCGCTATTCACCATTGTTTCGTAAATATTACCTTCTCGATCGTAGTCTGAATAACTGGTAAGATTTCTAATTATGATGCCAAGTGTATCCATTTTACTTCGATCATTAGTCTCAATAATTTCGTTGGCATATTTAAATTGAGCCATATACCGATTATTGTATCTCACTTGTCCCTGAATTAATTCCTTATCGTCTACAATTTGGTCTCTAATGTTTTCATAATACCTAATTTCAGCATTACGTTGTATTCTGCCATCATTCCAATTATTGACTTGAAATGCCAAACTAATACCTATCATTACCAATAAGATCTCACCAATGGCATAGAGGAGGTATTTTTTTAAGCTTCCTTCTTTTATCAATGTTTGCCTAATTTTTCGAAATAATTTCATATTACCAAATTTATTTTTTCTCTAAATGGCTCTCTATATCTCTTAAATGAAGTTTAAGTGCATGTGCTGAGATGTGAATTTCTTTTATTAAAAGTGACAAAGAAATGATCAACAACACCAATGCAATACCAAAAATCCATACAGCAACAATGTGCTGATCTATATATATAAGAAACATAGTAATAACACACAAAAGAAGGCTTGTGATGCCAAATATTTGCATCCATCGTGTTAGGTATAGTCGAAGTTTAAGGTTTTTAATTTGCCGAATTAATGACTTATCCATTTTTTCAAGGTATTTGTCATGTAAATTTCTAATTACAGCTGCATATGCCAAAAATCTGTTGGTATAAGCTAACATGATCAATGAAATAGCTGAAAATAATAAAGCTGGCGTAGTTAGTGTTAATTCTTCCATACATTTAATTATAGTTCAAATTTAGCTAACTTAAAATTAATAAGATTTATTAAGAAGAATGATCAGCAATGATTTTCCATTCACCATCAATACGTTTTAAGATAATGGAAAACATGCCATCCGCATCTCCAACTGTTCTTTTTAAATGAAATTCGCCTATCACTAAAAAAACAGTAACGGCTAATTGATCAAATGCTAATAAATTAAAGGTCAATGTGCCTGTATGTTCTTTAGTAGGATATCCTTTTTTATAATTTTCTAAAGTGTTTTTCCAACCATAAGTGAGTCCGTTACTTCCAACAAATTTTAGACTATCAGATTTGATATAACCCTCCATAAATGCTTCAATATTTCCATTAGACCAATCATTGGCTTGTTGTAACATCATGGTCGTAATTTCTTTTTTAGAAGTTTCATAGTTGTAATCATTATCTTGAGCATAACTATTTATGGATGTCATTAGACCAATCAAATAAAATAATTTTATCACCTTCATAATTAACTATGTATTGACCTTTTATCAGTTGCCGCCAATGCTGCCTCTTTTACAGCTTCAGCATAGGTGGGATGGGCATGGCTTATTCTAGCAATATCTTCGGCAGAAGCTCTAAATTCCATAGCAACTACAGCTTCAGCAATTAAATCGGCTACTCGAGCACCGCACATATGTACACCTAAAACTTCATCAGTGTTGGCATCTGCTAATATTTTTACAAACCCATCAATATCACCACTAGCTCTTGATCTGCCCAAGGCACGCATCGGAAATTGTCCGCTTTTATACTCAACACCTGCTTCTTTTAACTCTTCCTCTGTTTTACCCACTGCAGCAACTTCTGGCCAGGTATAAACAACGCCCGGAATTAAATTATAGTCGATATGTGGTTTTTGTCCAACCAATGTTTCGGCAACAAAAACGCCTTCTTCTTCTGCTTTATGTGCTAACATTGCACCTTTAATAACATCACCAATTGCGTAGATATTTCCTACATTGGTTTGTAAATGATCATTGACCTCAATTTGTCCTTTATCATTTGCTTTAACGCCTGCTTTGTCTAATGCGAGTCCTTCTGTATAAGGCCTCCTGCCAACAGAAACCAAACAATAATCTCCTTTAAATTCAACAGGATTTCCTTTTTTATCATCAGCAGTAATCGTTACTTCTTTTGCAGAAGTTTTTACAGCAGTAACTTTATGTTTAGTATAGAATTTTACACCTTGTTTTTTTAATACTTTTTGTAATTCTTTAGATAAGGAAGCATCCATTGTTGGGATGATCCTGTCCATATATTCAATCACAGAAACTTGTGCACCTAAACGGCTATATACTTGTCCGAGTTCTAAACCAATAACACCACCACCAATAACAACCATATGCTTAGGAATTTCTGTTAAGCTCAATGCTTCGGTTGAAGTAATTATACGTTTTTTATCCAATGTAATAAAGGGTAACGTCGCTGGTTTGGAGCCTGTAGCAATAATAATATTTTTGGCTTCAATTTGTTCGTCTGTAGCTTCCGGATTTGTTTTGGCGATATTTATATGAGTAGCATCTACAAAAGAGCCAATCCCTTCAAAAACAGCTATCTTATTCTTGTCCATTAAGTACTTAACTCCGGCCGTATTTGTATCAACTACCTTCTGTTTTCTGTCTATCATCTTTTCGAGATTCATTTTTACAGCACCAGAAATTTCGATGCCGTGCTCTTCAAAATGTTTGATAGCATCATGATAATGATGAGAAGAATCTAATAAAGCTTTAGAAGGGATACAGCCTACATTTAGGCAGGTACCACCAAGTGTAATATATTTTTCAATAATGGCAGTTTTCATACCCAATTGTGCACAACGAATGGCTGCAACATATCCTCCCGGACCTGAACCAATAACTGCTACATCATATGTATTCATAAATGTTATTTAAATTTGAAAACAAAAATAGTTATAAAATGTGTATTTGTAGAATGGTTTATGCCATAATTTAATTTATTAGATTTTCAAATGCTTTTTTTAGAGATGGGTAATTAAAATGAAATCCCTCAGTTAAAAGTCTTTGTGGTGTTACATTTCTACTTTTTAAAACTAGTTCTGTTTCAGTGCCAATTATTTTTGCCCCAATTTCTAGGAGCCATTTAGGATGTCTTAATCCGAATGGAACTTTCATTGCTTGTCTCAAGGTCTTCATCAATGTTGTATTATCGGTTGGATTTGGAACGGATAAATTAAAAACACCTTTTAGACTGATATTTGTTAGAATAAATTCAATTGCTCTGGCAAAATCTGTTTCATGTATCCAGCTTACTTTTTGATTGCCTAATCCTTGTTTACCACCTAATCCAAATTGGGTTAAATTTTTAAGAGGGAGCATGGCACCACCTGTTTTACCTAATACTATAGATGTTCTTAACACAATTTTTCTTGTTTTTGGATTGTCAATTTCATAGAAAGCTTTTTCCCAAGATTTTGCTATGTTCATTGAAAAATTATTACCTATTTCGCCATTTTCTTCTGTCATTTTTTTATCTAATGAATGTCTGTAAATAGTAGCAGTAGAAGAATTAAACCAAACCTTTGGTGGATTTTCACATAAGTTTATTGCTTCACCAATAATTTTGGTAGCATCAATTCTAGAATTATAAATGAGCTTTTTGTTTTGTTCAGTATATCTACAATCTACAGATTTTCCTGTTAAATTTATAATTGCATCTGCATTTTCAAGCGTAACTGTCCATTTGTCTATTGTTTTAGCATCCCAATAAATGTGATTGTCTTTTTTTGGATTTCTAGTTAATATTTTTACAGTAAACCCTAAAGTTGAAAAATGATTTTCTAATATTTGACCGAGAAATCCAGTTCCTCCTGCAATAATTATTGTTTTCATGATATTAATATTATTGATTCCATGGGAAACTCCATTTGAATCGGTTATTCTTTTTGGCTTGTTGTTTTTTTGTATTTGCAACTCCTGCTTCCTGTACATTATGTATTAATTTTAATCTTTTTAATAGTAGTATTAGATACCAACCTAAATCAATTTCGTACCATTTTAAAGAGAATTTAGCTGATTTAGGGTGAGCATGATGATTGTTGTGAAAGCCCTCACCAAAGGATATAAGTCCTAATATTACATCATTGTAAGCACTTTCATTTGCATGCTCTATTTCAAATCTAGAATAGCCATATTTATGTGTGGCAAAACCGATATACCAATGTCCAAGAATAGTTATTCCTATCCTTAAAAACATAATCACTAATAAGGAATTTAAATCTGAAAGGATATAAACAATAATCATAAAGAATATATTATGTAAGTACCAGGTTTTGTGTAACCACAGTATCCATTTATCATTTAAATCTTCTTTTGGAATGGTATATCTTTCAATATCTTTAGCGGTAAATTGTAGATGTAAATTCCACCAATAGTCTTGTATTATAGTATGCTTGTAAGCAAAATATTTTGGACAATCTTGACGATTTTGCCAATAATCTCTATAGTAATGAAGCTTTATCCAGTTTAAAGGACTTCCTAGACCTGATAAAACAAATAGATAAATTAGTATGTTTTTGAAAGTCCTAGATGTATTGTATGTTTTGTGAATAACTCCGCGATGTAAGCCAATTGAATGGCCTAAACATACCGTTAGACAAGTTATGCCAAACGTAATTAGAGATAATTTTAGGTCAATTTTACTATAATCAATCCATAGTATTGGGATTAAGATAAAATATAACCATAGTGTTTTAGGCGATGAAAATTCAACGGTTCCAATGTTTTTGTCTATTAAAGTATTCATTTTTATAAAGTTTTAAAATTTCAGAAAATATTGAAATATAAGTTTAAATTTTTTTATTTTATCAATTTTAATAAAGATTTTGTAATCCAATTTTGTTCCTGATTTACAATTTTATGCAACATAAGATCGGCTGTTTCAGCTAAATCATGTAAAGCTTTTGTTTGTTTTATCAGTTCTTTGGTATTATCAGTTTTATCGTCTTTTATGCTTGAAATTTCTTTTAATATTTTAATTACAGGTTGAATTTCGCGTCTGCTTCTTTCTTTTGCAATATGTCTTGCTAACTCTTGTACGTCTTTTTCTGTAGTGAAATACTCTTTACGTTCTCCTGTAATCAATATTTTTGATACTATACCCCAATCTATAAGTTGTCGTAAATTTGTACTTGTATTACCGCGTGAAATTTTTAATGCTACCATAATTTCTTCCATAGATAAGGGCTTGGTAGAAATAAATAACAAAGCTTGTATCTGAGCCATGGCTTTATTAATTCCCCAAAGTGTACCCAAACTTCCCCAAGTACTTATAAATTTATCTTTGGCCTCTTTGTATTGCATAGTGCAAATATATAAATTATTTTTAAACTTTCAGAAAAAATTGAAAGTTTATTTTATTACTGGAAAAGTTTAACTTATTTTAGCATGATGAAAAAAGTACTATTTATCGGGTTGGTTTTTCCAGAATCAACATCAACAGCAGCAGGAAGCAGAATGCTGCAACTGATTTCTTTTTTTAAAGAGAATAATTATGAGGTTGTATTTGCTAGTGCTGCTCAAGAAAGTTCTTTTGCTGATGATTTGAAGGTATTAGGAGTTGTTAAGGTTCCCATTGAACTCAATAATGACAGTTTTGATGTATTTGCAAAGAATTTACAACCGGATATAGTGGTATTTGATAGGTTTATTAGTGAAGAACAATTCGGTTGGAGAGTGACCGAAAATTGCCCTGATGCTGTTAGAATTTTGGATACTGAAGATTTACATTGTTTACGACAGGCAAGGCAAAAAATGTTTAAAAAAGAAGCAAATTTTGAGTTACCTCTACTTCATAATTTAGAGATTACCAAACGGGAGATTGCCAGTATTTATAGATGCGATCTATCCTTAATTATATCTTCTTTTGAATATAAAATACTAACGGAGCATTTTAAAATTTCTACAACTATTTTACTAGAGCTTCCATTTATGCTACATACCATTTCGGAAGAGACAATTTTACAAAAACCTAATTATAAAGATAGATACGACTTTATAAGTATTGGCAATTTTAAACATGAACCCAATTGGCAATCGGTTTTGTATTTGAAAAAGAGCATTTGGCCCTTGATCAATAAGCAATTACCCAATACAAGATTGCTGATCTATGGAGCTTATGCCAATCAAAAAGTAACTGATCTACATAATGATAAAGAAAATTTTATAGTCAAGGGTAGAGCTGAAGATGCCCATAAAGTCATAGCCAATGCAAAAGTTTTAATAGCTCCATTACAATTTGGTGCTGGTCTTAAAGGAAAATTAATTGAAGCCATGCAAAATGGAACACCTTCTGTAACGACTACTATAGGTGCAGAAGGAATGCATGCCAATTTACCATGGAATGGCTTTATTGAAAATGACTCTCAAAAATTTGCTGATAAAGCAGTTGAATTATATACCGATAAATCTAACTGGGAGAAATGTCAGCAAAACGGCATAAAAATTATCAATTTCATATATGATAAAACCAAGTTGTCAGCAAGACTCTTGCAAAAAATTGATGAAATTCTGCAAAAGCTGGAAGTTCATAGAAATCGCAATTTTGTTGGAGCCCTATTACAACATCACACATTACAAAGTACAAAGTATCTGAGTAAATGGATTGAAGAGAAAAACAGGAACTAAATCTTTTCTAAAAATACAGCTACACCATCATCAATATTAGCTAAGGTAGTTTTATTGGCTACAAACAGAACTTCTTTTTTTGCATTTTGAACTGGCTCTCCGGTATCAACAGGTTTTAGCTTTTCTGTTGTATATTGTACATATTCAATATAAATATGTAGTCTACTATTATAAACAATCAATGTTAAATGAGCAATATTTATTGCTGCTTGTAAATGCAACATAGCTTGAGGCATTCTGGATGAAATCAAAATAGACAACATGGAAATGTTATCCTTCATAGCTGTATTGTTCTAGAATACAGTACTCTATCTTTATTTAGTAAGTGCCATCTATATCTGAGCAAATGAGTTTTATTTTCATGTATATCAATGATATTAGTTAAAGAATAGAAACCCTTCCGTCCTAGCTTAGGCTTGGCCACCTTCACTTGAAAAGGGAAGAAGCTTAATTCTGCTTCAAATACTTCGAGCTTCTTTCTTCGAGCTTCAAGTCAATTAGTTTAAAAAAATAACGAACTTTTTAATAAATTAGATGTTCATTAATTCACAAAACAAAAGATGTGTCTAGTTCAATAATCCTGCTCGTTTCAACAGTGCATCACTACTAGGTGCTGCACCACGAAAACGTTTGTATAGGTCCATCGGTTTATCTGTACCTCCTTTAGAAAGTACATTTTCAGCAAACTTTTCAGCGATTTCTTTGTTGAATATCCCATTTTCTTTAAAATATTCAAAGGCATCAGCATCTAGCACTTCTGCCCATTTATAACTGTAATACCCAGAAGAGTAACCTCCCTGAAAAATATGAGAAAATGCTGTACTCATACAATTTTCAGCAACATCAGGGTACAATTGGGTGTCGGCAAAAGCTTTTAATTCATATTCTTTTACATTTTTAATTTTCTCTGGCGACTTACCAGCACCATGCCATTGCATATCCAATAGGCCAAAACTCAATTGACGTAAGGTTTGCATACCTTCTAAGAAGTTCGAGGAATCTTTAATTTTTTGAACCATTTCCATGGGGATAGGCTCATTGGTTTCATAATGTTTTGCAAAGAGGTCTAAAGCTTCTTTTTCATAACACCAATTCTCTAACAATTGACTGGGTAGTTCAACAAAATCCCAATATACACTTGTTCCTGATAAGCTTGGGTACGTAGTATTAGCCAGCATTCCATGTAGGGCATGGCCAAATTCATGGAACAAGGTAGTTACTTCATTAAAAGTCAATAATGAAGGTTTGGTGTCCGTAGGTTTGGTAAAATTACAAACTATAGAAACATGTGGTCTGGAATTTTCTCCTGCTGTTTTCCATTGATTCTTATAAGAAGTCATCCATGCACCATTTCGTTTTCCTTTTCTTGGAAAGAAATCGGCATAAAAAACGGAAATAAAATCTCCGGCTATAGTTGTTACTTCATACGTTTTTACTTCTTCATGGTATTTGTCAATCGTGTTAACTTCATTGAATTGCAATCCGAATAATTTGTGAGCTATTAAAAATACCCCTTCAATGACACTTTCTAATTTAAAATAGGGTTTTAAAGCTTCTTGATCTAGATCGAATAATTCTTTTTTTAGTTTCTCTGAATAATAAGCTCCATCCCATTTTTGTAATTGATCAATACCATCTTTTTTTGCAAAATCCGATAATTGCTGAAATTCTCGTTGGGCGGCGGGTTTTGCTTTTGCTAATAATTCATTTGAAAAGGATAGCACTTTTTCAGGCGTTTCGGCCATACGTTCTTCCAAAACAAAATGAGCATGGGTTTTATAGCCTAATAAATTGGCACGTTGGTGGCGAAGTTTTACAATGTTCAACACAATTTGTTGATTGTCATTTTTATTGTCTTGAAATGCTCTTGCCCCAAATGCTTTTGCCAATTTTTCACGTAAGGATCTATCATCAGCATAAGTCATAAACGGAATATAACTAGGATAGTCTAAGGTGATTACCCATCCTTCAAGGTCTTTTTCTTTAGCGATCATTTTAGCCGCTTCTTTAGCACCTTCCGGTAGACCATTTAACTGATGCTCATCCGTAATATGTAGTTGGTAGTCATTGGTCTCTGCCAAAACATTTTCGCCAAATTGTAGGGAGCGTGTAGAGAGCTGTTTATCAATTTCTCTTAATGTTTTTTTGTCAGCTTCATTTAAGTTGGCTCCGTTTCTAGTAAAACTTTTATACTTTTTATCTAATAAGGTAGCTTGCTCAACAGTTAAGTCTAATATTTTTCTAGTATCATAAACTGATTTTACACGTTTAAATAATTTTTCATTTAGGCTAACATCATTAGAGAATTCTGATAACCATGGCGATATCTCTTGAGCAATTTTTTGGATTTCATCATTGGTTTCTGCCGAATTCAAATTAAAAAAAACAGATGATAACCTATCTAATGTATAGCCCGAAAAGTCTAATTTTTCAATGGTATTTTGAAAGCTAGGTTTTTCTTCATTTTCAGTGATCGTATCAATTTCTACTTTTGCTTTAGCAATTGCCTCCTTAAAAGCAGGTTTAAAATGTTCGTTATTGATTTTAGAAAATGGAGCAGTTGTATGTGGGGTGTTAAATGGTTGTAATAATGGATTCATAAAAAAAAATTAAAATGTCAATGAAAAAATTCCAAAGTATTAGGCTTTATTAATTATGGTAGAAAGTATTTTTCTAAGTTCCTCAGCTTCTTGAATTAAATCAGATAATTCATTTTCATGAGTTTCGTTTAAGTCTTTAATTTTGAAATTTACTATTTATATATGAGTGTTAACTTAATTAAACTAATTTTTTTGGAATTTGGAATTTCATTTTTGGAATTTATTTTATTAAATCATCCGCATCCTTATTCACTTTATCCTTTAAACTTTCTTTATAATCAACAATTATTTGTTGTACTTTTTGGTCAGCACTACCAATAATTTGAGCGGCTAAAATTCCCGCATTTTTTGCTCCATTAAGGGCAACTGTAGCTACGGGTACACCTCCCGGCATTTGTAGAATAGACAAGATTGAATCCCATCCGTCAATAGAATTGCTAGATTTTACAGGAACACCTATAACAGGTAGAGGACTCATAGCAGCTACCATACCGGGTAAATGAGCAGCACCTCCGGCACCGGCAACAATAACGCAAATACCTCTCTGATGAGCATTTTTTGCATAATCAACTAATTTATCTGGTGTTCTATGGGCCGAAACAATGTCAATTTCTGTGTCTATATTAAAATCATGTAAAATATTTATTGCATCCTGCATCACCGGCATATCAGAAATACTGCCCATTATTATACCTACTTTAGCCATATCTTATTTGTTTTTTCAATTTGTAAAATAAAATTACTAGAAATATTGTATTTTTATTGTTCAAAGATAGTATTATCGTTTTTAAACATCAAATAGAAAATGTTACCTTTATTTAACACGGTTGTTTCTTGGTTTTTAAAGAAGAGAAAGCATCAAATGGAGCTTTTTCTAAAGTATCCTATTGATGTACAACAAGAGTTGTTAATGCGTCTTTTAGATGTTGCCCGCGAAACTGAAATGGGTAAACAATATGACTATAGTACTATTTATAATTATGAAACCTTTGCCAAGCGTTTGCCTATTCAGAAATATGAAACTTTTGAACCCTTAATTGAACGAACTAGAAAAGGTGAACAAAATCTATTTTGGCCTAGTCATATACAGTGGTTTGCAAAGTCCAGCGGTACTACTAATGCCAAAAGTAAATTTATTCCTGTAAGTAGTGAAGCCTTAGAAAATTGTCATTTAAAGGCAGGCAAAGATATGTTAGCTCTTTATATTAATAATAATGAAGATGCGGGATTGTTTAATGGCAGAGGATTACGTTTGGGAGGTAGTAGTGCAATTTATGAAGACAATAATTCTTATTTTGGAGATTTATCGGCTATAATTATAGAAAATATGCCTTTTTGGGCTGATTTTAGTAGTGCACCAAAAACTGAAGTAGCCTTGATGAGTGAGTGGGAAACCAAGATGGAAGCTATTGTAAATGAAACTATAGATGAAAATATTACCAGTTTGGTTGGTGTACCTTCTTGGATGTTAGTATTATTAAATGCTGTATTAAAAAAAACAGGAAAGCATAATATCTTAGAAGTCTGGCCAAATTTAGAGGTGTATTTTCATGGAGGTGTAAATTTTAATCCTTACCGAGAACAATACAAAAAGTTAATTCCTAAAAAGGACTTTAAATACTATGAGACTTACAATGCCTCAGAAGGTTTTTTTGCCATTCAGGATACGAATAATTCGACTGATTTGTTATTGATGTTAGATTATGGCATTTTTTATGAATTTATTCCTATGTCAGAATTTAACGGCGAAAATTCGATAGCTATCTCTTTAGAAGAAGTAAAATTGGAAATTAATTATGCCATTATAATCACTACCAATTCGGGCTTATGGAGATACTTAATAGGCGATACCATTAAGTTTGTTTCTTTAGATCCTTATCGGATAAAGATTACCGGAAGGACTAAACATTTTATCAATGTTTTTGGAGAAGAATTGATTATTGAAAATGCAGAAGATTCATTAAGGCAGGTATGCGAAAAAACCAATGCAGAAATAATGGAATTTACAGTTGCACCAATTTTTATGGAAGGTAAAAATCAAGGAGCCCACGAATGGATGATAGAATTTAAAGAAGCACCAAAAGATATTGATTATTTTACAGAATTATTAGATAATGCTTTAAAGTCCATTAATTCTGATTATGAGGCTAAACGCTATAATGACATGACTTTAACCATGCCTAAAGTACATAAGGCGGAGACGGGATTATTTTATAATTGGTTAAAACAGAAAGGTAAACTGGGTGGCCAACATAAGGTACCAAGACTTTCAAATAATAGAGATTTTATGGATGAATTATTAAACATGTCAATAGCAGTAGAAGAATAAATGAAAACTATAGAAAAAGAGGTTTCTTATCAATCAACAAATTCATATTCAACTTTAAACACGTTAACGGCCAAAACAAAGCATGTTTGGTTTGTGAGTCATGGAATAGGTTATTTGAGTAGATATTTTTTAAAATATTTTGATCAATTAAACATTGAAGAAAATTATATTATTGCTCCACAAGCTCCAAGTAAGTATTATTTGGGATCTAAGTATAGACATGTTGGAGCAAGTTGGCTTACTAAAGAAAACACGGTCAAAGAAACAAAAAATGTAATGCGTTATTTTGATGCTGTTCTCGAAGCAGAGGCATTGCCAAATAATGTTAATCTAATTGTTTTAGGATATTCTCAAGGAGTTTCTATTATGACAAGATATTTGGCAAGTAGAAAATTAAAATGTACCAAGCTTTTATTGTTGTCTGGTGGGATTCCGCAAGAATTGAATAGTCAAGATTTTACATATTTTGGAGGGAAAACCAAAGTTACCTTAATTTATGGTTCTCAAGATGAATATTTAACAGAAGCAAATATGGTAATTTCAATACAACGTTTTTATGAATTGTTTGGGGATACTGCCAACATTATCACTTTTGACGGCATACATGAAGTTAAAAAAGAGTTGTTAAATCAGTTTGTCTAAAGTTATTTATAAATAAAATATTTTGCATTTAGAACTGAGTTTCCGGCATCAAATACGACAACCACATAACCAAATCAATAAATTTATTAGATCTTTCTTTCAATAACATAATTGACCATGGCTATTAACGACTTTTTATATTCAGATTCCGGGTAGATATCTAAAAGATCTATCGCTTCTTTATGATAGGCATTCATTTTATTTATAGTGTATTCAATGCCACCATTATCTTTTACAAAGGCAATAACTTCCTTTACACGTTTTTTATCTTTATTATGATTTTTAACTGAATTAATAAGCCATTTTTTATTTTTTGCAGAGCAGTTGTTCAAAGTATAAATCAAAGGTAAAGTCATTTTTTGCTCTTTGATATCTATGCCTGTTGGTTTTCCAATTTTGGCTTCGCTATAATCAAATAAATCATCTTTAATTTGGAAAGCGATCCCTATAATTTCACCAAATTTTCGCATTTTTTCAATTTCTTCGGGTTGAGCTCCAATAGAAGCTGCACCTATACCGCAACAAGCTGCAATTAAAGTAGCAGTTTTTTGACGGATGATTTCAAAATAAATAGCTTCTGTGATATCTAATTGACGGGCTTTTTCTATTTGTAACAATTCACCTTCACTCATTTCACGAACCGCAACTGAAATCAGTTTTAGAATATCAAAATCGTCATGATCTATTGAAAGTAATACCCCTTTAGAGAGTAAAAAATCGCCTACCAATACCGCAATTTTATTTTTCCATAAAGCATTGATAGAGAAGAATCCACGACGCCGGTTACTGTCATCTACCACATCATCATGAACTAAAGTAGCCGTATGGATGAGTTCAATACAAGATGCACCTCTGTAAGTGCGTTCATTCATGTTGCCATTCGAAACCATTTTTGCTACTAGAAAAACAAACATAGGCCGCATTTGTTTTCCTTTACGCCTTATAATAAAATGAGTAATTCTATTTAATAGAGGTACTTTAGAAATCATAGAAGCTTTGAATTTATCTTCAAAGAGCTCCATTTCTTCTTTAATAGGCAATTTTATTTGTTCTACGATTTTCATAATAAGAATTCCACAATTAGAATTGTTTTAATCGCTCAATAATATGGGTGTTTTTATCTTCAGTCGACATTTCTTTCAATAACTCAATATGATTACCTTTAAAATTTAAGTTTTTACCTACAAAATCTACAGCTTGAAAACGTACATATGAATTGTTCATTTGCAATGCATGCCCTATAAATTTATCAATCGGTTCAAAATATTTTGTATTAGAAAAATCGACCACGAGCTTTTGACTATTTAATATCATCAAATAGGCTAAATATTCTTTATTGCTATTGCCTGATTGTATCAAACTCAATAAAGAATTTATTTCCACCTTTCTACTTAATTCAAATACAGTTGCAATTAAAGGTAACCGCTCATTATCTTCTCGAGATTTTAAGTATTTACCGGCTAAAGCTAATATTTCATTTATTGTACTATCATCAGCTTGTTTGTTTTCACTTTTTTGATCAATTTTGGCCCAAGAATCACGTAAAGGAACGGTTTGATTAAAAACCAAATGTTCCGGTCTGCTATCGTCATCCACATTAAAATAACCTAAACGCTGAAACTGAAAACGATCACCTATTTGAGCAGATGTTAAACTCGGCTCAACATACACATTATTATTAAATTTTAAAGAATTTGGATTTATAAATTCCTTAAAATCTTTTTCCTTATGAGAATCAGGTGCCTCATCGATAAACAGTCTGTCGTATAAACGGACTTCAACTTTCACGGCATGTGGTTTTGATACCCAGTGTAATGTGCCTTTTACTTTACGTTGACTTTCTTCAGTACCACTACCACTCAAAGAATCTTTATCATAAGTACAATGTATCTCTAAAACTTCACCTTTATCATCTTTTACAACATGAGTTGCTTTGATAATATATGCATTCTTTAATCTAACTTCACCATTTAATTTTAATCTAAAAAATTTTTTATTGGCTTCTTCTCTAAAATCTTCTCTTTCTATAAAAAGTTCTCTTGAAAAGGGAACTTGCCTACTTCCAAAACCTTCACTATAATCATTATATGAAGCATCAATAAATTCTTCTTTTCCTTCAGGATAATTAGTGATAATAACTTTAATAGGGTTTAATACTGCCATTACTCTAGGGGCAGTTTTATTCAAATCATCTTTAATACAAAACTCCAATAAAGCTACATCCGTCACATTATCCCGTTTAGAAATTCCTGCCACTTCACTAAATTTTCTAATAGATTCCGGTGTGTACCCTCTGCGGCGTAAGCCCGAAATTGTTGGCATTCTAGGATCATCCCAACCGTTAACATAGCCTTCTTCTACCAATTGCAACAATTTGCGTTTGCTCATAACCGTATAACTCAGATTTCGACGTGCAAATTCGCGTTGTTTTGGTCGTAAATCTTTCTTTGAACATACTTGATCTAAGTACCAATCGTACAATTGACGATGACTTTTAAACTCAAGTGTGCAAATAGAGTGAGAAATTTGTTCAATATAATCAGATTCACCATGAGTCCAATCATACATTGGATATATACTCCAGGTATTACCGGTTCTATGATGTGATTTATTTAACACCCTATACATAATAGGATCACGCATATGCATATTTGGAGAGGTCATATCTATTTTAGCACGAAGAATGTGCGAACCTTCTTCAAAATCGCCATTTTTCATTTGCTCAAACAAGGCTAAGTTTTCTTCTACTGAACGATGCCTATAAGGGCTATTCACACCAGCTTCTGTTGGCGTACCTTTTTGCCTGGCAATAGCCTCTGAAGATTGATCATCTACATAGGCTTTGCCCTGTTTAATTAGTTGTACAGCCCAAAGGTAAAGCTGCTCAAAATAATCTGAAGAATACAATTCATTTGCCCATTGAAATCCTAACCATTGAATATCTTTTTTAATGGCATCTACATATTCTTGTTCTTCTTTGGCAGGATTGGTATCGTCAAAACGTAAGTTAACAGGAGCATTATATGTTATACCCAAGCCAAAGTTCAAACATATAGACGCAGCATGACCAATATGTAAATAGCCATTAGGTTCCGGTGGGAAGCGAAAACGAAGCTTATCTCTTTGTAAATCAGCAGCCAGATCTTCTTCAATAATTTGTTCTAAAAAATTAAGAGATTTTTTTTCTTCAGACATTAAATACGCATTTTTAATAGCTCACAAAAATACGGAAAATATAAATAGTGTAAGTTAGTTTAATAGTGTAACATTATTATACTGTATAAGACCAATAGATTAGTTAAATTCAACTAAAAAAAATGGAAAATATAAAATATACTTGCCCTAAATGTAGTAATAAAACGTATAAAGTAGGTCAATTACGTGGTACAGGTGGCACATGGTCAAAAATTTTTGATGTTCAAAGTCAAAAATTCACATCTGTTACTTGCGAACGATGTTCTTATACCGAATTTTACAAGGCTAAAACAAGTGCTTTGAGTAATATTTTTGATTTATTTACCAATTAAATTCCCAATATTGTTTTAGCAATCCAGAAGTAAATTAATATTCCAAAAATATCATTACTGGTCGTAATAAATGGACCGGTAGCAATGGCGGGATCTATACCTCTTTTGTTGAGAAATAAAGGAATAAAAGTACCTATTATTCCGGCAACAATGATTACTGCAAATAAAGAAATAGAAATAGCGGCTGAAGTTAACATATGACCTTGCCAAACCCAAGTAAAACCAAATAGTAATACAGACAATGCTAGTCCGTTTACTATGGCCAAAGACAATTCTTTAAATAATCTATTGGTAACACTTCCTTTTAGATCTCCATTGGCAATACCTTGAACAATTATTGCAGATGACTGTACACCAACATTCCCGGCCATAGCTGCAATTAAAGGTGTAAAAAAGAAAAGAATAGCATGACTGCTGATCATTTCTTCAAAGTTACCCATAATAGCGGCTGCACCAATACCGCCTATGAGTCCTAAAAACAACCATGGTAATCTAGCTCTGGTATGTTCCCAAATAGTATCATCAGCCTCTACATCTTGAGACAGACCTGCTGCCATTTGATAATCTTTATCTGCCTCTTCTTTAATAATATCTACAATGTCATCAATGGTAATTCTACCCATTAATTTGTTAGAATCGTCAACAACAGGAATGGCTTCTAAATCATATTTTTGCATTATTCTTGCCACATCTTCGGCTTTATCATTCACATTAACGGCATCAACTTTTGGAATATAAATATCAGAAATATGAGTTTTTGTAGAAGTAACTAATAGATCTTTTAAAGACAATCGTCCTTTTAATTTATCATTATCATCAACAACATAGATAGAATGAACGCGTGTTACATTTTCTGCTTGTGCCCGCATTTCTCGAACACATTTCAACACATTCCAATTTTCATTAACTTTTACCAATTCTTTGGCCATTAACCCCCCGGCAGAATCTTCATCATATTTTAATAATTCTTTTATATCTGCTACATGTTCTTCATCAGATATTTGAGAAATTACATGTTCTTTACGATCGTCTGGTAATTCAGCAATAATATCGGCAGCGTCATCCGTATCTAATTCTATCAATTCCTCAGCAATTTCCTTTGCCGAAAGATTTTTTAGAATTTTTTCACGAACATCATCATCAACTTCCATTAAAATCTCCGCAGTGAGTTCGCTATCTAATAATTTGATAATATAAGTGGCATCGTCTATGCTTAGATCATCTATTAATTCTGCAATATCTGCATGGTGCTCAGTATCTAATAGTTCCAATAAACCAGTATCATCCTGTTGTTGGATGAGTAAAGCAATTTGATCTAAAAGGTCATTTGTAATTTCAAATGGCATCGTTCGCGATTTTTTCCGTCAGATTAATAAACTCTTGAACAGATAATTGTTCAGGACGTTTCGCAAAGATAACATCTTCTCTTAATTTATCTGATAAATTAAATGTTTTTAAACTGTTACGAATTGTTTTTCTACGCTGATTGAATGCCGTTTTTACTACTTTAAAAAATAATTTTTCATCTACTGCCAGTGTGTAATTTTCTTTACGAATTAATCGTATTACTCCAGAATCAACTTTTGGTGGGGGATTAAACACATTTGGTGGCACTGTAAATAAATATTCTACGTCATAAAAAGCCTGTGTTAATACTGAAATAATACCATAGATCTTACTGCCTGATTTTTCAGAAATGCGTTTTGCTACTTCTTTTTGGAACATGCCACACAGTTCTGGTATTCTTTGTCTGTTTTCTAGAGTTTTAAAAATTATTTGTGATGAGATATTGTATGGAAAATTTCCAATAATAGCGAAAGGTTTACCTTGAAAATAGTCAGCAATATTGATTCGTAAAAAATCTTCTGAAATGATGCGGTCTGTTAAGTTCAAGTAATGTACTTTAAGATATTCAACCGATTCTTTATCAATTTCTATAACATGAATCGAGCATTTTTTTTTCAATAAATATTTGGTTAAAACACCCATGCCCGGGCCAATTTCTAAAACGGTATCATAACCATTTTCAGTTAAAGTGTCGGCTATTTTTTTAGCAATGTTTTCGTCTTTTAAGAAATGTTGCCCTAAATATTTTTTGGCTTTAACTGACATGAGAATAGTATTGATTAGGTTTGTGATAAGCTAATACTAGCTCAGCTCTTTTCAAAATTCTTTACATGATTTACTACTTTCAGTTCAGTTCTAAAAGCCACATATTTTCCACTAAACAATTTGTCTGCTTCTTGGCGAAGTTTTTCTGCATTTTCTTGAAAATATTTTTCTAAAGTTTCTTTATTTTCTGTGGTGTATTGAATAGCATAAGTAACACCTCCCATTTCTTCTTCTACCATGACTTGACACATTTTGGCTTCAAAAAATTTACCTGTATTTAGCATTTTAGGAATGTGTTCTTCTTGCATCCATTCAAGCCATTTTTGCTCTACAGAAGCATCTATATTAATGGTTACGTTGTAGATATACATATTCTAAAAATTTCTGAATTTAATTTAAATGATCTCCTCTTAGTTTTCTAAATTGTTTTCTGGCATCTACTAAATAAATACTTGACGGAAATTCAAAAATAATCTTTTTATACATTTCTTTCGCTTTTTCTATTTTTCCAAGATTGTCTTTATATAATCCAGCCAAATGATAATAGGCATCATCTACCAGTATTCCATCTTTTTGTAATGCGATTAGTTTTAAATAATTATTTTCTGCCAATTCATAGAGATGGATTTTGGCATATAGTTCCGCCTGTTTGTACAGCGCCTCATCTTCAATAGACCTGCCTTTAAATTTTTGTAGTGCAATAGTTAATGTATCAATTGCAGCTTTGTTTTTATTCTGAAATGCTAATACATCCGCTTTAGCGTAAGTTTTTAAGGCATTGTGAATAGTATCGCCCACAATATTATCTGATATTAATAAATATAAATCTAAAGCATCATTGGCGATCAGTTGTGAAGTAGATTTTTTTAACACTTTTAATTGTGTTAATGCCCATTTAAAATCTCCTTTAAAGTAGGAAGTTTGTGCCACTTTAAAACGTGCTGTTTGAGCTAAAGCACTATTTTTAAGTTTAGTTTGTACTTGAGAATAATTGATTAAAGCTTCATTGAATTTATTTGTATACACTAAAATATCTCCTATTTTTAACTTAATTGAACCGTACTGGTAATCAGAACCTGCTTCTGAAAGTACTTCTTTTAAAATGGTAATGGCCTTGTTAGGACTGTCTTTGGTGAAAGTTAAAAAATCTGCATAAGATATTTTTAAATTTAAAGTGGAACTTCCATTACCATAAGTAGCAAATAAGTATTGAAATTTTTGTTCAATAGTTTCATGTTCTTTCGTAGTAGTTGCTGTCTCAATAGTTGCTTCCAATAAATAGATGTGGGCATCTAAAATCAGACTTGAATTCTGTGTATTATCTAAAATATAGGTAAAACTTGACTTCGAAGTTTCGTAATCTTTATTGTTAAAAGCAACTTCACCTAATTCAAAAATTCTATCTAAATTGTCTTTATTTCTTTTGTATATAGCCAATTCTTGAATTAAAGCTTTATCATAATCTTTCTGTTGCATGTATAGCCAACTCAACAACTTATTCCAGGAATCATTTGGACTTTTTTGTAAACGTTTTAGAACTAATTTTTTAAATAATTTATTGTTTTCATCTTCACTATCATCAGAAATAAATTTACCGGTATATCTTTGAACTGTTTCATAGTAAACTTCATTTTTTTCTATAACATTTAAATAGGTGTCAAACATGTTTTCTACATCTGCTTTTTCAGCATAGATATTAGCTATATCTATGTTGAAATTTAAATCCGGATTCAGTTCCATGGCTTTTTTATAGGCCAATAAAGCATAATCTAACAGATGATTTTCTTGAAAAGATCGACCAATAGTTCCACCTTGAAAGGGATTAGTATCAATAGTTTTTAAAGTTTTTTCATAATAAGATTGGGCTTCTTCTTTTTTGTTTTGCAATTGTAAATTATATCCAACTTCGATTAATAAATAGGGTTGATCCGGAAATTTTTTTAAGTGTGTTGTCAATAGTTTTGAAGAGGCTTCAAAATTTTCAATCAATTGATAGCAAGAGAGTAACTGCTTAAAATAATCTCGCCTAACATCATTTTTTGTATACAATTGTTTATAGAATACTGCAGCCTTTTCGTATTCGCCTTTTTGAAAATAATTATAGGCCAATTGAGAGCTTTGAGCGTGGCTGAAAGTGCTAAAAAAAAATAATATTACAATAATTCTATAATACATGTCGTTATAGTATGGCTTCAAAGGTAATAAAGAAGTTTTAACAATTTAATATAAAGCGTGAGATAAAAAATTACTTAACCCAACTTTGAATTTTGGCATAACATTTGCCATTATATTTTAAAGTAATAATTTTTTACCATGAGAGAGTTAAAACATCAGCACGAAATCGCTAAGAATAAAGCAACACTTTTTATGAAAAATGGTCAGATCAATGATTATTTTAATGCGTTATTAGAAATGCGACGTTATAAAAAATTAATGGTTGCAGTTGTTGCTAATTAATAGCCCCTCTCCATCAGAGATGAAACTTCCCGAGGAGAAAATACAGTTGACATTCCTCAAGTAGGAGGTTTTTTAATGTTTGATGTTCTAATTAGGCACTTTCAGAATTAAGCCAGTTTTATAATGATGACATTTAAAAAAACCTGATATTTTTCAAAATATCAGGTTTTTTTACTTTTTTGCGTGTTGATTTAAATAATTTTACAATATAATTTTGGAACAAGACATATCTATTCCATCTAGTAGTGTATAATTTTATTCTTTAAGCTGTTTTTTGTAAGACTTGTACTTGCATTCTTCTGCCGGTT
>Ga0209633_10000013_pt1 | contig 224832 bp, 196 predicted proteins | sample Cruoilmetagenom1_FD_187290 | JGI IMG/M metagenome (GOLD analysis project Ga0209633, IMG submission 187290) | Oil polluted marine microbial communities from Coal Oil Point, Santa Barbara, California, USA - Sample 1 (SPAdes) (version 2) | ecosystem: Environmental > Aquatic > Marine > Oil seeps ... | reverse complement strand
TTTGTTGTTTTCAAAACATATAAAATATTTATTATCAGTATAATATACGATTTTAACCTCTCTAAAGAAAGCTTTTAATAGTGAATTTTAGTAGATTTTATATTCTATTTTAGATGCGTTTGCCCTGCTTTTCAGACAGCCTCTTTTTAATATTAAAAATTATAAATTATTCCCAATCTGGCATGATTGCATTGGTAAAAATTTCTGCTCTATTACCACCATCACTAGTATTCATTGTATAAATAGATTTGCTAGAAATTCCATCATTTGAAGTGTTTACAAAAATAACTTGAGCTTCATTAGGAGAAAATCTAGGGTCTAAATCATTCGTGCCAGCAGTTTTATCAGACGAAGAAATATCTGTTGCTAAACCCGTACTAAAATCATATATAAAAACATGAGTATCTAATTGTCTATTATCGGCATTTTCATATCCTGACACATCATAAGTATACAATAATAATTTATTATCAATAGAAATATTTAAACCACCTGCTGCACCATTAACCCCTGATAACACATTTGTTAAAACCGTTCCATTCATATCAATGGTATAAATGGCTACATTGTAGCCTGTAATATCATTTGTTTTAAGTGCTATTGTGTTACCATCGTTACTCCAATCACATTCAGTTATATAACTTCCATCTGTTGTTTGGTAAATTTGTTGTAAACCACTACCATCTTTATTAATGCTATATAATTTATCATAATGTGAATAAATTAAGTTACTACCATTTGAAGACCATGCAAAATCAACTTCATTTAAATTATATCCATCTACAGATACTGCGGAGGTTACTTGCTTAACATTGGAACCATCTTGATTCATAGTAAATAACTGTGTCTCATTATTAAAAGTTCTTAAAAAAGCAATTAAATTTGTAGCTTGATTTTTACGTGGTCTCCAACTATTTTGATCTGAAGTTGTTAACTCCACCACATTTTCAACAGCTGAATTTGTGTCGTTATAATTTGCCGAATAAATAACATTATTATTATTTGCCCCTTTTTGAACATAAAAATATCTGTTTTCAGGATCTACTTTTGTTTTAAATGTGCTAACCTTACTCAAAACTTCTGCATTTATACTGTCGGTAGCTGTAACTTGCCAAAAGTATTTAGTTCCATATCTTAAATCTGAAACTACATAAGTGGTATCTGCTAAACTAGTAACTTTTATAATATTACTATCGTAATCATTTTTAATTTCTAATTTGTAAGTAATAGTATCTTCATCTGGATCATTAGATGACCAGGCTAATTCCAAGGATAATTCTTGGTTTTCAATTCCATCTTCTGGAGTAATTAGCTCAGGTGTTGTTGGTGGTCTATTTAAAGCGGTATCATCATCCATTTCAAAAATCACATTAACTTGTTTATCCACGGTAACCGTTGCAGGTTGAAAATTAGTTAGAAAACCTTCCTTTTTTGCACTAACCGAATAATCTCCTGTTTCTACATCTGTCATCGTAAAATACCCATCCACATCACTAAAAACGGTATTATTTGTTGGATTAATAGTGACTTTAGCATTTTCTATGGGTTCAAAAGTTTTAGCTTTAACTACTCTACCCGTAATAGTTCCAAATTGAACTATATCAACTGTAGTTTCTGAACAACTAAGCAATAAAGAAACTAATATAACCGGAATAATTTTATATATATTTTTCATGTCTATCTTTTTATTATTCAAAAATTACAGATCTAACTCTTTTATAGGGCTTCCCAAAATAAAAATTTAATCCCACTCCAAATCTCCAAAAATAGTCATCTCTTTTCCCTTGAGCTAAACCATCTAGTTTATCGCTAAAAACTGCATTTTGTTCTCCAAAAATCTTAATTCCAATATTGTTAACCGGTAAATATTCTAGTCCTAAACCAGCTTGCATTTTTGCGTAAGGATTGGTTACGTCTAAATTAGAAACTGTTCCTAGTCCAATATAAGCAAAAGGTGATAAATCTTCATAAGGAAGAAAATCATATTCTAAATTTATATCTAAAGCCATAAAATCGTCTTTAAAACCTTGATTTTGTAACTGAAAATATCCTAAGCCAAAATTTAAATTTAAATTGGGCTTTTTAAAATATAGTTTATACCCAACACTTGTAGCAACTTTACTTTTTGTACTTCCGTAATCTCCTTCAATATTTGCAGAACCTGCGGTAATACTAATAGCTGCTTTACCTCTTCTATCTGCTAATTTTCTATCTAATAAAGCTGTGGATCCAGCTTCTGTTTTTTCTTTAGCATATTTTTCTTTAACAATTTCAACTACAGCATCACCTCCTTGTGGTTTCCATAAACCATCAATAATACCTTCAATAATTAAATTTTCTACTGCCTTATCAATAGCTTCTTTAACCGCTAATTGTGCTGGTTCATTTTTAGTAACTCCTGTTTCCACTTCCAATAGGCGTCTAAGTTTTACATACCTAAATAAATTTGCAGAAATACCTTGGGATAAAATGGTTTTTGAGACATATACGTTTTTTAATATTCTACCACTTGAAGTAGAAACCGCACGTAAATACACTGTAATTCTATCTTCCCTATATTGATTTGATGCTCCGGCGCCAAAATAACGAGCTCCTGAACCACCAGTGATAATGTTGCTGTCATAAGATATTATACCTCCTTCTAAAATAATACCTGCAAATAATAGTGGTGGTAAGGATGTAACTTGTTTTTCTTTTGAATTGTTTGCATATTCTTGTCGAGTAGAACGGATAATTTGACGCTCGTTTAATAAATTTCCAATATTTTCTCGTTCAATTGGATTAAACCACTTAGAATCTTCTAATGATTTTAATAATATTGCTGTACCTCCTTGAGTTACTGCGGTACTAAAAGTAGAACCATTTTCAACTGGTTTATACTGCCCAGTTTGATCTCTAAATTTATAAACCCCAACAACGGTTTCCTTCATTGGTAATATTCCTGTCAAAATGCTTTTAGGAGTTGTGTTTTCACCAATGCGTGCTTTTTGTGTTTTGAAAGGCTGGTTAAAATAAGCTCCACACCCAGTAAGTAAAAATAAAATTAAATAAAAGGCTTTATGGTATCTTTTTATCATAGAAAATAATTTAGGGACTAAAACTAGTTCGGAATAATAATCTGGGTTTGTTCTCCTGTTGAAGTATCTAATATGTTAACGGACAGACCATTAGATGCAGGCGTTATATCTACTACCAAGCTACCAAACACAAAAGTTCCAACAGTTAAAGTTTGATCCCCAAATTGTTGTTGAAATAAATCTTGAGAAATGGAATTTAATAATTGACGATTTAAACTTGCCGTAAAATTCTCTAAATCCGTAGGTTGACTAAAATCAAATGCATTACTATTATCTTGAAAATCATTTTGAGCATTAGCAGCAGCTAAAAGTTGCTGATAATTAAAGGTATCACCTCCAAAAAAAGGGTTAATCGGTTTATAAACTATATTCTGCGAGGACACAAAAAATGGAATTATAAAAAGGAAACTAAATAAAATAAATTTTAACTTTTTCATCTTTTAAAGATATAAAAAAAAATTATATTCTGCTATTTCTATATAGCATTTTTCTTTGTTTGGCAAATAGGCTTAACCTCTGTAGAGCAACACTTGCATTAGATTTCAAGTAATCTTCATCTGGCTTTGCATAAAACTCATTTATTTTTTTATCATCAACCATTACAGATATTATACTTGATCTTCCAAAATATGGTTTTTCATTTATGGTAATAATAAACGGATATTTTTTACCTGATGAATTATATAGTTGATAAAAATAATCATTAAAATCTTTCCCAATTTTTGTAATAGCATTATTTACAACTATTCCTTTAATACTAAAATCCGTTTCACTTTCTATTTTTTTTTTATTTTTTTCAGCAGCATAAATTACCAAGGAATCTTTTGAGACTAAAGCTCCTGCTTTTCTTATAAACAAAAACACTTTTAATTCTTCATCTTTTTGAATATTAATTTTTAAAGATGATAGTTCTTTGGTTTCATTAGGTTGAATTGAAAAAACACCTGATTGACTGTTTTTTGAATAATTACCTTGTTCTCCTTTTTTTAAAGAAAATAATAAATAGGAATATTCATCTTTAAAAGTAATATCATTATTTTCTGCTAAAGCTCTTATATCAATTAAATTATCGACACTTTTCGCTACAATTTTTGCCTGTAAATTATCTTGAGAAAACGCCTTATTAATTAATAACAAAACCACAATGAATTTCCACATATCTCTTCCCCTTATTCTCATAACAAAAGACTAATAATTCTTAATAATCAAGGTTTTAAAATTTGATTTTTGAATAATACTAATATTATTTATAATTGAATTTTGACCATAAATTTGTAAAAAATTTGAAGATCCTTGTTGTAAAATATTGAATTTAGATGGGTTATTATTATAATAATTAATAAATGTATAGTTATTTTTATTACCCAACTGATTAATTGTTTGACTATCGTTTAATTTTGTTTTTAAATCGGCTTGATTATAATTACCTGTTTGGTTTATCTCAATTTTACTACTTCTAAACTTTTGATTAGAATTAGTTGCACCATTATTCTCAATAACAAAGTTAGGATTGTTATTTAATTGAAAATATTCATTAGTGATAAAATCTTTATCATTTGTTATTTCTTGAGATAAAACCACATCTACTTTTAAACAAGCAATAGCAAAAATAATACCTACTATATAATATTTATTTTTCATACCATCTCAAATTTAAGCAAAAAAGGGGAATTAATTCCCCTTTTTCTTAATTTATTTTATTATATAACTTTCAAAGCTATATAAACTAAAATCCTTGTGTAACGTAACCTGTTTGAGAAACGTCTGCACAATTTCCATGACCTACTTGACCTATGAAACTTGTATTACCAGAACTTTGAGCATCTTGATTAACAGTTGCTTCATTTTCAGAACCAAATTGGAATACCATACTATAATTATCAGCACCAGAAGCGTCTTGAGTAACACAAGATAAGTTATCCCAACCAAATTGATGTACAACAGATGTGTTTTCAACAGTACCTCCTGCAACAGAAGTTTGATCTTCAACAGAAGTATTTCCAGCTCCAATTTGTAATGCTAAAGCATTATTGTTACTTCCTCTTTGAATTTGTTCTGCTTCATTTTTAAATCCAAATTGAAGAATTTTAGCTTCACTACCAGCTGCTTGATTTGCTCCTGAAGATTGATCTTGACTAGCATAATTTTTTCTGCCTAATTGACCAACAACTGCTCTATTATTATCATAACGTTGTTTTTGGAAAGATGTGTTTTTTAACCCACCTTGACCTGCATAAGCATAATTGTTTTCAGCCCAGCCTACACCAACATCTTGTTTTGCATAATTCTTTTTCCCAATTTGATTAACTTTCCCAATATTGTAATCACCATCTTGATTTATGTCAGCATGATTTTTTTTACCCATTTGCCATACTTTAGCTGAGTTAGAATCACCACCTGTTGATCCAAAATGACCCGCAACCATTTTACCATCTTGATTGATTGTTGAATAGTTACCTTGACCCATTTGATCCACTTCAGCTCCATTATTAACACCCTCTTGATTAACTTCACTTGTGTTAATTGCCATTCCTCTTGGTCCGGAACTCATTTGATCAATTGAACAATCTGCACAGTTTTGTGCGTACATACCTGCAGCAAACAAAAAAGCTGCTCCTAATAAAATTTGTTTTTTCATAATAAAGATTTTAAACATTAGTAAATAAAAATTAATAAATAAATTATTTAGAAAATTTATAAGGGAATTGAACTGCATTTATGTAACACATAAAGAAGTACTATAAACTTAACTAACTGGGGCAATACTGTTTTTTGGGATTTAAAACTGTGGGGTAATTATTATTTGGGGAATTCTAAAATTAGAAATTTTTACATTTTCAATTTCAGCTAAAATATATATTTATTGCTAATAATTAAAATATTAGACACCTAAATTAACAAATTGTATTATTTTATTAACATTTAGTAGTTATATTGCTATATGTAACATTTATTACTTTTTTTACTAAGTCTAAGTAAGGATAGTATAATTTATACATTTCCCTAAATTACTAATTACATATTTACTAAGAATAAAAATGTTTAAATGATGATTAAAAGTAAAAATATGTTGATAACCAAATAGTTAGCTATTATAGCAAAATTTATTTTAGTAAAACACTTTAAAAGTGTAATTGTAGAAATTAACTTTAAAATAAGAATTAATGATATAACTAGCTGGATGATATTACCGAAAACGCCAATACGCCCCGATGATAGCTATCGGAAGCAATGTAGTGGGGAAGTATCTGAGAACAAGAAAAAATTCCAGTAAAAACTAATTACACCTAAAAACGGGTTAATAGTTTATTATTTGTATGGTTTTAAAATTTGATTTTTGAATAATACTAATATTATTTATAATTGAATTTTGCCCGTAAATTTGTAAAAAATTTGAAGTTCCTTGTTGTAAGATATTAAAATTAGATGGGTTGTTATTATAATAATTTATAAAAGTATAATTATTTTTATTACCAAATTGATTAACCGTCTGGCTATCATTTAGGTTTGTTTTTAAATCAACTTGATTAAAATTACCTGTTTGATTTAATATAATATAACTACTTTTTAAGCTTTGATTAATACTTGTTGCATCATTTTCTAAAACTAAAGACGGATTATTATTTAATTGAAAATATTTATTAATAATAAAATCATTCTTATTAGTAATTTCTTGTGAAAATATTGATGTTAAATTAAAACAAGCAATCGCTACAATTATACTGAATATAAAATTTTTAGCTTTCATTTTATTTAAATTTAAGAAAAAAGGGGAATTTTATTCCCCCTTTTTTTATTATTTATTGTGTCATAAAAGAACTATAAAATGTTCTAGAATCCTTGTACAACATAACCTGATTGAGTTACTGTAGCACAGTTACCATGACCAAATTGACCAATAAAACTAGTATTATCTGCACCAGCTGCATTTTGATCTACTCTTGCCTTATTATCAGTTCCTAATTGGAAAACCATACTGTAATTATCTCCAATTGTTGCATCTTGAGTAACACAAGATAAGTTATCCCATCCAAATTGATGTACTACAGATGTATTGGTTGCAGTTCCTCCTGGAACAGAAGTTTGATCTTCAACAGAAGTATTTCTTGCTCCAATTTGCAAAGCTAAAGCACTATTGTTACTACCAAATTGAATTTGCTCAGCTTCATTACATCTTCCAAATTGTAATATTTCTGCTTCGCTACCAGCTACACCATCAGCACCAGATGATTGATCTTGACTAGCATAATTTCTTTTACCCATTTGACCAACAACAGCTCGGTTGTTATCATAACGTTGTTTTTGGAAAGAAGTATTGTACTTACCTGCTTGACCAGCATAAGCATAATTGTTTTCTGCCCAACCAACACCTACATCTTGTTTAGCATAATTCATTTTTCCAATTTGATTTACTCTACCTTCATTATTATCACCATCTTGTTTTATATCAGCATGGTTCATTTTACCCATTTGCCAAACTTTTGCAAAATTTGAATCACCACCTGTTGCTCCAAAAGGACCTGATTGCATTTTACCATCTTGATCAATAGTAGAATAGTTTCCAAGACCTGCTTGATCAACAATTGCAACGTTAGTTAACCCTTCCTGATTCACATCACTCGTATTGATTATCGCCCCTCTTGGGCCTGAACTCATTTGGTCAATTGAACAATCTGCACATTCTTGTCCAAAAACCATACCTGCAGCAAATAATAATGCCGCACCTAATAAAATTTGTTTTTTCATAATAAAAATTTTAAACATTAGTAAATAAAAATTAATTATATAAATAGTATAAATTTACAGAGGAGTTGAACTACATTTAAAATCTAATAAAGACTTTACCTAAAAAAGTTCTATAAACTTATAAATAGGGGTAAAACACTTTTTTTGAGGTTTAAACGTTGGGGTAATTTTTATTTGGGGAGATTGAAATTATACTAAAATAGTATTTATTTCTAGCACTAATTTAACAATCATTTTTCTAATTTCAAAGACTAACTATCTGTTTTTTAGTAATTTAGAATCATTCTATTCAGTAACTTTTGTTACATAGTATAGTAACCTAGTAGAGTACTGTTTACAAATGGAATAATTAAGTTAACAAACGGTTAAAATATTAGCATTTAACCCCTTAAAATATTTTATTTTTTAAACAAATATTTTCGGTTATTTTGTTAAAACAAAACCAAATTAGATCTAAATATTTATATTTTTAATAGAAATTAAAATAGTATACCTAAAAATACCCCCAAATAGTGTCTAACTTTTTGGGGGTAGTCTAAAAAGCGGTTTTTTTTATTATAATAGAAACACTTACATTATCTGGTAAATAAAATTTCACGATATTTGGTTAATGGCCAAATTTCATCATCAACCATTAATTCTAATTTATCACAATGGTATCTAATTTCTTCAAAATAAGGTTTAACCTTATTGCAATATGCAGCGGCTTTCTTTTCAATATCTTCTATTTTATTGGCTTTTTTTCGTTCATCAAGCATATCGTCAATTTTAGCATGTAAGCCTTCAATATGTCCTGAAATTTTGGTAATTAGTTGTAATTGCTCATCAGCATGTTTTTTATATTCTTTACCAAATATTTCTTTTAACCCTTTTACATTTTTAATTAATAAGTTTTGATATTTAATAGCGGTAGGCACAATATGATTACCTGCAATATCTCCTAATGCTCTAGATTCTATTTGAATATGCATGGTATATTCTTCAATTTCAATTTCGTAACGAGCTTCTGCTTCTACTTTACTCATTACGCCCATTTCTTCAAATAATTGAATGGATTTGTCAGCAATTTTAACTTTTAATGCTTCAGGAGTGGTTTTGTTATTGCTTAATTTTCTTTTTTTCGCTTCTTTCTCCCAAGCTTCTCCATAACCATTACCTTCAAATAAAATATTTTTAGATTTTTTAATATATTCTCTTAGTACATTAAATATTGCTTCATCCTTTTTTAAATCTTTATTTTCAATTAAAGCATCTACTTCCACTTTAAAATCTTTCAATTGTTTTGCAACAATAGTATTTAAAATAGTCATTGGACTTGCACAATTTGCTGTGGAACCCACCGCTCTAAATTCGAACTTGTTTCCTGTAAAAGCAAATGGAGAAGTTCTGTTTCTATCGGTATTATCTAAAAGTACATCTGGTATTTTACCAACTACATTTAATTTTAAATCTGTTTTTTCTTGAGGAGATAATTTACCATTAGTTACCCCTTCTAATTCATTCAAAACATTGGTAAGTTGTTCTCCAATAAAAACGGAAATAATTGCAGGTGGTGCTTCATTTGCTCCTAACCTATGATCATTACTAGCGGATGCTATAGAAGCTCGAAGTAATTCTTCATTATCATTTACTGCTTTAATGGTATTTATAAAAAAGGTTAAAAATTGTAAATTACTCATTGGTGTTTTTCCAGGACCTAATAAATTTACCCCAGTATCCGTTGCTAAAGACCAGTTGTTATGTTTACCTGATCCATTTATGCCAGCAAATGGTTTTTCATGAAATAATACTTTAAAATTATGACGAGAACCTACTTTTCCCATAACATCCATAAGTAATGAGTTATGATCTACCGCTAAATTAGATTCTTCATAAATAGGTGCTAACTCAAACTGATTTGGAGCTACTTCATTATGTCGCGTTTTTACAGGAATACCTAACAACATACATTCGGTTTCTAATTCGCGCATAAAATTTAATGCTCTTGTAGGAATAGAACCAAAATAATGATCATCTAATTGTTGCCCTTTTGCAGGAGAATGCCCTACTAAGGTTCTACCAGTTAAAATAATATCTGGCCGACTAGCTGCCAAAGCTTTATCAATTAAAAAATATTCTTGCTCCCAACCTAAGGAAGAAGTTACTTTTCTAACATTTTTATCAAAATATTTACAAACATTAGTTGCTGCTTTATCCACGGCATGTAAAGCCCTTAATAATGGCGTTTTATAATCTAAAGCTTCGCCTGTATAAGAAATAAAAATAGTAGGAATACACAATGTAGTACCATATATAAATGCCGGAGAGGTTGGATCCCAAGCGGTGTAACCACGAGCTTCAAATGTGTTTCTTATACCTCCATTAGGGAAACTAGATGCGTCTGGCTCTTGTTGCACTAATTGTCCGCCACCAAATTTTTCAATAGCTAACCCTCCACCAATAGTTTCAAAAAAAGCATCATGTTTTTCAGCTGTTGCACCTGTTAAAGGTTGAAACCAATGTGTATAATGGGTTACTCCTTTTGATAAGGCCCATTCTTTCATTGCAGATGAAACTTGATCTGCAATTTTCCGATCAATTTTTGTACCTTTTCCAATGGCGCTCATAACTCCTACATAGGCATCTTTTGTCAAATATTGACGCATAGAGGTTTCATCAAAAACATTTTCACCAAATAATAAAGATCGTTTGGTGTTTTCATTTACTTCAATTGGTTTTCTGTTTAAGGTTTCAGAAAGTGCTTTAAATCGAATTTTAGACATAAGTGTACTATTTAGTTACAATAATTTTAATAGCACAAAACTAAATTATTTTTTTATTATAAAAAATTTAACCCTGTTTTTTTAGGGGTTAATTATAATATTTAATGATTTATTAAAATATCAACCCTATTTTTTATATATTATTCAAAAAAAGTAGTTTTAATTAGGAACAAAATGTACATAAAAAGCAAAATCACCCCTTCTTTCCAAGTTAATTTCATTTTAACAGGAATAAAATTTAATGGAAGAACTATAAATGCTATTGCTAGCATCCAATAGATATCATTGGTTAATAAGCCTGTGTCTACAACTTTTATAGGTGTAATCATAGAAGTAATTCCTAATACGGCTAAAATATTGAATATGTTAGAACCTATTAAATTACCTAATGATATTGCTTTTTCTTTCTTTAAAACTGCAATAACAGATGCCGCTAATTCCGGAATACTAGTTCCAATAGAAACTATGGTAACGCCAATAATTCGTTCACTTACATTATAAAATTTAGCCATACCAACTGCACCATTAATCAATAATTCTGAACCACCCCATAATGCTACACTTCCAATAATGAAGAATAAAGCGATTTTATATAAAGGCAATTCCTCTTCCTCCTCTTGTAGTTCTTCAACAACTGCCGGTTTTTGAAATCTTAATAAATAAACAAGAAATATTAAAAGAAACGAAAACAAAATAACACCCTCATAACTTTGTAAAATACCATCAAAAGCAACAAAACCATATAATAATATGGATGACAACATCATTACAGGCCAATCAGTTTTATAAAAACTTTTCTCTACACTAATGGTAGATAAAATTATGGTAACTGCTAAAACAAATCCTAAATTAGCTATATTAGAGCCTATTACGTTTCCAAAAGCTATATCGGCATGGTTATCTAATGCAGCCTGAACACTAACAATTAATTCTGGTGCTGACGTTGCAAATGAAACCACCGTCATACCAATTATTATTTTAGGAATATTTAACCGTAAAGAAAAACCTACAGCGGATTTTAACAACCAATGTCCTCCAAAAATTAATAACACTAATCCAATAGCAATTAATAATAAATTCATTTATATTTTTTTGACAAATATAACAGAATTAAAAAACGTACCCTATTATATTGTACAGATTACCAAAAACTTAAATTATTGTTAATTAACTACTTTTATAGTTAGTTAACTAATTAAATAGTTTACATTTGAATTAAACTAAAACATATGGAAAAACTAACCAATAAAGAGGAAGAAATTATGCAAGTATTATGGAAACTTAAAAAAGCTTTTGTAAAAGAAGTTGTTGCAAAACTTCCAAATCCAAAGCCTCATTACAATACTGTTTCTACTGTGATACGTAAAATGGAAATTAAAGGATTTGTTAAACACGAAGTTTTTGGAAATACCTTTAGATACTATCCCGCTATTTTAAAAGAGGACTATAGTAAGTTATTTTTTTCAAACGCAATTCAAAATTATTTTGAAAACTCTTATAAGAATGTAGTCTCTTTTTTTGCTGAAGAAGAAAAAATTAGTGCAAATGAATTACGTGAAATCATCAAAATTATTGAATCAAAAAAGTAATGATGGACTATTTGTTAAAAGCTAACGGACTTGTTTTACTACTATTTGTTTTTTACCATTTAGTTTTAAAAAATGAAACCTTTTTTAAATGGAATAGAAACTTTTTTTTAATTGGGTTGCTTTTGATAATTATATTACCATTAGCTAAAATTCCTATTTATGTTGAAGCAACCGTTAACGATTTTGGTAATTTAAATTATCGAGAAATAGCTTCCACTCAGGGTAAAAACACACCTTTTGATTGGACAAAATTAGTAAGCTCAATTTATATTTTAGGAACATTAGTATTTGCAACTAAATTTATAATTCAACTGCTTTCACTAGGAATATATTTAAAAAGTATGAATTATAAAAAAATTGGAAATCTTTATTTTGCTGAAACCACAAAAAACACATCACCATTTTCATTTTTTAATTATATAATTTACAATCCTAACCAATTTTCAAAAAAGGAACTCCAACAAATTATAAATCACGAAAAAGCTCATGCTATTCAGCAACATTCTGTAGATACTTTAATTTCTAATTTAATGGTAATATTATTATGGTTTAATCCATTTGCCTGGCTATTAAAAAAATTAATTCAACAAAATTTAGAATTTTTAGCCGATAATTATGCACAAAAATTAAGTGCCAATTATGAAATTTACCAACTTTCCTTAGTTAAAATTTGTAGCAAAAATTACCAGTCCTCACTAACTAATAATTTTTATAATTCATTAATTAAAAAACGAATAATTATGTTACGCAAAAACAAATCAAAAAACACTAGTAAATGGAAATTTGCCATTTTAGCACCACTATTAGCCTTATTTATGCTTGCATTTAACACTCAAGTAATTGCCCAAGAAAAAAAATCAACTCAAATTAAAGAAGCTAACAACGTTAAAATTGATTTAGTAATTGATAAAAACGCCAAAAATGAAGAGCTAAATAAAAATGCGGAGCTATTTAAAAAACAATTTGATATTGCGTTAACTTTTAAAGGAATTAAACGAAATTCAGCAAACGAAATAACAGCAATTAAAATTGATGCAAAAGGACCTAATTTAAGAGCTAAACTTGAAAACTCAGGGAATAAACCTATTAATCCAATTAAAATTTCTTATGACGAAAAACATAATAGTATAAGCATTGGTAATGCCATCAAATTATCTAAAAAACATTATGCTTATAACGTTCATAAAAAAGACGATGGAAATGAAAATTTTGTTTTTATATCCTCTGATGATGAAAATAAAAAGCCAGTAAAACAAAGCAAATTAAAAAATGATAAAAACCATGTATGGGTTTACAAAACGGATAGCGATGACAAAAACGGAGAAGAGTCTGAAAGAGTTATTGTAATAAAAAATGGAAAAAAACATGTAGAAATTATTGATGATAATAATACTAAAATTAACACCGATAATGGAAATGTATTTATTATTAAACAAACCTCTGGTAAAGATGGATCGCATACTTTACACTCAAAAACAAAAAGCTTTTGGTTTAGTTCAGATAATAAAAAACCGCTTATTATAATTGATGGAAAAGAAACTTCAAATGGTACGTTAGACAAAATAGATTCAAAGACTATTAAAAAAATGGAAGTTCTAAAAGGGGAAAGCGCAATTAACAAATACGGTGAAAAAGGCAAAAATGGAGTGATTTTAATAACTACAAAAAAAGAATAATTTCATAATTTATAAAAAATTTAGACCACCGCTTTAAAATTTAAAACGGTGGTTTTTTATTTACAAAAAGATGTAGAATTAAAATCTAAGTATTTTAACAAGTAAATTTTCCATTACTTTAAAAATTATACAAAAAAATTGCATTACTATATTACATTTTATCTTTAATTTCATCTTTTTACTTATAGTTTAAAACATAAACATAGTAATTTTTAAAAAATAAAAAACACATATCGTTTTTTAGTTAACATTTACAATTCAATTCCATAAATAGGGTTCAAAATATTTGGAGATAACTAAGAAATAGGAATATCTTAAATAAAGAATTTAAAAATTCCCATTTATTAACCATTTAAACCTATTTAAAATGATTACTATTTTCACCCTAATTACAAAGCTAGTGTTAAGTGTTATTAGCTATTTTTTTATCTCATAATACTTTATACAAAAACATCCCATATTTTGTGGGATTTTTTTATTTCTGTAATTTTACAAAATGAAAAAACAACTATTTAAACTTTTAGCAAAACTGAATAAATTTTTATTACCAAGTTTATCCAAAAAAGGGGTAGATATGACTAAAGCAAAAAAATGGCATTTAGCAATTATAGGTTGGAGGTATTTTATAACCAAAAATAGTTTGTAAATAATTTTAAAATAGTATATTTGCACCCTCAAAAAGGCCTCGTAGCATAACTGAATAGTGCACTTGATTACGGCTCAAGAGGTTGCAGGTTTGAATCCTGCCGAGGTCACTTTTAAAACTCGCAAAGAGTTACAAAACCGTGCTAATCCTATGATTTGTACAGTTTCTTGGTTTTTAATCAATCATTTTAATTGATATGATTTGATATAAAATGGTCACAAACCGTCAACCTTACCTTTAAAATATTCAATTTGATGCAAATTAGGAAAGTTTAATTTCAAATTGTTACGGGAAAACCGTAATGAAGTAAAAATTAACTTTCATAAATTCAGAGCTTCAAAATTAGCTTTTAGTTTAGAAACAACTATTAATTAGAAATTGGTAAATACAACAGCATTTATGATACTCTGGGAATATCAATAATAAACAGCTTATTTTGAAACATATAGCAAGTTGCAAGTAATATAAAGGACTAATTAAAAAAATGTAATATGAAAAAAAATCTGACAAACATTGTCATTATTGCACTATTAATTGCTGTAGGATATTATTTCCTGAAAGAAGAAGGATACAATATTGATTCTATTTTAAACAAAACGAAAACTTACGAATTGACAGCGAAATGCTCAAATATTGAAAATTTAGTATTGACTTCAATAACTGAATTAACAGTTACAAATACTGGAGGACACAATCATAAAAATGTAATTGTGAGAGTTACTGCCTACGATATTAATGGAGATATTATTAAACAAAAAAACGTTCGATTTGAAAGAGATTTATCACCAAATAGCTCATTGTCAAGACCAATTACTTTACCTTCAAAAACTGTAAAATGTAATTGTATAATTTTGGATTCGAATCCAGATTAAAATACTACAGCCAACAAAGATGCATAAAAATATAAGGTGGATTATAGTACACCAATTAAGACTCTTTTAAAAATTTGTGAGGCTAGGAATTTGAAACTTTCATAGTTTTCTATGTAATTATAATTACGGGAAAGCTGTAATGCCGTAAAAAATAATTTTCATAAATTGAGAGTTTCAAAATTAGCTTTTAGCAAAGAAACAACTGTTAATTAGAATTTGATATACGCAACGGAAATTTATGATCCTCTGGGAATATCAATAATAAATAGCTTACTTTGAAACGATATAGCAAGCTGTGCGCAAGGCTGAAAAAGAAATTAATATGAAAAAATTATTAAAGAAAGTTGAAAATGAAATTAAAAAATTCTTATTCCTTTGTGAAAAAATTAAAGATTTTGTAACAATTTAATGCCCAGTGTACAAGCCGCATATAATTTATGCTTACTTTTAAACTATATACAAACTGGCAAACATTCAACAAGCGATTTGCTACCTCCGAAAAATCTCCGATTTTCCAGTCGTACAAATCATAATACTAAACTGTTGGCAACAAGTTGAACAAAAAATCGTGATAGAATTAAAACCTTTTAAAATAGATGATTGGAAATATATCAAAAAGTGGACTTCGAGTGAATCAGAATTAATTCAATTTGCTGGGGCAATTTTTTCCTTTCCAGTTGATAGAAAACAGATCAGAAGTTATTTATCGGACTCTAATAGAACTGTATTTAAAATAGAAAACGAGAGTAAGCAATCAATCGGAATTGCGGAAATTAGCATTGTAAAGGAAAATGTTGCGAAATTAGCACGAATTTTGATCGGAGAAAAATCAATGCGTGGAAAGGGAATCGGAACAGAACTGATAAATAAACTAACTAAATATGGATTTAATATTCTCAAAAAGGAAAAGATTATTCTAAATGTTTACTCTTGGAATATTGGAGCAATTAAGTGTTATGAAAAAGTAGGATTTTCTCAAACTGATAAACCAATAAAATTTGTAAAAGTAGGAAACGAAGAATGGGAAACAATTGAAATGGAAAAAACCAGTTCGCAACAAACTGAAAAACTGAACTAAAAATGATATTTAGAAAAGCTACAGAAAATGATGTTTCAATAATTGTGGAAATGATTGCCGATGATGAACTCGGAAAAAAAAGAGAGAATTTTCAAAAACCTTTACCGAATGAATATCTAAAAGCATTTAAAAAAATAGACTCTGATGAAAATCAAGAATTGATTGTTGTTGAAAACGAAAATTCTGAAATCATTGGAACTTTACAATTGTCATTTGTTCAATATTTGACCTACAGAGGAGGAATAAGAGCACAAATTGAGGCGGTAAGAATTAGAAAAGATAAAAGGGGTCTTGGAATTGGGAAAATAATGTTTGATTGGGCAATTAATAGAGCTAAAGAACGGAAAGTTCATTTGCTTCAATTAACGACTGATAAAAAAAGACCAAAGGCAATTAAGTTTTATGAAGATTTAGGATTTAAAGCTTCTCACGAAGGAATGAAAATACACCTTTAAATAAAAGCCAGTTACCAACAACTCATAAATTTAATGCTTACATTCAAACTAAATAACGAACTGACAAACATAAAGAAATGGCTACGCAAACCCTTTCCATTTCATGATAACTATAAGCAAAAAATAGTTATACCCATATTACTTTCATTATTGGTAATGATTGGTATAATTATTCTTAATCCATCTAAAAACTTGGATATGTTTCTAAGACAAATGTTAGATGTATTTAAATATGGATTTATTATAATTCTTATAACCCTTATATTTAACTTAATACTTCCTGAAGTATTTCCAAATATATTTAACACTGAAAAATGGAATGTTCAGAAAACACTAGTTTTCTTTTTAGTGACAGTATTAACAATAGCAATAAGCATTACTATATTTGCTTATTTTTTTGACAATCCAAATAATAAACATTTCTCTCCTTTTTTCTTTACAATTCTAATTAGGTCAATTGCAATTGGCTTTTTTCCGATAGTTTTACTTGTATTTTATAGCGAAAGAATTTTATATAGAAAAAATAATTTACGTGCTATTGAAATTATTGATAAACTAAAAGCAGATCAACAGACTGAACAAAATCGAACTAAAAATGTGACTTATACTTTTGCTAAAAACACAAAAGATGAAATAAAAATTATTGAAAATGAATTACTATATATAAAAGCCGAAGGAAATTATTGCTTACTTGTTTATAACAAAAAATCAATTCTTATGAAACAACTAATTCGTAGTAGTTTAAAAGAAATTGAGCATGTTATTAGTAAGTCAGACCATTTTCTCAGATGCCATAAATCCTATATTATTAATCTTAATAAGATTTCTGACATTACCGGAAATGCAAAAGGATATACATTTTATTTAAACGAATCAAAGCATAAAATCCCTGCATCAAGAAATTTATCAAAATCGTTGATTAAGAAAATAAAAATCAATAAAAACAAGAATTATTAGCTTTCCACTTGATAACATTTTCTTCCTTTATATCACATAGATTATGTTTGTAATAACGTCTTTGATATTTTTGTCCCTATAAAATTTCAATAAGATGATTAAAATATTAATTTTTTTAATAACATTTCTAAGTCCGTTCTTTTTAAATTTATTAACGTTAATAGCTAATCTTTATAAATGAAAGAAAATACAAAATGGATTTTATATAATTTGATAATGGCATTCAGCTTATATTGGGCTAGTAATTTAATATTATGGTTTCCTTGGAGTATTAATGCTAACCTCGGGATTGTGCTAATGTTGACAATTATGCCTTTGTTGTGGGGTGTTGGAATATACTATTGTTTAATTAGGTATAAAGGTAAAAGAATTTTAAACGGAGCAATTATTAGTTCGATTGTTATGCTGATTATTTCAATTATTGCTGACTATATTTTTTTTGGTTTAATTCGCAGAAGTTTGAAAGATTTATATCAACCTACTACTTTTTATGGATATGGTTTCTTGTTTGCATTGCCATTTATTGAAATTTTGTTTTTTCGAAAGAAAATTGATAAGAAAAAACGACAAATAAAGACTAATGATTTTTTTCTAATTGGGACTTTGGGAACAATTTGTCTTTTGATTCTTATAATAATTATTAAATATGACATAAAAATATAATACATCATTAGAATAAATTTTTAAATTAATTATACCTACTTAAATATTAGAAATATGATTATAAATACAAATGGCATCGGCATTTTTTTTGTTAATGTATTAGTAGCATTGGCAGTGTTTATTGGATTACTTTTTTTTATTTTACGTAACCGTTCACAAAGACCGATTTTTAGAATATTTTTATTAGCGTTCATTGTCGTCATTTGCGGAATGACATTTTCACGAATTACTTATGGAATAGGTGCACCATGGTGGATTTTTTATGGACTTCCTGCATTGATTACTTTTGTGCTCCCCCCACTCCTATTGCGTATGTCGAGAAATGAATTACTACTATATGTGCCTTTAGCAATGATTATGTCTCCTGTTATCCACGTTTTCTTTTCATTTCTATTTGGGTGGCATGATTATATGCCACTTTTTTATGTGCCTTGGTGGCACGAATTAATATAGAATTTGATTAATAATTTTTATATAAATGAATAAAATTCCCAGTGCATAACAACTCATAAAATTAATTGCTTGGTTCTAGCCTACTTCGAATTCAAAGAAGATACTTAGCAATTATGGAATGTGTAAGATCGTTTGAAGATAAAGAATTTACAGAAGCATATAGATTATTAACTACTCTTAAACCTGAACAAACAAAAGAAGAAATAAATGCTCTTAGCGATGAATACGAAGTTGCTGCATTAAGAGCTGAAATGAAATTTGAAACAATTGGATTACTTGTTTATAAAGGTGTAGTTCCAATAGATGCAATGGAAGATTTAGTTGGAGATGTCGCATTACCCATTTGGAATTTACTCGAAAAATGGGTTAGTGAAACCAGAATAGACAGGTCGCATCCAACCTTTTGGGAATGGTATCGATGGCTTGTTGATAGATTGATTGAACGTGGCGAATCAAATCGTTTGCCTGCATATGAGACTTGTAAAAACTGGAAATCACCATCTTTTTAAGTCAATATTAGCAAGTACTAAATACAACAAAGAACTGAGTTAAAAAACAAGTTTTTTACTTTTTCCTTTCGATATAATCCTTTCATAAATTTCTTTACAATCTTTGTTGTATTTACACGCTGGAAAACTACACATAAATAATAAATTTCTGAATACCCCGCCCTGAGTAAAGACACAATGCTTCTCACAGTATAATTTCACCTATTTATATCATCACATCAGCAACAGTTTAATTTGGATCAACTTACATGATTTTATTCAAATGTAATCTTATTTATATTGGGCTTTTTTGAATCATAATCAACCTGGTGATTATATGAATAAACATGAATAGACAAACTGTACGTATCGCCAGTCTCATCGGTAAAATAAAATTGCAATGCATTATTATAAATATGCAAATCTGTAATAACATTAACAGCATAATTATAATAGCCAGAATTACTAGTTAACTCTATTTCCTTTATATTTGTTTTGGTTATCGAGTTAATATCACTCTGAAAAATATTAATATTTCCTTGCTGGTATGCTAACAGGCCTCCTGAGAGCGTAGTAACACCATCCAATATAGCTTTGGTAAATACAGTAGTGTAACTGTGACAGTTACCTGTCCCTGATCGTTCATTCCTTTTAGGAATGATACTCGTATTGGATTGCATAAAAATTAGATTATTAGTAATTTGTTGATCTGTAATCGAACCGACACTGATAATGTCCTTTAAACTAGATGTCAAAGCCACTGGCTTAGATTTATCTAATTGGCTCATATAGGCCAAAAGAGAGCCAACATTTGGTTTAAAATGTCCACTACAATTGTCCATGTAAACAATTTTACCATCAATAACATCAATTTCACCGGCAGCTATAACTTCATTGACGATTCCATTTGTAGTACCAGCAATTTGCGCATGGTTAATAAAATTTTGATTGCTGATATTACTGAATTGTTTCGTACTATTTAATTGCAGTGGTGATTTTCCACATGATTTTACCAACAATAGATGGTCAGGATCTGAGGCTAAGACTACATAAAATGTTGTATAGTAGGCTAGCCACCCCCCAGGTGGTATAGGTATTATACACTTAGATTTATCTGTAGGGATAGTACTTTGAGGCTCATATGAATTGAATGCGTTACCCGAATCATCGACTAATTTACCATCTTTTACATGAACCTTATAAATAGGTAAATTACCCGTAACCTGTTGCCCCCCATCTTGTGAAGAAAATTGTTGAATTTGAATTTTTTGAGAGGATACTTCCTCTGTTTGTGAGAATACATAGCGAGGAAATATTATACTCCCTGTGATTATCCCAAACAAAATAGGACCTTTAAAGATCCTCATAATTACATCATAAATACTGATAAATTTCATCTGTTTCATATTATTTTTAGTTTTAGTAGAAATGACATTAGTCTCGACTTTTTTATGTCTATCCTAATTGTTAAGCATTAAAACTAAGTATAATATGTGTACAAATAGTCAACAAACAAAATACATATAACACTCTTATTTTTAATATATTAACGCATCTAGGTGAATAGTATACTATATTTGTAATGTTATATAGAATAATTGTAATTGTAATTTTAAAAAAAATGCTATGGAAAAAAAATCAAAAATACTGGACAAAGTACGTCAAATACTTCGTGCTAAGCATTACAGCTTCAGCACCGAAAAATGCTATATTAATTGGATATATCGCTATCTTTTCTTTTATGACAAACAACACCCTAAAGATATGGGTGAAAAAGAGATAGCTGAATTCTTAACTTTTCTTGCAGTTGGACGAAAGGTTTCAGCAGCGACTCAAAATCAGGCATTAAATGCTATCCTCTTTTTATACAAAACTGTATTAAAAATCCAATTAACAAATTTTTCTTTTAAACATGCTAAAGTGGGAAAAAGAGCGCTTATTGTTTTAAGCCGCAATGAGGTTAAAAGAGTACTTGAAGAGCTTGAAGGTGAGGCGCGACTTATGGCAAGCTTATTATATGGATGTGGGATAAGGCTAATTGAATGTATGGAATTAAGAATTAAAGATGTGGATTTTGAATTGAATGAAATCGTAGTTTGGGATGGTAAAGGAAATATTGACCGAAGAACACTTCTCCCAATTTCGATTAAAGAATTTCTGCAACTTCAGATAAACAAGTCTAAATTAAAATTTCAAGAAAGTTTATATATAAATAATTTTCATGGTGTTTCGATACCAGAAGTACATGAGCGAAAATATATGACTGCACAGAAAGAAATAGGCTGGCAGTATGTTTTCCCTGCTAAAAAACTGAGTGTTGACCCTAATTCAGAAAAACTAAAACAGCATCGTCGTCATGAAAGTTTTTTACAAAAATCTGTAAAAAATGCAATCAAAAAGACTATGATTACTAAAAATGTATCCTGCCATACATTGCGTCATTCATTTGCAACTCATCTTCTTGAAGATGGCTATGACATCCGTACTGTGCAAAAATTACTTGGACATAAAGATGTTAGAACCACCATGAGATACACTCGTGTATTAAATAGAAATAAGCCTAATGTTCTAAGCCCTCTTGATTCCTAAAATTTAAAACAGACATAAATATGCAACTAAATTAGTTCGCTTTTTATTTATTATATACTTCCTTTATTTAAAAATTTGTAACTTTCTACTTTAAAGCATCCATTAAAAAAATACGCTTTATTGCTATTTTATTTTTACCTAATAACCTTAATTTATTTAACATGTTTAAAGCCAACGTAAATAAAAGCTTTACAAAAAGTTTTAATACTTCAGAAGTAAAAGAAACAGACCTAACTCTCATTACTCATAACAAATTTCTTCTTCGCCATCAATCTAAAAATTATGAAATAGATTTAGTGGAAAGTAATTTTAATACTAAAACTTATCATTTAAAAATTAATGGCAACAGTTACGTTGTTAACCTAGAAGATGAGTTAGATATTAAAATAGCTAAAATGGGATTTAGCATGATTAATTCAAAAAAAATAAACAGCATAATTTCTCCAATGCCAGGGTTAATTTTAAGCATTAACGTTAAAGAAGGACAAAAAGTTAAAAATGGAGACGTTTTGTTGGTGTTAGAAGCTATGAAAATGGAAAATAGCATAATTTCTCCAAAAGATGGCATCGTAAAACTAATTTCAGTAAAAAAAGGTTTGACGGTTGAAAAAAGCGAACATTTAATAGAACTTTCATAATTCAATTCATTAAAAATGAAAAAAATTTTAATAGCAAATCGCGGCGAAATAGCTATTCGAGTTATGAAAACAGCAAAAAAAATGGGTATAAAAACTGTGGCAGTTTTTTCTGAAGCGGATAAAAAAGCTCCTCATACCAAATTTGCAGATGAAGCAATTTATATTGGTGATTCTCCTTCTAACAAATCCTATTTATTAGGAAATAAAATTATTGAAGTTGCAAAAAAACTAAATGTTGATGCAATTCATCCTGGCTATGGTTTTTTAAGTGAAAATGCAGATTTTGCAAAAGAAGTTGAAGACAACAATCTAATTTTCATCGGTCCAAAATCATCTTCCATAGCTACTATGGGAAATAAATTAGCTGCTAAAGAAGCTGTTAAAAAATATAATATACCAATGGTTCCTGGCGAGGATAAAGCAATTCAATCTCCAAAAAAAACTGTTGCTACCGCTAAAAAAATAGGATTCCCTATTCTTATAAAAGCAGCAGCTGGTGGTGGTGGAAAAGGTATGCGAATAGTTTACCACGAAAATGAAATTTTAGAACAATTAAAACGCGCTATTAGTGAAGCAACCTCTGCATTTGGAAACGGCTCCGTTTTCATTGAAAAATATATTGAATCTCCTCGTCATATTGAAATTCAAATATTAGCAGATAGTTTTGGTAATGTAGTCCATTTATTTGAACGCGAATGCAGTATTCAACGTCGTCATCAAAAAGTGATTGAAGAAGCTCCTTCCTCTATTTTAACTCCAGAATTAAGAAAAAAAATGGGTGAAGATGCCATTAAAGTTGCTAAAGCATGTAATTATTTGGGTGCAGGAACTGTGGAGTTTTTAGTGGATAAAAATTTGAATTATTATTTTTTAGAAATGAATACTCGTTTGCAAGTTGAACACCCTGTAACTGAATTAATTTCAGGTATTGATTTGGTTGAAGAACAAATTAAAATTGCACAAGGAAAACCAATTTCTTTTCATCAAAATGAGTTAAAAATAAAAGGTCATGCATTAGAATTACGTGTATATGCTGAAGATTCTTATCAAAATTTTATGCCAAGCATAGGCACACTAATAAAATATCAATTGCCAAAAGGAGATGGTATTAGAGTGGATAATGGTTTTGAAGAAGGAATGGAAATTCCTATATATTACGATCCTATGTTATCCAAATTAATCACTTATGGGAAAACAAGAAACGAGGCAATACAGCTTATGTTAATGGCTATTAAAAGTTATAAAGTTGATGGGATTAAAACAACACTTCCTTTTGGAAAATTTGTTTTTGAACATGTTGCATTCACCTCTGGAAATTTTGACACCCATTTTGTAAAAAAATATTTTACGGAAGATATCATTCAAAAAATTATAGCAGAGGAATCTACTATAGCCGCAATCACAGCTCTAAAATTATATTTAAATGAACAAAAAAAAATAAAAATTGCAAAAATCAACTAATCGTTAAATCTTACTTATGGAATCAAAATATCAAAAATTAAAAGAAAGACAAGAATTAGCAAAATTAGGCGGTGGTGAAAAAAGAATTGAAAAACAACATGCTAAAAAGAAACTAACCGCTCGTGAGCGTATTTTATATTTATTAGACGAAGGGTCATTTGAAGAATCAGGGATGTTGGTTACACACAGAACCAATGATTTTGGCATGGAAAAAGAAATATATTATGGCGATGGTGTAATAACTGGCTCAGGAACCATACTCGAAAGATTAGTATTTGTATTTGCTCAAGATTTTACAGTATTTGGAGGTGCGCTATCTGAAACTCACGCTGAAAAAATATGTAAAATCATGGATCAAGCTGTAAAAGTGGGTGCTCCGTTAATTGGTTTAAATGATTCAGGTGGAGCTAGAATTCAAGAAGGTGTACGCTCTTTGGGTGGTTATGCTGATATTTTTTACAGAAATGTACAAGTATCGGGTGTAATTCCTCAAATTTCTGCCATTATGGGACCTTGTGCTGGTGGTGCTGTTTATTCACCAGCTATGACCGATTTTACACTAATGGTTGAAAACACTAGTTATATGTTTGTAACGGGTCCAAATGTGGTGAAAACAGTTACCAATGAGGAAGTTACCGCTGAAGAATTAGGTGGCGCAAGCACACATTCTATAAAATCGGGTGTTGCACATATTACTTCCGCAAATGACATTATATGTTTGAATGATATTAAAACATTATTAAGCTATATTCCTCAAAATAATCAATCTAAAACTAAAAAATTACCCTATGAACTAGGTGATGAAATTAGAGCCGATTTAGAAAACATTGTTCCTAAAAATGCCAACAAACCCTATGACATGCATCAAGTAATTAAAGGTATTATAGATGAAAATACTTTTTTTGAAATTCATAAAGATTTCGCAATTAATATTATAGTTGGGTTTGCAAGAATTGCCGGCAGAAGTATCGGCATTATTGCTAATCAACCAATGAACTTAGCTGGCTGTTTAGATGTTAACAGTTCAAAAAAAGGAGCTAGATTTACACGTTTTTGCGATTGTTTTAATATTCCTTTGTTGGTTTTAGTGGATGTTCCTGGGTTTTTACCCGGAACTGACCAAGAATGGAATGCCATTATTACCAACGGAGCTAAATTATTATATGCCTTAAGTGAAGCAACCGTACCAAGAGTTACAGTGATTACCCGTAAAGCCTATGGTGGTGCTTATGATGTTATGAATTCAAAACATATTGGTGCAGATATGAATTTTGCCTGGCCGTTTGCAGAAATTGCTGTTATGGGCGCAAAAGGAGCCGCTGAAATTATTTTTAAAAATGAAATAAAAACTGCTGAAAATCCTGAAAAAAAATGGAAAGAAAAAGAAGCAGAATATGCTACTAAATTTGCCGATCCCTACCGTGCTGCTCAACGCGGATTTATTGATGAAATAATTTTACCAAAAAACACGAGAAGAAAATTAATAAAAACCTATCAAATACTTGAAAATAAAAGCGTAACAAAACCAAATAGAAAACATGGAAATATTCCTTTATAGCCTATAATTGAATTGATTAATTTGAATCAAATTAAAAAACATTAAAAACTTTGTAAGAAAGGTATAAGGCTAACGACAAATATGCAAAAGTTACAAATGTTTAATATTTTTCATTCTTAAAATTGATGATGTTCTTTTGGTTAAGTAACTTTTTGGAAAGTCAGTATTTAGTGCTAAATACTGACTTTTTTATATAATTTCTGCAGATAATCCTTTGGTAAGCAATCGTGTACAACGAGGCTTTAATTCGTTATATTCACCTGTTTTTACGGTACATTTACCTTTGTAATGAACCAAAATAGTGCACTGTTCTGCTTGTTCTAAAGTGTGTTCACAAACTTCAATTAATGAGTCAATTACAAAATCAAATGTATTTACATCATCATTAAATAACACAATTTCATGTTGCTTGATAACTTCTTCTAATACGGCAACCTCATCTTGTATTTTTTTCTTTGTACTCATAAAGCAAAGTTATAAATTATTTCAGATACTTCAAAGCTACCCAATTATTTCTCTCAATGGTTTTGTCTAATATCAACCCATATTTAATAACTTCGTTATCAATTATTGGAATATCTTCTTTATAAAAACCGCTTAACAATAAAACACTTTTTTCTGTTAAACAATTGATGTATGATTGCATGTCATTTAACAAAATATTCCGATTGATATTAGCAATAATTACATCATAATTCCTATCTTTCAATAAAGAAGTATCTCCTTCAAAGACAGAAATAGTTTTACAATTATTTCGTTTTATATTTTCCAATGAATTTACATAACACCAATTATCATTATCAATGGCATCAATTGGATTTGCTCCTTTCATTTCAGCTAAAATGGCTAAAATTCCTGTTCCACAACCCATATCTAACACTTTTTTATTGGTTAAATCTAACCCCAATAAATGTTGAATCATCATATGCGTAGTTTCATGATGCCCAGTGCCAAAACTCATTTTAGGTTCAATTATAATATCATATTTTAAATTTGGATTTTTGTGAAAAGGAGCTCTAACACTCACAATATCATCAACTTGAATTGGGTTAAAATTCTTTTCCCATTCACTATTCCAATTCACTTGTTTAATGGTTTCTTTGGTATAGGTAATTTCAAATTCATTAGATTGTAATGCATATATATTATTCAAGATAGTTTCAAACCAATCCTTTTTCTGTATATAAGCAGTTAAACCTTCCTCTGTTTCCACAAAACTCTCAAAACCTACATTACCCAATTCGGCAATTAAGATTTCGGTTGCAGGTTCTTTTGGTTGAATTTTAAAATAATATGCTATATAAATAGAGTCCATTAAATAGCGTCAATAATTGCTTTAAAATCGTCTTTATTAAGAGCTGCACCACCAATTAATCCACCGTCTACATCTGGTTTAGAAAAAATTTCTTTAGCGTTTGTTGGTTTTACACTTCCACCGTACAAAATAGAAATACTGTCTGCGGTAATTTCATCATACTTATCAGCCAAAATTTTTCTAATAAACGCGTGCATTTCTTGAGCTTGTTCCGGTGATGCTGTTTCACCTGTACCAATTGCCCAAACTGGTTCATAAGCCAAAATAATATTTTTGAAGTTTGCTGATTCCAAATGGAATAATCCATTTTTTAATTGGCTTTCCACTATATTAAAATGATTATTTGATTTTCTATCTTCCAACACTTCACCAAAGCAGAAAATTACTTCCATTTTATTAGCTAAAGCTGTATCTACTTTTTTAGCTAAAATTTCATCGGTTTCTCCAAAATATTGTCTTCTTTCAGAATGCCCTAATATAACAATATTAGAACCTACTGCTTTTATCATTTCAGCCGACACTTCCCCTGTAAAAGCACCACTTTTTTCAAAGTGCATATTTTGAGCTGCAACTTCAACTTTTGTTCCTTTTGCTTTTTTTGCAACACGTTCTAAATTAACAAATGTTGGGGCTATTATTACTCTTGTGTTTTTTAAAGCCGTTTTTTTAATGCTTTTTACAATTTTTTTGGTCAACGATTTAGAGGCTTTTAAATCATTATTCATTTTCCAGTTTCCTGCTACTATCTTAGTTCTCATGTTACTATATTTTAGTTTACAAAATTAATGAAATAATTCTACCCTATAAAGGTTCAAATATGCTTACTACGAATTCGTTTTCGTTTTAATAGTATTTTATGTCAATCTAACTTTTGGATCTAACAATCCATAAATAATATCTACCAAAATATTTATTATTATAAACATAAAGGCAATAACCAAAACGCTTCCCATTATTACAGGTAAATCTAGCATATTTAAAGCATTTACAATTTCTTTACCCAAACCATTCCAGTTAAAAATATACTCTACAAAAACGGCACCTGCTAACATAGAAGCAAACCATCCTGAAACTGCTGTTACTACAGGATTTAATGCGTTTTTTAACGCGTGTGTTTTTATAATATTATACGTCGAAAGCCCTTTGGCTTTAGCGGTTCTAATATAATCTTGATTTAAAACTTCTAATAACGAATTCCGCATTAATTGAATAACTACTGCTAAAGGTCTAATTCCTAAAACGATTGCTGGTAATATCAAATTTTTCCACTGAATTGCTATTTTTTCACCAAAATCACCCACTTCATATAAACTTCCTGTCATATTCAAGTGAGTATATTTATGTAAAACAAAGCCAAAAAACCAAGCAAAAATAATGGCTGAGAAAAATGAGGGAACACTCATTCCTAAGGTGCTTAAAATTGATATTATTCGATCAAAAATAGTGTCTTTGTATATTGCTGATAAAACACCAAATAAAACACCTAACAAAATAGCAATTATAATCGCTGACACTGCTAAAACAGCTGTATTTGGTAAAGTTTCTGCAATAATTTCAGATACTTTTTTATCCGTTTTTTGAAACGATTTTCGTAAATATGGATATTTTAAAACCAATACATAATTCTTAAATGTTGCTATTTTTTGATAACTATATTTCGTTGGACTTAAAAAAGTAAAATCTTCAGGTTTTTTACTATGTATTGAAATAGGTGATAAATCATTTAAATAATATAAATATTGCTTTGAAATAGGCTGATCAAAACCGTATTTCTTTCTAATATTTTGTAGCTGGGCACTATCTTCTTGTTGATCTAACATCATTCTTGAAGGATCACCCGGTAATACATTGAACAAAAAGAATATTACTGTAACAACACCTAATAAAGTGAGCAAAGCATAACCAATTTTATATAAAATGTATTGAGACAAAAAATTTAATTTGATTCACAAATATAACTTAAAGTATTAAAATTATTACTTTTGCGTAATCCTTTATTCAAACTTATGAACAAACAAGAACTGATTGACCAAATTCAACAAAAAAAATCATTTTTATGTATTGGCTTAGATGTTGATTTAGCTAAAATTCCTGCTCATTTATTATCCGAAGAATATCCAATTTTTGAATTCAACAAACAAATTATTGATGCGACTCATGAGTTAGCAATTGCCTACAAACCAAACATTGCTTTTTATGAAGCCTACGGAATTAAAGGTTGGTTAGCTTTAGAAAAAACGATTAAACACATTAATGACAATTATCCTGAAATTTTTACCATTGCTGATGCAAAACGTGGTGATATTGGGAATACATCTACCCGATATGCAAAAGCTTTTTTTGAAGATTTAAATTTTGATGCAATAACCGTTGCACCATATATGGGAAAAGACTCTGTAGAACCTTTTTTAGCTTTTGAAAACAAGAATACCATTTTACTAACCTTAACATCCAATGAAGGTGGAATGGATTTTCAAACCTTGAAAACTCCTGAAAATGAATTGTATAAATCGGTTTTAAAAACTTCGTTAACCTGGAAAAATGCTGATAATCTAATGTTTGTGGTTGGTGCTACAAGACCTGAATATTTTAAAGAAATTAGAGAAATTGTACCCAATCATTTTTTATTAGTACCTGGCATTGGTGCTCAAGGAGGTAATTTACAAGGTGTTTGTAAATTTGGGCTGACTAAAGATTGTGGATTGTTAGTGAATTCATCAAGAAGTATAATTTATGCTGGAACAGATAAAAATTTTGCTATAAAAGCACAACAAGAAGCTTTAAAAATTCAACAGGAAATGAAAACCATTTTAGGTTATTAATTGATTTTGTGAAATCATTAAAACTTTGTTAAGAGATAGATTTAAAGTTGTAAATAAAATTTAAGACACTATCCTAAAAAGTGTGTAAGTTTATGAGATACTGCCAAATTTAGCTAAAATTAATCTTGCAGCTCAAAAACTCGCTTTAGCAAATCCGTAGTTCTGCTATTCACTTTGGTTCTAATTTCATTTTCTTCCACTTCCACCATAGTATAAACGCCTTTTAAGGCTTCACCAGTAACATAATCAGTAACATAATCAGTTAAATTTGGATTAACATTTTTTGTTAATGGTAAATTATTGTATTTGGTAATTAAATTAGCCCAAATTTTATCGGCTCCTACTTTTTTAAAAGAAGCATTTATGATGGGATTAAATTTTTGATATAAAGCTGTTGAAGTTTTATTTTTTAAATAAGTAGTTGCTGCATTTTTATCTCCTAACAATATATTTTTAGCATCCGTAAAAGTCATCCCTTTTACAGCGTCAACAAAAATAGGGATTGCTTGTCCAACAGCATCTTCAGCCGCCCTATTTAAAATTTTAATGCCTTCATCTGCAACTTTGGATAAACCTATTTTACGTAAAGTATTATCCACTTTTTTTAATTCTGCAGGTAACATTATTTTTACCAATTCATTTTTAAAAAAACCATCTTTAACAGCTAACAAACTTACCTTATCAGTAATACCTTTATTTAATGCTTCTTTTAACCCACTAGCTATTTGATTATTTGTAATTCCACCATTTGGCAACTGATTAACCACTTGTTGAAATTCAGCACAAGCCGTAAATTGAAATGCTATTAATATTAAAATTATTCTTTTGAACATACTTTAATTTGGTTTTTAGCTAATATATGTGAAATTTATTTTTTAAAAGTATCTGTTTTTTTATCATAGCTATACGGACAATGTTTACAGCCACTTTTACAGCAATATCCTCTTTTTAAATGGTATTGCTCCGTAAAAACGCGATAGCCTTCCTCATTTACATAAAAATCTTTTGAAGTTAATTTTGAATAATTATTATTTGACATAGATTTCACAAACTTAATTATTTTTTTTAATTTAGTAGAGCTTATCTAATTTAACACTCTTTCTACCCCCTTTTATTAAATAGATAATTTTATTATTATATAATTTTAATCTATTGTAATATAAAAACAATCAATTTTGTTTATAATATAATTATACCTAATTTTATCAAAAAACATAAAAACAATTACATCATGAAAGAAAAGAAAAAAGTAACTACAGAAGCAGGAGCTCCTGTAAATCATTATCAAGACTCACAAAGTGTTGGAGCTAGAGGTCCTTTACTTTTACAAGATTATTTTTTGCACGAAAAATTAGCAACTTTTAATAGAGAACGTATTCCAGAGCGTATTGTACACGCTAAAGGATCTGGTGCTTATGGAACATTTACGGTTACCCATGATATTACAAAATATACTAGAGCTAAATTATTTTCTAAAATAGGTAAACAAACAAAATTATTTACTCGTTTTTCTACAGTGGGTGGGGAAAAAGGCTCTGCAGATACAGAACGTGACCCTCGTGGATTTGCATTAAAATTTTATACTGAAGATGGTAACTGGGATTTAGTAGGTAACAATACTCCAGTATTTTTCATTAAAGATCCTAAAAAGTTTCCTGATTTTATTCACACTCAAAAAAGAGATCCTCATACTAATTGTAAGTCACCAACTATGATGTGGGATTATTGGTCCTTAAACCCTGAAAGTTTACACCAAGTGTTAATATTAATGTCGGATAGAGGCACACCAAATGGGTATCGTTTTATGAATGGTTATGGAAGTCATACATTTTCAATGATAAATGATAAAAATAAGCGTGTATATGTTAAATTTCATTACAAAACAATGCAAGGTATTAAAACCTTTACAGATGCTGAAGCTACTGCATTAAAAGGCACAGACCCAGATTATGCTCAACGCGATTTAGTGGAGGCTATTAAAAAAGGCGATTTTCCAAAGTATGCTCTTAAAATCCAAGTGATGACTTTAGAACAAGCTAAACATTTCCGTTGGAATCCTTTCGATTTAACAAAAGTTTGGCCTCATAGCCAATACCCATTAATTGATGTTGGAGTTATTGAATTAAATAAAATTCCAGATAATTATTTTCAAGATGTTGAGCAAGCTGCGTTTGCACCTTCAAATTTAGTAGATGGCATTGGTTTTTCACCAGATAAAATGCTACAAGGCAGGATTTTAGCATATCCTGATGCTCATCGCTATAGAATTGGATCAAATTTTCAATCGCTTCCTGTAAATAAATGTCCTTATGCTACAAACAATTACCATAGAGATGGGGCAATGCGTTTTGATGGTAATGGAGAAGGTACTCCAAATTATTATCCTAACAGTTTTGATGACTTAGTAGAAGACGATGCTTATAAAGGATATAATTATGATTTAGATTCCAACACAGTAGGTTATTATGATCGTAATGAAAATGATGACGATCATTTTACACAGCCAGGTAATTTATTTAAAATTATGACTAAAGAACAAAAAGCGAATACTATTAGTAATATTGTTGGCGCCATGAGTGGTATCAATGGTCCTAAAAAAGATGAAATTATAGACCGTCAATTATGTCATTGGTTTAGATCTGATGCTCAACTAGGTGCTGGAATTGCAAATGGTTTAGGGGTAAAAATTGATCCAAAATTATTAAAATAAACAACGTTGGAAACATCTTTATTAAAAAATGTATTTATAATAGATAAAAGAAATAATAAACAACTTCTTATTACTCATAATGAAGTTGTTATTTTGCATTCTTTTATTAAAAATACTACCAATAACGAGGTAATGATAATAAACTCTAATATAGGGTTAGAAGTTTATTATCTATCTTCGTTAGATTATGGGAATTTAATTAAAAATACATTTTTATTAATAACTTCAAAAAAAGGTAAAGAAATAAATCAATATCAAATAACCACATTAAATTCAACAAAAGATATTAAAATATTTACAGAGAATTTATTCTTAAAATTAACAACAAGACCATTATCCTTTACCTGCTATTCAAAAAGTTTAATATCTCAAATAAATGAACAACACACCTCAAAAAATACTCAAATAGTTACCTTGTTATTATCTATTTGGAATCAAGTAGTAACAGCTATTGATTTAACTAAAAAAACTCCATATAAATTTAAAGAATTTAAAAAAGCATTAGCTAATTTTGTAATAAAAAATAGTAATTCACTAGTGTTAACCCAATTAATTTACAAGGCAACCAACTCAATACGAAGTAATTAAATAAAAAAAAGCATCTTAAATTTCTAGGATGCTTTTATGTTATTATAATTTATGTTTTCTAATTTACAGCAGGTGGATATTTTTCCATAATTTCAGTTACAAAGTTTTTAATTCGTTCTTCTTTTTTTATTACATTACCCGAAGTGTTCAAAGCACCACTCCCAATACCTTGCCAAGCTAATTCTTTTTTTTGCGCATCAATTAAATCAATAAATAAAGTTCCTTCTGTATATTTCGAAATATGCATTCCAAAATTTGGACCATAATACCAAGGATGCCAGCCAAAATACATAGAATTATTATAGACATTTACTTTTTGACACGATTTTGTAAAAATATTTACTAATAAATCTGGATGCTCAGATTTAGTTAACCCTTTTGCTTCCAATTCATGCGCTACTGCTTTTAAAATTCTTCGTTTATCTAAGTCGGAAATTTTTACTTTATCAATGCCTTTTTTATAAAATGCAAAGGTTTTATATTTCGCAAAATTGGTATTGGTATCATAATCAGAAGTAACCCTAACCGAGCTACAAGAAGCCATTAAAAAAAGAATAGCAACCGGAATTATTTTTACGAGTTTCATAGTAAAGGATTTAAATATTAAAATAACTTCTGTAATATGGAATTGTCCACTAAATTTGGCAAGGTAACTTTCAAATTCGGATTGTCTATCATCGCTCGTTTAATTGCGAAAATAGAACCTTCATTTCTTGCCCAATTTCGTCTGGCAATTCCATTATTTACATCCCAAAAAAGCATACTTTTTAAGCGCTTTTCTGCTTCTATACTACCATCAATAACCATACCAAAACCACCATTTATTACTTCTCCCCAGCCTACTCCACCACCGTTATGAATAGACACCCAAGTTGCTCCTCTGAAACTATCACCAATTACATTTTGAATAGCCATATCGGCTGTAAACTGAGAACCATCATAAATATTTGAAGTTTCACGAAAAGGCGAATCGGTACCTGAAACATCATGATGATCTCTACCTAATACAATTGATTCGGTAATAGTTCCATCTTTTATAGCATCGTTAAACGCTTTGGCTATTTTCATTCTTCCCTCAGCATCAGCGTATAAAATTCTAGCTTGTGAACCCACCACTAAATTATTTTCCTGAGCACCTTGTATCCACTGAATATTATCAGTCATTTGCTGCTGAATTTCTTTTGGAGAATTTTTCTTTAATTCTTCTAAAACTTTACAAGCAATGGCATCGGTTTTTTCTAAATCGTTAGAATTGGCACTAGTACAAACCCAACGGAACGGTCCAAAACCATAATCAAAACACATAGGTCCCATAATATCCTGAACGTACGAATGGTATCTAAAATCTTTCCCATTCTCCGCAAAAATAGCTGCTCCTGCTCTACCAGCCTCTAATAAAAATGCGTTGCCATAATCAAAAAAGTACGTGCCTTTAACTGTATGTTTATTAATTGCAATGACTTGTCGTCGTAAACTTTCCTGAACTTTATCTTTAAATAAATCTGGATTTTCAACCATTAATTTATTGGCTTCTTCAAAAGAAATACCAACCGGATAATAGCCTCCAGCCCAAGGATTATGTAAGGAAGTTTGATCAGAACCTAAATCAACATAAATTTTTTCTTCATCTAATTTTTCCCACAATTCAACAATATTTCCCTGATAAGCAATAGAAACAATTTCTTTAGTTGCTTTTGCTTTTTTAATTCGGATTGCTAACTCATCTAAATCTGTAAAAACTTCATCCACCCAATTTTGAGAATGACGTGTATGCACTGCTTTCGGATTCACCTCAGCACAAACCGTAATACAACCAGCAATATTACCTGCTTTTGGTTGTGCTCCGCTCATTCCGCCTAATCCAGATGTAACAAACAATTTACCCGCTAAATCCTCTCCATTTTTAGAAATTTTTCTTCCAGCATTTAAAACGGTAATCGTAGTTCCATGAACGATTCCTTGTGGTCCAATATACATATAACTACCAGCAGTCATTTGTCCGTATTGGGTAACTCCTAAAGCGTTGTATTTTTCCCAATCATCTTGTTTACTATAATTTGGAATCATCATTCCATTGGTTACTACAACTCTTGGTGCATTTTTATGAGAAGGAAATAAACCCATAGGATGTCCGGAATACATTACTAAAGTTTGTTCTTCTGTCATTTCACTTAAATACTGCATGGTAAGTAAATACTGTGCCCAGTTTTGAAAAACTGCTCCGTTACCACCGTAAGTAATTAGTTCGTGAGGATGCTGTGCAACTTCTTCATTCAAATTATTTTGAATCATATGCATAATAGCTTTTGCCTGATTGCATTTTCCTGGATATTCTTGAATTGGGCGTGCGTACATTTTATATGAAGGGCGAAATCGGTGCATATAAATTCTACCATATGCTTTTAACTCATCCGCAAATTCCTTGGCTAAAGCTTTATGATGCTTTTTATCAAAATATCGCAACGCATTAGCAATTGCCAATTGTTTTTCTTCATTACTTAAAATTTCTTTTCTTTTAGGAGCATGATTTATTGCTTCTTCATACGGTTTAACCATAGGAAATTCATCTGGAATTCCTTGTTTAATTTCTTCTTGAAATGTCATTTTAATAAAATTTAATTGCATAAACTTCAACCAACAAAACTAAAAGTTTATAATACATTTTTTGAGTCACAAATATACTAGAATTTAGTCGCTTATTATTAACAACTAACTTTTATTCATACCTAATGTTAACGCAAACACAAATCAATATATTTATTGTAAAATACTCAAACAATGTTCATTTTAAATACAAATTACACAGCAAACTTATATGATTTGAGTTATTTTTATTAAAATAAATAGTTTCATACTGAAAATTATACAACCTTAAAATGAGTTACACTTATATTTTTTGGTTAAATTGCAAACATAGAATTTTAGCATATCCAATGAAAAAAATACCACCTTACCAACCAAAAAATAAAATACGAATTGTAACCGCAGCATCGCTTTTTGATGGGCATGATGCTGCTATCAATATTATGCGCAGAATAATTCAGGCAACTGGTGTTGAAGTTATTCATTTAGGACATGATAGAAGCGTTGAAGAAGTGGTTAATTGTGCCATACAAGAAGATGCTAATGCCATAGCTTTAACCTCTTATCAAGGTGGTCATAATGAGTATTTTAAATATATGTACGATCTATTGCAAGAAAAAGGTGCGTCGCAAATTAAAATATTTGGCGGTGGAGGTGGCGTTATTCTTCCAGAAGAAATTAAAGATCTAATGAACTACGGCATCACTAGAATTTATTCACCGGATGACGGTAGAAAAATGGGATTGCAAGGTATGATTAATGATATGATTGAAAAATCAGACTTTCCAACAGGTGCTGACATTAATTTTAATCCTTCTAATTTAAAAAATAAAAACACAGTTCAAATTGCACAAGCTATCTCTGCGGCTGAAAACTTCACCTTAAAACACACAAAATTTATTTCTGAAATACGAAATTCGGCAAATGGTATTAAAACACCTGTTTTGGGAATTACTGGTACTGGAGGCTCAGGAAAATCATCTACGGTAGATGAATTTGTCCGCCGTTTTTTGGTTGATTTTCCTAAAAAAACATTGGGTATTATTTCTGTAGATCCATCAAAACGTAAAACTGGCGGAGCTTTGCTAGGTGATAGAATTAGAATGAACGCTATCAATAATAACCGTGTTTATATGCGTTCCTTAGCAACCAGAGAATCTAATGTAGCTTTATCAAAACATGTAAGTGACGCCATAGCTATTTTAAAAGTTGCCGGTTACGATTTAATTTTATTGGAAACTTCTGGAATTGGACAAAGTGATACCGAGATTTTAGATCATTCTGATGTTTCTTTATATGTGATGACTCCCGAATATGGAGCAGCAACTCAATTGGAAAAAATTGATATGATTGATTTTGCAGATATTATTGCACTTAATAAATTTGATAAACGTGGTGCTTTAGATGCCTTACGCGATGTTAAAAAACAATACCAACGCAATCATAATTTATGGGAAGATACCTTAGAGAACATGCCTGTTTACGGTACTATTGCATCGCAATTTAATGATCCTGGAACTAATGAGTTATATCAGGTTTTGATTAAAAAATTAAACGAAAAAACGACAGCCAATTTTGAGAACATTATTCATACTACACCTAAAATAAGCGAAAAACAATTTATAATTCCGTCAAACAGAACTCGTTATTTATCTGAAATTACTGAAAACAACAGAAATTACAGCAAAATTGCGATTCAGCAAAAAGAAATTGCTCAAAAACTATATGGGATTTATAAAACTATTGAAACTGTTTCTAATGTCAAACTGAGCCTGTCGAAGTTTGGTTTAGATAAAGAATGTCTTCGACAAGCTCAGACAGACGATAATAGTGAGTTTTTAAAATTATTAATTTTGGAATTCGAAAAAGTTAAAATGGATTTAAATCCACATAACTGGAATATAATTTTAAACTGGGAAACCAAAAAACAATCCTACAAAAATGAAATATTTTCCTTTAAAGTTAGAGGAAAAGAAATAAACATAAAAACACACACCGAATCCTTATCTCATCTACAAATTCCAAAAATTTCTTTACCAAAATACGAGGCTTGGGGTGATATCTTATGGTGGACTCTAGAAGAAAACGTACCTGGCGAATTTCCTTATACTGCTGGATTATTTCCTTTTAAAAGAATTGGTGAAGACCCAACCAGAATGTTTGCTGGCGAAGGCGGACCGGAACGTACCAATAGACGATTTCATTATGTTAGTTTAGGTACGCCAGCCAAACGCTTATCTACTGCTTTTGATTCTGTAACTTTATATGGAAACGATCCTGATTTAAGACCTGATATTTACGGAAAAATTGGTAATGCAGGTGTTTCAATTTGTTGTTTAGATGATGCTAAAAAATTATACTCAGGATTTGAATTAACAAATCCTATGACTTCCGTTTCTATGACTATTAATGGTCCTGCACCTATGATGCTTGGCTTTTTTATGAATGCAGCTATTGATCAAGAGTGTGAAAAATACATTATTAAACATCGTTTAGAAGAAGAAACTGAAGCTAAAATTAAAGCAATATATAAAAAGAAAAATGTAGAAAGACCTAAATATCAAGGAAAACTTCCTGAAGGAAATAATGGTTTAGGATTACTTTTATTAGGAGTTACAGGAGATGAAGTATTGCCAAACGATATCTATCAAAAAATTAAGTACGAAACCATTGCTAAAGTTAGAGGAACGGTTCAGGCAGATATTTTAAAAGAAGATCAGGCACAAAATACCTGCATATTTTCTACAGAATTTGCATTGCGATTAATGGGAGATGTACAAGAATATTTTATAACAAATAAGGTTAGAAATTTCTATTCCGTTTCTATTTCTGGTTATCATATTGCAGAAGCCGGTGCAAACCCAATTTCACAATTGGCATTTACTCTAGCAAATGGTTTTACTTATGTAGAGTATTATTTATCCAGAGGAATGGACATTAATAAATTTGGGCCAAACTTATCTTTTTTCTTTTCTAATGGAATTGATCCTGAATATGCTGTAATTGGAAGAGTAGCCCGAAAAATTTGGGCAAAAGCTATGAAAAATAAATATGGAGCCAATCCAAGAGCTCAAATGTTGAAATATCATATACAAACTTCAGGCAGAAGTTTACATGCGCAAGAAATTGATTTTAATGATATTCGTACAACGCTACAAGCGCTTTATGCAATTTATGATAACTGTAATAGTTTACACACTAACGCTTATGATGAAGCCATAACTACGCCAACCGAAGAAAGTGTTAGACGAGCGATGGCAATTCAATTAATTATTAATAAAGAATTAGGTTTGGCCAAAAATGAAAACCCTATTCAAGGTTCTTTCATTATTGAAGAATTGACTAATTTAGTTGAGGAAGCTATTTATGTTGAATTTGATAGAATTACGGAGCGTGGTGGTGTTTTAGGTGCTATGGAAACTATGTACCAACGAAGTAAAATACAAGAAGAGAGTTTGTATTATGAAACTTTAAAACATACTGGAGAATTTCCAATAATTGGTGTTAATACTTTTTTAAGCAGTAAAGGTTCCCCAACTATTTTACCACAAGAAGTAATTAGAGCAACTGAAGAAGAAAAGAAATATCAAATTACTGTTGTCGAAAACTTGAATAAAGGAAATGTTACTATTGTTGATGAACAACTTACTTTATTAGAACAGAAAGCTATAAATAACAAAAATATTTTTGAACAATTAATGGAAGCTTGTAAAGTTTGTTCTATTGGTCAAATTACAGAAGCATTGTTTAAAGTTGGAGGGCAATATAGAAGAAATATGTAGTAAAATTATTTTATGAAAAGTGAATAAAGACTTAAAAACACAAATAAAAGCTGCGGTTTCTCAATTACTATTACAATTAAATAAAATTGACGTTGAATCTGAAGAAATTTCTGAATATAACAAGACATATTTAAAAAAGTACTTAAGCAATTACAATTTTTATATGTCTTACTATTCTCAATTATTACTTAAGGCCATACAAAAACTAAAGAAGTCTAAAGAAGAAAGTGTTTTTGTCGATTATGGTGGAGGTTCAGGAATTTTGTCGTATTTAGCCTCAATACTAGGTTTTAAACAGGTTATTTATAACGACATATATTCTGTTTCGGTTAGTGATGTTAAAATAATTTCAAAAAACTTAAACATATCTATAGATTACTTTTTTTTAGGTAATATAAATGAATTAGTCAAAAACCTTGATTTAAATTTCATAAAACCTGATATTATATGTTCGTTTGATGTTCTTGAACATATATACGATTTAGATACCTGGTTTACAGAACTTTCAAAACTAAGTAACTTTAACTTACTTTTTATGACATCAGCAAATCCAAAAAATCCTTTGGTAAATTATCGCTTAAAAAAACTTCAGAATAAAGCGGAATATTATGGATTTAATAAACATTTAGGGTGGAAAAAATCTGATGAGAATTTACCATATTCAATCGTTCGAAAAAATATAATTAAAAGTAAATTTCCTTCACTAAAAAATAATGAGATTGATTATTTAACAAAAAAAACTAGGGGTCTTCGAAAAGATGATATTGAAAAAATTGTCAATTCTTTTATAAAAAAAGAAGTCATAAATTACGCTATTAAACACCCTACAAATACTTGCGATCCTTATACTGGTAATTGGACAGAACACTTAATTAACTTAGAGGATTTTAAAATCGATTTAAAAGCAAAGGGATTTAAAGTTAATTATTCAAACTCATTATACAGTTTGTCTTCAAATAATATTTTAAACAAATTTAAAATTTTTATTAATCTATTAATTCAATTACTTAAGCCAAATAATTTATTTTTTTCTCCAAATTATGTTTTAGAATTAGAGAAGAAAAGTGAGATTTGAAATTAATTTTTTTGTAAAAAATAAGTTACAACAAAGAATTCACATACTTTTTATGAATTTTTCGAAGATGTTTTAATTCATTGCTTAGTAGTTGTACAAAATCAACCCCTTTAATTTTACTATTCTCTAGGGTTTTGCAATCTTGGTAAATTCTATCTATAAAATATCGAAGTGATTGAGCATATTTAAGTTTTATATCTGGGTTTTCTTGTGTTTCAACTTCAGCTATTTTTGGCACTAATCGATAAGCATTCATTACTAAATTATCTGCATAGTTATCTGTTTTAGAACCTGATCTATACATAGAAATCATATCTTTATCGTCCGTAATATAAGATGCAATACGACGCGCTAACTCAAAAATAGCTAATGATTTTTGATAAAAAACCAATTTTCCTAAATCGTGTGAATATGCTTTCATAATTAAATTAAAATTCTCCATAAAATTAGATAGTAATTATCATCTTTTTATTAATCTTTTAAACTAATACTGTTAAATTCCTTTAAATTTTATATTTTTATACTTCAAATCTTTAATTATGAAATTAGACGATATAAATTGGAATATATTACATTGTTTACAGCAAAATGCTCGTCAAAATAATACTCAAATAGCTCGTAAAGTTGGAATATCTTCTCCGGCTGTTGCCGAAAGAATTCACAAATTGGAAGATTTAGGAATTATTGAAGGTTATTATGCTAAAGTATCTTATTTTGAAACGGAGCATCAATTAAAAGCAATAATAACCTTACGAGTTTTTATGGGACGATTAAAACCTTTTATGGAAAAAGTTAAAGAATTTAATGAAGTTATAAATTGCTATAGAATTACTGGGAACGAAAATATTTTTATGGAAGTGGTTTTAAAAAACCAAAAACACTTGCAACAATTTATTGATAATTTGATAAATTATGGAGAAACCACAACTCATATTGTACTGTCAAACATTATTGAAAATAATCCAATAGTAAAAAAAATTAACCTTTAATTATTAATTTTTCTGAATATTTAGCCCACCAGATTAAAAATTGCCGCACCATAAATAGCAAACCGAACAAAGCGTAGAGAGCCAAATACTAAAACACCTTTAAGTGGGTATTTAATCATACCAGCAGCCATACATGTTATTGAAAATGGAATTGGAAGTAATGCTCCAACCACAATTAAAAAGCCTCCCCATTTACTCGTGTTTTTTAAATGCTTGTACATTTTATTTTCAAAATAAGTTTTTACAACATTTACTTTTAATATTGCCTTTCCAATAAAATAGGAAAGCACTCCTCCAACATAAGAGATGGTTGCCAATAAAGATAAATTAAATATTGGGTTTGTTGTTTTTTTAGACCAAACAATAAAAATTTCTGGAGGAATTAAACCTAAAATCGTTTCTGACAAAAAAAATACAAGTAAAACTGCAATAGTTGAAAAGGTTGTAGTAATTATTTCTAAGCCATCATTAATGTTATAAATATATTTATTAAATAGTACTAAACTAACAATCAAAAAAAGAATTGGAGGTATTGTTTTTTTAGTACTGTTCCATATAAATTTATAAAACCCGGTATAAGCATAATATTGATGAAGCAATCTTATCTTTGATTTTTTTTGACTCTTTACTCTGCTCATATATTATTTATAATTATTCTAAATTACTTATTTAGAAAGACAAAAATAGCTATTTTTTGGAATTAGAGCCTATTAAGGTTATTAAAGCTGTCTTTTTTGGAAAAATTTAACATAAATAGATTAATAACAAGTTTTATAAATAGACCTTATAAATTAAGCCTCTTTATCAATAATGGTTAAAGCTAAACGAATTTTATAATACTCCAATTCAGAATTAAAATACTCATAATAAGGTTTTAAAGCTGGTGGATTTTTTAATTCTCTTTTGGCTAATTTAACTTTTTCAACTTCTTCTATACTAATAAAATTGTAGATATCAATATCTTTTCCGTCTGTATATGCTTTTGCTAAATGAGAAAATATTGTGGTTGATTTTAATTTTCGATTTGTCGCAATTTCATCTATTGACAATCCTTCTTTATATAAATTATAAGTTACTTTGTATGTATCATTCTCCTTTCTTTTTTTTGTTTTTTCATCAGAAAAAGAAACAATTTCAGCAATAAAATCTTCGCCATAAACTTCTAGCTTTCGTTGACCAACTCCACTAATTTCTAAAAAATCTGCTTCACACATTGGTCTTGCTTGTTCCATTTCTTTTAAAGTAGTATCACTAAAAACCAAATAAGCAGGAATATTTTCATCTAAAGAAATTTGATGACGCAATTTTCGTAAACGTTCAAATAAGGTGTCTTTTTTAGATTTTTTAGGTTTTGTTGCTTTTTTAGTTTCCACTAACTCATTTACCACAACTGGACGAGTTAAATCAACTTTTGCATTTTCAAACAACACTTTTTTTGAAAAACTGGTTAATCGTAAAGCATTATTTTTATGAAATGCTATTTCACAAAACCCTTGATTAATTAACTGAATAATATATTGTTGCCAATCTCTCCAAGAAATTTCTTTACCAACTCCGTGCGATTTTAACTTATTGTACTGTTTATCAAGAATAGTCGCATTGTTAGCTCCTCTTAATACATCTATAACTGTTCCTATAGCTTCGGTTTCATTTAATCTGGTAATAACCGAAAGGGCTTTTTGTGCAAAAATGGTTCCATCAAAAATTTGAGGAGGATTTTTACATACATCACAATTCCCACAATTTTCGGCTAGCAATTCGCCAAAATAACTTAATAAAATTTTTCTTCTACATGTTGTAGCTTCAGAAAACTGTTTCATTCGCTCTAGCTTTGCTATTTGCACTTCTTCATTACTTGCACCACTTGCAAATTTCCGAAGCTGAATTACATCTGAATAACTATGAAATAACAAGGCATTAGCTTTTAATCCATCTCGTCCACAACGCCCAATTTCTTGATAATATCCTTCTATGTTTTTGGGCATATTATAATGAATTACCCAACGCACATTAGATTTATCAATACCCATACCAAAGGCTATGGTTGCACAAACTACTTGAGTTTTATCATATAAAAAATCTTCTTGGGTTTTAGTACGTTCTACAAAATTTAAACCAGCATGATAGGTTGCTGCATTTATTCCGTTAAGTTTCAATTTAGACGCTAATTGTTCAGTAGATTTCCGACTTAAACAATAAATAATACCAGCTTCATTCGGTCTTTTATTGATGAATTTAATAATTTGTGAAACTCTGTCATTAGCTGGTCGAACCTCTAATTCAATATTTTTTCGATCAAAAGAAGTAATAAACAGATTTGCTTTTGGAATATTTAATTGCTGAATAATATCTTGCCTTGTTGCTTTATCGGCTGTAGCTGTTAACGCAATAATGGGAGTATTTGGCAAAGTATTTTTTAAAAATCCGAGTTGCTGGTAAGATGGGCGAAAATCGTGTCCCCAAGATGAAATACAATGGGCCTCATCAATAGCTACACAACTAATAAATTCTTCTGTTAAAATATTACCCAACAAGGATAAACTTTCGGGAGCAACATACAACAATTTAATTTTCTGTTGAATTACCTTCTCAAAAATAGCGTTATGTTCTTGATTTTCTTGACTACTATTAAAATAATCAGCCGGAATACCATTGGCATTTAAACCATCCACTTGATCTTTCATTAAAGCAATTAATGGTGAAATTACCAAGGTAATTCCTTCAAAAAGAAGAGCTGGCAATTGAAAACAAATAGATTTTCCTCCACCAGTAGGCATAATTACCAAATTATCTTTTTTAGAAAGTACTGCTTCTATAATTTCTAGTTGCTGATCTCTAAAACTATCGTATCCAAAATATTTTTTTAATGTTGGAAGTAATTTTTCTTGCGTTTCTTTTAATAGCATTTAAATTCGTTTTGGCAAAAATAAAAAACCGTTCCACAATTAGAACCGTTTTAAAAATAAGTTTTTGAAAATATAATCATTTTGTTTTTTTATCAGCACAATAAGGTTCTTTACAATCTGTAGCAAATACTGTATTAGTGTTATCTTTTTTAACACTACTTGCTTTATCAATTTTAAAAAATTATTTCTATTAATTCTTAAATATTACATTATCAAAACAATGAAATCTAATTAAGATTAAAATAACTCTTGGAATTTTGTGAAAACAAAATTATTATCCTTGGAAAGATTATGACAAGCTACACAACTTGCAGTACCTTTGTCCCAACTTTTGTATTCGTTATTTTCTTTTACAAATCTTGCATAACCCCAATTACCAGGGTTGTCTTTAAACTTCTTTGAATCCTTAATCATATATTCTATCCGTTGCAAACTATCTGACTCTAAAGCAACACCAAAATTGGACATTTTTTTTACTTTCCATCCAATTTTTACAATTTTACTTCCTTCAGGTAGTACTTCATTATTTGTAAATGGTTTAAATGCAATTTCATTAGCTAAAACATAACGTAATTCATTTTTATCTGTTCTAAAATGTGTTGCTACAATTTTATAATTTTTGTAATCTTCAATTTCTTTAAATTTCAACCCATTTTCAGGCATCTTTAAGTCTGGAACTTTTGATACTACATGGTAATCAAATTTTTTTGAGCAGGATGTCATTAAAACAATTACAAGCAGAATTATTATTTTTATTTTTATCATACTAATATATTTTTAATTATTAATAATTAAAAGATTACGATTAATTAATAACCGTAATCTTTAGGTAATAAACATTTAGAAAATAAATTTAATTTGGTGCAACTGGTGTAACTATATTAGCAATTGGCCAAACTCCTGGTGAAGGAAAACTAATTCCTTTATTATCTCCACGTTCGGTATCTTGTCCAAAGTAATACAATGGCCATCCTTTATAGGTTAATTGAGTTCTACCAAATACATCAATAGCACCAAAATCTCCAGTATTTAAATTACTTGGTATTTTATCTAAACTAATTTCTGCTATTGGCCAAACGCTATTATTTGAAAAGTCTGATTTTGTAAAATTGTTGGTGTTGTTCTTGTCGTTCTTAAAAGTATATAATGTTCTGCCATCTATGTCAACAATATATCCTGTTTCGCCAACTCCTTCGGCATAATCACTCATATAATTTAATCCATCAAGACCTACTAACTGCGAATAAACATACATTAATGAATAGTCTGGTTTTGCAATAAACCATTCATTTCCTACATTATCTCCAAGTGTATCCCCAGCATTTACATCACTAACATAATAATACAATGGCCAACCTTTATAGGTTGTTTGTTTAGTTCCATCGGTACGAGTTATTGTTGCAAAATCAGCAAGGTCTAATCCAGAATCTACAATAAGGTCTTCTGTATAAAATATTGGCCAAGCATTTAAACATCCATCTAAACATGCTGAAGTATTTTTAGTATCATCAGAAAAGAAATAAAGGGATATTCCTTCTGCATCAGTTAATATTTTACCAAAGGATGCATTGTCTGCTAATTTAATTGTCTTTGCAGCAGGTGCTGCTGGTATATCTACATTGGCAATTGGCCAAACTCCTGGTGCAGGAAAACTAATTCCTTTATTATCTCCACGTTCTGCATCTTGCCCAAAATAGTACAATGGCCATCCCTTATAAGTTATTTGTGTTTTGCCAAATACATCAATTGTTCCAAAATTATTACTATTTAAAATACTTGGAATTTTGTCTAAACTAATTTCTGCGATTGGCCAAACTCCATTATTAGAGAAATCAGACTTCGTAAAATTATTAGTATTGTTGGTATCCTTCTTAAAAGTATAAAGTGTTCTACCATCAATATCAGTAATATAAAATGTATTTCCATCACCTTCTGTAAAATCACTAGTATAATTTTTATCATCGTGACCTACTAATTGAGAATTAGCATACATTAACGAATAATCTGGTTTTGCTACATACCAAACATTATTAACTTTATCACCGTTGGTATCACCTATATTAGTATCATTTGCAAAATAATATAAAGGCCATCCCTTATACGTGATTTGTTTAGCACCATCAGTTCGCGTTATTGTTTCAAAATCAGCAGGGTCTAATTCATTGTCAATAGTTAGATTTTCTACATAAAAAACAGGCCAAATATCTCTACATCCATCAACACATTCTGAAGTTTCTCTTGTGTCTTTTGAAAAGAAGTAAAGTGATTTTCCTTCTGAATCTGTTAAAATTTTACCTAAAGTGGCATTGTTTGCTAACTTAACTGCATTTGCAGTTGGTAGCTGTGGTGTGACTTCATCATCTTTATTGCAACTTTGCAATAAAACAATTGAAACTAGTAATAAGAATGTTTTTTTCATAAGTTATAAATTATTTTAATTAAATTTGATACAAATAAACTTCTCAATGTCTTTTAATTAAAATGAAATAATGTCAAAAGGAAAAAATTGAATCTAAAGACGAAAAATCCAACTTAAAAACTTTATCTGTTTTGAAAAAAGACAATTTATATCTATATACTTTATTAGGACTTTCAGTTATTGTATTTGTAATTGGATATTTTAGCATGTCTTATTTAGTGAAAGTCAGCACGAATCAATTTTTAGAAATTCAAATACAATCTAGTAAACGTGAAGCACGTGAATTTGCCAAACTAGTTTCATATCAAATAGACAATGGTATTCCCCGAAATATAATTATAAATAATATTCAGAACAGTATTGAAGGTACAAGTGTTGAATCTGGCTTTGTGTGTATGTTTGATTGGTCTGGAGTTGAGATTTGCCATCCTAATCCACAAAAAATAGGTAAACAAACTAACCCAAACGAATCATTCGTAAAACCTATAAATAATGAAATTAATGCGGAAGATTTTTACAACCTGTTAAAACAAAAAAAACAACAGGGAGGCGTAAGAAATTTCTCCAATAGTAGTCGTAATTCTGAAATTATTTATTTATACCCCGTAAAAAATTCAGATTGGATTATTGCAGCCCATGCTAATATTGATAAAATTGAGAAGCAAGTACAAAAACTTAAAATTAATTTTTCTTTAATATACATTTTAACGGGTATTGTTATCATTTTACTTTCCTTAATTGTAGTAAGGTTTTTAGGTAATTTTTACGAAAAAGAATTGGAATTAAAAAATGATAAATTAGCCGAAGAAATAAATATACTTTCTAAATTAAATTCAAATTTAACTAATTATAAAGATAAAGTTAACAAGAAAATTGAAGATGATTCAATTAAAATAAAAAAAAGAATTTTAACCTATTTAAAAGATAAACTTATTTCGATAAAAGTTGATAAAATTTCATTTATTAATACCGAACATTCAATTACAACGATATTTTGCTTAGATGGTAAAAAATATACGAGTAATTCCAGTTTAGATGAACTTTATAATAGCTTAGATAAAACTTTATTTTTCAGAGCTAATAGACAATTTGTTCTTTCAGCAAAAGGTATTGATGAAATATTAAGATATGGAAATAATCAATTAAAAATAAAAACTACACCCATTTCAAGTAGTCCTATAATTATTAGTAAAAATAAAGCCTCAGAATTCAAAAAATGGCTTGATATGTAGATGTTATAAATTATACTGAACAAAATTATTCTAATTAAACAAAAAAATCTGGTTTTAAACCAGATTTTTTCTAAGTTAATTTAGTTAGTAATTATTTGGTATAGGCATCTTCATGAACAAATGCAACCGCTCTACCAGAAGGATCATTCATGTTTTTAAAACTTTCATCCCATTCTAAAGCTATTTTTGTACTACAAGCCACAGAAGCTTCCTGAGGAACACTCCAAGCCGCTGTGTCTGACGGAAAATGACTTGTAAAAATTGAACGATAATAATATTCTTCTTTACTTGTAGGTGTTTGAATTGGAAATTTAAATTTAGCATTTTTTAGTTGTTCATCAGAAACTTCAACTTCAACAATTTCTTTTAACGTATCAATCCAACTGTAGCCAACACCATCCGAAAATTGTTCTTTTTGCCTCCAAGCTACGCTTTTTGGTAAATATTTTTCAAATGCTTTACGGATCACCCATTTTTCCATGCGTTCCCCATTAATCATTTTATCTTGAGGATTTATACGCATAGCCACATCCATAAATTCCTTATCTAAAAAAGGCACACGACCTTCAATTCCCCAAGCTGCCAAACTTTTATTGGCTCGTAAGCAATCGTACATATGCAATTTACTTAATTTACGTACGGTTTCTTTATGAAATTCTTCCGCACTTGGTGCTTTATGAAAATATAAATAACCTCCAAAAAGCTCATCAGCACCTTCACCAGATAATACCATTTTTACGCCCATAGATTTTATAACACGCGCCATTAAATACATTGGAGTGGAAGCTCTAATAGTAGTAATATCATACGTTTCAAGATTATAAATTACATCTTTAATAGCATCCAAACCTTCTTGAATAGTAAACTTAATTTCGTGATGAACCGTACCAATATGATCTGCAACTAATTGTGCAGCTGCTAAATCTGGCGACCCTTCTAAACCAACAGAAAAGGAATGTAATTGTGGCCACCAAGCTGTTTGTGTATCATCTGATTCTATTCTTTTTTCAGCATATTTTTTTGCAATTGCAGAAGTTACGGAAGAATCTAATCCGCCAGATAATAAAACTCCGTAAGGTACGTCAGACATTAACTGACGATGTACTGCTGCTTCTAAAGCATCATGTAATTCATCAATACTAGTTTGATTTTCTTTAACTGCTTTAAACTCCATCCAATCTCTTGAATACCATTTAGTTAATACACCATCTTTACTTGACAGATAATATCCAGGAGGAAATAATTCAATTTTTCCACAAACGCCTTCTAAAGCCTTTAATTCAGAAGCTACATAAAAAGTTCCGTTTTCATCCCAACCCATATATAAAGGAATAATTCCCATATGATCACGTGCTATAAAGTACTCATCCTTTTCAACATCGTATAAAGCAAAACCAAAAATACCATTTAGTTCATCGATAAAGCTAGCACCTTTTTCTTGATACAATGCTAAAATAACTTCACAATCCGACTCCGTTTGAAAGTGATATTTTCCTTCAAATTGTTTCCGTAATGCTTTATGATTATAAATTTCACCATTAGCTGCCAATACTAAGTTTTTATCTTCACTAAATAATGGCTGTTTACCAGAAGCTGGATCTACAATTGCCAAACGTTCATGAGCTAAAATGGCTTTATCATTGGCAAATATTCCACTCCAATCCGGACCACGATGACGTATTTTTTTAGACATCTCCAATAATTGAGGACGCAATACTTCGGCTTTTTCTTTTAAATCAAATGCACAAACTATACCACACATAATTTTTTTTATTTTGTTGTTAATTACTATGCAAATGTGAAGTGTTACTTTTTATATGAAAAGTAGTTTTGTGTTTTTAGTTGCTATTTAAAACTTTATATTGTTTTTTTATAACTATTTGAAAGTTTAGCCTTAAAATTTATATAACAAACTTGTTATTTGAAATATTTACAAATTATATCCAATGAAAAACATGACAATTCTAGGAAGTATATACGTTTTAGAATCTGAAATTATATAGGAAGAAAAACTGTTTTGTTGTTTAAATTGCACATTAAATAAATTCTGTGATTTTATTTTAAAACTCCAAGCGCTATCCTCTTTTTTATAAGATAAAGTTGCATTTGCAATTTGATAGGTATTATTTTGATTAAAGGTTTTATTAGCATATTTATAACTTGTATAATCTAACGAAAAAATACATCCTTTTAAAAAACCGTAATCTATATTTAAAAATGGTTCTGTAGTTGTAAATTTTGAATTTGTATTGCTGGATGTATAGTTTCCAAAACTTTGTCGTAAACCTAACTCTATTGTTGGAAAATTATCGAATAATGTTTTGGTGGAAACCTCATATAACCAAGTTTTATTTTTATTGGTTACTAATGAATTGTTGATACTTTGCAAATATGTTGCTAAACTTAAATTACCTTTTAAATGGTATTTAAATTGTTTAATTTTTTTATTAATATCCGCATTAAAATTCCAGTTTTCTTCAGGATTTGTAACTAAAACTGATGTTACATATTGATTAACACCTTGAAAATGAACTGCATTTTGAACTCCTTTAATTTTTTTAATATAACTAACCCCGCTAAAAAGCATTAAACCTCTATACAAACTAAACCTACTAAAATAAATACGTGCTGAGTGATACAACTCATTTTCTAATTGTTCGTTTCCTTTATAAACGGAATTATACGATTGTAAATAAAATCGATTTGCCAATTTAGAAACGTCGGAAAATGAAGTTTTTAAATCGTAATTAATTCTTAATATTTTGGATTTGTTAAATTCAATTTTAGCCAAAAAACTTGGTAAAACAACCGTTTTTTGTTTTTTAAATTTGTTTGATTGTTGAACCTTCCAATTATAATTATGCAAAAACAATCCTTGTTTAAAAGTAAAAATACCTGTTTTATATTTGAATTCTACTCCTAAAAATAAATCGTTTAGTTTAAAATCAATAGCATTTCCAAAACCATTTGTGCTGAAATTATTTTCGGTACCATTGTCTAAAAACTGTAAATCATTGGTGTAAAACTGTTCCTTTAAAAAATTATTTCCAATGGATGTATAAATATGATGGTTGTTATTTAACACCCAATAATGTTTAAAAAGCGTGTTAACACTATTTGTTTTTACTTTTTTCTGTTGATTTAATTTGTAATTATTAGAAGAAATTACTGGAATTAAACCTTGTAAAATTGGGTTATTGGTTTCCCAAAATGTATTGGGTTTATTTTCATCAAAAGTATAATCCGATACAAATGAAAAGGTATGTTTATTGGATAGTTTTTTATGCCATTCTACTACTTGGTTTAAGTGCGTAGCAGCTGTGTTTTTTTGTGTGTTAATAGTGGTATTAATATTATTTACAGCGGATAAAATAATATTTTTATTTAAGCCATTTGCCCTTTTTAGTTGCGTTTTAAAATACCATTGTTCCTTTGTGTTTGGTGCATATTCAAAATTTAGTTTTGCAATACCTAAAATATTACGAGCTTTTGATTTGTTATCTTTATCCTCATTAAATTCGGTATATTGATTAAATGTTTTTGTAAAATTTTCTGTATTGGTATGAGAAAAAATAGCATATCCAGAAATATCTAATTTGCTAGAGGTGGTTTTGGTAATGTTTAATGCTCCAAACTTATTTTGGCTACTCACTAAATCTTGTGTTTCTAAAAATTGTGAGAAATCTGAATTACTATAATTATAAATTGCACTATTTCCTTTTAAAATAGCACTTACACCGCCTTGAAAGTTAAAATAATCTCTAATTGTAAAGGTTTTTTCTCCTGTATTATTTAAGTCTCCAATAAAATTTACATTGGTTTTAGGGCTGTAATAAAATAGGTTGCTACTGGTTTTATAAAAATCTTGATTTCCTTTACCTACTTCAACATCGCCAAAAACAAATTGTTTTTTATCTTTTTTTAACTGAATATTCATAGCCATTTCATCGGTATCGGTTAAGTTTTTTAAAAAAGCCACCTCACTATAATTATCTATTACTTGTACTTTATCTACAGCATTTGCAGGTATATTTTCTACTGCTAATTTAGTGTTTCCACCAAAAAACTTTTTGCCTTCTACCAACATTTTGGTTACTTTTTTACCTTGTACGGTAACACCCCCATTTTTATCTACTTCAACACCAGGTAATTTTTTAAGTATGTTTTTTAATTTTCGTTCATCTCCGGTAACAAATTTATTGGTATTATACGTTATGGTATCTTCTTTAACCGTAACGGGCAATTCTATGGTTACTTCTTTTAGTTGGTTTGGAGCTTCTGAAAGGATAAAATTCTTTATTACATTTGAATTTGCTGTAAATTTAAAACTAGCTGTTTTATACCCTAAATAACTAACTGAAATAATATAGGCTTCATTTTTAATTAGTTCTATTCTGTAATTTCCGTCATCATCGGTTATAGCAAATTTTAAGTTTTTAGTAGTATCTACAGGTTTAGCAATTACATTGGCATACGCCAAAACATTTTGTAAACTGTCTTTTACAACTCCCTTTATTTCAATAATTTGAGAGAATGAAAGCACACTTACAAAAACACAAAAAATAAAAGCAATTTTTTTCTTTGTCATAAAATTAAAACCCTTCAAATATTTTATTAAAATTTTTATAATATTCTTCTTGAGTTATTGTTTTTGCGCCCTTTGGCTTTTTAACAACCACTTTTTTCTTTTGATTTAAATCAATTTTTAACTTATAAACATCTAATTTAGATGCTATTAATACCCCTTATTGTTTTGAGAAACACAAAGGTTTATTGAGAATAAAAAATAATCATATAGTTATTCTAATTTCTAATTAATTTTATATCTTTTAATTTTTTATTAAATTCTTTAGAGGTAATGATTATTCCTTCTGGTTTTTTTATTATATTTTCATCTTTGGTATTTAATTCAATTTTTGTTAAATAAAATCTTATGTTTTTTTTACAGTTCATTTACCAAATTATATCTTTATTAATTTAAAAGAAAACTAATTGTAACTTCTTAGACATTAATAATTAGTTAAGTTTTTTTAGCTATAATTAGTTGTGCCTATATTGTTCAAATCCTTTTTTTTCAATTTCAGAATATTCTTTTTCCGAAACTTTTATTCCTTTTTTCGGCATGTTAATTACTATATCTTCTCTTTTACTTAAATCAATCTTATAAGCATAGAAAATAATATTACCTAGCTCAAGTTCTAATATTAAACCAGGCAAACCATCATAACCTGCTGGTCCAAAAGATACTGGAATTAAAGGCGTATACCAAGCTGAAACATTCAATTGTGTTAACCCTCTGATAGTTTCTCTAAAAATAATACAAGTGGCTTTATTACAAATATAATTACCAATTTTTTTGGTCTCTTCACTCAATACCCATGGAATATTGTTTGTAGATGATTCTATTAAGAATAAATCGGAAGCTAAATTTTTTTGATGAATTTTTTTTTTGTTTTTCAAATTTGAATAATATACTCCAGGACTCGCTCCAAAAAGATTAGATAATTTTTTAGCTAGGTTACTTGATTTATCATCAGAATCCATTGATTCATTTTTTTTAAAATACGATTCAGAATTATTAAAAATCAAAGAATACTCTATGTTATTCATTTCTTGAAAACTTTGTGCTAAAATTTTTTGTGCCGAAAAATATGTTTCACTCCTTTTTGTTGAATCTTGCACCAACACGCCACGCTTCTTATAAATAATCTCTGAAAAATTATTTTGCGAATAGTTAATTTGAGATATTAAAACTAATATCAGAATGATGCTTTTGAAAAATAAATTATTCATTTCTAATTTTTTATTCATTTCTAATTTTTTTATAAATTAATTTTATAATAATCAACAATTGGGGAAGTTATTTATTATACTCCCCCAATAATCTATTTTTAAAAATAGATTATTATTGTTGTTGTTGCTCACAAGAAAACACAATAGTAGCAAACGTATCATAGTCTATACCTCCTAACATCAAACTATCAACTGTAAAAGCTAATTCAATACAATCTACATACTCAATAGATTCATTTTTATCGATAATATTACTAATATTATTTTCATAATTTTTTGCATTAGTAAAACTTACCGTTGCAAAAACAAATACCATTCCTAAAATTATTTTTTTCATTTTATTAAAATTTTAAATTAGTTAATAGCACATTATTGTGCCTTATTATTTTGTAAAAACTGCGAGGTGTATTACTTTTGCAACACTTTCCTCTGTTTGTTTTATTAGCTATGTCATAGTTAGTGGTTTTAGGTTAAACATTTTATTTGCGTATGGTGTTCTTAAAATTTTACAAACAGAGGATTTTTATTTATACTCTGCTCTATGCATACTCATGTAAATAAGTATAAGATTCCTGCCTTCGCAGGAATGACAATATCTTCACAGGAATGACAACCTCTTTGCAGGAAGGGTAATCTCCTCACAGGAATGACAATTATTCAAAATATTTAAATGGAAATTAATAGCAATTGTTTCTTTCATTTTGCAATTTATTTTTGGGGTTTATATCTTTTTTCAGGCTAAATGTATAAAAAAAAAAAAAAGACTTGGCAAAATTTAACACACTTTATTCGCCGTATTTTAAAAGTTTACGGTTTTACCGTAATTGATATAAGGCTAAGAATAAAAAAATTAAATCCAGTAGATAGCTACACTTCTATTTTAAATGATAAAATACTGATTGTTAAATATATAAATTTTCTAATTTGTCTGTTTGAACGAAGTTGAGAACAATATCAGATATAAATAGGTCTCGACTCCGCTCGACCTGACAATTACAAAAAAAACTACCAAATTCGTAATAGAAAATAATCTACTGACCTCTAAAATTTTATTTAAAAAATTATTATTTGTAGTTTTATCGGCATAACCAACCTATTTCAATGAAAAACCTCCCATTTAAAATAATTTTACTCTTAAGTATTAGTATCCTTTTTAGTTGTAGCAATAACCAGAATAATTCTAGTAAACAAAACTACGTTCAACAACATTATTCAAAAACAGAAACTACCATTACTATGCGCGATGGTGTAAAGCTATTTACAGTAATTTATGCTCCTAAAGATAAAAGTAAAAAATATCCGATTATTATGCAACGTACGCCATACAGTTGCAGACCTTATGGTGCTGATAAGTTTAGAAGAAGGATTGGACCAAATTCTGTGTTAATGAAAGAAGGGAATATTATTGTTTATCAAGACGTGCGTGGGCGTTGGATGAGCGAAGGAACTTATGTAAATATGCGCCCTTATATTCCAAATAAAAAAGACAGTACCGATATTGATGAGAGTTCGGATACTTATGATACTATTGATTGGCTGGTAAAAAATGTTAAAAACAACAACGGAAATGTGGGAACTTGGGGGATTTCGTACCCAGGTTTTTACGCCACTTGTTCTACTATTAATGCTCACCCAGCTTTAAAGGCATCTTCACCTCAAGCGTGTATTGGCGATTTCTTTTTTGATGATTTTCACCATAATGGTGCCTATTTGTTAAGTTATTTTAGAGCAACTTCGTTATTTGGAACTCCAAAAGATAAACCAACAGACACGGCTTGGTATAAAATTCCAGACTTAAAAACAAAAGACCAATATCAGTTTTTTTTAGATGCTGGTCCACTGAGTAATTTAGATCATTATTTTCAATATCAAAAATTAGACAAACCTTCACTCTCCAATAAAAATAAAACGGAAGATTTCTTTTGGGAAGAATTAACTGAACACCCTAACTATGATGAAGTTTGGCAGAAAAAAAATATTATTCCCCATTTAAAAAACATAAAATCCTCAGTAGCTACTATGGTTGTTGGAGGCGAATTTGATGCTGAAGATTTGTACGGAGCGTTAGAAACTTACAAAACCATTGAAAAAAATAATCCTAAAAATTACAACACCTTAGTTTTTGGTCCGTGGAGCCACGGACAATGGGCAAGAACCCGTGTTAGAAATAGTATTGGAAACTTCTACTTTGGAGATTCAATATCCTTAAATTTTCAGAAAAATGTAGAAACTAAATTCTTTAATCACTTTTTAAAAGGAAATGGCGATAAAAATTCAGGATTACCGGAAGCCTATGTTTATGATTCTGGAGAAAAAAAATGGGATTCTTATAAAACCTGGCCTCCTAAAAATAGCACTGAAATAACTTATTATTTAGGAGATAATCAAAAATTAACTACTACAAAACCTTTAGAAAAAGGAATTCAATTTGTAAGCAATATTAAAAAACCTGTTCCTTATTCTGAAGATATTAAAACTGTTTTTACTCCAAGAAAATACATGACTGATGACCAGCGTTTTGCTGCCAGAAGAAGTGATGTATTGGTTTTTGAAACTCCTGTTTTAGAAAACGACTTAAAATTAGTTGGCTCTATTTTAGCAAAACTACAAGTTGCTACTACTGGTACAGATGCTGACTGGATTGTAAAAGTAATTGATGTATTTCCTGCCGATGCTGAAGAACAACAAGGAATGCAAGATCATTTAAAAATGAGCAATTATTATTTAATGGTACGAAGTGAGGTAATGCGTGGAAAATTCAGAAATAGTTTTACACATCCTGAACCATTTATTCCCAATAAAAAAACTGCGGTTAATTTTACTTTACAAGATATCAATCATACATTTAAAAAGGGACATAGATTACAAATACAAGTTCAGAGTACTTGGTTTCCGCTTATTGATTTAAATCCACAGACTTTTGTGCCAAATATTTTTAAAGCAAAAAAAGAAGATTTTAAAACGCAAACGCATACCGTTTTTACTTCTTCAAGTATTGAGTTTTCAGTTTTAAATTAAATTATTAACAAATAACAATAAATACATAGTTTGTCAATAAATTTAATCCCAATCTAACAATCTTTTTTGCCCTTCTAATTTTTGAATTTCAGTAATATCTTGAGACATTTCAATTACTCCTTTATAATTCTTTTGGGTATCACGAATGGCAAAATACCGAATGTGAATGATTTTTCCCTTAAAATTAAACCAAAATTCTGCAACATCTTTAGTGCCAGCTTTAAATTCGGCAACAATTCTTAGTACCATATCCACACTTTTTGGAGGATGACAAAATTTGACTTCACGCCCAATTATCCCCTTGCTTCTTGAAAAAACCCGTTCATCACCCCTATTGTAAAAAATTACTTTATCGTTTTCATCAACATAAGTAATATCCACAGGTAAAAATCGCAACAATAAATTCACTTGTTCTGGTGTCATATAACCTTCATCATAATGAAAAGTATTATCTAATGAAAACGATAAGTCTCTTTTAGTAAGATCTTCACTTGGATGAATATATTCTTCATTTACTATCTCAGGGTAAGGTACTGGCCTTTCCGATAACATCCACCCTATTTCTTCATCTCCAGTAAAAAACTCTTTCCATTCTTCTTTAGTTAATAATTCCATAGAATTTGGAAACAATCGCATATCTTCAATACTTAATAATCTCTTTATCCCTTCAATTAAATAAGGGAGATTTTCAATAATTTTGGAAATGTTTTTTTCTTCATTATATTTATTTAATAACCTAATTTGCGCTCGTAAATTATCATGGAAAGACCACATTCCTTGACTTGGTCCTTCCCAACCATGTTTTTCTAAATAAGGAAATAACTGATTTTCTTTACGTACAAACCGTTTTTCAATAGTTGTTAATTGATTAAAAACATTGAAATATTTTTGAAAATCTTCAACGGGATTGGCTTCATTTAATTCGTATAATAAATCCTGAATTAAAGCACTTTCCTTGTAATATACTTTTACAGGATGACCTTCCGGTAATTTTTCAACAGTTGGTAAAAAAGAATTCATTTTTTGTTTTTTTTAACTTAGGTAGTATTAATTTAATTATGGTATTTTTTTAAAACTTTTGGAATCAAAAGGTTTCTTTCTAGGTGAACATATTTATGAAATTGGTGATCAAATTCTTGTATTTTTTCGTATAATAATTTATAGGAATTACAAGCATCAGTTGAAATTTCGTATCCTGATGACAATTTCTTTATTTCTTTAAAAGAATCATCCAACAGTTTTTGAGAAACTTCATTAGTATGAATTATTTTTTCAAATTCATGCAGTTGAATGTCTGATAATTTGCTTTCAAAATCGCCATATTTTTCCATAAAAGGAATTAATTTAGTTTTTGAGTTTTCAACCATTTCAGAAAGAACAAATCCAGCTCCTCTAACCAAAATATTTATATCAATTAATTCTGAATGTGATTGTCCATGAACCTCAGCTACTTTAGACGCCAATGGAATTAGTACCTTTAAATTCTCATCAAAAAAATTAAAATATTCATTCTTTATTTTTTTTACAAGCGTTTTCAAATTCATTTTATTTAAATCAACCTTTCCAGAAATATTTGCAGTAATTGCTTCTATTTCATTTTTTAAATCTTCAAATGTCACCCCACTTTCTTCACTAGCGGTCGACATTGTAGCACCTCCTCCGCAACAAAAATCAATTTTATATTTACTAAACACAAAATCTGAGCCCATGTGCGAAGCTACTATTTCTGCTACTGTTTTTTCTTTCGTTATAGTCATAATTTTATGATATTTTTCTTTGACAAAGATATAAATTAAAAGACTAATTTATCTTTTATTTTATATTTTTATTATCATCTTGATAATGTGTGTATTAGATGTAAATATGATAATTTATTAGAAGAATAATTCAGGTCTTAATAGAAGAAAAAATCAGGATTGATGTTTAATTTTTTCATAGAGTAGCACCAAAGATTTTAACATCTCTACCGGGCTTGTTAATATTTGATAATGATTTTGCCCAAACATTTGCGGTAAATAATATTTAGCTTGTGCTTCAATGGCTAAGGCATATGAATTTATTTGGCGTTCATTTAATTCTCGTAATGCTTGTTTTACATCGTTTATTCCGTATTTTCCTTCGTACTTATCATAATCGTTTGGTTTTCCATCAGAAATTAAAATGAGCCATTTATTTTTTGTTTCGCGTTTATCTAATAGTGCTCCTGAATGACGCAAAGCTGCGCCAATCCGAGTATATCCATTTGGTTCAACTGCACCAACTTTAAATTTGGCAGTATTCCAATCCTCATCAAAATCTTTAATAGTTAAATAGCTTGAATGATTTCTAGTTTTAGAATAAAAGCAATCTATTGAAAAATCGATATTAAATTCATTTAAAATTTCACCAAACAAAATTGAAACTTGTTTTTCCACGTCAATTACTTTATTTCCAGCAGCATAACCATCACTTGATAAACTTATATCTAAAAGTAATAAAATGGATAAATCTTTTTCTTTTTTACGTTTAGAAAGGTATATTTTTTCGGAAGGTGTGTGTCCAGAATGCACATCTACAAACAAATCGGTTATGGCGTCAATATCAAATTCCTCACCTTGTGTTTGCCTACGTTGTTGTTGCTGTTTATTGTTGACGGTTGTTAACATTTTTCGCAATCCAATTAATGTTGATTTATTTCGATTTATTGTTTTTTTATAATAGGAAACATCTGTTTTTAATAAAGTTTTAGGATACACTTTACAAAAATTTTCTTTATATTTTCGTTTTGTATAATTCCACTCATCATACAAAATATGATATCCCAAGCTATCAACCTCTACACTTTCTGAAACTGTTGTATTCTCTACAAAATCTGCTTGATAAACAGAATGAGCCGTGTCGTCAACACGTACTGTATATTTCATATTTAATTCGTCTAACGCATTTTCGTGATCTTTTAAATCATCATCGCCGTCCAAATCTCTCCAATTTCCACCAAATTCGTCTGCAGTTTCAACTTTCTCAAATTGATGTTGAGTAGTTGCATCTTCTCGCTGTTTTTCATCTACTTGAACTGAAATTATTTCCTCAACAGCTTTAGATTTTATGATGGTTTTTGGCAACTCTTCATTTCCTTTTTTTATTTTATCTGTAAAGTTTTTTAGTTTTTCTTCTGATTTATCCTCTGGATTATTGCGCATCCATTTTCCAAAAATAAAGGTAAAATCAGCTAACGATTCGTCTTTAACTTTGGATGTATAATGTTTTGTAAAATGCTCAAAATGTTTTTTGGTAATAGGAAATTGTTCAAATAAAGAAGCTAATACTGCAGATGAATTTTCATTAGCTTTTTGTTGTGATTCTAGCAAATTATGTTCTTGATTATCCTTCCAATTTAAGTCTAAATTCTTTTGAATAGCTAAATATAATATTCTAAATAAATAAAAGGTTAGATTCTCAGCAACAGTAGAAAATTCAAAGAAAACAGAAGGCACAAAAAAGTTGTTATTTTTATAACCTCCTTCTCTTTCAGCTTCAAATATTTCTATATCTTCACCAGTTATTGCTCTAGCAAATATGGTTAATCTTGACTTTATATCAATTAAATTAACCGCATTAAGATTACTTTCTTGCTTTCTTTTTTTTCTTCGCTTAAAGTAAAATGCAAGTTTCGTAAATAGGTATTTATCAGGTTCAAACATGATTTCAATATTGAGTAATAAGTCCTAAATAAACACTTCGACAAGCTCAGTGTGACGTTTTTATCTTAACCTATATCATTAGGTTACATAAATCTTTTAATGCTTCAATGACTTCTAAATCATCAGTTAAAGGTTCAACAACAGCCACTTCCACCGAAAGTCGTTTAGGCAATCCGCTATGAATTAATTTTGCGGCATCAACCAATAAACGAGTGGATACCGTCTCTGCCAAACCAAGCTCAGTCAAATTCCTGATTTTAGTAGCAATATTTACTAATTTTTTTGCAGTACTTTCGTCAATATTAGTTTCCTGTACTAAAATTTCCGTTTCAATTTTAGCTTCGGAATAATCAAAAGAAGTTGCAATAAATCGCTGCCGAGTTGAAGGCTTTAATTCTTTAAATCCCTTTTGATAACCAGGGTTAAAAGAAGCTACTAACATAAAATCATGATGTGCTTTTACGGTTATTCCTAATTTATCAATAAACAGTTCACGTCTATGATCGGTTAAAGAATGGATGGCAACAATAACATCGGGTCTAGCTTCCGCAATTTCATCTAAATAAATAATTGCACCTTCTTTAATTGCTGTGGTAAGAGGACCATCTAACCAAATTGTTTCCGCTCCTTTAATAATATATCTTCCAATTAAATCGGTTGAGGAAGTTTCTTCATGGCAAGCAATAGTAATTAATTTTTTATTTAATTGATAGGTCATAAACTCAACGAACCTAGATTTACCAGTACCTGTTGGTCCTTTTAATAAAAAAGGAATTTTATTTTTATAGGCATGTTCAAAAACTTCAATTTCTTTACCTATTGCTTTATAGTATGGTGTATTTTTATTCATTAATTTAAATTTTATCTAATATATTAAAAACCGAAGCCACTTAATTAAATATTACAAAATTTAACTTAGCGGCTTTGGCAATCAATCAAAAAAATTAAATCACATTATTTATTGAATAATGCAAGCTTTAATATTTTTTACTTTTTAATTTCTAGCGCTTCATCTGTTGGTTGACCATGTTTAAAAAAGTCAATAATAAAAAGCGTAATTCCTGTTGCAAAAATGGTAGCAAAAATTAATAAAACCACAAAATGAATTTCAATTTCCTTTTGAACAATCATAAAATCCATCTTCATTTTACGTTCTAAATAAACTTGGACTACTCCTGCTACACCAAAAGCAACGGTCATCCCAATCATTCCAATATTTGATAACCAAAATGCCATTCTACCTCTAGTACTCTCATATAATTTTCTTCCAGTTATATTTGGTAAGCTATAACTTATTATTGCTAAAACTATCATAGCATAAGCTCCCCAAAATGCCAAGTGACCATGCATTGCAGTAACTAAAGTTCCATGAGTATAAATATTAGTTTGAGGAAGTGTATGCGCAAAACCTAATAAACCCGCTCCAATAAAAGAAACAATTGCAGCACCTAAGGTCCAATACAATGCTAATTTATTTGGATGTTTTTTTTCTCCTTTTCTGTACATATTTACTGCAAATAATGCCATTGCTAAAAATGCTAATGGTTCTAATGCTGAAAATATACCCCCAACAATTAACCAAATTTTATTAACTCCTATGTAATAATAATGGTGTCCTGTACCTAATATACCTGATAAAAATGTTAGTCCTACAATTACATACAACCATTTTTCAATAACTTCTCTATCCACACCAGTTATTTTTATTAATAAGAAGGATAAAATACCTCCCATAATTAATTCCCAAACTCCTTCAACCCACAAGTGAACTACCCACCAACGGAAAAACGAATCCATAGTTTGGTTGTCAAAAGTTATCATTCCTGGTAAATACAACAATGCTGCAAATAACAATCCCATTGAAAGTACAAGTGCCGTAGTGGTTTTTCGTTTGCCTTTGAATAAGGTTACTAAAATTAATCCTAAAAATAATAGCACATTAACAACTACTAAATAATCTAATGGTCGTGGTATTTCTAAAAATTTACGTCCTTCCCAATAATTAAAATGAAAACCAATAATTGCTGTAACAGCAACTACAGCTAAACTAATTAATTGTACATACGCTAACTTTACATTTACCAATTCTCGTTGAGCTTCTTCAGGAATAATATAATATGCTGCCCCCATAAAACCAGATAATAACCAGACTACCAATAAATTAAGATGAACTGCTTTTGCTGTATTAAAAGGAATAATATTGTGCAAACTATCATATCCTGCATGTGCAAAACCCATAATGAATCCATATACAATTTGTAATACTAATAATAGCATTGAAAAGGCAAAAAACCAATATGCTACTTTTTGTGATTTATATTTCATAATGCTTTTATTTAGTTTTTAGTTTTATCTTTTGCCAATGGTGATACAATTCTCTCAAAACCATTTAAATTTATTTTACCGATCCATTTAAAAAATGCAACAACATCGGTTGCTTCCGCATCCCTCATTCCATAAGCTACCATTCTTCTTCCGTGCGGTTGCCAAGGTGCTTTAGACATTAAAATGCTTTTAATCGCAGCTTCGCCATTACCATCATAACGTAGGTTTAATCGGTCAACTACTTCAGTTAACTCTGGAGCATAGTAGCTTCCTTCACCTAAAATAGTATGGCATCCCATACAATTATTAGATTCCCAAATTTCTTTCCCTCGTACTACAGATGCGGTAATGTTTTCACTGTTTGTTTGGTCATTGCTTTTAGATAAAGAATACACAGTAAGCCCTATAAAAATTAGGAATGTTACTAATGTTCCTCCTAAAAAGAAAGCCCTTGCTTGTTTTTTAGATAACATGTTAATCGAGTTTATTAGTTAATTAATTATTAAAAGACCTTTTTATCTTTTATTTAACATTACGAAAGTATATTTTATTATTTAGCTAAATAATGATATTTATCATTTTTATGATATTTTTTTAACTATCTAAATCAAGGTGTTTTAAAGTAAGAAACCGACCATTATCTGCCACTTCTTTTGAAAATTCTAAAATAGATTTATCTCTAAATTTGCCTAAAATATTTTTTTTAAATGGCTCTACTATAAAATGAACCGGGCATGGATTTTCTCCATCGCATTCATTGAGTCCTAAAAAACATTCATTCAATTTATGTAATCCGTCAATATTTTCAATAATATCACATACTGTTTTTTCTCCATTTTTTTTAGTGATAAAAAATCCTCCATTTGGTCCTTTAACTGAAGTTATAATTTTAGCATGAACTAATTGTTGAAATAACTTTGCTAAAAAAGGACTTGGGACATCTATTTCCTCAGCTATTTTTTTAACACTCATTTTTTTTTCCTTACTTGAGTTCTCAGCTAAATATAAGGTTGAAAGTATAGCATACTTACTTGCTCTTGATAACATATAGTTTAATTTAACAATTTGTTTTTCACAAATCTACTAAATAAAGATTAAAAGATATTATATTTTTTTAAACTTAACCGTAAAGTGTCTCATTATAGGAGCTTCGTCTATAATTTCAAATCCAGATTTTGCTTCCTTTCTAGTATCGTAAATTTTTTCTAAAACTGCTGCAATATAATCCATGTGGTTATGTGTATAGGTTCTTCTTGGGATTGCCAAACGAACCAGTTCTAATTCGGGATAACGATTTTTACGTGTTACAGGATCTCTATCAGCTAAAACTGTTCCTATTTCAACTCCTCTAATTCCACCAACTACATAAATTTCAATAGCCAAAGCTTGTGCTCTGTATTCTTCTCTAGGAATTGTGGGTACAAATTTATTGGCATCTAAAAATATGGCATGACCACCTATTGGTTGTTGCACTGGCACACCATATTCTAATAATTTATTACCTAAATAGGCAACCTGTTCTACTCTACTTTCTAAATAATCGAATTCTGTAGCTTCATCTAATCCTTGAGCTAAAGCACCCATATCACGTCCGTTCATACCTCCATAAGTAATAAACCCTTCAAACATAATAGTATAAACGGTAGCTCTTTTAAAAATTTCTTCACTATTTAAAGCAATAAAACCTCCCATATTAACCAAGCCATCTTTTTTGGCACTCATAGTCATTCCATCACCATAAGAAAATAATTCCTTTACAATTTCTTTAATCGTTTTGTTTTGATATCCTTCTTCTCTTTTTTTAATAAAATATGCATTTTCAGCAAAACGTGCCGAATCAAAAAATAGTGGAGTTTTATATTTTTTACAAATTTTTGAAACTTCTTTTATATTTTCAATAGAAACTGGTTGCCCTCCTGAACTGTTACAGGTAATTGTTAAAATTACAAATGGAATTTTATCTGCCGGATATTTTTCAAAAACAGTTTCCAGCTTTTTTATATCAACATTTCCTTTAAACGGATGAATTATTGAGGTGTCAAAAGCTTCATCAATAGTACAATCTATTGCAGTTGCTTTTCTAAACTCAATATGACCTTTGGTGGTATCAAAATGCGAGTTTCCAGGCACAACATCTCCTTCTTTTACTAAAGTAGAAAACAACACATTTTCTGCTGCTCTGCCTTGATGAACCGGCAAAAAATAGGAAAATCCAGTAATTTTATTTACAGTTTCTTTAAGTTTTTTAAATGACCGTGACCCTGCATAACTTTCATCACCAACCATTATTTCAGACCACTGTTTGTCACTCATAGAACCCGTTCCTGAATCGGTCAACAAATCAATAAAAACCTTATCGGAATCTAAATTAAACAAATTGTAATTCGCTTCTTTAATCCACTGTAAACGTTGCTCTTTTGTAGATCTTTTTATTTGTTCTACTACTTTTATTTTATATGGTTCTGCATATGGTAAATCCATAATACTATATTTTTTTAAGTTAAAATTAAATTGAAAAATGTGAACTGAATCACTATTAAAAAAGGCCATTAATTACCAAAGCATTCAGGACGCTTTATAAACCTATATTTATAGAAATAGTTTTTATAAAAACTTAATGTACTCATAAAATTAATTGGATTTCAAAATTACAAAATTTCTTTGGATCGGTATAATTTACCTTAAATTTTTATACTTCTTTAAAATGATATTAATCATATTCTGTAACCTAAGTTACTTTTAAATTTGTAGTTGTAATTTTTACTAAAATAAAGTCAAATAAACCCTTAAATAAAGTGGATTTATGACATTTATCATTATTTTTGCACAATACTTTTTTTAATCCTTAATTTTATTAAAATGAATAAAATTTTATCCTTATTATATTCTACCAAATTAACCGCTGTTTTATTTATAATTTTTGCAGCTTCTATGGGAATTGCAACCTTTATTGAAAATGATTTTGGTACAGAAACTGCAAGAGCATTAGTTTATAATGCTTGGTGGTTCGAAGGAATTATGTTATTTTTTGTTATCAATTTTTTTGGCAATATTTTCAAATATAGATTATATAAAAAAGAAAAATTGGTAACCTTATCTTTTCATTTAGCATTTATTTTTATTTTAATTGGAGCCGGAATTACCAGATATATTAGTTTTGAAGGAATTATGCCAATTAAAGAAGGTGAAGTAAGTAATACTTTTTTTTCTGAAGCAAACTATATAAGTATTGCTATTGATGATGGTAAAGTTCAAAAAACACCTGAACATCATAAAATTTTATTATCAACTATAGGAAACAATAATTATAAATACACTACTAAATTTAAAGGCACAGATGTTTCCATTAAATTAACCAAGTATATTCCAAACGCAACAACTGTTTTTGAAAATAACCAAAATGGTAATACTTACTTAAAATTTGTTGAATCTGGTAAAGGAGGAAGACATGACCACTACATAAAACAAGGAACTACTGAAATTATTCATGGAATTCCAGTAGGGTTTGATTCCCCTACTAAAAACTTTGTAGATTTTAAATTAGTGGATGGCAATTTAAAAATAAACACTAGTGAAAATGGTACGTTTTTTAGAATGGCCGATCAATTTAACGGTACTATTGCCAAAGATTCCTTACAAGATTTTTCAATATTAGCAGTGCATAATATTGGCAGCTTGCAATTTGTAGTTCCTCAATTACCTACAAAAGGAATTTATAAAACCGTTGCAGGAGATAAAAAAAGCAACGCATTATCTCAATTAGATTTTGATATTACTGTAGGTAATGAAACCAAACATGTTATTGTAAAAGGTGGAAAATATCATATTCAAGCTCCAACTAGGGTTAGTGTTGGCAATTTAAATATTAATTTAAATTATGGTGCAAGACAACTTATGTTACCTTTTAGTATTAAATTAAGAGATTTCCAATTAGACAAATATCCTGGCTCTCAGAGTCCAATGTCTTATGCAAGTGAAGTTACAGTTATAAGTCCAGAGAAGACTTTTAATTTTAGAATATTTATGAACCATATTTTAAACTATAAAGGATATAAATTTTTCCAATCCAGTTATAATATTACACCACAATACGAAGAAACCAGATTATCTGTTAACCATGACTTTTGGGGTTCAACCATCACTTATATCGGGTACTTTTTGTTATACGCCGGACTTATTTTAATATTTTTTATGAAAAATACTCGTTTTGATTTTTTAAGAAAAAGTTTGCGAAAATTAAGAACTAAAAAAATCACAGTACTTTTATTGGCATTTTTAGGGTCTTCATTTTTAACATTTTCCCAAAATAATCCACATGTAATTTCCAACCAACAAATAGACGCTGAACTTGCTACAACAACAGTTTCAAAAGAACACGCCGCAAAATTTAGCAAGTTAATTATTCAGGACTTGGGAGGAAGAATGAAACCTGTGGACACATACTCTTCTCAATTATTAAGAAAAGTAAGTAAACATGAAACCTTTAGAGATATGAATGCTGATCAAGTATTTTTGTCTATTCAACTAATGCCTAGAGTTTGGTTTCAAATACCTATCATTTATTTAGAACGTGGCGACACTAAAATAAGAGATATTATTGGTGTTCCACATGACCAAAAATACGCTTCAATCGCAGATTTTTTCACACCAAAAGGACAATATAAATTGGCGAAACTTCAAGAAGAAGCCAGTAAAACTAATATTAAAGGGAAGTTTGAAAAAGATGTAATTAATATTGACCGAAGAATAAACTTATTCTATTCTGCCTTAATGGGAGATGTTTTACGCATATTCCCTGTTCCAAATGATGTAAATAACAAATGGGTTTCTCAAAATAATCTAAAATCCGCTAATTTTAAAGGGAAAGATTCTATGTTTGTAAGTAAACTTTTACCTACTTACTTACAATCTTTATCAAATGATATTAAAGCCAATAATTATCATAATTCTGATGAAATATTAAGCGGACTCATAAAATTTCAAAAGAAATACGGCAAAAATATTTATCCAACTGCAAAAAAAGTAAATTTAGAAATTGCTTACAATAAATACGATGTATTTAAAAAATTATTTAGCTACTATATGTACATTGGAACTTTAATGTTCTTTTTTGTAATAATTCAAATTTTTAACAAAGGAAAAGTTGTTGATTATTTAATCAAGTCCTGTACTGCGATTATTATAATTCTGTTTTTAATGCATACTGGTGGTTTAATTGCACGTTGGATGATTAGTGGTCATGCTCCTTGGAGTAATGCATACGAGTCAATGATTTATGTGGGTTGGGCAACCATGTTATTTGGCTTAGTATTTGGCAGAAAATCATCTATGACTATTGCCGCAACGGCATTTTTAACTGCATTTATTTTAATGATTGCTCATTGGAATTGGATGGATCCTGAAATTGCAAATTTACAGCCTGTACTAAACTCCTATTGGTTAATGATTCACGTAGCTATAATTGTAGCAAGTTATGGCCCTTTTGGGCTTGGTATGATATTAGGATTTATTTCCTTATTACTTATGATTTTAACTACTAAAAACAATAAAAAGAAATTAAATGCAAAAATTAAAGAACTAACTATTATTAATGAAATGTCATTAACTGTAGGTTTGGTAATGCTTACTGTTGGTAACTTTTTAGGCGGAATGTGGGCAAATGAAAGTTGGGGACGATATTGGGGCTGGGATCCAAAAGAAACTTGGGCTTTAATTAGCATTATGGTTTATGCATTTGTATTGCATTTACGATTAGTGCCTGGTTTAAGAAGTCGATTTACATTTAATTTATTTTCGGTTGTAGCATTTGCATCTATAATATTTACATATTTTGGTGTTAATTTTTATTTATCTGGATTGCATTCTTACGCTAGTGGCGATAAGGTAATTACGCCTACATTTGTGTATTATACTATGGCATTTTTCTTAGTAATTGCTGCTGCTGCTTATTTTAAATTTAAAAAATATTATAAAAAATAAGAGCAAAACTGTAACTTTGCAACCTAAAAATATTGAAATGTATAATAAATATATAAAACTAGTAATTGCTACAGCAATTTTGTCTTGGGCTGTTTTTCAATTTATTGAAAGTAATATTATGAATGGAATTTCATTGGTATTATTGGCTGGAATTTTCGTACTATTTTACTTTAAAAACGAATTTATTTTATTGGCTTTTTGGCAACTAAGAAAACAAAATTTTGCTGGAGCAGATAAATGGTTAAACTACATTAAAAATCCTAAAACAGCTTTAATAAAAAAACAAGAAGGTTATTATAATTTTCTAAAAGGAATTATGTTGTCACAAACCAACATTACTCAAGCTGAAAAGTTTTTTAAAAAAGCTTTAAAATTAGGGCTGAATATGAAGCACGATATTGCAATGGCAAAACTTCAATTAGCGGGAATAGCCATGACTAAAAGAAGAAAACGTGAAGCTACCATGCTTATAAATGAAGCTAAAAAATTAGATACTCAAGGTGTTTTAACAGAACAAATTAAAATGTTAAAACAACAAATGAAAAAAGTATAATTGAAATTTTATTATAGTAAAATTAAAAAGAAGCTGTCTGAAAAGTGTCATTCTGAATGAAAATGAAGAATCTCATAATAATCAAATCACTGATAATTAGATGAATAGGATTTTTAGACTGCGCTCAAAATGACAGTTTAAAGATTTTTCTGACAACCTTTTTTTTCAACTTCTTTAATTTAAAACTTAAGTATTGTCGGTACTAAATCTTCAGAAAGGCGAATAATATGAATGCCTTCATTTTCAATTTCATTTTGTTCATTTTTAATAAAATAGAAATCACTTTGTACTCTAGAAGACTCACCAGATAACATACCTTCTTCTAAATTTTCACTACTTGCTATTCTTGATAAAATATCATAGGTAATATCAAAACCTCTAGTAGCATATTTTGATGGAAACGCAAAATTCTTCTTCCTAAACATTTTATAAAAAACACTATTATCTTTCTTATTAAAATTAACATTTTCAATAGATGGATAAGTAAAATTTAGTTTACCTAAATAATTATTATTTATTTTATCAAAATTTCTACCTTTTTTTAAGGAAAATAAGGTTACATCAAAAGTTACATCAAAACTTTTTAAACTATTAACGGTAGCCACAGTAGTTATTAAATCATCCGAAATTAATAAAACCCAATTAGATTTGTTCTCCGCCATTTTTTCTGTAAGTCTATCCACATCAATAAATCCATCCGCAGATTTTACAACTGAAATTCCTTGAACAGAATCCATTTGTTTCAATTGGTTTACAATATGCCATAGTTTAGATTGGTTTTCAGGCTTATCGTCATTAATTACTACTATATTTTCACCATTGTATTTATCATTTATAAAATCTAATAATTTAGATGCTAAAAAACTATCATTTGGAGCGGCCTTAATTAAATTACTAGCAGTAAGTTTTTCCTGATTTTTAGAATAAAATGGAGCTACTACATAACTATTTATATGGTTAGCAAACCAATAAGCTTTATCATAAAACAAAGGTCCTATTACAATATCATTTTCAGTGAAATTAAATTTATTAACTAAATATTGCAATTTGAATTTAGAATTTTCAGTATCCATAAATTCAACCTTAATTTTCAATCCTTTTTTTCTTAAAGAATCAATAGCTATGGAAGCTCCTAAATGAAAATCTGTAGCAATATTTAGTAATGAATTTGAATTATTAAATCCTTCTATTTCAATGGAGTCGGTTAATTTATTTAATTGATAAGGCAACATAAAATAAATTTTCAGTTCTTTTTTGAGGTCTAAATTCTCTTTAAAAACTTTAATATCATCCTCATTTAAAAGCGGTTTTACTTTTAATATCATTCCTAATTTTAAGCCTTCATTTAATTCAGGATTTAAAGATTTTAAGTCATCTTCCGTAACATTGTACTTTTTAGTTAAGCTAAAAAAAGTATCATCCTTTATTACCTTATGAATCATATAATTAGTAGAATCAATAACTACATTATTACTTGGTTTTGAAATAATTAATTGCATTCCTATTTTAACGCCTTCCTCTAATTTAGGATTTGCTTTTTTTAAAGCTTCTATAGTGATATTGAATTTTTTAGAAATACCAAATAGCGTTTCTTTTGGTTTTACCCTATAAATAATTTCATTATTAATATCGGAAACATTTTTTCCATAATTTTTATTAGGGACAATAATTACGGTATTTGGTTTTGGTCTTCTTTTTATCCCAGGATTTAAACGTAATAAATCTTTGGTTGACAACTGATAACTTCTGGCAATACTTTTCATAGTTTCACCTTGTTTAACTGTATAAGAAACGTATTTTTTTTGTTGAGCAAAAGTTATTGCACTAATAAAAAAAATGACAAATGTTAAAAAAAATATTTTTTTCATAGATTATAATTTAGTCATACTGTTATTCCCATTCAATGGTTGCTGGAGGTTTTGAGCTAATATCATACACTACTCTATTAACGCCTTTTACACCATTTATTATTTTATTAGATATTTTTTGTAAAAATTCATAAGGCAGATTTACCCAGTCTGCCGTCATTCCATCGGTCGATTCCACAGCTCTTAAAGCAACTACTTTTTCGTAAGTACGTTCATCTCCCATAACCCCAACAGAGTTTACTGGCAACAATATAGCACCTGCCTGCCAAATTTTATTATACAAACCAACCTCTTTTAATCCATTTATAAAAATAGCATCTACTTCTTGCAATATTTTAACTTTTTCTTCTGTAATATCACCTAAAATTCTAATTCCAAAACCTGGTCCCGGAAACGGATGTCTTCCTAATAAATCGGAGCCTAATCCTAAGGTTTTACCAACTCGCCTTACCTCATCTTTAAATAACATTTTTAAAGGCTCTACTATTTTTAATTTCATAAAATCTGGTAAACCACCAACATTGTGGTGCGATTTTATAGTAGCCGATGGTCCGCCACTTACAGAAACGGATTCTATCACATCAGGATAAATAGTGCCTTGTGCTAACCATTTTACATCTTTTATTAAATGCGCTTCATCATCAAAAACTTCAATAAAAGAATTTCCAATAATTTTTCGTTTAGCTTCAGGTTCCGAAATTCCTTTCAGATCATTCAAAAAACGTGCCGAAGCATCAACTCCTTTTACGTTTAAACCCATTCCTTTATATTGCTCCAAAACACTTTCGAACTCATTTTTACGTAACAATCCGTTATTTACAAAAATGCAATACAAATTTTCACCAATTGCTTTGCTTAACAACGTTGCCGCAACTGTAGAATCAACACCTCCTGATAAACCTAAAACAACTTTATCATTTCCTAATTTGCGTTGAAGTGATGCAACGGTAGTTTCCACAAATGAATCTGGTGTCCAAGATTGCGCTACAGAAGCAATTTTAACTAAAAAATTTTCTAATATTTTAAGTCCATCTATTGTGTGATATACTTCAGGATGAAATTGAATAGCGTATGTTTTTTCATTTTCAAACTTAAAAGCTGCATTTTCAACATCATTAGTACTTGCTAATAATTCACAATTTTCTGGTAGTTTAGTAATAGTATCACTATGACTCATCCAAACTTGGCTTCCTTTTGAAACTCCTTCAAAAAATAAATTATCATGATTTATAAACTGCAAATTAGCTCTACCATATTCTCTAATTTCTGAGGCTTCAACTTTTCCACCAAATTTTTGAGCCATAAACTGCGCACCAAAACACACACCCAATAATGGTAATTTACCCTTAACCATAGATAAATCGGGCTGTGGAGCTTCACTTGCTCTAACAGAAAACGGGCTTCCTGATAAAATAACAGCTTTATAATTTTCAATTTTAAAATTTAAACTGTTATATGGGAAAATTTCGCAAAAAATATTTAACTCCCTAACTCTTCGGGCAATTAACTGCGTGTATTGCGATCCGAAATCTAAAATAAGTACCTTTTGTTGCATCCGCAAAAATAGTATTTAATTAATCATACTAGAATAGTTTGACTTTTTTTTTGACTTTTTTTATTAAAATTTTAAAAATATTTAGCCACTTAAAATCGATATAAGCAATAATTAGAAATTTTAATTATGTAAAATTAAATTAAAATGTAAAATTTAGTTTTAAGCTACTTTTCCGTTGATTTAAGCCATTTTTAAGTAAATAACAATTGTTAATAACTTCATTGTTACGGTATTTCTAATAGTAAAAAATAGCTATCTGAATTATTATATTTGTATGTTAAGAAATTACATATAAAATTAATGTTTTATGAGCAACGAAGATAAAAAACACGATTATTCAGCCGATAGTATTCAGGCGTTAGAAGGAATGGAACATGTGCGCAAGCGTCCTTCCATGTATATTGGAGATGTTAGTGTACGAGGATTACACCATTTGGTATATGAAGTAGTAGACAATTCAATAGATGAAGCAATGGCTGGTCATTGTGATACTATTAGTGTTATTATAAATGAAGATAATTCTATTTCCGTAAAAGATAATGGACGTGGTATTCCTGTGGGAATGCATAAAAAAGAAGGAATATCCGCATTAGAAGTAGTAATGACTAAAATTGGTGCAGGTGGTAAATTTGACAAAGATTCTTACAAAGTTTCTGGTGGGTTACACGGAGTTGGTGTATCAGTTGTTAATGCACTTTCTGAACATTTAAGAGCAACCGTATATTTAGATGGTAAAATTTGGGAACAAGAATATAAACAAGGTAAAGCTCTTTATCCTGTTAAAACCATAGGAGAAAGTAATGAAATAGGTACTTTAGTTACATTCTCTCCTGATAAATCTATTTTTACCCAAACTACTGAATTTAATTACGAAACTTTAGCTACAAGGTTGCGTGAACTTTCATTTTTAAACAAAGAACTTACCATTACACTAACCGATAAAAGAACTACAGATGAGGAAGGTAATTTTATTAACGACAGGTTTTATAGTGATGAAGGATTACCAGAATTTGTGCGGTATTTAGATGCTACACGTGAGCAACTTACTGCAAATATAATTTCTATGGAAGGGGAAAAAAATGGTATTCCGGTGGAAGTTGCTATGGTTTACAATACTTCTTATACAGAAAATTTACACTCTTATGTAAATAATATTAACACTCACGAAGGAGGTACACATTTATCGGGTTTTAGACGTGGATTAACAAATACACTAAAAAAATATGCTGAAGCTTCTGGGATGTTGGATAAACTTAAATTTGATATTGCAGGAGACGATTTTCGTGAAGGGTTAACTGCTATTATTTCTGTAAAAGTTGCCGAACCCCAATTTGAAGGGCAAACCAAAACTAAATTAGGTAATCGCGAAGTAAGCTCTGCTGTTAGCCAAGCAGTTTCTGAAATGTTACAAAACTATTTAGAAGAAAATCCTAACGACGCTAAAACCATCGTTCAAAAGGTTATGTTAGCCGCACAAGCACGTAACGCGGCTAAAAAAGCACGTGAAATGGTTCAACGAAAAACAGTAATGTCTATTGGTGGTTTACCCGGTAAATTAAGTGACTGTTCTGAAACGGATCCTGAAAAATGTGAAATTTTCTTAGTGGAAGGAGATTCAGCAGGTGGAACGGCAAAACAAGGTAGAGACCGAGCTTTTCAAGCAATTTTACCATTGCGTGGTAAAATTTTAAATGTTGAAAAAGCCATGCAACATAAAGTATTTGAAAACGAGGAAATTAAAAATATGTTCACAGCTTTAGGCGTTTCTATTGGTACTGAAGAAGATAGTAAAGCTTTAAACCTAAGCAAATTACGCTACCATAAAATTGTAATTATGACGGATGCGGATGTAGATGGTAGTCACATTGCTACGTTAATTTTAACGTTTTTCTTTAGATATATGAAAGAATTAATTGAAGGTGGTCATGTTTTTATTGCTACTCCTCCGCTTTATTTAGTTAAAAAAGGACAAAAAAGAGAATATGCTTGGGATGATGATCAACGTGATTTAATTTCAGTACAATTAGGTGGTGGAACTAGTATTCAACGATATAAAGGTTTAGGTGAAATGAATGCCGAACAACTTTGGGATACCACTATGAATCCTGAATTTAGAACCTTAAGACAAATTACCATTGATAATTTAACTGAGGCAGACAGAGTGTTTTCGATGCTAATGGGTGATGAAGTTCCACCTCGTAGAGAATTCATTGAAAAAAATGCTAAGTATGCCAAAATTGATGCATAACTTATTATGTAAAATAATTATAAAAAAGACTGTATTTTATGCAGTCTTTTTTATTTATTAACCCATAATTTATATCTTTGCTCAAATTATAAACCCCTCTTATGAAAAAATTAACACTATTAATACTAACTTTAGTATTAAGTTTTTCCGCAAAATCACAAAATTTAGATGTATTATTAAAAGCAGGTGATGACGCTTCTCTTTTATTTCAAAACTATATGACTCCTGTTATGAATGGTATGACATATAGTTTAAATGATGGATGGTACACTACTGCAAAAACGCATAAAAAGTTAGGATTTGACTTAACAATTAATGTTAGTACAGCCATTGTTCCAAAATCTTCAAGAACATTTCAATTTAATGTAGCAGATTATCAATATTTAACCTTGGAAAGTGGAAATAGCCAAATTCAAACGGTTATGGGTGGCAATAATAATAGTAAAATCGGTGTTAGAATTCCCTATGGTAATGGAAACTATAAAGTTGCCGAAATAAATATGCCTGATGGTGTTGGTGGCGACTTACCATTAAATGCTGTTCCTTCACCAATGATTCAAGCTAGTGTTGGAATGCCTTTTAGTACTGATATTAGTCTCCGATTTTTACCTAAAATAAACACGAATGATGTTGATGGAAGTATGTTTGGTGTTGGAATAAAACACAGTTTAATGCAATATTTTGGTCCTTTAGACAAACTCCCTTTAAATGTATCCTTATTTGCAGGTTATACTACGATGACCTCAACCTATAATTTACAAAATGTAAGCACCCTTGCTGGAAACAATCAAGAAGCAGCTTTTAAATTAAATGCATTTACAATTCAAGCAGTGGCTTCGTTAGATTTTCCAATTATTACCTTATTTGGAAGTGTTGGTTTTGATAAGGGAAATTCTACTTTAAAAGTGAAAGGCAGCTATGAATTGGTGTACAATGATGAAACTACAGGTGTTACACTTCCTCCAATTACCATAACTAACCCAATTAATATGGATTTTAACGCCAATGGATTTAGAGGCACTTTAGGAGCTAGGTTCAATTTAGGTTTCTTTAAAATTTATGGAGATTATACTTTAAAGGAATACAACACGGTTTCGGCAGGTATTTCTTTCAGTTTTAGATAAAAATAACGCTATTAAAATAATTTTGAAGAGGCTGTCAGAAAAGTGTCATTCTGAATAAAAATGAAGAATCTCGTATTAATCAAATCACTGATAATTAAATAAATAAGATTTTTCGACTGCGTTCAAAATGGCAGTTGAAAAATTTTTCAGACAGCCTCATTTTTTGTTATAAATATTGCATTCTTTTTCTTATAAATATTGTAATTTTGTTAGATTACATTTAAAATTAAATAACATCATTATAAATTAATACAAAATGAAAGTAACAATAGTAGGTGCAGGTGCTGTAGGCGCAAGTTGCGCTCAGTACATTGCCGTAAAAAATTTCGCTTCTGAAGTTGTAATTATTGATATTAAAGAAAATTACGCGGAAGGTAAAGCCATGGATTTGATGCAAACATCATCATTAATGGGTTTTGACACCAAAATTACAGGATCCACTAACGATTATTCTAAAACAGCAAATAGTGATATTGCTGTAGTAACTAGTGGTATTCCAAGAAAACCAGGAATGACACGTGAAGAATTAATTGGAATTAATGCAGGTATTGTAAAATCTGTAACCGAAAATTTAATTAAACATTCTCCTAATGTTACTTTAATTGTAGTTAGTAATCCAATGGATACTATGGCATATTTGGCTCATAAAACTACTGGATTACCAAAAAACAGAATTATTGGTATGGGTGGTGCTTTAGATAGTGCTCGTTTTAAATACAGATTAGCAGAAGCTTTAGGTTGCCCAACCTCTGATGTAAACGGAATGGTAATTGGTGGTCATAGCGATAAAGGTATGATTCCTTTAACCCGATTTGCAGTTAGAAATAGCTTACCTGTTTCTACATTTTTATCTGAAGAACGTATTGAACAAGTTTCGGCAGATACTAAAGTTGGAGGAGCTACACTAACTAAAATGTTAGGCACAAGTGCTTGGTACGCTCCAGGTGCAGCAGTTTCTGAACTAGTGAAAGCTATTGCTTTAGATTCTAAAAAAATGTTCCCTTGTTCAGCTTTATTAGATGGTGAATATGGTTTAAATGATATTTCAATAGGTGTTCCTTGTATTTTAGGAAAAAATGGTATTGAAAAAATTGTGGAATTAGAATTAACAGAAGCTGAACAAACAAAATTACACGAAAGTGCGGAAGCTGTTAAAAAAACAAACGCATTATTAGACTAATTTTTTTTAATTCTTAAAATAAATCCCTTAGAAATTTAATTTCTAAGGGATTTATTTTTTTAAGTTGTTTATTTTATTTTGAATTTAAGATAATCCAGAAATTACCCCATCATTATCTATTTCCATTTTTTCGGAAGCTGGTTTTCCTGGTAAACCCGGCATACGCATCATTTGTCCCAATATAGGAATAATAAACCCGGCACCAGCCGCAATTTCAATTTCACGAACGGTCACAATAAAATCTTTTGGTCTTCCAACTAAAGTCTCATTATCTGAAAAAGATTTTTGTGTTTTTGCCATACATACAGCAAAATCATTAAACCCTAATCTTTCTATACGCTTTAAGTTTAATTTTGCTTTTTTATCAAAGTCCACCCCGGCTGCACCATAAATCTCTTTAGCTATTTTTTTAATTTTTTCTTTAACTGGTTCATTCCAATTATAAACAGGTGTAAAATGAGTTTTGTTAGCCTCAACAACTTTTACAACTGCTTTTGCTAATTTTTCAGTTCCTTTTCCTCCTTTTGCCCAACCTTCTGATACCACAGCTTGAACTCCTAATCCTTTACATTTATCAATAATATAATTTATTTCTTCATAGGTGTCATTTATAAAAGCATTTATTGCAACAACTGGTTCAATATTAAATTTTCTAATATTTTCAATATGCTTTTCCAAATTACAAAAACCATCTTTTACAAACTGAATATTTGGAGTATTGAATTCTTCTTTGGTTGCTCCCCCATGGTGCCGTAAAGCTCTAATGGTAGCAACTAAAACCACTGCTTTCGGATTTAAATCTGCCGCGACACATTTAATATCTAAAAATTTTTCAGCACCTAAATCTGCACCAAAACCTGCTTCTGTAACTACATAATTAGACAAGGATAAACCCATTTTTGTGGCAATAATTGAATTTGTGCCTTGTGCGATATTTGCAAATGGTCCTCCATGTATTATTGCTGGGTTTTCTTCTAAAGTTTGTACTAAATTAGGTTTTATAGCATCTTTTAATAAAATGGCCATAGCATCTTGTGCCTTTAAATCACGAGCAAAAATTGGTTTTTTATCAAAAGTGAATCCTATAAAAATATCACCTAAACGCTTTTTCAAATCTTCAAAATCTGTAGCCATACATAAAATAGCCATAACTTCAGAAGCTGGAGTAATATTAAAACCATCTTCTCTAGGAATTCCGTTAGCAGTACCTCCTAAACCTATAATTATGTTTCGTAAAGAACGATCATTCATATCAATAACTCGCTTCCATAAAATAGTTCTTGGATCTAAATTAAAACTGCAACATTTACTTTGTAAATTATTATCAATTAAAGCTGAAAGTAAATTATTGGCTTTTTCAATTGCGTTAAAATCTCCTGTAAAGTGAAGATTTATATCTTCCATTGGAACTACCTGAGAATATCCACCACCAGCAGCACCACCTTTTATTCCAAATACCGGCCCTAAAGAAGGCTCTCTTAAAACTACTGTTGCTTGTTTTCCAATGCTATTTAAACCTTCAGTTAATCCTATAGAAACTGTTGTTTTACCCTCACCTGCAGGTGTTGGGGTAATTGCTGTAACTAAAATTAAATTATTTTGTTTTAGCTTTTCTTCGTTAATTAAACTTAAAGGCAACTTAGCTTTGTATTTTCCATACATTTCTAAATTATCCTCTTTAATATCTAGTTTAGAAGCTATTTCTCTAATATGTACAAGTTTTTTTCCTTGAGCAATTTCTATATCGGTTAATGGTTTCATCTCCAAAAAATTTTAAGTGCAAAGATACAAAATTCACAAGTTAGAATACTAATAATATAACTTGCTCAACTTAATGCTTATAAAAACTAAAAAAGAATTGTTAAATCGTGTTTGAAATTATATATTTGCACGTTTATTACAATAGAATTTTATTTAAAAAAAGTAACATGCAAAATAAGGGACTTATAAAGTTATTCGCTATTCTTTTTGGATTGGTAAGTATCTACCAACTATCTTTTACTTGGTTTACCAATGGTGTTGAGAAAAATGCTAAAACATATGCTGAATCTAGATCTGATAATGGAAAAGAGATAGCAAAATTAGAACGGGTTTATTTAGACTCTGTTGCAAACAAACCAGTAATTGATTTAGGAATTGCTAAATTTAGCTATAATGACATTAAAGACAAAGAGTTAAATTTAGGACTTGACCTTAAAGGTGGTATTAATGCAATTTTACAAGTATCTGTTAAAGATATTTTAATTAGCTTATCAAATAACTCTAAAAATCCAATATTTAATGAAGCACTAGCTAAGGCTACCAAAGCCCAAAAAAGTAGTGATAAAACTTTTTTAGATTTGTTTTATGACGAATTTGAAACCCTTAGCAATGGCACTGTTAAATTAAGTGATCCCAGTATTTTTGGAAATAAATCTCTTCGTGAAAAAATAAACTTCAAATTAACCGATGCTGAAGTTAAACCAATTATAGCTGATGAAGTAACTGGTTCTGTAAATACTGCATTTGAAGTGCTAAGGAGCAGAATTGATAAGTTTGGGGTTACCCAACCAAATATTCAACGCATTGGTAAATCTGGTAGAATTTTAATTGAATTACCAGGAGCAAAAGATATTGACCGTGTTAAAAAATTATTGCAAAGTACTGCCAATTTACAATTTTGGGAAGTTTATACCAATCAAGAAACCGCAAATTTCTTTATTCAAGCAAATACTGTTGTTGGAAATATCTTAAAAGAAGAAACCAAGGCTGATACTACTGCAACAAAAGATGATTTAAAAGATTTATTGGGTGAAGTATCTGATTCTTTGGCTACTAAAAATCCGAAGGATTTATTTTCTGTATTTTCACCAAGTGTTCCTCAAAATCAAAATCAAGTTTCTTCTGTAATTGGTACAGCTAAAGTATCCGATACTGCTAAAGTTAACAAATATTTAGCTTTGAAAAGTGTTAGAGCTTTATTACCTAATAATTTAAAATACATTAAATTTTTATGGGATTATAAACCATTTTCATCTAAGGCAACCAACACTAATGAAAATATTCAATTAATTTATTTATATGGAATAAAATCTAACCGTCAAGACGTTGCGCCAATTGAAGGAGATGTAATTATTGATGCAAGTCAAGAATACGGACAAACTAGTAAGCCTGAAGTTAGTATGACGATGAATGCTTTAGGCACAAGACAGTGGGCTAAAATGACTACAGAAAATGTTGGTAAATTTGTTGCAGTTGTGTTAGATAATTATGTATATACAGCTCCATCCGTTAATACTTCTATTACCAATGGTAGAACATCAATTTCTGGTGGAAGCATGACCGTAGAAGAAGCTCAGGATATTGCAAACGTTTTAAAAGCTGGTAAATTACCGGCAGCAGCTCATATTATTCAATCTGAAATTGTTGGCCCTTCTTTAGGTCAAAAAGCAATTAACAGTAGTATGAGATCCTTCTTTTTAGCTTTATTACTAATTTTAGGATGGATGATTTTCTACTATGGTAAGGCAGGTGGATTTGCTGATATAGCATTGGCAGTTAACTTACTTTTCATATTCGGAATATTAACCGCTTTTGGAGCCGTTTTAACGTTACCTGGTATTGCTGGTATTATATTAACTATTGGTATGTCTGTTGATGCGAATGTAATTATATATGAACGAGTTAAAGAAGAACTAAGAACAGGTAAAGGTTTGAAGGCTGCTATAAATCACGGATTTAGTTTTAAAGGAGCTTTATCTGCTATTGTAGATGCCAATATTACTACCATGTTAACTGGTGTTATCTTATACGTTTTTGGTACAGGTCCAGTTAAAGGATTTGCTTATACCTTAATGGTGGGTATTGTAACATCATTATTTACTGCCGTATTTATTACAAGATTGCTTGTTGACTGGTATGCTGCCAAAGGTAAATTATTTACATTCAATACAAATATTACTAAAAATTGGTTTACCAATATTAATGTTGGATTTTTAAAACAACGTAAAATTGCTTATGTAATTTCAGGAACTATAATTATTATATCAATTGCATCCTTAGTTACAACCGGATTAAATTATGGAGTAGATTTTGTTGGAGGTAGATCGTACGTGGTTAAATTTGATAAACCTACAAACCCAACAGATGTTGCTGAAACATTAAAAGATGTATTTGGTAGTGCTCCTGAAGTAAAAACTTACGGAGAATCTAGTCAGTTAAAAGTAACTACAAAATACAAAATTGATGAAGAAGGTAACCAAATTGATGATGAAGTTCAAGGATTGTTATTTAAAGGATTAAAAAAATACATTCCTGCTAATGTTACTTTAGAAGAATTTAAACCTGGTTATGGAGGGCACAAAACTGTTGGAATATTAAGTTCTATTAAGGTTGAACCAACCATTGCTGATGATATTAAAACAGCTGCAGGATGGGCAATTTTAGGATCACTACTAGTTATTTTCTTATATATTTTATTAAGGTTTAAAAAATGGCAATATAGTTTTGGTGCTGTAGCTGCATTATTCCATGATGTAACCATTGTTATTGGAATTTTCTCATTAGGCTACCATTATTTACCTTTTGATATGGAAATAGGTCAATCCTTTATTGCGGCAATTTTAACCGTACTTGGTTACTCTATAAATGATACTGTAATTGTATTTGATAGAATTCGTGAATTCGTTGGAATACATACCTCCTGGAAATTTTCAACAGTTATAGATAAAGCACTAAGTACAACCTTAGGAAGAACCATAAACACGTCATTAACAACATTAGTGGTGTTAGTAGCAATTTTCTTATTTGGAGGTGACTCTATTAAAGGATTTATGTTTGCATTAATTGTAGGTATTGTAGTTGGTACATACTCATCATTATACATTGCATCGCCAATTATGTACGATACTGTTAAGTGGTTAGAAAAAAAGAAAAAATAAAATTTAGATAGGTTACATTATTTTAAAAACCGTTTTGATTTTGCAAAACGGTTTTTATGTTTTAATTTTTATGAAGAAATTTTAAATAAAAGCTAATATTATCTACGGATTATTAACTTTGCATCAAAGTAGCAAAATGAGCATAATTAAACTTCACGATAAATACTTTAAAAAGTATATTTCACAAGAAAAAATAGCCAATTCTATTCAAATTTTGGTAGATCAAGTTTACAAAGACTGTAAAAATGAAACGCCTCTTTTTATAGGAATTTTAAATGGATCTTTTATGTTTATGGCTGATTTTGTTCGTCAATATAAAGGTAATTGTGAAGTATCCTTTGTTAAATTAGCTTCATATCAAGGAACCAATTCCACTGGTAAAATAAAACAATTAGTTGGGATTAATGAAAATTTAGAAGGTAAAACTGTGGTTATTCTTGAAGATATTATTGACACTGGAAATACCCTTGAGGAGCTATATAAAATATTTAACGCTAAAAAGTTAAAACAGCTTAAAATTGCTACCTTGTTTTTTAAACCAGATGTTTTTAAAAAAGAATTACCCATAAATTATATTGGAATTCCTATTCCTGATAAATTTATTGTAGGGTATGGTTTAGATTATGATGGTTTGGGTAGAAATTTGCCTAGTATTTATCAGCTTACAAAAAAACCTACTATGAAAAATATTGTTCTTTTTGGTCCTCCCGGTGCAGGTAAAGGCACTCAGGCAGAAGTGTTAAAATCCAAATATAAACTAACCCATATTTCAACTGGAGATGTTTTTAGAAACAACATTAGGAATAATACCCCTTTAGGCAAAATAGCCAAATCGTATATAGATGAAGGAAATTTCGTTCCTGATGAAGTTACGATTAATATGCTTGAAGAAAAAGTAAATAAGATGCCTAACGCAAATGGGTTTATTTTTGATGGATACCCACGCACTATTCCACAAGCAATAGCTTTAGATAAATTTTTATTAGAAAAAGGTGAAACAGTAAGTGGTATGGTTGCTCTTGAAGTTCCTGATGATGAATTAGTACAGCGTATTTTAAATCGTGGTAAAACGAGCGAAAGACCTGATGATGAGAATGAACAAAAAATTCGTTACCGATTTAATGAATATCATGCCAAAACTGAAATACTAAAAGATTTTTACTTAATTCAAAATAAATATTTTGGTATTAATGGTGTTGGCACAATTGAAGAAATTACGGAACGTCTTTGTAATATAATTGATAAACTATAGTTAATGACAGAGGGAAATTTTGTAGATTATATTAAAATTTTTGCACGTAGTGGTAAAGGTGGTGGTGGTTCTGTGCATTTACACCGAGAAAAGTACATAACTAAAGGAGGTCCCGATGGTGGTGATGGTGGTCGTGGAGGGCATATTATTGTTAGAGGAAACAAAAATATGTGGACACTTTATCCTTTAAAATATAAAAAACACTTTAGAGCAGAACATGGAGGTCATGGTGGTAAACAACGTAGCTCAGGAAAAGATGGAGAAGATGTATATATTGATGTGCCTCTAGGAACCATTATAAAAGATGGTGAAACCCAAGAAATACTTTTCGAAATTACAGCCGAAAACACAGAACAAATTTTGCTTGATGGAGGAATGGGTGGACTTGGGAACTGGAATTTCAGATCGGCTACCAATCAAACTCCACGTTATGCGCAACCAGGAATTGATGGTAAAGAAGGATGGTTTCAATTAGAACTAAAACTTTTAGCTGATGTTGGGTTAGTTGGTTTTCCAAACGCTGGTAAATCAACCTTATTGTCAGTAATTACATCCGCTAAACCAAAAATAGCCGACTATGCTTTTACTACCTTAAAACCTAATCTAGGAATTGTTGAATATCGCGATTTTCAGACTTTTGTAATTGCGGATATTCCAGGAATTATAGAAGGCGCAGCCGAAGGTAAAGGTTTAGGACATCGATTTTTACGCCATATTGAGCGAAACTCTACTTTATTGTTTTTAATTCCTGCTGACTCAGATAATATTATAAAAGAATATGATATTTTACTGAATGAACTAAAACTTCACAATCCAGAATTATTAGATAAAGAACGATTACTGGCAATTTCTAAATCAGATTTATTAGATGATGAATTAAAAAATGAGCTAAAAAAGGAATTGCCTAAAGGAATTAAAACGCTTTTTATTTCTTCTATAGCACAACAAGGACTTACCGAACTTAAAGATACGCTTTGGAAAATGTTGAACGATTAATTTAATTCTTCAAAATTACTGGTAAAGTAAACTCTGTGGTTACTGGCATATTCCGTTTTATGGCTGGAGACAACATTGGTAATTTAGCTAAACTAACTTTTAATAAACTATCAAATTCTGGTAATAATTCCTTTGTTCTTTTAGACATTTTTAAGCTTGACAAACTTGTTTTACCTGACGAATTTACTTGTAACTTAACTAAAATAGTATCTTTAATTACTTCATTTGCATTCAATTTAAACTTATTTAATGCGGCATAAATGTACTGAGACATTTCTAATTGAAAACAAATTTGTTGTTTTCTCCTTGATGGAATATCTTTACAACTTGGAAACAACGGAAAAGCATCCACCGTATTAAAATCAACAATAGTGTCAATTTTTGGAATAGACTGTTTTTTTGCAGTTTCATTAAAATAAGAACACGACGTTATCAATAACAAGCAAAAGACTATTATAAAAATTTGTTTTAACATAAACTTATATTTCCACAAGTGAAAATACAATATTTTCTATTAGTCAACAATTTCACCATCAACAAAATATTGTTTTTTTATTTCTTTAATTCTATTCACAACATACGCTGTCATTTCTTTATCCTTATTTTTAAAACGATGTAAATACTTTTTATAAAGCTGTAACCCTATTTTTTTATTTTTATAATATACGTCTGAAGCTAATGCCCATTGAAATAAAGCTTTATAATTATCACTATTATTTGTATATGAATCTTCAAATAAACGTAATGCCAATTTTAAATTATTTTCTTCATTTGCAATTACGCCCGATAAAAAATATTGTTTATCTAAATCCCCTTTCCCAAACATAATGGATTGAAACAAATAAATTTTTGCTAATTTTATTTTTTCCTGTTCATAATACAATGTTCCTAATCTATATAAAATTTTAGGGTTAGTTCTATCTAATTTTAACGCTTTTTTATAATATTTTCCTGCTAAATTATACTCTTTTAAATTGTAATAGCACATACCAACCATTTGGTAAGTGTTTACTGATTTAAAACCAAGACTATCCAAACGATTGAGAAAATTAAGGGATTTTCTAAATTTTTTAGAATAATACAATTCCGATGCTTTTAACTGAATAAAGTTTACGTTTGTATTATCAATTTTCAACCCTTTATCAATAAATAACATGGTTGAATCTTTATAATTTAATGTTTTAAAAAATTTAGCCAGTTCTTAAATACTTTTAAAATGAAGTGTATCCAAATTATAAACATCCAAATAACTTTGTCCCATTGCTAAATTTTTATGCTGTTTAGCCAACGATTTTGCTAATTGATAAGGATAATTTGGATTTAATGAGTCTTTTTTCTTTAAAAACCTGTAAATTTTCTCTGCTTTTTTTGGTTGATTCTTCATTAAATATAATTTTCCTAAACTATTATTTACCAACAAATTAGATGAATCCTTTTCTATAATTTTCTCGTAAATCAAAGTTGCATTTGAAATTAATCCGGCTGACTTGTATGCATTACCTAACTTTACTTTTATTTTTACGCTCTCCTGAATTGTTAAAGCTTTTTTATAATACTCAATGGCTTTATTATAATTACCAATAGTTTCATAAATATTGGCTATTTTATTAAACAATTCAATTGTTTTTGGCTGCTGTTTCTCTAATAAAACTAACGCTTTTTCATAATTTCCTTTAAGTAATAAATTATCTACAACAGTAAAAACCGAAGATTGCGCTTCGGTTTTTAATACTATTATTAGCAATACTAGTGTAATTAAAATCTTTTTCATAGCATATTTTAATTTACTTTAAAAGCTATTGGTAAACTATACTTTACATTAACATTTTTTCCATCTTGCTTACCCGGAATCATTTTTGGGATTAGTTTTATAACTCTTATGGCTTCTTCTTGTAATTTTATATGAGGTGCTCTTGCTTTTATATTTGTAATTTTCCCTTCTTTGTTTATGGTATACATTACAAATATTCGTTTTACACCTGGCGATAATTTTAAATTTTTAGCTAAATCTGCATTAAAGTTATTACTAACAAGTTGGGTAATATTATCTTGTAAACATTTTCTTAAAGTTGTTTGGTCACCTTTACAACCTGGATAAATTGGTACTTGATCCACAATTGAAAATGAAATATCATTATTAGTACTTAATTCAACTCTTTTTCCAATATTAGGAATCCTATTAGTTTTTATAAAAAAAACTCTATCCTTATTTTTATCAATAACAACTTGTATATCTATCCCTTTATAATTTTTACTCTTAAATTTATTATAAACTACTTTTTCTCTATTTGTCAATTCATTATACGGAACAATTTTCCCTTCTAAACTACTTCCCGTAAATAATTTAATACCATCATGACCTTCAAAGTAAAAACCATCAGTTGGTGTTTGCTTTTTCTGTAATACAGTTCCAATCTCATCTAAATCAGTCTGAGATTCATTCGTACAAGAACTATAAATTATCATCAATAACAACAATGGCGCTATCAATAAATACTTTAATTGTTTAATTTTTTGTGATTTGTTTTTTGTAATCATAGCTATTCTTTTTTTAATTAATGATTGTTTATAAAATTGATTTATGAAAGTGATATTTTCAACTTTAAAAGTTTCGGAAAGAAGTTTATTAAAATACGTTTTAGCGTTAGTTTGCTTTACAATTTCTTCATCGGAAAGGTATTCGTGTAAAACGGTAATTCGTTGCTGAAATTGATAAATTATTGGATTAAACCATTGCACTATCTTTAAGATTTCAAATAGTAATAAATCAATAGTATGCCTTTGATTACAATGTATTAGCTCATGTTGAATAATTTGTAAATCCTTATTTTTCAGTAGTTTTTCATTTATAAAAATATACCTGAAAAATGAAAATGCCACTTCTTTATCTTTTAAAATAACCAAAGAATGCGTTTCTTTTTTAATTACTTTATGGGTTATTATTAGCCCAATTATTTTAATTAATTTAAATAGAAATAAAGACGTAAAAACTGCAACGCCTATCCAAAAAACAATTAAAATATAATTAACTTCATTGCCCGAATTAGCTGTTTGCACCAGAACCTCTTTAGGATTTATAATTACTTCCGGTAAATACACCATATATTCTTGTGGAATGGTTTTTTGAATACTATCCATTTTTAACCACGGAATAATAAAAGCTAAAAATGGCATTACTAATAAATAAACCCAATTCCATTTAAAGAAAGTTTCTTTTTGTAAAAAAAAGTCGTAAACTGCCAAAAAAAGTACTTGAAAAAGTACTACTTGAACACCATAATTAATCATTTTTTTGTTTTTTTATCATTTATAACTTTCATAATTACATCTAACTCTTTTAAATCTATATCATTTTTATTTACAAAAAAAGACACCATGCTTTTAAAAGAACCACCAAAATAACCATCCATGATTTTGTGCAAGCTTTGGTTACTATAATCTGCTTTAGGTATTAATGGATAATATATATAACCTCTTCCTTTTGCTTTATGCCCAACAATATTTTTGGTTTCTAAAATTCTAATAATGGTTGAAACCGTATTATACGCTGGTTTAGGGCTTGGCAATTGTTCCACAATTTCTTTAATGGTTGCTTCTTTTAAAGTCCATAAAACTTGCATAAACTGCTCTTCTGCTTTGGTTAATTGTATATTCATTTTTCAACTAATTTTATAGTTTGATAAAACAAATATAACTAAATATTTAGTTTAAACTAATATTATAGTTGAAAATTTTGAAAAACACAAAATTTTGCGAATTATAAAACAGAAACTTATATTCGCTTATGGATATAATTTTATTAATTCTTGGATTTATAATAGTATTATTAGGTATTGTTGGTTCTTTCTTACCCATATTACCTGGTCCGCTAACCAGTTGGTTTGGTTTGTTAATACTTCATTTAACTAAAGCAGTTCCCATAAATTATTCATTTTTGGGCATAACATTAGCAATTGCCTTAATTATTTGGCTTATAGATTATTTCATACCTGCTATGGGTACTAAAAAATTTGGTGGAAGTCGTTATGGCGTAATTGGTACTATGGTTGGTCTTGTTTTTGGCATGCTGTTTTTAGGCCCTTTTGGAATTATAATTGGTCCTTTTGTAGGAGCATTTCTAGGAGAAATGTTAAAAGACAGCAGTAATTCTAGTAAAGCTCTAAAAGCTGCATTCGGATCTTTTATAGGATTTTTAACTTCTACTTTTCTAAAGTTTATTGCAGCCGTTATTTTTACAGGATTTTATATAACTATTTTTTGGCAGCACAAAGAAGCATTCTTTAATTTTTAAATCTTATCCAAAAAAAAAGCTTCCCGAAATACCGGGACGCTTTCCATCGGTTTTAAAAAACCCATGACGATATAATCGTCAAACAACACAACTAATCTGCTTTAAAGGCAGAATACAAAGATACAAAAAAATAGGTATCACAATATAATTATTACTTTTTGTTTATTAATTACTTATTTTTTTAAATTGATTGTATCTTTGCACACTTCAAAATAAGAGTAATTAAAAAAAAGGCAATATGCAATTATCAGCACTTGAAATAATTAGAAGAGAATCACTTCAAAAACTGCGTGAATTAGGAATCAATCCTTATCCAGCAGAAGAATTTAAAACTACTGCTACTATAGCAGAAATTCTTAATGATTTTAAACAGTTTGAAGGCAAAGAAGTTATTTTGGCGGGTAGAATGATGAGTAGACGAATTATGGGGAAAGCCTCATTTGCTGAATTAAAAGATGCTAGCGGAAGAATGCAAGTTTATATTAATAGAGATGAACTTTGTATTACTGACGATAAAACCATGTACAATACTGTGTTTAAAAAATTATTGGATATGGGTGATATTATTGGCATAAAAGGTGATGTTTTTAAAACTAAAGTTGGGGAGATTTCTATAAACCTTAAAGAATTAACACTACTATCAAAAAATTTACGTCCGTTACCAGTAGTTAAAAAAGATGCTGAAGGTAATGTTCATGACGCATTTTCAGATGCTGAACAACGATACAGACAACGTTATGTAGATTTGATTGTAAACGATCATGTAAAAGAGACCTTTATTAAGCGTACTAAAATAACAAACTCCATGCGTGAGTTTTTTAATAGTCGTGGTTATTTAGAAGTTGAAACACCTATTTTGCAGCCTATTCCTGGTGGAGCTGCTGCAAAACCGTTCATAACACATCATAATGCTCTAGATATTCCTTTATACTTACGAATCGCCAATGAATTGTATTTAAAACGCTTAATAGTTGGTGGATTTGATGCGGTTTATGAATTTTCAAAGGATTTTAGAAATGAAGGAATGGACAGAACTCATAATCCTGAATTTACTGTAATGGAATTATATGTTGCCTACAAAGACTATCACTGGATGATGAAAATGACCGAAGAGTTATTAGAAAAAGTTGCGTTAGATTCTAATAATACTACTGAAGTTCAAATTGGAGAACATAAAGTAAGTTTTAAAGCTCCTTATCCAAGAGTACCTATTTTAGAAGCAATTAAAACTCATACAGGTTATGATGTTTCTGGAATGGATGAAACAGAACTAAGAGAAGTTTGTAAAAAAATTGGCATTGAAGTAGATGAAACTATGGGAATTGGTAAAATGATTGACGAATTGTTTGGTGAAAAATGTGAGCATACTTATATTCAACCAACATTTATAATTGATTACCCAAAAGAAATGAGTCCGCTTACTAAAGAACACAGAACTAATCCGGCATTAACCGAGCGCTTTGAGCTTATGGTAAATGGAAAAGAATTAGCTAATGCATATTCCGAATTAAATGACCCAATAGATCAACGCGAACGCTTTGAAGAACAGTTAAAATTATTAGAAAAAGGCGATGATGAAGCTATGTTTATAGACCAAGACTTTATACGTGCCTTAGAATACGGAATGCCACCAACTTCAGGTATTGGTATTGGAATTGACCGCTTAGTTATGTTTATGACTAATAGTAGTTCTATACAAGATGTTTTATTCTTTCCTCAAATGAAACCAGAGAAAAAAGCGCCTTCATTTGAATTAAACGATGATGAAAAAGCATTACTTAAAATGATTGAAACCAACTCCCCTATTTTATTAAACGACTTAAAAGCGCAAAGCGGTTTAAGCAATAAAAAATGGGATAAAACTATAAAAGGATTAACAAAAAATAACCTAGCAAAAGTAAATAATACGGATGAAGGGTTGTTTGTAGCGTTAGTTTAATTTAAACATCATGCTAAACTAAATTCAGCATCTCATCATAAATTATAAAGGAATTACTTAATTGTAATTCTTTTTTTTATCCTTAAAATTGACTAACTTGTGTAATTAAATTTAGTTATTCATTTTAAATTTTTATAGCTATGTTATTATTTAGTAAAATTTCAGTCTTAAAAAAAATAGGTTTTATAAGTTTATTTTTATTAATTTTTCAATATTCATTTGCTATAAATACTACTGTATATCAGCAAGATACTACAAAATTTGTAGTTTATAAAGGCAAGGTTATAGATAGTAATACACGTAAACCACTAGTTTTTGCAACCTTAAACATTATAACCACAAATATAAGTACCGTTACAAATACTCAGGGAGAATATCAACTAAAGGTACCTTTAAAATATTTAAACAACAAAGTAATAATCTCGTTTTTAGGTTATACCAGTGAAGTTATACATCTTAATAATCTTCCAACAAAAAATGCAAAAATAAAATTAGAAACCTATATTGAAGAATTATCAGAGGTTAAAATTCATATTAAAGACGCAAAATCCTTAGTTGAAAAGGTGTTACAGAATAAAGGGAATAATTACCTGAATTATTTGAGCAATATGACTGCATTTTACAGAGAAACTATCCAAAAAAGGAAAACGTATGTTTCCTTATCTGAAGCAGTCATAGAAATCAATAAACAAGCATACACTAATAGCAGAAATGACATTTTAAAACTATATAAGGCTCGTAAAAGTACGGATTATAATAAATTAGATACTATAGCTTTTAAGTTAAAAGGTGGTCCTTTTAGTAATTTATATATAGACATTATTAAAAATCATAATTCATTTTTTGAAAATGACATGTTTGCTATTTATAATTTTACGTTTGGTACATCCACTAAAATAGACAACAGACCTGTTTATGTAGTTAATTTTAAACAAAAACCTCATATTCAATCTCCTTTATATTACGGTCAATTATTTATAGATGCTAAAACTTTTGCTTTAATTTCAGCAAAATTTCATGTAAACCTAACCAACAAAGAAAAAGCAAGCCGATTATTTATAGTTAAAAAACCAAGAAATGCTAAAGTTACTCCAATTGAAACCTCGTATCAAGTTAATTATCGCGAAAAAAATGGTAAATGGTATTTCGGTTATAGTAGAATTGAGTTAGGTTTTAAAATAAATTGGGATAAAAAATGGTTTAACACCATATACCGAACAACTAGTGAACTAGCCATTACAGATTGGCATAAAAACTTAAGTAATAAATATATCAAACCTAAAGACCGATTACGACCTTCTGTAATTATGAGCGAAAAAGCTTCAGGTTTTAGCGATCCAAATTTTTGGGGAACTTATAATGTTATAGAACCTGAAAAACCAATTGAAAACGCAATTAAAAAAATTAAAAAACAGTTACGGAATATAAATAATTAATAGTCATAAAAAGAGACTGTCTGAAAAATCTTTCAACTGTCATTTTGAGTGCAGTCGAAAAATCTTATTTTCCTAATTATCAGTAATTTGATTGTCATGAGATTCTTCATTTTCATTCAGAATGACACTTTTCAGACAGCCTATTTTGTACAATTAATTAATAGTCTGTCTTGCTTATATATTATAATCCTAAAACTTTAACTCCTTGCTCAAATACAACATCAACAGGAATGTTGGCTTTAGTTAATTTATCTAAATCACTTTGTAAATCGGCTGAAATTTTACCTTTTTCATCTACTAATTTAGTAACACCTCCATAATCTCCGTTACCTTGTAATGTTAAAATTAAATTTGACAAATCTTTCATAGCTCCTTCCATTTTATCATAATTTACTTTATAGGTGCCGTCTTCATTTTTTGTGAAAGCTCCTTTTTCCTTAAAGAAATTAAAACGAATCATATTAGCAACCCCATGAGCACTAGAAGCCCCAAAACGAACGGAACGGAAAATACTTGCCATAAAAGTGGTCATATAATCTTTCATATCACCTTCAATTTCACCTTTTTTATGCAATTGTTGTACCATGTATAGTCCTAAAATATCCGCTTTCCCTTCTTCTAAAGCCGAAGCTTTCTCCTTTAAAGCACTTCTTACAGTTCCTTTATTATTTATGGTATTTTTAATTCCTAACCCATGAGCAACTTCATGAAACATAGTATTTGCAAAAAAAGCATCAAATTTTATGTATTTACGTTGACTTTTATCAATTAACACGTTTGCAATTGGAACTAAAATTTTATCAAACTTAGCTTGCATTGCATTCTTTAATTGTAATCTTCGTGTTCCTTTTTTAAGTTGTACTTGTTCATCATTAGGTAAATTAATGGCTATTGTTTTACTGCCGGCATTACAATCTCCCGCATAATAAACTACGTCATACGCATTTAAATCAGAATCTGTTCCTGGTGTTTCTTTTTTATACGCTTCATCCACAGGTAATCCTTTTTGTAATTCTGGCAAAAAATTTATAAAATGTGCAAGTTTTTTACTCCATTCTTGGTCCTTAACCAAAACATAACCTTCGTGTGATGCTTTATAGCCAAATAACTGATCTTCATAAGTTTCAATAGGTCCAATAACAATATCTAAGGTGTTCGTTTTCATATCCATCCAAGCAAAATCACTTGGTTGGTAATTATCTGTTAAAAAAGCATCAGCTCTTAATTTTAAATACTTTTTAAGCCCTGCATTATCAGCTATATCTGCAGCTTTATTCAATAAACCTGCAACTTCTTTAACTTGCTTTTTAAATTGAATATGATATGGAATGGCTACTAATTTTCCTTCTTTATCTCTTCTAACAAAAGTGTATAAACTTGCTTTATTTTTATCGCTACTTTTATTAAATTCATCTTTAGTCATATCAGTCGGATAATAATTTGCACCTTTAGGCTTTTCACCTATTCCTTCAACAAAAGATTTATTTCCATTTAATCTATCCCAAGGACCATAATTGATTTCAATAAATTTTTTGGTGTTTTCATTTTTTATTTTAGAGAATAATGCCGCTTTATTTCCGTAAGCTTCGTACCAAAACAAATTATTCATTTTATCTGCCGCATTTATTAAAATTGGCAACATTTTACGTTGATTAACCGTTAATTTACTAACATCAGTAGTTAATTTAAACGAAACATATTTACTAAGGTTTTTGTCCATAGAATTCATATTTTCTCTAATGGTTACTTGTTTTTTTGGCTTTCTTGCTTCTTTGTTTTGATTACAAGAAAACAAAACCATAATTACTAAAAGATACATTAAGTTTTTCATATAGTTCTTATTTTTTAATATTATCTATTATTTTATCAATGCTACTTTTATCTATATTATATTTTGGGAATAGGCTGTTTTTATCTGGAAATTGTTCAATCATAACAGTTGAAGAAGGGAAGGCAAACTCCACACCTAAATCTTTTGCCAAATTCAAAATTTTTAGATGTAAATTATGCTTGGATGCTTGTTCTTTGTTCCAGTCTAACGCAGTAAAATAAACGTTAACTAATATTAACAAGGCCGAATCTCCAAAACCAGCAAACTCAACATTAAAGGCATCATCACGTGTATCTGGGTGAATCTCAATAATTTTTCGAACACCTTTTACAAAAGCATCAATAAGCTCTGGAGGCGTATCATAGCGTAACCCTAAATTAGTTGTATAACGACGAAAAGCAAGCAACCCTTTATTATTTACTACCATTTCTGATAAAGTACTATTGGGTATTTGATATACCGAAGTATCCGCTGCACGTACCGTAGTTGAGCGAAACCCAACTGTCTCCACAGTTCCAACTACTTGCCCTGCTTCAATCCAATCTCCAATATGAAAAGGTTTATCTACAAAAATCATTATGGTACCAATCAAGTTTTTCACCGTATCTTGTGAAGCCAAAGCAACGGCAATACCACCTATTGAAGCTCCAGCAATAACAGCAGTAGGATCTACACCAAAAAGTGTTAATAGTTTTAAAATTCCTAAGAAAATAACTACTCCTGTTAAAAAATTTTGAAGAATTGGTACTAATTGATCATCTAATTTATTATGAGTAGATTCCGCATAATTGGCATAAATACTCATAATTACTTTTACTAATTTTAAAAAAACATAAATCCAAAAAACAACCGCCATAATGTTCATAGATAAAAACAAAAAGGCATTTACATCTACATGAAGTGCTAATGATGGAAAAAGTATTTTAACAAACCTAATTAACAGCAACAATACTATTGGTCTTGTTAATTTTTTTAAAGCTGTTTTAATACTATCACTAGATTTTCTAATAATCCAAAATTGAATTTTTTGTAGGCTATAGAATACTATTTTTTTTAAAATAAAAAATAATAAGATACTTATTAAAAGTATTAATACCAGCCCTAAGTATTGCCATAGTTGAATTTTAAAAATAGCATAATGACCAAATTTTGGAATTACCTGTTGTAACTTTTCAGTATACCATGGAAAAACACTGTTGTATAGTTCGTCAATCTTACTTGTGGTTTCAGAAGAATAATACCAATTATCACCTATTTTTTCAACATAAATTTCAGGCATTTGATATGGAAACAATACATATTTATGCTTAATTTTATAATCAGTAGTATCAGAATACATTTTACCTTTTGGTACCTTTGTAAAATCGACCTTTAACCCTTTACCGTCTAATATTTTTTTAAGTTTTATAGCTATTTCTTCTGCTTTTACACCTTGATAACCGTATATGGTTGTTGCTGCTTTTTCAGGTTCATAAGAATCAGGTTGTAAAAAATAAAGGTGTGTGTATATTGTTGCATTCGGGCTACTTAAATCAACTTTAACCTTATTTTGCGCCAATAAGGTTGACGAAATAACCAAAAAAAATAGCACTATTTTTTTCATACAATTGAGTTATTTAAAACTAAAATCAAATTTAACATATAAATTGCAGACTTAATTAAAGCTAGACATTATTTTTTATGTTTCTTTTTATTGAATTTCTTTTTCTTTCTTGAGGTAAAAATCACTGCATCATCAAAAGTATTATTCTCTTTAGTTTTATTGTTATTTCGCCAATTCTCTGAACCTAATAATTTTATAATTAAATCGGTTTTTCCAACTTTTGTAAGCGTATCTTTTATCCACTTTTTATTTTCCTTTTTATACCAAAAGAAAAAACGATGTTGCTCTTCTTTTTCAATTTTAGTTCTTGGAGTTCGCATCGGCTTTAAGGTGTATGGATGATATCCGCTATAATAAATAACCGTTGCAACTGTCATTGGAGTTGGCGTAAATCCTTGAACCTGCTCTAGTTGAAAACCCATATCTTTAGTTTCGGCAGCTAAATTTGCCATATCTTCAAGCTCACAAGCGGGATGACTGGAAATAAAATACGGGATCAATTGTAGGTTCAATTTCTTTTTAAAATTTATTTTATCAAACCGCTCTTTAAACTTATGAAAATATTTAAATGATGGTTTTCGCATTAATTTTAAAACATTATCTGAAGTATGTTCTGGAGCAACTTTTAATCTACCAGAAACATGTTTGGTAAGTACTTCTTCTGTATAAGCATCTAATTCTTTCGAATCTGCTTTTTTATTAAATTCAGGTACTAACATATCATACCTAATTCCACTTCCTATAAACGATTTTTTTATTTTTGGATGCTTATCTACTGCTTGATATAATTCAGTTAATGGTTTATGAGAAGTATCTAAATTATGGCATATCATTGGCGAGATACACGAAGGAGCAACGCATTTATCGCAAATTTCCTGTACTTTTCCCTTCATTTTGTACATATTAGCAGATGGTCCACCAATATCCGATAAATAGCCTTTAAAATCTGGCATTTCAGCAACTTTATCCACTTCTTTCAAAATAGATTCTTTACTTCTACTGGCAATAAATTTTCCTTGATGAGCGGAAATCGTACAAAAACTACAACCTCCAAAACAACCACGGTGGATATTAATAGAAAATTTTATCATTTCAAACGCAGGAATTGGTCCCCGCTTGTTATATTTTGGATGAGGCAATCGAGTAAATGGCAAATCAAAAGAAGCATCAATCTCCTTTTCTGTCATTGTTGGAAACGGAGGATTAATTACTAAAGTAGTATTTCCAACTTCCTGAAGAATTCTATTTGCATATAATTTATTAGATTCTTGCTCAATGATTTTAAAATTAGATGCAAATAATTTTTTATCTTTTAAACAAACTTCATGAGAATTGATTTGGATATCTTTCCAATGTTTGTTTTTAGGTAGTTTTCCTTCGCTATTTTGAATAAAAGCTGTTTGTTTGATTGTTTTTAAGGAAGAAAAAGGGACTCTTTTTTGTAACAAACTTACAATTTCTCTTAAAGGCTGTTCTCCCATTCCGTAAACTAATAAATCTGCTTTAGAATCGGTTAATATGTTTGGTTTTAAAGTATCGCTCCAATAATCATAGTGCGTAACTCTTCTTAGCGAAGCTTCAATTCCACCTATTAAGATTGGAACATCTGGAAATTTTTCTTTTAAAATATTTGAATAAACTACACTTGCATAATCTGGTCTAAAACCTTTATCTCCATTTGGAGTATATGCATCTTTATCTCGTCTTTTTTTACTCGCTGTGTAATTACTAACCATAGAGTCCATTTCACCTGCGGTAACTCCAAAAAACAACTTAGGTTTTCCTAGTTTTTCAAAATCTTGCAAATTATCATGAACGCTTGGCTGTGGAACAATAGCAACTTTTAAACCATAACTTTCTAAAATTCTACCAATAACAGCTGGTCCAAATGCGGGATGATCTACATAAGCATCGCCACTAAAAAGAATGACATCTAATTCATCCCATCCTCTTAGTTTTACTTCTTTGTTTGTTGTTGGTAACCAATCTGAAAGTTTATTCATCATATTCTGCAAAAATACAGTAAATAAATCAATTTAAATTTAACTGAAATATTAGTTGTAGTGTTAATGAATGTTAATAATTGTTAACGCTTTAAACCTTGTATATCTTTAATTGTCATAGTACTGTAAAACAATTAAAACAAAATATATCATGAAAAAATTAGTAGGATTATTAGTAATTATGTTTGTGCTAAGCAGTTCAATAAACGCACAAGGAAATGGGAAAAAAGGAAACAAACCTGACTTTACACCAGACCAAATAGCAACTTTGCAGGTTAAAAAATTGAACTTACAACTAGATTTAAATAAATCGCAACAAGATGCTATTTTTAAATTACAAAAAAATCAAGCATTAACAAGACAAGCCATGCAAAAAGCGATGCAAGAAAGAAAACTTGATGGAAACAGACCAACCACTGAAGAAAGATTCCAATTAAAAAGTACCCGTTTAGACATGATGCAACAACATAAATTAGCAATGCAAAAAATTCTTACTCCAGATCAATTTACTAAATGGGAAACCATGGCAAGATCAAAATTAAATCGTAAAAATGGCTGTAACAACCAAAATGAATTTAAAGGAAATAGACAAGGAAGACAACGATAAAACCATTAAATAGGTGTAATTTTAAATTTGAATTAGGGCACAAAACGCTTCCATTAGAAGCGTTTTGTTTTGATATAGTTCTATTAAAAAAATTAATCGTTTAAAGTTAAAATTTGACCAATACTAATTTCATTAGTCTCCAAATTATTTAACTGCATTAATTTTTTAACCGTTAAACCAAATTTTTTAGATATAGAATATAAAGTATCTCCTTTTACAACAATATAATTCTCCGTTGTATTATTCTTAGGTGTTTTCTCTTTTTTACCTAAAACTTTTCGATCGTATTTATGTAGATTATATTTCTCAATTAGTGCAATTAATTTGGCTGGATACCTTCGATCTGTGGCGTAACCGGCTTCACTTAATCCTTTTGCCCATTTTACGTAATCTCCTTTTTTCAACTTAAATAATTTGGCATATCTATTTCGGGTAGCTAAAAACTTAGAATGATCCTTGTACGAATTATTTGGATTTTTATATACTCTAAAACATTCGTCATTCTTGTCATCATCATGATAAACTTTATTACCAGTCCATCCTTTATGACATTTAATTCCAAAATGATTATTAGATTTTCTGGTTAACTCACTATTACCACTTCTTGATTCTAAAATACCTTGAGCTAAAGTAATACTAGCTGGAATTTTATAAATACGCATCTCTTCCATAGCAATAGCTTTATATTTTTTAATATACTCCAGTGTTGAGTATTTAAATGAAGATTTTACAATAGGTTTAGTAGTTACTATTTCATCTTGTTTGGAATCCTTTACAATTACACTTGAATTTTTCTTAGAAGAATCCGCAATTTTTTTCTTTGATTTACAGCTAAATAGCAAACTAAAACTTAACAATCCAATAATTATATACTTATATCTCATTTTATTTTATTATTAGTGGTAATTTTTTCTTTTTCAGCACTAAATTCATTCCATCAATTCCTTGTAAACCACCAGTATGAATTGCCAAAATTTTAGTTCCTTTTTTAAAAAATCCTTTTTTTATTAAATCTACAATCCCAAACATCATTTTACCCGTATAAACAGGATCTAAGGGAATACTCGTTTCTGTTTTAAAATTATTGATAAATGTAATTAATTCTTGAGAAACTTTTGCATAACCTCCAAAATGATACTCAGTATTTAAACTCCAATTATCCTTATTTGTTACATATTTCTTAATTTCATTTTGAAGAAAATCACCTTTTAAAGCTGGAAAACCTATAACTTTTTGATGCTTTTTTGTAGCATTTATAATTCCGGAAATAGTTCCACCTGTTCCTACTGAAGAGCAAATTACATCAAAATTCTCCTCTTTTTTGTTTAAAATTTCTTCACAACCTTTAACTGCAAATCTATTTGTTCCACCTTCTGGAACTAGATAAAAATTGCCAAATTTCTCTTTTAATTTAGCTATAAATTCTGGCTTAGTTTTATTTCTATAATCACTTCTAGTAACAAAATAAAACTGCATATTGTGTTCTGATGCAAATTTTAAGGTTGAATTTTCTTTAAGCACATTATCTAAATCAGAAGCTAATTCGTCTCCTCTAATAACTCCAATGGTTTTAAAATCATGCTCAAAACCAGCAGCCGCAGTAGCAGAAATATGGTTAGAATAAGCTCCGCCAAAAGTTAGTAGTGTGTCTTTTTCTAATCGTGCAGCTTCTTCTAAATTGTACTTTAATTTCCGATACTTATTTCCTGAAATAAATGGATGTAATTCATCTTCTCGTTTTATGAAAAGTGAAATTTGACTATTTTCAATTTCTGAAAAATGAACTTTTTGAATACTGCTATTTTTAGTTTCTAAAAACAAATTTCATAAAAAATTTAGTTCGATTCTAATTTTTCTTCAAGTAAAGACCACTCTTCCATTAACTTTTCTATAGTGTTTTTTTTAGTTTTGTAGCTTTCAAAAAAGTTAGACTTTGTTGAAGTTATTTCATAATCTGCAGCTAACGCTGCATCCATTTCAGAAATTTCTTTTTCTAATCCATCAATTTGAGTTTCAATTTTCGCCAATTTATTTTTTATCTTTTTAAGCTCTTTATCTCCTGTTTTTGCCGATTGAAACACTTCTTTTTTTACATTTTCCTTCTTTTTTACAACAACGGTTCTCTTTTCTGCTTCTCTTAAATTTTCAATCTGATGTTGTTCTAAGAAATAATCTATATCTCCTAAATATTCTTTAATCTCTTTATCTTTAAAACCATAAACCGTAGTAGCTAAACCTTGTAAAAATTCACGGTCATGCGACACCAAAATTAAAGTTCCTTTAAATTTTTTCAATGCTCTTTTAAGCACGTTTTTAGATGCAATATCTAAGTGATTTGTTGGCTCATCCATTATTAAAATATTAAATGGAGATAATAACAATTTACACAATGCCAATCTGTTTCGTTCTCCACCAGACAACATTTTTGCTTTTTTATCAACGGCATCTCCTCCAAACAAAAAAGCACCTAACATATCTCTAACTTTAACTCGGTTTGCATCTGTGGATGCATCTTCCATAATTTCTAAAACCGTTTTTTCAGGTTCAAGATATTCAGATTGATTTTGAGCAAAATATCCAATTTCAACATTGTGACCTAATTTTAGGTGTCCACCATAAGCTATTTCGCCTACAATAATTTTTGCCAGAGTAGATTTTCCCTGTCCGTTTTGCCCAACAAAAGCAATTTTACTATTTCTTTCTATTAATAAATTTACATTTTCTAACACATGTTTTTCTCCATAACTTTTAGATAAATTTTCAGCTTCGATAACAATTTTTCCAGGATCTTTTGAAACTTGAAATCGAACATTCATAACAGCATTATCATCAGTGTCAACTTCAATGCGTTCTACTTTATCTAATTTTTTTATTAAAGATTGCGCCATTGTTGCTTTATTGGCTTTAGCTCTAAATTTATCAATTAATAATTGTGTGGCTTTAATTTCTTTTTCTTGATTTTTTTGTGCTTGTAATTGTTTTTCTTTTATTTCACCCCGCAATAACAAAAATTGAGAATATGGTTTTTTATAATCGTAAATTTTACCTAAAGAAATTTCAATAGTTCTGTTGGTAATATTATCTAAAAACATTTTATCATGAGAAACTAACATAATAGCCCCTGCATAGCTTTTTAAAAAATTTTCCAGCCAAATTATGGATTCAATATCTAAATGGTTTGTTGGTTCATCTAACAATAAAATGTCATTATTTTGCAATAATAACTTAGCCAATTCAATACGCATTCTCCAACCACCAGAAAAAGTGTTTGTCAATTTATCAAAGTCCTCTCTTTGAAAACCAAGACCTTGTAGAATTTTCTCTGTATTACCTTTATAATTATAACCTCCTAATAATTCATATCTATGCGTTACTTCATTTAAATCCACCATTAAATCATGATAATATTCACTTTCATAATCGGTTCTTTCTACTAATTCCTGATTAATTTTTTCTAATTTAGCTTCTAATTTTTTAATTTCTTCAAAAGCCTGATAAGCTTCTTCTAAAATTGTTCTACCTTCCACAAAATCAATATCCTGACGTAAAAATCCAATTCGTACATCTTTATCAAAAGCCATAGTCCCACTTGTACTTTCTATATCTTTTGAAATTACTTTAAGTAGCGTAGATTTTCCTGCGCCGTTTTTTCCTATCAACCCTATTCTGTCTCCTTTATTTAGCTTAAAGGTAATTCCTGAAAATAAATTAGATCCGGCAAAAGAAACCGTTAAATTGTGTACGTTAAGCATTGCTATTTTATAATTAAATGTAAATTTGCTTTTTTGTAAAAGCATGCAAACTTACTATAAAAAAGTTTGGCGCTCAATTAAACTTATTATTTTAATACTAATACTATTGAATACTTATAAATACTAACAAAAAATGTTTAAAAAGGGATCTAAACTTTATAGTATTGTATTCAATAAATGTCCACAATGCCAAAATGGGGATTTTTTAGAAGAAAAAAATATACTAAAAATTAATAAGGCATTTAAAGTAAAAGAACATTGCGCTAACTGCGGATTAAAATATATGAGAGAACCTTCTTTTTATTATGGAGCGATGTATGTTAATTACGGATTAAGTGTTGGTGTTGCCATTATTACGTTTATTATTAGCTATTTAGGTTTTGGCTTAACGTTAAAGCAATCTTTTATTCCTATTTTAATAGCAATTATTGCAACTGCACCTTTTGTGGTAAGATGGTCTAGGATTATTTGGATTAATATTTTTGTGCATTACAATCCTAATTCAAAAAATATTTCTGATAACGAGCAATCGTAATTTCGCTATCCAATTCTTTTTCTTGTTCTAAATGATGAAATAATTGTTTCGCAGCCCAAGGAGCAATCATAATTCCTCGAGTTCCTAATCCGTTTAATATGGCTACATTTTTATATTTTGGATGTCTGCCAACTAGAGGTCTTCTATCTTTTACCGTAGGTCTAATTCCAGCATTTTGAGTTACAATTTTATAAGGAACATTAATAACTTTAGAAAGTTTATCCATTAATTCTTGTTTTCCTTCTTTAGTTGTATTTAGTGTTATATCCTTCCAGTTAAAAGTTGCACCAACTTTATAATGATGATTTCCTATTGGTTGTACAAAAACGGAAGATTTTATCATAAAATCTATTTTTAATTCAGGAGAATAAATTGTAAGCAACTCCCCTTTAGCTTCTTGCATTGGTAAATAGTTAAAAAATGGATTTTTAAGCAATCCAAATCCTTCACAAAAAATAATTTTTTTGGCTTTAATATTCTGATATTCAACATCGTTTGTGTTAATTATTAATGAAGAGTATTCAAAATTTGCATTTTCGATTATATTTTGTTCACTTAAATGATTCTTATAATCTTCTAAAAGCAATTTAGTGTCAATTCTACCAGTATTTATTAATTTTCCAAAACCAAAATCGGATAAAATTCCCTCATGTTTTTTGTTGATTATTTGAGGAATCATATAATCAGAAAGCAATAATTTATCACCAGCAACAGCCCAATTATTTTGCTCTTCAACCGATTTAAAAACTCTATAAATATCTACCGCATAATGGTATTTGTTTTGCAATAACTGTTCTAAATCTTTATAAAAAGGAATGGCTACTTCAAGCTGGATTTTTGCTTTCCAAACTGGTGTAAATCGTTTTAAAACAACAGGATTGTACATGCCACTAGCGACCAATGAAGCATTTTGAGAATTATCTTCAAAAACAATAAATGATTTATGATGCTTTTCTAAGGTTCTGCAAAATGCCAAACCAGCTAAACCTAAACCAACAATAATATAATCTACTTCCTTTTTATCCATATTTGTTTAAAAACAAAAACTCTTGCAAATTGCAAGAGTTTTGTAATAATTTTCATACAAGAATTAATAATTCCACATGTCTGATTCTTTATCTCTAATTTCTTCTTTAATTTTATTCGATTCTAAAACTTGAAATAAAGCATTACCTTTTACATAGTCTGCCACATCTCTATCACCATAAATATTTTCTTCTCTATAAATGATGGAATTAAACCTTCTTGCGTTTAACAAATGATCGTATGAAATTGGATATGCAGAATTTTTTTGATTAAAAACTTTCATGTGATGTAACACTTTACGAGCACCCGGAAACCAAACCCAAAACAATGGTAACTGCTCAGAAACATCCACATCCTCTCTTCCCATAGTTTGCACATCTGGAGCTACTGGAGCTAAAGCTAGCAACCTATATTTAAGTTCTCCTTGTCTTTTATCAAAATACCAAAGCCCTTTAATTTTAAAGCCTTCAATATCCTGTGATGTCAAATTCACTTTATCAATATATTCATCAATATTGGTGTTTCCTGCATTAAGTTCATCAAAACCAGCATCTGTTGTATCAATTCTATACAATTTACTGGTAATTTCAGCTTTGCTCATTTTAGCAGTAAAATAAGAATCGTCATAAACTTCTGTAATTTCACCTTTTTTAATACCTCTTAACAAAGTATCAAATAATGACCTCCTATCCATTGAAACGCTTGTAGTATCTACAGGATAGTAATAGGGTAAATTTATACGCTCATTTAAATCGATATACTCCCAAACTACTTTAGACCAAAGCACATCTCTATCATCAATATAACCATATTCTAAAGGCTTATCATTATCAACAGCTATTTGTTCTGCAGTTTTTTTACCAATATCAGAAGGTTTCTTAGCATTTAACAAATTAGATTGTGCAAAGGTTATTTGAACCATTACAACTGCTAAAATAAAAATTCCAATATTTCTTTTTTTCATCACTTAATTTTTAATTTATTGTATTTCAATACTTACAGCAGAAGCATTTTTGATTTTATAAGTTGAATTACCTACTAACGAAGATTTAATATCAAATATTGTAATTACATCTCCTCTTTTTGCTTTTGCAATGGCTTTTTGTGCTTGAGCATTCATTCTATCTCCTCTAACCACCACTGCTGATTGTCCTGGTACTTTTATAGTAAAAGCTGTAGTTTTTAAGGTTAAATCAAAATCGAAATCTAATAAAGCTGCTCCCACGGTTGATTTAGCTAAACTAGTTTTAGGCATTTTTACATAACCATCTTGTTTTCTAATGGTTCCTCGAGGCGAAGGAATTCCTTTAATTCTGAATTTTTGTGAAGTGCTTACTGTTTGACCATTAGGTAATTTTCCAGAAACACTAATAGTTACTTCTTTTCCAGTACCTGGTGTCATAATATACTTACCAATACCTTTGGTTCTTTTTAAACCTATTCCTCTAGCAGTTACCAAGTTATCTGCAATACCAGGTATTGAAATTGTCATAGGGTTTGGCACTCCCCTATAAACAACATTCATTTTATCGGCTGATATTACCGCACTATTAGGTTTAGCAATAACTGCATAAGAACCATTAATTGGGATTTCAACAGGTTTTCCGTTTTCTATAAAAACAAATTTTCCTTTTACTTCACGTTCTCCTACTGCACCAGCAGGGAAATCTAAAACCGCTCCTCCTTCTTCTATTTTAGTAATATTCTTCCCATTTACAATTACTTCTTCTGGTTTTAAAGAAGAATCGTATCTTCCTAATACAATTTTACCCTTAAAATTTTCACCTTGAAAAAAGGCTGATTTTTCCGGAATTAAAATAGTTTGATAGTTTGACATGGATACATCACTTTCCAATTGTCCACCTAAAAGGTTTCCATAAATTTCAGATTGTGTTGTTTTAATATCAGATTGCATAGAAGTAAAATTGGTAACATAAGAAACTAAAGGAAAACCTTCATATCTATTCATTAACCAAGGCTCTTTCCCATCTTCTGTTTCTTGTGGCGAAGTATCAAATCGTTTATTTATAGTTGGTGTAAGAGGATTATTTTCACCTATTAATTTAATTATCTCATTTTTATAATTGTTAATATGGTCTAAAAATCCCTGTCCTTCTTTAGTAACACCATCTCCTTTAAAAAAATATTCAGTTCCAATATTGGCATTATCCATTGCTTCATAATCTTTTGGATCATCTACTTTTGATAGAAAATACGTTTTCTTAGTTTCTAAATAATCACTAAAATTTTTAGATAAATCATCTACTTTTTTAGCGGTATCAAATAAAGAAGCATATTTTTCTGGTTGTTCTTGTGCTTTAGTTGCTAAATTTTGTAATGTAGCACTATTTTTTACGGATGTGGTAGTATTATTATCCGTTAGTTTTTCGTTCATATAACCAAATGCAGATAAAACCTCTTTGGACATATTCATTGCTAACATTGCAATGAATATTAAATACATAAGGTTAATCATTTTCTGCCTTGGTGAAAGTTTACCTGAAGCCATTCTAACTAGTTTTTTGGTTAATAATTTAGTTTAACTAACTAATTAGTTTTATTGGTCATAGCAGATAACATTCCTCCATAAACACCATTTAAAGAAGATAAATTAGAAGCCATTGATTCCATTTGTTCTTTTAATTTTGCTGCGTTTTCCACAACTTGTTCATTAATTTCGGCTTGCCTGCTAGTACTCTCTAACTGTACTTTATATAAACTATTTAAAGATTCCATTTGAGCTGCCGCTAAAGATAGTTGCTCACTATATTTATTAGTAGCCGCAATAGAATCAACGGCTGGAGCAATATTTTCTGCTGCTCCTTTAAAGTTTTGAATACTTTCCCCTAAACTTTGCATTAATCCTACATCTAGTTTAGCGTCTTTAAGCATCTCATCTAATTTTTGAGATAATAACCCTTGAGATTCTCTAGCATCTTTTCTATCTTTATCTCTATTATTTCCAGCAGTTAATTCAGGATATACTAGGGACCAATCTAAATCTTCTTCAACAGAGTCAAATGCTGATATAAAAAATACAGCTGCTTCAACTCCCATACCAATTGTTAGCATTAATCCTCCACCTGTCCAGTGTTGAATTTTAAATAATGCTCCTAGTATAACAATTGCCGCACCAATACCGTATGCGTAGTTAAATAATTTTTTTGTATTTCTAGTTTGTGCCATAATGTTGATTTTTTGTATTTATTTTAGGGTTGTTAGTTTTTATTCTTTATTGTTATTTGCTCCTAAGAAGTCTTGAACGGTTCTAAAACCGATATAACTTCTAGCTGAATCGGCATACTCATAATCTCGTGTACTCACTTCTAAAAAGTACGCTACATCTTTCCAAGAACCTCCTCTAATAACTTTTCTACGATTTTTTGTATTTTCAACATTTGGATTCATAGTGGAACCTATATAATACGAATCATCGTTATAAGCTGTGTTGGTCCATTCGGAAACATTCCCTGCCATATTGTATAATCCATAACCATTTGGGTTATATGATTTTGCTTCCATAGTATATAAAGCTCCATCTACAGCGTAATCTCCTCGATCTGGTTTAAAATTTGCCAAAAAGCACCCTCTGTCACTTGTGGTATATGGACCGCCCCAAGGATATGTTGAAAATTCTAAACCTCCGCGTGCTGCATACTCCCATTCAGCTTCAGTTGGTAATCTAAAATAAGGTACTGAACTTGGTTTTTTTCTGGAACGTAAAAAATCATTTTTCTTTTTGGTTCTCCAACTACAAAATGCCTTTGCTTGACTCCAAGTTACTCCTACAACTGGATAATCATTATATGCCTCATGATAAAAATAATCTTGGTGCATTGGATCGTTATATGAATAATTAAAATCTTTAACCCAAACTGTAGTGTCTGGGTACACATTGACAACTTCTTGTTTTATAAAGTTTTTTCGATCTCCTTTATTTCTTGCAGCGGCTTCTCTATCTAACCAAGAATATTTATATTTTAATTTTTTGGTATCTAGCATTCTTCTTCCATCAAAACTATTCTCAACCGGTACATACATCGAGTCCATAACTTCTGCATAATATTCATCTGGAAACTCACTAGTTTTCCAAATTAAATCGGCATCCCAATTTAAAGCTCTACCTTGTAATGGTGAGTTAACATCTCCTAAACTACCGTAATTATCCATCATGTATTTTTGATAAGGAGTCATATTCGCTGTATCAATATTTTTAAATTGATAATCTTCCAATACTTTATTAGTATCATCTGACATTAATTCTGATAGCAGAGCAAGTTTTGTTCGTACTATAGAATCTCTAACCCAAAATACAAACTCTTTATATTCAGCGTTTGTAATTTCCGTTTCATCCATATAAAAAGGACGAACTGTTACCGTTCTAGTTGGTGAATTTAAAGCTCCCGCAACATCTTCATCTTGTTTACCCATGGTAAACGACCCTCCCGGAATATAAGCCATTCCAACAGGTTTTTTAGAATGCCACTTACTTTTAGATTGTACTCCTATTAATTCGCCTTGGTCATTAGAACCGCAGCTATTTATAATTAATGCTAATAAAATATACAAGGATATTTTCTTCATAATAATTTTCTTATTCCTTTTTGACAAACCTATTACTAATTAATTAAAAAAACAATTCTTTATTTATTCTGATACTTTCAAAAAATCGTCAATCATTGAACTATTTAGCTTTATTTACACAATTTTTTTCAATGTTTTAAGCCATCTATCAGGTATTTCCTGTTGTGTTGCACTAATATAGTCTTGATACGTACAAGGTATTAACGCATGTCTTTTAAATTTATTATTTTTTGTGATATTAATTTCCATCCACCATCTTCCACTCTTATTACTTTTATAAAAATTAAGCAATTGATCTTCTATTGGTACAATAAATTTTTGATAGTTATCCATTAAACCGAAAGGATAATCATTTGCTCTATAATTAACACCTTCTATAAAATACCAAATCATTTGTGAAACTAATTTTGCGGTACTGTTTTTAATGTCAAATTTGGCATTGTATTCATAAATTCCAAAAGAAGAAACTTTATCACTTATACCTGCATACCTAGCTATTGCACAAATTTCAGCTCCTGAAAACCCATTAGGTTCAGCATTTTGATTTGCTGGTGCATCGGCATTTTTTACAGCAGATAAATCAACACTAACCATATCTGCATCTCTTAAAATTGGTTCAACAATTGGCAAATCATTAGTTACTTCACCTAATCTATAAGCTTCAAAATATAAGCTATCTATTAAATCGATTTCATTTTGAGCATTAAAATAAGTTTGATATCCAATATTGGCGTAATTAAATAAATTATTTGGTTCAGTCATTACTATTTTACTTAAATAAGATTGCGATGTTAATTCATCTTCAATATGACCAAAATCAAATTTATTATCCACTGTTACCAGATTAACCGTTTGCTCTAATGCATCATAGGCACGATAATTAGCAAAAGTGATATCTTGACTCCCACCAATAATTACAGGAATTATATTTTTTTTGATTAAAGCAGTTAACACTTGTCCTAAGGCAAAATAGGTGTCTTCTATAGAATTTCCTTTGGTTATATTACCTAAATCAACCACTTGTAATGGCCAATTGCCTGGATATAATTTATATAATTCTTTTCGAATTTCATCTAAATTTGAACCTGTACCATAGTTACTTACAGATGCTCTATCTTCTTCAACACCAATAATGGCAATTTTTATAGTAGCTAAATCAGGAAAATTTTCTTGCTGTGTATAAATAGTTATACTTTGACCAAAAGTTTGGTTTGTTTGCAATTTGGCATGTGCCAATAAAGCTTCGTCAACAGGTTTAAGATATTCAAAATTCATTGCTAGGGGTTAGAATTTTCTTTTTTATGGGGCAATATACTTAAAAAAAATTATTTCTTAGTGGTTTTACGCTTTGTTGTCTTCTTTTTCTTAGTGTTTTTCTCAATGATTTCCTGAACGTCTTTTAAAGTAAGTTTAGTTGCGTCTATTGTTTTTGGCAGTTCAATTTTTACTTTTCCTTTTATAATATTGGATCTTCCCCATCGTGCTTTTTCTACTCTAATTCCTTCTTCTTCCCAATTATGAAGTATTTTTTCAATTTCTTTTTTCTTTTTATCTTCTATTAGTTCAACAATATTATCATAGGTTAAATTATCAAAATCGTACTTTTTATTTACATTGATAAACATACTATTCCATTTAATAAAAGGTCCAAAACGTCCAACTCCTTTTTGCACAGGTAAATCTTCATAAGTTGCAATTGGCGCATCCGCTTGTTGCTTTTCTTTAATTAACTCAATAGCTCTGTTTAAATCAACATCCATAGGATTTTCAGCTCTTGGTATAGAAACAAACATGGTGTCAAATTTAATATATGGGCCAAATCTACCATTAGCAACTATCACTTCATTTTCTTCAAAATTACCGATAGTTTTGGGTAATTTAAATAAATCCATTGCTTCTTCATAGGTTATACTTTGTAGTGTTTGTCCGTTTTGCAAACTCGCAAATCTAGGTTTTTCATCATCAGTAGCTTCCCCTATTTGCACCATAGCTCCAAACCTTCCTAAACGAGCATATACATTTTTACCACTAACCGCATCAATACCTAACAAACGTTCTCCTTTAGCACGTTCAGCATTTGCGGTAACATCTTCCACCATTGGATGAAATGTTTTGTAAAAATCTTTAATCATTTGAGTCCAATCCTCTTTTCCTTCTGCAATTTCATCAAATTCAGACTCCACTTTAGCCGTAAATCCATAATTAAGAATGTCCGAAAAGTTTGCTACCAAAAAGTCATTTACTATATTACCTATATCTGTAGGAATTAGCTTTCCTTTATCAGATCCTACTTTCTCCGTTAGTGTTTTAGTATTAATCTCCTCGTTTTTTAAAACTATTTGCGTATAATTTCTATCCATTCCTTCAATCATCCCTTTAACAATATAATCTCTTCTTTGGATAGTTGAAATAGTTGGTGCATAAGTTGACGGACGACCAATTCCTAATTCTTCTAAACGCTTTACTAAAGCGGCTTCTGAATATCGATAAGGTGCTTTTGTATAACGCTCGGTAGCTGTTATAACCTTATTTGTAACTTGATCATTTACGCCTAAATTTGGTAATAACCCTGCTTGTTCATGATCCTCAACATCTGTTCCTTCTAAATACACTTTTAAAAACCCTTCAAATTTAATCATTTCTCCATTTGCAACAAATAATTTTGAATTATTAGAATTGGAAATTTTTACAGTTGTACGCTCTAGTTGAGCCTCACTCATTTGAGAAGCAATGGTTCTTTTCCAAATTAACTCATATAATCTATTTTGATCAAAATCTACAGCAACAGTATGCTGATCCATATGAGTTGGTCGAATGGCTTCGTGAGCCTCTTGAGCCCCTTTAGATTTAGTTCTGAAATTTCTTTGTTTACTATACGCTTCACCGTATGATGATATAATTTCTTCTCTAGCCGCATTTTTTGCATCTTCCGATAAATTTACACTATCGGTTCTCATATAAGTAATTAAACCTGCTTCGTACAAACGTTGGGCAATTAGCATAGTTTTAGCTACTGGAAAATATAATTTTCTAGACGCTTCTTGCTGCAAGGTTGAAGTTGTAAATGGCGGAGCAGGTGATTTTTGAGCTGGTTTTTTTTGTAAATCTTCAACTTTAAAATAAGCTCCTGTACACGATTTTAAAAATTGTGTTGCATTTTCTTTTGATTCGAAATTTTTTGGAAGTGAGGCTTTAAATTTTTTGTTTTTAGCTGTAGAAAACTCTGCAACTACTTTATAAGATGCTGTTGGTGTAAAGTTTTGAATTTCACGTTCTCTTTCCACAATTAAACGTACTGCAACAGACTGTACTCTACCCGCCGATAATCCGCCTTTAATTTTTCGCCATAAAACAGGAGATAATTCATAACCAACCAAACGATCTAAAACTCTACGAGCTTGTTGGGCATTTACTAAATTATAATCAATTTCTCTTGGATTTTCAACAGCTTTTAAAATTGCGTTTTTAGTGATTTCATGAAAAACAATACGCTTTGTAGTTTCATTTTTTAGTTTTAATTGCTCAAATAAATGCCAAGCAATTGCTTCTCCTTCTCTATCCTCATCCGAAGCTAACCAAACCGTATCTGCTTTTTTAGCTAAATCTTTTAATTTTTTAACTATTGCTTTTTTATCAGAGGAAACCGTATATTTCGGTTTAAAATCACCAGTTACATCAATTCCTATTTCTTTGGAAGGTAAATCTGCAATATGTCCAAAACTAGACTCCACCTGAAAATTTTTTCCTAAAAATTTCTCTATTGTTTTTGCCTTTGCAGGTGACTCAACTATCACTAAATTTTTTGCCATAATTCTATTTTTAACTCATTCTAGTACAACCTTAATCTTCGCTTTTTTTCTGAGTTTTTGGAATGCAAAAGTATATAGATTTTTTTTAATAGCGCAAATAGAAGTTAAATTCTCATAAAATGAGCCTATAAAATCTTTGTTAAAATTCTGCCAATATGTCATATTTTTGAATTTTTGGTTATATCTTTGCCCAAAAATAAAAACAAATATGGGTAGCGAAAAAGTGATAGACGAAAAAAAACAAGGACAAGCCCTTTTAACTGTTGAAAAACCAGACAATCAAAAAAAATTATTTATAGAAAGTTATGGTTGCCAAATGAATTTGAATGATAGTGAAATTGTTGCTTCAATTTTATCGGATTATGGTTACAATACTACACATTTATTAGAAGAAGCCGATTTAGTATTGGTAAACACATGTTCTATTCGTGAAAAAGCAGAACAGACGGTTCGTAAGCGCTTAGAAAAATATAATGCCGTAAAAAAAATAAATCCAACTATGAAGGTTGGCGTTTTAGGCTGTATGGCCGAACGCTTAAAAGCCAAGTTTTTAGAAGAAGAAAAAATTGTTGATTTGGTAGTTGGACCTGATGCTTACAGAGATTTACCAAATTTATTACAAGAAGTAAATGAAGGACGCGATGCGGTAAACGTAATATTATCAAAAGAAGAAACTTACGGAGATGTCTCTCCTGTTCGTTTAAATTCTAACGGTGTTTCTGCATTTGTATCTATTACTCGTGGGTGTGATAATATGTGTACATTTTGTGTAGTTCCTTTTACTAGAGGAAGAGAACGTAGTCGTGATCCAAAAAGTATTTTAGAAGAAATTCAACAATTGGTAGATACAAATTATAAAGAAGTTACCTTATTGGGTCAAAATGTTGATAGCTATTTATGGTATGGAGGAGGTTTAAAATATGGAGGAGGTTTAAAAAAAGATTTCAAAAACGCTTCAGACATTGCTAAAGCAACTGCGGTTAATTTTGCGCAGTTATTAGATTTAGCTGCTACTAGATTTCCAAAAACTCGTTTTCGTTTTTCTACTTCAAATCCACAAGATATGAGTTTAGATGTAATTCATGTAATGGCAAATCACCTTAATATTTGTAAATACATTCACCTTCCTGTACAATCTGGTAGCACAAATGTGTTACAAAGAATGAATAGAAAACACACCAGAGAAGAATATATAAACTTAATTAAAAATATAAGAAATATAATTCCAGATTGTGCTATTTCGCAAGATATGATTACTGGTTTTTGTGGAGAAATGGAAGAAGAACATCAAGAAACCCTTAGTTTAATGGAGTTAGTAAAATACGATTTTGGATTTATGTTTGCTTATTCTGAACGTCCAGGAACACCTGCTGCAAAAAAAATGAAAGATGATGTACCCAATGTTGTTAAAAAAAGAAGATTAAATGACATCATTCAGTTACAACAAAAACACAGTTTATACAGAACCCAACAGTTTCTTGGAAAAACTGTAGAAGTTTTAATTGAAGGAAGTTCTAAAAAATCTACTGATTATTGGAAAGGTAGAAATTCACAAAATGTAGTAGTAGTTTTTCCTAAAGGAAATGAAAAAATTGGAGATTTTGTCAATGTATTTATTGAAAATTGTACATCTGCAACATTAATTGGAAAAAATATATAAGTTATGGAAACCTTACAAACCATAAAACAACGATTTGAAATTATTGGAAACGATATGCACTTAAATCGCGCCTTAGAGAAAGCAATTCGAGTTGCTCCTACGGATATTTCGGTGTTAGTTACCGGTGAAAGTGGTGTTGGTAAAGAAAGTATTCCTAAAATAATTCATCACTTATCTCATAGAAAACACGCAAAATATATTGCAGTAAATTGTGGTGCTATTCCTGAAGGAACAATTGACAGTGAACTTTTTGGTCATGAAAAAGGTGCTTTTACAGGTGCAACAGCAACCCGAAAAGGGTATTTTGAAGTTGCTGATGGCGGAACTATTTTTTTAGACGAAGTAGGCGAATTACCACTAACCACACAAGTTAGATTATTACGTGTTTTAGAAAATGGAGAGTTTATAAAAGTTGGTTCATCAAACGTACAAAAAACCAATGTTCGTATGGTTGCTGCAACAAATATAGACTTACATAAAGCAATTTCAAAAGGAAAGTTTAGAGAAGATTTGTATTATCGTTTAAGTACAATTGAAATCAACTTACCTCCTTTACGTAAACGAGTTAGTGATATTCATTTGTTATTTAGAAAATTCGCTTCCGATTTTGCTCAAAAATATAAAATGCCTACCATCAGATTATCCGATGAAGCTATAAAAACTCTTGAAAATTATGGATTTCCTGGCAACATTCGTCAACTAAAAAATATTGCTGAACAAGTTTCTATAGTTGAAGAAAAGCGAGTTATTAATTCTGAAAGATTATTACAATATTTACCAAATAAAGGAACCAATTTGCCTTCTGTAATTTCACAACAAAAATATGCCGCCGATTTTGCTTCTGAACGTGAAATCATGTACAAAGTATTGTTTGATATGCGAAATGACATTAACGATTTAAAAAAGTTGACCTTAGAATTAATGCAATCAAATGACACCACCAAGGTTAAAGAAGAGAACAAAAATTTAATTCAGAAAATATATCACGAAGAGCCAAAAAATATTCCAACCAAAAATAAGATTGAAGTAGTTAGATTTTCAGATGACAATGCTAATTCTCAAAATTTTGAATATGCTGAAACCATTGATGCAGATGAAAGTTTATTATTAGAAGATAAAGAAATTGAGTTGATAAAAAAATCGTTAGAACGAAATAATGGAAAACGTAAATTAGCAGCTACCGAATTAGGAATTTCTGAAAGGACCTTGTATCGAAAAATAAAACAATACAATTTGTAGTTAATTTAATACCTTTGAATTTAATTTGTGGTTTTGCTCAAATCCATTACATGAAAAAATATACTATTCTCTTTATTATTTTAAGCGCGTTTACCACGCAAAGTTGTGGTATATACTCATTTACTGGAACGAACATTAGCTCTGAAGTAAAAACCGTACAAATAGATTATTTTCCAAATGATGCAGTATTAGTAGAACCAACTTTAAGTCAAGCATTTACACTTAAATTACAAGACCTATTTTTACAACAAACTAATTTAGATTTGGTAAAAGCTGGTGGCGATTTACAGTTTGAAGGTGAAATTACGGGTTATAAAATAAATCCAATGACAGCTACCGCACAACAAACAGCAGCTCAAAACCGATTAACTATTACCGTAAATGTCCGTTTTTTTAACAATAAAAATGAAGAAGATAATTTTGAACGCACCTTTTCCCATTATTATGATTATGATGCAAATGCTCAGTTAACTGGTGCAATTTTAGACGATGCTTTTACTGAAATTTTAGATCGAATTACACAAGATATTTTTAACGCTTCAGTTGCAAAATGGTAATTTAGAATGAATACTACCGAATTAACATATTTAATAAATCATCCTAATAATTTAACACCCCAAAATATTGAAAAATTAGAAAACATCACAAAAGAATTTCCTTATTTTCAATCTGTAAGAGCAATCCAGTTAAAAGCCTTATACGCTTCAAAGAGTTATAAGTATAATGAAGCACTCAAAAAAACCGCTGCATATACTATTGACCGAAATGTGTTGTTTGAATTTATTACCTCAACTTCATTTTTAAAAGAACCTATTTTACAAGAAGTAAAAGAGCAAAATAAGTTTAAAGAAACTGCTGAAAAAGAGGCAAATTTAAATACAGAAAGTAACGTTGCTAAAAAATTATTAGAGACTAAAACACAGAACGAGGCCTCTGACCTTTTAGAAATAGGAAAACCAATTAAATTTAGCAGTACTGATCCTCATACTTTTAATGAATGGATGAAATTAAGCACACAAAAACCTATTCAAAGAGAAGAAAAATCTTCAGATAAATCAAATATTATTGATCGGTTTATTAAAGCAAATCCAAAAATAAAACCAGTAGTAAAACAACAATCTATTATAGATATTTCAACAGAAAGCGCTGCTGAAAATGAAAATTTAATGACGGAAACCTTAGCAAAAGTTTATTTAGAACAAAAAAAATATGCAAAAGCTATGCAAGCTTATCATATATTAAGTTTGAAATATCCAGAAAAAAGTAGTTTCTTTGCAAACCGAATAAAAGCAATTAAAATTTTACAAATAAATAAATCATGACTTTCACATTATTTTTAATCTTAATCATTATTGTAGCATTATTGCTCATATTAATTATTATGGTACAAAACCCAAAAGGAGGAGGATTATCTTCATCTTTTGGAGGTGGCGGAACACAGTCTTTAGGTGGTGTTCAAAATACCACTAACTTTTTAGATAAAAGTACTTGGACACTATCTATAGTATTACTTGGTTTAATTTTACTTTCTAATTTTGCTGCACCAAGAACAAAAACTGCAGATCAAGGTTCTGAAATTAAAAACACTATTGAAAACAGAGAAGTTCCGGCAACACCGGTTGGCTCAAAAACAAATACAAGTTTACAAGATTCCGTAAAATAATTGAATAAGCTTATATCCTATAAAAAATGCCAACGTAAATGACACGTTGGCATTTTTATTTTTATATAATTCCCCATAAAAGTACATTTGTCAGTTTTAATGAATTGGCATACTTTTGGAAAGGTTAATTCACAGAATTAATAAATTTTAAACTAATTACAAATGAGTAAAATTAATATTAAACCATTAGCAGATAGAGTTTTAGTTAAGCCTTTAGAAGCTGAAACAACAACAGCATCAGGACTCATAATTCCTGATTCAGCAAAAGAAAAACAACAAAAAGGAACTGTAATTGCTGTAGGTAAAGGAACCAAAGAGGTAACCATGACTGTAAAAGTTGGCGATACCGTATTATTTGGAAAATATGCAGGAACAGAGCTTATTTTAGAAGATACTGAATATTTAATTATGAGAGAAGCTGATATTTTAGCAATCGTTTAATTTAAAAATAATAATAAAATGGCAAAAAATATAATTTTTGATATAGAAGCACGTGATGGTTTAAAACGTGGGGTAGATGCTTTGGCAAATGCAGTTAAAGTTACCTTAGGACCAAAAGGAAGAAATGTAGTAATTGGAAAATCCTTTGGTGGACCGCAAATTACAAAAGATGGCGTAACCGTAGCTAAAGAAATTGAATTAGAAGATGCTTTAGAAAATATGGGAGCTCAAATGGTAAAAGAAGTAGCTTCAAGAACCAACGATTTAGCTGGTGATGGAACTACTACTGCAACTGTATTAGCTCAATCCATTGTAAAAGAAGGTCTAAAAAATGTTGCTGCAGGTGCAAATCCATTAGATTTAAAACGTGGAATTGATAAAGCAGTAAAAGCAATTGTTAAAAACTTACAAGAACAATCTCAAGAAGTTGGAAACAAATCTGAAAAAATAAAACAAGTCGCTTCAATTTCTTCAAACAATGATGATACTGTAGGAGATTTAATTGCGGAAGCTTTTCAAAAAGTTGGTAAAGAAGGAGTTATTACTGTAGAAGAAGCAAAAGGAACCTCCACTTATGTAGATATTGTAGAAGGAATGCAATTTGATAGAGGTTATTTATCGCCTTATTTTGTAACTAATGCAGATAAAATGTTAACTGATTTAGAAAATCCTTACATTTTATTATTCGAAAAGAAAATAACAAACCTAAAAGATTTATTACCAATATTAGAACCCGTTGCACAAAGTGGCAAACCTTTATTAGTTATTGCGGAAGATGTTGAAGGTGAAGCTTTAGCGACTTTAGTAATGAATAAATTACGTGGTGCTTTAAAAATTGCAGCTGTAAAAGCTCCAGGCTTTGGAGATAGAAGAAAAGCAATGTTAGAAGATGTTGCTATTTTAACAGGTGGAACTGTAATTTCTGAAGAAAGAGGCTTATCTTTAGAAAAAGCAACGCTTGAAATGTTAGGTACAGCAGAAAGAGTTACTATTGATAAAGACAATACAATCATTGTAAATGGTGCTGGAAACGCAGAGGACATTAAAGCAAGAGTGGCCCAAATAAAAGCTCAAATTGAAACAACCACTTCAGATTACGATAAAGAAAAATTACAAGAACGTTTAGCTAAACTAGCTGGTGGTGTTGCTGTATTATATGTTGGTGCTGCAAGTGAAATTGAAATGAAAGAGAAAAAAGATAGAGTTGATGATGCTTTACACGCAACTCGTGCAGCTGTTGAAGAAGGTATTGTAGCTGGTGGAGGTGTAGCTTTAGTTAGAACAAAAGAAGTTTTAAAATCTATTACCACAGATAGTTTGGATGAAGTAACTGGAATCAAAATTTTAGATAGAGCCATTGAGGAACCATTACGTCAAATTGTTGAAAATGCAGGTGGTGAAGGTTCTGTTGTGGTTGCTAAAGTAATAGAAGGAAAAGGAGATTTTGGTTACAACGCTAAAACTGATAAATACACAAAAATGCTTAAAGCCGGAATTATTGATCCAACCAAAGTAACTAGAATTGCATTAGAAAATGCTGCGTCAGTTGCTGGTATGATTTTAACTACCGCTTGTACTTTAGTTGACATTAAAGAAGATGCTCCTGCTGGTGCAGGAATGCCACCAATGGGTGGTGGAATGCCAGGAATGATGTAAAAAAATATTTAATATATTATCCAAAAAAGAGGCTGTCTGAAAAGTGTCATTCTGAATGAAAATGAAGAATCTCATAATAATCAAATTACTGGTAATTAGATAAATAAGATTTTTCGACTGCGCTCAAAATGACAGTTGAAAGATTTTTCAGACAGCCTCTTTTTTATTTTAACTATTTATTCTGATTTGCTTTTTATTCGTAATATTTTAGTTTGACTACAATAAAATGTAGCTATAAACGCAAGTTTAAACCCCATATAAAAGATTTTATATTATGAAGTCGAATTAATCATTTTATCCCTACTTAAAAATTAACAAACTGTTATTCAGTATCTTTTATCATAAAAAATTTGATTCATTTAAAAATTGATTATATATTTAGACTTTATAATTTACGTTTCCCCTCATGTTTTCCCCAATAACAACTTTCGATTTTTTAAATTGAATAAAAAAATTATTGCTGTTAATTAGTTTAAAAATTTTATTGCTCAAATTAATTAGCTTAAAAGAAAAAAATATGAAATCAACCAAATTAGCAATACTATTTTCATTTATTATTGGATTAATTGTTTTAGGTGATAAACCTAGTGATACAATAATTTCCAAAAATTCATTAAAACAAAATTTATCAATTTTTAACGATTGCAGAACTTCAATATCTGGAAAGATTTTGGATGGAGATACAAAAACCCCAATAGCTGATGCTATGGTAACTTTAATTTCAAATGGACAAGAAATTAAAATGATTAATGTAAATGAAAGTGGAGAGTATTCTTTTAAGGTTAATTGTGGCAAAAATTATAAGATTAAAGTAAAAGCAGCTTCCTATTTTAATTTTGAATATAATTTAACAACAACAAAGGATAAATCAATTCCCATTTTTAAAAACTTTCTATTAAAAAAAGCATGTTATCAAACCATTACAGGAACCATTACCAACGAATTTTCAAACAAAACCATTGATGATGCAACCGTAACATTATACTTAAATGGAGAAGAAATTGAAACTTCTCAAGTAGATAAAATAGGGGTTTATAGTTTTAGAGTAAAATGTAATTCCAATTATTATATTGTAGTAAATAAATTGAATTTTATAAATGACTTATTTGAATTTTCAACTTCAAATTCATTAAATAAAACGATTAAACACGATTTTATTTTAGAACCTGAGTGCATCCAAACAATTTCAGGAATTATAAAAAACAAAGTTACTCTTGAACCTGTAAGTGCCACTTTAAAATTATATTTAAACAATATAGAAATTGAAACGATAAATGTTAATAACGATGGTAAATACTTAGTGAAATTTCAGTGCACTACAAATTATAAAATAATAGCCAATAAACCTGATTATAAAGAGGATAGTTATAACTTTTTAACCGATTATATTGAAAATAAACAACCCGATTATTTTCATTTAAAAAAAGATTTATTTTTGGAACCAAACCAGTGTTTTCAAGTGGTTTTAGGAAAAGTACTAAACAAACAAACAAAAAAAGTTATCCCAAACGCCTTAGTTTCTTTATATTATCAAAATCAGGAAATTAAAACTTTTCAAACCAATTTTGATGGATCTTACTTTTTTAATGTAAAATGTGATGCCAATTATGATTTAGTTACCTCAAAAGAAGGTATGACAAAAGCAACTGTGAATTATATTGCTTCAGAAAAAAAAGGTGATGATAAAACGCTAAACATTTATTTGGAGGATGAAAATTGTGATCAAATTGTTAATGGATTTATTCTTGATAAAAACACACAATTACCTATTCCAAATACTAAAGTTACTTTACTTGAAAACAGTCTTTTTGTTAATTCGGTAGTTACTAACCAAAAAGGAGCGTTTACCTTTAACATTATTTGTGACACGTCGTATAAAATTAAAGCGAGTAATATTGAATACCAAACAAACACAATTTCTTTTTCTTCTGATAAAAATAGAAATGCTACCATTTCTAAATCGTTGGAACTTACTCCGCTGGATTGTAATCAAGTAGTAAGTGGTAAAATATTAGATAAAAATACTAATTTACCTATTGTAAATGCTAAAGTTTCTTTAATGGAAAATGATTCCGAAGTCAGTTCAATAACCACTTCGGAAAATGGAGCGTTTACTTTCAATATTAATTGTAATACTGCTTATAAAATTACAGCCAGCAATTCGAATTACAACTCTAAGAATATTTCTTTTTCTTCTGATAAAAACAGAAATGCAACTATTTCCAAATCTTTGGAACTTACTCCGCTGGATTGTAATCAAGTAGTAAATGGTAAAATATTAGATAAAAACACTAATTTACCTATTGTAAATGCTAAAGTTTCTTTAATGGAAAATGATTCCGAAGTCAGTTCAATAACCACTTCGGAAAATGGAGCGTTCACCTTCAATATTAATTGTAATACTGCTTATAAAGTTAAAGCCAGTAATTCCGAATACCAAACAAATACTATTTCTTTTTCTTCCAATAAAAATAGAAATGGAATTAAAAACATACAAATAGCATTAAATAAAAAAGAATGCAAACAACAAGTAACAGGTATAATTAGAGATAAAATAAATAAAACACCATTATCAAATACAACGATAACTTTATATCAAAATAATGAAGTCATAGGAACAGAAAACGTTGGTGAAAATGGTAAATATCAATTCGAATTAAATTGTTCTTCAACTTATAAATTAAGTGTATTTAAAAATAATCAAGTAGAATCTTTCCGAATTAAAACAGCTGTTGAAAACGGAAGAGTACTTCATTTAAATTTTGATATAGGGCCATTAAATTGTGTTCAATATTTGAATGGAGTGGTCATTGAAAATATTACAAATAATGCCATTCCAAGTGCAAAAATAAAGCTATTAAGTGGTAATAAAGAAGTAAAAAGCACATTCTCTGATTCAAACGGAACTTTTTATTTTGAAATGGATTGCAATAAAAATTATGTTGTAAGTGCAACTAAATCGAATTATACCTCTTCAAAAGAAACTGTTAATACTTTTACTAAAATTGGGCATCCTCATAATGTAAAATTATTTTTGGAACCAATAATAAAAGAAAAAGAAAAAAACGGGGTTAAGTTTATAGAAACCAAACCCTTAAATTTTGAATTAGACGAATTTGAGCTAACTAATGAAGCAAAAATTGAACTCAATAAAGTTATATTCAATATGAACCAAAATCCAACTATTAAATTGAAAATTAATTACTATACCGATAGTCGTGGACCTGACAAGTACAACTTGGAGTTAACCCAAAAAAGAGCAGATGCTTCAAAAGATTATTTAATATTGAAAGGTATTGATCCATCCAGAATAAAAGCTACAGGTTTTGGGGAAACCCAACTTCTTAATCGCTGTAAAAATAATGTGAAATGTACCGATGCAGAACACGCAATTAATAGAAGAACTGATTTTATTGTAATCCCAAATTAGAAACAAAAAAAAGAGATTGTCTGAAAAGTGTCATTCTGAATGAAATGAAGAATCTCATAATAATCAAATCGCTGGCAATTAGATAAATAAGATTTTTCGACTGCGCTCAAAATGACAATTGAAAGATTTTTTAGATAATCTCTTTTTTTGATATTTTCAATGTAGCCTTAAGCTTTCCCTTTACAACTTTTTGTTTTACATTTTGAGCATTCTTTATTACTTGAATCGGCATTACCCTTACATGCACACTTGCCTGGATCACATTTTGAACAAGTTTTTTTATTAGTTGCCATTTCAGATTTGCAATCCATTTTACCCTTGCAATCCATTTTGCCCTTGCAATTTATAGTACTACTAACTTTAGTGGAATTTAAAGATGTACTACTATCCATATCTTTAGATTTCATTTTTTTAAGTTTCATATTACAAACAGGGCAATTACCTTCTTTATCATACGTTTTTCCATGTTCACAATCCATTGGACATTGATATTCAGCATTTGCCATATCACCACTATGGTCGTGCATTTCTTGTTTTTCAATTTTAACTTCTTCTTTTACTTTTTCATTTTTAGTCTGATTTTTGCAAGAAACCATGATAACTGCTAAAGAAAAAATAGCTACTAAAGTGTATATAATTTTTTTCATTCTTAAAAATTTATATTAATCTTGATTTTTAACGAAAATAAGGAAAAAACTAATAGTAAATTCAGTTATTTAAGTTTTTACTGCTTTTTAACTTTTGAAAATAAAAAGCTGGAATTAAAAGTAACACTAAAATGGGGTGTATTAAAAATCGGCGAACATAAAAAAGTAATAAATAGTTATTCTCTTGATTAAATTTTAAAATTGCAATCAAGCATAAACTAAAAAATATAAAAGCAATTACATATATTTTTAAGGCAAACCAAACCAATTTCACATCTTTAAACAAAACATATATTATGCCAATTGAAACTGCGGTATTTAAAATATATCGCACAAAAATATTAGCTAACAGCAAACCTAAATTTATATAAGGAACTGGTTTATATAAATAATCCGATTTAAAATAATTTGCTAAAGGATCATATAAATATGGTGCAACAACTTCTCTTATGGCAATTAATAAAATCACTAATACAATTAAACCCAAAATTTTTAAACTATTTTTCATTTTTTAAAAGAAGCAAATTTTTTAACCCAAATAAACCAAAGCAAAAACGTAAGTCCGTAAATTAAAAGTGGAAAAACAATTTCGTGTAATGTTTTTTCATAAACAGGATATTTATAAATAGCAATTGAAATTATAGCTATTCTAACAATATTAAAATAATAAATTAACAAACTTCCTCCAATTATAAATAAAATAGTGTTTTTAAAACTTCCTTTAAAAGCAATTATAAATGCAATATATAAAATAATAACACTAACGGAATTACAGCCTTCAACAATTCTGGCAACTGGTTTATTATTTACTAAAACATTCATAGAAACTTCTTTAGTATGCTGTTGCATAGCAACTTTATAACCAACAAAATTCATCAACTTCTGAGTTTGATTAGCTACATTTTTTGTAATTGGTGCACAAGCAAAATAAGGCTCTTTTATTTGATTTTTTTGTAAATACCAAGCATACAAAACAAAAAGTAAAGCATAAACACCAAAAAAATTTATCAAAAAATAAACAACAGATTTATTACTTTGCACTTAAAAAGAATTTTATTTTTGCATAAAACTACAAAATCCTATGAACTTTTCTGAATTAAAAAAATCAATTACTTCAATAACAGAAAACAAATCTAAAATTTCAGTTAAATTACAAACTATTTGTGATTTATTAAAAAGCGAAGTGGATTATTATAATTGGGTTGGATTTTATTTTAAAAACGGAGATAAAAACGAATTAAAACTTGCTGAATTTGCTGGAAAACCAACAGAACACACCATTATTCCTTTTGGAAAAGGTATTTGTGGTCAAGTGGCTGTTAGCAATAAAAACTTTGTGGTTCAAGATGTTACTGAGCAAAACAATTATATTTCTTGTGGATTTCAAGTTAAAAGTGAAATTGTAATTCCTATTTTTGTGAACGGAAAAAATATTGGGCAAATTGATATTGATTCTCACAGCACAAATCCTTTTTCTAATAAAGATGAAGACTTTTTAGAATTTATTTGCTCAAAAGTTTCAACACTTTTTAATCCCTAAAAATAAAGGCTTAATTAAATACAAAAAAAGTAAAAATTTAACTCAAAAATAATTTTTAAATTAATTGAGCAGTTTATCTTTGCACCGTATTTTTAATTACCTATTTTTAATTACCAATGTTAAATAAAAAACCTATAAAATATGTTTGTAAAAAATTTGCTTCTTTTAATACTAAATTGAAAAAGAATAAATTCAATAATAAATTGGAAAACTACAGTGAAATGGTGGACAATTTTAATAAAAAAATTAAGGAGAATTAACTTCTTTTAGATATTGTTTAAGCTATTGATTATTATTAGCTTTGCGAAAACAAACAACACACTAATGAATACAATTAAAAAAGCCAAAACTGCCTTAATATCAGTTTTTAACAAAGATGGATTAGAGCAAATTGTTAAAAAACTTCAAGATTTAAACATTGAAATTTACTCTACTGGAGGAACTGAAAATTTTATTAAAAATATAGGAATTAACGTTATTCCTGTAGAAAATTTAACCTCTTATCCATCCATATTAGGAGGAAGAGTTAAAACGTTACACCCAAAAGTTTTTGGAGGAATTTTAGCCCGACGAGAAAATGCAGAAGATTTATCACAACTTACAACCTATGAAATTCCTGAAATAGACATCGTAATTGTAGATTTATATCCATTTGAAAAAACTGTTGCAAGTGGAGCTTCAGAAAAGGATATTATTGAAAAAATTGATATCGGTGGAATTTCGTTAATTAGAGCTGCTGCAAAAAACTTTAAAGATGTTTGTTGCGTTTCTTCTATTAATCAATATGAAGATTTCTTAAAACTTCTTTCCGAAAATAATGGAGAAACAACTTTAGAGCAACGCAAAAATTTTGCAGCAAAAGCATTTGCTGTTTCCAGTAATTACGATACTGCAATTTTTCATTATTTAAATAAAAACGAAACTGCTTTTAGAGCTTCTTTTGATGCTGTTTCTACACTTCGATATGGTGAAAATCCACATCAAAAAGGGTTATTTTATGGAAATTTAGAAGATTTATTTGAAAAACTTCATGGTAAAGAATTATCCTACAATAATTTATTGGACATAGATGCTGCAGTAAATTTAATGAACGAATTTAAAAATGACACTCCAACATTTGCCATTTTAAAACATAATAATGCTTGTGGTTTGGCACAAAGAAAAACTTTAAAACAAGCATATATTGATGCTTTAGCTGGAGATCCAACTTCTGCATTTGGAGGTGTTTTAATTTCTAATAAAGAAATTGATGTGGCTACTGCAACAGAAATTCATAAGTTATTTTGTGAAATTGTAATTGCTCCAAAATACCAAAAGAAAGCCTTAGAAATATTAAAAGGTAAAAAAAATAGAATTATTTTAATTCAAAAAGACGTTAAATTACCAAATGCTCAGTATAGAACTGCTTTAAATGGGCTTCTTTTTCAAGATAAAGACAACAAAACGGATAACCAAAGCGTTGTTACAAGAGCAACAACTAAAAATCCTTCTGAAAAAGAATTGGAAGATTTATTTTTTGCATCTAAAATTTGTAAACATACCAAATCTAATACCATAGTGTTAGCCAAAAACAAACAACTTTTCGCAAGTGGAACAGGGCAAACAAGCCGTGTTGATGCATTAAATCAAGCTATAGAAAAAGCAACACATTTCGGATTTAATTTAAAAAATGCAGTAATGGCAAGCGATGCTTTTTTTCCATTTCCTGATTGTGTAGAAATTGCACATAAGGTTGGTATAGATGCAGTTATTCAACCTGGTGGATCAATTAAAGATCAACTATCTATTGATTATTGCAATGAAAATAAAATGTCTATGATATTTACAGGAACTCGTCATTTTAAACACTAATTTTAGTAACTTTGAAAGATTTCAAAAAATAATTTTAAAAAAGTATATTATATGGGTTTTTTTGACTTTATGACTGAAGATATAGCCATTGACTTAGGCACTGCTAATACGCTTATCATTCATGATGGTAAAGTAGTTATTGATGCTCCTTCAATTGTGGCTCGTGATAGAAGTACAGGAAAAATTATTGCGACTGGCAAAAAAGCTAATTTAATGCAAGGAAAAACTCATGAAAATATAAAAACAATTAGACCTTTAAAAGATGGTGTAATTGCCGATTTTGAAGCTTCAGAACAAATGATAAAGGAATTTATTAAAAACATTCCTACCATAAAAAAAAGGTTTTTTTCTCCATCTTTACGCATGGTAATTTGTATTCCCTCTGGTATTACTGAAGTAGAAAAACGTGCAGTTATTGATTCCGCCGAACATATGAATGCCAAAGAAATTTATTTAATTCATGAACCTATGGCTGCTGCTATTGGTATTGGTATAGATATTATGCAACCTAAAGGAAATATGATAATTGATATAGGAGGAGGAACTACCGAGATTGCTGTAATTGCTTTAGGAGGAATTGTTTGTGATAAATCGGTAAAAGTTGCTGGTGACGTTTTTACTTCTGATATTGCTTATTATATGAGAACACAACATAATTTATATGTAGGCGAAAGAACTTCTGAAAAAATTAAAATTCAAATTGGATCTGCGACTGAAGATTTAGATAGCCCACCAGAAGATATGTTGGTACAAGGTAGAGATTTGTTAAGTGGCAAGCCTAAACAGGTGCAAGTTTCTTTTAGAGAAATTTCAAAAGCATTGGATAAATCTATTTTACGAATTGAAGATGCAGTTATGGAAACGCTTTCTAAAACGCCTCCAGAATTAGCAGCAGATATTTATAATACAGGAATTTATTTAGCAGGCGGAGGTTCTATGCTTCGAGGATTAGACAAACGTTTATCAAGAAAAACAGACTTACCTGTTTATGTAGCTGAAGATCCTTTAAGAGCTGTTGTTCGTGGAACAGGTATTGCATTAAAAGACCTTGAAAGGTTCAAAAATGTATTAATGAAATAATAAACTCTCTTACCATAATATATGCAGCAATTATTTTATTTTATTAGAAAATTTAGATACTTTTTGCTGTTTTTATTATTAGAAATTATTGCCTTAACGCTTACCATCCAAAATCATTCTTATCAACAAAGTAAATTTATAAATTCCGCTAATTTTATAAGCGGAGGTATTTACAATAAAGTAAGTTCTATAACCGATTTTTTTAATTTAAAGTCTGAAAATAGACTGTTAGCCGAAGAAAATAATCGTTTAAAAAACTGGATTGAAAAAAACAAGCCGAAAGACTTAAATCAAGTTGTTACGCATATTGATTCTGGCAATTATATTCAAAAATATAAATATATTACTGCTAAAATAATTAATAATAATTACACTAAAAGAAATAATTTTTTAACCTTAAACAAAGGAACTAAAGAAAATTTAAAAATAGATTTAGGTGTTATTAATAGCAAAGGGGTTGTTGGCGTTGTTAAAAATGTTTCTACTAATTTTGCTACTGTTTTATCCATATTAAATAGTAACTCAAAAATTAATGTTAGACTTAAAAAAAGCTTCCATTTTGGAACCTTGGTTTGGGATGGTAAAAATTATAATATTGCCCAAATAACAGACATTCCTAGGCAAGCGGTTGTAAAAATTGGTGACACCATTATTACAGGTGGAAAATCAGCAATTTTTCCAGAAGGTATAAATGTTGGAGTTGTTAAAAATTTGAAATTTGAAAACAACCAGTATAAAGAAATTAACATTACTCTTTTTAATGATATGAGTGCATTAAGTTATGTGCAAGTAATTATTAATTATCAAAAAAACGAGCAAAAAGGATTAGAACAATACAACCTTGATGAATAAAGTAGTTTTTAATAATATGGTTCGGTTTATTTTACTTGTTTTATTTCAAGTATTGGTTTTTAATCATATTAATCTTTTTGGGTATATTAATCCATTCATTTATATTAGTTGGGTATTTTTATTTCCTGTTAGAAAAAGCAAAAGTTTACTTTTACTTACTAGCTTTTTTCTAGGTATTTTAATTGATGTTTTTTCAGATTCTGGAGGAATTCATACTGCTGCAATTCTATTTATTGCTTATTTTAGGCTTCCTGTTTTAAAAATGGTGATGGGAAAATCCGATTTTGATTATGTGCTGTTTAATTTAAAAAATCTCACCTTAAATAAACTATTATTATTTATTACTATTTTAACTTTATTAGATACTTTTATGGTGTTTTTATTAGATTATTTTAGTTTATCTGATATAGGTGCAATTTTTTCTAACACTATTTTAACAAGTATCTTTACCATATTAATTAGTTTTTTTGGAATTTTATTATTTACTAAAAAACATAAATGAAACGAAAAGGACTTTTATATTTCTCCATTATTTTAGTTGGATGTGTATTTTTAATTAGGCTATTTTATTTGCAAGTTTTAGATAATGCCTACCACAATCCTATAAAAAATAATTCTGCGGTAAAAGTAAAATACAGTTACCCCGAACGTGGCTATATTTATGACCGGAATGGTGTGTTATTAGTTGCCAACCAATTATCTTATGACATTATGGTAATTCCTAGGGAAGTTAAACCATTAGACACCATTGAGTTTTGTGACTTACTAAAAATTACCAAAGAAGATTTTATAAAAAGATTAAATCGTGCTAAACACTATTCAACCAGAATTCCTTCTACTTTTTTAGCACAAGTATCTAAAAATGACTATGCATATTTACAAGAAAAAATGTATAAATTTCATGGGTTTTATATTCAAAAAAGAACACTTAGAAAATATCCAATAAATTCTGCTCCAAATGTTTTAGGCTACATTAGTGAAGTCAACGAAAATATTATTAAACAAAAACCATATTATCAGCTTGGCGAATTAATTGGAACTGCAGGTGTTGAAAAAACCTACGAAAACATACTACGAGGCGTTAAAGGAGTTCAATTTATACAGCGCAATAGGTTTAATAAAGAAATTGGACCTTATAAAAATGGAATTTATGACACCTTACCCGTTCCTGGTAAAGACATTAATATTACTATAGACACCAAACTTCAACAATATGGAGAAGCTTTAATGAAAAATAAACGAGGTGGAATTGTTGCCATTGAGCCATCAACTGGAGAAATTTTGGCTTTAGTATCTTCCCCAACCTATAATCCTAATTTAATGGTTGGACGAGAACGCTCTAAAAATTTCACAAAATTGTATTTAGACAGTATTAATAAGCCTTTAATAGATAGAGGACTTCAAGCTCAATACCCACCCGGTTCCCCATTCAAAATTATGACTGCATTAGCAGGCTTGCAAGAAGGTGTTATAACCACAACATCAGCGGTTCATTGTTTTGGTGGCTACCGTTATGGAAACAGAAAAAATGCTTTTATGAGTTGCCACTGCGAGACACATGGATCACCAGTAAATTTAGATAAAGCTATTTACAGATCATGTAATACATATTTTGCTACAACATATCGAAAAATAATAGAAAAATATCCAACTTCAGCAGAAGGAATGAATGCTTGGAGCAAAGATGTTACTAGCTTTGGTTTAGGTAAATTTTTAAACAATGACTTATCCGTAGGAAAAAAAGGGCTAATTCCGAATGGCAATTATTACAATAAATGGTACCCAAATGTACGATGGACTGCAACTTATAATATTTCAAATGCCATTGGGCAAGGTGAAATTTTAACCACTCCAATTCAGTTGGCAAATATGACAGCTGCAATTGCCAATCGTGGTTTTTACTATACGCCTCATATTATTGAAAAAATACAAGGAACCACTATTCCAAAAAAATTTAAAAAAATTCATAAAACAACTATTGATAAAAAATATTTTGAGCCAGTAATAAATGGATTATTTGATGTGTTTGAAAAAAAACATGGTACAGCACATTCATCTAAAGTAAACGGAATTGAAATTTGCGGTAAAACCGGTACTTCTGAAAATACGCATGGCCAAGATCATTCCATTTTTATTGCCTTTGCCCCTAAAGATAATCCTAAAATTGCAATAGCCGTTTTTGTTGAAAATGGTTATTGGGGATCACGTTGGGCTGGTCCAATTGCTACATTAATGATAGAAAAATATTTAAAAGGAAAAACAAATCGTCCTTATCTAGAAAATAGAATGTTAACTGGAAGTTTGCAAGATGAGTATGACAAGCAACTAATTGAAGAAGAAAATGAGAAGCAGAACTAACAATATTTTTTACGGAATAGATTGGGTATTAGTACTGCTTTATTTAGCGCTCATTTTTTTAGGATGGTTAAATATTTATGCAGCTTCTGTTTCCGAAAATCAAAACGGATTAATTAATTTTTCTACGGAATATGGTAAACAATTAATTTGGATAGGATTGAGTTTTCCTATAATTATTTTAATATTGATTTTTGATGCTAAATTTTATACCAAATATGCGTCATTAATTTATTTAGGAAGTTTGGCTTCTTTAATTGGTTTATTTATTCTAGGGAAAAACATAAACGGTGCAATTTCATGGTACAGTATAGGAGGGATTAGCATTCAGCCTTCAGAATTTGCTAAAGCAGCTACCGCCTTAGCTATAGCAAAACTGGTAAGTGATAAACAATTTAATTTAAAAAAGTTAAATACTCAATTTCAGGCATTTTTAATTCTATTTTTTCCCGCAGTATTAATTACACTACAACCCGATCCAGGGTCAGCTTTAGTATATTCAGCCTTTATTTTTGTTTTATATAGAGAGGGATTGCCACTGTATTATGTATTATTGGGGATTATTGCTGCCGCTCTGTTTGTAATTACCCTTTATTTCGGCTATAAATTAACTTTATTAGCTTCATTCGTATTATTTATTATCGTCATCTTATATTTCATTTTTTATAGATTAAAAGCATTTAAAAGAGGTTGGGTTAACTTAGCTGGAATTTATTTAATTGCTATATTATATATTTTTAGTGTTGATTTTGTTTTTAACCATGTTTTTGAACAGCGACACAGAGATCGGTTTAATATTCTATTAGGAAAAACAACAGATATAAAAAGTATTGGGTACAATACTAATCAATCTGTAACTACAATTGCTTCAGGTGGCTTTTTTGGAAAAGGATTTTTACAAGGTGAACGTACTCAAGGAAATTTTGTGCCAGAACAACAAACTGATTATATTTTTAGTACTGTTGGTGAAGAATGGGGCTTTATAGGAAGTGCTGCAGTAATACTTATTTTTGTTATTTTCTGTTTGCGTATTATTCACATCGCCGAACGTCAAAAAACAAAATTCAGTAGAATTTATGGCTACAGTATAGCCTCCATATTTTTTATTCATTTTACTATAAATATAGGCATGGTAACTGGTTTATTACCTACTATTGGAATTCCATTACCTTTTTTTAGTTACGGAGGCTCAGCTCTTTGGGGTTTTACTGTATTACTATTTATTTTTATAAGATTAGATGCCAACCGTACCAACGAATGGTAAAATATTTTGCACAAAAAAAGCATCCCTAATTTAGGATGCTAATTGTTTTTTGAAGTAGGAAATACTACTATAAAGCTGCTACAAATTTTGCTAATTTAGACTTAACATTACTCGCTTTGTTTTTGTGAATAACATTATTTTTAGCTAATTTGTCAAGCATTGCAACTACTTTTGGATATAATTCCTCAGCCTCTTTCTTTTCGGTTAAAGCACGTAGATTTCTAACAGCATTACGTGTAGTTTTATGCTGATATTTATTTCTAAGTTGCTTAACTCTATTACTTCTAATTCTTTTTAATGCTGACTTATGATTTGCCATTTTAAATTTTTTATAAATTTTGTAGTCCGTAGGGGAATCGAACCCCTGTTACCAGGATGAAAACCTGGCGTCCTAACCCCTAGACGAACGGACCATTGTTAAACTATTACTTTTTATTTCGTTATAGCGGATGCAAAAATACAACTATTTTTTATTCTGCAAAACTTTATTAAAATAAAATTAATATGCTTTTGCAAATAAAACTCTTTGAGTAGATTTTGCACCTGTTAACACGCATTTTCCATCTTCCATTTTATTACCCAAAGGAATGCATCTTATTGTTGCTTTGGTTAGTTCCTTTATCTTTTCTTCCGTTTCGGCGGTTCCATCCCAATGTGCTGATACAAAGCCTCCTTTAGTGTTTAAAACTTCTTTTAATTCTTTAAAAGTTTCCACTTCTGTAATATGGCTTTCTCTATATTTTAATGCTTTATCAAATAAATTTTGTTGAATTTCTTCTAAAGTATCCACAATATAATTTTCAATATTTTTTTGTGAAATAGTACTTTTTTCAAGAGTATCTCTTCTAGCAACTTCAATAGTGCCATTTTCTAAATCACGTGGACCCATTGCCAAACGTAATGGAACACCTTTTAATTCATATTCAGCAAATTTCCACCCTGGTTTAAAAGAAGTTCTATCATCAAATTTTACGGAAATCCCAAGTTTCCTTAAATTTTTAACTATTTCATTTATTCTTACAGAAATAGTATCTAATTGTTCTTCTGTTCTATGAATAGGAATAATTACAACTTGAATTGGAGCTAAATTTGGAGGCAATACTAAACCTAAATCATCGGAATGGGTCATTACCAATGCTCCCATTAATCTAGTAGAAACGCCCCATGAAGTTGCCCAAACATATTCTTGTTTCCCTTCTTTTGATGTAAATTTAACATCAAATGCCTTGGCAAAATTTTGCCCTAAAAAATGTGATGTTCCAGCCTGTAATGCTTTTCCGTCTTGCATTAAACCCTCAATACAATACGTTTCTATAGCTCCAGCAAAACGTTCACTTTCTGTTTTCAACCCTTTTATAACAGGCATTGCCATATAATTTTCAGCAAAATTTGCATAAACATCCAAAATTAATTCAGCTTCTTTTACGGCTTCATTTTTGGTTGCATGAGCGGTATGACCTTCTTGCCATAAAAATTCTGCTGTCCGCAAAAACAATCTTGTCCTCATTTCCCAACGCACCACATTTGCCCATTGATTAATAAGTAAAGGTAAATCTCTATAAGATTCTATCCATTTTTTATAAGTATCCCAAATTATAGTTTCAGAGGTTGGTCTAACAATAAGTTCTTCTTCTAATTTTGCATCAGGATCTACAATTATGCCACTACCATCTTCAGCATTTTTTAAACGATAATGCGTTACTACAGCACATTCTTTAGCAAAGCCCTCCACATGAGCAGCTTCTTTACTTAAATACGATTTTGGTATAAATAATGGGAAATATGCATTTTCATGACCAGTTTCTTTAAACTTTTTATCTAACTCTGCTTGCATTTTTTCCCAAATTGCATATCCGTATGGTTTTATTACCATGCAGCCTCTTACTCCTGAATTTTCAGCTAAACCTGCTTTTACCACAAGTTCATTATACCATTTGGAATAGTCTGTTTCTCTAGTTGTTAATTTCTTACTCATAATTAAAGTTTGGCATAAATATTGCGACTTTTTTATCAAAAAGTACTAATTTCGACAAAACTAATTCTTTTTTGATTGTTCAACAATAAAAAACTAAACAGATTATGGAAGTTTTAAAATATTTTAACAAAAAAGTCGCTCAAATAATCTTATTCGCTATTTTTACGTTGAGCGTAGTTTCTTGCGGCACTTATCAAAGTGCCTACAATGTGGATGATGATGGTATTTATGCTTCTGATAATCAAGATGAGGTAGTTATTGAAAATAATAATTCGAATTTTGATAAAAATTATTTTTCTCGTCAACTAGAAGATATGCAAGATATTGATGAAACTGATTCTTTTACTAATATTGATGATTATGTTTCGGATGCTAATGCAGTTAATTATGAAAATGATTCTATAGAAAATTATGACAATACTCCTTGGGAATATTCAAAAAATATAACCATAACTATTGATAACGGTTTTTATGGTTATAATGATTATTGGTATAATCCTTTCTATTATAGTTATAACAACTACTATCCATACTATTACAACTATTACCCTTACTATTATAATCCTAGATATGGAAATCCATATTATTACAGTTATAATCCATTTTATTTTGAGTATTATGGCTATTATGGAAATTACTATTATCCTTACTATAACTATTATTCGCCATATTATAATTATTACGGTTATAACAGACATTATAGGCAATATGACAGTTATGGAAAACGTACTGCCTACAACACCTATAGAAGAAGCAGTTCTCGAAATTCTTCAGTAAGAAATAGTTACACTAACCGTTATTCAACAAATAAACGAAGTACCACTACTTCAACAAGAAGAAGTACTACAAATAATATAAATAGAAATACTAGAAATAATAATTATAGAGAATCTAATAGTTCGAACGGAAACCGACAAATTAATCGTCAACCTTCTAGAAGTAATAATAGCACCATTAGAAGAAGTCAAAGTCCAAATAGTAGCCCAAGAAGATCGGCGACTACTCGAACCAGAAGAAACATGGCTTATAATTATGATCACCCTTCTTCTGAAAGAAATAATTCCAGGAATTATACTAGAACCAGAACTAATCAGAATAATGTTAAAGTAAATCCAAAAAGTACAGTAAGACGAAATTATTCTTCGAATAATCAAAAAAGAAGAAGTACTAGTTCTAACTACGCTAACACACGAAGACAGACTAATTCTAATACTGCTTCTTATAGTAAACCAACAAGAAGTTATTCAAACAACAACAGTCAAAGAAGCTATTCAAGATCTTCTTCGCCTTCAAGATCCTCAAGTAATAATTCAAATTCATCTAGCAGATCCAATAGAAGAAATTAAAAAACAACATTATGAAAAAACTATTTTTAATAGCAATGCTTGGTATTGCTTACATATCAACGGCTCAAACTTTAAGTTATAATGATATTGGCGTATTGTTTTCACATGAAAACACTAATGGAACAGCTAGATTTAATGCAATGAGTGGCGCTTTTGGTGCATTAGGTGGAGATATTTCAGCTATGAATATCAATCCCGCTGGAGCAGCAGTATTTTTAAAAAGCGAATTTGCGGTTTCTTTAAATAATAGAAACACTCAACTAAACGCTAATTATTATGGAAACAATGAATTAACAGAAAATGATTACACCAATTTATCACAAGCAGGTGGCATTTTTGTGTTTAGAAATTATCATAGAAATCAAGGTTGGGGAAATGTAGCTATTGGATTTAATTATAGTATTTCTAACGATTTTGAAAATCAATGGTTTGCTGACGGTAATAGTAATTTTTCAACTTTTATTCAAGACCCAAACGATGCTAATTTACAATACTTAAATTCCGATGGACAACATTTTGAAAATTACACCAGTGGTAAAACAAATAAATACGCTTTTACAATTGCTTCAAAATTTAATGATAATTTATATTTAGGAGCAGCAATAAATACTTACGATATAAATTATTATCAAAACATATTATTAGAAGAAAATAATAATGATGGCAATGGAAATAATTTAAATGCATCTTTAATTCAACAATTAAGTACCTATGGCGATGCTTTTTCATTTAATATTGGTTTAATTTCTAAACCAAATGAAAATGTTAGGTTAGGTTTAGCCTACCAATCTCCTGTTTGGTATAATTTATCGGAAGATTATGTAGATTCTGATTTACAACTTTATGTAAGCAATACTGATGAAACTTTTACAGATTATTCCGGCGTTAATGCTTTTGACTATAAACTTAGAACACCGAGTAAGTTGACAGGTAGTTTTGCCTATATTTTTGATAAACAAGGATTAATAAGTGTTGATTATAGTTATAAAAATTATAGTAACATTACACTTACCAATGCTAATTTTTCCACTGAAAATCAAGCTTTTAAAACAGACTTAGAAAGTGTTGGTGAATTAAGAATTGGTACAGAGTGGCGTTTTGAAAACATTTCGTTAAGAGGCGGTTATCACATGGAGAAAAGTCCCTATAAAAATGCGTTAAGTTCTGACAATATAGATGGATTTTCATTAGGAGCAGGATTTAAATTTAAAGGTGGAAACTTTGATGTTTCTTATCAAAAATCAAGTTACACAAAACCTTACAATTTTTATCCTCAATATAATGAAGTGGAAGCTGCAAACTTAAATATAGACAATTCTAAACTTACTGCAACATTGGTTTTAAATATCTAATAAAATAATTTTATAAAAAAAGGCTTATAATTCTAATAGTTTTATAAGCCTTTTTTATTTTTAACCGCAAAGGATAAATTTGTTTTAGTACTTTTGCACAAAATCATTAAAAATGAGTCAAATATCTCTAAATATAGAACCAACCAACACCCCAACTATATTAAAATTTACAGCTAATAAAATTCTAACCAGTGGAAGTTATCAATTTAATAACATTGACGATGCTAAAAACTCTCCATTAGCACAACAATTATTTCACTTACCATTTGTTAAGCGTGTATATATTTCTGCAAATTTTATTGCTTTAGAACGTTTTTCTATAGTTACCTGGGAAGATGTACAAAATGAAGTAAAAGAACAACTTGAAAATTATTTAAACTCTGGAGATGCCTTAATTTCAGAAGAAAAAAAACAAAATCAAATACCTTTAGAAGTATATGCTGAGGTTACTCCTAATCCATCTGTTTTAAAATTTATAACAAACAAAAAATTAGTTGCAACTAATTTTGAATTTAAAAATAAAGAAGAAGCAAAATTTTCACCTCTTGCCACAGCATTATTTAATTTCCCTTTTACAAAAGAAGTTTTTTTATCAGAAAATTATGTAGCTATTACCAAAATAGATACTATAGAATGGAATGATATTACTATTGAACTACGATCATTTATTAAACAATATCTTGATAAAGGAAAGGTTATTATAAACAACGTTCCTGAGCATAAAGAAAAACAAGCAGTAACAGATACTCCAATTGTAGAATTAGATACTATTTCCCAACAAATTGTAGCTATTTTAGACGAACATATCAGGCCAGCAGTTGCTGCTGATGGAGGTAACATAAAATTTCAATCTTATATTGAAGAAACCCAAACCGTAAATGTAATTTTACAAGGCGCTTGTAGTGGTTGTCCTTCTTCAACGATAACATTAAAAAATGGAATTGAAGCCATGCTAAAACAATTAATTCCTGGAAAAATAGAGGAAGTAGTTGCCATAAACTTCTAAATTATTTATGACTGAAAAAGTAAAACCTTACAAAGATTCGACCTTAGGCAAAAAGGATCAAGTCACAAAAATGTTTGATACTATTTCAAAAGAATATGATGGTTTAAATCGAGTAATCTCTTTTGGAATTGATATTAAATGGCGAAAAAAAGTAGTAGAAATTGTAAAAAAAACAAATCCAATTACCATTTTAGATATTGCTACAGGAACTGGGGATTTGGCTATTAATTTAGCACAAACAAACGCAACTTCTATTACTGGCTTAGATATTTCAAAGGGAATGCTTGAAGTTGGGCAAAAAAAAATTGAAAAGCTAAATTTAAGTAACACCATAAAAATGGTTATTGGTGATTCAGAAAATATACCATTTGACAACAATTCTTTTGATGCGATAACAGTTGCATTCGGAGTTAGAAATTTTGAGAATTTAGAAAAAGGTTTATCTGAAATTTATAGAGTTTTAAAATCTGGTGGAACTTTTGTGGTTTTGGAAACATCTGTACCAACAAAATTTCCTTTTAAACAGGGGTACACTTTTTATTCTACAAAAATTTTACCTTTAATAGGCAAAATTTTCTCTAAAGATAAAGTTGCCTACAAATATTTATCAGATTCCGCAGCAAAATTCCCTTTTGGGAAAGCTTTCAACAATATTTTGGACAAAACTGGGTTTATAGCTATTGAAGATAAACCACAAACTTTTGGAGTTGCCTCCATTTATGTTGCTAAAAAATAACGCATGAGAAAATTTTTAGTTGTATTTATATTACTCTGTTCATTTATTCCATCTGTAAATGCTCAAAAAAGAGACATTGTACTATATAAACAAAATTGGGACAAGCAAAAAGTATTTTTTGGTTATTATTTAGGCATCAATAAAAAAGATTTCAAGATTACCTATAAAACAGCAAATTCTTATATTCATGTAACACCTTCTGTTGGCTTTAATGTTGGGCTTATTGGAGATTTTCGTTTGCATAAAAACCTAAGTTTACGTTTAGAACCCGGACTTTCAAGTAATACAAAGCAACTTGCATTTACAAGTATTCCTGGAGGCCCACAAGATAGTATTAGAGATGTAAATGCAACCTATTTACGTATTCCATTATTACTTAAAATTAACTCTGATAGACTTAATAATTTCAGACCTTATTTAATTGGAGGTTTATCCTACGATTTTAATTTTTCGAGCAATCAAGACAATCCAGACGACAATTTAAATGGTGAGTTTCGAATGAAAAAGAACAACTTTACTTATGAATTAGGTTTTGGTGTTGATTTTTATTTACCATACTTTATTTTTTCTCCATCTATAAGAGGAGTTTTTGCCATAAATAATGAATTGGTAAAAGATAATGATCCAAATAGTAAATGGACAGGACCAGTAGATTATTTTGGAACTCGAGGAATTTTTATCAAATTTGCATTTCACTAACTATTTCGCTTAAATTCGTTTAAAACAATTGCCGTTGCAGTAGCAACATTTAAGCTTTCCGTTTGCTGTGATTTTCCAAATCTAGGAATGGTTATTTTATTGGTAACCAAATTCAAAATTTCATTGTTAACTCCGTTAGCTTCATTTCCCATAATTATAACTCCATTTTTTGGCAATTCCGTTTTATAAATATTCTTACCATTCATAACAGCAGCAAATTTTGGCAACTCAGTTTCTTGTAAGTATTTTTCTAAATCAGTATAAATTATGGAAACTCTAGTTAAAGAACCCATACTTGCTTGTACTACTTTTGGATTAAAACAATCTACAGTGTTTTCAGAACAAACTAATTGGTCAACTCCAAACCAATCGCATAATCTTATAATTGTACCTAAATTTCCTGGATTATTTACTTCATCTAAAGCAACTATTAACCCCAATTTATTAATAGTATCCTCCTTCGGTATTCTGAATAAAGCAACCACTTTATTAGGAGTTTTTAAATTACTTATTTTTTTAAGATCCTTATCTGAAATTGCTGTTCTATTTTCCACCTCAAAAAAACAAGAATCATCTGAAGAAAACAACTGAAAAATTTCAAATTTTGAGTTTAAAAATTCTTTAACTCCTTTTAAACCTTCAACCATAAATAAATTATGTTTTTTACGGTACTTTTTTTGTGGAAGACTCGTTATTAATTTTAATTGAATTTTGCTTAAACTCATAAGTTATTTAATAAAAAAAAGTAATTTGCTAATACCTTTAAATGTTTTACTTTTGAAACAAATTTAAACTCTTATTTATTGAAAAACAATTTTATAATATTAATAATTTTAGTTAGTATAACTTTTGGTTTTTCATCGTGCAATGCAGTTAAATATGTTCCAGAAAATGAACATTTATTAACGAAAAATACCATTATAGTAAATAACAAAAAAACAATAGATAACGAAATAAGTGATTATATTATTCAACGTCCAAACCAATTAGTTTTAGGAGTTCCACTACCTTTACATTTCTACAATATTGGAAATAAAAATTTTGAAACGAATTTTGAAATCTGGAAAAAAAACAGACCTGGTTGGTACAAATTTACAAAAGGAGTATTTTCTGAAAAACAAGCAAGAGGAGTTCGAAATTTTAAATATAACATGAACCAATGGTGGTTAAAAAATGGAGAAGAACCTGTTATTTTGAATTCAACTAAAACAACACAAACTATCGAGAATTTAAAACAACATTATTTTCACGAAGGTTTTTTTAATGCTAAAGTAACCGCAAAAAATACCTTTTTAAAAAATAAAAAAGCCACCGTACAATATATTGTTGAAACCGGGAAACCCTATATTTTAGACAGTATAAATTCATCTATTGAATCTTCAGTTTTAGATTCAATTTATAAAGTCCATTTAAATGAAACTTTAATTAAAAAAGGAGAACAATTTAAATTTTCTACCTTTATAAATGAACAAAACAGAATTAGTAAATTGTTCAGAAACTCAGGAATTTACAGGTTTAATAAAAACGCCATTTTAATAGATGCTGATTCTACAAACTACAGAGCAAACATTAATTTAATAATAAATGATAGTATCGCTGAAGTACCTTTTAAAATTCAAAAAATAAAGTCGGTGAATATTTATACCGATTATTCATTCAATAATAAAGATAAATCTATAAAAGATAGTGTAAATTTTAATGGTTTTAATTTTCTAGCGCAAACTAAACTAAATTACAATCCTAAAATTCTATTAAATAGTGTTTTTATTGAACCAAATACCATTTATAAAGATGAAAGTAGAGAGTTAACTCGTAAACATTTACGAAACTTAAATAACTTTAAGTCTGTTAATATAAAATATACAGAATTACCTAATACAGATGATTTATTGGCTTCTATTTATTTAACTCCTTTAAAAAAGTACTCCTTAGGATTTAGCACAGAATTAAATCATTCTAACATCCGACAATTAGGTATTTCAGGAAAACTTTCGTTTTTAAATAGAAATATTTTTAAAGGTGCTGAAATTTTCAAATTTTCTATTCAAGGTTCTTTTTTAGATTCCAAAGATGCTGCAACTAATAATAAATTATTAAATGCTTGGGAAATTGGGAGTGACGTTTCCTTAACGCTTCCTCGATTTTTACTTCCTTTTAAAACCCATAAATTAGTTCCAAAAAAAATGTCTCCTAAAACTACGTTTACCCTTGGAACAAGTTTGCAAAAAAATATTGGGCTGGATAAACAAAAATTTACTGGAATTATTGATTATACTTGGAGTTCATCTAAAACCATTAATCAAAGTTTACAATTATTAAATGCTCAGTTCATTAAAAACCTAAATATAGGCTCATATTTCAACATTTATAAGTCAGAATTTAATCAAATACAAAATATTGCAACAACATATTTTAATGAAACTATTACTACAGATAATGTAATCCCTTTTATAAACAACAACATAAATGCCTCTTTTGAAGCATCTAATCCTAATGAATTTAAAATTGCCCAAAACATTAAAAAACGTTACAATATTATTACGGAAGATGTTTTAGTTCCTGCACTGGCATATACATTTACTTTTAACAATAGTAAAAATTATAAAGATACCGACTTTTCATTTTTTAGAGTTCGAGTTGTTTCCGCAGGAAATTTAAGCACCTTTCTTTCAAAAACAAGAGATAACAATAACGTTAAAACTATTTTAAAAACTCCTATTGCTCAATTTATTAGAACGGATTTTGAGTATAAAAAATTCTGGAATTTACAACAAGAAAATGTACTGGCTTTTAGAACTTTTTTAGGAATAGCCTTTCCGTATGGAAATTCAACTAATATTCCGTTTAGCAGAAGTTATTTTATTGGAGGACCTAACGATTTACGAGCTTGGAAAATTTATGGTTTAGGGCCAGGTTCTACAAAAACAGGTTTAGAATATAATGTAGGAAGTTTAAAATTTATTAGCAGTTTAGAATATAGATTCAAAATAATTAATAGTATAAAAGGAGCTCTATTTGCAGATACTGGTAATATTTGGGATATTACTAATTCTTCAGTTACTTTAGAAAATGCAAAATTTAAAGGAATTAACTCTTTAAAAGATATTGCCATTGGTTCAGGGTTTGGAATTAGATATGATTTAAGTTTTATTTTATTACGACTAGATTTAGGATTTAAAACCTATGAACCATATTTAGATAAAGGAAATAGGTGGTTTAAGAACTATAATTTTAATCATACCGTATATAATTTTGGTATAAGTTATCCTTTCTAAAATTAATTTCACTATTTCGTTTTCGCTACTTTATGGTTGCACAAATAAAATACAATCCTTAAATTAGTAACTTTGTCAGAACATAAATTATTAAAATGTAATAATACATAATATACTATGAGTCATAATATTAAATCAGGAGTTGCCACAGGAAATACAGTTCAAGAAATTTTTAAACTAGCAAAAGAAAAGAATTTTGCAATTCCAGCAGTAAACGTTTCAGGTTCTAATACTATAAATGCAGTGTTAGAAACAGCTAGAGATTTAAATTCTCCAGTAATTATTCAATTTTCTAATGGGGGAGCTCAATTTAATGCAGGAAAAGGATTATCCAATGAAAATCAAAAAGCCGCTATTGCTGGTGCTTTTGCAGGAGCAAAACACGTGCATTTATTAGCAAAAGCTTATGAAGTTCCTGTTATTTTACATACCGATCATTGCGCAAAAAAATTATTACCTTGGATAGATGGTTTATTAGATGCCGGCGAACAATATTATAAAGAAAATGGAGTGCCATTATTTAGTTCTCACATGATTGATTTATCAGAAGAACCAATAAAAGAAAACATTGAACTTTGTAAAAAGTATCTTGCCCGAATGGATAAAATGGGAATGACTCTTGAAATTGAATTAGGTATTACAGGAGGAGAAGAAGATGGTGTAGATAATTCTGATGTAGATGCTTCTAAATTATACACACAACCAGAAGAAGTTGCTTATGCTTATGAAGAACTTAAAAAAGTGAGTAATCATTTTACTATTGCAGCATCCTTTGGAAATGTACATGGCGTGTACAAACCTGGTAATGTAAAACTTACTCCTAAAATTTTAGACAACTCGCAAAAATATATTGAAAAAAATTATCAAACTGAAAAAAATCCTGTTGATTTTGTTTTCCATGGTGGTTCTGGTTCTACTTTAGAAGAAATTAGAGAAGCTATTGGTTACGGTGTTGTAAAAATGAATATTGATACCGATTTACAATTTGCATTAATGGAAGGAATTCGTGATTATATGAATAACAAACTTGAATATTTAAAAACCCAAGTTGGAAATCCTGAAGGTGTCGATTTACCAAATAAAAAATATTACGACCCTAGAAAATGGTTGCGTGAAGGAGAACTTACATTTAAAACTCGCTTAAAACAAGCTTTTAATGATTTAAACAATGTAAACACCTTATAATCAATATTTTTAACATTTGAAATCTCAAAGAGGACATGTTTTTATATGTTCTCTTTATTTTTTTTAGTAATTTGCACCCCCATTTTAACTAAAACATAAAAATTATGGTAGCTTGGTTTAAAAGAAAGGATAAAGGAATTCATACTCCTACAGAAGAAAAAAAAGATGTCCCAAAAGGACTTTGGTATAAAACTCCAAGTGGTAAAATAATTGACACGGACGAATTAAAGGAAAACTACTATGTAAGTCCTGAAGATGGCTATCATGTTAGAATTGGTAGTGCAGAATATTTCGAAATTTTGTTTGACGATAATAAATATAAAGAACTAAATAAAAATATTGTTTCTAAAGATCCCTTAAAATTTACCGATACAAAAAAATATACTGATCGTTTAAAAGACGCTTACGAAAAAACTAAATTAAAAGATGCCGTTCGTACAGCTGTTGGAAAATCATTTGGCAAAAATATCGTAATTGCAGCTATGGATTTTAGTTTTATTGGAGGCTCTATGGGAAGTGTTGTTGGAGAAAAAATAGCTCGTGCTATTGATTATGCAATTAAAAACAAAACTCCATTTTTAATGATTTCAAAATCTGGTGGAGCAAGAATGATGGAAGCATCTTTATCCTTAATGCAATTGGTGAAAACTTCTGTAAAATTAGCACAATTATCCGAAGCAAAAATACCTTATATTTCTTTATGTACCGACCCAACTACTGGAGGTACTACTGCTTCCTATGCAATGTTGGGCGACATTAATATTGCCGAACCTAATGCCTTAGTTGCTTTTGCAGGTCCTAGAGTTGTAAAAGATACTACAGGAAAAGATTTACCAGAAGGATTTCAACGTTCTGAATTTGTATTAGAACATGGATTTTTAGACAAAATTATTGAACGAAAAAATTTAAAAAAACAAATCAATTTATATATTGATTTAGTTGAAAATATACCTGTAAGGAACTAAAAAGAGGCTGTCTACAAAGTCTTTCAATTGTCATTTTTAGCGCAGTCGAAAAATCTTATTTATCTAATTACCAGTAATTTGATTATTATGAGATTCTTCATTTTCATTCAGAATGACAATTTTCAGACAGCCTCTTTTTTATAAATATCAACCCAGATTTTTTATAATATCCTACCTCGTAAGGTAATTTCATGCGACTCTCCATTTTCATTAGTAAATGTAGCAATGTTATCGCAAGTTCCATCTCCAAAATCTAGAGTACCATTTCTATCATTTTTTTGTAATTCAACTACACCGCTTACAATAAATCTACAAGCCATTTCTCTACGCAAGGGAGTTGTAATATTTGCAAATACTACCGTTCCATTTTTAAAAGTTGCTGTCCAATTTCCTGTAATTAAAAATACATTATCTCCCCAAGTTCTGGTATCAAATCCTTCAACCCATTCTCTTGTTTTTGTCCCTTTTCTTGCAGCATAAACACCATCTGGCCAAGTTACTTTCATATCAATAGTTAAGGTTGATTGAGGATTTCCATTGTCATTAGCTCTAGTTCTAATTAATGAGTTTTCACCTTCAATACTTATATCATTAAAAAAGAAATTTTCAAAGTTATAAGTTACAGTAAAAGACGAAACATTCGTATCTAAAGCATAACTCATATTAATTTTTCCGCTTAAAATATTTCCATTTGGTAATTCACAACCTTCCCCAAAATCTAAAGTTACATTTTTTGTGGTACCCGTTATAACAATTGTTTTAGTAACACAAGTTAATACATCGCTAGTTTTGCTTTCTTCGGAAGGACGTGCAGACATTCCTTCATTTTCCATTAAATAATCATCTACTACATTGTTTACATCGTCAGATAAGTCATCTGCTTCAACAACAGCTACTGCATCAGCATCTGAAATTGGATCCGTAGCAGAAATTGTATCATTTTTTTGACAACTGGTAACCAATAAACTACCTATTGCAATAAACATAAAAAGTTTAAAATTCAAAGTTTTCATAAGATTTCGTTTTATAAGTTTAACATTAAAAAATTTATTTTATTGTTACTATGACCCTTAAAAATTAAAAAGGTTTAAATTAAACTTAAAAAAAGTATTTATTTATAGCCAATTGTAAATCAAAATAATAGTAGTATATTTGCCGACTGTTAACGGTATGGTATCGTTAACTATACATAAAAATTATTAATAAATTAATGTTAGCATGTACTTAACAAAAGAAAAAAAAGCAGAGATTTTCGCAAAACACGGCGAATCTGCAACAAACACTGGTTCAACTGAAGGTCAAATTGCACTATTTACTTACAGAATTAACCATTTAACTGGTCATTTAAAAAACAATCGAAAAGATTTTAACACGGAAAGATCGTTAGTTAAATTAGTAGGTAAACGACGAAATTTACTCGATTACTTAATTAAAAATGATATTGTTAGATATCGTGCCATAATTAAGGAATTAGGTTTAAGAAAATAATTTCATTTCAAAGAGGCTTTTTTGCCTCTTTTTTATTTAATTTTATTAGATTAAAAGAAAGCAATCAATTAAACTTTTCATTGGTAAAACACAACACAACAACTAAACCAATTGTTTAATTTAAAATTTAAATTTATTTATGATACCAAAGGTTCATACACAAATTATTGAATTAGGAGATGGAAGAACCATCTCACTAGAAACTGGAAAATTAGCCAAACAAGCTGATGGTTCAGTTGTTGTTAGAATGGGAAACGCTATGTTGTTAGCAACGGTTGTTTCTTCAAGAAAAGCAAGCCCAGGAATTGATTTTTTACCTTTAACAGTAGATTACCGAGAAAAATTTGCTGCTGCAGGAAGATATCCTGGAGGATTTTTTAAACGTGAAGCAAGACCAAGTACTGAAGAAATTTTAACTATGCGTTTAGTGGATAGAGTACTTCGACCACTTTTCCCAAAAGATTATCATGCAGAAGTTCAAGTGATGATTCAGTTAATGTCTAATGATGAAGATGTAATGCCAGATGCACTTGCTGGATTAGCTGCTTCAGCTGTTATTCAGTTAAGTGACATTCCTTTTGAATATCCGATTTCAGAAGTACGCGTTGCCAGAGTTGATGGAGAATTCGTTATCAACCCAAGTAGAGCCCAATTAGAAAATGCTGATATTGATATGATGGTTGGTGCATCTGAAGATTCAGTTGCTATGGTTGAAGGTGAAATGAATGAAGTCTCTGAAGAAGAAATGACTGCTGCAATTAAATTTGCACACGAAGCCATTAAAATTCAATGTCAAGCTCAAATAGAATTGGTTTCTAAAGTAGGCAAAAAAGAAACTAGAACATATGAAAAAGAGGAAACAGATGAAGAATTGGAAACTCAAATTCATGAAATGGCTTATCAAAAATGTTATGATATTGCCAAGTTAGGATCTTTAAAACATGAACGTTCTGAAAAGTTTACAGCTGTAAAAGAAGAAATAAAAGCTTCTTTTTCAGAAGAAGAATTAGCAGAAAAAGGAGACTTAATTTCAAAATATTTTGCAAAAGCTGAAAAAGCAGCAGTTCGTAATTTAATTTTAGACGAAGGTTTACGATTAGATGGTAGAAAAACTACTGAAATTAGACCAATATGGTGTGAAGTAGATTATTTACCTTCAACACACGGTTCAGCCATTTTTACAAGAGGTGAAACTCAAGCATTAGCAACAGTTACCTTAGGAACTTCTAGAGAAGCTAACCAAGTAGATATGCCAACTTTTCAAGGTGAAGAACGTTTTTATTTACACTATAACTTCCCTCCTTTTTGTACTGGTGAAGCAAGGCCTTTAAGAGGAACTTCTCGTAGAGAAATTGGTCATGGAAATTTAGCACAACGTGCTTTAAGTATTATGGTGCCAGAGGATTGCCCTTATACGGTTAGAGTTGTTTCAGAAGTATTAGAATCTAATGGTTCTTCTTCTATGGCAACAGTTTGTGCCGGTACTATGGCATTAATGGATGCTGGTATTCAAATGAAAAAACCTGTTTCAGGTATTGCTATGGGATTAATTTCTGATGGTGAAAGATACGCTGTTCTATCTGATATTTTAGGGGATGAAGATCATTTAGGAGATATGGATTTTAAAGTAACTGGTACTGCGGATGGTATTACCGCTTGTCAAATGGATATTAAAATTAAAGGATTGTCCTATGAAATTTTAATTAACGCTTTAAAACAAGCTCACGAAGGAAGATTACATATTCTAGGTTTATTAACGGACACTATTGCTAAACCAAATGCGACAGTTAAAGCACACGCTCCAAAAATGGTAACTAAAACCATTCTTGGAGAATACATTGGTGCATTAATTGGTCCTGGTGGAAAAGTGATTCAAGAATTACAAAAAGAAACAGGATGTACTATTGTAATTAATGAAGATCCTGTAACAGAAGAAGGAATTGTTGAAATATTAGGAACGAACCAAAAAGGGATTGATGCCGTTTTAGCTAAAATTGATTCCATTACATTTAAACCAGTAGTTGGAAGTATTTATGAAGTTAAAGTTATTAAAATACTAGATTTTGGTGCAGTTGTAGAATATGTTGAAGCTCCAGGAAATGAAGTTTTATTACATATTTCAGAATTGGCTTGGGAACGAACTGACAATGTAACTGATGTTGTAAATATTGGAGATGTTTTTGATGTAAAATACTTTGGAAGAGATCCAAGAACTCGTAAAGAAAAAGTATCTCGAAAAGCTATTTTACCTAAACCAGAAGGTTTTAAAGAAAGACCTCCACGTGATAATAACAGAGATAATCGATCTCGTAATAATCGTGGTGGTGACAGAGATAGAAAACCAAGAACTCCGAGAGAAGAAAGATAAATAATATAAAATAGATATTATTTATATAAATATTTAAAAAGGTTTTTCAATTTAGAAAAATCTTTTTTTTGTTTATAAAAGTCAAGTAAAATAAGTGACTTGGTTTTAAACTATAAATAATTTAACCCTGAGTTTTTAAACTTACACAGTTTTTAGGATAGTGTCTATTTTTTGTTTTTGTTATCTTTTTTATTTTTTATTGATTTTTTTTCAGTAATTAAAAATTCGCCCACAATATTAGGATATTTAACTACAAATAAATCAGCCATATTAATAGAAAGTTTTATTAATGAAATATCATTAATAACCTTTTCTTTGAGCACTTTTGGTACTTCTTCGTTAAATAGTATTTTCTTAAACGGATTTTCCATTATTTAAGATTTTTATATACACTAATTACTTTCTCTCTTGCACGTTTTAAACGCATTTTAACTGCACTTTCACCAATTTGTAAAAGCTGCTGAATTTCTTTTAATGACAAATCATCTTGGTATTTTAATAACAAAATCATTTTTTCTTTAGGGTCAACTAAAGCTAAAGCTTTCCTTAATTTATCTGCTTTTAATTCAAAAAGTATTTCCTCACTTGTATCATCTACTTCATCTGCTATATCATATTCAAAATTCTTTTCGTTTTTTTTTATAATTATTCCGCGTTACATAATTCACGCAAAAATTATAGGTAAATGAATATAACCAAGTTGAAAATTTAGATTCACCTTTAAAGATTCTTAATTTTATAAATAATTTAATAAAAATATCATGGGCTAAATCTTGTGCTTCTTCTTTAGAACTTGCAAAACTTAGGCATCTATTATAAACCATAGCAACATGGCGGTCGTATAAAACTGCAAACAAGTGGGTATCATTTGTTTTTACAATTCTCTCAAGTTTTTACAATTCTCTCAACCAGTTCGTTATCGCTAAATAACGTTATGTCGTCTTTTGGTTTCAATATTTTTAAATAGGTTTATAGTATTGACACATAATTAATTTAGAAGTCACAATTTTACCTTAAAGGAAAACAAGTTAAGCTTAACCAATTTTTTTCACAAACATTTTGTAACTTTTTATAAAATACTACGTATATATAATAGACCTTATAAATAACTAAAAAATTTAAGCTACTACATGAGACAACTTAAAATTACAAAACAGGTTACCAATAGAGAAACCGCATCATTAGACAAATACTTACAGGAGATTGGAAAAGTGGATTTAATTACCGCTGAAATGGAGGTTGAATTAGCTCAACGAATAAAAGCTGGTGACCAAGTTGCCTTAGAACGTTTAACAAAAGCAAACTTACGTTTTGTTGTTTCTGTAGCAAAACAATATCAAAATCAAGGATTAACATTACCTGATTTAATAAATGAAGGAAATTTAGGATTAATAAAAGCCGCAAAACGTTTTGACGAAACACGTGGTTTTAAATTTATATCCTATGCTGTTTGGTGGATTAGACAATCTATTTTACAAGCTTTGGCAGAGCAATCAAGAATTGTGCGTTTACCTTTAAATAAAATTGGTTCTATTAATAAAATCAATAAAATGTACGCATTTTTAGAACAAGAAAATGAACGCCCTCCTTCTGCCGAAGAAATTGCAAAAAAATTAGATATGACCGTAAACGACGTTAAGGAATCTATGAAAAATTCTGGTCGTCACGTATCTATGGATGCTCCTTTAATTGAAGGTGAAGACTCTAATTTATACGATGTTTTAAATACAGGAGAATCTCCAAACCCAGATAGATCTTTATTACACGAATCTTTAAAAGTAGAAATTGAGCGCGCTTTAGAAACCTTAACACCTCGTGAAGCAGATGTTGTAATGCTATATTTTGGTTTAGGTGATGCACATCCAATGACTTTAGAAGAAATTGGAGAAACTTTTGACTTAACTCGTGAACGTGTTAGACAAATAAAAGAAAAAGCTATTAGACGTTTAAAACATACTTCTAGAAGCAAAATTTTAAAAACATATTTAGGATAATTATAAGTTATTCCTATCTAATTGTTGATGAATAAATAAAAGAGGCTGTTTGAAAAGTATCATTCTGAATGAAAATGAAGAATCTCATGATAATCAAATTACTGGTAATTAGATAAATAAGATTTTTCGACTGCGCTCAAAATGACAAATAAAAGACTTTTCAAACAGCCTCTTTTATTTAAAAGTTATTTTTTTGCTTAAAACAACACTAAAAAATGAACACATATATTGCTCCTTCTATTCTATCGGCTGATTTTGGAAATTTACAGCGAGATGTTGAAATGATTAACAAAAGTGATGCCGATTGGTTTCATATTGATGTCATGGATGGCGTTTTTGTACCAAATATTTCTTTTGGAATACCAGTATTAAAAGCCATAAAAAAACATGCTAAAAAAACGTTAGATGTGCATTTAATGATTGTAAATCCAGATAAATTTATTGCAGATTTTAAAGATGCCGGTGCAGATATTTTAACGGTACATTATGAAGCTTGCACTCATTTACATCGTACTATTCAGGCCATTAAAGCAGCAGGAATGAAAGCTGGAGTTTCTTTAAATCCACATACACCAATTGCTGCTTTAGAAGACATCATTAAAGACCTTGATTTAGTTTTAATTATGAGTGTAAATCCTGGATTTGGTGGACAAAAATTTATTGAAAACACTTATAAAAAAGTAGCGCAACTTAAAAATTTAATTGAGTATTCTGACTCAAAAGCAATTATAGAAGTCGACGGTGGGGTAACTGATAAAAATATTCAAAAATTAGCAACCAAAGGTGCTAGTGCTTTTGTTGCTGGAAGTTTTGTTTTTAGAAGTGAAAACCCAACAATTACTATTAAAAATTTGAAACAACTTGTTTCTTAATTAATAAGGTTAGATGCTTCTATTTCATATTGTTTTAATAAGTACTTCAGCAAATCGGTTGTAGTAACAATACCCACTAATTTATTTTTATCAACAACTGGAAGTGCGTGAAATTCTTTTTCTGATAGAATTTCAACTACTGATTTTATTGACGCATTAGCTTGAACAGGAATTGGATTTTTAACCATCAAATGTTCAATATTCAACATTTTATAAATAACATTGTCTACTTTAATTTCATTACTATCAAAGGCATCTAAAAAACTAATCCTTTTTAAATCGGAAAGGTGTAACATACCAACTATTTTATGATGGTCAACAACAGGAATATGGCGAATATGATGTTTTTTAAACAATTTTTCAGCTGTATATAAATCATCATATAAGTTTAAAGTAATTAGGTCTTTCGTCATTATTTTTGATACAGGTTCTAATCGTTTCATAATTTATAGTTTTAAATTATTACACTAAATTTCAGAAAATAAATTGACTTTTTTTATGATTTAAATCATTCTAAATAAACGAAGAGGTAGTATATTAGCCTATTCTGTTTAAAAAACTTAAGTAATCATGATTTTTAAAAAACATTTTTCTATAAAAATAATAACGCTACTTCTAATTATTTTATTAGCCTCATGCCATACTAGCAATAAAAATACTTTGACCATTGCTACTTCTGCAAACATGCAATTTGCTATGGATGAATTAATTTCAGAATTTTCTAAAGAAACTGGTATTAAATGTCAAACAATTATTGGTTCATCAGGAAAACTAACCGCACAAATTAAGGAAGGTGCTCCATACCAGCTATTTGTTTCTGCAAATATGAAATATCCAAACAATCTATTTCACGCTGGGTTAACAACCTCACCTCCAAAAATTTATGCTTTTGGGAAACTAATATTATGGACTGTTAACAGTTCCGTAAAACCTTCGTTAAGCATATTAACTCAAAATAATATTAAACATATTGCAACTGCAAATCCAAAAACTGCTCCTTATGGATCAGCAACTATTGAAGTCTTAAAAAACATCCATCTTTATAATGAGGTGGAATCTAAATTAGTGTTCGGACAAAGTATAGCACAAACCAATCAGTTTATCACCACCAAAGTAGCCGACTTAGGTTTTACATCTAAATCGGTTGTATTGACAAAAAAAATGAAAGGAGTTGGAAACTGGATAGAAATTGATTCAACCTTGTATTCACCAATTGCTCAAGGAGTAGTTATTCTTAAAAGTAAAAAAAGCGAGTTAGAAAAAGCTACAAAATTTTATAATTTTTTATTTTCTTCCAAAGCAAAAGAAATTTTAAATAACTTTGGCTATTCTACTAATAAGTAAATGAATATTTTAAAAGGAACCATAGAAAATTTAAAGGTAAATGGCAGTTTAACTTTTGTTAATGTTGTAGTAAACAACCAAAAGATTTCAGCTATTTTAATAGACACTCCTTCCTCTGAGCCATTTTTAAAAATTGGCAATGAAATTTCCGTTATTTTTAAAGAAACTGAAGTTATAATTGGTAAAGGAAATGTAAATAATATTAGTTTACAAAATAAGTTTTTTGGGAAAATAACTCGTATAATTTCAAAAAATGTATTGAGCAAAATAACCATAAACACAGCTGTAGGTAATATTTCATCTATAATAACCACTAATGCAGTAAATCAACTGAATTTATCTGAAAATTGTGAAGTAACAGCCATGATAAAAACGAACGAAATAATGCTATCTACATGATTGATTGGGAACCATTATTATTGACATTTAAACTAGCCTTAATTACCACTTTTTTATTGGTATTAATAGCGATTCCTTTGGCATATTGGTTGGCATATTCCAAATCAAAAATAAAACCAATTATTGAAACTTTAGTAAGTATGCCTTTGGTTTTACCTCCTACAGTAATTGGCTTTTATTTATTAGTAGCTTTTAGTCCTTCAAATATGTTTGGGAACTGGTTAAATGAATGGTTTGGACTACAATTGGTTTTTTCATTTGAAGGTTTATTAGTTGCGTCTATTATTTATAGTTTACCTTTTATGGTGCATCCAATCCAATCAGGATTTTCAAATTTATCAAAATCTCTTATAGATGTTTCCTACGTATTAGGAAAATCAAAAACTACTACCTTGTTTAGGGTATTATTACCAAATATAAAATCATCCTTATTAACAGGTATTGTATTGGCTTTTGCACATACAGTTGGGGAATTTGGAGTTGTTTTAATGATTGGGGGGAACATACCCGGAAAAACTAAAGTTGCATCCATTGCTATTTATGATGAAGTAGAAGCCTTAAATTATGGTGTTGCAAACACCTATTCGCTAATATTATTTGGTATAACTTTTACAATTTTATTAGTTATTTTTTTAATTAATGGAGGATATTTAAAACAATTACTAAAATGATCCAACTAAATATTCAAAAGAAATTAAAATCAGCTACAGGAGAAATGAACCTTTCTATAAACACTGAAATTAAACAAGGAAATTTAGTGTCGTTTTATGGAAAATCTGGAGCCGGGAAAACTACCATTCTTAAAATTTTGGCAGGTTTATTAAATCCTGAAACTGGCGAAATTGTAGTTAATGGTGTTACTTGGTTGAACACTTCAAAAAAAATAAATTTAAAACCTCAGAAAAGAAAAGTTGGCTTTGTATTTCAAGATTATTCTTTATTTCCAAATATGACAGTTAAAGAAAATCTGAAATTTGCCTTAGCTAAAAACCAGAGCCAAAAAATAATATCAGAATTAATAGAAATAGTTGAGTTAGGAAATTTACAAAATAGAAAACCCGAAACTTTATCAGGCGGACAAAAGCAACGAGTAGCCTTGGCCAGAGCTTTGGTTCAAAAACCATCCATTTTAATGTTAGATGAGCCACTGTCTGCATTAGATTCTGAAATTAGATATAAATTGCAACAACACATTTTACAAGTTCATCAAGAATATCATTTAACAACCATTTTAATCAGTCATGATATTTCAGAAATTCTTCGAATGTCAGATTATTTATTTGAGATAACATCTGGTAAAATTAGCAGAGAAGGTAAACCTAGCGAGTTGTTTAAATTTCAAAATTTAAATGCTAAATTTCAATTTATAGGAGATGTGGTTGCTTTGGAACAACAAGATTTTTTATACATTTTAACTATTAAAATTGGAAAAGATATTGTTAAAGTAATTGCAGATGAAACTGAGGGAGCTAACTTAACTATTGGTGATAAAGTTTTAGTAGCATCTAAAGCTTTTAATCCAGTTATTCACAAAATAAATTAAAAATCCATTATGCAAATCTAAAGGAGCGCAGTCGAAAAATATGATTTACCAAATTATTAGTGATTTGATTATTATGAGATTCTTCATTTTCATTCAGACAGACTCTTAAGTCTTTGTTACCCTCGGCAGGATTCAAACTCATTTGTTGAGCACCCTATTTAATAAGGGTTTTCCTGTTCCTTGTTTATTTTGTTGACCGATTTGTTGACCTAACCATTGATTGGTTTTAACTTTCAATCTTTATACAAAAAAAAGATTTTCACAGTACTAAATAAGTTTAAATGATATTAAATATTATGCTATTTTTTTGTATAATTATCATTTTTTAAAATTTTATGTTAATTTCATTTATTCATTTTTTAAAGCATCAACAGGATTCATAGTTGCAACTCTATAACTTTGCCAGCTAACCGTTAGCAAAGTTATAGTTAAGGTTATAAAACCCGCTAACAAAAATAACCACCAATTTAAATGCGTTTTGTAGGCAAAATTCTCAAGCCATTTGTACATAGCATAATATGAAATTGGTGTGGCGATTATAAAAGCAACCAGTACCCATTTTATAAATCCTTTATTAAGCATCAATATAATTTCTGAAATTTTGGCACCATTAACTTTTCTAACTCCTATTTCTTTTGTTTTGTTTAAACAGATTAGAAAAATCTGCCCAAGTATTCCCATACACGTTAATACAACAGCAATTAAAGAGAAAAAGTAATGGATTGTGCTAATTTTTCCTCTTTGGCATACATAGCTTGAAAAATACTATCATAAAATTTAAAGTCAAATGGTTCATCAGGTAATAGTTCTTTCCATGCTCCTTTTATTTGTTTGATTTGTTGCTCAAAATTTCCAGATTTTAGTTTTATAGATAAAGCATCAAACCTGTGGTCAGGATTATAAATCAATGCAACAGGACTAATCCCAGAATGTAATGATTGTACGTTGAAATTTTTTACCATACCAATTACATTATAACTATTTCCATTATTGTATTTTTTATTTTCAATATTATTCCAGCCAAATTGTTTTACAGCTTCTTCATTTAATATACAGGATTTATTTTTATCACTTTTTAAAAAGTTTCTTCCATCAATTAAATTAATGCCCATAGTTTTCAAATAATCGTCAGAGACGTTAATACAACTTATCATAAAATTATTTTCTTTTGAACCACTACCCATGGTTAGTTTTATATTGCCTGGAATCCCATCACTCAATGCACTATTTTCAACAAATGGTAGTTTTGTCATTTCCTTTTTTATCAGAGATGGATTTGAATACAAATAAGGAAGTTCTATTTTAATTAGATGCTCTTCATTAAACCCTAGGTCATAATGTTTTACATATTCAAGTTGTTTAAAAATGATTATTACCACAGCAATTAATACAATTGAAACTGTAAGTTGGAAAGTTGACATGGCTTTAATACCAAGCTGTTTTCCTTTTAATGAACGTCCTTTGTTTAAAAAATTTGTGATATTAAAGCGTGATAAAATATATATAGGTGCAAGGCTGTTGAGAATGATAATTCCAATAATTGTTATTAAAAACACAGGGATTAATTGAATTAAATTGATATCTGTAATAGTTACTTTATGCCCAAATAAAATTTTAGTGTAAGGCAAAAGTAATCCAGATAGAATTATAGAAATAAAAATTGAAATAAATACTCCAATAACAATTTCAAAAAACGAATTCGATATGAGTTGCCAACGACTAGCGCCATTGATTTTATTAATGCCAATTTCTTTCATTTTAGCATATTGCATTGAAATAGTATAATTTAAGTAATTGATACTTGAAAGGAGTATGATTAATATTCCAATAAAAAGAAAAATACTCAAAGCTTTTGAACTACCTTTTGCTTGATTATCTTGTAGGGAAAGTTTAGAAAGGTAAATATTAGTTAGTGGTTGTAGCGCTAAACTGTCTATATTGCTATTAAATTCTTTAATACTGGAGTTGAGTTTCTTAGTGAATTGGCTTATATCAGTAGTACTTTTCATTAAAAGAAAATGAGAAGTAGGATAAATACAAACACCATTATTACAATTTTGTGACATTTGAAAATCTTTATTTTCACTATTTAAAAGTAATTCTGCTTTAAAGCTAGAATTAGGAGGCAGGTCTTTTATGATGGCAGATACTACACCCGTTATAAATTCATTTTTTAGCGTACGACCAAGCGGATTTTTATCTCCATATAATCTTTTTGCAACTGATTCAGTTAAAATAACTGAATTTATTGAGCTAAAAGGTTTATCAGATAAACTGGCAATGATGTTTATTGAAAAAATATCGAAAAAATTATTATCAGTTATGATTAAATGATCAACTTGAGTGAACTTTTTTGTTTCTGCATCTTTTATAGTGAATTTGAATCCTGAAGTATACTCCATTGGACAGGTATTTTTAATTTCAGGATATTTTTCAGATAGCGGAGTATTCAATTTATAATCAAGGTTACATGTATTCTTTTTTATATCGTATAATCGATAAATATTTTTATAGTTTGAAAAACCGGTATCTACATTGTGTTCAGCGTTATAAAACAAACTAATAAGTATAAAAGCTGTAAAACCAATAGAAAAACCACCGATTATCAATATCGAATACAGTTTGTTTTTTAGCAAATTCCTAATGGCGAGTTTTAATTTAAATTGTATCATTTCATATTGTTTTTCTATAAAAATAATTTTCAATCACATTGTTACCAAAGTAACTAACTTCCTAACTATTCGTGACGCAAAGCCTCCACTGGGTTTTGGTTAATAGTGCGCGTATAGTTTATAGCAGCAATTAACGCCACAAGTAGTAGAATGAACATGCTGCATGCTACAAAAATCCACCAATGAAGTGGAATTTTGGTGGTAAAATTCTGCATCCATTTATTAGCGGTAAACCAAGCACCAATTAATCCGAGGAGTATAGCTGGAATAGCAATGTACTCTAACTCAATGATGAATGCCATAAGAATATTCGACAGGCTTGCTCCGTTGATTCTTCTAATAGCCAGTTCTTTTCGGCGACGAGCAGCCTCGTTGGTAGTATAACCCAACAAACCAATAATCGTAATTAATAAAATAATAATATTGCCGGTAAGCATTGCATTACGAAAACCTTTTTCATTCTGGTAAATATTTAATTGTTCATCTTCCAGACTCTTAATTACTGCATCGTTGTGTGGAAGGGCTAAGTTAAAAACGTCAGTAATTTTTTTCATGATTCCTGCCTGTGCACCTTTGTGAGCTTTTATTAGAATATTAAATGATGTTGATGAATTATCAATTTTACGTTGTTCAATTTTTTTTTCAGGTAGATAAAAAAACACGGATGGGCGTGAATCTGGATCAGAAATAGAATTGATAATAAAATCTGGAAAAACTCCACGTATTATGACCGTACTCTTATGTTCTGTTATATTGATCTGCTTTCCAATAACTCCATCGACCCAACCATTGTTCAGTTTTAGTAATTCAGCACCTTTTTGGCTAATCAACATATCGCCAGTTGCAGTTGTTTTTTGAGAAAAATTTTGCCCATCGGATACCTTAATATTCAGAATAGAGAGGTAATTTTCATCCACATCATAAAAATCAGCGACATTGAATAGCTCCCTTTTTCCGTCTGGTGAAAGAATATTATTACCTGAAGCTCCACTTATAGGCACATCATATCCTAAGCCAACTGTTTCGATTTCAGGCATAGCTCTCAATTCATTTAGCACAGTAGAAATTTTACTTCCATTCATACCGGTGGTTGATCCATAATAAACGCCCTCTGTATGATAACCATGGTCGGCATTCTTCATGCTGTTGTATTGCAACGCTACTATTACCAAAACAGTAAGAATAAACGATGAACCGATAAACTGGAAAGAAAGTAATACCAGTTTCCATTTGGTTTTTTTCTGTCGGTAGTTTCTGAATGCTGTGGCTACCGGAATACGTGAGAAAAATCTACCTGGCAGGTAACTGGATACTATCACCAATACTGCAATTATAGACAATAAAGGCCAAATGACATAAGGATTTAATGCAGAAGAAAGTTGATGTCCAACTTGTGCTTCAGCAATTGGTTTTATTACTAAAAGAATAAGGATAACTCCAATGAGCGAAATCAAAAAGAGTAGGAAGGTTTCTGAAAAAATCAGTAGTTGCAAATCTCTAGATTGGGCTCCAAATGTTTTATGTATAGCCGATGTTTTGGCGCGATTTATTAGAGAACTCAAGGTAAGTAAAATGTAATTCATAAGTGAAACAAGCAAAACAGCAATTGCAATTGTACTGAGAATGATAATCATATCTTTTACATCATCAACATGCATTTTTGTAATAGGTTTAAAAGAATATTTTAATATCATTCCCTGTTGTTCCTGTTCCAACTTTTCAATATCCTGGTTTTTCTCCTGCATTTTCCTAACGGCAAGTTCTAAACTCTTGGGTTTAACTCCTGGTTCAAGTTTTACACAAGCGTAATACCGGTCACATTACCTAACCAATATTGGTACCATCCCATAAAAAAAACTGTCTGATAGAGACCATAGAAATAAGAATGTCGTACTCGTAGTTGGTATTTTCGGGTAAGGTTTCAAATACTCCGGCTATGGTAAGTTTTTTATTAGGATACTTTTTTAGTTCAATCATTTTTCCAATCACATTACCACCTATTTCATCTGCAATTTTTTGTGAAACCATGCAGTTCATTGGGCTGTTGAGTATTTTTTTTGGATTTCCGCTAATCATTGGTCGCGGAAGTACATCAAAGAGATATTCATCTGCTAGCGAAATTTTAGCCTTGTAGCTATTCTGATCATCAGTATAAAAAATCTGAGTACCAATTGAATTTAGGCGAGTGGCAGCTTCAATACCTGGTACTTCAGCTTTCATTCCGGGAGCAATGGCGCCACTAACTCCTTGATGGCTCTCAAGTTTATCGGATGAATCATCCATTTTAAAATTTTCATGGACAATATAAAGCCGGTTTGCATCCGGGTAAAAACTATCAAAACTATAATTGTAAAAAACTTCTGATAGCAGAAGGATACCAAAAGCCAGCCCTGCCGTTAATGATATGATTCTCGTTGTGGTATTTTCTCCTTTTCGGAATAATTTGCGATAAGCCAGTTTTATAAAATTCATTGTTTTTTTAATTTTTTTACTAATAGTATTCCAATCAATTTTTTAATAATATTATAAAGCACAAATTCAAAATGTTTATTCATCTCTTAATGATTCTACGGGATTTATAATTGCAGCCTTTAATCCTTGCCAGCTGATTGTAAAAAAGGCAATTAAAAATGTTATTAACCCAGCTAGAGCAAAAATCCACCAACTCATTTTAGTTTTATAGGCAAAATTTTCTAGCCATTGATGCATAAAATACCATGAAATTGGTGCTGCTATTATAAATGCTATCCCAATCCATTTTAGGAAATTCTTATTTAAAAGTGAAAAAATTTGCACAATAGACGCACCGTTTACCTTACGGATACTAATTTCTTTTTTACGTTGTTGTATATAAAAAGTTGACATGGCCAATATGCCCATAAATGAAATGATAAATGACAGTAATGTAAAATATCCGATAATCTTTCCTGTTTTTTCTTCTTTACTATACCATTGGTTTATGGCATCATTAACAAAGGTTACATCAAAAGGTGAATTATCAACTAAAACTGCGTATGCAGCTTTTATTTTTTTTATGGTTTCAAATGAATTAGTGCCGTTTATTTTAATAAAAATATTTGAAGCATAAGATTCATCTTGTTGTTGATGAATCATAATAGGCCCAATGTTTTTTTTAAGGTCATTGAAATTGAAATCATTCACTACTCCTAAAATGGGTAATGTAATATCACCTATTTTAAATGAGGCTGGAATAGAATCAAAACCCAATACTTTTAAAGCCTTTTCATTTAAGTAAACTCCATTTTTAGAATAAGCAACTTTAGTAGGTTTTATTTTAATGCCAAATACAGAGAAGAAACTGGAATCAACACTAAACTCCTGAAAGCTTACTGGCTTTCCATTATGATTAAAAGATTGATTACTTCCTCCGTCAATAGGGCTACCCCAAGTTATGGAAACACTTTTAACACCTGAAATCTGTTGTAACGTATTTTTAACTGTAGCTTTTTTGTTAGTATCTGTCAAATATGGTAAATGAACAATATTATCTTTATTAAACCCTAAATTGTGGTTTTTTAAAAAATAGGTTTGTTTTATTATTAATAAACTACAAACTAAAAGTGTAATGGTAATTGTATATTGAAAAGTGATGAATAAATTATTATAAACGCTTTTTGATTTTTTACGAAATGAACCTTTAACAATTTCTATAGGTTTAAAACTAGCAATCCTTAAAGCCGGTAAAATACCCGACGCAATACCTATTACACTAAAAAATCCTATTAATATTATAAAATTTAAAAAGGTAAAATTACTGTTTAAGTCTAAATTGGTATTCAACAATGAATTAAACACAGGTTCAGCCAATTTTGCTAGAAATAATGCTAAAATTACGGCCATAAAACAAAGTAAAACTGATTCTTTGATAAACTGGATAAACAAGCTTCTTTTTGAGCTTCCAACTAATTTTTTAATAGCTATTTCTTTTGCTCTGAAGTTAGCCTGAGCAATTGTTAAATTTATGTAATTTCCAATTGCTAAAAAGAGTATTAGCATAACAATTACTGATAGAATAAAAATAAGGTTTTTACTATTGCTTTTAGTTCCATTACCCTCTTTGGTGCTAAAATAGAGTTGTTTTAATGGGACAAACTCTACGATATTTGCACGTCCCTCTTTATAAAGCCAAAAGCTTTTTTTGAATTGTTTTAATACTTCAGGTGCCTTTGAAGGAAGATTCGTATTGGATTTGGCTAGAAAATAAATACTAATTGAACACCAACCATAATCTTTCATTATGTTTTTATAACCCCATAAATCTTTAAAGGCTTTAATATTAACTAGTGCATCTTGATGCTTAAAATGCGTATTTTTAGGAAAATTATCCATAATGCCACTCACTCTAAACTTATGGTCGGAATTGATAAAAACCTCACGATTTATTACGTTGGTTGTACCAAACAATTTTATTGCCAAAGATTTAGAGAGTACAATAGAATTAGGGGCTATCAACACATCATCTTTTTTACCTTTTAAGAGTGGAAAAGAAAATATTTTAAAGAAAGGCGCATCGACTCCTAAATAATCAAATTTAAATTTTTGTCCATCGGTTTTTGAAATAATTGCATCACTCACTAATATTCTTGTAAAAGATTCTATTTCAGGAAAATTATTTATTAAATCATCGGCTATAGGCGGACAAAAATCTAGAGTTTCATTTTCTAAACGGTAAATACGATCTTTATTTACTTGAAAATTATCTACTGATAATTCATTTTTAATATACACTCCTAAAAGAATTATAAAAGCAAGCGAAATGGCAAAACCAATAATGGTTACTAAAGTATATAATTTGTTTTTTGACAGATGCCTAAAGTATGTTTTAAAAAATAACATTTGATATATTTTTTCTGATTATATATTTTAAATTGGTTAAATTCTTGACGGTTTTATTAACTAATTTAATGATGTTCTAAATCTATTCAAAACCATTCACTGGGTTCAAATATTTCTGTACATTCTATTACTCGAAATTTTAGAACTGGAAATAAATTCTTTTCTTCCTCTGCCAGTTTTTGGGCTTTTTCTTTATGTAAAAATTTGTACTAATATTCATTTGTTTTTTTATTTTTTGTATGACAAACTATTTCCGGAATATTATCCTCTCCTTGCGATAGCACATAATAATAAGTAAAGGAGTATTTCATAAATTTTTAATAATATTTATTCAGTTCGTAAGGTTTTAGCAGGGTTAGTTCTAGCAGCCTTTATCGCTTGGAAGCTAATTGTAAACATTGCTATGAAAATAGCTATTAGTGCTGCTAAAGCATACATCCACCAACTTATATTTATTCTATAGGCAAATTTCTGAAGCCAATTAGACATTATTAACCATGCGATAGGGATCGCTATTATTATAGAAATGATTATTAGTTTTAAAAAATCTTGCGACAATAAGTTTACGATGCTTTTAACATTTGCTCCTAGAACCTTTCGTATAGTAATTTCTTTACTTTTTTGTTCTGCAGTGTACGCTGCTAAACCAAATAAACCAAAGCAAGAGATTAAAATAGCCAGTAAAGCAAACCATTGAGATAGTTTTTCTATCAACATCTCGTTTTTAAACTTGGAGTTAAAGGTATCTTCAACAAAACTATATTTAAAAGGAAAAGAAGGACTGTTCTTCTTCATTACAACAGAAAGTGCCGTAATCACCTTATTAACTGGCATATTGTCTTTAATCCTTGCATAAATATAAGAAGCTTTGCTTGGATAATTTAAAAATATTATAGGACCTGCTTTTTTGATAGACATATTACCATATACAAAATCATTTACCACACCTACCACCTCAAAAACATTTTTATCTCTTCTTATAAGTTTACCTATAACAGAACCATTACCTATCATTTTAGCAAATGATGCAGTAATAATAACCTCTATACTATTTTCATTGGGCTTTTTATAAAAATTCCGTCCGTCAATAATTTTAATTCCCATAGTAGGAATAAATTCTGAATCAATAAACCTCATAGATATCAAAGGGTCAAATTTCTCGGGTTTTCCTTCCCAACTATATCCAGAACCATTGTACCCTCCATTAAGTATATTATAACTATTTAATCCAATATTCTCTATCATACCAGTATTAAGCATTTCTTGCCTTACCACGTCAATATTTTTGAGTAGATCACCTTTTACATTAATAGCTACTAAATTTGATTTGTTATACCCAATATCTCTATCTTTAACATGTTTTATTTGAGTGTAAACAACAATAGTGCTAAAAATGAAAATTATTGATGCTACAAATTGCACAACGACTAATCCGTTTCTAATAAAAGTTGCACCTCCTTGATTACCTTTAAGCCCTTTAAGGATGACAACTGGTTTAAATGATGACAAATAAAAAGCAGGATAACAACCAGATAAAATACTGCAAAAAATAACAATACCTGCAAGGACTGCTATATGAATAGGGTTTGCTAGTTCTATTTGCAAGTTTTTGCCTATAATTTGATTAAACTGAGGCAATAGTAGTAAAACAAAAAACACACTAATAATAGCAGCTATTGAGGTAAGAACAAACGATTCTATAAAAAACTGAACTATTAAATGGATTCGTTTTGATCCTAATACTTTACGAACACCTACTTCATTGGCTCTTTTTACACTTCTAGCAGTGGCTAGATTCATAAAATTAATACAAGCAATAATCAATATAATAAGAGCTATAATACTAAATAAATGAACATAAATAATTCGCCCACCATTTTGTACCCCATTTTTAAAACTACTTCTTAAATGCCAATCATTTATACTGTGTAAAATACCATATGTTCTTCCTTCATTATCTGTGTTTTCAGGAATTATTTTTTTTACAGCACTACTTACTGTATTAAAATTAGCTTTTTTAGAAAGTTGTATCATTGTACTTGTGGAATTGTTCCCCCAATATTTTAAATACTCTTTCCCTAACTCATAAGATTTAAAAGAAGCTAACCAATCAAAGTGTAAAGAAACATTATCGGGTAAATCAGCAATAACTCCAGTAATTTTATAATATTTTTTGTTATCTAATTTTAGGTTTTTCCCTACTATATTTTTATATGTACCAAAGTATTGTTGAGCTGTTTTTTTTGTTATGACAATTCCGTTAATATTGCTTTTTACATTTTCAATACTACCTTCTATAAATTGTATACTAAAAATGGAGTAAAAATCATCATCTACATAAGCACCATTTTTATAAAACGATTTTTCTCCTAAAGTAACTAAGCGTTCTTCTTCGTTAAAACGGGTAGTATATTTTATACCGGGTTCTTCTTCGCTTAAAGTTGGTCCCAAAATACCAGGAGTAGCATCAAATGTGTATATTTCACCATTATACTCCTGATTAGTCAGGATTTTATATATGTAATCTTTGTTAGGAAAGGATTTGTTATAATCTAACTCGTTCTCTACCCATAAAAAAATTAAGCTGGCACAAGTAATTCCTATTACCAATCCAAAAATATTAAGAACACTGTACCCCTTATTTTTAAACAATCCTCTTATTAATATTTTCAAATAATTTTTAAACATAATGTTCTTTTTTGATTGATTTTTTAAATATGTTTCCTCAACTAGAAACCATATTTATAACTAAACAATTAAATAGTTGCTCTGATCTCTCTATTCTGGCTCTCAGTTACAATCTGTCCGTCAAAAAGATTAACTACTCTATGTGCATAATGCGAATCCCTGTCAGAGTGAGTTACCATTACTATAGTTGTACCTTCTTGGTTGAGCTCGGTAAGTAGGTTCATGACTTCAGTACCGTTTTTTGAATCTAAATTACCAGTTGGTTCATCAGCTAGAATTAATTTAGGATTCGATACTACGGCTCTTGCAATAGCAACACGTTGTTGCTGACCACCTGATAATTGATGTGGAAAGTGTTTTTCTCTATGACCAATTTTCATCCGTTCCAATACCATTTTTACTTTCTCCCTGCGTTCACTTTTTTTCATTTTAAGGTAGATTAGTGGTAGTTCTACGTTTTCAAAAACAGTCAATTCATCTATTAAATTAAAACTTTGAAATACAAAACCAATATTTCCTTTTCGTAGTTGTGTGCGTTGACTTTCTTTTAATCCACTAACCTCGTGGCCTGCAAATTTGTAACTGCCCTCTGTAGGGTTATCAAGCATTCCTATAATATTTAACAATGTTGATTTTCCACATCCAGATGGTCCCATAACGGCTACAAATTCTCCTTCTGTTACAGTGAGTGTTACTTTATTTAAAGCTAATGTTTCTACTTCTTCGGTTCTAAAGCTCTTTTTTAAATTTTTGATTACTATCATTTTATTATGTTTTTTATTTAATTTTTTTTAACGTTCCAAAGTCCCCTCTCCTTTGGGGAGGGGATTTAGGGGTGGGGCTTATTTTAATATAATTCGTTGGGCATTACCAAAGTTATCATAATTAGAAGTAATTACTTTTTCTCCCGCCTTGAGACCACTCACTACTTCATAATATTTTGAATTTTGTTTTCCGATGCTAATCGTTCTTTTTAATGCTTCACTTCCATTAGCATTTAAAACAAAAATCCACTGACCTCCTGTGCTTTGGAAAAAGCTTCCTCTTGGTAATAATAGCGCATTGCGAGATTCCCCAAGTTGTAATTTAATATTATAGCTTTGACCTGTTCTGATGGTTTCGGGTTTGTCTTTAGTAAACACTAAATCCACTTTAAATTTTCCATTACGAACTTCAGGATATACTTTTCTCAAGCGTAATGGATATTCTTTTCCATTGCGTTCTAATATAGCTGTTAAGTTCCTCTTAACACGATCAATATAATGCTCATCAATAGTCGCTTCAATTTTATAATTGGTTAATACATTAATTTGCCCAATGCGTTGTCCTTGTGCAATATTTTGCCCAATCTCAGCATCCAAAAAACCTAATTGACCATCGGCAGGAGCTTTCACATTTAAATGGTCCAACCGTTTATATACCATGGACAATGTTTTTCTCATACGCTCCAAATCTGTATCTAATCCTGCTAAAGAAGTTTTCCGTAATTTATCATCTTGCACGGTTTGTAGTTTTACAATAGTATATTGTTTTTGAGCCAACTCAAAGTCTTCTTTTGATGTAAGATAATCTTCTTTTGAAATAAGTTCATCCTTATACAATTCCTGATTTTGTTTAAAATTTCTCTTTTTACGATGCAATTCATATGCTGCTGTAGCCAATGATTTTTTACCTTCAACCTGACGAGAATCAAAAGTTAATTTGGTAGAGCGCAAGTCATTTTGTTTTAAGGCTAGGTTACTTTCGCTAGCTAATATTTGCTCATACAAACCTTGATTTTCTAATTTAAGAATAATATCTCCTTTTTTGACCATTGCTCCTTCTTCTATAAGTTTTTCAGTTACACGCCCACCTTCATAAGCATCCATATAAATAGTAGTGATAGGAGCTACATTGCCATTTATGGTAATATAATCATCGAATTTACCATAAATTACTTCGCTTATAGATAGTTTATCTTTTTCAGTTCTGAACGTTGAAACCGAATTTACAAAGAGTATCTTCCATCCAACAAATAAAACGAATAACCCAAGGGCTATATACCCAAAGTGTTTTGGCCGTAAACCTTTTTTCTTTTCTAATTGTATATCCATAAATAGGTTTTAATTTGAATTATTTATATTAAATATCGGTAATCCTTTATAAAAATCTAATGTTTTTTGCTGTACTTTCAATTTTAATTTTACCTGTAAATTTTCATTTTGAGATTTAGCATATAAGTTTTTTGATTGATTTACTTCTAAAATACTTATCATTCCTTTTTCGTATTTTTTTTGAGCAATTTTAAATGTAAGTAAATGTGCTTTAACATTTTGCTCAGTTTGTTTATATTCTATCCATGTAGCGTTATGACCTTGAATGAGTTCTTGAATGATTTTATTGAGTTCCTGTTTTTGTATGCTTAAATTATTTTTTGACCTTAATAAAGCAATTTTTTGTTGTTTTATTTGCGATCTTTTACTCCAGCGTTCACTTATCGGTATTCTTAAAGAAAAACCTATAAATTGTGATGCATTATCTTTAATTTGTGTATGAAATGGAATTACTTTTCCTGATGCGTCTATGTTAGTTTCAAAAAAGCCCGTACCATATCCAGCTGAGAAAGAAAGGGAAGGATAAAGGTTTCCTCTGGCAATTGCTATATTTTTTTTAGCCGCATTTACTCTAAATTCTTGTGCTTTAATAGTTGGGCTAAAAGTTAGGGCTTTACTATAAATGGAATCAATATTATTTTTATGCTCTTGATTTTGATTTAAAATATTTTCGTCATCTAATGTATTAATCTCAATATTATTTTTGCTATTAATATTCATTTTCTGCAATAATTTCAATTTGGCTGCTGCCAAATTATTTTTATTTTGAATAACTGCCAGCTTATCTCCTGATAAAACGGATTCAGCCTCATACAAATCAGCTCCAGCTTTTATACCTAATTCAAGCTGCTTTTTAACCAAATTAACATTTGCTGTTGAAATACTTAATTGTTCTGATGTAATCTGCAATTGCCCTTCATAAAAACTGACATCATAAAATGCACTCATTATGCGAAATGCTAACAAGTATTTTTCTTGTAAACTTTCTTCTTGAGCTGCTTTATACAAAAATTTAGTTGCAACAATAGTATTTAGTTTTTGAAATCCTTTAAAAATATCTATATCTGCATTTATAGCGTAATTATTAGAAAAGAAATTAGAACTTACAATTTGATTATTATTTGGATCAACTGAACGACCATACAAAACAAAATAATTGGAGTTTGCAGATATGCTTGGAAAAAGTTCTTTATAGGATTGTTTATAACTCTCCTTGCTAGAAATGGTGTTATAATTCAAATTATTTAATTTTAAATTATGCTCTAAACCATAAGCTATACAGTCATTTAAGGTCCATTCTTTTTGTGAATAGGAAGTTATATACATAAAAAGGAATGGTATCATAAAAATATTTCGAAATATATACATACAATTATATTATGCCAAACGGATAGCTAATCCTATGCCATAAACTTATAATATTGATAATCAACATCATAAATTTTTTCTTTGGCAAATAACAAATTAAGTTTGTAAAAATAATTTACAATAATTGTCAAATATTTTTACAGTTTCTTTTTTGAATTAATTTGAATTTGTAGTTTTAAATTCTGAAATAAATCTGAATTATAATGAGCGAAGGCAAAATTCTAATAATTGATGATAATAAAAGTGTATTAAGTGCTTTGGAAATCCTGCTACAATTTGAATACAAGGAAGTTAAAACTATAAGTAATCCAAATCAAATTACATCTCTTTTAAATTTAAAAGAGTATGATATTGTTTTATTAGATATGAATTTTTCTGCAGGAGTTAATACAGGAAATGAAGGATTATTTTGGTTAAAAGAAATCAAAAAGAGAGCACCCGATATTTTAATAATTACGATGACTGCTTATGGAGATGTAGAATTAGCAGTTAAAGCTTTAAAAGAAGGCGCGTCCGATTTTATTTTAAAACCTTGGAATAATGAAAAGCTATTAACTACCGTAAAATCGGCTTATTCGCTACGAAAATCAAAAAAAGAAATTGCTCATTTAAAGGAAAAAGAAACTAACTTAAAAAGTATTATCAATCAAAAGGATACAAATTACATTATTGGCACTTCTAAAGCATTAAATACTGTTTTAAAATTGACCAATAAAGTAGCTAAAACTAATGTTAATGTACTTATAACAGGTGAGAATGGTACTGGTAAAGAATTGATAGCTAGAGAGCTTCATAAAGTATCTTCTCGAAAAAAAGAAGTTTTTATTGCAGTAGATATGGGTTCTATTTCTGAAACTCTTTTTGAAAGTGAGCTCTTTGGACATACAAAAGGGGCCTTTACTGATGCCAAAGAAGATAGAGTTGGAAAATTTGAAGCTGCTAATGGAGGTACTTTATTTTTAGATGAAATAGGAAATATTTCTCTTCAAACTCAATCTAAATTATTGTCTGTAATTCAAAATAAAACTTTAGTACGAGTAGGTTCAAATAAACAAATTTCTGTTGATATTCGTTTAATATGTGCCACAAATTGTAATTTAGATAAAATGGTTACAGATGGGCTTTTTCGGGAAGATTTATTATATCGAATAAATACTATTCGAATTCAAGTCCCACCTTTAAGAGACCGAGAAGGAGATATTCTGATTTTAGTAGATTTTTACTTTAATAAATTCTTGAAAAAATATGGAAAACAAGGGCTGAGAATTAACCAAGCAGCTCAAAAAAAATTGACATCTTATTCCTGGCCAGGTAATGTTAGGGAATTACAACATACTGTAGAACGTGCAGTTATTTTATCAGAAGATAAGATATTAAAACCTACAGATTTTTTGTTGAATCAAAAAACAGAAGTACCCTTAGGATCTATGCCAAATACACTAAGTGAAATGGAACAACTTATGATAACCAATACGTTAAAGAAAAATAATGGTAATTATAGTGCTGCAGCAGAACAATTAGGCATTACAAGACAAACCTTGTATAATAAAATAAAAAAATCAGAGAAATAATGGCTAGTAAAAATTTCTATGTGAGACTAATAATACGGATACTTTTGTTTTCTATTACTACAATTGGGTTTTCGTTTTTTCTAGTAAAAAAGAATTATTTTCTAGGTGGTTTGTGTCTTCTAATCATGATTCTTCAGGTTATTAACTTAATCAAATTTATAAACCACACAAATAGAAAAATTGCATATTTTTTTGAGTCCATTAAAAATGAAGACTTTACGTTGCGTTTTCCAGAGCAAGTTCATGTTAAATCATTAAATGAGTTGCATAAAAGTTTGAATATGTTGAACGAAAAAATTCAGGAAGTACATCTTAAAAACCAAACTCAAGAAAAATATTATCAGGAAATTTTAAAGCAGGCGGATATTGGCATGCTAACCTTTAATAAGAAAGGTCATATTCTTTTTGCAAATTCAAAAATGGAAAATTTGCTGAATTATAAACCTTTAAACCACATAAAACAACTGAATCAAATAGATGCAAAGTTGTATAATCTATTTTCTGATTTAAATCCTTTTGAGCGTAAATTGGTACAACTGACAAATGAAAGAGAAAAAAAACAAATCGCAGTAAAGTCTACATTAATATCATTAAATAATGAAAAACTTTTATTAGTAGTCGCACAAGATATTCATAAAGAATTAGATGAAAAAGAAACAGATTCGTGGATTAAATTAATCCGTGTATTAACTCATGAGATTATGAATACAATTACTCCTATAACTTCAATTTCAGACTCTTTAATCAAATATTATAAAGCGGATAATGAAATTCTAGACGTAAATGACATTGATGTTAATACCATTAAAAATTCAGTTAAAGGACTTGAAGTAATTAAAGAACAAGGTGAAAATTTAATGGAGTTTGTAATGTCTTACAGAAGTTTTCTCAATTTACCTACACCAGATAAAACGCTTGTTTCTGCAAAACGATTACTAGATAAAGTAATGGGTCTGATGGAACATGAAGTAAAAAACAAAAACATAACTTTTGAAGTTGAAATTGAACCTGTTGATTTGAAATTTTTTATTGATGAAAAACAAATTTCTCAGGTACTTATTAATTTAATTAAAAATGCAATACAATCTTTTGGAAAAAAAGATGAAGGCAAAGTAAAAATTACTACAGGAATTAATTTACAGGGAAATAAATTTATGCAAGTATTTGATAATGGATCTGGAATTTCTAAAGATATTATTGATCAAATTTTTATTCCCTTTTTTACAACCAAAGAGAAAGGGAGCGGGATTGGTTTAAGCCTGTCAAAACAAATAATTCATTTGCACGGAGGTAGTTTGTCTGTTAACTCTATTCCAAAGAAGGAAACATGGTTTACTTTAACTTTTGATTCAAAAAGAAATGATACTGATAAAGAACAGGAAAAAGTAGTATTATCTTGAAATATTAATTGATTTAGGAGAAGGGTGTATTTCTTTTGCTTCGTTATTTTTAGCATATGAAACTTTGATCCAAATTAGGATATAAAAAGTAGTTGATGTTTTCGTAGTTGTAGTTTTTTTTAAGTTAAACCTTATTTAAGACGAAAGTCAAATCGACTATGATTTTTTAGTCAAATTAGTCAACAATGTTGACCACGTAAATTTTTGTTGGACACTATCCCATAAAGTGTGTAATTAAATATTATGATGGTCTCAAAAAATAAACCCCCAACTTTTAGTTGAAGGTTTTACTTGTGACCCCGGCAGGATTCAAACCTGCAACCGCTGGAGCCGAAATCCAGTGCGCTATTCAGTTGCGCCACGAGGCCTTTTTTTATGAAAGTAACTTTTTAACTACCATTGAAATAGCTTTACCATCCGCTTTACCAGCCAATTGTTTTGAAGCCATTCCCATAATTTTCCCCATATCTTTCATTGAAGTTGCTCCAACCGTTTCTACAATTTTAGATACTACTTCAATCAAATCTTCTTCACTCAGTTGCTCTGGTAAAAATTGTGAAATTATGGTTGCTTGTGCCAATTCGGGTTCAGCTAAATCATTTCTGTCTTGCTCTTGATAAAGAGCTGCACTATCTTTTCGTTGTTTTACTAATTTTTGAACAATTTTTAATTCTTCTTCTTCACTTAGATCATCTGTTACTCCACCTTTTGTTTGCGCTAATAATATTTCTGATTTAATAGCTCGTAATGATTCTAATGACATACTATCTTTAGATTTCATAGCATCTTTAATTTTAATCATTACTTTATCTTGTAAACTCATAAATAAACTAATTTGGTTTTGCGAAGATAAAAAAAAAGAACTCGAAAATCTTATATTTTAAAAGAAGATTTTCGAGTCAAAACTTAGAAAATAATTCTAAGGGTCTTCGTCCTTGGGCATTTTTTTAATCTACATTATCGTGTAAAAATGAGTTGTTTGATCTAAATTGAATATCATCATTATCATCAACTTCTAAAGAAGTTCGAGATTGATTAATTTCAGAGGAATGAGCAGTTTCGTTTAATTCTACTCCCATTCGTTTATAAGCTGGCTCTTTTTCAATTTCTTCAATATTTTTAGAAACTTTATTTACAAATTTATAATTCAGAGTTTTTAATTTTTGTCGCCTTTCCGCTGCTCTTTTTTGCAATTCTTCAATAGTTAAATCTAAAGGAGACACTTCTTTATAATCTACAACTTCTTGATTATTAATATCTTCTTCTGACCGGAGTGTAAATTTTAATTCCTCTTCACTAGCAGTTTCTACCTTTGCTTTTGGCTTAGTTGCTTTTGTTAAATTCTCTTCTAATTCAGTATAATCTTCTAAAGAAAAATAGACCTCTTTCTCCACTTCTTTAATTGGTTTAACAACTTCATGGTGGTTAACTTCAATATCTGAAATATCTATTTTTTTAACATTTCCCGTATTTTCAGAGGTTGTTTTTTGAGCTTCGTTAATTGGCAAATCAAATGTGAATGAAATCTGATTTTCTTCTTCTAAAACTTCTTCTATTTCTTCAACTACTTCAGATTTAACTTCGGTAATTTCAAATTCATCAATATTATTTATGATAACTTCATCATAAACTAGGTCAATATTTTTGATAAATTCCGTAGTAGGAATTAAGTTACTTTCTTCTTCCAATTCTTCCCCTAAATCGTATATAATTTTATCTTCATTTTTAGAGGATTCCTCTGTTTTATTTTCAGCTTCTATTTCAACAGTATTATGCACTGTTTTTTCTTTAAAATCAAAAGTAGCTTCTTGCTCATCATCTAAAGTATGCATGATAATTTTAGGATCGGTATTTGCAATTTCATATTGTTGATCCTTATTAAATCCTGTTGCAATTACGGTAACAGAAATAGCATCACCTAAAGTTTCATCTTCCCCAACACCCATTATAATATTTACATTTGATTTTGCTTCAGACTGAATATAATCGTTTATTTCACCTATTTCATCAATAGTAATTTCTTCTGCACCAGAAACAATTAGCAACAATACATTTTTAGCTCCGGTTATTTTATTGTCATTTAACAAAGGTGAATCCAATGCTTTAGTGATAGCCTCTTCGGAACGATTAACACCAGTTGCAGACGCAGAACCCATAATTGCAGTTCCGCTATTAGATAACACGGTTTTAGCATCTTTTAAATCTATATTTTGCGTGTAATGATGTGTTATTACTTCGGCAATTCCTCTTGCTGCAGTTGATAACACTTCATCCGCTTTTGAAAACCCTGCTTTAAACCCTAAATTACCATAAACTTCGCGTAATTTATTATTGTTGATAACCACTAACGAATCTACATATTGACGTAATTTATCAATTCCTTTTTGAGCTTGTTCATTTCTCATTTTTCCTTCAAAAGAAAAAGGAGTAGTTACTATACCAATAGTTAGCAAATCTAATTCACGAGCAACTTTTGCAATAACTGGTGCTGCACCTGTACCAGTTCCACCACCCATTCCAACAGTTATAAATACCATTTTAGAATGTGTAGAAAGCATTTCTCTAATTTCTTGAATACTTTCCATAGCGGCCTCTTCACCAACTTCAGGATTTGCCCCTGCACCCAAACCTTCAGTTAAAGAAACGCCTAACTGAATTTTGGTTGGTATTGGACTGTTTTGTAATGCTTGAGCATCGGTATTACAAATTACAAAGTCAACCCCGTTTATTCCTTGTGAAAACATATGGTTTACAGCATTGCTACCTCCACCGCCAACGCCGATTACTTTTATAACGTGAGACTGATTTTTTGGTAAATCAAATGAAATGTTATTAAAATCTGAATTGCTCATAATGTATAAATTATTGGTAATTTTTTCTTTCTTATTCTATTTATTCCGCATTATCTAAAAAATCTCTAAACTTATCTGCCCATTTCTCAAATATTGATTTTTTAGGTATCTGCTGTTTTTCTTCTTTTTCTTCCGTCGTATCACTCCCTTGTTCTTGAGGAGTATCTGTCAATACTTTACCCTCTTTAACTTTATTTTTTTCTAATTTATTTAAGCCATTCATTAACAGTCCTACTGCTGTTGCATATTGAGGACTAGACAAATTTTCATCAGAATCACCAGCTAAATTTTCGTTTGGATATCCTATTCTGGTATCCATACCCGTAATATATTCTACTAATTGTTTTAAATGTTTTAATTGAGCTCCACCACCTGTTAGAACAATACCAGCAATTAACTTTTTTTTAGGCTCTTCATGTCCATAATTTTTAATTTCCATATAAACCTGCTCAATAATTTCAACTACTCTAGCATGAATTATTTTAGATAAATTTTTAAGCGTAATTTCCTTCGGATCTCTTCCTCTTAATCCTGGAATAGAAACAATTTCATTTTCTTTATTTTCACCTGGCCAAGCTGAACCAAATTTTGTTTTTAATAACTCGGCTTGTTTTTCAATAATGGAACAACCTTCTTTAATATCTTCAGTGATAACGTTTCCACCAAAAGGCACCACTGCAGTATGGCGAATAATACCGTTTTTAAAAATTGCTAAATCTGTAGTTCCACCACCTATATCAATTAAAGCTACACCTGCTTCTTTTTCTTCATTACTTAAAACTGCTTCAGCAGAAGCTAATGGTTCTAACGTAATACCAGCTAAATCAAGACCTGCACTTTTAATACAACGACCAATATTTCTAATAGAAGAAACCTGCCCAACAACTACATGAAAATTAGCTTCTAATCTACCTCCATACATGCCAACAGGTTCTGTAATTTCAGATTGACCATCTACTTTAAATTCTTGGGGAAGTACATGAATAATTTCTTCTCCTGGTAACATTACTAATTTGTAAACTTGCTTTTCCAGTTTATCCAAATCATCGTCATTAATAACTTCCTCAGAATTTGGTCTGGTTATATAATCGCTATGTTGTAAGCTTCTAATATGCTGACCTGCAATACCTACTACAGCTTCATGAATTTTAATCCCAGAAACCGCAATAGCTTCATCTATAGCCATTTGTATAGATTGTATGGTTTGCGTTATGTTATTAACTACACCTCTATGCACTCCTAAACTTTTAGCCTTTCCAGTACCAAGCAACTCAATTTTTCCATATTCATTTCTACGACCAATCATAGCAACAATTTTTGTTGTTCCTATATCTAATCCTACTGAAATATCATTATGCTCCATAATTTACTTTTTTGTGCACACAACCTGATTGTTGTATTTTAAATTTATTAACGCGTAATTATTTATCGTTTTATCTCCAATTGTTTTATTCAAAAACGATTTTAAATTCTTTAATTTTTGGTTTAAATTTTTCAGATCTCCAACCAAAATTTTTTGAGATCCTATTCTAGTATTTAAAACAAATTCGTTTTCATTACTTTTTTGAATGCTTATGCACAATTTTTTTAAAATATCATCTCTTAAAATAGCGGTTACAAGTTTATAAATTCTGGCATCATCTTTTTCATTAATATCTCCAAAAATCAGCATAACTCTTTCTGAGTAATTAGGCGACAATGGCATTGTTTTAGCTTGTTTATCAATATAATAACTCTTGTTTTCCGTTATAACCCTAGCAATAGGTGTTCGCTGTTTAATTGTTGCTTTTAATAAACCATCAACTGTTAAAAATACAGCGGCATCCTCAACCATAGGATGAGCAAGCACTTTTGACTCTAATCTGTGTAAATCTATAACAGATTTCGCCAACTTTTTAGGTGATGCATGATTTTGTATTAACAATTTATTAACTATTTGATAATTCATAAAAAGATTGGTTCCTTTTTCAAATCGAATCTTGATTTCTTTTACTTTTATTTGCTCATTTTTATGATTTGAAAATCCATATAAAAATGATACCAATGCAAGTAACGCAACCCCTTTTATGTATATCCAGTTAATTTTCACTTTTTAATTTTTGAGTTACTTTTTCAACTAATTCGCCAATATCTCCAGCACCAATCATTACTACAACAGATGCTTTAGATTTTTTTATGTTTTTCACCAAATTCTCTTTACTGGAAAGCTGCTTATTTTCATTCTCAATTTTATTTAAAAGCCAACTTGAAGTAATCCCTTTTATTGGTTTTTCTCGAGCTGGATAAATATCCAACAAAATCACTTCATCAAACCTACTTAAACTTTTTGCAAAATCGTCAGCAAAATCTTTAGTTCTACTAAATAAATGTGGTTGAAAAACACCAACGTTTTTTTTATTTGGATACATTTCATTTACGGAATCTACAATAGCATTTATTTCGGTTGGATGATGTGCATAATCATCAATCAACACTAAATTTTCCGTCTTAATTTTATAAGAGAACCGTCTTTTTACGCCCTTAAATGTTAGTAAAGCCTTAGCAATGGCTGGAATTGAAATTCCAAAATTATTTGCCATTGCCAAAGCTGCCACCGTATTTAGCACATTATGTTTTCCAGGTAAATTACTTTGTATATTTTTTACAATTTCAGTAGGTGTTTTAATATCAAAAATATAACTACCATTTTTAATTTTTAAATTGGTTGCTGAATAATCTGCAGTTTCATTTACCGCAAAAGTTTGCCCTTTTAGTGGCAATCCTTTTTTTACAAAAAGTGTATCCGATACTTTTTCAGCAAATTCTTTAAAGGAATTTTCTAACGCTACTTTATTTTTGTAAATATCTAAATGATCTGCATCCATAGAAGTTATACAAGCTATGTTTGGAGAAAGTTTTAAAAAAGACCGATCAAATTCATCTGCCTCAACTACCGTAATTCTGTCTCCTCCTAAAATTAAATTCGAATTATAATTCTCCGAAATTCCCCCTAAAAATGAGGTAGCTTTTATATTATTGGTCTCTAAAATATGACCTAAAATAGTAGAAGTTGTTGTTTTTCCATGTGTTCCTGCAACAGCTAAACAAAAAGTATTTTTAGTGATTTCTCCTAAAATTTCGGAGCGTTTTAAAACTGTAAATCCATTTTTTATAAAGAAATTTAACTCGCTATGATCTTTTGAAATTGCAGGTGTGTAAACAATAACCGTGTTTTCTTTGTTCTTAAATTGATTAGGAATTAATGCTGCGGAATCCTTAAAATGAATTTCAATATGTTTTTCCGTAAGCGATTTGGTTATGGCTGTTTCTACTCTATCATAGCCTACCACTATTTTCCCTATGCTATTAAAATAGTTTGCTAAAGCGCTCATGCCTATGCCGCCAATTCCTATAAAATAAACCCTATGTATTTCGCTTAAATTCAATTATTTGCTATTAATTTTTCTATTTCGTTAACTATATTTTTTGTCGCATTTGGCAACGCTAATTCTTTGATATTTTTACTTAAGGTATTATGTAAATTTTCATCCGTAATTAATTCGTTAAAAACGGACTGAAATCTTTCTAACTCATTTTCTTTTAATAATAGTGCAGCATTTTTATGTACCACTGCCAAAGCATTTTTTGTTTGATGATCTTCAGCAACATTAGGAGAAGGAATAAAGATTACTGGTTTACCTATAATACATAATTCAGAAATTGAGCCTGCACCTGCTCTGCTAATTACAAAATCTGCTGCAGCAAAGGATAAATCCATTTTATTCAAAAAAGCATAGGTTTTTACACCATCTAATTCATCGTACTTTTTAAATTCATTATAATACAAATTACCTGTTTGCCAGATTACTTGAATGTTTTTAGAAACCAACCAATTAATATTTTCTTGAATTAAATTATTAATTGCTCTTGCTCCCAAACTTCCTCCTAAAACCAATACTGTTTTTTTGTTAGCATCTAACTCAAAAAATGAAATTGCTTCTTGTCTTTTATCCGCACTATTAAGCAAATCTTGGCGAACAGGATTACCTGTTTTTACAATTTTATCTTTCGGAAAAAATCGATCTAAACCATCATACGCTACACAAATTTTATCTGCTTTTTTACTCAATAACTTATTGGTAATGCCTGGATATGAATTTTGCTCTTGAATAACGGTTTTTATTTTTTGAAGATTTGCCACATACAATGTTGGCCCACTTGCAAATCCTCCAGTCCCAATCACAATATTTGGCTTAAATTTTTTAATGATTTTATATGCTTTAAATAAGCTGCTTAACAATTTTACTGGAAATAATAAATTTGTAAGCGTTAGTTTTCTTTGAATACCTGAAATCCATAATCCTTTAATTTCATAACCCGCTTGTGGAACCTTTTGCATTTCCATCCTATCCTTAGCCCCTACAAACAAAAATGAAGCATTTTTATGCTTTTTCTTTAGCTCGTTTGCTATAGAGATTGCTGGGTAAATGTGACCGCCAGTGCCACCACCACTAATTAGTATGTTAACGGATTGCTTCATGTAAAATATCTAATGGGTTTTCATCAGTTTCATTTGGTACAATTTCTTTTTCAGCTGTTACACTTAAAATAATTCCAATAGCAATGCAGGTCATCCAAATAGATGTTCCTCCACTGCTTATTAATGGTAAATTTTGCCCTGTTACAGGAAACAAGTTTACCGCAACAGCCATATTTATTATTGCTTGAAATATTATTGGTAAACCAACTCCTATAATAAGTAATGTAGCGAAAACACTCTTTGCCTTTTTTGCTGCCATAACTATTCTAAAAAGCAATAAAAAATACATCAACATTACTGTTAGCGCACCCAATACAAGTCCGTATTCTTCTACTATAATGGCAAAAATAAAATCAGAAGAAGATTGTGGTAAAAAGTTTTTTTGAACGCTTTTTCCTGCTCCTTTTCCAAATAGATTACCCGTTGCAATAGCAATTTTTGCTTTTTCAACTTGATATCCTTCTTCCGCATTTTTATTTGAAAAATTTTCAACCCTACTTATCCAAGTATCCACTCTATTTGGCATTAAGGTTGGAAAAGCTTTTGCAACAAGTATAAAAAAAGCTAATGATACCAATCCAAAACCAATGATATACATTAAATATTTTATTGGATAACCACCTATAAATGTGAGTAATAAAACCATGGTAAAAATAATTGCTGTAGTAGAAAAATTTGCAGGCAAAATTAAAGCTAAAATTAAGCCAACAGGCAACCATAATTGTAGTAAGCTCTCTTTAAAAGAAATCTTATTTTCTTTGTTTTTTGCTAAATACCTAGCCACATAAACCATTAAAACAATACTTGCCAATGCAGAAGTTTGAAACCCTACCCCAATAAATGGAATTTGAATCCATCTACTTGCATTTGCACCATTTATGGTATGACCTTGTGTTAGCGTATAAACCAATAATAACAAAACAAACGGAAGACTAATAACTGAAATTCCACTAAAGTATCTAAACGGAATTTTATGAACTCCATAAATAATTAAAAATCCTAAAAACAATAAAATACCGTGCTTAACTAAATAATAAGTTGGGGTTCCAGAGTTTGCAACGTACACTAAATTGGTACTTGCACTATATACTGGCATAAATGATAATAGTGCTAAAACTGCAACTATCGCCCAAATAGCTTTATCTCCTTCAATATTTTTTAGGATTTTTTTCACTAATTATAATTGTTTTATTGCTTGTTTAAATTGGTTTCCTCTATCTTCATAATTATCAAATAAATCAAAACTTGCACAAGCCGGAGACAATAATACAGTATCTCCTTTTTCGGCAATTTTATAAGCTACTTTAACGGCTTCTTCTGCACCCGCAGTTTCTACAATTAAATCAATAACATTTCCGAATGTTTGTACAATTTTTTGATTGTCGAGTCCTAAACAAATAATTGCTTTAACTTTTTCACGAACTAAGGGCATCAGTTCTAAATAATCGTTTCCTTTATCCACACCTCCAACAATCCAAACTGTTGGAGATTGCATGCTATCCAATGCATAAAAAGTTGCATTAACATTAGTGGCTTTTGAATCGTTTATATATTGCACCCCATTTATTTTCAGTACAGACTCTAAACGATGTGCTGCTCCTTCAAAATCTTCTAAGCTTTCTTTAATGGTGTTTTGCCTTACTTTTAATAAGGAAGCTGCCATTGCTGCTGCCATGGCATTTTTAGTATTGTGTTTTCCTTTTAATGCTAGTGTTGAAATACTCATTATTGAATTTTCTATATTATTATATTTTATTATGATGTTGTTATCTCTTATAAATGCTCCTTCTTCTAATTCTTTTTCTGTGGAAAAAGGAAGCAATTTCGATTTTACTTTATTCGTTTTTAGCCAATTTAAAGTTGCTTTATCTTCATTATCATATATTAAATAATCCTTTTCATTTTGGTTTTTAGTTATTCTAAATTTTGAATTGACATAGTTTTCAAATTTGTAATTATATCGGTCTAAATGATCTGGTGTTATATTTGTAATTATGGCAATATTTGGTTTAAAATCCTCAATACCATCTAATTGAAAACTACTTAATTCCAACACCTCATAATCCACTTTATCTTCAGCAACTTGTTGCGCAAAACTTTTACCGATATTGCCACCGATTCCAACTTTTAATTGTGCATTTTTTAAAATGTGATGCACTAACATGGTTGTTGTTGTTTTTCCATTTGACCCTGTAACACCAATAATTTCAGCATCACAAAAAGCGGAAGCAAATTCAATTTCAGAAATTACTGGGATTCCTTTCTCTTTAATTTCTTTGATAATTTGAATAGCATCGGGAATTCCAGGGCTTTTTACTACTACATCTCCTTCAAAAATTATGGATTTACTATGTTTTCCTTCCTCAAAAGAAATTTCATTATTTAAAAGAACGTTTTTATATTTTTCAGCTATGTTTCCTGCATCAGAAACAAAAACTTTGTAATTTTTTTGTTTGCCCAAAATGGCAGCCCCAACACCACTTTCTCCTGCTCCTAAAATCACCAATTTCATCTATCGTAATTTTAATGTTACAATGGTAAATACTGCTAACAATATTCCAATAATCCAAAAGCGGGTAACAATTTTACTTTCGTGATATCCTGATTTTTGAAAATGATGATGTAATGGAGACATTTTAAATATCCGTTTTCCAGCTCCATATTTTTTCTTTGTGTATTTAAAATAACTTACTTGTAGAATTACGGATAAGTTTTCAACTAAAAACACTCCTGCCAATATAGGAATGAGCAGTTCTTTTCTAACCGCTATGGCTAATACCGCAATTACAGCTCCAATGGTTAAACTACCTGTATCACCCATAAATATTTGTGCCGGATAAGTATTGTACCATAAAAATCCTATTAATGCTCCCACAAAAGCGGAAATAAAAACTGTCATTTCACCAGAATTTGGAATGTACATTACATTTAAATAATTGGCAAAAATTATGTTACCCGATATCCAAGCAAAAATTCCTAAAGTAAGCACAATTATTGCCGAAGATCCCGCTGCTAATCCATCAATTCCATCGGTTAAATTTGCCCCGTTTGAAACCGCTGTTATAATAAAAATTACAATAGGAATAAAAATTAACCAAGCATAATCTTTTAAGCCATTTCCAAATAAAGTAAGTGCATCTGCATAATTAAGTTCATTATTTTTGAAAAAAGGAATAGTTGTTTTAGTAGATTTTTCTGCTTTCCCAAATAAAATAGGTGCTCCATTTTCAGTAACATATTGAAATTTAACAGGTAATTTTTGCTTAATGGTTACTTGTGGATTAAAATATAACATTGCTCCAACAAAAATTCCTAAAGTTATTTGTCCCAATATTTTAAACCTTCCTTTTAAACCTTCTTTGTTTTTTCTGAATATTTTAATGTAATCATCAATAAAACCAATTGAACCCATCCAAAGGATAGTTACTATTAAAATAATAATGTAGATATTTTCTAGTTTAGCAAGCAACAATACCGGAATTAATGTGGCTAAAATGATGATTATTCCGCCCATTGTTGGCGTACCTGCTTTTTCTATTTGCCCTTTTAATCCTAAATCTCTGACTGATTCTCCTACTTGTTTTTGTTGTAAAAAATTAATGATTCGTTTACCATAAATAGTTGAAAATAATAACGAAATAATAAAAGAAAACGCAGATCTGAAGGTAATGTATTGAAACAATCCTGCACCAGCTATACTGTAATGTTTTTCTAAATATTCAAATAAATAATACAACATTTTTAATTTTCTATTGCTTTAAAATTTTTAGTTATTTCTTCATAATCATCAAAATGATTTCTTACACCATTTATTTCTTGATACGTTTCGTGTCCTTTTCCAGCTATCAAAATAATATCACCTTTTTCCGCAAGCTTAGTAGCCATTTTTATGGCTTGAGATCGTTCTAAAATATGAACCACTTTTTTTAAATTTTCCTGCTCAACGCCTGCTTCCATTTCATCAATTATAGTTTGTGCATTTTCGCTTCTAGGATTATCCGAAGTAAAAATTACTTGAGAACTTAACTGAGAAGCTATACGCCCCATAACAGGGCGTTTAGCCTTATCTCTATTGCCTCCGCATCCCACAACGGTAATTATTTGCTTGTTATCATTTTTTAAATTTTGGATAGTTTGTAGTACATTTTTTAATGCATCAGGCGTGTGTGCATAGTCGATTACTGCCACTACGCCATTTTTAGAAGTTACGTATTGAAATCGTCCTTTTACGCTCTCTAACTGACTTATAAGTGTTAATATTTTAGTTGTTTCTAATCCAAATAATTTTGCTACACCATAAATTGCTGTTAAATTATAAGCATTAAATTCTCCTACTAAATGCGTCCAAACTTCCTTATTATTAATAGATAATAACAATCCTGAAAATTGGTTTTCTAGAATTTTAGCTTTAAAATCTGCCATAGTTTTTAAAGCATAGGTGTACTTTTTTGCAGATGTGTTTTGTAACATTACCGCTCCATTCTTATCATCCACATTTACCAAAGCAAAAGCAGGTTTTGGTAAGGAATCAAAAAATGACTTTTTTACATCGCGGTATTCTTTAAAAGTAGCATGATAATCTAAATGATCGTGTGTTAAATTTGTAAAAACTCCAGCATCAAATTGCAACCCTTCTGTTCTTTTTTGATGAATTCCATGTGAACTAATTTCCATAAAACAAAAAGTTACCTCATCTTCTACCATTTTATTTAAATAGTAATTTATACTAATAGAATCTGGCGTTGTATGCGTCGCTTTAAATTCATTATCATTCACCAAAATTTTTACTGTGGAAAGTAAACCAACTTTAAAACCAGCTTTTTTAAATAATTTATATAACAAAGTTGCAATGGTCGTTTTTCCATTGGTACCTGTAATTCCTATTAATTTTAATTTAGTAGAAGGATTGTTATAAAAATTAGCAGCAATAATTGCCAAAGCCGAATTACTATCTGCTACTTGAATATAAACAACATTAGAAATTAAGTTTTTCGGCAATTCTTCACAAACTATTGCTGTAGCTCCTAATTCAATAGCTTTATCTATAAATTTATGTCCGTTAAAAACCAAACCCTTTTGAGCTACAAACATGCTATTTTTAATTACTTTACGTGAATCAAAAACAACATTTGTAACCGCTATATCAATATTCCCCACAACGGAATTTATAGCTACATTATGCAATATGTCTTTAACTAATTTCAATTAGGTTGATAGTTTTAAAATCACCGTTTTTCCTTTGCTTATGTTTTCACCCATTTTTATGGATTGTTCTACTACGTTACCCGTTCCTTCACATGAAACTTTCAGTCCTAAATTTTCAAGAAAAGGAATGGCGTCCATTTCAGCCATTCCTTTTAAATTAGGCATTGTCCGAGTTGCCTTATTTGAGATGGTGTAGTAAGAATTATATTTATTTTTTATACTTGCAAAATTGCGAGTGTCATTTGCATTTATTGTTTTCACATCTGGATTTGAAGTATATATTTTTTGAGCGATATCTTTAAAAACAGGACCAGAAACATCTGCACCATAATACCCTTTTTGAACTTTTGGTTTGAAAATAACTACAATACAAGAATATTTAGGATTTTTTGCAGGAAAATATCCTGTAAAAGAAGAAACATACTTTTTATTTTTAATCCACTCTTCATAATTACCATATTCAATTCGTGCAGTTCCTGTTTTCCCTGCCATGGAGAAGTTTTTACTATATAATTTTTTTGCAGTTCCAAGTTTTACAACATTTTTAAGTAATTCCTGAACTTCAACAATCGTTTTTTTAGAACAAATAGATGGATCAATCACTTCTTTTTTAAAATATTGGTGATGCTGATTTCTTGATCTAATTTCTTTTACAAATCGTGGTTTCACCATTTCACCATTATTGGCAATGGCATTATAAAAAGTTAAAATTTGCAAAGGAGTCATTCTTAAATTATATCCATAAGCAATTGATGGCAACGCATTTTTACTCCATATTTTATCACCTGGCGATGGAATCTCTGGCTTTCCTTCTCCTTTAATAGTTAACCCTAACTGTTTATCAAGATGCATTCCTTTAAGTGCATTTATAAACACACTTGGCCTATTGCTAAAATTATCATCTATTAAACGGGCAAATCCAATATTTGAAGAAACCTCAAAGGCTTTTGCTGCCGAAATTATACCATGACCACCTCTTTTAGAATCATGAATAAATCTTCCGTGCATTTTATATTTTCCATCTTTTGTATCTACAATGGTACTTGTATCAATTGCTTTTAATTTTAATGCGGCTACCAATGACATCAATTTAAAAGCTGAGCCTGGTTCTATAGATTCATAAACTGCGTAATTTCTTTTTTCGTAATAATTCCCTTCCGAATTAATTCCTAAATTAGAGATTGCCTTTATTTCTCCTGTTTTGGTTTCCATAACCACCACACAACCATGTTCTGCATGGTAATATTCTAATTGTCTTAAAAGAGAATGATGAGCAATATCTTGAATGCTTACATTAATAGTAGTTAATACATCTTTACCATCTATTGGATCTTTTTCATTAGAATCACTAATTGGTCTCCATTGTCCTTTAGCTATTTTTTGTTTCATTCGCCAACCAAATTTACCACGTAGATAATTTTTATAAGCACCCTCTATTCCTGGTCCACCTCTATAATCATCATAACCAATTGTACGTTCTGCTACTTTACCTAAAGGATGTGCACGAACAGTGGATTGTTCTGCAATAAATCCACCTTTATACATTCCTAATTTAAAAATTGGAAAGCCTTTAATTTTCATGTAATTGATATATCCAAGCCCTTTAGTAATAAATAAATATCTATTTTTATTAGTTCGAGCTCTTCTAATTTTGGTTTCCCAATACGAAGCAGAATTACCTAACATGCCAGATAATGATTTTGATAAGCTTCGTATGTTTTTTTCAAAGATTTCACCATCAACCGTCACCGCATCCATTCTTATTTCATATTCCGATTTTGAAGTGGCTAGCAAACTACCATCATCTGAAAATACATTTCCTCTATTTGCAAAAATGGTATCATTTTTTAAAGTAAGTTGTTGTGATAACTTTCTATACTTTTCTCCATTAACATATTGTATATTGGTTAATTTAATAAGTATAGCTAGCATAAAAAACACTACAAATGCAAATACTATATACAATTTATTCAATATGCCTTTTTTGGTTGTTGACACTATTATTTAATGGATTTTGACGTTACTTTTATAATTTCAGGTGGATTTTCATTTGGTTGTAATCCAAATTCTTTAACTTTATTTTTAATGTTAGATTCTAATTTTATTTTCATTGCAACCGAACGTGTATCTACAAATTCGGCTTTTAATTCTTTAATTTTTTTATTTAATTTTGCTATTTCTAAAACTTGTCTATCCGCATAATGTGCGCTTGAAATCATAAGCAACATTAGCACAACTATAAAAACCAAAAACTGCCAATTTTTTAAAGCATCTTTACTGATTAAAAAATTGCCTTTAAGAATATCGTATATGTTTTTTTTAAAATTTGACATTTATTTTAAAGTTGCTATCCTAAGTTTTGCACTTCTTGCCCTATTATTTACTTTAATTTCATCAGCACTTGGAATTATTAATTTTCCAACCTTTTTCATAGGAACCGAAATATTTCCATAAAAATCTTTTTCAGGCTCACCTTCAAACATTCCATTTTTAATAAATCGTTTCACCAACCTATCTTCTAAAGAATGGTAAGAAATTACGCTTAACCTTCCTTTAGGATTTAACAATTCCGGAACTTGTAATAAAAATTCTTTTAAGGCTTCCATTTCCTGATTTACTTCAATTCTAATTCCTTGAAAAATTTGAGCCAATACTTTATGTTCTTTCGATTTTGGAATAAAATCATTCAGCACTTTCTTTAAATCGAAACTGGTTTTTATAGGTTTTTCAGTTCTTGCTTCAACTATTTTTTTTGCCAAGAATCGTGCATTTCTTAATTCTCCATATTGAAAGAGAACATTACTTAACTTACTTTCTTCATATTTATTAATAACCTCAAAAGCAGTTAATACATCCGCTTGATTCATTCTCATGTCTAAATCAGCATTAAACCGTGTTGAAAATCCACGATCTGCTTCATCAAATTGATGAGACGAAACACCTAAATCGGCTAAAATTCCATCTACCTTTTTTATATTATAAAACCTTAAATACCGTTTTATGTACCTAAAATTCTGAGGAATTAATACAAATCGGTCATCTTCAATACTATTTTGCTTGGCATCTTCATCTTGATCAAAAGCAAATAATCTTCCATCTTCATTTAAAAATTTCAAAATTTCTCTAGAATGTCCTCCGCCACCAAAGGTTACATCTACATAAGTGCCATTTGGTTTAATTGCTAAACCAGCTATACTTTCTTTTAAAAGAACAGGGTTATGATAATTCATGGTCAGTATCAGTTACATTACCCATAACATCTTCTGCTAAATCTGCAAAATCAACAGTAGCATCATCAATAGCCTTCTCATACTTATCTTTATCCCAAATTTCAATAATATTTAAAGCAGAGGATAACACTACATTTTTAGATATTCCAGCAAAATTTTGTAAATCTTTAGGAATCAACAATCTGCCTGAATTATCCAATTCTATGGTTTTAACCCCAGCAGTAAACCTTCTAATAAAGTCGTTGTTTTTCTTTACAAAACGATTAAGTTTATTGACCTTTGCCATTAATAATGTCCACTCTGACATTGGGTACAATTCCAAGCAAGGTTGAAAAACGGAACGTTTTAGCACAAACCCATCTTGCAACATTGGCAAAAGTTGTTTCTTTAAACTAGAGGATAAAGTAAGCCTTCCCTTTACATCTGCTTTACATTCATATGTGCCTATTAAATTAACCATGGTTCGTTTTGGATATATTCAAAAATATAAATTATTTCCCACTTTTCTCCACTTTTCTCCACTTTGTTAATAACTTTTGTTTTATTCACCTATTTTAACACTAAAAAATTGAGCAACAACTAGTTGGAATTTAAAATTTAAGCAATTCCAAAACCTTAGAAATATGGAAAAAAAAGTTACCTTTGTGTTTGATTAAAATTTTTTCATTAAATGAATAATACTCTTATCAAAGAAGGGAAATTTAGTTATGTTGAAGCTGGTGAAGGACAACCCATTATAATTTTACATGGTTTAATGGGAGCTTTAAGTAATTTTGATGGTGTTTTTAACTATTTTTCAAAAAAAGGCTATAAAGTAATTATTCCAGTATTACCAATATATAACTTACCTCTTTTAAAAACGAATGTTAAAAATTTATCGAAATTTTTAAAAGATTTCATGGAGCATAAAAAAATTGAAAAGGCAATCCTTATCGGTAATTCGCTGGGTGGACATATTGCGCTTTATTTCAGCAAACTAAATCTTAAAAACGTGACCGGTTTAGTTTTAGCTGGAAGTTCAGGACTTTATGAAAAATCATTAGGAGATACGTACCCCAAAAGGGGTAATTACGAATATATAAAAGCTAAAACCCAAGAAGTTTTTTATAATCCTGAAGTTGCTACAAAAGAGGTTGTTGATGAAATTTATGCTTCCGTAAATGATAGAAGCAGAGTTATAAAAACATTGGCTATTGCCAAAAGTGCTATTCGGCATAATATGGCAAAAGATTTGCCAAAATTAAACGTGCCTTCGTGCATAATTTGGGGAAAGAATGACCATGTTACACCACCACAAGTTGCAGAAGATTTTGAAAAATTATTACCAGATGTCAATTTATATTGGATTGATAAATGCGGTCATGCCCCAATGATGGAACATCCAAATGAGTTTAACAAAATTTTGGAAGGCTGGTTAAAGGAAAGAAACTTATAACCCATGAAAGTTAATACCGCTGATTTTGTAATTAGCAATACAGATGTTTCTAAATGCCCAAAAGAACAGCTTCCTGAATATGCTTTTATTGGGCGTTCTAATGTTGGAAAGTCATCGTTAATAAACATGATTACCAATAATAGTAAGTTAGCAAAAACATCGGGAAAGCCAGGAAAAACTCAACTTATCAATCATTTTAAAATTAATAATAATTGGTTTTTGGTAGATTTACCAGGCTACGGTTATGCACAAGTTTCAAAAACTAAACGACAAACATTTCAAGCATTTATAAAAGATTATTTTTTACAACGAACACAATTAGTTTGTACTTTTGTTTTAGTAGATTCAAGGCATGAACCTCAAAAAGTAGATTTAGATTTTATGCGATTTTTAGGTGAAAGTGGTATTCCTTTTTGTATTGTATTCACAAAATCGGATAAATTGAAACTATCTCAACTTAATAGAAATGTTGAAATTTATAATAAAAAAATGACGCAGACCATTTGGGAAGAAATGCCTCAACATTTTATTACTTCAGCGACCGATAAAAGTGGCAAAGATGAATTACTTCAATTTATAGACAATTTAAATGCAGAAGTTGCTAAAGGTTTTTAAAAATGGCTTCTACCAAAAATAATTTACAAGTACTTTTTGAAGATAATCATCTAATTATTATTAACAAACGATCTGGTGATATTATTCAGGGAGATAAAACTGGCGACACTCCTTTAAGTGATGTTGTAAAAGAATATATTAAAGAAAAATATCATAAACCTGGCAACGTTTTTTTAGGCGTTGTTCACCGATTAGACAGACCAACAACTGGTATTGTGGTTTTTGCAAAAACTTCAAAAGCTTTAGAACGCTTTAACAAAATGTTGCGTGATAAAACGGTTAACAAAACATATTGGGCGGTAGTTAAAAACAAACCCATTAAAGAGACCGACACACTAACAGGATTCCTAAAAAAGAATCCGAAAAATAATAAATCCACTTCCTACTCTTCTGAAATTGAAGGGAGTAAAAAAGCCATTCTTCATTATAAATTGATTAAATCTTTAAATAATTATCACTTATTAGAAGTTGATTTAGAAACGGGGCGTCATCACCAAATTCGTTGTCAACTAGCTCGCATTGGCTCTCCCATAAAAGGCGATTTAAAATATGGTTTTGACCGAAGTAATAAAGATGCAAGTATTCATTTACATGCCAGAAGAATTGAATTTGTGCACCCTGTAACCAAGGAAAACATTAGCATAATTGCACCAACTCCAAACGATGTTATTTGGGAAGCTTGTACTTAATATTTATGGTGTTTTATCCTTTTTAAAATACTGTATTTTCTTTCTTTTTTATTTTAACAATTTTTAACATTTCCGTAGTAGGGTAAACTATAATTTAGCTGTTATATAACTATTAATTACAACATTAACTTAATAACAAAAAATCGGTTTATACCCCGATTTATTTAATATAAAGATTTGTCTAAATTAAATTTGACAAATCTTTTAAAAAAAATAAATTTAAATCTAAAAGTAAAATCCATGAAAAAAATTAGCATTCTGTTTTGTTTAGTATTCTCTATCCATCAATTAAGCGCTCAAGTATGGCAAACCAATTTAAATGAAGCAAAAAAAATAGCCTCTCAAAAAAATGAACGTATTGTAATGGTTTTTCAAGGATTGGATTGGTGTGCTCCTTGCATAAAATTAAATAAAGAGATATGGAGTTCTAATGAGTTTGTAGATTATTCAAAAAATCATTTTGTAATGGTGAAAGTAAATTTCCCTAGAAAAAAAAATAACAGATTATCTAAAGAACAGCAAGACTATAACAATAAGCTAATGGAAGATTATAATACCAGAGGTTACTTTCCTTATGTAGTAATTTTAGATAAAAATGCCAAAGTTCTAGGTAGTACAGGGTACAAAAAAACAACACCATCAAACTATATTAAATTGTTAAATTCATTTTAATCCCCTATGTTTAAAAAAATAATTCTCTTTGGTTTTATACTATTTTCTTGTGTTTTTTATGGGCAAGAAATTCATAGAAAAACCTTAAAGTTAATGGGAAGTAGGTTTGATATTACTGTAGTTGCTTTAAGTGCCAAACAAGGTGAAAACTATATAAATTTAGCGGTAAATGAAATTAAAAGAATTGAAAAAATAATTTCTTCTTGGGATAAAAATTCACAAACCTCTATAATTAATAAAAATGCTGGTATAAAACCAGTTAAAGTGGATTTGGAACTGCTTAATTTAATTGAACGTTCTTTAGCAATTTCAAAATTAACAGAAGGTGCTTTTGATATCAGTTATGCTTCCATGGATAAAATATGGAAATTTGACGGAAGTATGAAAGAAATGCCTTCTGAAAAAAAAATTAAAGCATCTGTTGCCAAAGTTGGATATGAAAACATTGTAATTGACAAAAAAAATCAAACTGTATTTTTAAAACTGAAAGGCATGAAAATTGGTTTTGGAGGTATTGGAAAAGGATATGCAGCAGATAAAGCAAAAGCTTTATTAATATCAAAGGGTGTAAAAGCTGGCATTATAAATGCATCGGGTGATATGAATACTTGGGGAAAACAACCTAACGGAAAAAATTGGGAAGTTGCCATTACAAATCCATTGAACAAAAATGTATCCTTTGGTATTTTCCCAATTAGCAACAAAGCGGTGGTTACCTCTGGCGATTACGAAAAATACGTAATATTTAATAATATACGATACACACATATCATAAACCCAAAAACAGGTTACCCTGCAAGTGGTATTGTTAGTGCCACAGTTTTTGCTCCAAAAGCAGAATTAGCAGATGCTTTAGCAACGTCTATTTTTGTAATGGGTTCTAATGTAGGCATTGACTTAATAAATCAACTTCCTAATATTGAATGTATTATTGTTAATGAAAAAGGAAAAATTACTACTTCAAAAAACATTAAACTAAAAAAAATATGAAACAATTATTTTATTTATGCATTACCGTTATGCTTTTTGCAACTTTAAATTCATGTGTTGCAGTAAAGGAATATGACAAAATTGATCTTAATGATCCTGATATGAGTTTGTCTGCAAGAAACATTAATCACTTTGAAACAAGTTTTCAAGTGTATCGTGAAGGTGCTTCTGGTGCAAATGGTGGAAAATCAGGTGGTGGTTGTGGTTGCAACTAACAAATTTAATATCAATTTTAAAATAATTTAAATGAAAAATATATCATTTTTAACCCTATTATTTATTTCTATTTACGGTTATTCTCAAACTTCAACAGCTACTTCAAAAGAATATCAAAAAAGAGTATTAGAAAATACCGAAGTAGATTTAATTTCCAGTTTATACGGACAAAAAGGAGATAATGCAGCTGTTACAGGAGGCATTGGAAACGAAAAATTAACAGATATAGCCTCAAATATTATTGTATCTATTCCTGTAAATAACAATAATGTTTTCTCTATAAATGCAACTATTTCTGCTTATACTTCAGCTTCATCAAGTAATTTAAATCCTTTTGATTATGCTGGAAGTTCTATTAAAAGTACTAACAGCGATAAAAATGAAAGCACAACCAAAAACAAAGGGGGATGGAATGCAAAGTCGGGAGCTTCACAAATAAGCAATAATGTAGCAAACAGAGGAGCAACGCCATGGCTGGAATCTACTGGAGCATCTCGTTCCGATGTTTGGGTAAATGGAACTTTTGATTATAGCCATGCTTCTAAAAATAGAAATACCATTGTTGGAGGAAACATAAGTGCTTCTCATGAGTTTGATTATCAATCTTTTGGATTTGGAGGTAGTTTAGCTAAATTATTTAACCAGAAAAATACTGAAATTGATTTAAAGGGAAATGTTTATTTAGACACTTGGAATCCAAGATATCCAACGGAAATTCACTCCTATATAGTTGCTAATGAAGATTTAAATAGTGGCTTTTTTAGTGGCGTAACCATATATGATCAAAATAGATTAATTATGGATAAAAATAGTGCTAATGCTTGGAAACCAATAAATACAACATTAGTTACCAATAAAAAAAGAAATTCATATTCAGCTTCCTTTTCTTTATCCCAAATTATTAGTAAAAAAGCGCAACTATCTTTGTTTGTTGATGTAGTTCAACAAAAAGGATGGTTGTCAAATCCAATGCAACGGGTTTATTTTGGAGATAGGGCAAATTTTTATATTGGAAATGCAAGTAGCATTGATAATTATACTTCTAAAAGTAATACCGATGTTTTTCAATTAGCGGATGATATTGAGCGTTTGCCACACACTAGACTTAAAATACCATTTGGTGCTCGTTTTAATTATTTTATAAATGAAAAACTTACTTTAAGAACTTATTATCGTTATTATTCTGATGATTGGGGAATAAATTCGCATACTGCCAGTATAGAATTGCCTTTTAAAATAAGTGACAAATTTACGCTTTACCCATCATATAGGTTTTACACACAAACGGCAGCTAAATATTTTGCTCCTTATGAGCAACATCTATCTACCGAGCAATTTTACACTTCAGATTATGATTTATCAAAATACAATGCCAATCAAATTGGCTTTGGAATTTCATATACTGATATTTTTACCAAACGAAAAATCTGGAAATTGGGATTAAAGAATGTAGATTTGAAGTATAGCAATTATAAAAGAAATACAGGCTTAAGCGCGGGAATAGTTTCTCTTGGCTTTAAGTTTGTAATGGATTAAAAACTAAAGAAGTTGTTTGGAATTTAGATTTTTTGTCAACCTGAACTTGATTCAGGCTCTCATTTTAATCAATTTTAAATATGAAAAGATTCTGAAATAAATTCAGAATGACAATCGTTTTCAAACAACTTCTTAATATTTTATTTAGCTAAATTCTTTTTTTTAATAATTTTATCTAAACACAAATTTCCAATACTTCCTTTGTGGGTGTGTTTTACTTTTTTATTTGGTTTGAAGTTACCTTCTTTAATGTTTTTTCCTACAATTTTATAAGCATTTCTAAATGGAATTCCGCTTTGAACTAACTTATTAACTTCCTCAACACTAAATAGATAATCGTATTTTTTATCTTCAATAATAGAAGTATTTACTTGAATATTTTTTAATGAATAAGTTAACATTTCTAAGCACGATTTTAAGGTTGAAAAAGATGGAATTAATCCTTCTTTTAACAATTGTAAATCACGATGATAACCACTTGGAAGATTATTTGTAATTAAAGTAAATTCGTATGGTAATGCCTGTAATTTGTTGCATTTCCCTCTAATTAATTCAAAAACATCAGGGTTTTTTTTGTGAGGCATAATGCTAGAGCCAGTTGTTAATTCATCTGGGAATGTGATAAAACTAAAATTCTGACTCATATACAGGCAAATATCCATACTCATTTTTGATAAAGTACTTGCTATGGAACTTATGGCAAAAGCAACCGATTTTTCTAGTTTTCCTCGACTCATTTGAGCTGCCACCGAGTTATATTTTAACGTTTCAAAATCTAATAGTTTAGTAGTGAAATCTCTATCAATAGGAAACGAACTACCATAACCTGCTGCCGAACCTAACGGATTCTGGTCTGCCACTTTGTAAGCTGCTTTTATAAAATAAATATCATCAATTAAAATTTCGGCATACGCCGAAAACCACATTCCAAATGAAGATGGCATCGCTACTTGTAAATGTGTATATCCAGGCAATAAGACAGTTTTATATTGTTCTGCTAAACCAACTAACAAACTAAAAAGCTCATCAACACCTTCAATTACGTTATTTAAAGCATCTTTTATATATAAATGAACATCAACTAAAACCTGATCATTTCTTGAACGTGCTGTGTGAATTTTTTTACCAGTATCTCCTAATTTTTCAGTAAGCAAAAATTCTATTTTAGAATGTACATCTTCAAAGGAATCTTCAATAATAAAGTCTCCTTTTTTAATAGTTTTTAAAATTGTTTCTAATTCTATGATTAAAGAATTCAATTCTTCAGAAGTTAATAATCCTATTTTATGTAACATTTTGGCGTGAGCAATATTACCAATAACATCATATTTAGCTAAAATTAAATCCAATTCTCTATCATTACCAACTGTAAATAAATCTATTTTTTTATCCGTTGAAAATCCTTTATCCCAAAGTTTCATAATTTTTGTTTTTTATGTCATATTGAGCGCAGTCGAAATATCTCTCTTAAGTATTTTGAGATTCTTCACTTCGTTTAGAATGACAATTATTACTTATACAATTTCTTTTAAAATTTTAATATATAACTCAACTCCTTCTTCAATTTCGTTTATATAAATAAACTCATTAGCAGTATGTGATCTTAAACTATCGCCTGGTCCTAATTTTAATGAAGGGCAACTTAACACAGACTGATCTGAAAGCGTTGGTGAGCCATAAGTAATTCTTCCCCATTTAATTCCTGCTTGTACAACAGGATGATTTTTTGGTATTGACGAAGAATTTAAACGAAGTGATCTTGCATTTACTTCAGATTTAACATTAGCTTTTACAATATCTAAAACCTCTTGATTGCTATAAGCATCCGTAACTCTAACATCTACTACATAGTTGCAATTTGCAGGAATTACATTATGCTGATTTCCAGCATTAATTTGAGTAACTGTCATTTTAACTTTCCCTAAAGTTTTAGATTTTTTTAGAAATTCAAAATTTTGAAACCAATGGATGTCTTCAATGGCATTGTAAATTGAGTTATCGCCTATTCCGTGTGCGGCGTGACCTGATGTTCCTTTAGCATCACAATCCAACACAAGCAATCCTTTTTCGGCAATAGCCAATTGCATTAATGTTGGTTCGCCAATAATTGCAAAATCAATTGGAGGAATAGTTTGTAGCATACTATTTAATCCATTTGGTCCAGAACTTTCTTCCTCCGCAGATGCTACGATTACCAAATTATATTTCAAATCATTTCTGTTATAAAAATAGGTGAAAGTTGCCAATAATGAAACCAAACAACCTCCTGCATCATTGCTTCCTAAACCATACAATTTTTCTTCACTAATTTCTGAATTTAATGGGTTTTTGGTATATCCTTTATTTGGTTTTACAGTATCGTGATGGGAATTCAATAAAATAGTTTTTTTATCAGCATCAAAATATTTATTTTTTGCCCAAACATTATGTTTATCACTTTCAAATTTTATATTATGGTTAGAAAACCATTGCATTATTAATAGTGCTGTTTCATTTTCTTCACCAGAAAAGGATTGCTTAGAAATTAAATTTATAAGCAATTCTATAGCTTCTTTTGTTAATTGTTCTATCATTATTTACTTGTTAATTACTTTAAATCTTGTCACCTTGAAAATGTCTTACTTCGACTCCGCTCAGTATGACATCTTCATCAAGATGAAACTTTTATATTGTTAGTGTTGTATATAAATTATTAGTTTTTTTAATTAAAGAAGCATCCCCTATTTTAACTTTTTGAACTCCTTTTTTTAGTGCTTCAAAACAATTATAAAGTTTTGGAATCATACCTTCTGAAATAATACCTTCTTCCACTAATTGTTGGTACTTATCGAAATTAATTTGGGTAATTACAGACTTTTCATCCTCAATATTCCTTAAAACTCCTTTTAATTCAAACACATAATTTAATTGAACATTAAATAAATCACTCATAGCAATAGCAATTTCTGAAGCTATTGTGTCTGCATTTGTATTTAAAAGTTGTCCGTTTTTATCATACGTAATTGCACAAAAAACTGGTATAATATTGTTTTGCAAGAATAAATGTATTGTTGAAGCATTCACCGAATCTATATCTCCTGCAAAACCATAATCAATGTCTTTTACGATGCGTTTGTGAGACAAAATACAATTAACATCTGCACCCGACAAGCCAATAGCATTGCAATTATTTTGCTGTAATTGAGCTGTAATTTTTTTATTTAACAACCCTGCGTATACCATGGTTACCACTTCTAAATTAGCTTTGTCCGTTACTCTTCTTCCGTTAATCATTTTTGGTTTCAGCCCCATTTTAGAAGCCATTTCTGTTGCTTTATTCCCCCCTCCATGAACCAAAATTTTAAACCCTTCTAAAGCCGAAAAATCTTTTAAAAATGATAGTAAAGTTCCATCGTCATTAATAACATTTCCTCCAATTTTAACAATGTGTAATTTTTGTTTAGTCATTTTGTTCTAATATTTTTTTTAATACAATTTGAGCGGAATATGTTCTGTTATTTGCTTGTGCTATAACTATCGAATTTTCTGAATCCATAACTTCATCGGTAGCTATCACATTTCTTCTTACAGGTAAACAATGCATAAATTTGCCTTTGTTTGTCAATTTCATTTTATCATCTGTCATCATCCATTTTGAATCTGTATTTAACACTTTTCCGTAATTTTTATAGGAACTCCAATTTTTAACATACACAAAATCAGCATTTTCTAAAGCTTTTTCTTGATTGTATTCTATCACTGAATTTTTTGTGATTTCTGGATTTAACTCATACCCTTTTGGATGTGTAATTATAAAATCGGCATCTTGTAGCTGCATCATTTTAATAAATGAATTTGCTACTGCATGTGGCAATGCCTTTGGATGTGGTGCCCAAGACAACACAACTTTAGGTCTCTTAGTTTTTTTATATTCTTCAATAGTAATAGCATCTGCCAATGCTTGTAAAGGATGCCCAATAGCACTCTCCATATTTACAACTGGAACACCGGCATATTTTAAAAACCCGTTAAGAACATTATCTTGTAAATCATTTTCTTTATTTTCAAGTTTTGCAAAAGCTCTAATAGCAACAATATCACAGTACTGTGATATTACTTTAGCAGCTTCTTTTACGTGCTCCGATTTATTTTGATTCATTACAACTCCATCTTCAAACTCTAATTGCCAACCTTCATTTGTAAAATTCATTACTACAACATCCATTCCTAAATTTATTGCTGCCTTTTGCGTACTTAACCTAGTTCTTAAACTTGCATTAAAAAACAATAGCACTATTGTTTTATTCTCCCCGAGTTTTTGAAACTTTCTGGGATTATCTTTTAAATCAATTGCCTCTTTTACAATAATTTTAAGATTATCAATATCCGATATTTTCAAAAAATTATTCATCTAACAAATATTTTAAAGCGTTTATAAATTGATTTATTTGCGTTTTTGAAATAGACAATGGTGGTAAAATTCTCAATAACTTTTTATTGTTTGAACCTCCGGTAAAAATGCGTTTATCAAAAATTAATTGCTTTCTTAATTCTCCTACTTCAAAATCGAATTCAACACCTAACATTAATCCTTTACCTTTTATTTTTTTTATCTTAGAAATTGTTTTAATTTCTTCTAAAAAATACTGAGAAACTTCATTTACATTTTTAATTAAGTTTTCCTTTTCAATAATATCCAATACTGAAATTGCCGCTACACAAGCTAAATGATTCCCTCCAAAAGTGGTGCCTAACATTCCGAATTTAGCTTCATATTTATCAGAAATTAAAACGCCTCCAATAGGAAATCCGTTAGCCATTCCTTTGGCTGTTGTAATAATATCAGGTTGTATTTTATGATGCTGAAATGCAAAAAATTGTCCACTTCTACCATAACCCGATTGAATTTCATCTAAAATTAACAATACTCCTTTTTTATTGCAGATTTTCTGAAGTTGCTGAAAAAAATCAGTAGTTCCTTCATCTAACCCACCAACTCCTTGAATTCCTTCTATAATAACCGCGGCTACATCATTCTTCTCTAATTCTGCAATTACCATTTCAATTTTATTCAACGGTAAAAAAGTAACTTTTTGTTGTAAATTTATGGGTGCATTAATGTTTTTATTATCTGTAACAACAACAGCAGCAGAAGTTCTTCCATGAAAAGCATTGTTAAAAGAAACTATTCTACTTTTTCCAGTTATAAATGATGCTAATTTTAATGCATTTTCATTCGCTTCAGCTCCGGAATTGCATAAAAATAAATTGTAATTTTCACAACCGGAAAGATATCCTAATTTATGCGATAACTCAACTTGCAACGGGTTTTGAACGGAGTTAGAATAAAATCCGATTTTATTCAATTGATTAGTTAACGCTTTAACATATTTAGGATGCGTATGCCCAATGGAAATTACCCCATGTCCACCATATAAATCTAAATATTTAGTATTGCTTTTATCCCAAACATAAACTCCTTTTGCCTTAATAGGAGTTACATTGTACAACGGATACACATTAAATAATTCCATTTTAATTACTTTAAATTTGATTAATTTTATGATATGAAGTTACTAAGCCTTTAATTAAGGCAGCACTTAAACCTTGATGTTCCATTTCGTTTAAACCTGAAATAGTGCAACCACTTGGCGTTGTAACTTTATCAATTTCTTGCTCTGGATGACTTCCCGTTTTAACCAATAAACTAGCTGCACCTAAACTAGTTTGCATAGCCAATTGCTGTGCTTCTTTAGCATCAAAACCTAATTGAACAGCTCCTTGAGTGGTGGCGCGTATTAAACGCATCCAAAAAGCAATTCCGCTTGCACAAATTACCGTAGCTGCTTGCATTAATTTTTCATCAATAAACAGTGTTTTTCCTAATGCATTAAAAATAGAAGTTGCTTCACCCACTTTTAATTCTCCTTTCTTGTTAGCACACATGCATGTCATTGATTCTGACACCGCAATTGCTGTATTTGGCATACTTCTAACCACAGCAATATCATTTCCAATAATTTGTTCAATTTCTTCAATTTTTCTTCCGGTTATCACAGAAATAATAGTGTGTTTTAAAGGATTTAAATATGTTTTAATTTCATTTAAAACCGTATTTAATTGTTTTGGTTGAACTGCTAGTAAAATAATTTCTGAGTGTTTTACTGCTTCAACATTACTAGTTGTTATATGTACTTTTGGTGTATTTTCCCATAAAGAAAGTTCAGCTATTTTTCGTTTTGTTAAATACAACGATTGAAATTTTACATTGCCATTTACGATACCATTCGCAATTGAATTTCCTAAATTTCCTGTTCCTATAATTGCTATTTTCATTTGTTTGCTTTTATTGTTTTAATTTGGTCAAAAGTGTTCGCAAAATGATATTCTTTTCAATTAGAAAATTATTCTTTGCTCGGTTCATTTGTTCTTTTATTCTTTAAATTTATATTTCTTGTCATTCCTGCGCAGACAAGAATCCAAAACAAACTCCCTATAGATTCCTGCCTACGCAGGAATGACAAATCGTTTCAAACATCCTCTTAATAAATTAAAATGATGTTGCTTTTAATTGTAATCCTTCCGTTTCTTTAAATCCAAATAATAAATTCATATTTTGAATTGCCTGACCTGATGCTCCTTTTAATAAATTATCTATTACCGAAGTAATTAACAGTGTATTGTTATGTTTTTCAAGATGAAGAAAACAGTTGTTTGTATTTACCACTTGTTTCAAATGAATTGGTGTTTTGGATATATGTGTAAACACAGCATCTTTATAGAAATCTTCAAAAATCTTTAAAACCACCTCAATGCTTTCGTCAAATTCTAAATAAATAGAAGCAAAAATCCCTCTACTAAAATTTCCTCTATTTGGAATAAAAAAAAGTTCTTCTGAAAAATCCTTTTGTGATTTTGCTAAACTTTCATTTATTTCATCTAAATGCTGATGTGTAAATGCTTTGTACACTGAAAAATTATTATCCCGCCAACTAAAATGTGTTGTTGCACCTAATGAAACACCAGCTCCTGTTGAACCCGTTGTAGCGTTAATATGTACTGATTTTTTTAATACACTATGTGCTGCCAATGGTAACAATGCCAACTGGATAGCAGTTGCAAAACAACCTGGATTAGCAATATTTTTGGCATTTTTTATGGCTTCTTTTTGCATTTCAGGTAATCCATATACAAATTTTTTATCTTGAAAAACAGCATCGTTTTCTAATCTGAAATCGTTACTTAAATCAATAATTTTAGTGTTTTTAGAAAACTTATTTTGTTCTAAAAACTTTTTTGAATTTCCGTGTCCTAAACATAAAAACAACAAATCTACTTCTGAATTTATAGTATCTGTAAATTTTAATTCTAGTGACCCTAATAAATCTTGATGTATATCATAAATATAATTTCCAGCGTTTGATGTGCTGAACACAAAATCAAGTTTAACTTTTGGATGATTAATTAGTAATCTAATTAATTCACCTGATGTATATCCTGCTCCGCCAACTATTCCAACTTTAATCATAATTCTGAATTTACACTGTGATAAATTTTATTTGCTGTTCCCAAAATTTTAATAAAACCTTTAGCATCTTCTGCTGTCCAAGCTTTGTTTGTTTCACCATATTCGCCGAATTTAGATTTCATTAAATCGTGTTTAGATTCAATTCCATTTAAACTAAAATGATATGGCTTTAAGGTTACAAAAACTTCACCTGTAACCGTTTTTTGTGAATCTTTTAAAAAAGCTTCAATGTTTCGCATTACAGGTTCAAAATACTGTCCGTCATGTAATAACATTCCGTACCAATTACCTAATTGATCTTTTAAGTTTTGTTGCCATTTAGATAGCACATGCTTTTCTAATAAATGATGTGCTTTGATAGTAACCACAGCAGCTGCCGCTTCAAAACCAACTCTTCCTTTAATTCCAACTATGGTATCACCCACATGAATATCTCTACCAATTGCATATTTTGATGCAATAGCTTCTAACTTTAAAATGATATTTACCGAAGTGTCAAATTCATCATTTATACCTATTAATTCTCCTTTTTTAAAATGAAGTTTAACATCTGTTGGTTCTGTTTTTTCTAATTGACTTGGATACGCTTCTTCTGGCAAACTCTGATGTGAGGTCAATGTTTCAACGCCTCCAACACTAGTTCCCCAAATTCCTTTGTTGATAGAATATTTTGCTTTTTCCCACGGATAATCTACACCGCAATTTTTTAAATATGCTATTTCTTCTTGTCTTGATAATTTTAAATCTCTAATAGGAGTAATAATTTCAATTTCAGGTGCAATTGTTTGAAATATCATATCAAACCGCACTTGATCATTTCCTGCTCCTGTGCTTCCATGAGCTATATATTTAGCACCAATTTCTTTCGCATATTTAACAACTTCAATAGCTTGAAAAACCCTTTCAGCACTTACTGATAGAGGATAGGTGTTATTTTTTAACACGTTCCCGAAAACCATATATTTAATGGCCTTGTTATAATATTCTTCTAAAATATTTTTATTCACATGAGAAGAAACACCCATTTCATAAGCTTTTTTCTTAACCTTTTCTAATTCATTAGCAGAAAATCCACCTGTGTTTACTAGTGCGCTGTGCACTTCTAAGTTCAATTCATTTTGTAAATACTTTACGCAATAGGAAGTATCTAAACCTCCGCTATATGCTACTACTACTTTTTCCATTTTATTTTTTCTTTTTTATTAAGAAATATTGCTTGTTTTATTTTTTTTAATCGGTTTAAAACTTTGGAATTATATTTTTTCTTGCTTATTTTTTGGTCTTGATTAGGACTATACAACATTCCTGTACATAAGCACATTTTTCTATCCGTTCTCATTAATACATCGTAATTTTTACAAGTTTTACAACCATTCCAAAAGGCCTCATCGCTAGTTAATTCAGAAAAAGTAACCGGATGATAACCTAACTCATAATTAATTTTCATAACTGCAAGACCTGTAGTAATCCCGAAAATTTTAGCCTCAGGATATTTTTCCTTTGAATATGCTAAAATTTTCTTTTTAATTTTTTTTGCCAATCCCTGATTTCTAAAATCGGGATGAACAATCAAACCCGAGTTAACTACAAACTCTTTATTATCCCAGGTTTCTATATAGCAAAACCCAGCAAATTTCTGTTTATCAATAGCAATAATGGCATTACCATTATTAATTTTTTTAGCAATATACTCAACAGATCGTTCAGCAATTCCAGTACCTCTTACCTTAGCAGATGTTTTAATGGTTTCACAAATTATGTTCACATATTTTATATGTGCTTTGTCAGCTATAACAATTTTCATTGCTTTAGTTTTAATATTAAATAAGAATTTTAATGTTTTTTTTGATTGGAAAACGGACACACCATTTTCAAGAGAATATTACGCCCTTACGGGGCGACGGCGTGGAGAAAAGCGCACAACTGTACTACCTGAATTAAATAAATTCTGATTTAAAAAAGATAATTTGTTAAAAGAAAGTTGCAAAATATAAATGGTAAAATGAAAATTAATAAACTGTTTTTTTTAATCGATTGTGTTAGCGCACACAGCGATAAAGCCGAAAAAAGCGACTGGGAGTATTAACAGTTATATGTGAATTGTTTATTTTCATCACCACAATAGTACATTAAAAAATTAATATATAAACCCTTATGTTAAATAATTAACGAATAATGCGATTTTTGTTATTAAAACAATAACCTTAAGCTTTATTATTAAACCAAAAATTGAAAAAGAGCAGGTTTGTCATTTAAATATTCGCCTAAAAAACCTTTTTCTTCCATTCTAGCAACCAAAGGTTTAAAATCTACAGGAGATTCTATTTCAATTCCAACCACTGCTGGTCCTTTATCTCTATTATGCTTTTTGGTATATTCAAAATAGGATATATCATCTTTTTCACCTAACACATCCACTACAAACTCCTTTAAAGCTCCTGCTCTTTGAGGAAATTTAATAATAAAATAATGTTTTAACCCTTGGTACAATAAGGCTCTTTCCTTCATTTCTTCCATTCTGGTAATGTCATTATTACCTCCACTTACCACACAAACAATAGTTTTCCCTTTTATTTCTTCTTTATATTTCTCAAGTGCTGCTATTGCTAAAACTCCTGCTGGTTCTATCACCAAAGCATTTTCATTATACACTTTTAATATAGTACTACAAATTAATCCTTCGCTAATTGTTTTAGCATCATCTAACATACTTTTACAAAATTCGAAAGTAATATCTCCCATTTTCTTAACTGCTGCTCCATCCACAAATTTATCAATTTCATCTAAAGCAGTATTTTTTCCATTTTTTAAAGAAGTAGTTAAAGAAGGTGCTCCTTTTGGTTCAATACCAATTATTTTAGTATTTGGACTCAAGACTTTAAAAACACTGGAAACACCAGACGCCAATCCGCCACCTCCAACAGGCAAAAACAAATAGTCAATTTTTGTTTCGCTATCATGCAAAATTTCTAAACCTACCGTACCTTGACCTGCAATAACCTCAACATCATTAAAAGGATGCACAAAAGTGCTTTTATTTTTTTTACAAAATTCATCTGCTGCTTGCTGACTATCATCAAAACTATCTCCAACCAATCTAACATCCACATATTCTTCACCAAACATTTTTACCTGGTTTATTTTTTGATGCGGTGTAGTTACAGGCATAAAAATAGTTCCAGTAACTTTTAATTTATTGCAAGCAAAAGCAACCCCTTGAGCGTGATTTCCAGCACTAGCGCATACAATTCCGTTTACTAATTCTTCCTTTTTTAAACCTTGAATTTTATTATAAGCTCCTCTAATTTTATAGGAACGAACTTGTTGCAAATCTTCCCGCTTAAAATAAATATTAGTTTGATATTGCTCAGAAAAATTTTTCATAAATAGTAAAGGCGTATGAGTAACAACACCTTTAATATTTTGTTGTGCTTTATAAATTTTTTCTAATGATATACTATCTTTTTTAACTGTAGGCATATAAACAAGTTGGATTAATTCAATTTTTTCATTGCGGTCATAGATGCTCTTAATTCGTAACCAATAATTTCTACTGCATGAAAACGAATTGCTTCATTTACCGCTATTAAGTCTTCATTATCTACTTGGGTATCAATATTTTCGTTATATTTTTTACCAATAACATTGATATCTATATTTTTCATAAAATCACCTAATAAAGGTTTACAGACATGATCAAATAAATAACAACCATATTCTGCTGTATCCGAAATAATCCGATTCATTTCATACAACTTTTTACGCGCAATTGTGTTGGCAATTAAAGGAACTTCATGCAAAGATTCATAATAAGCCGACTCTTCTTTAATACCTGCTTCTGTCATTGTTTCAAAAGCTAACTCTACACCTGCTTTTACAAAAGAAATCATTAATGTGGCATTATCAAAGTAAGTTTGTTCTTTAATTTCTTTAGAGGTTGAAGGTGTTTTCTCAAAAGCTGTTTCTCCTGTTTCTGCTCTCCAAGCAAGTAAATTTTTATCATTATTTTGCCAATCTTCCATCATGGTTTTTGAAAATTCACCACTCATAATATCATCCATATGTTTTTGAAAAAGTGGACGCATAATTTCTTTTAGCTCTTCGGATAATTGAAACGCTTTAATTTTTGCAGGATTTGATAAACGATCCATCATATTGGTAATTCCACCATGTTTTAACGCTTCAGTAACCGTTTCCCAACCATTTTGAATTAATTTAGAAGCAAAACCAGCGGCTATATTATTCTCCATCATTTTATTAAACATTAAAATAGATGCTGTTTGCAAAACTCCACATAAGATGGTTTGTTCACCCATTAAATCCGATTTAACCTCAGCCACAAATGAAGAGTGCAGTACCCCTGCTTTATCTCCTCCCGTTGCTACTGCATATGCTTTTGCAATATCAAATCCATCTCCATTTGGATCGTTTTCTGGATGTACAGCAATTAAAGTTGGTACTCCAAATCCTCTTTTATATTCTTCTCTAACTTCTGATCCTGGTGATTTTGGAGCCACCATAATTATAGTAATATCTTTACGTATTTGCATTCCTTCTTCTACAATATTAAATCCGTGTGAATACGAAAGTGTAGCTCCTTTTTTCATTAAAGGCATTACTGCATTAATTACCGGAGAATGTTGTTTATCTGGCGTTAAATTAATTACTAAATCAGCAGATGGAATCATTTCCTTATAATTCCCAACTTTAAATCCATTTGTGGTTGCGTTTTTATAAGAATCTCGTTTTTCTGAAATTGCAGAATCTCGTAAGGAATAGGAAATATCCAAACCAGAATCTCGCATATTTAGTCCTTGATTTAAGCCTTGCGCTCCACAACCTACAATTACAATTTTTTTGCCTTTTAATTTTTGGACACCTTCTTCAAATTCTGAGGTTTCCATAAATTCACAAATTCCTAATTGTTCAAGTTTTAAACGAAGCGGAAGCGTATTAAAATAATTTTTCATTTTATATTTTTAGTTCTAATTTTCTATTAATAATTCTGAAATAGCCATTTTTGGACGTGTAATTGCAATTCTACCAGAGCGAACAAACTGCAATAAACCATAAGGTTTAAGTCGATCATACAATTTATCAATATCTTCCTTAAACCCTGTAGTTTCTATAACAAAGTATTGTTTTGTAATGGTTACTACATGTGCTCTACGTAGTTTTAATTTATTTTGAATTCGTTCGTCATATAAATATTCTGAAGATAATTTAAACATGGCCGTTTCTTGATATATTACCTCATCATCAGTATGATAAAATGCACCTAAAATTTCAATTTGTTTTTCTAATTGTAACACCACCTTCTTAATTAAAGTTTCTGTTATATTCACTAAAAAAGTAAATCGATGTACATCTTCAATTTCTGAATGACTTACCGTCATGCTTTCAATATTTATATGCCTTTTTAAAAATATTGCAGATAAACGGTTGAGTAAGCCGATATTATTTTCGGTATAAACCGATACTGTAAAATTTTGTTTTTCTTCCATAATTAACTTAATCTTATATCTGAAACACTTGCTCCTGTTGGTATCATTGGGAAAACATTGTCTTCCTTTTCAATAACTACTTCTAAAAAATAAGAAGTTTTTGAGGAAACCATAGTTTTAATAGCTTCATTTAAATTGCTCCTATCCGTAACTCTATTTGCCTCTATTTCATAACCTTCAGCAATTTTCACAAAGTCAGGATTTGTCATAACCGTTGAGGCATATCTTTTATCAAAAAACAACTCTTGCCATTGGCGTACCATTCCTAAAAAGCTATTATTTAAAACGACTATTTTTACTGCGACATTAGTTTGTAAAATAGTTCCTAATTCTTGAATAGTCATTTGATAACCACCATCACCAATTACAGCAATCACTTCACGATTTGGTTGTCCCATTTTAGCACCAATAGCCGCCGGCAAAGCAAAACCCATAGTTCCTAAACCACCTGAAGTAACACTACTTCTAGTATTGATAAAATTAGCATAACGACAAGCAAACATTTGATGCTGCCCCACATCGGAAACTATAATTGCATTACCCTGAGTTTCTGTATTAATTCTATTAATAACCTCGCCCATGGTTAATCCTTTTTTGGTAGGATTAAACTGATCTTTAATCACGGTTTCATATTCTATTTGATATAATTTAGTAAACTCTTGCAACCACTTTTTATGAGTTGTTTTATCTACTAATTTTATAATGGATGAAAGGGTTTCTTTAACATCACCCAAAACAGCAACATCTGTTTTTACGTTTTTATCAACTTCAGCGGGATCAATTTCGAAGTGAATAATTTTTGCCTGTTTAGCATACGTATTCAAATTGCCCGTAACTCTATCGTCAAAACGCATTCCAACAGCAATTAACACATCACATTCATTTGTTAAAACATTAGGCGCATAATTACCATGCATTCCTACCATTCCCACATTTAATCTATGTTTTGATTCCAAAGCTGACAATCCAAGAGCTGTTGATGCAGAAGGAATATCTGTTTTTTCAATAAATGCTTTAAATTCATTTTCCGCTTCGCCAAGAATTACTCCTTGTCCCCAAACAATAAAAGGTTTTTTTGCTTTATTAATGAGATCTGCAGCTTCATGTATTTTTGCATTATTAATAGTTGGAATTGCTTTATAACTTCTGATTTTTTCACATTTTTTATACAAAAATTCTAATTCTTCAAATTGTGCATCTTTGGTAATATCAACAAGCACAGGTCCTGGGCGCCCAGATTTTGCAATGTAAAAAGCCTTTGCCAATATTTCAGGAATTTCACTTGCTTTGGTAATTTGATAATTCCATTTAGTTACTGGTGTAGAAATACCTACAATATCAGTTTCTTGAAAAGCATCAGATCCTAATAAAGAAGAATTAACTTGACCCGTAATACAAACCAAAGGCGTGGAATCTATTTGAGCATCGGCAATACCGGTTACAATATTGGTAGCTCCTGGTCCGGAAGTAGCAAAAACTACACCTGTTTTTCCGGTAACACGTGCAAATCCTTGTGCGGCATGTGTAGCACCTTGCTCATGCCTTGTTAACACATGATGTATTTTGTTTTCATATTTAAACAATTCATCATAAACGGGCATAATTGCTCCTCCAGGATATCCATAAACTAACTCGATTCCTTCTTCTAACAAGCATTTCACAACGGCCTCAGCTCCTGAAATTTTTATTTTTTTAATCGTTTTTTTCGTTTGAATTTCTTTATTTAAAGTTTCCATACATTAAAATTTATCGGTTACACACCCTTCTGAAGCGGATGAAACGGTTTTAGCATATTTATATAATATTCCTGTTTTATACTTTAATTCTGGCATTTTCCAGTTTTTTTTCCTTTCTGATAATTCAACCTCAGATATCATCACATTTATAGTCCTTTTCAGCGCATCAATTTCAATAATATCACCATTTTTTATCAATGCAATTGTTCCACCTGATTGGGCTTCTGGAGTAATATGACCTACCACAAAACCATGAGTTCCACCAGAAAAACGTCCGTCGGTAATTAAGGCGACCGATTTTCCTAATCCTGCTCCCATTATCATAGATGTTGGTTTTAACATTTCAGGCATTCCCGGAGCTCCTTTTGGACCAACATATCTAATTACAATAACATTTCCTTTTTGTACTTTTCCTGCTCTAATTCCTTCATTTGCTTCTTGTTCGCTATTAAAAACAACTGCTTCTCCTTTATATCTATTTCCTTCTTTACCGCTAATTTTTGCTACAGCTCCTTGTGTTGCTATATTTCCAAATAAAATTTGAATATTTCCTGAAGGTTTTAACGGATTAGTAGTTGGATGAATAACTTGTTGGTTTTCTTCAAAAGTTAACGGTTTTACATTCTCCAAATTTTCAGCTAATGTTTTACCAGTTACCGTTAAACACTCGCCGTGTAAAAATCCTTTGTCTAATAAATACTTCATAACAGCAGGTGTTCCTCCAATACCATGAACATCTTCCATTAAATACTCACCACTAGGTTTTAAATCGGCAATTAATGGAGTTCTATCACTTACCCGTTGAAAATCATCTAATGTAAATTCAATATTAGCAGCATGTGCAATTGCTAAATAATGTAAAACTGCATTAGTGGATCCCCCAAATGCATTTACCAAAGCCACTGCGTTTTCCAATGATTTTTTGGTAATAATATCTAACGGTTTTAAATCTAATTCAATTAAATTTTTAATAGCTGATGCTACTTGCTCACTTTCCGATTCTTTAGAAGGATTTTCCGCAGGAATGGAAGAATTATAAGGCAATGAAAATCCTAAAGCTTCAATAGATGAAGCCATTGTATTTGCGGTGTACATTCCTCCACAAGCACCAGCACCCGGAATGGCATTTTTAATAATTTGCTTATAGTCTTCTTCTGAAATTTCTCCTGCAATTTTTTTACCTAACGCCTCAAATGCAGAAACAATATTTAGCTTCTGTCCTTTATAATTTCCAGAGGCAATAGTTCCACCGTAAACCATTAATGATGGTCGGTTTAACCTAAGCATTGCCATTATTGCACCCGGCATATTTTTATCGCATCCAACCACGGTTACTAACCCATCGTAACTTTGAGCATTCATAACAATTTCAATAGAATCGGCAATAATATCACGAGAAGGCAAGGAAAAATTCATACCCGATGTTCCCATGGAAATACCATCACTAACACCAATAGTGTTGAATACTAACCCAACCTGATTTTTTTGGTTTATATGTTGCTTAATTTCATTCGCCAATTTATTCAAATGCATATTGCAAGTATTGCCATCATAACCCGTGCTTGCTATACCAATTTGAGGCTTTTTCATATCTTCTTCAGATAATCCTACTCCGTATAACATTGCCTGTGATGCTGGCTGTGTTTCATCTTGCGTTATTCTTTTACTATATTTATTTAGTTGCATTTTTATATTAAATTTTTGAAATTTATTTATTTTTTGACTTTTCCTGATTTTTTAAGATAAGAAGCAAAATTAAACCCTGTCCTTTCTTTGTATAATTTCTATTTACTTTTATTACAGTATCCATAGGGTATTTAATTTTACTATACTGCTGGTTATTAATTATTTATATTCTTTTATTTTACAATGATTAGCGCAATAAAAAAGCCCGTATTTATTAGATACAGGCTTTTTATTACTTTAAACTTGCATCAATTTATCCCATACATAATAATGACTTTAATTAAAATGATATTTTCTATTATTGCGTTTCCCATGCTTTTAAGTTAAAAAACCTTCCTAAAAAATAATTAGGAAGGTTTTTTTATAATTTATGTTTATAATAATATCGTTCCTAATTTCTTGGTGAAATAATCACAGAAATTTGAATAGTAATGATATTTATGATTTGTTGATTCATATTTATACCGCAAATATGTAATTATTTTTTGGAATTAAAAATATTTTTTTATTTAATTAACAGTTTTGCCTTTTGCTGAATAATTTGTTCAACAGATTTATTTTCAATTTTACTCTCAAGCCATGAAATAATATCTAAATACAAAAATGCTCTTTTCTCATAAGGATGATGTTCTAACAATTTTAATTCTTGATGTAATTCTATAAATGCTTTTTTTAAATCTTGTGGGTATATTTTACTTAAATTTTTTAAAAACGAAATCATTTTGCGTTGTACTTGTTGTAAATTATTCATTTTAAGTAAAAATTTATAGGTTGATACAATTAAGGCTTCAATATTAAAATCGATTCCAGCATCGTAGTGAGCAACTAAATTTAGGATTCTTGAAAAACAAAGTAAATCTTCTCGCATTTTTAATTCCCTATTACTTATAATTTTATTTAAAAAGTAAATACATAATTTGTAATCACCAGCTCCAAAATACATTGATGCAATTTTATAATAAAAAACCATTACATGGTGTGCATCAATTAAAGTGTAATACTTTGGCATTTCGTTTAATAAGAATGACACAAAAGGTAAACCCTTAGAAAATTTTCCTTCTAAAAAATATAGGTTTAATTTATTTTGATTGTAATATAAAAATATTAATGATTTTGTGTTTTCATTTATAGCAATTAATTCATTTTCTATTTCAAATTCAAGCTTTTTAAAAACTTCATTAAATTTAGTTTTATGTTTAATTAAATACAAAGACTCCAACAAATAATTGATACCTTTTAAATAAAAAACCGGATTTTGAAGTTTCATTTTTGGATTTTCATCAAACAAATTAACCCATTTTTGTGAATACTTATAGCTATTTACAAAATCTTGCATGATTAAATTATACCATAAATACGCTTTATACAAAAACAGTTTTTCTTTAAAACTTAATTCTGTAATTTTATATTTTGGCAATCGTTTTTTAAAATAATTGGTAACAAACACTACATCATCACTATTTTTAACATATCCTTGTTTAAGCATTAAACTATATAATTGTAAGGCTAAATTTGATAATTTACTACTCCTGGTGTTTTTAATACTTAACGCTTTCGCTTGCTTTGTAAGTTCGTCAGCTCTATTACTCATACTACGAGTAATATATTGTGATTCAATTACTTTTTCAAATTCTACAATTTCAAAAGCCAAATTATTTTCACTATTTAAAAGAGCAATTTCTTTTGCTTTCTCTAATATTTTTAAACTTTGTTTATACAAACCCTTACTATATAAAATAGCAGCAAAATCAAATTGTTCTCTAATTTGAGCGCGAATATTATGATGAACAGGATTAAAGCGTAAACTCACTAAAATTTGCTTATATAAATGAGCTTTAGTATTTGATAATTGCTGTTTTTTAATGGTTGTTTTACGTAAAATTAATGATTCATTATACTCGTTAGATTTGTCTAATAAATTAAAAAGGGTCATAAAATTAGCCCTAGCATTACCACCTAATCTTCCAGCATATACTTTAAATTGTCTTTTTTCTGATTTTGAAAGAGACTTTATCAATAAAAAAAGAAAATCGTTTTTTTCAATAGCCATTGTAACTAATTTAATTATATATTTCTGATTTTAAGCTGTTTATAAAGATTGTTTTAAAATTGAACATAGTATTATTGATATTTACCTATATAACATAGAAAATCTTTACAACTATTTTTGATTTTCAAAAGTGATAAAAAAAAACTAGAAATGAGCAAAAATAGCGTTCAAATATTTGATACTACATTAAGAGATGGAGAACAAGTTCCTGGTTGTAAATTAAACACAGAACAAAAATTACGCATAGCAAAACAGTTAGATATACTAGGTGTTGATGTAATTGAGGCTGGATTTCCAGTTTCAAGTCCGGGAGATTTTGAATCGGTTGAAGTTATTTCAAAATCCGTTAAAAATGCAACAGTTTGTGCTTTAACCAGAGCCAACAAAAAAGATATTGAAGTTGCTGCCAGAGCGCTAAAACATGCAAAAAAACCAAGAATACATACCGGTATTGGAACTTCTGATTCTCATATTATTCATAAATTTAATTCTACTCGAGAAAAAGTGATTGAAAGAGCTATTGAGGCTGTTAGTTATGCTAAAACCTTTGTGGAAGATGTGGAATTTTATGCAGAAGATGCTGGTAGAACTTCAAATGAATTTTTGGCTAAAGTTTGTGAAGAAGTTATAAAAGCAGGTGCAACTGTTTTAAACATCCCAGATACAACAGGATATTGCTTACCAAATGAATATGGTGAAAAAATAAAATACTTAAAAGAAAACGTAAAAGGAATTGACAATGTGATTCTTTCTTGTCATTGCCATAACGATTTAGGATTAGCTACAGCCAATGCCATTGCAGGCATACAAAATGGTGCAAGGCAAATTGAATGTACAATTAACGGCATAGGTGAACGTGCTGGTAACACTGCTTTAGAAGAAGTGGTAATGATTTTAAAACAACATGCACATCTAAATTTAGATACCAATATAAACACCAAATTATTAAATTATACGAGTCAGCTTGTCCAACAAAGTATGGGTATGTATGTTCAACCTAACAAAGCTATTGTTGGTGAAAATGCATTTGCTCACAGTTCAGGAATTCATCAAGATGGGGTTATTAAAAATAGAGAAACTTACGAAATCATTAATCCTGAAGATGTTGGTGTTTCAACATCATCAATTATATTAACTGCCAGAAGTGGAAGAGCGGCTTTAGCATATCGTGCTAAAAATATTGGTTATAATTTATCAAAATTAGAGTTAGATGAGTTATATCCTAAATTTTTAATATATGCTGATACTCAAAAAGAAGTTAAAGATGCAGATATTCATCATTTAATAAATTATAAAAATCAATTAAAATCTTCTGTTAATTTTTAATTAACCTACTATTTAACATGGCTAAAACCCTTTTTGATAAAGTTTGGGATGCTCACGTAGTAACTACGGTTAAAAACGGACCTCAAGTATTGTATATTGATAAACATTTAATACATGAAGTAACCAGCCCACAAGCTTTTACTGAACTAAAAAATAGAAATTTACCGCTTTTCAGGCCTAAACAAATTATAGCTACAGCCGACCATAATACACCAACTAAAAACCAACATTTACCCATAAAAGATGTATTGTCTAGAAATCAATTAACTCAATTAACCACTAATTGTAACCAAAACAATATAGAACTTTATGGCTTAGGTCACCAAAACAATGGTATTGTTCATGTAATTGCACCAGAGTTAGGAATTACACAACCTGGAATGACTATAGTTTGTGGCGACAGTCACACATCAACTCATGGAGCATTTGGATCCATTGCTTTTGGCATTGGAACTAGCCAAGTTGCACAAGTGTTTGCAAGCCAGTGTGTACTAGCTGAAAAACCTAAAACCATGCAAATATTAGTAAACGGAAAATTACAAAAAGGCGTGCTTCCTAAAGATGTTATTTTGTACATAATTGCAAAATTAGGTACTAACATTGGCACAGGCTATTTTGTAGAATATGCTGGAAACGTATTTGAAAATATGAGTATGGAAGGCAGAATGACTGTTTGTAATATGAGCATTGAAATGGGTGCTAGAGGAGGATTAATCGCACCTGATAAAATTACTTATGATTATGTAGCAGGGAGAAAATTCGCTCCAAAAGGAAAGGATTTAGAAGAAAAAATTGCCTGTTGGGAAAGTTTAAAAACCGATGAAAAAGCTAAATTTGATGCTGAATATTCTTTTAATGCCAAAGATATTTCTCCAATGATAACTTTTGGAACAAACCCAGGAATGGGCATTAAAATTTCCGAAACTATTCCAAAAAATAAAGATACTTCCTTTAAAAATTCATTAAAATACATGAATTTTAAAGAGGGTCAATCGCTGTTAAACACTCCTATAAATTATGTTTTTATTGGAAGTTGTACTAACTCAAGAATTGAAGATTTTAGAGTAGTAGCAAACTTTATAAAAGGTAAACAAAAAGCGAAAAATGTAACTGCACTATTAGTACCAGGCTCTCAAATGGTTGTAAAACAATTAAAAGAAGAAGGTTTAGATATTATTTTTGAAAATGCGGGATTTGAACTTCGACAACCAGGATGTTCCGCCTGCTTAGCAATGAATGACGATAAAATTCCAAGCGGAGAATATTGTGTTTCTACTTCAAATAGAAATTTTGAAGGACGCCAAGGCCCAGGTTCAAAAACATTGTTGGCAAGTCCATTAATTGCCGCAAGTGTTGCAGTAGCAGGAAAAATTGTAGATATCTCAAAAAATAGTTAACATGGAAAAATTTACAAAACTTATATCAACTGCAACACCTTTACCTATTGAAAATATTGACACCGATCAAATAATTCCAGCACGTTTTTTAAAAGCCACTTCAAAAAATGGTTTTGGTGAAAATTTATTTAGAGACTGGAGATTTGATCAAAATAACATCCCAAAAGAAAATTTTATTTTAAATAATAGCAATTATAGCGGTAAAATATTACTTGCAGGAACCAATTTTGGTTGCGGTTCTAGTCGCGAACATGCCGCCTGGGCTATTGCTGATTATGGTTTTAAAGTGGTGATTTCTAGTTTTTTTGCAGATATTTTTAAAGGAAACGCTCTTAACAATGGTATTCTTCCAATTCAAATTTCAGAAAAATTTTTACAAATTTTACTAAAAACAACGCTAAGTAATCCAAATTCACTAATTTTAATTGATTTAAAGGAACAAATTGTTTTGTTAAAAGAAACAGGTCAATTTGAAAAATTTGAGATAGATTCCTATAAAAAACATTGTTTATTAAATGGTTTTGATGATATCGATTATTTAACAAGCATAAAAAATGAGATTGAAGAATTTGAAAAAACCCGATTAGTGTCATGAAATTAAATATAGCTGTTCTTTCAGGAGATGGTATTGGACCCGAAGTCACGCAACAAGCCACAAAAATTTTAGATACCATTGCTGAAAAATATAACCATACTTTTAAATATATAAAAGCAGATGTTGGAGCAATAGCAATAGATAAAACAGGGAATCCTCTGCCTGAAGAAACCATTGAAATTTGTTTAAATGCCGATGCAATTTTGTTCGGCGCTATCGGGGATCCAAAATATGATCAAGATCCAAATGCAAAAATTCGCCCTGAACAAGGATTATTAGCGCTAAGAAAAAGCCTTGGCTTATTTGCTAACATTCGCCCTTTAACCACTTTTAACGGATTAATACATCAATCTAATTTAAAAGAAGAAGTTATAAAAGGAACTGATTTTGTAATTTATAGAGAATTAACAGGTGGTATTTATTTTGGCGACAAAAAATTAAGTGACGATGGCAAAACTGCTACCGATGTATGCTCTTATTCAATTGATGAAATTGATAGGATTGCTCATTTAGCTTTTAAGGCTGCCCAAAAAAGAAGAAAAAAACTAACTTTAGTTGACAAAGCAAATGTTTTAGAATCTTCAAGATTATGGAGAAAAAGAGTTACAGAGCTATCTAAACAATACGAAAATGTTAAATTAGAATATTTATTTGTGGATAACGCTGCTATGCAACTCATTTTAAATCCCACACAATTTGATGTAATTTTAACTGAAAATATGTTTGGCGATATTTTATCGGATGAAGCAAGTGTTATAGCAGGTTCTATTGGGTTATTAGCCTCTGCATCAGTTGGTGAAAAAACCGCTTTATTTGAGCCAATTCACGGCTCCTATCCTCAAGCAAAAGGCAAAAATATAGCTAACCCAGTTGCTGCTATTTTGTCGGCAGCAATGTTGCTAGATCACTTTAATTTAAACGATGAAGCAGAAGATATAAGAGCTGCTGTGGATAAATCCATAGAACTTAATATATCTACGCCCGATTTAAATTTAGAAAATCATTTTTCTACAGCAAATGTTGGAAGTTTTATTCGAGATTTTATTTTGGATGAAGACAATACTTTTTATAATAAACATAATATCGATTTAGGACAATCTACTATTATCTAACGGAATTAAATCCTTTTATTATTATCACCTATCTACAAAAATAGTATAGGTGATTTTTTTTGTAGTTTTGTCCCCATGAAAAAATATCCAAATTTTGAAGATGCTTTAAACTTTCGTCGCTCAGTTAGAGTATATGATAAAGAAAAAGAAATTGATGCGGCATTAGTTAAAAAATGCATTGAAAAAGCAACGTTAGCACCAAGTAGCAGCAATATGCAATTATGGGAGTTTCATCATATTATTTCTAAAGAACTTATTAAAAAATTGAGTATAGCTTGCTTAAATCAAAATGCTGCAACAACCGCAAAACAATTAGTTGTAGTGGTGGTCAGAAAAGATTTATGGAAACAACGTGTTAAAGAAAATTTAAACTATTTACAAAGCTTATTTGGAAAAAAATCAAAAGAAGATTATACCTCTCGAGAAAAATTTGCACTTAATTACTATGGCAAAATTATGCCTTTTGCCTATGGCGATTTTTTAGGAATTTTTGGTTATATTAAATATTTCGTAGCATGGTTATTTGGTATTTTTAGACCAAGTTATCGTCAATTACGTAAAAATGATATGCGGATTGTTGCTCATAAAAGTGCCGGTTTAGCGGCTCAAACTTTTATGCTTAGTATGGCTTCTGAAGGTTATGACACTTGCCCAATGGAAGGAACAGACACCCTAAGAATTAAAAAAATACTAAATCTTCCTTCAAAAAGTGAAATAAATATGGTAATTTCATGCGGTATTAGAAAACCTGAAGGAGTTTATGGAGAACGGTTTAGAATTCCGTTTGAAGAGGTTTACAAGCAGTGGTAATTTTTGTAAAATAAAATCGACTTATTATTCATGGAAACAAAAAAATACATCATTGATAAAATTATCAATAATAAAACAAAACCACATTTAAATTTTTCTTTAAAAAACAAAACTGAAAAATTTACTAATAATTTATTTTATACTTTATTTGATGCGAAAGCTTGTGTAGCCAAAAATATTATTCAATTAGAAAGCGATTTTAAAGAAATTTATGAAATCGCTAATTTTACAAAAGTCCTTCAAAATGAAAATATTTGGAATCGTTTTTTACTAAAATTACCTTCAATTTTAAAAAACTTAAATGTAGATGCTCAAGAAATTTACAATCATGATCCTGCTGCTAATAGCGTTGAAGAAGTTTTTTTAGCATATCCAGGTTTTTATGCCATTGCAATTTATAGGTTTAGCCATGAACTATATCTGTTAAATATCCCTATTATTCCAAGGTTAATGAGTGAATATGCACATTCAAAAACTGGCACTGATATTCATCCTGGTGCTACCATTGGACACTCTTTTTTTATTGATCATGCAACTGGAATTGTTATTGGAGAAACTTGTTCTATTAAAGATCACGTAAAAATTTATCAAGGAGTAACTTTAGGAGCACTACAAGTTTCTAAAGACATGAAAAATCAAAAAAGGCATCCAACAGTTGAAAATCATGTTACTATTTATGCAAATGCTACTATTTTAGGAGGAGAAACTATTATAGGTGAAAACAGTACTATTGGAGGTAACGTTTTTATAACATCTTCTATTCCTAAAAACTCCATCGTTTATCATACTCCTGAAATAAAACTGAAATCAAAAATTGATTTATGAAAAACGCCTCTTTATTTAATTTCATAGGAAACACTCCTTTAGTCAAAACTTCTAATATTCTTAAGCATAAAGAAGTTACTTTATTGTTAAAACTTGAAGGAAATAATCCTGCCGGAAGTGTTAAAGACCGCCCAGCTTTTAATATGATATACAGTGCTTTACAACGTAATGAAATTAAAAAAGGCGACTATTTAATTGAAGCTACCAGCGGGAATACAGGAATTGCCTTAGCTATGATTGCCCAACAATTCGGTATGCAAATTGAGTTGATAATGCCAGAAAATTCTACCAAAGAACGTATTCAAACGATGAAAGCGTACGGAGCAAAAGTTACCTTAACTTCTACTGAAACTGGTATTGAAGGTTCAAGAGCATATGCAGAAAAACGATCCAAAGAAAAAGGGTATTTTATGCTTGATCAATTTGCTAATGATGACAATTGGAAAGCCCATTATAAAACAACTGGACCCGAAATTTGGAATGCAACCAACGGTGAAATTACTCATTTTGTTTCTGCTATGGGAACTACAGGTACTATTATGGGAACTTCAACGTATTTAAAAGAAAAAAATACCCGAATTCAAATAATAGGCGCTCAGCCTACAGATAATTCAAGAATTCCTGGAATTAGAAAATGGACTAAAGAATTTGTTCCAAAAATTTTTAATCCTAAGAAAGTAGATTTAATTATTGAAGTTAGCGAAAAAGAGGCTCGTGAAACCACTAAAAAACTGGCACAATTAGAAGGTGTTTTTTCTGGCATGAGTGGTGGTGGTGCAGTTGTTGCTGCTAAAAAATTAGCTAAAAATCTATCACAAGGAATTATTGTTGCTGTTATTCCAGACAGAGGGGACAGATACCTTTCTTCAGACTTATTTGACTAACGATTAATTTTTAATTAATTGTACAACAATTGCTTTTATTGTACTTTTGTTTATCAAAATTAGTTATATAAAATCATGAGAAAAATTCAAATGGTTGACCTAAAAGGTCAGTACAATCATATTCAAAATGAGATAGATACCAAAATATTAGAAGTAATTAAATCTACCGCATATATTAACGGACCCGAAGTGCAAAGTTTTCAAAAAGAATTAGAAGAATACTTACAAGTAAAACATGTAATTCCTTGTGCTAACGGTACAGATGCTTTACAAATTGCTATGATGGGTTTAGGATTAAAACCTGAGGATGAAGTTATTACTGCCGATTTTACTTTTGCAGCTACTGTTGAGGTCATTGGGCTTTTGCACTTAACACCTGTTTTAGTAGATGTAGATAAGGATTCATTTAACATGAATATTGATGCCTTAAAAAAAGCAATTACACCAAAAACTAAAGCTATTGTACCTGTTCATTTATTTGGACAATGTGCTAATATGGAAGCTGTGCTTAAAATTGCAAAAGAGCATAATTTATATGTAATTGAAGATACTGCTCAAGCAATTGGAGCTGATTATACTTTTAGTGATGGTACCGTTAAAAAAGCTGGAACTATAGGTACTATTGGAACGACCTCATTTTTTCCATCTAAAAACTTAGGCTGTTATGGTGACGGCGGTGCTATTTTTACCAATGATGACAGTTTAGCTCATATTATTAGAGGAATGGTAAACCACGGAATGTACAAACGTTATTATCATGATGTAGTTGGCGTAAATTCAAGATTAGACAGCATTCAAGCAGCTATTTTAAGGATTAAACTTCCACATTTAAACGATTACTGCGATGCTAGAAGAAAAGCAGCTGCATATTATTCCGAAGGTTTTTCTAAGAATAATAATATTGTAACACCTACCATAAGTAATTTTACTACACACGTTTTTCATCAATATACTTTACAAATTAAAAATGTGGATAGAAATGCACTAAATCAGCATTTATTAGATGAAGGAATACCAAATGCTATTTATTATCCTGTTCCTTTACACTTGCAAAAAGCATATACTGATGAGCGTTATAATGAAGCTGATTTTAAAAATACCAACGAGTTAATAAATACGGTTTTATCGCTACCAATGCACACAGAATTAGACCATGAGCAACAAGATTTTATTATTAAAACGGTTTTAGATTTCATCAAAAAAAATGTGTAAAATTTTAGTAACTGGCGGATTAGGTTTTATTGGTTCTCACACCGTTGTTGAATTACAAAATGAAGGATTTGAAGTAGTTATTATTGATAACTTATCCAATTCTACTTTAGATGTGCTCAATAAAATTACAGCTATCACTCATAAAAAACCTTCTTTTTTTAATATTGATTTAAAAGATAAACCCTCAGTTGCTACATTTTTTAATGAAAACCCTATTGATGGAGTTATTCATTTCGCAGCTTCAAAAGCAGTAGGTGAAAGTGTTGATAAACCATTAGAATATTACGAAAATAATATTGGTTCTTTAATTCATGTATTGCAACAAATGAAAGCTAAAAAAGTGAATAATTTCATTTTTAGTTCTTCTTGTACAGTTTATGGACAAGCTGATAAATTACCAATTACTGAAAATGCACCCATAAAACCTGCGGAATCACCTTACGGAAACACTAAACAAATTGGAGAAGAAATTATAAAAGACACTACTAAAATTTCTGATTTAAAAGCGATAGCATTACGATATTTTAATCCGATTGGAGCGCACAAAAGTGCTAAAATTGGGGAATTGCCCATTGGTGTACCTCAAAATTTGATTCCTTATGTAACACAAACTGCAGCAGGAATAAGAAAAGAATTATCTGTTTTTGGTAGTGATTATCCTACGGCAGACGGAACGGCTATTAGGGATTATATTCACGTTGTTGATTTAGCAAAAGCACATATAGTTGCTATGCAAAGATTACTTAAAAACAATCAAAAAAAATCTTTTGAAGTTTTTAATATTGGTACAGGTAAAGGAAATTCTGTTTTAGAAGTAATCCAATCATTTGAAAAAGTAACTGGCGAAAAATTAAATTACAAATTTGTAGCTAGAAGAGAAGGCGATATAACCGCTGCATATGCAGATACTACCATTGCTAACAATGAATTAGGATGGAAAACTAAATTAACTTTAAAAGACGCCTTACTTTCTGCCTGGAAATGGCAAAAGACATTGGAGTAATTTTCATTTTACCGCAATGAGATGCTGAAACAAGTTCAGCATGACGGACAGTATATAAGTTTATAAAATACTGCTAAATGAAAAATTTAAAAACTTTAAATTTTCTTTAAAATATTAGTAACCTGAGTTCGATATAAGAAAATAATTACAAGACTGAAAATTAATAGTCTGCGTCATTGCGATGATTGAGTGCAACAAAAAGAAGAAGCAATCTCACTAAAAATATTGAGATTGCTTCAAATTATGCACTACCGTTTATAATTTACGCAATGACGTTAAAAATTTCTATTTTCTTTAAAAACTGATATTACTAAACAGTAGCTCCACTTGCTGTGACACTTCTATCAATTTTTCGCATTAAGCCTTGTAAAACTTTACCAGGTCCAACTTCAATAAATTCAGTTCCTCCATCAGCAATCATTTGTTGAATGGTTTGAGTCCAACGGACTGGAGCCGTTAATTGGGCTATTAAATTTTCTTTAATTTCAACAGGATTAGTAACTCCTTTGGCAACTACATTTTGATAAATAGGACAAGTTGGCTTACTAAAAGTTGTGTTTTCAATAGCAGAAGCTAATTCTTCTCTTGCTGGCTCCATTAATGGAGAGTGAAAAGCTCCACCTACAGGTAATTTTAAAGCTCTCCTTGCTCCTTTTTCAATCAATAATTTACAAGCTTCATCAATAGCTGTTATTTCACCTGATATTACTAGTTGCCCTGGACAATTATAATTTGCTGCAACTACAATTCCTTCAACACTTTTACAAATCTCTTCTACAACAGTATCTTCCAATCCTAAAACTGCTGCCATAGTAGATTCTTGAATTTCACATGCTTTTTGCATTGCCAAAGCTCTTTTTGAAACTAAACTAAGCCCATCTTCAAAAGTTAAAACGCCATTTGCAACTAATGCAGAGAATTCACCTAACGAATGACCCGCTACCATTTCTGGATTAAAATTGGACCCTAAAGTTTTTGCTAAAATTACAGAATGTAAAAATATGGCTGGTTGGGTTACTTTAGTTTGTTTTAACGCTTCAGCAGTTCCTTCAAACATAAAGTCTGTAATAGAAAATCCTAAAAATTTATTAGCTTGTTCAAAAAGCTGTTGAGCTAAAGGAGATTTTTCGAATAAATCTAATCCCATTCCTGAAAATTGAGCTCCTTGACCTGGAAATATATATGCTTTCATTTAATTTGTTTAATCTTAATTAAAACGCAAAAATAGAAATAATTTATTATATTAGTAATAAACTATTACTAATTGAAAAAAGAAATCTAACAAGATAGTTATTGCTCATATTTTCGCATCCTTTTTTTTGATAGAAATTATTTAACTAACTGTTTTTTAATTTGGCAGAGCTTTTGAAAAGCTAATAATATAAGGTAAATGATGAAGTTTCATCGTTAAAAAGAAATATTTATAATTTTAAATTAATCGTATGAAAAAAATCATATTAATTGCTTTTATTGGTATTGTTATAAGTTGTAAAAATACAAATGTAACTGTTATTTCCCCTAATTGTATTGAAACCAAAATACAGAAATTAAAAAATGAGCCCGTGCAAAATCCTCCGGCTAAAGTTTGGAAATGGAAAGTTGATGGACAAACTTATTATTATATAACATCAAATTGCTGCGACCAATACAATTATTTATTTACTTCTAATTGTGAAATTGTTTGCGCTCCCGATGGAGGGATAACAGGTAAAGGCGATGGAAAGTGCCCTGTTTTTACTAATAAAATAATTAAAACCTTAGTTTGGGAAGATAAAAGAAAGTAACTCTAATTTTAAATAGGTTAGTTAACTGTTAAAATTACTTTAAAGCCCTCATTATTACGGACATTAAAAACTGTATTATCTTCAAAAATTAAATATTGACCTTTAATTCCTTTTAATTTTCCTTTGTAAACTCCTTGCTTTTCAATATTTAAGGATTTTATTTTTGTAGGATATTTTAATACTGGGTATTCAATTTCTGTGATGTGACCATTTTCTAAAAAATAAGGTTTAGCTTCCGCTGGGATAAAAATTTTTAACTTTTCTCGTTCAACAAACAAATCAGCATCTACAATATCATTCTTTAACATTTTTTGCCAATTCGTTTTATCAGCAACAAACTCTTTTAATGCTACTTCTGTAATTCCAGCTAAATATCTGTTGGGTACTTCAATAATTTCAATGGCTTTTGATGCTCCTTGGTCAATCCATCTTGTTGGAACTTGCGTTTTTCTGGTTACCCCAACTTTTACATTACTTGACAATGCTAAATACACAACATGAGGTTGTAACTGCACTTTTTTTTCGTAGGTTAAATCTCTATCTTCAATATTTAAATGAGCTTTACTTAACTCAGGTTTCATTATCCAATCTCCAACCTGAGCGCTTTTATAAAAACAATCGTAACAAAATCCTTGTCGAAATATTTTTTTTCCCTCTCCACAGCACAAACATTGGTATCCCTCAAAACTAATTTCAATTTCACGATCTAATAATTGGTTTATATTTAACACATGATTTTCAGTAGTTTCATAATATTGAACTTTTTCCGATAATTCGGTTATCATTTTTTTTAAAACTAATGGATATTGCATAAAAGTTTTTCTTAAATTTAACGTGATAAAGATACTTAATAAAAAAATGGCATATCCAATTGTTAATTCAATAATTTCTTGGTTTTTAAAAAAACGAAAACATCAAATGGAATTGTTTCTAAAATATCCTATTGATGTACAAGAAGAGTTATTATATAATTTATTAGAAACTGCTAAAGACACTGAGATCGGAAAAAAATATGATTTTTCTTCGATAAAATTTTACAAAGATTTTGCTGAAAAAATTCCTATTCAACAATACGAGTCCATTCAACCACTTATTGAACGAACTAGAAAAGGTGAACAAAATATTTTTTGGCCAACACCTATAAAATGGTTTGCTAAATCTAGCGGTACTACCAATGCAAAAAGTAAGTTTATTCCTGTTAGTAATGAAGCTCTAGAAGATTGCCACTTTAAGGCAGGAAAAGATATGCTTTGTTTATATTTTAACAATAATGAAGAAGCACAATTATTCACCGGAAAAGGATTGCGCTTAGGCGGAAGTAGGGCAGTTTATGAAGACAATAATTCTTATTTTGGAGATTTATCGGCTATTATTATTGAAAATTTACCTTTTTGGGCTGACTACAGTAGTGCCCCAAAGCAAGAAACTGCTTTAATGAGTGAATGGGAAAGTAAAATAAAAGCCATTATCGATGAAACTATTAACGAAGATATTACAAGTTTGGTTGGTGTACCTTCATGGATGTTGGTGCTACTAAACAAAGTATTAGAAAGAACAGGTAAAAACAATATATTAGAAGTTTGGCCAAATTTAGAAGTCTACTTTCATGGAGGTGTAAATTTTAATCCTTACCATGAACAATTTAAACAACTTATTCCTAAAAAGGATTTTAAATATTACGAAACCTATAATGCTTCGGAAGGTTTTTTTGCCATACAAGATATTAATGATTCCTTAGATTTGTTATTGATGTTAGATTACGGAATTTTTTACGAGTTTATTCCTATGGATAAATTTGATGGTGAAAATTCTATAGCCATTCCGCTTTCAAAAGTTGAGCTGGATAAAAATTATGCAATGGTAATAACTACCAATGGTGGTTTATGGCGTTATTTAATTGGAGATACTGTGAAATTCACCTCATTGCAACCCTATAGAATCAGAATTACAGGAAGAACTAAACATTTTATCAATGTTTTTGGCGAGGAATTAGTGGTTGAAAATGTTGAAAAAGCAATGCAACATGCTTGTTTACTGACAGGTGCTTTAGTTTTAGACTATACCGTTGCACCTATTTTTATGAATTTAGAGGAAAATGGTGGTCATGAATGGATGATTGAATTTAAAAAGCAACCCGAAAATTTAGAATATTTTACAGAATTACTAGACAATGCGTTAAAATCTGTGAATTCTGATTACGAAGCAAAACGTTATCATAATTTGACTTTAGCAATGCCAAAAATAAACATTGCTAAACCCAAGTTATTTTATGAATGGTTAAAAAAACGGGGGAAATTAGGAGGACAACATAAAGTACCTAGATTATCAAATACAAGAGAATTTATAGAAGAACTTTTGGAAATGAGTTATGTAAATTAAAAGCAGTATCTCACAAACTGTGTATGTTTGGCAGTATCTCATAAAGTGTGTAAGTTTCAAAAAACTCAGGATTGAATTCAATCCTGAGTTTTTTAATTTTATTAATTTTAAATTTTATACACTTATGAAACCAGAAGACTTATTAAACGATGAT